>OJRQ01000015.1_pt1 | contig 196173 bp, 180 predicted proteins | sample 1599271 | NCBI WGS metagenome assembly OJRQ01 (sample SAMN03922533, study PRJEB24848) | human gut metagenome | isolation source: stool sample | host: Homo sapiens | place: Germany | collected 2010-05 | reverse complement strand
TCTCTCCATCTCCACAACAGCCTTGGTAATCTGCTGATTGTCAAGGCTGTTTTTGTTACTACACGTAAAAATACACGTAAAAGGCGTTTTTTTATAGGATTTTTGATGTCTTAATTCTCCATCGTGACAAATATAACGTTTTTCCTTCTCAACTCCCAATTATGATCAATAACATATTTTATGGATACAGTGTAGCCGTCATGTATATTATTCATTATATTTGCGGGACAGGTGCGTAACTTAAAGTTACGAAAATATGTTTTCAAATATTTTTGAGCTCAAATCCATTCGTGAGCAAAAGTACAGACTCTCTGAGCGTGAATCGGAGATCGCTAAACCTGTGTTAACCGACTTGGGTATGATCGATACCCTATATGAGTGGTTCAAGGAGATAGCCCTCGGAGGAAAGCCAATCCCTAAAGGGAATGTACCGCAAAGGAAAAAATTCATATTCATAATATTATATCTTTATTCTCCTATGACCTTGGCTGGCGGTAAGATGAAGGCTGGGTTGAGAGAAAAACTAGGAAACGTACTAGGGATTAAAGAAAAGACGGTCGTTTCCAACAATATCAATGGCATAGTTTTTTCTTATCAATTGTATAAGTACTTTAGGCAAGATATAGAGCGTATTTTCTCTGAAATATTGGTTAGGTTGGATAAGACAAAGTAAATTTTGCGGTTTTTAAGGGTAATTCGTGACATTCTACCTGTTGTCACGAATCGCCCTTTCTTTATTTATGACCATAAATATCGATGACATAACTTTGGTCTTGATCTTTATTCAAGGCAAAGATATGAAATTGACAATCAAGCAAGAGAAGTTCTGTAATTATTACTTGGAATCAGGCAATGCTTCCGAGGCGTACAGGCGTGCTTATTCTTGCGAGAATATGAGACCTGAGACTATTAATATAAGGGCTTGCGAGCTTCTTGCCAACGGTAAGATAGCGGTAAGGGTAAAAGAGATGCAAGCTGATTTACAAAGAAGATCGGATATAACCAAAGACGAGGCTATTGATATCCTTAAGAATATAGCACGGGCCAATGTCGTGGATATGTTGCAAATCAAGAGGGGGAAGAACTATGTGATCTTCTTGATAAAAGATTTGTCTAAACTGCCTTTGTCTTTCCAATTAGCTATCCAATCGGTCAAAAGTACGGATAAGGGCTTTGAGGTAAAGATGTATTCCAAGATAGACGCTTTGGATCGCCTTTCGAAGATGATGGGATGGGATGCGCCTGTCAAATCGGAGGTCAATATAGATGGCGAGGATAAATCCATAACTATTCAGGTTATTGACAAGAGGGAGGACGTTATCAATGGTGATACAGACGACTAGGATATATACGGAGGTACAGGGCGCTTTGGATAGCGGTTATAAGATCATATCTGCCCAAGGATCTTCAAGGAGCAGTAAAACTTATAACATATTGATATTCCTTATAGCGTATATCCTTCATAACCCTAAGCTGTCTCTATCTATCGTGAGGAAGACATTGCCGGCGCTGAAGGGATCTGTCTTCCGGGATTTCAAGGAAATCATGATCGATAAGTTCCGTATATGGGATAATAGGTGCATGAACAAGTCGGAGATGGTTTACTCGTTCCCAAATGGATCATTCGTGGAGTTCTTTTCCACGGATGATGAGCAGAAGATAAGAGGAAGGAAACGTGATATACTTTATTGTAACGAGGGAAATGAGATATCTTATCTTGAGTGGCAGCAACTGGTGATGCGTACCACTCTTTTCTCTGTCATTGATTATAACCCGTCGTTCAGTGACGAGCACTGGATTTGCGATCTGAACAATGACCCTAGGACGTATCATTTTATATCCACTTATAAGGACAATCCTTTTTTAGAGCAAACAATCATCGATGAGATAGAGTCATTGAAGAATAAGAATAAGGTGCTTTGGGCGGTTTATGGGTTAGGGCAGCGGGCGATGGCCGAAGGGTTGGTGTTCCCTGATTTCGAGATCGTGGACGAGTTCCCTTCCTATGCCAAGCATGTGGCGTTAGGGCTTGACTTTGGATATAGCTATGACCCTACCGCTATAGTTAGATGCGGATTGGTTGATGATAGGTTATATCTTGACGAGAAATGTTACCGTACCCATATGTTAACCAAGGAGATTATTAAGGTATTGAAAGACCTAGGCTTGGTGGTTTACGCTGACAGCGCCGATCCAAGGCTTATACAAGAAATATCAAATGCGGGGATAATCATATACCCTGCGGACAAGTACAAGGGATCTGTTATGGGAGGTATTATCAAGATGATGGAGTATAAGATTTGTGTCACCAAGAGATCTTTAAACTTGATAAAAGAGCTTAGGAACTATGTATACGCCCAAAACAAGGACGGTAAATTTATCAATGAGCCTATTGACGGGTATAACCATCTTATCGATGGGGCACGTTATTGGACGATAGGCAAGCTTCTAGGAAAAGTATTAACAACAAGACTGTACTCGAAGGAGGAGTTAGGATTTTAACATGAATTACATAGACGCTATATTTCAGGTTTTCCAAAACAAGATATTGAACTCGTTGGGAGTGGAGAGGGACTTGGTCAGCCTTATCAAGGATAGGGATATAAGCCGAGCCATGTCAATGATGCAATGCCGGGACAAGGATGTTTCCCAAGCGATCTCGGAGTATAACCCGGAATCCCATGAGGTTAATAAACGTCCTAATAAGCACAGGAGAAATCAAGAACCGTATATTACGGAGAAATTGCCAAGAGGAAGGCAAGCGTATATAAATGAGGTGGAGCTGTTTTTTCTCCTCGGTCAGCCTATCTTGTGGAAAGCTGTATCGGATGATACGGATAAGGCTTTCAAGGCATTCGGTGATTTTCTCCGTTATACTCGATTCAACACGACAATCCGGGAAGCCAAGCGTTTGGCCGGTGCGGAGACGGAGAGCGCTAAGGTTTATCATATATACAGGGAAAATGGTATGCCCCAAGTAAAGGTTAAGGTTATATCCAAGTCAAAAGGATATACATTGCGGCCTTTATTTGATCAATGGGATAACATGATAGCTTTTGGTTATGGATATACGTTGCTTGAGGGCGATAAGTCCGTAGAGCATTTTGATATAGAGACCCCGGAATACATCTATCGATGCAAGAGAGCGGATATCGGATGGGATGTTACGCCATTGCTTAATCCTTCGGGTAAAATAAATGTTATCTACTATCGTCAAAACAAGGCATGGTATGGGGTGCAAAAGCGTATAGACAGAGAGGAAGCGGTTGATAGCAAGGCGGCGGATTCCAATAATTATTTCTCCGATCCAAAATTGAAATTAACCGCTGATGTCATTCAGAGCATAGTAGGGGGAGGATCTAATATGGTAGGAGAGGTTATCACCATGTCCGATAAGGACAAAAGCGCTGCCGAGTACCTAGTTCCGCCCGATTATTCCACGATGAAAGAGGCGGAGAAAAAAGACCTGTCATCAAGCATACTATTCGATACGTTCACCCCGGATTTCAGTTACGAGAACATGAAGGGGCTTGGGACATTATCCGGGGAGGCATTGAAAAGGGCCTTGGCTCTTGGATACATGAAAAGGGATAATTTGAAAGAGATATATGATATATTAATAGACCGTGAGAAGAATCTTATATTGGCTATCATGATGAACGTAACTCATATCGGCATGAGAGAGGAGTTAAGCAGGCTCGACCTGCAACATGAGTTCTCCGAGCCTTTCGCCGAGGATAAGGATGAGAGAATAGATATGATAGCGAAACTCTATGATTCAGGATTGGTGTCCCTTCAAACGGCGGTAGATATGCTGTCCTTGACTGATAAGCCGGAGGAGGAGATTCGACGGATATTAGAGGAGAAGCGGGAAAAGACGCAAGGAAATGAGAAGGACAAGAATCTTAAAGCTCCGGATGATTCCACTCAAGAATAAGACCGGTTTAAGTCGTACCTTGATATCATTAAATTTAATGGGCGTGGTTATTTTATAGCCATGCCCTATTGTTTTTGTGACAATCGGTCTATTGTCATGTATATAACCCGTTTTTATTTTATTACAAGCTTATGTATCAATACTTTTATGCGAAAAAATAAAAGCAAGAGCATGAAAGAGAAGATTTTCCAGCAGTTAAAACAGAAGTTCTCAAATCTTGGGTTAACGGAGGATGTTTTGAGGTCCGTGGCAGAATCATTGGGGTCCACTGGCCTGATTACGGACGATAATCTTGAAACTGCGGTAGCAGGGCAAGAGTCAATGTTGAAATCTTACCAGAGTTCCTTGGATAAGGTGCGAACCGAAAGCGCAAATTACAAGAAGGAATTAGAGGAGTTGAGAGGCAAGGGGGGCGGCCAGCAACAGCAACCAGATAAAAACGAGGAGCCGGGTTGGTTCAAGAAGTATCGTGAGGAGCAGGACGAGAAAATCCGGCTCTTGACCTCCGAGAATGATAAAGCTAAGGAGGAGAAAGCACGTGCTGAAAGACACAATCTGATCCTTGACAAGGCCAAGAGCCTTAAGATCTCAAAGGAACGGATAGAGGAGGGCTTCGCTATAACGGACGATATGGACGATAATGCGATTGATACTTATCTGTCCAAGGTGAGACAAAATGAGGTCGCAAAGGGATTAGAGGAAAAAGGTTCGGCGTTCTCTGTCTCTACGTCCAAGGAAAAGAGCAAGGAGCTCGCTAAGGATTGGGCCAAATCATTGCCGGACGCTAATTAAAGTAAAAGATTATGGGTATCGAATTTAACAAAACAAAGATTAAAGGATCGTTCCCCGTCTTTTGGCGCGGGGAATGCGCAGTCCTTCCCGGAGATTTCAAATTAACCACTGAGTTGGCGGAAGGGACAATCGTGCGAAAGGGCACTCCTATCAAGCTGGACTTTGATCGCATGGAGTGCAAGATCTGTAAGGCCGTTAAGGTATTAGCCGGAGGAACGACCACTAAGCCACGTATAGGGAAAGATAGCTTTGTCGCCAAGGGAGATTCTATTGGTGGGCAGAACGTGAGTTCCGTAGATTCAAGCAACTCTGATTATGACGTGGTTACATTGGCTGCCGCTGTAGAGTCTGCTACAGAAGGGGCGATTCTTGCCGTGGGAACGGATGAGCCTGACGCTGTGGTTGAGACAACGTTTGTCTATACGAAGAATATGTCTTTCCAGACGGTATCGGCGGGATATGAGGTCCTTATCCTTAAGGATGTGGCTTATCCAGTCCCTTCCTCATGGTTGACGGGATTCAGCATGAAGAATAATCCCACTATTAAGTATATTAGACAGTAAGGAGGTGAACGATGGATGTTTATAGTTCTATTTTTGGCGAACTGACAAAAGAGGTTCAGATTCGTATTGACGCTGCCACGGAGCTTCGCAAGCGCTTGTTTGACCAGAATATCTACGAGCGTTATCTTGATTGGGATGTCCCGACTATCGGCCTTAATTTTGAGGAGCTGATCGGGCAATATAACTTGAGCGTTGCGGCGGCTACCCTTGATTCCAAGGGAAAGGAACCGATCTTGGGTACGGAGGGGCTTGAGACCTTGAAGCAAAAGGTCCTTACCCACCAGATGAGTTACTCAATGCCGATCGAGGAGTATCGTAAGGTCTTGCAGATCCTAGACTCTAGGATGTTGACGGATGACCAGAAGACACAGCAGCTCATTAATCTGATGTGGAATAACGTGTCTACCGTTGTCAAATCCGTGCAATCTAAGCTAGATATTATTTTCTTGGGTGCCTTGTCCAACAAGGGGGTATTTACCTTTAATGCCAATAATAACCCTGAAGGAGGGGTACGTGGTATTATTGATTACAAGATGCCGCCCGAGAATATCGCTAGCGTTACCCTTGACTGGACGGATACCAATAAGAACAACGTCGATCCTTTCGAGGATATCCAAGGTGTCGTGGATGCGGCCCAAGACAAGGTAACGTTTGATAAGATATTGATGTCTCCGGCCAGATTGTCTTATTTGCTTAAGAGCAGGAAGATGAAACAGGTCATTTTTGGGGCCGACAAATCCGGCACTCCTCTTTTGATGTCCGGTTTGAATGAGTTCCTACGCTCTAATGACCTTCCTGTCATAGAGACAGTGAGACGTATCACCCGTATCCAAGACAACGGCAAGCTATCCGAGTACAAGCCTTGGAACGACAAGAATATCGTCTTTGTCCCGGCAGGTAAATTAGGTGTCATCAAGAACGCTTACGCCGATAATGAGTTGAGACAGGAACGGGGCGTTACTTACTCTAATTATGGCCGGATTCGTATCTCTCAATGGGGCAAGGGCGAGACGGACAATTCCAATGGCGTAGAGTTTACCAAGGCTCAATCGCTATCCTTGCCGGTCCTTACCGAGATTAATGGCATTTACTCATTGACGGTGGAGGCATGACGATAAGAGACTACATAGGGCAGAAATTCTCGGCTTATGGAGATCTATCCGAGGCGGATATGCTGGATTTCAGTATCAAATCGGGGCTATCCCCGGACGATGAGATGTCTAGTGAATCCATAGGCAAGGTAGAGACAGGGATGATAGAGATCATCCCGTCGCTGCTATTGCGCCCTGATAGCGTCAATGAGAGCGGCTTCTCTGTCTCTTGGGACAAGGACGGCCTCCGGCGGTATTATTTGTTCCTGTGCGAACGGAACGGTGTTAGCCCGGATGTGTCTTCCGGTCTTGGGGTAGTCTCATCTTATACGGATTATTGATATGTATTACGCTCCTCACATATTAGAACGAAAGGTTGTCAAGGAATATGATCACGATGACAATGGCAATCCTGTTCCCGGGACTGGTGGTGAGTTATGGGAGAGACTGGGACGATGTAAATGCTATGATAAGAGCGCCGATCGGGTATATACGGTAAATGGCGTAGCCTTTGATTACAAATATCGTGTCGTGACAGATAAGATCAAGATTGATGCCGGGGATATCGTGAGAGTATTGAATCAAGATGGGAGTATTCGCGGTAGTGGCGTTGTTATCAACCCGATGCTCACGGATTATCTAAATTACGGGCAAATATGGCTGGAATAATAAAGTTAAGTTATGATTTGTCCGATGTGGATGATTTCATCTTGGAGGCCTATCGTGAGGTGTTCGCCTTTCTAGCCCAACTAGGGCAATCCGCTTATGAGACCGCCGTTCAAGAAGGTAAATATAACAATATTACTGGAAACTTGAGGAGTTCATTGGGATATGTCATATCAATGGACGGTAAGATCGTAAAGGAAGGCGGGTTTAAGAGGATAGATGGACGTGGGGAAAATTATGAGAAGGTTTTTTTCACGACCAGATCCCAAAAGACGGTCCAGTTCTGGGCTAAAGGAAAGTCCGGGGATGGAAGCGAGGGGAGCAGGCAAGGGCTTAGTTACGCTAGGGATCTGGCTTCTAAGCATACAAAGGGAGTGACATTGATTGTCGTGGCGGGAATGGATTACGCTAGCTATGTGAATGATATCCATAAGCTAAACGTGATAGATACTGCCGAGGCTAAAGTAATAGCTATGTTACAATGATAGTAAGCACGGACATACAGACAATCTTATATAAGAAAGCCTTGGAACTTGGTGTTACCGGGGTGTACAAGGAGGATGATACGCCTACAGGTAAGCTTGAGGAGGAGAGGGTTACCGTACACTCGAATTCCTCGGAGCCGGGAATTACATGGAAGGTGGGATTCGTTCATGTCAATATAGCCGTCCCTGATCTGGACGAGAAAGGAACGCCTGATTTGGACAGGATGAATAAGCTGGAACGTATGTCCATGGAGGTGTTCAAGGACACCTCGGTGTTTGATGGCACTCCTTATACCTACGAGGTAGACACTACTAGAATTGAGGTTAACAGGGATCTTAAATGTCACTACGTTAATGTGAGAGTATTATTTAAAGTTTTAAATGTAATAGTATTGTAATATGGGAAGAACAATTTCTGCTATAGGCGTAAAAAGGATACTTTATGGGGAGCCTCTGGTTGCTGCACCCACATACGAGAGCTTGGAGACGTTATTTACGGCTTTCAAGGATGTTCAAATCGTCCATCAAGGGACTTATGAATATACCGAGGAGGACGGTACGTTAACAGAATTCAAGGATGAGTTGACCGGCCAGACATATCGGTCATCGTTTGAGGCAGGATCACAGAGCTTGAATTGGGTGATCGGGGCATATGACTTCGCTACCAAGGCCGAGCTTATGGGCGGTAAACCCTTGGATACGGATAAGGGATGGGAACGTGGCAACGCCGGCGAGCAACGATATAAATGTATCGTCGCTATTACCAATGATGACGTGGCTATCATTTTCCCTAAGGCGAATCTTGTGGGTCGTGGGGCTTCCACGGATGGGGCTGTTGGTTTGTCGATGTCCGCCACCCCGCTGAAATCATCCACGACAATAGCTTCAGAGTATTGGTTTGACGTGGAAGGAAAATCCTTGAAGGATTGAATGTAATATGTCTTATAGGCACGGGACGGCGGTATTTTCCGTTCGTCCCCGTTTTTGTTTAATTCTAATTTTTTTACGTGACATGAACAAGGGTGCTAGTTTAGTGGCTGACGCTGTCCTAGGTGAGGATTTCAAGGTCGTGGTCCTAGGGGGGAAGGCGTATAAGGTAAGTCCTCCTACAATAGCGACGATTTGCAAAGGTATACAATACCTATCTCTTATTGATAAGACAACATCGGGCAAGGAGGATCTTGAAAAGGTGAGGAACGATCTGGAAAATATATTAAAGGGATTGTCTGTGTTCGTTTTTGGAAGCGCTGATATGTACAAGGAGATCGATGGGGCTACCCTCCATGAGCTAAGGGAGGCGTTGGAGACTGTCGTTAAATTCATATCCGCTGAGGATTTTTTCGTCTGTGCCGCCTTAGCCGAGAGCGTGGCAAGAATGGCGGCGACACCAAGGTAACAGGTAATGAGACCATGCTAGGACAAGTGGCCACGTTCATGGAATCGTTGGGATTGTCTTATGAGGACGTGGTTTATAAAATACCATATCGAAACCTTCTGATCATGCAGAAGGATATATTGCATAGCGTTACCGGTGATTTGATCGTGGAGAGAACCGGGCGTGATTTGTTGAACCGAAAGGGAAAGGAGGGTGATTAATGGCTAAACTAAACTTCGAGGTCGATGCCGATCTACAGAAACTTATAAATCTTCGAAAGGAGGTGGAGGAGTTGAAATCCGCCTTGAAGGATTTCGATGTATCTACAGATACCAAGGGGTTTGACGATTTAAACCGGAAATACGAGGAGGCGACACGGAAACTAAAGGACTATGAGCAGCAGATGCAGAATTATCAAAGGGTAATAGAGCAGCTTAAGGTCTCTAATGGTATTATTGATGGGGCTCGTCAGATAACAGAAGAATTGAATAACGCTACCGATGTGTTTGTCGAGCAACAACTAAAGGTTAAAGGCCTAAGTGACGAGATCAAAAAACTCAATAAGTCTTACTTGTCTCTCTCGGATGCGGATAAAAATTCCCAGAAGGGATCTAATATATTAACCGACCTGAAGGAGAAGACCCGGCAGCACGCTTTAGAGAACGAGGCCCTGAAGAGGCTAAGGAAGGAATATTCGGACAATATCAAGATCGAGGGAGCCGCCTCGGATTCCCTTGTAGCGTTGAGAAAGCAATTGTCGTTGCTTAATGCCGAGTATGACCGCCTTTCCGCTACGGATAGGAAAGCGACCGTAGGGACTAACCTGCAAAAACAGATACAGGCCTTGAATACGGAGATTAGTTCGGCGGAGCAAGCTACCGGACGATATCAACGGAACGTCGGCAATTACGCCAGTAGTTGGAACGGATTGAGCGTGTCGGTTCAACAGGTCGCAAGGGAGTTGCCTTCCCTTGCTGTTGGCTGGAATACATTCTTTTTGGCTATATCCAATAACTTGCCGATGCTTGCCGATGAGCTGAAGAAAGCCGCTGCGGAGTATAAGGCGTTCAAGATGGCTGTAGCGGCAGGAAATAATGACGTGGCAAAAGTGGCTCCAGTCTGGAAGCAGTTGATAACATCTATTTTCAGTTGGCAAACGGCCTTGGTTGCGGCGATAACGCTTTTATCTGTCTATGGGAAGGATATTATCGAATGGACGAAGAGTCTTCTAAGAGGAGGTAAGGCATTGTCTTATTTAACGGATCAGCAAAAGAGATTAAATGAAGCTCAGAAAGAATCCATAGATGGAATATTTAAGGAATCTACACAGTTAAAAATCTTGTATACTATTGCTACGGACTCAGCTAGATCATATGAGGCTAGAGTAAAAGCGGCAAAAAAGATGCAAGAGCTTTATCCGGAATATCTTGGATATCTTTCCAAAGAGGCAATATTGTTAGGTAAAGTAGGAGATAGCTATGAGGCTCTGGTTAAATCAATGAAGAACAAGGCGATATCTACGGCTTACCAAAAAGAGCTAGAGGAAGGTGCTAAATTGTATAATGAGGAGATCGCCAAGCAATTAAGATATCAGAAAGAAATAAACAAGTTATTGGCTTTGATGCCAAAAGAAAATACATCAGAGTTCACAAAATACCTTGAAGATCCTAACAATAAATATGGACAAGTTAAATATTGGCGCTCCTTATTAAAGGAAAGTAAGTCTGTTTCAGAGCAATTAGAGCAATCCAATACACAGCTTTTACAACAAATAAGCAAGCTTAATGAGCCGGTTGAGACGCATGTGGATCTTTTGCTCACAGATATACAAGCTTATCAAGATTTTATTAAGGAGCAAGATGAATTGAATAAGAAGTTGTCTCTTTCCGCTATAACCCAAGATGAGTATAACAGACGTTTAAATGAGGCAAAAGGCCAGTTGATAGATGCTGCTGATGCGGCGAATATAGGAGGTTCTGCCTTAGAGAAGCTTAGAGACGAGTATATTGCGTTTAATAAAGCTTCGATAAATAAAGAACAAGTAGAAAAACAAAAGAAAGAGGCTGAAAAACAAAAAGAAATACAAGAGCGTGTTAATCAGCAATTACTTGATCTTCAAAATAAGAACCAGCAATCTAGGATAAATCTTATGGAAGAAGGCTCCGATAAGCGTATCGCCCAAATAGAATATGATTACGATCGTGAAATAGAGGCTATCCGTAAGAGGGAGAAAGAGTGGCGTGAGGCTCAAGGGGGAAAACTCACGCAAGAACAAACGGTTGAAATAAAAACTGCCATTACACAGGCTCAGGCTACCCGTATGCGATCTACGCAGGAAGTAGAGAACGAGCAGATCGAGGCTCAACGTAAAGCCATGAATGATTACCTTAAGGAATATGGCACTTATCAAGACAAAAAAATGGCACTCGCCGCCGAATACGGGCAAAAAATAGCGTTTGCCGAGACCGAGGGGGAGAAATTGATACTCGGGAAGGAATGGGATAAGCAGCTTTCCGACCTTGAGATAAAAAGTGGCAATACCGCCAATGCCATAATCGCTCTTTTTGGAGACATGAAGGACAAGACTCTAAAGGAGTTGATAGAGATATCCACCAAGGGAAAAGAGGCCTTGGAGTTTCTTAAGTCCGGAGAATGGGATGAATCAAAAGGCAAGGGATTAGGTATAACGCAGGAACAATTCGATCTTTGGTCTGATATGCCTGAAATAATGGATAGGGCAGGGAAAAGCGTTGAGAGCACCAACGAGAAGGTCGATGAGTTGCGACCCGCTTTTGACAAGGTGACAGAAGGAGTGAGGCGATTCTTTGCCGCTGGTGACGACCCCAAAAAACTGACGGAATCATTACAGCTCATTAATGAGGGTGTAAATGAAGTTATGACCTCTGTTCAATTCTTGTCAAATACCTTTGGAAAACTTGGTGATTCGTTCGGAGGTGCTTTTAATGACATAGCGGAAGGTTTAAATATGGCAATGGACGCTGTAAATTCCGCTATGCAGGGTGCGCAAGCGGGTGCGATGTTTGGCCCTATAGGGGCATCCGCTGGTGCTGCTATTGGGGTAGTGACCTCTCTAGCGTCCTCTATCGCTAAGATCCATGACAAAAAGAACGAGAAACGTATACAGAGATTACAAGACCAGATCGATGTGTTGGATGCCTCGTATGAGAAGCTAGGCCGTTCCATAGAAAAGGCTTATTCTACGGACGCTTCTAAGCTCATAAACCAGCAAAATAAATTGCTAGAGCAGCAAAAAGTGATCATCCAACAACAGATCGAGGAGGAAAGGAACAAGAAAAAGACCGACGATGACCGGATCAAGGATTGGCAAAAGCAATTGGAGGATATCAACGCTCAATTGCAGGACAATAAGGAGAAAGCTGTAGAGGCTATAACAGGAACCGATGTCATGTCCGCTATTGACGAGTTCGCCCAAGCGTATTCGGAGGCGTGGGCTACAGGAACTGATGCGGCAGAGGCTTCGACTAAGATTGTCCAAAATTTGATCAAGACGGCTATCATTGAGTTCTTGAAGAAGAAATTATCCCCTTCCGTAGAGGAATTCATGAAGAAACTGGCCGATTATATGTCCGATGGTATCGTTTCGCCTTGGGAAGAAGCGGAGTTGAACAAGTTGAAGGAAAAAATGGACGCTGAGGCCCAGAAGGTCTTCGATACGTCAAGCAAGTACTTCCAAGAGGATAAGAATGATAAATATGAGCAGACCGCTACATCCGGAGGTTTCGAGAAGATGTCTCAAGATAGCGCCGATGAGTTAAATGGCCGTTTCACCGCCCTGCAAATGACAGGGGAGGAGATACTGTTGTTCCTGCAAGGCTCCGAGCAATTCTTGAGCCTCTTGTATATAAAGGCCAGTATGGACGTGATATCTGTAAAGATAGCCTCGTTGTATGACGTGGCGGATGAGACTAGGACGATGATCGCCAGTATCTATATAGAGTTACAGCAGATCAATGATAATACCGCCAATACCGTGATACAATTGAAAAAAGCGGTGGATAAATTGACAAGTATAGAGACTAACACTAAAAACATGTAGTATGAATGTTGGAGATATAACGAGACGGGCTATTTCGCTAGGGGCTTGCAGTGAATCTGGCAAGGCCACTGACTGGAAGAGCCTATGTTGGCTGTTTTTTTCCCCGCAAGGGCGGGAGTTTTGCGAGGAGAATAATTATCCTTCGTTGGATTTATTTAGAGGCATGGCTAAAAACATAGCTTCCTACGGGATATACGTGGATCGTGATCTAATTGAGCTTCACAATAAAACAAACGTAGGTGTGATAGGTAATACCGTGGCGTATTTGAGTTATGACGATAACACGAGGGTGCATAAGGTGATCTTGATGCACGGGGGCAAGGCCAAGATAGAGGCCGGGAACTACTCCGTGATATTGCTTGTCAATATCGGGGGATGCGAGGTGGAGATTATTAACGACGGAACGGCAAGGATATTATGTTAGGGGATCTATATATTAACGGGAATGACGCATGGGGCACGTATCGTGTCGCCATGGGAGAGGGTTTTATCCAGACTTTGCTAACCCCAGCGGGAAACAAGGATTTCATAGAGAACGAGAGCCGGTTGGAAAACGGGAAGAGGGTCGTGTTCAATAATCCCAAGGTGGATAGCCGGGATCTTACCCTTACGTTCAACATACACGGGGATACGCAAGAGGAATATATGCTGAATTATAAGGCGTTCGTGGCTGTCCTTCAACAAGGCAAGGTCGTATTGCGTGTTCCGGATCTTGATATGACATTTACCCTTGTCCATAAGAGATCATCAAGCTTCGCCTTGGATCGGAACAGGTTGAATAGTAGGCTATCCGTTAAGTTCGAGGAACCTGACCCAACGTCAAGGGGATAAGTGAAGAGCCGTCCGCCCCTTATTGGCTAGACGGCTCTTCGTCCTATTGCGCTAAAAGATGCGTGTTTAACGATCGAAGGTCGAATCTTCCCGGCTTTGACCTTCCGTTGTTGTACACCGAAACAGTCATGCTTGGCTTGGGGTTGGTCTCTCTAAATCCGCAAGCCCTCTCCAGCTCATCGATCAACCTCTCCATCTTGATGGATTGCCGGTTGAATCGCTCCATCGCTTTCTTATCCTCCCTTGATATCAAGGCTATGTCGCTGAGTATTTTATTTATATCTTTCATATGTTTTTTCATTTACAGGTGGTTAATTAGCCTTGCCTCTTTCAATAAGTGGCATTACCCCATGCTTCTTTAACTCCTCATACAAGAATAGGCGCCCTTTTTGTGTCCATTCGGTATTAAGGCTGACATCGGGGATACCGTTTGTATGAGTGTAGTTGTGAGTGGCGCTGTGGACATACCCTTTATTCAAGTATTTCCCGTACAAAATCCATTGGTTGCGTACCTTGTGCTGTATTCCAAGATCACGGAGCAAAGCGTTGAACCTTCTTGCGCTCATCCCGTAATCTTGCGCTATCTGGGTAACCAGTACCGTTTGCTTGCTTTGCAGGATAACACGGGTGTACTCGCTTTGCTTCTGTAGCTCTACATTCTCCGCTTTCAATTCTGTTATCTCCTCTTGCTTTTGCTCTATCCTCTTCTGTTGCTCCTCTATTTGCATCTGTTGCTGTGCGGCTAGCATTAGGGCCTCGCCGAAGGATTGAGGCACCGGGTATTGCTGTTGGATCGAACTATGACCTGTAGTGAGAAGCTCTTCTATTCTCTCGTCTACCCATATCGAAAATTCCGTTGATAACTTCTGGGCTACCCGGAGGGCGACACGTTGATGCGCCCAAGTTCCGGGATTATTCCCTCCTCTTGTAATTATCAGTAAATCAGCCAAACTACAATTTTGTAGTTTGGAGAATTTTTCGCAATAATCGCTGATTTCCTGAGAGTTAATAATATGAGTGAGATTTTTGTCTGGAAAAGCTTTTGCAACCTCTGTAAGGTTTACATAAACAACGCCTTTTCGTACACGCATGGTAACATTCTTACCATTATAAGAAAAGATTTTCCCCATTTCGGAGGGGCTAACCGTACCTAACACAGCAATATTATTGCTGTTCGAGTAATTTTCATTCAAGTGTCGCATAATCAATGAAAATTAAATATTAATAAATAAAGAAAGCAGAGAATTTCTCCAAGTTGCGACACTTTCATATTGGCTTGTGGGCGAATATGTACGGAGAAACCTCTGCTTATATTTTAGGCAGTAGCTTATTTGCGGACATAAAAAATCCACAAACCATATGTTTATATAAAAGTGTCGCACCGCAAAAGTGCAAACAATTTCCGACATACGCAATATTTTTATTATATTTTTCATATTCATCTAGTTTTAAATCATTGCATCTATTCACTAATTGTCGTGGCATTGGCCGTACGTCCTTACGCCGTACCTTTCTAATCCACTTGGTCACTAATTATTGGATCATAGTTAAGGTTTGGAAGGGATTCATCCTAATCTTGCGAATTGGTGATTATTTATGTCCGGCGTTATATTTTGGGTGATAAAATTGTACGCCTTGCTCACGTCTTTCTTGAAATTAGGATCGGAGTCATATTCCTTGACAAGATCTTTCACGTTGTTGGAAAGGGTGGAATGTTCCCTCATGTGCAAGACGTTCGCTATCTTGTCACGTAATCCGCTTTTCATTTTCTTGCCAGCTAATTTCTTGGGGCAATATAACAAGATTATGACAAACAGGAACTTCTTGCGATCGTTCACGGTCATTTTAGACTTGCAATAGATGGACTGGAAAGCCTCGTACATCGCGTCTATCTTGGATAGATCCGTATATAAAGGCTCACTGAATACATCTTCCTTTCTCTCAAGCTCATCCATGTTATCATATATGCGAGACAGTTCTTTCACGCCGGTAACGATGGTGTTCTTTAGGTCGAAGAGGCCGTGGATGAACTCCCTTCCTCTTTCCGTCCATACGGTTTGCATAGCCGTCCCGGGTGTTCCGTCACGCTGGACATATAGATACGTCCTTGTTCTCGTGTAATCCTCGTCTTGATACTTGTGTGTCAATAGCCATTGACCGCCTTGCTTGTATTGTACTCCCATCTCTCTTAGCTTTTGGTTCAATGTGACGGCGCTCATTCCTAGCTCCTTGGCGATCTGGTTGGTGTTATACGTGCTGGTACTTTGCAATACCTTCTCGTAGTAATTGACCTTTGGTGCGGCGGCTTGAAGTTCCTCGCTTTGAAGGGCGGTTTGTTGCTCTAGGTTGGCGATCCGCTCCTCACGTCTCCTCAATGCGTCTTGAGCGACTAGAAGGGCACGTGCCATAAGTTCCTCAGGAGTATCTTCCGGTTTGGATATCATGTAGCCTCCGGTTTTCCGGATAGAAGGTAAGACTTCATCACATACCCAATCTTGAAATTTTTCGGCATCTGGTAATTTTGATTTCATTGTCAAACGATACACTTCTCCTTCTTTGCCATACTTCATTTCCTGCATAACCGTTGCTCCGTACTGGTTTACAGTGGGGGTCGGTAAAATGGCGACCCCCTTACAATGCTGTGAAACAGCGTCAGCTGGTCTACTATAACCAAGTGCCTTTGCTACATCTGCCAAGCAAAACAACGGCTCTCCATTCTCATTCATCGCAATTCTTACTTGTCCGAACTGCTCATTTTGGAAAATTCGAATATTATTCATAACTTTGTGCAGTTATAAAAGTTAATATTATCCTCATTGGTAGCTCGGTCAAGCACTACCTTTGAGGATTTTATTTTGACCGAAGTGGTAGCCGGGGACTTGAACCCCGGTGTATGCCGTCCTACCTGCTTATTACCAGTCTCGCTTGACAAGGTAAAAAGCGAAGGGCAAAGATTGAAGTTGCCTATTGTGACGGTCTGCAACTGGAATCAATGCCCTTAAATATCTTCTTTCGCTACCGTCACATGAGCGATCATTTTCATATCACAAAATTATATATGACAAAATCCGTGGCCTATTTTTTCAAGGCTCGAAAAACCACAATGGAGCTATTGTTGTAAAATCCCTCCGGCCGTATTACCGGAGGGGCATCTACTTCCGATCCTCTCCCCGTCGTTCGAGTTATCCCGCAAGCCTGCAAGTCATGTCGCTAATTACGCTCATGAATCTATCGTAGGTCTTTTTATTCCATTCCTTGTGATCCGGCATCCAGTCATTGAATATCTCCATGTAGACCACCTCGTGAAGTCTGTCCTGTACGGTGACGCATAAACCGCCCGTCTCCGGCATAACGCCTACGTTTATATGTACCGGTTTCTTTCCGATCATACACTCCAACGCAATCCTTTGTACGTTCTTCAATACTTCTATCGTTTCCATATTCCTTATATTATTAATGTATATCAATCACCCGAATAAACCCTGTTACCGTAAAGGCTAGCCATACCGACATGAGTAAGTCTTACAGCATGGGATCTTTCCGCAAGTTCCTTAGCAAACGCCGCACGTTTTTCTGCAAGCTGCACCATCGCTTTCGCCGATCCCCAAGCCTGTTTAAGGCACGATCCGAATGTACGTCCGTATATTTTGCACTCCCTATAGATCTTATGCGCTTCCTTCATGATCTCACTCTTGTTGTATTTCCGTGTTGCCATTGTACTGTTGTTTTATTTTGATGATGCAAATATATAGCACGGTTACTAAATAAACAAGGCTCTGTTTAGTATCCATACTATATTTAACTGTTTTTTATATAGCATCCATGCTATATTGACATTTGTTTAAAATAAATTTAGTATTCACAAATAATTTCACTGCTTTTATTTCGTACATACACTAAATTATATATATTTGCATCAAAAATAAATTATAAAGCATTATGGCTAATACAGAACTAAGGATTAAAGAGCTTTGTAAAGAGAAAGGTATTACACAGGCTCAACTAGCAGACAAATTAGGAATTCAAGCGGTATCATTTTCTCAAGCGGTATCTCGAAACAAATTCAACATGGACAGATTATCTGATATTGCCGACATTTTAGGAGTTGAAATACCGGATCTTTTCGATTCTTGCAAAAGCGGGATGGTTAAATGCCCTAACTGCGGTCACCCATTGAAGATAAAGGTGGAATGATGTTATCTTCAATGATCTCAAAATAAAAATCATGAAAGTTTGTTTTCTGCATACAATGCACTACCTTTGCGATACAATATAATACATAAGTAATATGGAAGCAGTAATAAGAAAGCAAACCTCGTTCCGTTTACGTGAGGACTTGTTGCAAATATTGCAGGAACAAGCCAAGAAAGCGAACAGGAGCCTGAATAATTTCGTGGAGAGCACCTTGATGGACGCTGTATACTCCGAGCCAAACGAGGAAACGATAGCGGCTATAAGGGAAGCACGTACGACCAAGAATAAAGAAACGTTCGACAGCGTGGATAGCTTGATGGAGGAATTAATGAAGTGAAAAAGAAATTACACCCAACAAGCCAGTTTAAGAAAGATTTCAAACGTATTCAGAAATTCCCCAAAAAAATCGCAGCTTTTGAATATATCGCAAATCTACTTATAAATGACCATCCGATTCCACAAGAATACAAACCTCACATGTTGAAAGGTGAGTATAAAGGTTGTATGGAATGCCATATAGAAGGAGATTTTCTTCTTATTTGGATTGACGGAGAAATAATCGACTTGCTTAGAATTGGTAGTCATTCCGAGTTGTTCGGAAAAAAGAGGTAGACAAGGTTTGTACTACTTAAATTAAGAAATATGTTATCGAATATGTAATTTTCTTCTATTCTATTTGCTTTTGTTAACACTATTATCTACTTTTGCCCCGTCATTAATTAAACTAAATCAAGTCATGAAAAAAGTTTTACCTATTTTTCTTCTATTAATGCTATTTTGTTCTTGCAGTAATAAAGACGATTATACCATAACTTCTATTTCTATTGATAAAACAAAGCTAGAATTGAAGATCGGTGAAAGTTATGATTTCCAAATGTCCCATTTCCCTTCGGAGGCTCCTTCTCCCCGATATAAATGGGTTACATCTAAATATTTTCCGATAAATGGCCCCGAAGATGGCTATGAAATAGCATCTATTGATCAAAACGGAACTATAAAAGCTTTAAAAGAAGGTGTTACAATTGTAAGCGTAGAGACAATTGATGTTTTTGATCCCGAAAAAGGTTATCCTTTTTTTCAGTCATGCGAAGTAACCATAAAACCCATAGTAGGTGAATCCATAACATTATCCAAGACAGATCTTGATATGAAGCCCGGAGAAACGGCTTCGTTGACGTATACCATATCACCGGATAACGCCACAAGTAAAGATGTCATATGGAAAACTAGTGACCCTAAAGTAGCTTCGATATCCTATGGTGGCTTCACATCCAATGCCGAGATTACAGCAAAAGGCCAAGGTGAGGCAACAATCACCGTAAGCCTAAAGGATAACCCCAAGGTGTCTGCTACTTGCAAGGTCAAGGTAGGAGCGGCAAAGCTTGAAAGTATCAGCTTTGAGGATAAAGAAAAGACAATCATACAAGGTGAATCAACCAAGTTAAATCTTGTGTTTACGCCTTCTTATGCTACTAATAAAAACGTACAATGGACATCCTCTAATAAGGATATAGCGGTCGTTGACAAGGAAGGTAACGTTACTGGAGTTCATTTCGGAGAATGTACGATAACCGCCAAAGCCGAGGATGGAGGATTTGAGACGGCTTGTAAGGTCATAGTAAAGCCTATTCCGGTAGAAAACATATCTTTTCCCTCACGTTACTATGATATCGAGATAGGAGGGGAAAAACAATTAATTGTAAATTTTACTCCGGAGAATGCGGGAAACCGTAATCTTACATGGTCTTCCTCTAATCCTATAGTCGTGTCTATTGACAAGACCGGAAAGGTGAAAGGGAATACGTCTGGAAGTTCAACAATCACAGCTACCAGCGAAGACGGTGGGCATAAGGCATCCGTAGAAATATATGTAGTTGAAATAGATCGTTTGATGAACGTGTACTTCCCTTCTTCATCCGTCGTTATTCTCAATGGATATTACACGGGAAGTATATCATGCGCTATCCGAAATAATAGTTCTCATGCCGTAAACCTAAGCAAATTCTACGTCGTTGAATCTAATACCTATAAGACAGTATTAGAGACTACGGATATGTCTATATTAGGAGAATTAAAGCCCGGAGAAACAAAAATTCTTAACGCTAGATTAAATTCGGTGTATGAGCCAATATTCCGTTGGGAGTTTGAATATAATGGAAATTCATATTCTACTTTTACTAAATATGGAGATAAGTAAGTTCTATTTTTGTTAATAGGTACTATTAAGTTATTTAAGCCCGTTCCGTCCTTTCGGTTCGGGCTTTTTTATTTCCTCTTACAACAAAATTACAACAATCCCGCCATTGTTTTTTTTAGGTCCGCTTGATTTTTTGCCATCCCCCTTATATGCGTGAACTTTGAGTTCATGATCGAGATTAAGGACATATCTGGTAGAGTCAAGTTGTCGGTATCGATAGGGACGGGTTCGGTACGTCGGTTTGAGTTGATGAAAGAGGACTATGTGAACCTCGTGTTCTCGTTGTCCGACCCGGTACAACTGGAGATCGGAGACAATATCGATTATGAAGGTAGCGTTTTCTACGTAACTGGCAAGACATATCCGACATTCAACGCATCCACAGGCGGATACGACTATAGCGTGCGATTCGACTCGCATTATTACCGATGGAAGAATCATATCCTATTTTACGATAGGCAAGGTAACAAGGAAGCGTCATGGAGCCTTACACGTGCTCCGGAGGCCCACCTAAGCATTGTCGTATCCAATTTGCGATCTCTGGGATTCAGGTATAACGGTAAGGAGTACCAAGCCGTTGTCGATAGCTCCGTTGACGCTGTCGCCAAGCTCGTGCAATACGACAGCACGAATATCGTGGATGCCCTTACCAAGATTGCTGAGGCGTGGGAGTGCGAGTGGTGGGTAGAGGGTGACAAGATATATATAGGTAGGATAGAGCGTGGCGATCCCGTAGATCTGGAGATAGGTAGGCAGGTAGTGTCCATGCCAAGGAGCCAAAGCCAAGACCTGTTCGCCACACGCCTGTACGCTTTCGGCTCAACGAGAAATATCCCCTCCGGCTATCGCAAGGGGGAATCCGGTACGGTGGTGCAAGGGGTGGTGCAAAAACGCCTCATGCTTCCTAAGGGAACCCCCTACGTGGACGTGGTACAGGGATTGACCGAGGATCAAATAGTGGAGGCGGTCGTTATATTCGACGATATATACCCTCGTAAGATAGGTACGATAACCGAGGTGATACCGAAGGAGGTCACGGAGGAGGGCGAGGACGGGACATCGGAGACATTCACCGTCTATCGGTTCAAGGACTCGGGATTGTCCTTCTCCGAGGAATACGTGCTTCCCGGCAAAGAGCTTCGTGTCGTATTCCAGACGGGGCCGTTGTCAGGCATGGATTTCGCCTTGCGATTCAATCCGGAAGGACTGCCGGAGGATGATCCGGAGGCTCAGGTGTTCGAGATAGTCCGTAATGACTCCTATGGCCAGACATTGCCGGAAAGCCCTCTTATACCGGGGACGGGGAACAAATATATCCTATACAATTTTGACACGCAATACGTAAGTGACACCCTTATCCCGCAGGCGGAAGAGGAATTGCTGAGAAGGACGATAGAGTATAAGGCCAAGGTCGTGTCGGACCCTTCCACTTACACATGCGTCCTTAACTCATACTACGCTTCCGGCTACGATGAGAATAATGGTATATTGAACCCGGAAAAGGCGATTGATCTATCCGTAGGACAGCGTGTCAGGCTTATCAATAAGGCTTATTTTGAGAATGGGCGGGAATCTAGGGTATTGGGTTTCGAGAAAAAACTTGATATCCCATATGATTCGCCTTCCTATACGGTAGGAGAGAGCGCTGCTTACTCCCGGCTGGGGGAATTGGAGCGTAAGTTGGAGAATATCCAATATAAGGATAACACGTACGTCAACCAAGGTAGCGGTTCTTTCGGGGTGTATATCATAAAGAAAGAGGATACTACCGCCGCCTCGGACGAGAACGTTTTCTCCGCTCTGCGGACATTATATGAGATAAACAAGGTAAAACAGGATAACGACAAACGTTACCTTCGTAAGGATATTCCCGATATCGCCCATGAGGATATTTTATTCGACAAAAAGATAGGCTCCTCCATCTTCCTTGACGGCATGGATGGCAAGGGCTGGGAGATCAAGGCCGACGGTCGTGCCATATTTGATGAGTCATGGTTCCGTGGGAATGTTTTATTCAAGAAACGAGTGGGGTCCCATACGTTTATATCCGGTTTCCCTAATGGCTTCGGTTGGGATATTGCTCCATATAAACGGGTTAACTCGGCTGGTGTAGAGGAACAGAAATTCCGTTTAGAGATAGACGATATAAATGTGAGAGGCAGTCTCCGGGTCTATGAGTTCATCGTCTCTCAGCTTCGTGGCGAAAACGACAACGTGATATTCTCAGGGATGATGAAGGTGGAGTATTACGACCATGCGACCGGAAGGATTTACTTGGACACGGGGAACGGCGTGCTCTACAATCCGTTCCGTTCGGGGGATATATTGATGGTCCAACATTTTGGGGGAATGCCGACAGGGGAGAATGATTACAATATCATCAAGCAATACGAACTTCGGGTTGATCAAGTCGGCATCGGTAATTTATCGGACGGTGAAGATCGCTTGGACTGGATTACGTTTGTCAACTTTGCCGGTGATAAAGCCGACATTGCGCAAGGTGATGTATTGACCCGTGTAGATAGCGTGGCCGATTCTACCAGAAAGGGTATTGTCAAGATCACTACGATTGACGAGGTGGGAGCTCCGTATATGGATGTCGTGTATGGAATGAAGACCGATCCCGATAATGCTACCAAGGCACGTGTCGGCAATCTTTCGGGGATAAGGACCAAGAGCGGTATAGATTTGACCGGTGTTTGGGGGATTTACGGTAACGGGGCTTACTTTGAAAATTCGACCTACATCCTTGATACAGGTAATACGATCGAGCAGGAATTTTCCATAATGAACGGGAAATTCGAGAGTTCAATCGAAGGCATCAGGAACGATATATCATTAGAGCCGGGCAATATATTGAAAAATAGCTCATTCTCCCAAAATACGGACTATTGGGTGACAGAGAACTCAATAAGTTTTTGGGGACATGACGGATCGTTTATTTACGCCAATGATTCTTTCCTGTCAGAGAAGAGGGGAGTTTCAGATATTTATCAAGACGGCAACAGAAATGTCTTACGTATCAGTGACTCGTATATCCTCCAGCGGAATGACGTTATAAACATACCGTCACATGAGACCGAGGCGACCGAGTATGACTATTCCTTCTCATTACATTACCGGGTTGTTAAGGCGGGGATATTGACCGCAGGTTTCGAGGGATCAAGCCTTTATGTCTCCATGTCCTTGGAACCATCATCCTCGTATCGTAAGCTTTCGAAAGCGGGGAAATGGGACGAACGTGGCGATTTCCGTATATCTTTCGATGGGGAAATACTGATTTATGGTGTTTCCTTGTTTATCGATAACTTGGCGGATGCCATTATCAGGTTGGAGACAAGGATAGAGCAAACAGAAGAGTCTATCAAGCTGGCGGCAACGAAGGATTATGTGGATGAGGAAACAGGTAAGGTGTATACCAAGTATGATTCTCAATTGAATATTACCGCTGGGCAAATATCGGCCATATCAACGAGGGTGGATAATATAAGGAATGAGATAGACACGGCGGGATGGATCAACACTACGCAGGGAAATACGTTGTTCGCCGCCAAGAGCTTGGAAAACGGCGATAATATCATATCGTATATCAACCAGACGGCAACGACAACCACCATTAAATCGAATAGGATCAATCTTGTGGGAGCCGTTACCTATTCAGATTTAGACTCCTCTTTACAGGATAAGGTGGATGCGGCTGGCGGGGATGCTTTGGATAAAGCCTTGGAAGCCTATGAGAAAGCTTCTGATGCCTATAGCATAGCGAATAGCGCAGACTCAACTGCTTCATCGGCTTATAGCAGGGCGACTAAAGCCATTACAGACGCCACAAATGCTTTAAATGCGGCGAAGGAAGCCAATACATCGGTCGAGTTACTTCCCGGTTGGGTCAAAGAGAATGACATTATTAAAGCATTGGAAGATAAGACAATCATCGTTAATGGGTATATCGCTACTTCTATGATTGATGTGAATAATTTGTATGCTAAGAAGTTGGCGGCAACAGAGGGGACTATTGGAGCCTTTAAGATAATGTCCTATAAAAGCCTTGAGACAGATGATGCCGACGCTTTTATTCGCATGTACGATGCTGGACAAGTTTTTACCTTTATATATGCCGGGCATGTAGAATCTCATTCCGGAAAAGGGGCGGCTTTGATTGGAATAGCGGATAATAGTGATTCCATGGCATTGTATACAGAAGGAGGTATAACGTTTAAGGGTTTAAGTACGACGGCAGAAAGTTCCTACTGGAAGCCTTTATTAATACATACAAATACTGGAGAGATAAGAAGAAGTTCCTAATATAAAAATAATAATTATGAAAGTGAATTTTCACATAGCATTTAAGAATTCTCAAGGCGAAGAAGCCTTTGAGTGGGTACCTGCCGGAGAGAAAAAGGAGAAACGTTATCAAATGATAGACGAGGTCCTTTGCCAAGGATTATTTGATGGCAAATATATCCACATGACAGGGCGTGATGAAGATGATTCGCGTAGCAAGTTACAAGCATTTGAACTGTATCTGAAGCTAAGGCAAGCTAACGGAGAATTGGATATAACAATCGAGGAGGCTACATTGATCAAAAAAGTGGCATTACTCTTACCTCCTGGAGCGTATGGGCAAATTTATAACATTATAGAAAGGGGAAATTAACATGGCACTATCAACATTATCATCTGTATTGAGAAGCAAATACAAAAACACGGTAGGAGATTATGATATCTCCTATGAGACAACACGGAATGCGGGCGAAAAGGTAACAGAGGTATTGGCCTCGGTCAAAAAAGGAGAGCTTAGGTTCGGTTATGTAAACATTGTGGACAAAGGCAGGAAATCGATAGTCTTGGAAGATGGAGTCTCGGACGAAGACTGCAAGGCTATATTGTCAACCGTGATAGACGATGCGGCAAATATTTTCCTTAAACAAGAATAACATACGATAATATGGCTGTAGGGGATCTTACATTGTCTTCCGGCTTTACTCTAACGCCCGAGGATTTACGTGCGATCGCCGCTGAGAGTAAAAAGATCTTAGCGGAGGAGTCCAAGGATTTAAGTCAGTTCAAGGAGATTGACTCTATATCCTCCGTGTCATCTTTGCCCGGTATTTCCGCTAAGGAGGAATTAGTGAGAGTCCCCATGGCTATACTTAAGGGACTTGACGGTAGGGAGATAGAACTAGCCTCTTCGTCTACGGATATCCAATGGAGGTATGTTGGAAATCCCGGATGGAATGTGTTGGTGGAATTATCCTTGCTAACCGGTCCGAAGGGAACTCCGGGAGATCCTCCGGTCGTCTCTATCGGTACGGTCTCCACCCTTCCTTTTAATAGCTCGGCAACGGCTGGCTTTGTCTTGAGAGGGGAGACCCCAGAAGGTGTACCTATTTATGCTTTGGATTTAGGTATCCCACAAGGCAAGCCCGGCCAAGACGGAAATGGGGCGGGGAACGTGTTTGTCCCTACGGATAATATCATAGCCGATAGATATTATATTTTTAAATCCTCCGTTGATAAAAGCGCAAACGGGGATTTTATCGAATTGGACAGCCTTGCCTTTGGTGTAGGTCAAAACTACTCGGGTTACAAGAACGCCGAGATATTCAATGACTATGAGAATAACAAGGCGGCAGGAAATTACGCCCACGCAGAGGGTATGAATACCAACGCTACCGGTCCTAGGGCGCATGCGGAGGGTTACAAAACGAATGTGTTCGCTAGCGAGGGTCACGCCGAGGGCAGGGGAACATGGTGCTTAGGAGCGCAATCGCATGTAGAGGGATTATATTCTTATTGTTTAGGGGATGGTTCGCATGTAGAAGGAGGATCAATAGGCACCCAGCCTTATTTTATTGAAAATACCGTAGGAGGCATAGCGGATCGGCCTATTTTTGATACGAGTGGAGAGTCTTTAAGGACTTTCATAGAAGATTACGGAGTCTATAACTCTGAAAATATTGAGCACTCATTATTTTTTGACGCTGTATCTATACGAGAGAAGTTCGCTCTGAACATTTCAATTGGCACCCGAAGCCACCTCGAGGGAGCTAACAATTTTATTTGTGATAACACAAGCCACGTAGAAGGATATAATAATATATGCGGTGATTTATATTATTCACATAGTGCCCCAATAGTACATAAGGCAAATCATGTGGAAGGATACAATAATGTTCTGTTTTCGGGGAGAGAATATACAGACCAAAACTTCTGTGTTCATGTGGAAGGATATAGTAATGAGGTTTATCCGGGATGCTCTTTTTCACATGTAGGAGGAGAGTATTGCACTATAGGTAATATAGCCCCTGCAAGGTTAGCGTTTTGTCATGGGAAGTGGTTGCTTGTAAATTCGGATTATGGCGTTTCTTTTGGTCGTTTTAATAAGCCAACACTAAATAATAAAAATGTGCTGTTTTCCTATGGGATAGGACGTGATGATAACTCGCGAGAAAACGCTTTGTCTATATTGGAAGATGGAACTGTATTAATCCCTAGCTTGGAAGATAGGATAAATGATGCTACAGATTCGAAAGTTATAGGTTTAAACAATAAATTTAATAATAATAACGAAGAGCTTAAGGCTATTATAGATGAGCAATCTAATCAGATAAAGGATTTGTTAGCCTTGTTACAGTCCGGAGTTGGGATAACAAAGGCTTTTGTTTCAGGTAGTGTTTTGGTTTTTACTAAAAATATACAAGCGGAAGTGTCGGGTGAAACCTTTTTTATTTCCGATTCGCAAACAACGGTTGCTGATGGAGTATTAACAATCAAATAAATAAAAATATGGGAACAATCAGAAAAATAAATGTAAATGGGCAAGAATATGATTTGGCTGGTTCTGGCGGCTCAACAATGATTTCTGTAACCTATCAGGAGATAGTATCTTTGATTCAGGCAAGCTCTCTTGTCGCAGGGAACAAGTACAGGATCACAGATTATGTAACTAAAGTAAATGATAAATACAAGGCTGTTTCAGCGGAGAAACCTTTTGACATTATCGTCACGGCTAAATCTTCCAATAAACTAGAACGTAAAGCATCTGCCATAATGCGTGAAGGTGATGATTACTTCGCCGGATCAGACCTAGGATCTTGGGAAATATGGTATGATATCAATAATGATACTAAATCGTATCCAATCGCTCATGAGAGTGGGAAAGGATATATTTATAGGCTTATAGACGAATATGGAAATGAGGCTGATTTTGATTTTAAGAACATAAAATGGAAAATAGACTCAAATATTTTTAAAAAGGTGACAAATGGTCCTGTACCGTTTTTTACTTTTACTTTTTTAAATTCATATAATGGCATTAGCGAGGATTCGGTTATGGACGCTTCCTTGGATGGCAAGGCAATGAATAATGAAATATATATTCTTGATAGTATAACCAATACTGCTGTGTATGTCCTTAGTGTGGCAAAACCATCAATAGGTTCTGCCAGGATAAAGAAAAATAGCTCAAATAAGTCTTTTTTCATAGCTGTTAAAGGAACCGTTAACTCAAAAATAGATACTAATGATATGAGATATGGACTTAATATAGATGATGTCGCTATGGAAGTTAGCGGTAATACGGTAAATAATTATGTAGATATATTATTGAATGGCGCAAATTTAATGGTGACTAATAACCTATTTAACATCGAAGGACAGGCTAGACTCCAAATTTCAGGTTCTCTTAAAGGATGTACGGTATTAGGATCTTTTAAAGCTGGATCAGACTATGTCTTTCAAATCTCCGAGAGTTGCCAAGGAAAGATTATTGTGTCCAATGGAGATGGAGAATCTTTTAAAATAATAGACCCCTTCACCCTTCAATAATATGGAAGCTATTCGCATAGGAAACGACATCAATATAGAATGGACCATCTTCCGGGACGGTAAGCCCGAGTCTTTGGATGGCAAGAACATTAGCGTCTTCATGACCAATGGCTATAAGAAGATGGCGGTAAAAGACCTCCACTTCCGGGATAACGTGATACGATTCACCTACCTAGGTAAAGACCAAGATTATAACGGTGTCTATACGCTGACCCTTATCGAGAACAAAGGGAAGGAGGGCATGTACACCGTAGACGCTTGCGATGCGTTCCGTCTTATCCCACGGTCGTGCTCCGTCGGTGGAGATACGGGATGCGGCAGCGTCAAGGTGACAACGATAAAGCTAACGGGAGATATATCCGTTCCTGCCGTAGGGACCGGAGATTATGAAAGTATGACCAATAAACCACGGATCAACGGGGTTGAGTTGGTCGGGGATAAGTCCCTAGAGGAGTTAGGCATACCCATTCTACCGGATAATATCGTAACCGATGCCGATTACACGCATACGGATAACAACTTGACGGACGCTCTTTTGGAAAAGCTCGACGGATTGAGTAATTACGATGACACGGCGTTAAGAGAGGCTTTAACCTCCGAGATCAGCAGGGCGAAGGAGGTAGAGGGGGATCTTGACACGGCCATAAGGAAAGTTGCTTCCGATCTGTCCACGTTTATAACGGGAGATCCTGATGCGGACAATATCATCAACAGATGGCAGGAGATGGTGGAGTTCTTGTCCGGTATGACAGAGGATAAGGATATGGCCGGAGTGTTGCTGGATTTGAAAAAACAAATACTTGCGGAGGTCACGAGTATCTTGTCAGGTTATTACACGTCCGGACAGATTGACGATAGGTTTGTCGAGAAGATCAAAGGGAAGGGACTTAGCACAAACGACCTTACGGATGAGCTGTTATCTAAGATCAACGGCTTATCCAACTATGATGATGAATGGGTCAGGAGTGAGATCGCCTCTATCAAGGCGGATATCGACACGTTATTGGGTGATGGAGCGAGCGACGCTATAGATACCTTCCATGAGATCGAGCTTTTTTTGCAGGGTATTACGGATAAGGAAACCCTAACCGGTCTTCTCAATGACTTGCGTGCGGAGATAACGGCTTTGATCCCAACCAAGACATCCCAATTAACAAATGACGATCACATCGTAAAGGACGCTAATTACGTCCATACGGACAATAATTATACTGACGAAGATAAGGGTAAGTTGGATGGATTGGATAATTACGACGATACGGATATCCGGAATCTGGTCACCGGCCTAAGGACGGACGTTGATAAGTTAAAGCCCGTTGTCACCTCCACCCCGTCTAACGGACAGATAACCATAACGCCGGACAAGGCAAAAAATGACGATCCGGACGTGTCGATAACGCTGGAGACCAAGGGGGACAATGATAAGTCGCTGATGGCCGACGGCAAGTACCGCAAGCTGCCCGTGTACGGGAGGAACCTGTTGCTGGGATCGGGGAAGGAGGTAAGTAATTCGGCATATAATATAGCTAATTATTGGTTAGCGGAACAGATACCAGAGGGAACTCAAGTCACGTTGACTATTTGGGGAGAACTGGGTGAAAATGCCGTTTATTTTACGGTATATAACTCAAGTGGTTCGGTTGGGTCTATGGCTAATCTTAAAGATTTTGTTGACGGTAAATCAAGCGCTACCTTTAAATGGATGACAAAGTATGGGGGTAATATCTCGGCTAATACTTATTTAAAAATATATGTGGAAGGAACAGATGTAAATCCGTCTACCTCCACCATCCACAAGATCAAGCTCGAGTACGGCGACATCTCCACCGAGTGGACCCCCGCTTGGGAGGACATCCCGGATATAGAGGAGCGGTACGCCTACGGTGTAGAGTGGGACATGGCATCGTCAAGCCCGGACGGGAAGCGTGTGGGTAATATGCAACTACATCGGGAGTTGCCGGTGCAGAGCGGGATGATACGCTGTATTATTGATAATAATGGAGGTATTGTGAGATACAATGACGAGGCAGTTGATGATATTCTAACACAATCGGCTATGGTTGAGATCCCTGAACATTGGTTTAAATTATATACAAATGGTACTAAGTTTAAAGCGATGTTCTCTGCAATACCTTTACCCGGATATAACCACATAGATAAATTTTACATATCTACTATGGAGGCTAGAATTTATCGTAATAATTCGACTTTGTTTAGTTCTAAAGGTGTTAATTCTACTGATTCTAGTGTCCGCGGCGGCGACAACACCGCTGAATGGGACGGCACCTATCGTTCCTTGCTAGGCCGCCCCGTCACCAACCTCACCCGAGACCAATTCCGGCAAGCCGCAAGGAAAAGAGGCAGCGGATGGGAGATGTATACCTATAACGCCCACAAGACCCTGTTCTGGCTATTCGCCGTCGAGTACGCCACGCTGGACAGCCAGAAGCCTTTCAACGCCCAGAAGGACGCTAACGGTTTCGCACAAGGCGGCTTAGGTCCGGGACCGACGCAAATGACGGATTGGACTAACTTCAACAACGCCAACCCCCTTATCCCATGCGGCTATACCAGCGAGTTCAGGAACGGCTCGGGAGAGAAGGCATATGTGGTGAAGAACGCTTCCGGCGGTACTCACGCCACGTTGATGGCTAACAGGTATCGTGGCATAGAGAATCCGTTCGGACACATATGGAAATACACTGACGGGGCCAATATACAGGTCACCACGGGCGATGCGGGATTATCCATATTATGGACTACCGATGACCCATCGAATTTCAGCGACACCTCTTACACCGGTTATGACAAGAAAGGCAATATCTGCCGTACAGATGGTTATGCCAAGAAGATGTTGCTTGGAGAAGATGGCGATATAGTGGCCACGGAGGTCGGCGGTAGCTCCTCTACCTACTGGTGTGACTACTATTACACCTATACATCAGCAAACCGCATACAGGTGTTACTGATTGGCGGTTCTGCGGACATTGGGCAGAATTCGGGCCTTGCTTACATAAATACGCATGATGCGTCTTCCGCTGCGGCTAAATACTTTGGTTCGCGCCTTTGCTTTTTCCCCGAATATCGTAAAACGTCGGCGTAGCCGCACGTATCACGTCGGGAATTTTTTGTATAACGATTAAATAACAAGACATGAAAAGAACATATAGCGACACTATACCGATCACTATAGAAAAGGACGGTGACGGATCCTACATTTACCGGTGGGACGTTAGAGAGGAGACAAGGGAGATGGGTGACGATATGGCCCCTGTGATCTCCTATAGTTACAACGAGGTCAGGGTATGGCCTACCTTATCAGCGAATAAGCTGCTTGAGGCCTGCATAAACGCCCTTTGGGACAAGGACGTGGAGCAAAAGAAGCTGAACGACTACAACGCCGCCCAGCTGGGCATACTGGACTTGTCATACGTGGAGTCTTATAAGACGTTCCTTAACGAAAGGAAGGCGTTGAAAGACCGTGTGGATAGCGATTTCGCCGAGTGGGAGGCGGCGAGAGAGGATGAGAGCATAGTGGTTGTTTAACTAATTAAAAAAAAGGATCGGAAGAATGGATTGGACGATGATGTTAACCGCCGTATTAACCTTTGTTGGAGGAGGTGGTCTTGGAGCAGTGCTGATGTTTCCGCAAAAGAGGAAATCGGCCGAGTTGGAGAATGAGACGAAAGCGAGTGAGCAATGGAAGGAATTGTATATCAAAAGTCAGGAGGAAAAGAAAGGTTTGAGCAATCTTATAGATAAACTATACGACGATCAGGGACATTTTCGTGACGAGAATAACCGTCTTACAACCCAGATAGCGGTATACAAAGTACTTAAATGCAGAGATTTGAAATGTACCAATAGGAATCCTCCTATCGAGAACAATATAAATAGTGAGGATAAGGAGGATAAAGATTGCGATAAAGAAGGCTCCCCAGATCCAAAAGGATAGGGGAGCCGGATAAATTTTAGCTTCCTGTCTTTCGCAAGGGAGGATAGCAAGGTTAACAAAGCGTCACAAATATACGAATAAAATCAAATAACAATGGCAGAGAAAAAATTACCTAGAGGGTTGCGAAACTGCAACCCCGGAAACATCCGGATCAACGGAGACTTGTTCCAAGGTGAGATACGTCCGAGCAAGGACGTATCATTCAAGCAATTCAATACGATGGCGTATGGGTACAGGGCCATGTTCCGGATCTTGTCAAATTATTACAAGAACTACAAACTGGACACGATTCGCAAGATGATAGGAAGATGGGCGCCTCCGGAGGAGAACCATACCGAAAAGTATATCCAGTTTGTATCAGATTACGCCGGTATCCCGGCTGATGATCCTATCAACATCAACGATCGTGAGCAGATGATCCGGATCGTGGGCGGGATGAGCAAGGTGGAGAATGGTAGGGAGGCTGATATGTCGGATGTTATTGCGGGGTGGAATCTGTTATGAGAGCATGGCAGGTTATATTAATACTAGTGTGCTTGGTAGCCAGTTTCACTGCTGGCTACCATATCCGGGGGGATGTGACTGATAAAGTCGTGTCTAAATCCGATACCGTATTAATAACCGACACGATCCGTGACAGTATCCCGTATCCTGTTTACGAGACATTGGTGCAGACGATACCGGAGCCGTTCCCTATCTATATTACATTGGATGGCGATACGGTCAAGGAACCTATATATGTCCCGGTGCCGATAACCAGCAAGGAGTACAAGACGGATGATTACCGGCTGTCAATATCCGGCTATAAGCCAAATCTTGATTACATCGAGGTTTATAGAAGGACTGAGTATATAACCAAGACGATCTCTCCCCGTAGATGGGGAATAGGGGTTATAGCGGGTTATGGGATCGGAAAGAATGGCTTGTCACCCTATGTCGGGATAGGTGGGTTTTATAGAATTTGGTGAGGCTTCCATGGCTCACGCCCGAGAAACCTCTGATAATAGAATGAATGCGTTATATGAATAACAAGGGCTGACGTTTTTTTGTTCATGATTAATTTAATATTAGTTTGATGGTGACTTCGTGAGAACGAACCGGAAAGGGAAGATAAAGAAAAAAGAATCTTCCCTAAATAATCGGATCGGAAGTTTGATTATTTTTTCATGCCACGCACGACGGGAAGATTCTTACAAGTCTTTCTGCCGTGCATTTTTTGTGCCCGGCTTTGATAGTAAAACAAAACACGAAATAAAAAGTTTATGAATAAGGTGGAAATTTTTTACAAAAAAGTGATAGAGGCAGTCTGCAAGGAGTGCGGAACCGATCCGGTAATGATGTTTAGCAACAACAAGGAGAAGAACGTTGACGCTAGGGGAGTGGCTATAACCATACTGACCGATCGCAAGTTGAGCGACAATATCATATCCGATCTGACTGGAATGACGAGGCAAGCCGTCAACCGGATGCGTAACTTGTACCCGGACAGGATAAGGAGGAGTTATTTCCTGAGAGGAGTATTAGAAAGCGTGAAGGAAAAATTAGCTATAGAAAATCCTCTATATTCGTGAACTTTTTTGATCTTAAAATAGTTGTATATACGAAATAGTGGAAAAATAGTTATCGTTTTGTTTGGAGATAGTAGAATTATAGTTACCTTTGCCCCTATCAAACCTTCGTTGTTTGTTATCTTTTTTTATAATTAAAAAAGAAAGGAGGCCAAATGGTAATGAGAGTCAAGGATGTTATATCCTTACTTGAAGAAAACGGATGGCGTTTTGTCCGGATGCGTGGAGATCATAGGATTTACTATAGGAAAGGAGCCAGAAGACCCATAGTAATTCCGGGTAATCTCAACGATGATCTAAAGGAAGGGACGTTGAATTCCGTTTTAAGGGAGGCAGGACTTAAATAGTCCTGCTGATGCCGCCTCCAGAAAACTTTTGAATTAATACATGAAAAACATAAGAAGAAAAAAAGACAAAAATGTATGCACACACTAAGAGTTATCATTGAACGGGCCGACAATAATTACTCGGCTTATATTGATGGTTTGGATGGTATAATAGCTACCGGTAAAACTATTGATGAGATAAAAATGGGTATGATAGAATCTATTGATACCTTTGTTTCGGAATGTGAGGAGCTAGGCTGTGATATTCCGGAAGAGTTGCAAGGTGATTACGAGTTGGTGTTTAAAATGGATGTACGGTCATTGTTGGAGTTTTATTCTGGCATATTTTCAAAGGCTGGTTTAGAACGTATTACAGGGATAAATCAAAAACAACTATGGCATTATGCTTCTGGAGGGAGAAATCCTAGACCCGAACAAAGCTTAAAATTGGAAAAAGCCTTGCATAAATTAGGAGAAGAGCTCCTTTCCATATCATTATAAAGCCTCCCTTAAAAGGTAAAAGCGTCGTCAATACAAATTGGCGGCGCTTTTTTGTCTCATCCCCTTCCGCAAAGAACTAGCAACAACCTCGCAACAAGCTAGCAAGGAGATATTTATTTAGCAAAGCCCTTCTCATGATTTTTGTCGTGTCCGGTAATGGTGCCGGATTAACGACAAAAATTAAAGATAATGGATAGAAATTATTTTATCGGTACTCCCGAAGGAGGCAATTCCGGTGGAAGTAAGTTTGACATCATGGCCTTTCTCCCGAGCTTGATGGGCGGTGGTGGAAAATCATTGGACCCCAATTTGGTAGCGGCTTTGATGAACAATAAGGGCAATCAAGACGCTTGGGGCGGTGGTGGTTGCTGGTGGATCTGGATCATCCTCCTGTTCTTCGTATGGGGAGGCTGGGGTGGCAACGGCTTCGGCAACAACGGGGCTAACGGATTACCGGCTCAATTGAACAATGACGCTGGTCGTGAATTGTTGATGAACGCTATCCAAGGAAACGGAACGGCTATCAGCCAATTGTCATCTTCCTTGAATTGCTCTACCCAGCAATTACAAAACGCTATCTGCCAGATCCAAGGACAGATCCAGAGCGTGGGTAACCAAGTAGGCTTATCCTCTCAGCAAATCATTAACGCCGTTCAATCCGGTAACAACCAATTGTTGAGCCAGATCGCCTCTTGCTGCTGCGACGTTCGTAACGCTATCACTACGCAAGGTTATGAGAATCAATTGGCCATTGTCAATCAGACGAACACCTTGTCCGGTAACGCCAATACGCAGTTTAATATCCTTGGAGCCAAGATTGACGCTCAAACCCAGATCATCAACGACAAGTTCTGCCAGTTGGAGATGAGAGAGATGCAAAACAAGATTGACACGTTGCGTCAAGAGAAGTCAGCCCTAGAGCTTGGAATCTCTCAGGCCGCACAGACCGCCAACATCGTGTCCCAGCTAAAGGCTCCATGTCCGATACCGGCCTATTTCGTCCCGAACCCCAACTGTTGCAACCCGATGCAGGTACAAGTGACCCGTGAGGGATGCGGATGCGCGTATAATGGAGGCTTAGTATAAGGAGGCCCTGTCATGACAGCGAGATTAAACGTAAGGACTTGCGTCCCGAGGGTTGACCAGAACGGCATCTATGTCGTGTCAACGACGGGCAAGGCCGTATCCACCCCCGATGGAGAGGAACCAAGGATCGATTTCGGACTCAATCCGTTCGTATGGTGCGCCCTCCCAGATGTTGGGGTATTGATCTGGAGAGTTAGACATCCGGTTACGACCACGGAGGCTTCTTATCCCGTGAACGTTATAGTTCCCAACGGATACGCCACGACAGTCCCGTCACAAGGCGTTCAGGCGGGTACTAGCCGGATTCCGGTTGTTGACCACCATAACGTACAGGTGACAGGGAATGACGTTAACGTCCCTGTGGACTCCGCTAACGGATCGCCTATGTTAGGAGGTTATACAGAGCATATTGTTTGGTTCAATAAGCCTCAGGGGATATTCCGTCTTCTAGGGGTTAAGGCATCAAGCAATCCTACTCCGTCCGCCCAAGTGGGCGATACCAGAGCGGAGGCGAACGTAACGAGAAATAAATAACGAGAACCCGGGATAATACCCGGTTCTCTTTAAATCAAGAAGAAAATGACATTTAAGGAACTAAGAGAAGGCAACCAATATTTTATCCTTCATAAGACAGACAAGCCTTTCTGCGAGGTAGGTAGCGTGGTGGAAACTAAAAACCTGAGACCTAAACCGCAAAATTTCAATACGGGCTACCCTCCCTTGCAACCGGAGATGGTTATCGATCTAACGGTCAAGGTAGGCGACGACATGGTTAAACTATCTTCCGTACCGGCCGATAAGTCCATAGCGGACTATAAGCCTGACAACGGCGAGAAACTGGTATTGGCGTGCGATCTGGCCATGATGAACCAAGAGATAAGCTCCATGTTGCAGAATAGCCGACAGGTATTGGATAGCATAGAGGCCCATAAGTCCATCATAGATAATTGCGAGCTTATGCTTACCCAACTCAATCCCCAGTTCAAGAAGGAGAAAGAGCAGGAGGATAAGATTGCCAATCTTGAGAGCGAGATTGCGGAGATGAAAAGATTGTTTGGTGGCGGTATCGAGGAAATTAAGCAGATTCTTTTTGATAAACAAGGTAATAACAATAAAAAATCAGGATAATATGGGAACATATAGCAGAAAACTGAAGGAGCTGATCGAGGAATTCGACGCCATGGAAGACGAGGATATGTTGGAACTGGCGAAGGAGGCCTATAAGCTTGGCTGTAAGGAAGGAAAGCGGAAGGCCATGGAAGGCTATGGCAACCGTATGGAGGAAGACGAAGACGATGAGTTCGAGGACGACGACGAGTTCCGTGAGATGTGGGAGCGTGGCGGCTACGGCAACCGTGGCGGCGGTCGTGGATCATCCGGGGGAGGCTATGGCAATCGCCGTGGGGTACCGGGCACCGGACGCTACTCGAGACGATATCGTAGATAACCATGAGGGGGGACCGGTTTCCCCCTCCTAAAAAACAGAGGAATATGAGACTAGATATGTATGATGATTTCCCTTCCGGCATGCGATCCTACCTGAAGGCGTATGGCTGGCATTTCTCCAAGGCCATGTGCGATTGGGCCGTATCCATGATGGAGAAGGAGGACGGAAACGGGAAGAAGGTCAAGATAACCCCTTTCACTAAGGAGCAGGTGGATGAGATGCTGAAGAAGTATAGCGTTGACGTGAAGAAAAAGGGTGGATACGATTATGTTTACGCCGCCAACATGTGCAAGGCCGATTACCTTGGCTCCTCCGTGCCTAACGAGCAGTACGCCGCTCTTTATGTCAAGAACGTCTGCGACGATCCGGACGCTTACGACGGGATAGTGTTCACCCGGTTCTACGCTGATTGCATCGGGTCCGGCACGCCTATAATCTGGGAGGAGATGATGTGATGGGAGGCTGGGGCTACATACTGAGGATCTTGAAGGGAGAGTCCCCCAAGGACGTGCTGGCGAGTATGCCGGATAAGGATTTTGACAAGGTATCCGAGGTGGTGGGCAATCTCAAGGCAACCAATCTCACCCGGCAACAAAGGAGGAGGATAGAGCGGGAGTTCAAGACGGTAAGGAGATGATACGACGGGATTACCATATCAAGAGATACGATTGGGTGATCCACGTGCTGTATAACGTCACCTGTTCGAGGGCATCCGATATCATAGCCCTATTGAGGAGGGTCGGTTGCCCGGAAAGCAAGATACGGGAGGCTTATGGCAATATGGGGTCGTGCAATCTGGACGTGGGACTTACTTATTCCAGCTACCGGCGAAGGGAATCCGTCATGGTGATAGGCCGGACCTCGTCCTATAGGGAGTTCGCCAATTCCCTGTTCCATGAGTGCCGCCATTTGACGGATCATATGTCCTTGGCCTTGGATATGGAGATCGGAGGGGAGCCTATCGCTTACTTGGCTGGCGATATAGGAGCCTTGATGTCCGATGAGATAAGGATGTTCATCTGCGATTGCCATCGTCACAGGAACGATATAAACGATGAGTTATGGGAAAGAAAAAAGAAGATAAAAAGAAAAAGGAATCCGCAAGACGGGAGATAGACCGCCTCACGGATTCCTTGGATTTCGAGCCTGTCAACTTCTATGAGGTGATGGCCCGGATACGGCACTTGATGTGCCTGTTATAGCCCAATATCGCTTATTATTCTCCGGCCTATACGCCGTTGGCAGGGGAATCACCCCCGGCATAGTTTAAGTAAAATGTAATAGTTAAGACTTGTTCTGACATTTGTTTTATATCTTTCCTAATAATTCGTTATACTCCTCTATCCATTCAAGTTTTATTGGAAAACCAGCATTGTAATAACGCGATACAGCCCCACATAATTCATGAAATCTAGCCCTATGAACATTTTTATAATAAATATCCTTTGGCATTACCCCTAACGGAGGCATTTGTTTTTGTCCTGTTTCCATTTGTTTTGAACTTGATAAAAAATCTTTTATTTTATTGGCTAGTCCTATCAGCATTTCTTATTGGAGCTCATTGAACTCCTTGCAGTACCTCATGTCATCTTTATGCTTCTCTTCCGGAGACCGATCATCGCCTACGCTGCAATATCCGGCGAAAGAGTTTACCGGTAGTGGTCTCATAGCCTCTATAGCTAGTTTGATCGATTTCTCTTTGATGTTTTCTTCCATGATTTATTATTATTTGTTACCATTCTATTATTAATCCATAATCCCCTCGGTGCCATTCTCCTTGATAGAGCTTGAATCCTTGTCTCATGAGTTCAAGTTTGCACTCATCGGAGAAGTATACCCAATGCGGGAAAAATATTTTATACTCGTTTCGTTTATTCGCTTCTTTTATAGCATTATATATCAGATCTAACGATGGTGAGTTTTTTTCTAATTCTCTAGCTTTCATATATTTTTTTAATTATGAGCCTTTCCATGAAGGCTCGGTTAATACTATTCCCCAAGATCGGGAATATGGCACCAATGGGTAACCTCCCCGAATACCTTATAAGCGTCCTCCCCGTAAATGATAAAGCCACTATCCTTGCCATGTAGATAAGCGGTGGCTTTGCCCCCGTACTCACCTCTAACCAAGACTATGTCTTGATTTTCCGGTAGACGTTCCTTCACGCTTACCCACGGTGATTGCTTTGCCTGCCATTCGGCACCTGCTTTGAAGTCCTCACGACAATTATCTTTGCGAAGCACATAGTCATCCGCATCCACTTCTTTGAGAACATTCTTGCGAAAACTCGTTTTTCTTATGGCGTAATCCTTTGCCGCTTCTTCTACTGTCTGTCTCATATCAATCTTGCTCATATTTATTTATCTGTTAGGAATTTCTTATTCAAGTGCCCTTCTCTGATAAGCCATTCAGTCATATCAATGATAGCGCCAAAAAGGTTCTCTCTGCAATATGACTGGGCAAGGTTACTTCCTGCGGAATACTTTATCGTAAATTCTTTATCTCGTGGAAGTATGAATAGGTAATAGTTATATCCCTCATATTCTATTTGATCGGGCATCATCCCGATTAGATAGGATAGAGACCAAGCCGGATAACAACCATCCACACATAATAGGCCGGAGTTGTCCATCCATGATTCTATTATCTGACTTGATACGTTATTGTTTGACCAATCATCGGTTTCTGTTATGCGTTGCAGGTAACAGTCCGCCGTCTCCGGTCTCACCCCGGCCTCTAATAGCCGGAATGATTGTTTTTTATTCGTGCATATTTGTGTGTTCATCTTTATTCCTAACTTAATTTATAAATAGATGCTACATGATGGGAAAAATCACCATCTCCATACGCAGTTATCTCGTACTTATCTCCGTCCATATCGACTATACATTGATTGCGATCTCGTTCTATGACTTCATAATCATCTGGCAATTCGTTTTCTAAAAAGTCATCCATGGAATCGGTGTTTGTAAAAAGACAGTAATCGGTTTGCCAATTGTAGTATTGCAGCAAACCATCTGAAATCATACTTTTAGTCAACATACTTTATCCTCCTATTGTATTTCCAAGCCCTATAAAACCACTTAATAAAGTTAACCCAGCATTTCGGTGTCATTAAAAACTTTCTCACCGCATAGAAGGGTAGTATTGTCTCCATTGCGACATAGTACTTACCCCATATATAACGGTGACGTGTACATTTCTCCGCTATCTTCCTTTGCTTTTTGTCTATCCATCCATGATAATGAAAGGCTATAAAATTATCATGGAACCAGACCTCAATAACGGTGTTCTCTCCGTTATCATTGGTTTGCCTGACGTTCATTCCCCAACTCATATAATCATTGATTGTTAAAATATTCCTTACATTTAAAACCTTTTCTCGGAGGGGATGGTTACCTAGCTTGGATAACTACCGCATAGTGCAATATCTTTGTTCATGGTTACCAGTCCTCCAAATCTTCCCTTGTATAGGAATCGTTTGTGTCATCTTCATCGATATAACTATCACAATAGTCCAATAGGTTGTACGAATTCTTACCGTGTAGGCACTCGTTCCTGAGCGCACAATTCATACAGCACCATTCATCGCTTATTCTCATCATCTTATCCCTCCTGTAATATAACATCCCCATCCTTATCCGTGAACACGTCCACTAAATCGTAGTAATATTCCTTATCCGACGTGCGGATCATTACCTCCGCTTCCGGGTCTTGCTCTTGTAATAGAGCTATTAGTTCTTTATTTCTCATGATTCACCTCCTTCTTTCAATTTAGCTATGAGTTCATCGGCAAAAGCTACGGCATATTCTGCTTGTGTTTTAAAAGTGCCTTCATAGACTTCTCTGCTTGAATTACTAAGAAACGCTGCCATCATTTCTTTTGCAATCTCATATCTGCGTTGTTCCCAATCAACGGCTTTATCCTCCGTCTTATCTATAACCTCTAGATCCTCTAGAGCGTTGAGTTCCTGTATGAGATCAAGCCCCTCGGAATCCACATAGCGCACCCAATCCTTTTCAGGACAGGCTTCGGAAGATTTGAAGGCGATAACATCAACGATCTCCCCAGTCTTTCTTATTTTCGCTTTCATATCAAAACAATGTTTTCTCAATCTCGTAATTGTAAACCAAAACCTCCGTACTCTCCCTTATCCGAGAGTGAACGACCGTATGAGTGGTGACTTTTACTTCCTTATGGTTCCATTTGTTTTCATTGACAAAGGAGCGTAAGGTGTCAGTCCAGTAATTGCTGAGAATGAATTTACCATTGATCCGAGACAAAAGATCTAGCAGATCCGCAAGGTCATTCTCCCCATAACCATAATAATGACCTTGAACCGCCCCGGGATAAGGAGGATCAAGGTAAAATAACGTATCAACGCTATCCCTGTTCTTGATAACTTTCAATGCGTCCCTACAGGAAATCTGCACCTCTGATAGGCGATCGTACAATTTATCGTTGAACTCCTCACGCTTATTCCTGAAAACCTTCCCGAAGTGTGTCCCGGCGGTACCGTTACAGAATTTCCATCCTCCATACAAGCTACCAGAATGGCACTCATTTGCCATGATCCATACGGCCCAAGCCTTGTCTACATCCGAGACCTCAGATCGTCCTCGATAAATGTTCCTAGCCCTAATGTAGTCAGACTCGGAGTGTAGCGATAACCGGATTCTCTCACGTAACTCCTTAAATTTGGATGCGGACTGGCAGACCTTGAAAAAGTTTATCAACAAGTCGTTCTTGTCATTGATCACTTCTATGCCTGCTTTAGGCTTCGCGAAAAATACCGCTCCTCCTCCAAAGAATGGCTCGCAATATATCTTATGCCTAGGCATCATTGATACAATGCGTTCGGACAAGTTTTGCTTGCCTCCATAATATGTGATTGGTGTTCTCATGTAATTTTATATTCTTTCTTTGCTCTCATCATAGATGAATGCAGTTTTCAACTATGATGAAAGGTTGATGTTTCTATCGCCTTGAATATCTCAAATGCTACTTGTGGGACGATGGCGTTTCCGTAGGCTTTTATGGATTCTTGTCTCCATTTTGTGAAAGGAATGGCAAGGTAGTCCACATCAAAGGGTAACCCATCATATCTTCTACAAACAGGGGGTTGAGTTGGGAAGTCTTTCCATCGTTTTGCTGACAATGCTGGCCAATCATTACTGGTATATTGCATAAGGCATCGTCTCTTCTTGTCGGATTCGGCAAAAGCCCTGATACAGCAAGATCGTTCAACTCCATTGTCCAGCCTTGCGATATTTTCCTCCTCGATCTCCCGTCCGTTATTTTTGAGCCATGTTTGTAGCTTCTCTCCGTAGGTGTCGGTAGCATCTTTTTGTAGGCCGCCTCCGGTAATCCCTGTTGTTTGCTGTTCGGTCCCCTTCGCTTGAAATCTTGGGCTGTCGGTGTCGGATATAACATATGCTTCACCGCTCCCTCCAAACCTAGACGGCTGCTCGTGCCGTTCTGGTTCCTTATCCGGATCGTATTGTTCCTTGTCACGAATATCTCTCCTTTCCCCGAATTGAAGCCCTCTTGAGCAGTTGGGGTGGGAAGTAGTCCAAATGCCGCTCCCGATGAAAGATTGTTCAATTTCTTTCCCGTACGATCCTTGAGTCGTTCCGCCGCCTTCATGGGATGCTCCACGATCTCCATCGCCCTCGGAGTGGGCAATAAACCATACCCTGTCCCTCTTGTGCGGCGCTCCGACACCGCAAGCTGGAATAAGAATCGGCTGGACGGAATATCCCTCACGCTCAAGATCTCGGCATACGGTCTCGATAACATATTCTTGCTCGAGTATCGTTTCCTTGTCAGCCTTGTCGAAAAGAGAGGCTAGACTTTCCACCGTAACCTCACTGCCGGGTTGTACCATGCTGGTGATTCCAGCAACGTTCTCACCAATGACCCAAGTGGGTCGTATCTCTCGTATAGCCCGAAGCATTTCCGGCCAGAGGTAACGGTCATCTTCCGCTCCCCTTCGCTTTCCTGCCGTTGAAAATGGCTGGCAAGGAAACCCTCCTGTGAGTATGTCAACCTTCCCTCTCCACGGAGTGAAATCAGTTCTTGTAATATCGTCATATTGAATGCTTTTTGGAAAATGAAATCTCAGTACCTTTTGGCACCACTCGTTAATCTCGCAATGGAACAGGTTCTCCCATCCCATCCATTCGGCGGCAAGGTCAAATCCGCCCACGCCAGAAAATAATGATCCATGTGTCATGTCTCTCTCGTTTTAGCAAAAACTACGCTTTCATGGTCCGGCCTCAGATGGGCCATGCAAGCCTTGCTGTACTCGCAAAATCTCGCACCCTCGTCCCGGAAGACGCATCCCCTGCACGGGATCTTGTTCTGCCCGTTGTAGTACGGGCTGTATTTTTCCACGACAATTTTCATGTCTCCTACCAACACGATCAAACCGATAGGGGTGTTTCTCAATCTCTCTGTTATTTCCATGTTATCTTCTCCTGCTTTCTCCGTTTAGGACTATCACGTTAAAACTTTTGAACCTGTCTACCAGCCTAGCTCCGAAGCGATTCTTGAAATCCGTGACGGATAGGTTGGAAGTGATATGATACTTCTTCTGATGGGACTGGTATATCTCGTACCTCGCATATAGGAACTCGTTTATTACGCTGTCAAGGCTGGTGCCGTAGCTTTTCTGGTTCTCCGTCTCAAGACCGATATCGTTAAGGCAGATATCGAACGGGTTCCCTTCCATGCTCCCTTTCCCGGCCTCCTCGTTGTACGTGAACCTGTCTATGTGACCATGGATCTTGTAATAGTTCATCATCTGGGTCACGGATAGGTTCACGAAGCGTTTGGGGTTATCCGTCAATTTCAGATAATCGGCGAATATCTGCATCATGAGCGTTTTGCCCGTTCCCGGATCTCCCACGATAAGGAGGTTCTTGTGCAGCTTATAGTTCTCCTCCGGGAATACGGATTCGGCCAACGGGCAATCGTTGAAATAATACAACAGGAATCTCAAAACCTTGTCATTCCCCCTGTCTGTCTCGAATTGCCGCCTCTCGATCCCTAGGTAATTACAACCTAGCGCCTTTATCATCCGGGCGTGGCTGATGTACTCCGTATCGTCCGAGAGATCGTACCTAGAAACGTTCTGTATAGTCCTTGCGTGCTTCTTCACTAGGTTGAACACCTGTTTTTGCTGGAGCCTCTCTTTTTCCGTAGGCCTCCGCATGGCTTGTATAGCCTCCGAAAGTTTCTTTTCTTGTTCCTCCATTTCTTTGATTATAAGCCCTTAGTCCTGTTCCCTGCCACCAATAGGTGAATCGTCTCTTCACGTCATCTATCGTTTTTAGCGTATCGCCTTCCCCGGTGGATACCATCCAAGCTAGGAAGTTATCCAGCTCGCCGGGAATGAGGTCATTGAAAGCGACGCTCAATCCCGATATCTGGCAAGCGTATCTGCGCCATTCCTCGTCCCCCAATAACTCATTCTTGAAATTCTCGAAAAGCGTCTCATGCGTATTAAGACTCTCTCTTAAAGTATTATCTTTATTATTATTTGGGTTATCGCTGGGTTGGCACTGGGTTGTTCTATGGGATATCAATTGAGTTATCAAACTCTCTAAGTCGTTTATTGAAAGGTTGTTTACTGGGTTGCTTTGTGGGTTGCTTGTTGGGATATTACCATTGTATTCGTTGTATTTAACAAGAGTTATGACATTCATCCCTTGGCTTTTATCCGTAGTTATCATTCCTTTCCGTTTTAACTTGGCAAGAAATGTCTTGACTTTTTGTTCTCCCCATTTCCATTTACCAGCGAGGAAACGGTTTGAAGCCGGATATTGTCCTCTCCCATATGTTATTTCTCTACCTCCGATACATTCAATCGTGTCGGTTGCCTCAAATCGTGCCGATTGTATTAGATCAAGCCACGCTTCGCACTCCGAGAATGTCCGGGCTGCTTCCCACATTTCATTAGAAAAAAACTTACGAGAGAGCATAATGAAACCCTTATCCATATATTAAAAATCAAAATCCGGAGACTCTCCGCTCTGCAAGGACTTTAGTTTCTGGTCTACAAGGTGGTTTACATCCCATATGTTTACAGGTTGTATTTGCAGGTTCTCCGCCATTTGCCTTGCTACTTCCTCGGAGACAGGATTTATAGCGTATATGGCCCCCGATGAGAGAAAGCGGGTGAAACCGGGCTGGTTACTTGTATCTGGAACGTCTACCCGAAGCATATTGGTACCGGCCACGTTCTGTTCCGTACATCTTCCCGCTATCCTTGAATGGCCGAATAACTCGACCACGCACCATAAATCAAATTTCTCTTGTTCCATATTATCTTCTCTTTTTAAAAGTGTTACAAAATCTCGTGGAGTTAGCTACCCGTCCTGCATCATGTATGATGCACCAAACGCATAGCCCCTTGTGAGGATGTCCGTTGGCGCAATCGCCACATTTCACCTTTTCTTGCTCGTCTTTCTTCTTAGCCATTTCAATCCTTTATGCCTTTCTGATCTCTCAAATCCTTTATGCGTTTCTTGTAATCTTCGATCATCAATTGGTAATCGAATGCCGAGAGTTTAGAGATAGAGTGCTTTTTCACCTCAAGCTCGTTAATTACTTTTATGCCATACTTATTTATCAAGCCCTTGGCATAACCGATGTTGTTGCCCTCGTCGAAACGGTTGCAAGACCTGCATTGAGCGTTGCAGTTTCTCTCGCTGTATCTGGTACCCATATGTGACCGGTTGACGAAATGTCCGCAATCTGCCTCTTTCCAATGCACGATCTTCCCACAGCTTATGCAACGGCAATAACCGTTGTTGTCAGCATCCCTTATTCTTATAAATACGGAGAATATACGGTCTAGTCTGTTCTTTAAAGAGGTTATGTTCTTTACTTTTCCCATGGATGTTTTCTTTTTTCGTTTATTAATAAGAATCCTGCCAAGATCACTGCTATAAGTCCTAGTATCGCGGTGATAAGGTACATGGCCATTGTCAAGTGATCTAAATTCTGTATTGTTTCCATAATTATAGTTTGTTATTCGTGGACGGTGCCGGGATCGAACCGGCCTCTTTACGTCATGCGCACTCCGTAACGTTTCATCCCGGAATACTTACCGCCCGAAATCCCCGCATATCCTCACGGGCGGCGGGGATAATCATTACTAAACTAAATCTAATACCATGAAAAACACACTAATATCAATATCAAACCTCTAGCTCTTCAATTAAGAGTTGTCCACATCCCATGAACCATACTTGGGAAGCTGGTGATTTCTGGAGCAAGGCGATCTCTATTGCGGCCTCCTTGAACTTGCTCTTGTCATGCCCGGCCTTTTGCCTGATGAAGGATTGCGTTCTCGTAATGAGATCTCCGTCCCCTTCCTTGGGATCACGGGTTATGATATCCTTGCACTCTCTCATCTTATCCTCTATTGATTTAGAGGTGTCGGACAATGATTTCTCTATCTCTTTTTTATCGATATCTACAACTCTCTTATTGACATCCGCGTTGAACGGGAATACGTCCATGATCATTGTCTCCGTGACAGAGGCTATGGTGTAATCCGCCATTGTCCCCTTCATGCCTTCTTCTAGCACGGTTATGGCCTCTTTTAGACTAGAGGCTTGGGCAAGCATTTGTGCGGCGGTTTTCTTTTCCGCTCCGCTCTTCTCGTCCAACGTGATAAAATAAACCTTGATCTTATAGAACCGATCACCATTCTCGTTGAAGAATAATTCGGATAAACGAGCTCGTTTGATGTCTGTTACCGTGAATTCACCCGTGATGAAGGGGCGGATCTCCTCGATGATGCGAGCTTCCGCCTCCGTAAAAGACAGGGCGTCTACCAAGTAAGGCTCGGTTACTTTTTTCTGCGTGCCATTTTCCAGCATTTTCTCGTAAGAGACCTTGCACTCAAACCAATTTGTCATAACTTATTAATAATTAATATCATATTTCTTTCTTTCGTATTGTGGGATATACCCCTTACAAGGGGTGTTCCCATTAAATAAGACCGGAGTCGGTCTTACAGTTTCCCCTTCTTTTTTAGACGGGGCTGTCCAATGCTTTTGCCGTTGATGGCAAAGGCAGTGTCTTTTAGAGCAAGCCTCATTGAGGCAGTATTTAAGATCTTTCATTTCTCTTATAGGTTTCCAGCTTCTTGACCTCCTTTTTAAGGAGTCTGGCCGCATCCTTGTATCTGACGCTGCCATAAGAAGCGGTAATAATAATGTTGGTATGCCTCACGTGACTAAAAATTCGATAGGTTTCTCATGAAATCGTATTCTGATATACCCCGAAGGAATACCGAGAAAAGCACGTCCTTCACACGTTCGTAGTGATCCATGAACTCGGCCTCGTCCATCTTGTCGAAGGCTATCGACTTCGGGATCTCTATCCATTCCTTACGTGATATGCTATAGGCCGTATCGCAATGCCCGGCGGCGATCTCTACAGTCTTCCGGAAGCACTCCACGCTCTCCTTGAAATGCGCCGTGGTCTTCTCGTTCTGGTAAGACCATGCGCAATTTATCAAGGCGAAATACTTCCTATGGAAATCTATGTTCCGTGCCAGCGTTATCTTGGCCTTGTAGATCTTGCCTAGCTTGAGCTTTTTCTTCTCGTCATAGTCGGAATCATAGCATGGCCTCAATCCGCTGGCGGTGTTGAGCAAGTATAGCTCCATGGTCAGAACGGCAATCCATCGTCTTCTCCAACCGATGGGGCGTTGTTGATATCCTCCGGTGAGGGGATATTGCTCTTGAACGTGGATTCCATCAAGTCACCTATGCCATAATAAACGCCTTCCTTTCGCTCCTCTTTCCTTGGGGCGCAAGACACATAATGCGTATAGGTGCGGTTGTCGAACGTGACAGGCTCTTTTTTCTCCCCGATCGAGATATTGAGGAAGATCTTCTCTCCCTTGGCCGTCATTACTTTTTTCATCAACTCCTTCGGTATGTCGCTCAAGCAGATTGAGCCGTATAAATTTGCCATAATGTTTATGATTTTAAATTTTAGATTTATAAGCGGGGCGGTCGGTTATTCGCTACGGCAGGGATAACCACCGTCCCGTAGCCACGGCATGCGTGGATTATTTTTTGTTGAATGTTATAGAATATGACATCTTAGCCATCCTTATCGCCGGATGGATCGTGTATATCTCCCCGGTCTCGTCATCAATGACCGTGGTATTATCCGGCACCGTCTTCAGGAACGCCTCCCGTTCTTTTATCTTGGCATCGAGAAGCATCCTTTCCTCGATCAGCCTAGCGTAGACCGGGTCATTGCAATTGGAGTGGTCGTAGGATACGCCTACCTCTTTTATCTTGACCGTGGCCCCGTTCCAAGAGCGCTCCTTCCCGTATTTATCGATCTCGGAAAGGACAGCGTCTTTCATCCGGTCATCGTCCAGCGTCCTCTTGATGGTCTCTTGCATCGCCTTTAGCTTGACGACGTGTGATACGGGATCTACCTCTCCTTCCAGTACCGGGTTCAAAAGGTCTATGGATAAAGCCTCAATCTCTCTTTTCGTTAGCGGGGTCTTGCCGCTTAGCTCTAGTTCTTTGCTCACGACAGGTTATTATTTATTTTATAGTTGTTGTATATCTCGATAATGGATTCCATCTCCACCTTTCCGACGATGTAGGACTTGTTTATAAGGCTCTCCACGGAGAAAGGCTGGTTGGATTCCTTGGTCTTCTTCTCGTTCTTGTATATCCACTTAGATATGGATTCCATGGCACTCTCATTATTTATATGATCTCTCGTAAGCTCTTTCTTCTCGTTGGAGTTAGCCTTTTTAGGCTGCTCTTTAGGCTGCTCCTTTTGGGCGGTATTACCGCTCGCTATGTTAGCGTCCTCGTCATCGTCAGCCACGATGCCAAGAATGGCACAAAAGGCGTATCTCTTGGCGTACGTGATGGCCGATCCTATGGATTGAGCGTCCGCCGTATTGGATGGCATCCTTACCTTGGACGATATCCATTGACCGGAGGAATGAAGCAGTATGGTCCGGATAGAGTAATCATCCTCTATTAGCTGACATACTGAAAGTTCATTGTCGGCTAATGGCTGTTTCGCTGCCCTTTTGCATTCGGATAGGTCCGCGTACTTAAACTTGTACTCTCCTCCTGTTTTAGTCCTTACCTTGACCTCGGAATTGAGGCTTGGTTGCTCTAGCGATCCTTGGAACTTGGCCAACGCTATCGCTAATTTGTCAATCTCTTCTGATTTGTCCATGTTATCGTGTATTTAAATTCGTCAGCCTCCGGGAGTCGAACCCGGACTAAGACCATCGGCCGCCCTTCCCTCACTACCGTGTCCCTTTCCACCGGGCCAATGATATCGTCATGGCCTACCACTTGTCTAGGATATCGGTTGCCGGTCTGGGTCGGGGTTGCACCTCGTAAGGGCGGGATGTTACCAATTATATGAATCACATAGGAACCTAAGCTCCTCCATGCTCTCCTCATATTCCTCGTTGTCCTCCTCCCCGTCGTACTCAGGTTCGCCGTCGGGGTCTTTGATGTAGATGTCTCTCATGAGCTCCATCGATAAGCAAGGAATTTATTCGATCTCGATAATCTTGAATTTTCCTTTCTTTATATATATCTTATGATTGTAGTAGTCTTTGACTATTCCATGATCGGAAACTGTGTTTATGTTCCCGGTGCAATCCTCGACATATGAGTTATCGTAAGCCTTGACCGTGGCAGAGTCGTAAGCCTTGACCGTGGCAGAGTCGCAAGCCTTGACCGTGGCAGAGCCGTAAGCCTTGACCGTGGCAGAGTCGCAAGCCTCGACCGTGGCAGAGCCGTAAGCCTCGACCGTGGCAGAGCCGCAAGCCTCGACCGTGGCAGAGCCGTAAGCCTTGACCGTGGCAGAGCCGCAAGCAAATGCTCTAGTATTAGATGCGTGTTCTTTTCTGGTATAAATGCCAGCTTCGCTTAACTCCTCTTCAGAGAAGTTATCTTCTAGGTAATTTGCGTCAATCATTTTAGATGTTCTAAAAACCCAAAACCAATTGCTTGTTATAGCCTCTAACAAGTCCTTTTTGCTTTTGGCGTTTAATCCTATCCTGTATCCATCTTGGCAAGCGTGATGTTTTTTAGCCCGTTCAAGCAGATCTTCTTTTAATTCTTCGAATGTCTTCATTTTTTATCGTTTATTAGTTTAATGATATCTTTTCTTATCTCTATCAATTCTTCCTTGCTAAGTACCCTTAGCTCGTCTAGGATATCGTCCTTCTTGGATCGGTTAGGTCTTGAAGGGGCTTGCACCACATATAACACCCCGAAATCATTTTTCTGACTCATAAGTCATTATAACTATTTGGCGTACCACAATAAAGATTGATATGATCGCTAGGATCAAGAGGTGAATATTGAGAGGTTTTTCGTACCACTCAAATATTGACACTATTGATATCAGCCCTAATATGGTAGCTGCGATCATCCTTAGCGAGAAGATGATAATGCTCTTTATGGCCCGGAATATCTTCCATAACCATGCTTGGTTTCTCTTTATCATATGTTGTTGATTTAAATTTCTTGATGTGAAAAGGCCTCATATCCTCACGGACGGAGACCTGCGTTGCACTTTCGTGAAATAATTGATTGAATAGCATCCGCTAGGGATGAAACGTGCTCCCTGCCGGGCTTGAACCGGCGACCTTCCGCTTATGAGGCGGCTTCTCTTACCTACTGAGATAAGGGAGCGTTTGCCCGTCTTTCCGGGCCGCCAACATTATGAACCGCCATGTCATCACCGTCACATTCCACATGATTTCGTGGAACCTCCACCTCGATAAATACTCTTTGGACTCATTTCGGATTTACCATACCATTTTTATCTACTACTCTATCGGCTTTCCCATCTTCGGACAGGCCCGACATCCGTCCTCAATTCGGATAGAGTGGTGCGTTCATTGATACAAGATTGTGGATGGGAGGGGATTCCAACCCCTATGCGTCTATTACGCTGGCTCAATGTCTACCCATCCGTTTGCCGGGGAATCCCACCCCGGCACAGTTTAAGTAAAAACTAATATTCCCTAATTGCCTGCCTCACGGCGGTATATTAAGGTCTTGGTTGTGAAGTGTATAATAATTAGCAATGTGATTTAAGCGTGGTAGCCGGGGGAACTCGAACCCTCTGTAACCCTAGATAAATAATATAACAAGATAACCAATCTAACATTGGACGCACGCCTTGATCGTGCGGCTAAACGAATAATATTAAAACTGATCATGGTTTGCTACCTGTCCTAAGTAATTCTTAGGGCGGAATCCTTCTTTCTTTCATAAGATTAAACTTGGTTATTAATAGGTCTATCGGTCTTATTCATTTTTCTTCCTCTATTGTATCATCTAATAACTTATCGATAGCCATGATAACCTTATCCGGCAACTTATTGGCGGTATCGTTAGACTTGAGATATTCTATAGTTCCGCCTATTCCGATAATCATCAGCATATCCCTTTTAGAGGGGATGAACACTAGCAAAAAAATAGGGATTGATATATAGGCGGCACATTTGATAGCCATGTTCTTAAACTTGGAATCGTTTTTAAAATCATCTTCAATAAACCACGCGAGAATATATATGGAAGTTAATACTCCCAAGATAAATACTGCGATTGTCGCCAACGTCTGTATGGCATCTAACCTTGTGATCCAATAAATCTCATTCATGGTATCATGGATTGATGTCTTCAACCTCGCTCTCGAGATCGTTCTTGATCTCATTGATAGCTTGGATGGTGTTTTCCGCGTTAATAATCGTCTCCTTGTACTCGATCAATTGATTGATCTTGCTCTTGTAATTTACCCCGTCTTCACCTAGGTTGTTTATCTCCTCGTGATACCGGATGTCGGCTAATACCTTTTGCTCCTCTACGTTGTTTAACGCCGAGTCAAGCGCTCTCATGATCTCTTGACTCCTTAACTCTGACAGTCTCTCTGTTTGTTTTTTACCCCTAAGGATAGAAAGGATCTTTTTCATACTCTCAATAATTTTGTTGTTTTTATTAAATGGATTTTATCGCTATGTGATCCTCCATTATTAATCATTTGGAGGAGCGCATCCATTCCTCTGCTTATTTCGGTGTTTGGATAATTTTCCCATCCAAAGCCGCCGAAACCTTCGATTGGATTCTTTTTTTCTGATTGATTCTCCATTTCGTGTTTTATATTTAAAAAAATAACGTTTTCTTTATCCGGCCTGCAATAAGAATCACAAAACCATTCTTGCTCTTTTCCTCCGCATCCTTGACATCTTTCTTGGAAATAGCACTTCTCGCATTCTTGCCACTGCGTGTTATCCAAGTTCTGTGTTATGACAAGTAGCGTGTCTTTCCCAACAGTTACTGTGCTCCCGATAGGGATTGATATCAGTTTGTTGTGCAATATTTATCTATTAGATCCCCCCCACAACCTCCAACGGTTTCGAGAACCCGAATGATAACGGGTGGGGGAATTTTTATTATAAGTAGATTCTTCCGGCTTATGCGTCACAGGTGCGATAAGACCATAAGCCGGAAGACTTATTAATGTGGTCTCGTCTTTTTGGAAAAAAACCTTTCCTGAGCGAGCTTTACGTCCACTAGGATATATTTGCCATTTTGTTTTATGGCATCCCCGAAAATCCCCTTCTTCTTGTATCTCGCTATGGTGGATGTACTTACTTGGAGCAATTTCGCCAAGGAATCTAGTCCCCTCACGTATTTCCGGGATGGATCTTCTCCTTTTTGGGTGGCTAGCCTTGATATGATCAAGTCCGCTAGTTGTCCGGCTGTCACTTGGGTTGCCGGTAATTCCGCTATATTCTCCATATTGTTATTGTTATAATGTTATATTCCTCCCTCTACAGCCTCTAAAAGCCCTAGAGGATATCTCTATTCTAGCTATGGACCGGCATCTTTGCCTTGCCCTTCTCATTTCCAGATGAGAATCCACGCAAAGGATAAGTAGCAAGACGCACGCCACGGCCGAATGAACCATCTGTTGTATATTTACGTTAGCCTTTATATCGCACAGTCTCTCGCATAGCTTTATGGCCAATTCCCTTCCGTTCCTTACGCCAAGTATCTCGAAAGCCGTCCTTAGCTGGTTTATGATAGTATGCAACGACCTGTGTTTTTTCTCGGCTATCTCCTTTTTCTCGAATCCCACGGCGTAATACTGGGCCGTGTAATCACATTCCTCGGTTAACTCGGTGAATACCCTTTCCATGATCTGTCATGTTAAGCGTCTGACATAAACGATCCCTTCTTCCTTGTTTGATACGGAAGACCATTTTCTTCCCTCTCTATAATACTTAGCGTTTAACAGAGACACGTTATTTCTAACCGTCTCCAACACTTCTATAGGGAATGATAGTTTCTCAGATACTTTCATTTCTCTGATCTTTCTTTTGCTTTCCACTTTTTTCTGCATGATTTACATTTCCTTTTTATTTATAATAGCTCCCCCACAACCTCCAACGGTTTCGAACCCGAATCATAGACGGGTAGGGGAGTGTATCTTATGCGTTAGATAGACAGTTTGACACCGATACGGAAATATCCGTACTTCACTGACACGACGTAATATCTAACCTTTGTATATACATTATTAAATATGTAGACTCCAACGCCGGAACCGATCAAACTACATCGGGAGCGGGGATCATCATCCCTTCCGGTATCTTCGCCTATCATAACCTTACTCGCCATACCTATATCTCTTGCGTATATCCTCTTATGGGGATAAGGATTTTATTCAATAAGTCAAAGAACTCTTTTTTAGTGGCCCTTCCGGGACTCAAACCCGGGACCTGCGGTTTAGGAAACCGTCGCTCTGTTCGTCTGAGCTAAAGGACCTTATATCATTTTGGCATGTTTATGCCATTTCGTTATTTCAATCTTTATCGTATCTTTGTGCGTGATTGAATGATGATGCAAATATATAGTATTTTACTATACAATCAAACTATTATAGAGTAAAATGCTATATAAAAAGTTTTTTTAACTTTTGGGCGTTTATGGATATTATGTAAAAATGTATGTCTAGTAGATTTTGCAAGTAAGACATTTGATCGTATTTATCTATATTTCAATGTTTTTTTATATTGATTTGTGGAATCGTTTTAGTAATTTGATATAGGAATAAATATATATAGTTTTTTACTATATAATAAAATTAAGTAGAATGAGAATAACATCAGAAATAATTAGTTCTATTCTTGATAGAGAAGGTCTGAAAGCAGCAACATTTGCGAAAAGTGTTGGGGTTGTACCTACTCAAATATATGACCTTCAAAAAGGAAAGATTAAGAAAATATCTGAAGAGATTGCTGATAAAATAATATCTGTATATCCTCATTATAATAAAGTTTGGCTTCTTACAGGTGAAGGGGATATGCTAACCTCTGACGTTCCACCCGCACGATCAGTGGATATCCCGGAAGAAATAGGTGACGGCTTTAATCCAAGAGAGTTGCTAGATATCATACATGACCTAACGGCGCAAGGCAAGCAAAACGCGGAGGCGAACGAGAGGAACAGCCGGAATATCGAGAAACTCATAGGCCTGTTGGCCGAGTCGTTGAAACAAGAGAGAGACGAGAGGTCCGGAAACCGGCAAGGAGAGAAAGATTCTGCTTAATAACATGTGAGCGTTGTAAAACAAACTTTTTCGCTGTACTGTTTAATTATTACCTTAAAAAATCTAATTAATATGGTTGGCGATTATGACGATAGAGTAGAGCAGATTATTCGTTTGACGGAAGATTTGTTTTTAGAGAAAAGAAAAGTGGTAATGTCGGTGAGAGTGTATAACCGTGGTATTGCGAATCCAGAGATATCCAAGCGATGCCTTTATGTCAAACGTAGGAATGTTGATTCTAGCGAATTTTCAACATAGAGATATTAAATATGATAATAAGTCAAATAGACCAATAAAAAACGCCCGTGTCAGAAAAAACACGGGCGTTATACTTTTTATATGCGAAAAATCGAACAATTGACTAGGCCTTAGCTATATTGGTTTATGGAGAGATATGTGTTGAAAACGTGTGTTTTATGCTCTTATTTTGAATTTATTGATATTTTTTTGAGATTTTATTATTTTGCTGTGTGCTAATCACGTATCTTTGTAACGTAATAAAATATCATTATTTAAGTATGAAAGCTGATTTAACAGTACATTCAATGTCTCGAAAATCGAATGTGAGAGCTTCTAAGCTTAGATCCAAGGCTGATAGGATGGGTTGGAAACCTATTTCATCTCGTTCTAAGAGATGCGTGATGTTTTCGATGGGAGAGGGGAATATTGTTGACAGAAAGAAATATGTCGTAGGTAGAGAACGTCCTTGTCGTATTGTTCCATAAGTATTATGTTAGAGAGTATTCATCCTTACGAATTAAAATATATACAAAAGGAGAAACCGAAAAGTCGTGATGCTTTTGATTTTTGTCTTGTCTATTCTTTTTTTACAAAAACTGATCCAGAAAGAATTAAGTATATCGTTAGGGCTGAATTTCATGAGGATGTAATAGCTATAAAGTTTTATGCGGCCAAGAATAGTAAAAGTGAGAATAAGTATCATTTAATATTGGATAAAAATGGATATAGGGGTACATTATGTATTTTAATGACATGTGTCAACCTTATCCCAATGCTGCTTAAGGATTATCCTTCCTCCTCTTTTATTATAAAAGCTTCTAATACTATAGATATCAAAAGTAAAAAGGAGGAGGATGATTCAGTCAACCAAAGATTTAGAATATATCGATGGCTTTTTTCAGAGACTATAGGAGATCAGACGTTTGAGCATATTGAATATAAAGATGTAAGCGTGTACCTATTAGTTAACAAGAGTAATAAGGACATAGATTCTAAAAAAAAGAATATCGAGAAATTGTTTCTTACTAGATATGTGGTTAGTGAAAAATCGGAGATACCATCATGAATATGTCTTTTAACCTATCAAATAATTATATTGCTACAAATTATATCTTATCGAACTTGCTCATCTCATCCTCCTTCAGCTTGTCCACTATATGAGTGTAAGGTTTCATGGCCTTGAGGTCGTTGTGCCCTGTCCATCTCATGATGACTTGAGGGGGGATGCCTAGCATAAGGGCGTTGACGACAAACGTCTTCCTTGCGACATGGGTAGTAAGCCGTTCCCACTTGTGGAATGTCTGCTGTATTCGCTTATTGCCCTCGTACCATACCTCGGTTATCTCGGAGTCCAGCTCCGCCATCTTGCCGAGATCCTTTAGATGCATGTTGTATTTCTGATTGGACAAGACCGGCAGCGCCTTTCCGTTCTTGAGCTCGATGTTTTCGTATTTATCAAGTATTGATTTGCTGTACTTGTTCAACTCGATCTGTATGTTATCGCTGTCCTTCTGTGTCACGATGTCAATCTTCCCGTTAATGATATCCGTCTTCCTTAAGTTATATACGTCGGAGTAACGGAGGCCGGTGAAGCAGCAGAAGCAGAAAACGTCACGGACGGTGGATAACGTCCCTTCCTTTATATACATATTATATATACGCATCAGTTCCTCCCATGTCAAGTATATGACCTTCTTCAGCTCGAAGTTCGCCCCTTTAAGCCTTGGGCTGAACCTTCGATAGTCCTTTCTCGTGTTGTATCCCTTGTCGTCGGCCCATAAAAGGAATTGCTTTATAAAGTGCAGGTACTTGTTCAACGTGGTATTCCTTATACCCTTGTATTCCCTTAAGAACTCTACGAAGTCTTGCAAGGTATCCTCCGACAGGTCATCGAACTTGATCTGTGGATTGAACTCCTCCAGAAGGTGCATGATCGAGTTATGTTTGTAGTGCGATGTCTTCGTCCATGCGTTCTGCCTCCCTACCATATCGATAAACTCCTTGTAGATATCGAACAGGGATATCGGCTTCCTCTCTTCCTCTTTTACCCGGCCTGTCGCAACCTTGAACTTTTCCTTGATATCGTTGGCGCTAGGCATCTCGCCCTCTCTCTCGTATTGGCGGAATATGTTTTGCAATGTGGCACGTATATCGTCAAGATCGGAATTTATCTCGGAAGAGCTTTCCCCGGCCTTGTTGAAGCATCCGTTTTTAACGATGCCCTTCTCCGGGACGAACTTGCTTGCGTCTATCCTATGCCCCGTGAAAAACGTTATCCTGTTCCGGTTGAACGTAACCATGCATCGGATAGGTACGTTCTTTACGATCAATAGCCCATCCTTCTTCCTTTTCTCTACGTCAAACGTTATGCTCCTCTTTATTTCCATGATAAAAACGTGTTGCGTGTAACTACGCGAATTTACACGCAAAAAACATGACATCATATGACATAACATGATATTTAGTGACTGTTTAAAAACACATGAAATCGTTGAACATGAGCGCATATGATATTGTTTGATACTGTATGACAGTATAAGTTATGGTCTCTCCATCTCCACGGAATGAAAAAAGGTCTTACGGATTGTCCGTAAGGCCTTTTTTCATTCATTGTAAACCCATTTATAAGGAGGTGGCGGTACGTATGGACCAGCCTTTTGATGGGGTAATATATCAACCGATTTGACGATTACGTTATTACCTTTCTGGGTACAAACCAGACATTTTGAACGTAATTTCCTCTTAGCCATGTTGAAGACGATATTCGGATTGAAATGAACTCCGTTTATACGAGTCTCAAAATGTAAATGCTCGGTAGTAGCCCTGCCGGTACGTCCGGTTAAGGCGATCGGTTGTCCGGCGAGAACACGATCTCCGGGTTTAACCAAGTTCTTGGAGTTGTGGCTATAGATCGTTTCCAGTCCATTATAATGGCGGACAACGATAACGTTGCCATAGGCGGCGAATGGTTTCGCCATCCTGACAATACCATCGAAAGCAGACACGATCGTATCGTTGGCACAAGTTTTGATATCTACTCCGGAATGATGTCTTCTCCTTCCCCCGTAAGGAGAGATCACGTTTCCATTAGGAAGGGGAAATGCGTATTCCCCGGCGGGGATCAAGGATAAATCAATAATTTCCGTGTTATTCTCATCGAATAGCTTGGGGTCCTTGATCGCTATCTGGCTTTTATCACGGGGCGTAAAGGCTTCCGTGATATCTTTTCTAGGAGAATGACAAACCGCTAGCTCCGGAGCTTCCGGCAACATGAAATTGAAATCCACGACGGGAAGAGGAATATTTGCCGTAGGGAAATCCACAGTTTCGGGAGGGGCCGGGCGTGGAGCAGGCTTTTGCGTACGGCAAGACGCAAATAAAATTAGCGTAAGAATGAGTATTCCATTGTGTATTTTAGATGCCATTAGATATTGTTTTACCACAAAAGTATAAAAAAGCCTCTTTCAATGGCCTATATTTCCGATATGTTTATACTTCTTTTTATTCTTTGTGTTTTTTCTGATAGTTGAATTTGCCTACCTTTGTAAAGGTAAAATGGAGATATTATACGATGATTGAGGGGACTAGTTTGTCTCTTTGGTCAGAGAGGATGACGATATTGTATTTGCTGGTATTTCTCTAAACTGAAAACGACCAATTTAAAGTACACAGAGAAATAGACAATGCGAATACACCTGTATTTGGTGTGTTCCTTTGCCTTATTTCTGTTGTGTACAAGGCATTTGGTCGTGCCGCAGTTTGACGGGTTTAAGGTAAAGTGTAACACACCTTTTCTCAGATGTGGGTTTATTTATGAGATAAGATTACCTTAAAAACGGCTTTTGTATATGAAAGAACAAAAGGAGATACATATCGGTTCGTTAATAAAAGAAAAAATGGAAGAGCGGGGACTTTCGGTTTCCGATTTTGCCCATGCGCTTCATTATGAACGTACCAATATTTATAAGATATTTAAGCGAAGCAGTATTGATGTTGATTTGTTACTGCGTATATCGGAAGTCTTAGCCTATGATTTCTTGCGGGAGGTGTATTTAGCGGACGAACCCCGGCGATATTCAATCACTATAGAAGCGGACAAGGAAGATATAGAGGAGATCCGTAAATGGTTGTTAGAGAAAAGGCGTGAATAAGTTTCACGCTTTCGTGAAATAAGATCACGGTCGATATAAGACCGGTCACTTTGATTGTTTCTACATTTGACCGTCTCGATGTTTCATCATAACATTAGAGAAATAGGTTAAATCAAGGCCGTGCTCTTCTTGTTCCGTATGTGAATATAGGCAGGAAGAAAGCGGCCACTTTTTTCTTCTGTGTACGTGCACAATTCGATTATTTCCTTTATATTTGTCGATAAACAACGAATTGTTAACATTTCTAATATGAAAGTTCTAAAGACTGCCCTGCTATTCCTGATGTGCGTATCTTTCTCCTTCTCCTGTAAGGAAGGGGTAAAGGAAGTAAGGGTGCTGAAACTGGCACACGGATTGCCCCCCAGCCATTCCGTCCATTTAGGATTGCTCTATATGAACGAGCGTCTGAAAGAGTTGTCCGGAGGAAAGATGAGCATGGACATTTATTCTTCCGCTCAATTGGGATCCGAAAATCAATGTATAGAGTTGCTTCAAATAGGAAGTCTCGATATCACGAAAGTTTCCTCCGCCGCGTTGGAAGGATTTGCCGATCCGTTTAAGGTATTTGGCATACCTTATCTATTCCGTTCCCGTGAGCAGTTTTTCGAGGTGTTGGATGGTTCGGTAGGTAAACAGATATTGGGATCAACGGAACCTTATTGGTTTAGGGGACTCGCTTATTTTGACTCGGGGGCCCGTAGCTTTTATACGGTAAACAAGCAGATTCGTACTCCCGAGGATCTGAAAGGACTGAAGATCCGTGTGCAAAAGAGCCCGATAGCCGTGGAGATGATGAAGACATTCGGAGGTTCGGCTACTCCCGTGGATTGGGGTGAATTGTATACGGCCTTACAAAGTAATGTCGTGGATGGAGCCGAGAATAATACGCCTTCCGTGACAACAGCGTTCCATCATGAGGTGGTAAAATACTATTCAGTCAATGAGCACACGATGTGTCCGGACGTGATCATCATTAGTTTGGCTACTTGGCAGAAGCTGACGGAACAAGAACGTAATTGGCTGCGGCAGGCCGCTGACGCCGCCGCTATTTATCAACGGAAACTTTGGGCGGAGCAAGAGAAGCAATCGCTAGAGGAGATGGAAGCGCACGGAGTGGAAATTATTTACCCGGATAAGCAGCCGTTTATGGATGCCGCCGCCCCGATGATCGAGCGGTTTAAGAATGATCCGGTTTTTCATGATTTAATCGATCAAATACAGAATACCCATGAGAAAGATAATTGATAAAGGATTGGAGCTATCGTTGATTTTCTTGATGGCTTTCTTGGTCGTGGATGTGTTATGGCAGGTATTAAGCCGGTATATTCTGGTTTCCCCGAGTTCCGTGACAGATGAATTGGCCGGATATTTATTGATCTGGGTGGGATTGCTGGGGGCCGCTTATGTATCCGGTAAAAATGAGCATCTAGCGATCGATTTATTACTTCAACATATACGTCCTTCCCGCAGGAAGCTCTTGCGATTGTTTATCTTCTTGATCGTATTTTTATTCGCTGTATTTGTATTGATCGTAGGTGGGACTTGGCTGGTATACACTCGTTTTCATTTGGGAGTTACTTCGGCTTCCTTAGAGATTAATTTAGGATATGTGTATTTGGCATTGCCGCTAGGAGGATTGCTTACCGCTTATTATGCGGTAGATAACGCGATCACCTTATTTCGTTCCTCTAATTCTTAAAAGACTGATGATATGGATATTATAGGTATACTCGTATTAGTGATAAGTTTCTTTTTCCTGCTGGTGGTCGGGGTTCCGGTAGCGTATAGCATCGGCGTGGCGGGTATATTGACGATGCTCGTGAATATAGACTCGCTTCCCGCCCTTACGACTTACGCGATGCGTATGGCTTCGGGTCTGGACAGTTTCGCTCTGCTGGCGATCCCGTTTTTTATATTGGCGGGGAATATCATGAATAGCGGAGGTATCGCCTTGCGCTTGATCGATTTCGCCAAGGTGCTGGTCGGACGGTTACCCGGAGGACTGGCGGTAGTCAATGTCGTGGCGAATATGTTATTCGGGGCGATCAGTGGCTCTGCCGCCGCCGCTGCCTCTGCTATCGGGAGTATTATGACACCGGAGATGAAAAAGGCCGGTTACGATCCGAATTTCAGTGCCGCCGTAAATATCTCTTCCGCCACTACCGGCATGACGATACCTCCGAGTAATGTCTTGATCGTTTACTCCTTGGCGAGTGGTGGAGTCTCTGTATCCGCCTTGTTTATGGCTGGTTATCTACCGGGAATTCTTACGGGAGTGGCGATCATGATCGTAGCCGCTATGTTTGCCGCACGAAAGGGGTATCCGGTTGGCGTACGTGTTCCGTTCTCGGAGGCGACAAGGGTATTTTTCAGGGCGATCCCTAGTTTGATGCTATTGGTGATCGTGATCGGAGGAATCTTGGCGGGACTGTTTACGGCGACCGAGGCTTCGGCGATCGCTGTATTGTATGCGTTAATCCTCTCTTTTATCTATAAAGAACTTACTTGGGCTAAATTGCCGCAAGTGTTATTGCGATCGGCCAAGACTACGGCTATCGTCCTTCTTTTGGTGGCGACTTGTACGGGCTTATCTTGGATCATGAGCTATGAGAATATTCCTCAAACGGTAAGTGCCGCTCTGCTGAGCATAAGCGACAATCCGGTGGTCATCTTGATACTTATCAACGTGATCCTATTGATTGTCGGGATCTTTATGGACATGACGCCCGCTGTATTGATCTTTACCCCGATCTTCCTGCCGATAGCGACGGGGCAATTAGGGATGGACCCGGTACATTTCGGGATCATGATGGTGTTGAACCTTTGTGTGGGATTGTGTACGCCACCGGTGGGTTCGGTATTGTTTATCGGATGTAGCGTGGCGGGGACAAAGATCGATCAGGTGATCCGTCCGTTGCTGCCGATGTTTGCGGCGATGGTTATCGTCTTGTTCTTGGTGGCGTTCTTGCCGGATTTAAGCTTATTGATTCCCCGGTTGTTCGGTTTGTGATGTTCCTCCATAGGGTCGAGGTAGCCTTGTGCTATAAATAGGGCAGTACTCTGTACGAAGTATTCCAGTACTTACGTGCTGAGTACCGCAATACTTCGTGCAGAGTACTGTAGTACTTCAGTCACAGTACTGCGGTACTTCGTACACAGTACTGCGCTAACTGTAAGACGCTATCTTTTTAATGTCCTTTGAACAGGGATAAGGCGATACCCATCTCCAATCCCCGTAGCTCGGCCAGACCCCGTAAACGTCCGATGCAGGAGTAGCCCGGGTTGGTTTTCTTCTTTAGGTCGTCTATCATTTGATGTCCATGATCCGGTCGCATGGCGATGGAGCATTGGCGGCGTTGCTGCAATTCAAGGAAGGCTTTCATGACACCATACATGTCCACATCGCCCTCCAGATGGTTCGCCTCGAAAAAATTACCCTCCGAGTCTCGTTGCGTGCTGCGGAAATGAACGAAATCGATCCGATCCCCGTAACGTTCCATGATCCCGGCCAAGTCGTTATCACTTCTGACACCGAAAGAACCTGTGCATAGGCAAAGCCCGTTGCTAGGATTCGGCACGGCCTCTATTAACTTCCGGAAATCATCTTCCGTGCTCAAGATACGGGGAAGCCCGAGAATGGAATAGGGGGGATCATCCGGATGGATAACGAGCTTGACACCGGCCTCGTCCGCCACGGGAGCTATTTCCCGTAAGAAATAGATCAGGTTCGAGCGAAGTCTCTCCGCATCGATATCTTTATAACGGTCTAACGCTTCCCTAAACTGCTCGATCGTAAAAGTCTCTTCCGAGCCGGGTAGTCCGGCGATCATATTGCGAACCAACAGCTGGCGGTCTTCCTCGCTCATAGCGTCATAGCGTGCCTTGGCTTTCGCCTTGTCCGCCTCCGTATATTCGGCTTCCGCCGCCGGTCGTTTCAATATGAATAAGTCGAACGCCATAAAAGCCGCGCGTTCAAAGCGCAAGGCTTTGGAGCCATCCGGCATCGTATAAGCCAAATCGGTACGAGTCCAGTCCAATACCGGCATGAAGTTGTAAGTAACTACCCGGATATCGCAAGCTCCCAGATTACGGATGCTTTGTTTGTAGTTCTCTATATAGGTTTGAAAATCCCCGGTTTGCGTCTTGATATGCTCGTGTACGGGCACACTCTCAACCACACTCCACCGTAATCCGGCGGATTCGATCAAGGCTTTCCGCTTTTGAATCTCTTCCGTAGTCCAAACTTCCCCGTTCGGGATATGGTGCAACGCATTTACGATACCGGTGGCACCCGCCTGACGGATGTCCCAAAGGCTGACAGGATCATTCGGTCCGTACCAACGCCAAGTTTGCTCACATAGATACATAATGAATAATTTTTAAATTTATCAATGTGCCAATATGCCAATGCGGTTTGATGCATGGCTGGTTGGCACATTATTTAGATGGAGAAAGCGTCGAAACCTCCGTCTATGGGGATCACGGTACCGGTTACGAATGCGGAGGCGTCGCTCGCCAGCCATTGTAAAGTACCGAGTAACTCCTCCGGTTTTCCTAAGCGGCGGAACGGCGTGTGCGCGACGATCGTGTTGCAACGATCACTAGGTGATCCATCCGGATTGCTCATCAATGCCCGGTTCTGCTCGGTAAGGAAGAATCCCGGTGCCATGGCGTTTACTCGCAGGCCCTCTCCGAATTTAATCGCTAGCTCCCCGGCCATGTATTGCGTGAAATTGTTGATAGCGGCTTTCGCGCATCCATAGCCAACTACACGAGTCAATGGGCGTAGGGACGATTCGGACGAGATATTAATAATGCTTCCTTTCCCTTGCCCCACCATGACCTCGGCGAAGACCATTGTCGGCAGTACGGTCCCGAATAAGTTCAGGTCCACGACCGTCCGGAAAGCATCGATATCCAGATCAAAGATCGTCTTGTCGGGAGGAATCGTCGCTCCGGCTTGGTTACCACCCGCCAAATTGACTAAAACATCAATCTTCCCATATGCTTTCAATATCTCTTGCTTGTTTTGCTCCAGCAAGGCTTTATCCAGTACGTTTGAAACCAAGAATAAGGCCTCGCCCCCTTCCGCTTTAATCTCACCAACCAAGGCAGATCCTTTTTGCTCGTTTCGTCCGAGGATTACGACGTACGCGCCTTCTCTCGCCAAGTGTTTGGCCATGCAGGCTCCTAATATACCATAGCCTCCGGTCAACAAAATCACTTTCTCTTTTACGCTAAATAAGGAGTTCATCAGATATAATTATTGTAGTATTGTATATTTTCCTTTACCAAGATATCAATCGGCATATAATTGACAGGCTCAATTTTCTCCTTAAGGATCAAATGCCTGAAAAGTGCCTTGATACAATGATATCCTTGTACCTCCGGTCGCTGGGCGATCAAATGCGTGATCAAGCCGTTTTCCAGATAACGGACGTTCGGTTCTATCACGTCGTAGCCAAGAAGTTTGAAAGGATAGTCCGGCCGTTCGCTACTTAGATAATCTCCAAGGAAATGGGCCCTCGAATTAAAGATGATACCGATTCTTACTTGAGGATATTTGTCGAAGAAAGTATTCAGTAGTCTCGTATTCTCTTCTCGGTCATCTGCGTGCACATGCAGCAAATGAATCTTTCCCTTGAATGAGGTATTGGCGAGATAATCCCGGAATCCTTCCTCTCGCTTCTGCACTTGCGTAGAACATGAATCCCCCTTACGGGTAAAACGGAAAATCACTAGATCGTCCTCTTCACGGATTTGCTCGAATAAAAGGCGTCCCGCTATATACCCCGAATCATATGAATGCGTTCCGTAGTAAGAGATACAATTCGTGTGGTCGATAAAAGAATCGATTAATATATAAGGAATACCTTTCAGGTCTAGCCGCTGGGTCAAGGTCAAGACACTTTGCTTGAATAATGTAGCGATGATAACCCCTTGGCAATCCGCGGTCTCAATCTTCGGGATTAATTCGTCGAAACTGTTGCTATCGTATTGGTCAAAATAGATTTGCTCGACGTCTATATTATAGCTAAACAATTCCCGTTCCGCTTTCTCTATCCCTTGGCTTAGTTTCGCCCAGTATTCCCCTTCATGGAAAGAAGGGATCAAAGCGATGAAATGATATTTTTTCTTCAACGCTAAAGAACGGGCTATCAGATTTGGTTGATAGTCAATTTCTTTTAAGACTTTCTCCACCTTTTTCCGTGCGTCCTCCGATACCTTTCCCCGCTCATGTAAAATGCGGTCTACCGTACCGGTTGATACGCCGGATAATTCGGCGATATCTTTTATCCTGTAATTTTTATTCATGGTATAGATTGTAGTGTGTATTCGTCCTCTCTGCTTATTCGAGTATTTGAAGAGGAGTGTTCAATTTACGGAAAACGTAGCCATACATCATATAGATAAGAGGAACGGCGACGAAAATTCCGATACCGAACAAAATACATCCTAATATCAGGATCCCGATCATAACCAACGCCAGAATGAACAGAGGCAATACTTGTCCTTTCGTTATCTCCCAGCTTTTATGCAAAGACTCGATAATCCCGGCGTTTTCCTCGATAATAAAGGCTTGGAAGAACTGAAGGCGCAATGCCAGATAAATACCGGGGATGATAAAAAATAAGAAACCCGCCAATACGACAAATCCCGTGATAAGACTCGCTAGAAAGTAGGTGATGATATTCTTTGTCTGTTGTCCATATGCGGAAAACTGAGGTTCTTCCCCATCCAACGCCTGAAATATATTTTTCATATATCCTAAGGAGAAAATAATGGAGAATAACGCGCTGATCACGTTTACGATGATTTTACCGATAATAGAACTTTGCATGGGCATCGCGAACGCTGTCAGCGTGAAAGACAAGATACAATATCCGATTAATAATCCGGCTAATATCCATAGTTGCGACTTCGTTCCCTTCCATGCGGTACTGAATACTTCTGATATTATAAATTTAGGTTCCATAATGTATAATATTTGTTTATTGTGTGTGGACACAAATGTAAAATATATTGTTGAAAAAAACAATTTTATTTTCGTTTGAAACCAAAATAGATGTATTTCAACAGGTGCTTCCTTCTAAGTGCTATTAATTTAGGTGAAAAAGATAAGTAGGAAACAGAAAATCGTGTAAAAAGTTTCTACATTTGTAGGATGAAACAGCGAGTAAAGACCCTATTGTGTGAATAGATGTAAAAGATCTCCACTTGGGTTAGAAAGAGAAGGTAACTGAAAAACAGCCTTGAATATATAATTATATACAAATATGGATAAACGAATGCTGAAAATTACGATTACTCAGTTAAGGCAGATCGCATTGTTTGCGGTTGGTATGTCTTTATTAACTGCCTGTGGAAACAGTCAGAGTGGTATGAAATTAGGGGATGCTGAGTTCGCTGTGATGGCGGTCAATTCAACGACTAGCGACCAAACAACATCCTATCCGGCTACCATCAAAGGTACGCAGGATATCGAAGTCCGTCCTCAAGTTTCTGGATTTATCGTGAAATTATGTGTGGATGAGGGAGCTACGGTTCGTAAAGGACAGGCGTTGTTCCAAATTGATCCTACGCAGTACGCTGCTGCGGTAGGTCAGGCTAAGGCCGCGGTCGAGATGGCGAAGGCAAACGTAAGCACTTTAACATTGACCGAGAGGAATAAGAAGACTTTGTTTGATCAGAAAATCATCAGTGATTTCGAGTATCAAACAGCCGTGAACCAGCTGATGTCGGCAAAAGCGAGCTTGGCGCAGGCAGAGGCTCAATTGGTGAGCGCTAACCAGAACTTATCTTTCTGTACGGTTACAAGTCCCTCGAACGGTGTTGTCGGTACATTCCCGTATCGTGTAGGTAGCTTGGTAAGCGCTTCGATCGCTCAACCGCTGACTACCGTATCTGAGATCGGTGATATGTATGTGTATTTCTCTATGACGGAAAAGGAGTTATTGGCATTGACGAAAGCCGGTGGTACCTTGAAAGAGCAATTAGAGAAGATGCCGGCCGTAAGACTGCAATTGGCGGATGGCTCTACGTACCATCATGAGGGTAAGATTGATGCCGTGAGCGGTGTTATCGATCAATCTACCGGTTCTGTAAGCATGCGTGCTATTTTCTCTAACGAGGGAAATGTCTTACGAAGCGGTGGTACTGGTAATATTATCTTCCCGTATACGATGAACGATATCATTACGATCCCTCAATCGGCTACCGTGGAGATCCAGGATAAGAAGTTCGTATTTGTATTGCAGTCTGATAATACGGTGAAGAATACGGAGATCAAGGTTTCCAATTTGGATGATGGTAAGAACTATTTAGTAACAAATGGCTTGAAGTCTGGCGATAAGATTGTCGTGGAAGGCGTACAGATCTTGAAAGACGGTCAAGAGATCCAGCCGATTACTCGTGAGCAACAAAAAGCAAAGTACGATCAGGCCTTGAAAGACCAGCATGACGGTAATTTGCAGACCGCTTTTAATTAATATGTAATCATAGAATAAGACAAATATTCGCTTTTGTCGAGTAAAAACGAAAAACATGAAATTAGATAGATTTATAAACCGCCCGGTGCTCTCCACGGTGATTTCCATCTTGATTGTCATCTTGGGTTTCCTAGGCTTGATTTCCTTGCCGGTTACCCAATATCCGGATATCGCCCCTCCAACCGTATCGGTGAGAGCCACTTATACGGGTGCTAACGCGCAAACCGTATTGAATAGTGTGATTGCGCCTTTGGAGGACCAGATCAATGGTGTTGAGAACATGATGTACATGAGTTCTACCGCCTCGAATAACGGTTCCGCGGAAATTTCCATTTATTTTACGCAGGGAACAGACCCGGATATGGCGGCTGTAAACGTGCAGAACCGTGTGTCTATGGCTCAAGGTTTGTTGCCTGCCGAGGTAACGCAGATTGGTGTGACTACCCAGAAACGCCAGAACTCTATGTTGTTGGTATTTTCTGTATTTGCCGAGGACGATCGTTATGACTCTGAGTTTTTGGAGAATTACGCGAAGATTAACTTGATTCCGGAAGTGCAGCGTGTACATGGTGTAGGTGACGCGAACGTGTTGGGTACGGATTACTCCATGCGTATTTGGTTGAAGCCGGATGTGATGGCTCAATATAAATTAAGTCCGAGCGATGTGACCGTAGCTTTGTCTGAACAAAACGTAGAGGCGGCTCCGGGTTCGTTTGGCGAAAGGGGTAATCAGTCCTTTCAATATACGATTCGCTACAAAGGACGTTTGCAGGAGGCGAATGAGTTTGAGCAGATCGTTGTAAAGGCGTTGCCGGATGGTGAGGTCTTGCGTTTGAAAGATATCGCCGATATCGAGTTGGGGCGTTTGACTTACAACTTTATCAACCGTGTAAATGGTCACGACGCCGTTACCTGTATCGTTTACCAGATGCCGGGAACCAACGCTACGGAAACAATTAGTAACATTGAAACCTTGCTGGAGGAAACCCAGTTGACAATGCCTCCCGGAATGAAGGTGAATGTTTCCATGAATGCCAATGACTTCTTGTTCGCTTCTATCCATGAGGTAATTAAGACTTTGTTGGAGGCGTTCGTATTGGTGTTTATCGTGGTATATGTGTTCTTGCAGGATTTGCGTTCTACGTTGATTCCGGCTATCGCTATCCCGGTTGCCTTGATCGGTACCTTCTTTATGTTATCCTTGATCGGATTTAGTATCAACTTGTTGACTCTTTGTGCTATGGTGCTTGCCATCGCTATTGTGGTCGATGATGCGATCGTCGTCGTCGAGGGTGTCCATGCCAAGTTGGACCAAGGGTACAAGTCGGCGAAACTCGCTTCTATCGATGCCATGAGTGAGTTGGGTGGCGCTATCGTCTCCATTACGTTGGTCATGATGTCCGTGTTTATTCCCGTAAGTTTCATGGGAGGTACAGCCGGTACGTTCTATCGCCAGTTTGGTCTGACGATGGCGATCGCTATCGGTTTGTCCGCTTTGAACGCCTTGACATTGAGTCCCGCCTTGTGTGCGATATTCCTGAAACCGCATGATGAGGAGCATAAAGAAAAGAAAACGACATTTATTTCCCGTTTCCATACCTCATTCAATGCGGCTTACGATTCTTTGCTAGCTAAGTATAAGAAGCAGGTCGTGTTTTTTATCCAGAAGAAATGGCTTTCATTCGGTATTGTCGCCGGTTGTATCGCCGTATTGGTATTCTTGATGCAGGTTACGCCTACCGGTATGGTGCCGAACGAGGATACGGGTACGATCATGGGTGCCGTTACGTTACCACCGGGAACTTCCCAGGAGCGTACCTATGAGGTGATGAATAAGGTCGATAGTTTGATCGCTGCGGATCCGGCGGTAGAGTCGCGTACGGCGGTTGTTGGTTTCAGTTTTATCGGTGGTCAAGGACCTTCTTACGGCTCATTTATCATCAAGTTGAAAGACTGGGAAGACCGTTCTATGATGCAGAACTCGGATATCGTATATGGTAGTTTGTTCATGCGTGCCCAAAAGATCGTGAAAGACGCTCAGGTATTGTTCTTTACGCCGCCTATGATCCCGGGTTACTCCGCATCTAGTGATATCGAGTTGAATATGCAGGATAAGACCGGTGGTGAGTTGGATCGTTTCTTTGATATCTCCAAGGAATATATGGCCGCTCTGACGGCACGTCCGGAGATCAAGTCCGCTCAATCTACGTTTAACCCGAACTTCCCGCAATATGAGATCGATATCGACGCTGCCGCCTGTAAGAAAGCCGGTATCAGTCCGAAGGACATCTTGTCTACCTTGCAGGGATATTATGGTGGTTTATATGCCTCTAACTTCAACCGTTTCGGTAAGATGTACCGTGTAATGGTGCAAGCGGATCCCGATTTGCGTAAGAATATGGAGTCCATGAAGAACATCAAGGTAAAGAGTGGTAACGATATGGCTCCGATTTCTCAGTTCATTACGATGAAGAAGGTATATGGCCCGGATATCATCAGCCGTTTCAATATGTATACCGCCATCAAGGTCATGGTTGCCCCGGCGGATGGTTATACCAGTGGTCAGGCGTTGAAAGCGATTGACGAGGTGGCTAAGACAACGCTTCCGGCAGGTTTCGACTATGAGTTAGGTGGTATGGCGCGTGAGGAAGCAAGTACGAGTGGTAGTACGACGGCTTTGATCTTCTTGCTGTGTTTCGTATTCGTTTACTTGCTGTTGAGTGCGCAGTATGAGAGTTACATCCTTCCTTTGTCCGTATTGCTCTCCGTGCCGTTCGGTTTGATGGGTAGCTTCTTGTTCGTCCAAGGTTGGGCCGCTTTGGGAAATATCCCGGCGTTGAAGATGATCGTAGGAACCATGTCTAACAATATCTATATGCAGATCGCCTTGATCATGTTGGTAGGTTTGTTGGCGAAGAACGCTATCTTGATCGTAGAGTTCGCTTTGGAACGTCGTCGTATGGGTATGAGTATCACATGGGCTGCCGTGTTAGGAGCCGCCGCCCGTTTGCGTCCGATCTTGATGACCTCATTGGCGATGGTGGTCGGATTGTTGCCTATGATGTTCGCATTCGGAGTAGGAGCGCACGGTAACCGTACATTGGGTACAGCGGCTATCGGCGGTATGTTCATCGGTATGATCTTCCAGATCTTTATTGTTCCGGTTTTGTTCGTGGTATTCCAGTACTTACAGGAGAAATTCAAGCCGATCGAATGGGAAGATTTGGATAACAGCGATATGAGTACGGAAATAGAACAGTACGCTAAAATAAAATAAGAGATGACAATGAAGAAACAAATTATATATATGGTATGTGCGACTGCTTTGTTAAGCAGTTGCCATATCTATAAGGCATACGAGCGTCCGGATTCCATCGATGCGACGGGAATTTATCGTGATCCGGTTTCCGAGACTGATACATTAGCCTCCGCGGATACGACCAATATGGGAAACCTTCCTTGGAAGGAAGTTTTTCGTGATCCGAAGTTACAGGCGTTAATTGAGGAGGGATTAGCTAATAACGTAGATATGCAGGCAGCCGTTCTTCGGGTAGAGGAAGCGAAAGTATTGTTGACTTCTGCCCGTCTGTCTTTCTTGCCTTCTATAAACCTTGCTCCCCAAGGTACGATTACGAAGATGGAAAGCAGTGGGTATGTAAAAGCTTACACGGCTCCTGCGGCCGCTAGCTGGGAGGTTGACCTATTCGGAAAGCTCTTGAACGCGAGCCGTGGCCAAAAAGCCTCCTACTTACAGAGCCAGTATTCAAGACAGGCCGTGCGCTCTCAATTGATCGGTGGTATAGCGAATACTTATTATACCTTGTTGATGCTTGATCGGCAGGTGGAAATTACCGCTAAGACGGTTGATATCTATAAAGAGAATGTTCGTGTCATGGAGGCTATGAAGATAGCGGGTATGGCTACCGAGGCTGCCGTGACGCAAATGCGTGCGGCTTACCATCAGGTTTCCGGCTCGTTGATCGAGCTGGAGAGCCAGGTGCGTAGCGTGGAAAACTCATTGTCCGTGTTATTGGCTAAGGCCCCTCAACAGATTGATCGGGGTACTTTGGAGGAACAAGTAATGCCGGAGGATATCATGGTTGGTGTGCCTTTGCAATTGTTGGAGAATCGTCCGGACGTAAAGATCGCGGAGATGACACTTGCCAGTGCTTATTATACGACGAACCAAGCCCGTGCCGCTTTTTATCCGGGATTGAATATCACGGCTACGGCTGGTTGGACGAACGGTTCAGGCATACAGGTCGCTAATCCGGGTCAATTCATGTTTCAAGCTTTGGCTTCGTTGGCCCAACCGATCTTCAACAATGGTAAGTTGGTCGCTAACTTGAAGGTATCGAAGGCAGAAGAGAAGATCGCTCAAATGAATTATCAGCAGACAATTCTGGAAGCTGGTAAGGAGGTGAGTGATGCTTTACATGAGTATGATGCCACGAGCAAGAAGCTTGTGCAAGACAGAGCGCAGATCGAGCAGCTAGAGAAAGCGGTGGCTTATACCAGTGCCTTGTTCCAGTCGGCTCAATCTACTTATTTGGAAATCCTTTCCGCCCAGCAGAGTCTTTTGAGTGCCCAGTTGACGGAAGTGTCCGACAATGTGCAGCGTATGCAAGCGGTTGTCAGTTTATACAGTGCCATCGGTGGTGGTAGAGAATAATAACCTTAAATGTAGTAAAGTTATGATTAGTCCATTAGCATATGTAGATTCAAGCGCAAAGATCGGGAAGAACGTTATGATTCATCCTTTTGCGTACATTGATAAGAACGTGGAGATCGGGGATGATTGCGAGATCATGCCTCATGCCAGCTTGATGAGCGGTACACGCATGGGAAATCGCAACCGTGTATTTAACGGGGCTGTTATCGCTGCTGAGCCTCAGGATTTCTTTTATAAGGGAGGTGATACGATCGCCGTAATCGGAGATGACAACGTGATTCGTGAGAATGTGGTGATTAACCGTTCCTCGACAGCGGAAGGACGTACTAGTATCGGTAATGGTAATTTCTTGCATGAGGGGGTACATGTTTCTCATGATACGCAGATCGGAAACTGTAGTGTATTCGGCTATGGTAGTAAGATTTCCGGAAATTGTATCTTGGAAGATTATGTGATCTTCGGAGGCAATGTATTGATGAGCCAAGGATCCCGGGTTGGGGCTTGGGCGATGATTCAAACCGGCTGTCGTTTCCGTAAGGATATACCTCCTTTTATCGTAGCGGCTCAAGAGCCTACCACGTATTATGGCGTGAACTCTTTCATCATGTCTCATGAGGGATTCAGTGAAAAGGTTATCAAGCACATCAGTCATGCGTACCGGATCATCTTCCAAGGAAACAGCAGCCTTACGGATGCCTTGTTAATGATCAAGGATCAGGTTCCGATGAGTAAGGAGATCCAACATATTATAGATTTCGTTGGTGAGTCTAAATTAGGTATTGTCAAATAAATACTAATAACAAACGATAGGTAAAAGCCGAAGGAAATCATTTCCTCCGGCTTTTTTATGTAATGGAAGGACGGTTTGGTTAATAATGTTTGTTAAATAATGGTAAACGTGCAGCATTTGTCTCTTTTTAAGTGTCTTACTAATAAGACAACACACAATGAAATCCAATAAAGGAGGTTTAATATGAAAAAGTCATTTTTATTATATCTTATCATGTCTGTATTTCTCATCGGTTATTGCGCTTGCGATAATGATGAGGAAAATTTTGATACGGCTACTACCGGACAAGTGATCAAAGTCCCGGATGATATCAAATCTTTTAATTCAGTTACAAAAGAAATCGTTTTCGAGAAGAATATTTCTATCAAGCAAGACGTGCGAGGCAATGAGAAGGTTGAATTCCGGATAGCTGGAAACGGTCACTTCACGGTAGGCAGTATCTCTTCGATAAGTTCCGTTATCTATAATGCCCCAGTCTTATTAGGGGATTATCAGAGATATTATTTATATGATGGATATCCTGTTGTAGATGTTCTACAAAATGAGGTAAGTAACCAAGAGGAAAGGGACGAAAACATGCAAAAGATAGAGAAAGCTTGGAGCAACTTCCTGAAAGTATTGAATGAGGCTGGAAAGTTGAAGTAGTGATTACCGGTTTGGGATGTAATTCTGCGATACATCTTTTTTGCGCATTTAATAAGTACGTTCTGTATTACATTTGCTAGCGTTTAAATTTAAGTAAATGTGATGAGTATGGGAAAGAACGATTTTGTATGCGGACGTACATAACCGAGTTATGTGAGGGAGGACATCATTCTACGGCGAAGAGTTATCAAGATGCCTTGAATTCATTCAAGCGGTTTAGTGGTCGGGAGGAAATCCCTTATACCTATATTAATAACGAGAACCTTCTATTTTATCAAAATTTCGGAGAAACTTTGCGTCGACAGATTGGAGAAACGTGTGGCGAGCCAGCCGGAAGGGGAGAAGGATTATGAGGTCTATGTCGCTTCCCAAAAGGAGATGAGCCTCACTGCTGCAGGCAAGCGGAAGTGGGTAGAACGAATCCTGTTCCGCTCCATAGTTTTCATCCGCTGTACCGATACCTTACGTAGAAAGGAGATCGTGCACCTTCCATACATCAAACGTTTCATGGTGAACATCGCCGGAGAGAGGCGAGGCGGCATACGTCCCGTGGCCTTCATCCCGGACGATCAGATGGCCAAGCTTCGCCGGATAGTGGGACCTGTTTTGTGATTCGCATAGACTTGCTTGGCTGTGCCAAGGTCAGTATTTCCCGTGATCTGCTTGGTGGGGTTTCTTTGCTTGTTGCTAAATTATATGCATGTATGTCTGAAAAAGGCAGACAAACCCTGTATCGTGGCTTTTGATGAATTTCAGCAGATTTCCAAATACCCTGAAAAAAATATTGAAGCTTTATTGCGCTCCCATATTCAGCATTTATCTAATGTGCATTTTATCTTTTCAGGCAGTGGGTGTCATTTGGTAACGGAGATGTTCCTCTCTTCCGCTCGTCCATTCTATAACAGTACATCGATTTTGGAATTGTATCCTATCGTCGCTGAAGAATACATACCTTTTGTCTGTCATTGGTTTGATGTGTATGAACGGGCTATTCGTGAGGAAGATGTATTGGTTATATATCGTTTGTTTGAGGGGAATACATATTATATGCAGAAAACTTTTCATGAAGCTTTTATAAATATCCCTATAGGCAGTAGTTGTACGTTGGATATATTACGGCAGACAGTTGATGGAGTTTTGGAAGAGGCAGGCGATGGATATCGCCAACTATTGTCCAGAATTCCCGAACGTCAGAAAGAATTGCTGTATGCCATAGCCTCAGCAGGTAAGGCGGAGAAGATTATGAGTGCCGGTTTCATTCGTAAATATTCATTGGTCTCCAGCAGTGCAGTCCAAGCGGCTGCCCGTAAACTGATGGAATTGGATTTGCTGACTGAAGAAGATAATATTTATTTTATCCCGGATATTCTGTTCCGTATGTATCTTCAGCGGCTAAAGAACACGAATATTATCTTCATTCCGTCGTAACTATCCGTATCCACATAAAAAGAAAGAGGCTAACCCCGAAGGATCAGCCTCTTTTATCGCTTTAATAGAAATTCAAATTAAAGTGCACCCACTTCTTTCAAAGCCTCGTTAGTCTTATGAACAGCGGCAGCGCTCTTAGCGAACAACTCTTTCTCCTCAGCTGTCAATTCCAACTCAACGATCTTCTCGATACCGTTCTTGCCAAGGATAACAGGAACACCGATGCAGAGATCAGATTCACCGTACTCACCTTCCAAGTAAACAGAGCAAGGAACCATCTTACCTTGGTTGTGAATGATAGACTCAACAACGAATGCTCCAGCAGCACCCGGCGCATACCAAGCGGAAGTACCTAACAATTTAGTTAATGTAGCGCCACCAACCATTGTGGAAGCAACAACCTCTTGCAATTTTTCTGCGCTTAACAATTTGCTAACAGGGATACCTTTGTAAGTAGCCAAGCGAGCCAACGGAATCATTGTAGTGTCACCGTGACCACCGATTACCATACCCTCAACCTCGTTAGCGTTACAGCCTAGAGCCTGAGATAAGAAATATTTGAAACGAGAGCTATCCAAAGCACCACCCATACCGATGATACGGTTCTTCGGCAAGCCTAAAGACTTCAATGACAAATAAGTCATTGTATCCATCGGGTTAGAGATAACTACCAAGATTGCGTTCGGAGAGTATTTCAAGATGTTTTGAGCTACGCTCTTAACGATACCAGCGTTAACACCGATCAGTTCTTCGCGAGTCATACCCGGTTTACGAGGAATACCAGAAGTGATAACTACAACGTCAGAGTTAGCTGTCTTCTCATAATCGTTTGTGCAACCTACAACCTTAGTATCGAAACCTAGCAATTGAGCGGTCTGCATCATATCCATCGCTTTACCTTCGGATACGCCTTCCTTTACGTCTAGCATTACAACTTCGTCTGCCACTTCATTGAAGGCAAGAACATTTGCGCAAGTAGCGCCTACATTTCCGGCACCAACAACTGTTACTTTTGACATAATAAATAAGTTTTAGTATGTTATTACTTAATAATACGCTATGTTTTTTAACGATGGCAAAGGTACAATCTATTACGGAATAAAGAAATATTTCCGTATATATTTTTGAGGGACATTATTAAATATCGCTAAAGCCTTGTCGAGGCTTCTTGACAACTTGGTACGCTTTTATTTTTAAGATCTTGAGGAAATGTTGTATCTTGGGTGTGAACAAAACTAAACCGAGGGAAGTTTTATTTATATGGGTTATTAATCTTAAATCCAACGTACTTATGAAAGTTCTTATATATATCCGAAAAGTCCTGTTTTTGTTTCTCTGCGGGGCCTTGTCTTTCTCTTACGGCTACGGTCAGGAGCTACCGCTTCTGCCGGATACGATCAAGCCTCTCTTGTCGGATTCCAATTTGATAGATGAGTTGATCACTGTCGGATATGCTACGGGCAATCGTAGTACTTTATCCGGTTCCGTAAATCGGGTGAATGAAGGGGGGATGAATGAGGGATTGATCTCTACACCCTTGGACGCTCTTCGGGGAAGGGTATCCGGCGTTAGTATCCCGGTTGGAGGAAATAGCGCCGCTGCCTTGGCTGCCGTCCGGGTCCGGGGTACAACTTCCTTAACGGGAGGTAATGATCCGTTGGTGATTATTGATGGGGTTTTTGCCGATCTTAATTTGCTTAGCTCGATCTATCCGGCGGATATCGAGAACTTCACGATCTTGAAAGATGCCTCGGAGACTGCTCAATATGGTTCTCGTGGCGCTTCCGGTGTTATCGAGGTAACGACAAAGAAAGGGCGGCAGGGAGCTTTTAGTATCAGTTATGATGGGAGTTTCGGTGTGGAGGCGGCTTATAAAAGTTTGGATATGTTATCGACGAATGGTTTCCGGAAACTGGCGGAGGAACGTAATATCGGTATTTTAGATTTAGGAAATAATACGGACTTTCAGGATGAGGTCACCCGGTTGGGGTTGGTGCAGAATCATCATATCGCTTTTGGGGGTGGTTCGGAGACTTCCAGTTATCGTGCCTCCTTGGGATTTGTGGAAAGGGAAGGGGTTATCAGAAATACGAACTCACGTAATTTTACGACCAAGTTGAATATTACACAGCATGCGTTCAATGATCTTCTAGTCTTTGATTTAGGCATATTTGGTTCCTTGCTGAAAAATGCTTATTTAAATGACGTACAGAAGATGTTCTATTCCGCCGCTACTTTCAACCCGACATTTCCGAATCATAAGAATATGGAGACGGGTAGCTGGGATCAAATAACTAACGCTAGCCAGATCACGAATCCTTTGGCTTGGTTGGAGGTGAAGGATGATGATTCGAATGCTCATATAAATACGCACTTAAAACTGGTTTTTAACTTGAGTAAGCATTTAATGTTTACGGCTTTCGGTTCGTATACCTATAATGTAATAGATAACGCCCAATACCTCCCTACTTCGGTTTGGGCACATGGGCAGGCTTATCGGGGGGAGCGGAAAACAGAATCTTTATTAGGAGATTTCATGTTGGCCTATAAAAAAGACTTTGGTTTGCATCAACTAAATGTATTGGGATTGGCGGAAGCTCAGAAAATGATAACGAGAGGTTTTTATACGACTGCGACGAATTTCAGTACCGATCGTTTTGGTTATGATAATTTACAGGCAGGTGCGGTACGTTTATGGGAGGGGACCGGTTCTTACTATGAGGCTCCTCATCTGGCTTCTTTCCTTGGACGTGTGAATTATATTTATGATGGAAAGTATATCGCTACCGTGAATGCCCGTGCGGATGCCTCTTCGAAAGTGGGGGCCAATAATAAATGGGGTTTTTTCCCTTCGGCTTCTGTCGCTTGGGTGTTGACCGAAGAGGAGTTTATGGAAGGTGTCTCGTGGGTAAGGAATTTAAAGATTCGTTCGGGATATGGCCTATCCGGTAATCAAGACGCGATCGATTCTTACAATTCTTTGCGATTGATGAAACCTAATGGGGTTGTTTCCGTAAATGGTGCGCCCACCGTTACCTTGGGTACGATCCGTAATGCGAATCCGGACTTGAAATGGGAGGTGAAACGTACGTTCAATGCCGGTATCGATGCAGGGTTTTTCGACAATCGTTTTATTCTTGCCGTAGATTATTATAATTCCAAGACGGATGATATGTTGTATTTATACGATGTAAGCGTTCCGCCTTTCGCTTATAATAAAATGTTGGCGAATCTGGGATCGATGCGAAATAGTGGCGTGGAATTGGGTATTGGCGTCACGCCCTTGCGTACGAAAGATATGGAATTGAATATAAACGTAAACGTAACTTTCCAACGGAATAAATTGCTCTCCTTGAGCGGTTACTATAAAGGGGAATATATGTCCGCCCCGGAATATACTAGCATCTCGGATTTAAATGGGGCTGGTTTCCATGGAGGGTATAATCATATCGTTTATCAAATGGTCGGACAGCCTTTGGGTGTTTTTTATTTACCGAAATGTACAGGTTTGGTTTCCGATGGGAACGGCGGCTATAAGTATGAGATTGAGGACTTGAATGGAAACGGGGTGAGTTTGGAGGATGGTGAGGATCGTTATATTGCGGGACAAGCTATGCCGAAAACACTTTTAGGCTCTAATATCAGTTTCCGGTATAAACAATTCGATCTATCAGTACAGATTAACGGAGCCTTTGGGCATAAGATTTATAATGGAACATCGCTAACTTATATGAATATGGATATATTCCCGGATTATAACGTGTTGCGAGAAGCCCCATCCCGGAATATCCAAGATCAGACGGCTACGGATTATTGGTTGGAGAAAGGGGATTATATCAATTTTGATTATTTGACGTTGGGTTGGAACGTGTCTCTTGGTAATTTAAGGAAATATGTAAGAAACGTACGGCTTTCGGTTTCCGTAAATAATTTGGCGACAATTACAGGTTATTCGGGATTGACTCCGATGATAAATAGCTCTATCGTAAATAATACCTTAGGTATAGACGATAAGCGATCTTATCCGGTGGTTCGTTCCTATACGATGGGGTTGAGTTTTAATTTTTAAAAAGGTGTTCGTATGAGAAAGCTTTCTATTTTATCCTATATATTTGCGGGTTTGATGTTATCGTCGTGCGATGGCTATCTGAAAGAGGACCCTCGTGATCAGCTTTATCCGGAGGATGCGTACGATACCCCTCAGAATGTCTATCTGAATACGGTTGCTTCCTTATATAATTATATCGGAGGTTATAGCGATAGCCAAGGATTGCAGGGAACGTACCGGGGTGTCTACGACTTGAATACCTTTACGACTGACGAGGCCATGCTCCCGACTCGTGGCGGCGACTGGTATGACGGCGGTTTCTGGCAAGGTCTCTTCTTGCATAAGTGGGGAACGAATAGTGACGCTATCCAAGCTACTTGGGAATATCTGTATAAAGTAATCGTATTAAGCAATCAATCTTTAGAGATATTAGGCGAGTTGCGGCAAAAAACGGATTATAACGATTTAGATCGGTATGAGGCGGAGGTTCGTGCTTTTCGTGCGATGTATTATTATTATTTAGTCGATATGTTTGGCCGTGTCCCTCTTATCGTTTCTTCTTCCATTCCGGTGAAAGACGTGCGGCAGAGTGACCGGAAAGAGGTCTTTGATTTTGTTGTAAAAGAATTACAAGAATCCCTTTTGTTATTGAGTACGGCGCATAGTAATTCGCCCGGCGATTATTATGGAAGAATTACGAGACCGGTTGTTTATTTCTTATTGGCGAAGTTGGCCTTAAACGCAGAAGTGTTTACGGATAACGACTGGACAGATGGTCTGCGTCCGAATGGACGGGAAATCTATTTTAGAGTAGGCGAGAGGAAGTTGAACGCTTGGCAAACGGTTGTGGCGTACTGTGATTCAATAACAGACTTAAACTATAGCTTATCTCCGAACTATGCGGATAATTTTTCTGTATTTAATGAATCGTCAGGAGAGAATATTTTCACGATTCCGATGGATAAGAACTTATATACGAACCAAATGCAATATCTTTTCCGCTCCCGTCACTATAATCATGCCAAAGCATATGGATTGGGGGGAGAGAACGGCTCTTGCGCTACGATAGAGACCCTTCGGGTATTTGCGTATGGGACGGACTCGGTCGATACCCGATTTTATGAGAATTATTACGCCGATACGATGTTTGACCTCAATGGTGATACGATTCGGTTAGATAATGGGACTCCTTTGGTGTATTTACCTCTAGAGGTTAGGTTGGATTTGTCTAGGTTGCCTGCCGAGAAAACGGCGGGTGCCCGCATGAAGAAATACGAGATCGATAAGATGGGGACGAAAGATGGAAAGCTATCGGATAATGATATCGTATTATTCCGTTATGCGGATGTCTTGTTAATGAGATCGGAAGCGAAAGTTCGTAATGGAGAGAATGGGGATGAAGAGTTGAATGCCGTTCGTTTCCGTGTGGGAATGTTACCTCGTAAGGCGACATTAGAAAATATTTTGGCTGAGCGTCAACTGGAATTGGCTTGGGAAGGCTGGAGGAGGCAGGATTTGGTGCGTTTTGGAAAGTTTACCCGCCCTTATACGGATCGCCCTCAATTGCCCCATGAATCGAATGGCTATACCACTGTTTTCCCCATTCCCGATAAAGTCCGTTCCTTGAATCCGAACTTGACACAGAATCCGGGGTATTAACTTGAATTTTGGGTGAAAACTAATTCTTTGTTTTCACCCAAAGAGCATATCTTATTCTACATACAATACTAAACCTTTCAGATATTCCCCTTCCGGATGGTAGATATTCACCGGATGATCTGCGGGTTGGGTTAATTGATGTAAGATTCGGACACTACGGCCGGATTGGGCGGCAGCACTAAATACGGCTAAACGGAAATTCTCTTTACTAACTACTTGAGAACAAGAGAAAGTAAACAAGATTCCTCCCGGCTTGATCTTCTCGAAAGCGATCGCATTTAATTTGCGATACCCTTGTAAGGCGTTACGTAGTACATTCTTATGTTTAGCGAACGCAGGAGGGTCCAATATGATTAAATCATAATTACTTCCCATTTTTTCCAAATACTTAAACGCATCTTCCGCATATGCCTCATGACGGGGATCTCCCGGGAAATTCAACTCGACATTCTTTTTCGTCAAAGAAATCGCTTTCGCCGAACTGTCTACGGAATGAACTACCTTAGCGCCTCCTCTCATCGCATAGAAAGAGAAACCGCCCGTATAACAGAACATATTCAATACGGAGCGATCCTTTGCGTAATGCTCCAACAAAGAGCGATTCTCCCGTTGATCCACGAAGAAACCTGTCTTTTGGCCTTTCTGCCAGTCTACACAGAATTTCAGTCCGTTTTCTATAGCGATATCTTCCACTTCGCCTCCGAATAAGTAACCATCTTCGCTACCTAAATTCGCTTTATAAGGTAAAGTCGCTTCCGATTTATAGTAGATGTTTTGTAAAGTATCGCCCAATACCGCTTTCAAAGCCTCCGCGATCTGATGACGGGCATAATGCATTCCTACCGAATGTGCTTGCATAACCGCCGTATGCGCATACATATCGATCACCAATCCCGGTAAATTATCGCCTTCGCCGTGAATCAGGCGGAACGTATTATTATTTTCTACCCCAGCCAGCCGCAAGGTCTTTCTGAGTTCGTAAGCAATACGGATACGTTCGATCCAAAAAGCATCGTCGATGGCGATTGGGGTGAAAGATAACACACGTACGGCGATACTGCCGATTTGGTAATGGCCGATTGCCAAAAAACGCTGGTTCGCTCCGTATACCTCTACCAAGTCACCCTCTTCCGGGTCGCCTTCAACAGATTGGATCGCCCCGGAAAATACCCATGGATGGAAACGCAATAGCGATTCTTCTTTCTTAGGCTTGAGAAAAACTTTACAATACTTCATTTATGCTTGATTCAATAAATTATATATTCTTAGGCAAGCCCAAGCATCGAGGGCCGCATATTTCTTTTGTGAGTCTGTCAATACATCCGCCTCCCAATTCGTGAGGCGTTGTCCTTTTGATATTTTTTTTTGGAAAAGTATCGCATATATCTTTTGCAGGCTGGCATCCTCAATGCCGAACTGGCCTACGTAATTCTGTAAATCAAGGAAATTGGCGGGTTCTATATCCGAACGCTTCCGTATCGCCCCGAAATCATCCCGTAAAGATAACCCGATCTTTAAGGTCGAACTGCTTTTCAGGAATTTCTCCAGAGATTCCGGTATACCGATATGATTCAAGCGGAACAAGAAACAAGTATCATCCGTTGATATCTGCATCAATGAGATCTTGTAACGCTGTCCTTTCTTAAAGCTGGGACGGGTCTCCGTATCAAAACCGACAATCGGAAAACGCAGCAAGTACTCTACGGCCTTGTCTGCCTCCTCTTTACTAAGGATCGTAATGATACGTCCCTTGAATTCCTCTACGGTAAGTTTCGCTATTTCCTCTTTAGTAATTGTATGTATAAATTGTTGTATCATTCTTCCTCTTCATTCTTTTCCAAATCCTCATCACCACTGTAACGCATAGCGTGCAACGCTTTCAAGGCATTCAATAATTGCTGTCCCCAGTATTCTTGGAAGTTCGTGCGGCACAAAGCGATAGCCTCTTGCATAACTTCCTCGTTTCCTTGACGGAATAAAGATACAAAATTTCCTGTATCTTGATAGACATCTGCCAAATTCTCGGAAATAAACGCTGCGATAGGAGTATCGCTATACCGCATATCCGCATGAAATGTTTCCAGATAGGAATCTCGTTCGCCAAGCAAACCGGCTATCCGTGAACGAACCGACTCGTACATGTCTTCTGAAACGGAAAGCTCGAGTTCGGTTTCCTCTTCAGATTCCACTTCGGGCAACAGGCTGGCCTTTAAGTATAAAAGAGGCAAAAGTTTTGTCGCCTTATCTACGAAGTCGAAAAGCCCGGTATTTCCGGCGGTCTCAACAAAGGTACAATATTCCAGTGCTACCGTAACAAATTCTAGCGTGTTGCGCTCGTATATCGGATTTTCTTCTTTTTCCATGTGCCTGTTCGTCTAATCATTCTTGATAACAATTCGCAAAAATACAACAAAAATCCGTTTTTTTCGTGATAAAGTCCCGAATATTCTTTTTAGTCGGGGATTGCTCTCCTATATATTTCCTGTTTTATTATTTTTGTGCAATTAATAGAAGGAATGTTAATGATAGACTAATGTTGGATATACTAATTAGGATAAAAAAACCGATCGAGTTATGAGTTCATGTGGAAAGAATGAGAACCCTCAAGAGATGAATCGCCGTAAATTCTTGAAGGTATTTGGGGGTGGGGCTGTCGCCTCTTCGGCGGCGCTTTACGGTTGCGCTCCCAAGAATGAGCCGGGGGCGGCTGTGGCGTTAGGTGAGGTTCCTACCGATAAAATGACCTATCGCCAACATCCTACGAATGGCGATAAGGTTTCTATTTTAGGATATGGTTGTATGCGTTGGCCCTTGAAACAAGGATCGGACGGTAAAGACCAGATTGATCAAGAAGCCGTGAATCGTTTAGTGGATTATGCGATAGAGCATGGGGTGAATTACTTTGATACTTCTCCTGTTTATGTACAAGGTATGTCCGAGAAAGCGACCGGTATCGCATTGGCACGCCATCCTAGGAACTCCTATTATTTGGCCACTAAACTGTCAAACTTCCAGAACTATACGAGAGAAAACTCGTTGGCGATGTATCGGCAGTCGTTCCGTGATTTGCAAACCGATTATCTGGATTATTATTTGCTTCACTCTATCGGTGGGGGGAATGGTATCGAGCTTTTCAATGACCGCTATATAAATAATGGAATGCTTGATTTCTTGGTGAAAGAACGGGAAGCGGGACGTATCCGTAACCTAGGTTGGTCTTTTCATGGGGATGTAAAAGTGTTTGATTATGTGTTGGATATGGGCGTGAAATGGGATTTCGTTCAGATACAGCTGAATTATCTGGACTGGAAACATGCCTCGGGGCGTAACGTAAACGCTGATTATCTGTATGGCGAATTAGAGAAGCGAGGTGTTCCGGCAATTATCATGGAACCGCTATTAGGAGGTCGCTTATCGAATGTTCCGGATCATATCGTTGCTCGTTTGAAACAGCAACGGCCTGAGAATAGCGTGGCTTCATGGGCTTTTCGTTTCGCCGGCTCTCCGGATGGGGTCTTGACGGTGCTAAGCGGCATGACTTATATGGAGCATTTGCAAGATAATATCCGTACCTATTCCCCGCTTATCCTGGTAACGGACGAGGAGAAAGACTTTTTGGAAGAGACGGCCCAGCTTATGATGAAATATCCGACAATACCTTGCAATGATTGCAAATATTGTATGCCTTGTCCATATGCGTTGGATATTCCGGGTATTCTCTTACATTATAATAAATGTGTGAACGAAGGGAATGTTCCGAAAAGCGCACAAGACGAAAATTATGCGAAAGCTCGTCGTGCCTTCTTAGTCGGTTATGACCGGAGTGTCCCAAAGTTGCGTCAAGCGAACCATTGTACAGGGTGTGAGCAATGTAATCCTCATTGTCCGCAGGGTATCGATATCCCCAAAGAGATGCAGCGTATCGATAAATTCGTGGAAGAGTTGAAAGTGAATGGTTAACCTTTAAACAAACGGAAAATTATGTTACGAAAAATAAGAATATTCGCCGCCACCTTTTGCTTTGTGCTGATAACCCTGTTATTTCTTGATTTCACGGGTACGATTCACGCTTGGTTCGGATGGTTGGCAAAGATACAGTTTTGGCCTGCGTTGTTGGCTTTGAATGTCGGTGTTGTGGTAGGGTTGATAATCTTGACTCTTTTATTGGGGCGTGTATATTGTTCCGTTATCTGCCCTTTAGGGGTATTGCAAGATATCATTTCGTGGTTTGCTAGTAAACGGAAGAAATACCGCTTTTCCTATTCTCCCGCATTGAAGTGGGTGCGTTATGGAACCTTGGTTATTTTTATATTGGCTTGTATCGCTGGTATCGGTTCCTTGGTAGCGTTGATTTCGCCTTATAGCGCTTATGGGCGTATCGCTTCTAATTTATTTGCGCCAATCTATCAAGAGGGCAACAATCTATTGGCCTATTTCGCAGAACGTATGGATAGTTACGCATTCTATTCGGTGGATGTATGGGTGCGTAGCCTGGCTACGATGGGAATCGCTATTCTGAGCTTTGTCATATTGGTGATTTTAGCTTGGAGAAATGGACGTACATATTGTAATACGATCTGTCCGGTAGGTACGGTTCTCGGTTTTTTGTCGAAGTATGCTTTACTTAAACCTCGCATTGATACCGATAAATGTAATGGTTGCGGATTATGCGCACGTAAATGCAAGGCTTCTTGCATCGACTCTAAGAATCATGCGATCGATTATAGCCGTTGCGTGACTTGTATGGACTGTTTGGATAATTGCCGTCAAGGCGCGATTTCGTATACGAGGGCACACAAGGCTGATAAAGCTACTTCGGTAAAAGAATCCTCAACGAAGGACACTACGGATGTTTCCCGCCGTCGAGCCTTGTCAGCTACGGCATTGGTAGCCATGTCTTCTGTTTTGCATGCTCAGCAGAAAAAGCTGGAGGATTATGTGGAGATGAAGAAAGACGGAGGCTTTGCGCCGATTAAAGAACGTAAAGAGCCGAATCGTTTGGCGTCATTGGTTCCTCCCGGAGCCTTGAGTATTGGGAATCTGGCCCAACATTGCACGGGGTGTCAGCTTTGTGTATCTGTCTGCGAGAATCATGTCCTGCGTCCATCTACGGATCTGATGAAACTGATGCAGCCGGAGATGGCATTCGATAGAGGGTATTGCCGTCCGGAATGTGTGAAATGTTCGGAGGTTTGCCCGACGGGAGCGATCAAACCGATTACGAAAGAAGACAAATCTGCTATACAGATCGGTCATGCCGTATGGGTAAAAGATCTTTGTATTGTCAATACGGACGGTATGAGTTGTGGTAATTGTGAACGCCATTGCCCGACAAAATCGATCCAGATGGTGGCGAAAGATCCTGCAGATCCGAAGTCGTTAAAGATCCCGGTGATCAATACGGAAACTTGTATTGGTTGTGGTGCTTGCGAGTACCTTTGTCCATCTCGTCCTTATAGTGCGATCTATGTAGAAGGACATGAGATGCACAGATCTATTTAATGCCGTTAAAATCTATCCCCAAAAACATGTACGTGTTTCCGCGAAAACATGTACATGTTTTTCAGAAAACACGTACGTCTTTTTTTCAAAGGTTCGTCAGACTCGATTTTTCTATGTACATTTGCGTGTTATAAAAGAATTATTGAGAAACTATTTATGGCAAAGAAGACAACAACAACGAAGCAAAATCATACAGAGCCGAGCTGGTTCGCAGCCTTGAAGACTTTTTTTACAAATGAACGGACCCGTTTCATTACAGGTTTGATTATCTCTATACTAACCATTTACGTAGGGCTTGCCTTGATTTCGTTTTTCTTTACAGGAGCCGCCGATCAAAGTAAAATAGAGAATGTTCCTTTAGGGGATTTGTTGACCAATCGAGGATCGGTAGAGAATTGGACGGGCGTACGCGGGGCGTATTTGTCTGATCTATTGATGAACCGTTGGTTCGGTATCTCTTCTTTTATGATCCTCTTTTTCTTGGGATCGGTTGGGGCGAAACTCATGAATTTAAATAAAGTATCCTTGTTGAGACGTTTCTTGTTCAGTGCTTCGGCGTTGATCTGGGGATCTGTGTTTTTTGCTTTCATATTTATCAAGGGATATGAGGATACGTTTATTTATCTAGGCGGTCAACACGGATATTACATCTCGGAGATGTTTATTACCAATATCGGAATTCCCGGAACGATCTTGCTTTTATTAGGCTCATTCTTAATCATCGCAATTTTTACCAGTAAGAAGACAATCCCGTTCTTACAGTGCGTATTCTCTTTGGGCTGGGTAAGGAACCGTTTGAAACGTGAGAAGAAAGAGGATGAGGTAGAAGTGGAGCAGACGCAAAAAGAGGATGTTGTAACTCCTCGCTCTAAGCCTGTCGTAGAGCAACCGGATGAACAACCCGAAATGGATGATTACGAAGAGTTTGATACGGAGGCTGAATTGTTGGAGGCCGAAGGGAAAGAAAACCGTAAAACAGAACCGGAATATCAGGAGGAAGAGGTCGCTGGTGATGATTTAGTAGTTACGATCGCTAAAGGTGACGACGATCCTATATGCGAAAAGACAGATGAGATAAATACCCCGGAATCAGAGGATGGGGAGGATGCTGGATTCACGGTGGAGGTTGCCGCCGGTAATGATGAAACCTACGATGCTTCGGCCTTGGGTACGTATGATCCCCGTTTGGATCTTTCCCGTTATGTATTTCCTACCTTGGACTTACTGAAAGCGTATGATAGTGGGAGCATGGAGATCAATCGGGACGAATTGGCAGAAAACCAACGCTTGATCAAGCAAGCCTTGGAAGATTTCAATATCAAGATCGCCTCGATCAAGGCAACAGTCGGACCTACGGTTACGCTTTATGAGATTGTACCCGAGGCGGGTGTCCGTATTTCTAAGATCAAGAACTTGGAGGATGATATCGCCTTGAGTTTATCCGCTTTGCAGATCCGTATTATCGCTCCGATGCCCGGAAAGGGAACGATCGGTATCGAGGTGCCGAATAAGAATCCTCAGACGGTATCGATGCAATCTGTTATCGCTTCACGCCGATTCGTTGAGGGTAAGTATGAGTTGCCTGTGGCGATGGGTAAGACGATTACGAACGAGGTGTTCATGTTCGATCTTTGTAAGACACCGCATCTATTGGTAGCCGGTGCTACGGGGCAAGGTAAGTCTGTCGGTCTAAATGCGATCATCACTTCCTTATTATATAAGAAGCATCCATCGGAGTTGAAATTCGTGATGGTAGACCCGAAAATGGTTGAGTTTAGTATCTATTCCAAGATAGAACGTCATTATCTGGCGAAACTTCCGAATGCGGAGAAGCCGATCGTTACGGAGCCAGCTGACGCTGTCGCTACATTGAACTCGTTGGTGATCGAGATGGAAGACCGGTACCGTTTACTGGTGAACGCGAATGTTCGTAATATAAAGGAATACAACGCTAAGTTTATCGAACGGCGGTTGAACCCGCAGAAGGGACATCGCTTCTTACCCTATATCGTGGCAGTGGTGGATGAGTTTGCCGACTTGATCGCAGTGGCCGGACGTGAGATCGAGTTGCCTATCTCTCGTATTGCGGCGAAGGCCCGTGCGGTAGGTATCCATATGATCTTGGCTACGCAACGCCCGGATACAAAGGTGATTACCGGTACGATCAAGAGTAACTTTCCGAGCCGTATTGCCTTTAAGGTTGCTTCTATGATCGATTCACGTACGATTCTGGATGCTCCGGGCGCTAACCGTTTGATCGGACGGGGCGATATGTTGATTGTCGTGGCGGGACAAGAGCCGGTTCGTGTGCAATGCGCTTTTGTAGATACGCCCGAGGTGGAGGATATCGTGGATTATATCGGTGAGCAGGCTGGCTTCCAAACCGCTTATCTGCTTCCGGACTATGTACCGGAAGGGGGGGAGGCATCGACTTCGGGAGCTGTCGATTTATCAGATCGAGACCCCTTATTTGATGAGGCGGCTCGCTTGATCGTGATTCAGCAACAAGGTTCTACTTCTTTGATCCAGCGTAAATTCGCTATCGGTTATAATCGTGCCGGACGTTTGATGGATCAATTGGAGGCTGCCGGTATTGTTGGCCCGTTTGAGGGAAGTAAGGCCCGTCAAGTATTGGTGCAAGATGAGTATTCGTTGGAGCAAGTATTAAATGCTTTGAAATAAATATGAGAAGAGAACATAAAATAAGAGTGTGGCGGTGTAGTGCGTTTGTCGGATTATTCTTGTGTTTCCTGTTGGGACTAGGATTGGGGGCACATGCCCAGAACGCGAATGATATCTTGAGGAAGGCGGCCGCTGCTTATGAGAATTCAAATGGGATAAGTGCTTCTTTTACGATGTTTACCCGTTCTGCCGGTCAGAATGCGGGAGAGAGTTTTGAGGGAACCATCCAGATGAAAGGTGATAAGTTTACATTAGTTACGCCGGAGGCGCTTACTTGGTTTAATGGTACGACGCAATGGACGTATGTGGAACGGAACGATGAGGTGAACGTGACGAATCCTACGGGAGAGGAGTTGCAATTTACAAATCCCGCTCTTTTATTAAATAGTTATAAGAAGGGATTCACGGCGGCTTATAAAGGCGAGAGTACGGCACCGAACGGAAAAGCCGCTTACGATGTGGAATTGACACCGAAGAAAAAAGGGGATATCGTGAAAGTGGAGTTGCAAATCGAGAAATATTCAAATTTCCCGGCTCGTATCACGGTTACTTCTAAAAACGGCGTTAGCAGTACGATCCAGATCAGCCAATTGAAAACAGGTATAAACCAACCAGATCGTTTTTTTGTTTTTAACGAAGGGGATTATCCGGACGTAGAGGTGATAGACCTTCGATAATAGAGAATTGAAAATTGATAATTAATACTTAGATACTATGAGCGATTCAGAGAATGAGAAAGTACGTTGCCTTATTATAGGCTCGGGTCCAGCAGGTTATACGGCAGCGATTTATGCTTCCCGTGCAAATTTATCTCCGGTGCTTTATGAAGGAATACAGCCGGGGGGACAATTAACGACAACTACGGAGGTGGAGAATTTCCCGGGATATCCGGACGGTATAACCGGTCCTGAGTTAATGGAAGATTTAAAAAAACAAGCCGTCCGTTTTGGTGCGGATATCCGTTTCGGTATCGCTACCGCCGCTGATTTGGGTGAGGCTCCTTATAAAATTACGATTGATGGCGAGAAAGTGATCGAGACGGAGACTTTGATTATCGCTACGGGTGCTTCCGCGAAGTATCTGGGTCTTCCGGATGAACATAAGTATGCGGGTATGGGTGTATCCGCTTGTGCTACTTGCGATGGTTTCTTCTATCGTAAAAAGACGGTAGCGGTAGTGGGTGGTGGAGATACGGCCTGTGAGGAAGCGATTTACTTGGCTGGTTTGGCGAAGCAGGTTTACTTGATCGTGCGTAAACCCTATTTGCGTGCTTCAAAAGTAATGCAAGAACGTGTCTTCAAAACTCCGAATATCACGGTACTTTTCGAGCATAATACCTTAGGTTTGTTTGGAGAGAATGGCGTGGAGGGTACTCATTTGGTAAAACGTATGGGAGAGCCGGATGAGGAGAAAGTGGATATCGCCATCGATGGTTTCTTCTTGGCGATTGGTCATAAACCCAATTCGGACATCTTCAAGCCATGGGTAGATACGGATGAGGTTGGTTATATCGTGACGGTTCCGGGAACTCCCCGCACGAAAGTTCCGGGTGTATTTGCCGCCGGAGATGTCGCTGATCCCCATTATCGTCAAGCTATTACCGCTGCGGGAAGTGGTTGTAAGGCAGCTATTGAGGCCGAACGTTATTTATCAGAGATCGGAAAATAATCCGTGGGAGGAGGGTGTGCCATATCATAAATTATGACACACTGTCCTCTTGCCTTGAAATACAAGTTTACCATGAATTTAAAATCTACTCTTCTTTTGCTACTTTGCCTGATGATGGCAGGAATGGTAGCGGCAAAGGATAATACGAAAGTGATAGCCCATCGGGGGTATTGGAAAACGGAGGGCTCTGCCCAGAACTCTATCCGCTCTTTGGAACGTGCTAGCGAAATTGGTGCCTATGGCTCGGAATTCGACGTGCATCTTACAGCAGACAATGTGTTGGTTGTCTACCACGATAATGATATCCAAGGAAAACATATCCAATCTTGTACATACGATGAATTGAAGGATCTACAATTGAGTAACGGCGAAAAGCTCCCTACTTTGGAACAATATTTGAAACGTGCGAAGAAATTGAAGAATATCCGGTTAATATTTGAATTGAAATCCCATGATACCCCGGAACGTAATCGAGATGCGGCAAGGTTATCTGTGCAAATGGTAAAGCGTATGAAATTAGCGAAACGTACGGATTACATATCTTTTAATATGGATGCTTGTAAAGAATTTATCCGTCTATGTCCGAAATCTGAGGTTTCTTATCTGAATGGAGAATTATCCCCGATGGAATTGAAAGAGCTTGGTTTTACAGGATTAGACTACCATTATAAAGTCTTGCAATCTCATCCGGATTGGGTGAAGGATTGTAAAGTCCTAGGCATGACTTCGAATGTCTGGACCGTAGATGACCCTAAATTAATGGAAGAGATGATCGATATGGGAGTCGATTTTATTACGACTGATTTACCGGAAGAGACTCAAAAAATACTACATTCGCGGGCTCAATAAGGCATTATAAAGATGAGAAAGTTTTGTCTGTTGCTTATCCTGTCGCTGGCTTTACCCGTTTTTTGTCTGTTACAAGCGGTGGAGCCTCCCAAAAAGGAAATTCGTGCGGTTTGGTTGACTACGGTTTATGGTCTGGATTGGCCTCATAAACCGGCTACTACCGAGGCGGGACGAAAAGCCCAGCAACAGGCATTGCTTGATATCTTGGACCGGCTTCAAGAAGCGAATTTTAATATGGTCTTCATTCAGGCTCGCTTAAGGGGAGACGTGATGTATCGTTCGGCTATCGAACCAGTCAGTAAGACATTCTCCGGTAAGTATGGAGAATTACCGGGATATGATCCGCTCGCTTTTGTCGTTGATGAATGCCATAAACGGGGAATGGAATGTCATGCGTGGTTCGTGACTTTCCCGTTGGGAACGGAAAAAAGCGTGAAGGAGCAAGGAAAGCTTTCCGTGGTTAAAAAGAAACCAAAACTCTGCAAACGGCATAATGGAGAGTGGTATTTGGACCCCGGTGTACCGGAGACCGCTGATTATATCTTATCCTTAGTCAAGGAGATCGTGAATGGCTACGATATAGATGGCATCCATTTTGATTATATCCGCTATCCGGAAGAGGCGAAAAAATTCCCGGATAAAGCGCTGTATAATAAATCCGGTAAGAAAAAGTCTCTGGCAGACTGGCGTAGGGAGAATATCAACCGGATGGTTTATCGTATTTACGATTGGGTAAAGCAAACGAAACCTTGGGTACAGGTTAGTAGTTCGCCACTCGGGAAATATAATCGTATTGAACGGGTACCTAACGCAGGTTGGACCGCTTACGAAAGTGTCTTCCAAGACCCTAAGATGTGGATGCAACAAGGTAAACAAGATATGATTGTTCCGATGATGTATTACCTGCATAAGAATTTCTTTCCTTTCGTGGATAATTGGGTGGATAATTGTAACGGGCGTTTGGTCGTACCCGGCTTGGGAGCTTATCGAATGGACAAGAGTGAGGCGGACTGGGCCGTGAATGATATAACGGACCAGATCGATTATAGTCGTTATTACGGAGGAGCCGGCTGTGCGTTCTTTCGTTGTGGAAATGTCCTGTATAATGATAAAGGACTTTATAAAGAGTTGAGAGACAATTACTATAAATATCCGGCCCAATTGCCTCCATTGACTTGGCTGAATGATTCGGTACCTGCCGCACCGGAGGGGATCAAAGTGGAACGTTTGGACGATGAGTTGCACTTAACTTGGCAGAAACCTGTGTCGGAAAAGCAGGATTTAACTTATACCGTTTATTATTCATTGACGGATTCGATCGACACAGCTTCGGCAAAATCCATATTAGCTACGAATATTTATGGCAACGAGCTTTTTCTTCCTATCGATGTAGAGTCTGAACGTGGGTATACATTTTCTGTAACGGCTTCCACCCGTTACCGGATAGAGAGTGAACCTTCTCCGGATACCTATTATTACCTGTCTAAATTTATCAAGTAAAGGGAGTATTTTGATTTCGAGTTTTTTTGCTTATTTTTGCGGCATATGAGACGATTTGCCACATCCTTGTTTCTTGTAATTCTTGCTTCCTTAATCTTTTATGGGGGAGCGGGGGTTAATTTCGTATCTTATTGTTGTGGCGTTTGCGAGAAAGAGGGAGTGGAGGCTTTATTGGAAGCTAAGTGCTGTGAGATTCATGGACATGATCATAGTCGTGATAAGCTTGCGAATAATACGGTGGAGTGTTGTGGCATGAATGGCTGTGGCATTGAACGGGTTGATTTTGATTGGAATTCTGTAAATATACAAGTACCGGATCTGCAACCAGTCGTACATGATTTGCTCTTCTCCTCTATTTTCGAGAGTTTACAAATCGCTTCCTTATTTGCTGATTCTTATGAGATTAGGGTGACAGGTCCTCCCGTAGCCTGTCCTCGTGTGTACCTTTCTTTATTGACTACGCTTTTGATTTGATTGTATTCGTGAGGGTGGAAGCTGCTCGCTGAATACCCTTTGGTTTTAAGGTAGGGAATGCTCTATCCCTGCGGAAACTGTATTTAACGATTCAATCAAATAACAACTATCATGTTAAGACAATTATATCTGATATTTTTACTGTTCTGTTTGACTTTTACTTTGACTTGGGCCGAGGATTCCGGCAAGAAAGTGAAAGGACGTGTATGTGATGAAAACAAACAACCTATTATCGGGGCAAATGTATATTGGGAAGGAACCCAAAATGGAACCACGTCCGATGTGGATGGAAATTTCGAGTTAGAACGAAAAGGTGACTCCAAGAATCTGGTGGTTAGCTATATCGGTTATATGACTGAGGTCACCCCTGTGGATGAGAAGGACGATGCTATGCAGATTATCTTAAAAGGTGAGATCGCCTTGGATGAGGTCGTGGTTAGTGAGCGCAAGATGGGAACCATCGCTTCCCGTACGAGCGTATTGCAAACTCAGAAAATTACGTACGATGAGATTTGCCGTGCGGCCTGCTGTAATCTGGCGGAGAGCTTTGAGACAAATCCGTCTGTCGATGTATCGTACTCGGATGCGGCTACAGGTGCCCGGCAAATTAAGCTGTTGGGATTGGCGGGAACCTACGTACAAATGTTGACCGAGAATTACCCGAATTTCCGGGGGGCCGCTTCCTTATATGGCTTGGATTATGTTCCGGGAGCTTGGATGGAAAGTATTCAGGTGTCTAAAGGAACCTCTTCGGTTAAGAATGGGTATGAGGCGTTGGCCGGACAAATCAACGTGGAATTCAAGAAGCCCCCTACGGCGGATATTTTCTCTGCTAATGTGTTCGCTAGTGATGCCGGGCGTTATGAAGGGAATGCGGATGCTTCTTGGCATATCAACGACAAGCTCTCTACCGGTTTATTGGTACACTACTCGAATGATAAAATGCAACATGACGGTAATGACGATGGTTTTCTCGATACGCCGCTAAGGGAACAGGTGAACGTAATGAATCGTTGGTATCATAAATTGGATAAATACGTGGCTCAATACGGAGTTCGCTATCTGCATGAGAGCCGTACCGGTGGGCAGGATACGAAACACCATGATTTCACCGACCCGTATCGGATTCATTTAAATACGAACCGGGCCGAATTATTTACGAAGCAGGCCTATATTATCGATAAGGAAAAGGTAGAGAGCGTGGCATTGATACTTTCCGGTTCTTATCATGAGCAAAAATCAAGATATGACCGTACGCCCTATAATGTATATCAGAATAATGTATATGCCAGTTTGCTGTATGAAAAGGAGTTTACGCCGATGCATAGCTTGAGTACCGGATTAAGTATGAACTATGATGGTTTCGACGAGAATCTGGTTCAATATGCGGGAGGAGAGTCGGTCCGTCATGCCTATGACCGTACGGAAGTCGTGCCGGGAGCTTATGCCCAATATACGTTCAATCTGAATGATAAACTGATCTTATTGGCGGGTGTACGTGCGGATTATAGTACGTTGTATGATTTCTTTGTAACCCCTCGTGTACATATTAAATATAATCCTTTTGACTGGTTCCATATCCGGGCTTCGGCAGGTAAAGGATTTCGGACAGCGAATGTGCTGGCAGAGAACAACTTTTTGTTATCCAGTAGTCGAAAAATGTATATCGCCGACAATCTGGATCAAGAAGAAGCGTGGAATACCGGTCTGAATCTGTCATTTTATATACCTTTGTTCGGGAAGGAACTGAGCTTGAGCGGGGAATGGTATTATACCGATTTCTTGAAGCAAATCGTGGTGGATATGGATAGTGATCCTCATGCGGTTCGTTTCTACAATCTGGATGGGCGTTCCTATTCGAATAGCTTCCAAGTGGAGGCTTCCTATCCTTTTTTCCGGGGATTTACGTTAACGGCCGCTTATCGTTATACAGATGCGAAGACCGATTACCGGAATGAGGAGGGGGTGGCGCATCGATTGAAAAAGCCGTTGGTTAGTGATTATAAAGGTTTATTGACCGCTTCTTATCAAACCCCGTTGAAAAAATGGCAGTTTGATTTGACCAGCCAGTTTAATGGAGGTGGCCGTATGCCGACACCGGATGCATCTAATCCGTTATGGGAGCCGAATTTTAAGGCTTATACGGTAGTGAATGCGCAGATTACGAAATATTTCCGTCAATGGTCTATTTACGTGGGAGCGGAGAACCTGTTTAATTACAAACAACCGAATCCGATTATCGATGCCAGCAATCCCAGAGGGGATAACTTCGATGGATCTATGGTGTGGGGACCGGTGCATGGACGGAAAATTTATGCGGGTATCCGCTTTAATATAAGCAGGGATTGACACGTATATACGTATAAGCCCGCACGTATATACGTGTAGGCCTATGCGTATACTGGTGTGGCCCTACGCCTATATACGTGTAGCCCGATGCCTATAGTGGTGCTTTTCTTTTGGTAGATATGAATGGATAATTAGAATTGTTAATATTAAAAATGATTGATTATGAAACGATTAATTATGTTGCTGTTTTGTGCTGTATGTACGGTATCGATGACATTCGCCCAAGACGCGAAAAAGAAGAAGGACTCTGTGACATTCTTTATCGAAGCGATGGATTGTGATCACTGTATCAAGAAGATCGAGAAAAATATCGCTTTCGAGAAAGGAGTGACCGACTTGAAATGTGATCTGAGTACCCGTACGGCCATTGTGACTTACAAGACGGATAAGACTTCGAAGACCCGCTTGGCCGCGGCATTCAAAAAGATCGGTATGGAAGCGGTTCCGGTAGATAATGGCGCCGGTTGTCCGGTACCTCCGGCGAAAAAAAGTGAGCATACTCACGCTCATTAACATGGAAATTCATAAGAACATCTTATCTTTGCAGATGTTCCGTGAGGGCGGGCCGGAGTGTCCGCCCTGTTTATGAAATAATTTTTCTACGGAATGCAGCGTTTGTTTAATTATTTACATCCTAATATTGTACAGTCTCCAGAAGGGAGACGTTCAAGGCACGACTGAATGAATGAGCTACAACTGATAGAGGGTTGTCGGAAGGGGGAGAGACGAGCTCAAAAAGAGCTTTATGATGCATATTCCCGAAAAATGATGGGAGTTTGCCTTCGTTATGTGAACGACAGGGAAACGGCTCGTGATTTGTTGCAGGATGGCTTCGTGAAAATCTTTACCAGTATGGATTCCTATACAGGGAGTGGTTCATTTGAGGGGTGGATGCGGAAGATCTTTGTTAATTGTGCGTTGGAATATCTGCGAAAGTCGGATGTGTTGCGTGAAGCGACCGATCTTGACAATACGGCGGAACTGATTCAACCCGATAGTTCGGCTATCTCGGACATGTCGGCGGCTGAGTTGATGAATCTAGTGAAGGAGTTGCCGGTTGGCTTCCGTACCGTATTCAATATGTTCGCGATAGAGGGATATTCTCATAAGGAGATCAGTGAGATGTTGAACATAACAGAGAGTACTTCCCGTTCCCAATATACCCGTGCCAAGCAGTTATTACAACGTAGAATTAACGCATTGTATTGAGATAAGATGAGTAAAAAGGAAAGAGATATATGGGATGATGCGATCCGGTCGAAGCTAGAGGATTTCGAGATGGATACGCTACCCGGCGACTGGGAGGCTATAGCCGATCGATTGCCCGGAAAGGCTCCGGTTCCTTTGCGTCGTACGCTTCGCTACTGGGTTGCCGCCGCCGTGATCTCCTTATTGGTCGTATCGGGTGGTATCTATTTATATGACAGGGAGATGGAAGATCTACCTATAGCCCAAGAAATACAGTCTTCACAAGAGTCGACATCCGTGGATACCCCGGTTGTTCCGATAGAGAAAACGATGGAGCAAGCGCCCGTATTAGCGACTATTCCTGCTGCTGCGGTCGTGAAGGCAAAAGCGGCATCTGGAGCGGTTAAAGTGGGAGCTAAGGCTAGGATGGCAGCGTTCCGGCAAAATGTAGAGAGTGCAGAGGATCGGCCTATTTCTGAGTCGGAGGTAATGTCTGCTGATAGATCGGCGAATGAGAAAGATACCGTTGAACCGGAGGTTGAAAGGAATAATGATGAGATAGTTGTTCTCAAGAATGATGTACTTGTCGCGGATGCTACTCCTGTTACTAAAAAGAAGCCAGAGAAGACCGCGTCTCGGAAATGGGGGTTCGGTATGGGAGGTGGAGGTCTTTCCATGGGCGCTGATAATCTGGTCCCTCAGTATGTGACGAATAGCAGTGTGCTTAAGAGCGAGAATCTGATGAGCTTAAATTCGTTCGATGCGGAGAAGAAAGATCCTGCTAAGACGGATATTCATCATAAGACGCCTATTGGGGTGGGTATCTCAATTAGTCGTTATTTGAATAATCGTTTTTCTTTGCAGACTGGATTAACTTATTCTTACTTAAGATCGGAGTGGAGTACGAATAATACGTACCATATAGAGAATGATCAGCGATTGCATTTTATAGGAATTCCATTATCATTGACTTATAAGATCGCGGAATGGAATCGTTTTATGTTTTACGCCTCAGCCGGAGGTATGGCGGAAATGAATGTCGCTGGCAAACGTAGAATGAAATTATTCTCGGATGAGGTAGAGATCGCAAAGCAAAGTGAACATATTCGAATGAAAGAATGGCTATGGTCTGTAAATGCCCGTGCCGGCGTAAGTTATCCGATTATCCGTTTCGTAAGCGCTTTCGCAGAGGTGGGAGCCAGCTATTATTTTGATAATGGTAGCGAGATCGAAACCATCCATTCGGAGAAGCCGTTTAACATGAGCCTTCAGTTCGGATTTCGTTTTGGTTTTTAATACTCGATAGATTAACAGTGTAAATACAAATACTTAAAAATAGAAAAATTGAATTATGAAAGCATTTAAATTAATTGGAGCAGCGGCGGCTGCGTCATTATTGTTGTTGACCTCTTGTCTTGGAGAATCGAATAATACGGTGACTCGTGCCGGCTTTGGTGTCGCAGGTCTTTCTGAAAAGACATATAAAACGGTACTGAATACAAATATGGGAGCATTATACTCTCCGTCTTTATCGGCACAAGTAGTTGACGGAGCTTGTTACTTGATCAACTATGAATTAGACCTAAATTCTCCGGAGAATGCGAATGCGGCGACAAATGGTTATTTAACAGCGACAATCTCTGTGGCAGATGAGATAACAAAAGGACAGCCAGTCTTTTATAATGTGCCAGATTCGGCCAGCTTACTTCAGAATGAGATACCTGTAAAAAACCTATTTAGCAATGGCGACTATGGGGTGTATGTAGACGGTTATTTATTCTTCTTTATAACAATGGATATGTTTAAGGATCAGAAAAATTCTTATACTTTATATTGGGATCGTTCAAAGGAGCCTACTATGGTGGATAATGTCCCGACATATGACTTGTTCTTGCGTGTCGCTAAAGTAGCGGACGGAACAGGTTCTGCTGCATCATCCATAGGAGAAGTCCGTGCGTTTAATGTTAAGTCTGTATTGGAGTCTGTGAATAGCGCTGAGGCTAATAAAGATTCAAAGTCTTTTAATCTTAAGGTCAATTATCTAAATACGATTAATGAAAAAGATAGTACGGATTTGAAATGGGCTTCTTATACCGTTCTATTCCAAGTCGTGAAAAACTCATAAAGAAATTAGTATAGAAGTTGAGGGCGTACCGATAAGAAGATTATCGATACGCCCTATTTTTTTGCCGTTTTTTTTATGTATATGGGTAAAGATCGTATCTTTGCGTACTTTAAGAGGAGTATTGTGAAATGAGATACAAGAATTTAATAGGTTTTGTCTGGGTGGCGGTTATCATGGGTCTGTTTACCTCTTGCCTAAAAGACATAAATAACGTCTATAATCCGGGAACGACCGCCGCTGTGGTTCGTCAACATGGAGATAGCGCGTTGATGATGGCTAATACCCGGTTCGGTTGGATCTATTCGACGAAGCTGAGCTCATACTCAGAGGGTAAATGCTTGTTGGTGAGTTTTGATTATGATCCTAGCTTACCGGAAAATACGAATGCGGAACAAAAAGGGTATTATACGGTGACGATACAAGGGGAAACCGCCGTTAACCAGCAAAACGCTGAGAGTCCTCTTACGGATACGCATAAACTATTGACAAATGAGCAACCGATACTTGCGGTTAATCCGAACGACTCTGTTCTGTACGTCAAATTGGAAGATTATTTGTTTTTGCCTTCCGCCTGTTGGACAACAAAAGACCGGGCTTTAAATTGGCAACTGACTTATGATCCGACTCAACAACCAGTTGTTGAAAATCGGAAATCAATTTATTCCTTATATTTACGGGCTGCCGCTACGACCGGAAAGCCGGAGGACAAGGCAGAAGAGGCTATCGCGGTTATCAATGCCTTTAATCTGGGGAACTTTATCAAAGATATGCGAGAACAAGGTGGACGTGATGCGGATATGTATGTTCGGATTCATTATATCGATCAAATTAATCCGAAAGATAGTACCCAGTTTACATGGGGAGTAACAGATCCTTTACTTATAAACTAAAAAAGATGAGAAAGCGAATTTTATACGGCTTATTTTTATCCTTGTTTTTCTTAATGACCTCTTGTATGGGGGATGGAAGTAACTCCATCAATTATCATCGGGTAGGAGTGATACGTGAGAATCCTATGCGATGTATCTATACGGCAGATGATCAAGGGAATATCTTTATCGTCTCTTCCTCTGAGTTTGAGAACCGGACGGATTTGAAAGAGGGTGACTGTTGCGTGGTTGATTTCAAGACGAATTTTAGCGAGGAATTGGGCAATGGTGTTTACAACGCTGAGATTTATAAGTATGATTCGGTCGCTGTATGGCCTTTGCATGAGACATTAACTGATACTACGGTCGTATTGGACAAGGAGCGTCTGGTTACGCTGGACTTTAAGAAAAGTATTTATTTGGAAGGACGTTTCTTCTTGCAAACCCAACATATAAATCATCAGGTAGACCAAAAGGATATTTTCAATTTATCCTATAACCCTGATCAGGAGGTGGAAAAAGATGATGACGGACAACGGATCTATAACCTATATCTCCGGGTAACCCAAGAGGGGGGTACCGGCGATTCCACTAAATGGATCAATACGACCGCTTTTACGATCGATAAGTTTTTGGACCAAGCCAAAGCGATAGAGAGCAGGGAGGGGCAAAATGAGATAAACTTTAAAATAAATTATGCCGAACGCTATAATGCGGATACAACCGCATGTGTTTGGGGGGCTACCGACGTATTTACGTTGCGTTTTACGAATTAAATATATACTTTTGCTATTTAAAAGTAAACAGAGATGTATAAGGAGATATTTAGGTGGGTAATCGCTATCATCTCACAGCCAGCGAAGGCGTGGGTCTTGTTAGCGAAAAAAGGAGAGAAGCAGGAGGAGTTCTTATCCCGATTCGTGTATCCTTTGATCGGCTTCGTTACTGTTGCGGCTTTTCTGGGCGTATTGTTTACGCGGAAGGAGTTTGATTTAGAGCTGGCCTTGAAGTCGTCTATCCGGACATTGGTGTCCTCGTTCGGTGGTTTTTACCTCGGGGCTTATCTGATGAACGAGATATGGCAAGGTATATTTAAACGGGAGAAGGATTTGAAACTGTGGTTGCGCTTCGTCGGGTATTCCTCGTCGTTGATGTTCGCTTTGAATATCGTATTGATGTTGCTTCCCGAGTTTTTCTTCTTGCGGATATTTATCCTTTATACATTCTATATTGTTTGGGAAGGCGCTGGTCCGTATATGGGAGTCGAGGAGAAGATCCGCTTGAAGTTCGTAGGATTTACAACCGCCATTATATTACTGACTCCGGCAGTTATCGAGATTTTGTTATCGATGCTGATGCCCGGTTTGAGTTTTTGACAGAATAACACAAGATGAAGGAGAAGATTAGTAATAACATACAGATAAAGAATAAGCGGGCGACGTTCGACTACGAGTTGCTCGACACTTTTACGGCCGGGATCGTACTGACCGGAACGGAGATTAAATCGATCCGTTTAGGGAAGGCGAGTTTGGTAGATACGTTTTGTATCGTGGAAAAAGGGGAACTGTGGGTGAAGAATATGTACATCGCCGAATATTTTTACGGTACGTACAATAATCACAACGCACGGCGGGACCGGAAATTACTTCTTACCAAAAAGGAATTACGAAAGATCGAGGGTGCGGTTCGTGCTAGTGGTTTTACGATCGTTCCCACTCGTTTGTTTATCAATGAGAAAGGATTGGCGAAAGTAGTCGTCGCGATCGCACGAGGTAAAAAGGAATATGATAAGCGAGACTCCATCCGGGAACGTGACGACCGACGGGAGATGGATCGGGCTTTCAAACGATAAGTCGAGATGGAAACAGGGCAAGGCGTGATCGGTAGGGTTTGGGGATGTATCCTGAAAGCTCTGCCTAAAGCAGGCAAGACGTGTTTATGGCTGCTAAAGATTATTTTGCCTATTTCTTTATTGGTCCGTATATTGCAATATTCCGGAATATTAGGTCAGATCTCGGATTGGTTAGTGCCCGTGTTCTCGTTGGTGGGTCTGCCGGGGGAGACAGCCATTGTTTTTATAACCAGTATATTCTCCCCATTATATGCTCCGATCGCTTTGATCACCTCGATGTCTTTAGGAGTCCGTGAAGCTACGATATTGGCATTGATGTGCCTTACTTCCCATAATCTAATGGTAGAATCCTCCGTACAGGCAAAGACCGGGTCTTCTTTCTGGGAGATGACGCTGCTCCGTTTGATCATGAGTTTCGTGATCGCCTTTTCTTTGAATTGGGTAATGCCCCATGAAGGATGGGGACAGGTCGGGATCGCTCAAAGTGCGGCTGTATGCGATAATTGGTTGGAAGTATTCGTACTTTGGTTTACCAGCTCGATGAAGGTGGTGATTTCTATTTTGATAATTGTTACGGCTTTAATGATCCTTCATTATATATTGGAAGAGTTTAATCTAATGAAAGGATTGTCCTCGGTCTTTTCTCCGCTGATGCGATTATTTGGCTTGCCTCAAGATGCCGCTTTTTTGTGGTTGGTAGGTAATGTGGTCGGACTGGCTTATGGCGGGGCTATTATGGTAGAGCAAATGGAGCAGAGGAAGTTGTCTTACGGTGACGGCAACTTGCTGAACCATCATTTGGCCGTGTGCCATTCCCTGTTGGAAGATACGATCATCTTTGCCGCGATAGGGGTACCCGTTCTTTGGGTGGTGCCTACCCGTCTGTTTTTCGCCATCGCTGTGGTATGGATCCTCCGGGGATATAGTTATATGTACGCAAGAAAGGTAAAACATATTTATGAATAAGGAACGATTTCTGCGACTCTTGAATGAGCGCATTTTGATCTTGGATGGTGGTATGGGTACCATGATCCAAAGTTTCAAACTAAACGAACAAGATTACCGAGGCAAACGTTTCGCCGATTTTCCGGGACAATTGAAGGGGAACAATGATTTATTGTGTATCACCCGCCCGGATGTAATCCAGTCTATTCATCGTCAGTATTTGGATGCGGGAGCGGATATCTTCGCTACGAATACGTTTAACGCGAATGCTATTTCCATGGCAGATTATGCGATGGAGGCCTATGTACGTGAGATAAATCTGGCCGCCGGCCGATTGTCGAGGGAAGTGGCGGATACCTATATGGCAGAGCATCCGGATCGTACGATCTTCGTGGCCGGATCGATCGGTCCTACTAATAAGACAGCTTCCATGAGTCCGGATGTAAGCGATCCCGCTTATCGTGCCGTCACTTATAAAGATTTGTATAATGCCTACAAGGAGCAAGTCGAGGGACTTGTTGACGGCGGGGTGGATATCATCCTTTTCGAGACTACTTTCGATACGTTGAACGTAAAAGCGGGATTGGAAGCGGCTGAGGTCGTGTTGAAAGAGAAAGAAAAAGACCTGCCGATTATGTTGTCTTTGACTTTGTCCGCGCAAGGTGGACGAACATTTTCCGGACAGACTTTATTGGCCTTCTTAGCTTCCATACAGCATACACATATTGTTTCGGTTGGCTTAAACTGCTCTTTCGGAGCAGCGGATATGAAGCCCTATTTACAAGAGTTGGCGAAGTATGCCCCCTATTATATCAGCGCTTATCCGAACGCCGGATTGCCGAATAGTTTTGGTACCTATGACGAGACGCCGGATAAAATGGCCCAACATGTGAAGCCTTTTGTGGAAGAGGGATTAGTGAACATTATCGGAGGCTGTTGCGGAACGACTCCGGCGCATATCTCCCGGTATCCGGAGTTGGTGAAAGGAGCTAAACCGCATATCCCGGCTTTGAAACCGGATTGCCTGTGGCTGTCGGGCTTGGAACTGCTGGAGGTGAAACCGGAGAATAATTTCGTGAACGTGGGAGAGCGTTGTAATGTGGCCGGTTCTCGGAAATTCTTACGCTTGATAAAAGAAGGCAGTTATGAGGAAGCGTTGACGATCGCTCGTAAGCAAGTGGAGGATGGCGCCCAAGTGATCGATATCAATATGGACGATGGTATGTTGGATGCCGTGAAAGAAATGAAGACATTCTTAAACTTGATCGCCTCCGAACCGGATATTGCCCGTGTACCCGTCATGATCGATTCTTCCAAATGGGAAGTGATCGAGGAAGGCTTGATGTGCGTGCAAGGAAAGAGCATCGTGAATTCCATCTCCTTGAAAGAAGGAGAGGAGGTCTTCCTTAAACATGCCGCCCGTATAAAGCAGCTGGGTGCGGCTGCGGTCGTGATGGCTTTCGACGAGAAAGGACAGGCGGATACCTATGAAAGAAAGATTGAGATTTGCGAACGGGCCTATCGCCTATTGATCGAGAAGATCGATTTCAATCCCCAAGATATTATTTTTGACCCGAACGTATTGGCGATCGCTACCGGTATGGAGGAACATAATGGCTATGGTCTGGCGTTTATCCGTGCCGTTGAATGGATCAAGAAGAACTTGCCGGGTGCGAAGGTGAGTGGTGGTGTAAGTAATTTATCTTTCTCTTTCCGAGGGAACAATCATGTACGCGAGGCTATGCATTCCGTATTTCTATATCATGCGATTGGGAAGGGGATGGATATGGGTATCGTGAATCCGTCTACCTCCGTACTTTATGAGGATATAGAGCCGGAGTTCCGTACCTTGTTGGAAGACGTGATCTTGGCACGCCGTCCGGAAGCTGCCGAGGAGTTAATTACTTATGCTCAAAATTTACATGTACAAACTTCCGGAGAAACTCCGGAGAAGCATGAGGTTTGGCGTGAGCTTTCATTGAAGGAGCGTTTGGAACATGCCTTAATCAAAGGGATCGGAGACTATTTGGAGGACGATTTACAAGAAGCCTTGCAGATTTATCCGCATGCCGTGGATATAATTGACGGTCCGTTAATGAGCGGAATGAATAAGGTCGGCGAGTTATTCGGTGCCGGAAAGATGTTTCTCCCTCAAGTCGTGAAGACCGCACGTACGATGAAAAAGGCCGTAGCTATTTTACAACCGGCCATTGAATCTGAAAAGAAAGCTTCCGGCTCTGCGAAGGCCGGTAAAGTGATTTTCGCTACGGTAAAAGGGGATGTACATGATATCGGTAAGAATATCGTCTCTATCGTATTGTCTTGTAATAACTACGAGGTGATTGATTTAGGGGTAATGGTTCCCGCAGATGTGATCATAAAGAAAGCGATCGAGGAGAAACCGGATCTGGTTTGCTTATCCGGCCTGATAACCCCTTCTTTAGAAGAGATGGCGCATGTCGCGGACGAGATGCAGAAAGCGGGACTTACAATTCCTATGATGGTGGGTGGCGCTACGACCTCCAAATTGCATACGGCGGTGAAGATCGCTCCGCATTACGATTATCCGGTGATCCATGTGTTGGATGCCTCACAGAATCCGTTGATCGCCGCCAAACTATTGAATCCGGATACCCGTGATGCCTATATCATGGAGTTGGAACAAGAACAAGAAGCTTTGCGTGCCTCCTTAGGACAGAAGAAAGAGGTCTTGATTTCTCTTTCTGAGGCTCGTAAGCATCCGATTGAAATAGATTGGACCGGGTATATACCGGTTGTTCCAGCCCGGATGGGGGTACATGTTATCCCTTATATCCCCTTGGAAGAAGTGATTCCTTATATCCACTGGACCTTCTTTTTTAGCGCATGGAAATTGAATGGCCGTTTCTCGGAAATCTCCCAGATACATGGTTGCGATTCTTGTCGTGCCTCTTGGTTGGCCGGATTCCCGGAAAAAGATCGTGCGAAGGCTACCGAGGCGATGCAATTATACAAGGATGCTGTTAGGTTATTGGATCGGCTGGTCAATATGAAGGTTGAATATTGTAAAGCGATTTACGGATTTTTCTCAGCGAATAGTGAAGGGGATACGATCCGAATGGGTGATATAGCGCTGCCTTTATTACGTCAGCAAGTAAAAAAAGAGGAAAATATTTATAAATGTCTTTCCGATTATGTAATACCGGTTTCCGAGGAGCGAACTGATTATGTAGGGGCGTTTGTCGTTACCGCTGGAGCTGGCGCTGATTGTTTGAAGGATAAATTTGAGGAAGAAGGCGATACCTATAATTCAATGTTGCTGCAAACCTTGACCGATCGCCTAGCGGAAGCTACAGCCGAATATCTTCATGAGAAAGTACGTAAAGAATATTGGGGATATGCTAAAGACGAATCCTTGTCTATCCCGGATCTTTACAAGGTGAAATACCAAGGAATCCGTCCGGCTATCGGTTACCCTTCTCTACCGGATCAATTATTGAATTTCACATTGGATGGATTGCTCGATATGTCGCGAATTGGTGTTTCGTTAACCGAGAATGGTGCCATGTATCCTACGGCTTCGGTTAGTGGGATTTATATTGCCCATCCCTCTTCTCAATATTTCATGATCGGTTCTATCGATGAGGAGCAGATGAGAGATTATGCGAGCCGCCGGAATTTAACGGAGGAGCAAGCCCGAAAGTTGTTGAGTAAGAATATTGGATAATTTAGTAGCGTCACTGCAACCCGGGTTGCAGTGATGCTGCAATGCTTGTGCAGTAATACTGCAACACCTATTGCAGTAACACTGCACAGGCATTGCAGTAAAAAACAATCAATACGATCTATCTGCCATAGTAATGCTTGGCGGAAGGAACCATGATAACGTTCAATTCCGGATCAGCCATGTCTGGATCGATCGGGAACATCGGTCTCACAATATTCTTATAGGGAAGTTTCTTGAAGTCCTGATCCACGCCTCCCCTTGTAAAAGCCATCACCCAATCCGCTTGTATATTGTACCATTGGGTTACAAGGTAACCTTGTTTAACCATTACGATATCCATTTCCTTCGGATCGATACCTGAACCCTCTAGGTTTGGAGTGGGAGACGATGTGCCTACTACCACATAAACGCTTCCGGTCTTTACGATAGCGATATCCCTTTTCCGTCTCCATGATTCTGCGTTCTTGTCTTCTTCCGGGCTGACATAAACCACGGTACCCGACAATTTCACGGGACCTTCGTAGGAATTATCGACCATGGCACCTACCATGCCTTCTACGTGTCCGCCTACGCCGACCTTACGTGCCTGCTTAACCACTTCTTCTCCCGGGATGGAGCAATAAAGAACGCTCTTTCCCTTATCGGTCTGGAATTCCGGGCGTTTCAAGAGCCTCGCCAAAGTCCAAGTGACCTCACCTGAACCACCTCCACCGGGATTATCTCCCATATCACTGATAAAGAAAGGCTTCTTTTTACTTGCTACTGCCAGATCGATACATTTCTCGAGCGAATATCCCGGAGCTTCCAGCGAGAACTGCTTACGGACATCCCAGAATTTCTGGGCGAGTTTCTTCGCCCCGGCTTTAACCTGCTCCTCATCGTCACCGTAAACCATCACGGTTCCTTGGTTCCGTGGGTTGTCTCCCCAAACATAACCGATCCAGATCCCCGCGTCTATCACTCCGGGCATGGCTTCAACCTCGGGAACCAATGCGTACAGCGATTTCGCAGGCTCGACACGGGTACTCGACCATTCGCCGGAAACTAGGACAGGAACAGCAACCCATGCCTTGTATGCCGGACGCCCTTTCCCTGATTCAAGACGTTCCAACAAATTGACAACCCCTCGCCGATGTGATTCACGAGAATCCGCATGCGGTGCTTGACGATAAGTCGTAATCAAATCGGAGTTGAGAGCTACCAACCAAGACGTATTTCCGTGAAGGTCCATCGTGGTGGTAGTCAAGACATCGTTTCCGATCAAGCTACGCACCTTCTCCATGAATTCGCCCTCGGGATCGGCTACGCCTTCCACGCTACAAGCTCCGTGGTTATAAAACCAGAAAGCGTCATAGGGCATATTGGCCTTGATCATCTCCAATGTTTTTTCCACAAACGCGTCGTACGATTCTTTTGTCACGGGGCCTCTTCCACCGCCATAGCCAATCTGCGTGGGAAGCCAAGTGGCCGCCTGTCCCATTGCGGAGTCTGGGCTGAGATAGTCCGGCATTCTTACGGGGTGTCCTACGAGCGGCTGCCTATTCGGGACGAACACGCTGTTTTCTATCTGTATACCGGCAATACCGATACGAGGTTTTTTCTTCTGTCCAAAGACCTCTCCAACGAACGATACGGCCAAGAGACAGATTCCGAGCAATACTAAATTCCTATTCATACTATTATGATTTTTGCGAATTGTTATTTCCTTATTAATTAGTTATTAAACCGTCACTAATATCAATCTCGGTTTGAGGTATAGGCAATACTTCCGCACCGGCGCTGAAAGGAGTCTTAGCTCCAAATTCCGCCTTCTTGGTTCCGTTAAATACTTTCTCGCCCCATCCTACACGTACCACGTCAAAGAACCGGAAGCCTTCCATTCCAAACTCCAGATGACGCTCGTTCATGATGTCTTCAAACAATTGGCTTCCTGTATGGTTTTTAGGAGCCAAGTTGACATGGCTTCTTACCTCATTCAGATACTTTTGCGCATTAGCGATATCGCCGCTGAAATAACAAGCCTCGGCATAGTTCAAATATACCTCCGCGAGGCGGATAAGCCTGAGGTTCGTGGGTTGGTTATTTCCCCGGTTCTCCTCTCTTTGTCCGGGCGCAAGATATAATTTGCGATTGTACCAGCCCGTTCGGTCGTCCGTAACGGGTGCCACATCGCCTTTGGCTGCGGTCTCGATCTCTATGGCCTCTTCCGTGGAAAGGAGAGTGGTCTTCTTTCGTATGACATCCCCCTCGGCATCATAAGCGTCCGCCAAGGCCTGTGTAGGTTGCGCGCAACCGAAGCCGATCGTCATGTTTCGGGGCATAGACATCAATACGTGGCGGTTACCGTTATTTACGTTATACGAGCTTTGAGTGGAAGAGTTATACATATTCACTTCTAGGATCGATGAGGAACAATGCTCGCCGTCCAGTGAGAATTGCCAAGTGTAATCTTCCGGAGCTACTAGGCTATACTCTCCCCCGCACTCATTCTGGAATTTCTCGAAAGCCTTTTTTACCTCATCGTATTTTTTCTCATACAGATAAATACGTGTTTGCATAGCGATGGCCGCGCCTTTGGTAATCCTTCCCGCATAGCTTGACTCGTAGTTAGCCACCTCACTTTTCTTAGGTAATACGCTAACCGCATCGTTCAGGTCTTGCTCGATAACCGAGTATATCTCTTCGACAGACGCACGTCCGAGTCTCTCATGATCGAGATCCAAGACTCCCGTATAGCAAGGAACACCACCAAAGGTTTTCACAAGCTCGAAATAAGTATAGGCGCGAATAAACTTGGCCTCACCGATCATCTGTTCCTTGTCATACTTCGAGAATAGGGCATCGTCTGCCATTTCCATATCCCGTATAAACAAATTGGCCTTATTGATACATTGGTAAGAATACCGATATTTGTTCAAGATCTCGGTATGATCCGCTTGATACTGATAATTCTCCAGTAACGTGAAGGTTTGTGCGTCGTTCGAAGAACCGCTGTAGGTCGCATCATTCGACAACACGTCGCCGAAACATTGCATCGACCATGTGTAACGGAAGTCCTTCATGACAGAATAGACAGCGGTCAGACGCAAGAAAGCTTGTCTTTCCTCTGATATCTCTCCAGCCTCCGGACTTCCTAACGGAGCTAAATCCAAATCTGCGCAACTGCTGAATCCTGTTAAAATCGCTAGTACGATTCCTATGATATATTTGTTTTTAAACATGACATTATAAATTTTAAAAAGTAACATTAATACCTCCGGTGAATGAAATGTTCTGAGGATAGATACCGTAATCTATGCCTCTAGACAAAGAGCTAGATTGACCCACTTCCGGATCCATACCCGAGTAACTAGATATCGTAAACAAGTTCTGGCCGCTTACATAAAAACGTACCTTCTGTAGTTTTATCCTCTGCGTGAGAGAAGCGGGCAGGATATAACCTAGCTGGGCATTTCTCAAGCGGAAATAAGTCCCGTTTTCTACGTACATGTCCGAGAAGCGGTCATTGTCGTTTACGTCCGTAGCCGTCAGGCGAGGGATGTCCGTATTTGTATTATTTGGCGTCCAATAGTTCATTAACGCTCTATCCTTGTTCGTTATATCGTTCGGGAAGTAGGTGTAATAACGCATCGCGTTAAATATCTGATTACCGATTGTTCCACCAAACTGCAAATTGAGGTCGAAGCCTTTCCACGCCATACCCATGTTGATACCGTATATGATATCCGGAATAGGATTACCGATCATGCATCTATCACTTGAGTCTAACTTGCCATCGCCATTCGTATCTACGAACAATACATCGCCCAATTCGGCATTAGGTTGGAAATCCGCCCGCTTAACGGCATTCAACTGTTCCTGTGTTTGGATAAGCCCGTCTGTCTTATAGCCCCAGAACGCACCGATAGGCATACCTTCATTCGTATAGGTGAGGTACATGCTTCCGTTTCGGAATGGTCCATCGGAGATTGGTGTGCCACCATTCAATTTCGTCATGCGGTTACGGATGGTCGACATATTTACTCCCACGTTGTATTCGAAACCGCTTTCGGTCTTGTCTCTCCACTCGAGATTCATCTCGATACCGCGGTTGTTCGCCTCGCCGATATTGGTGTAGGTGTTGCTGGCATATCCCATGTAGATAGGCATAGGAGCGGCCAGCAGCATGTCCTTCGTTGTCTTGTAATAATACTCGAAGCTGAAGACCATGCGGGTGTTAAAGAAGCTTGCGTCAAGACCGATATTCAGAGATTCAGTGGTTTCCCATTTAATATCCGGATTGCCCAATCTGCTCACGGCAATACCTTGATACAAGGTCTCATTCTCTCTCGCTCCGAATAAAGCGCCGTATTGCGTACTCAATGACAGCAAACTACGATCCACATAATTGGTGATATTCTGATTTCCGATCTGTCCCCAGCCCCCGCGGAGTTTCAAGGAGGAAACCCATTCGGCGTTCAATTTCTGGAAGAACGGTTCGTTGTCGATTCTCCAACCTAGAGCGAACGAGGGGAAGTTACCCCAGCGATTCTTGGAAGAGAATTTAGAGGAGCCGTCTCGCCGGAAAGTGGCCGTAATAAGGTATTTGTTATTGTAATCGTAGTGTAGGCGGCCCAGATAAGACATCAAACCATATTCCGTAGCGCTATTGCTGGCCGTGGTCTTGTTCTTGTCCAGCGTAGCGTCTATATAATGCAGGTTATCCGACTCTCCGATAAGATCTCTCGCGTTTACGCTCAAGGTTTCCTGCTTACCCCATTCGTTGGTATAACCTACGAGAGCGGATATGGAGTGCTTCTCGGCAAACGTTTTCTCATACGAAAGGGTATTCTCGAACGTATAGTAGTGCCCTTTGGTCTGCGACTTCGATAAACTACTCTCTAAATTTCTTTGGCTTGAGGATACCTCATAGACAGGCGAGAAGGTTTTATTGTCTACCCTTCTGATTTCCGCTCCGAAGCTACTCTTGAACTTCAATCCTTTTATAATCTGCCATTCCCCATACATATTGCCGATGAAAGCAAGTTTCTCCCGCTGATTATCCCGATACATGATACTTGCCAATGGGTTATAGTAGTCAATATAAGGAGAGTAACCATATGAACCGTCTGCGTTTTGGGCGGGAGTTACCGGATCCAAACGGATTGCGTTACTTACGACACCATAGTCGGAGTCGTACACATTACTACTGTTGCGCTCACTAATACTTGCGTCGGTAGATCTCGCGATCGACGCGTTGGTACCCACTACCAAATGATCTTTGAGCACCGTTTTTTCCGTGCTTTGACGGACACTGAACCGTTCGTAGTTGGATTTCTTGATCGTTCCATCTTGGTTGATATAGTTCAAGCCCAGATTGAATTTATAGTCGTTCTCTTTACCACCGCTTATGCCGACACTGTAGTTATGCATAAAGGCCGTATGCGTAATCTCGTCCATCCAATTGGTGGAAACATTACGATTAACAAGGGCCAAGTTGATGGGAACGCTCCTCACTGTGTTCAACTGTTCCTGATAGTCGTACCATTCTGGACCTGACATCAAATCGAGATTATTCAATATTTTGTTCATACCCCAATACGCATCGAGCGTAACGGTGGTTTTTCCAGCGGCGCCTTTTTTCGTAGTGATAAGGATTACGCCGTTCGCACCGCGGGAACCGTAGATAGCGGAAGCGGAAGCGTCTTTAAGCACCTCCATAGACTGTATATCCGATGTGTTCAGGTAGTTTATATCCGTCACGGGCATCCCGTCCACGACGAACAATGGTTCCGCGTCGTTTACCGTACCGACACCTCTGATACGGATCGTGGCGGCGGAACCCGGAGATCCGGAACTGGAAGTGACGGATACACCGGTAGCCAAGCCTTGCAATGCGGTAGAAACATTGGCCACTGCTTGGCGAGCGATTTTCTCCTCGCTCACGGACGAGATAGCCCCCGTGATATCACTTTTCTTCATCGTACCGTAGCCAATCACTACCACCTCATCCAACTTTTGTGTGTCCTCTTGCAAGGAGATGCTTAAAACCGATTTATTGCCTACCGGAATCTCCTGGTTCATATAACCGATATAGGACACTTGTAAAATAGCGTCTTTGGCTACTTCTAACGTGAATTTTCCATCTATATCCGTTATTGTCCCGTTTGTTGTCCCTTTTACCATCACATTGGCGCCAATTATCGGCATACCGGTAGCATCAATCACGGTTCCGGTGATCTGACGGGTGTTTTGTTGCGGGGTGGATACGATTGATGGTTTCTCTATAATCATGATGTCGCTTTTAATGCGCATGTTTGGGGAGTGTACGGAAGCGTATACACCTGTGGTAAAAACAAATAGCGGGATTGAGGTTAACTTCATGACTCTGCCCAATTTAGTTTTTGTGTTTAATCGGGGGTTAGGATTCCCCTTACAAATTTCATTCATACATTTGTAATGTTTTAGTGTTAGTATTAATTGATTTAAAGGCGTTTAGAAACTTGTTTGGCTGGATTATAAGCCATATCTTCCAGCCAGTTTCCTTGCTAGATATGGTTCATGATGGCTCCTGTTTCATAGGCTCTCCTTTCTTTAAGATTAACTTTAGTAAACTGAATATGTTTATTTGGTTGTTTGATTTGCAATATTCGTGAAAAAAAACGACACCTGCAAGCAAGTCTCTGCTAATTTAATATTGTGTATTCAATTGATAGAAGTCATTAATACGGCTTAATTATGTCAATTTGTCATTTCTCTCTCCTTCTGCTTCTTGTATTTGAGATAGGATAGGGTGTGTGTTTATTATATGCGATTCTCTGGTAGTTAAGCCCTGACGAATAGAATGTGTATGAAGGAAAATACTTGCAGTTTGCCTTCTTTTTATCAATATCCGCCGAATTATTATATCTCTTGTTTCAGAAAACTAATAAATGCTTCCTGAATAGTATTTGAAAATCAATTGACTTTTTTGCCGTTCTAGGGTGCAAAGGCTCTAATATAGTCTCGATTTTCAGTGTACAGAAGATTATGATTAAAAGTAGATCCCAACTAAATTAGAGCAAGTGCCGGATAATTCGAACTAGGTGCCGGGTAGATGTCGGTTATCTGCCGGGAAATAGAAATTATAAGCCGACTAAATACATACAAGTTTAGGATATATCCTAAAAAATGTGCTGTTTTGGGTACTAAATTCCATAATAATCGGTTTAAAAGCAATTGTTTTGAAAAAGTCTGTGTTTGAAATATATTTAAAAAGTTAACATTATGATAGTGTTTCGGTAATTCTTTTTGCATTCAGATAGTATGAGTTACATTTGTCAATTCATTTCAAATATTATTTAAAAACAGAGAGATATGGATGAGAAAGGATTCGTGGAAGGGGTGAGAAGGTATATGTCCCAGTTACGAGAGGAAAAGCGTTATTCCTCCGCCAAAAGTTATCAGGATGCGTTGAACTCCTTTATAAAGTATAGTGGAACAGAGAACATTTCCTATTCGGATATCAATAAGGCCAATCTTCACCGATATGAGGCTTATTTGCTGGAGAAAGGCTGCATGTGCAACACGGTTTCCACTTATATGCGTCGTATCCGTTGCGTCTATAACAAGGCGATCGAAGATGGTGATGCGGAATATATCCCTGGTTTGTTCCAAGGAGTTTTTACGGGAGTGGAGAGTAAGCGCAAGAAATCCCTATCCTTAGAGAACCAACATAAGTTGATGACGGTGAAGGTAGAGAGTGAGGTGCTAAGGGAGACACAACTGGTCGTTTGTCTGTTGTTTCAGTATGCAGGAATGTCGTTCGTGGACTTCGCCCACCTAAAAGAAAGGAATATCAAAAACGGGATATTGGACTATAATCGGCAGAAGACAGGCACACCGATGAGACTGGAAATTTTGGATACGGCAGAATTGATGCGCAAGGAATTAATGGGTGACAAGAGGCCGGCCTCAGGCTATTTATTCCCTTTTTTGAGTGGAACGAAGACGGGCTATGAGGCATATCTCGAATACAATGCGGCCCTATCCCGGTTCAATCGAAATTTGAAGGCGTTGAAAAAGGCCGCTGGAATAGCATCGGATGTTACCTCTTATACGATCCGCCATTCCTTCGCCATGGCATTGAAAGAGCAAAATGTCCCTATAGAAATGATCAGTGAATTATTGGGGCATAAGTCCATCAAGACCACCCAGATTTATCTGAGAAGTTTCTCTTTGGAAAAAATGACAGAGGTGAATAGCACTTGCTTTGGTTGTGTCTATAATTATGTGTCGAAAGTGGGATGAGGCTACTTAGTGAGTAGCGTTTGTTTCACGCCGCAAATGTAGTAAAAAATAACAAAAAACAAGCAATCATTAGGGTTTGTTTGTGTTTCCAGTTGGATTCTCGTTAAATATTCGTTCTTATTTCTGATGTATAGACATGGCAATAGAGACGAAATGGCCTCGTATTTCCGAAATCATCACGTCCCCCCCTAAAATCGAACATACATTCTTGTAGAGATGGGTATACCCCGTCTCATCCCCTCTAAAAGATGTTTTAAATTACTGTCAGACGGTGGGAGATGGAGCATGCTCCGTCTCTACAACTTGGTAATAACCATTCTCCCACCTTTTGCGCTACTCACTAAGTAGCCTAATTTCTCACATGGCGAAAAAGGGTTATGGTGTATATATCAAACTATCTCTTTTAAGCAATCAACGAGATGCGAGCGAATGTTGTAAAAACGGTTGTAAATTCGGTACCTCATGAGGGTATCGACGCCGTAGGCGTTGAAAGAACCATTCCTGAAAACCCGTTACGGCGAAAATCTGATCAGAAACATTGGTACATCGCTATCGTCAACAACAAGTCCGAGAAACTATGCCGTGACAAGCTGGAAAAGCGCATAGCCAGTCAGCCGGAAGGCGAGAAGGACTATGAGGTTTATATAGCCTCCCAAAAAGAGATGTGTCTTCTGCCAAGCGGCAAGCGTAAGCAAGTAGACCGGATCGTCTTCCGTTCCATTGTATTCATCCGTTGCACCGATGTCTTGCGTAGGAAGGAGATCGTGCATCTTCCTTATATCAAACGTTTCATGGTAAACATAGCTGGCGAACGGTCTGGAGGCATACGCCCCGTAGCCTTCATTCCGGATGAGCAGATGGTGAAACTCCGTAGGATGCTGGACGATTCCGAAGAGCCTGTCATTATCGATCCCCGTCCGCTGCCTCTTGGAGCGAGGGTACGCATTAACGGCGGTAAGTTGCATGGTCTAGAAGGTAACGTGCTGGAAGTGGAGGATGGCAATCTTAACTTTGTGATCCGTGTAGATCTACTGGGATGTGCCAAAGTAAATATCACCCGTGACCTGCTAGAGCTATTATGATACACATAGATGGATACGCACTATGGTAAAAAAGAGGATAGATCCGGAGTACGCCTTATCTCGTTGTTAGGAAACCATTTGAAAGAGATTCTTAAGCGAGAGTCGGATAATCGTGCCTTCATCCATCTTTACTGTACGGGTCCGTATTGGGTGGCGTTCGAGAAATCAGCTTACCTGTTACGCCAAATATCTTCCCGTACCTTAGTGACCCCGTTAAGCCTCACCACGTACCCGTTTCCAATCGTGATGGTCTCTTGGACAGATGGCGAGTTACGTTCCTATACACGTAACCATCTTTTCCATTGCGAAGGCAATGACTACGGTCGGTTATCCGTCCCTACTCGTACGCTTGACGGTTACAAGGAGTGGCATAAGGAAGAGGTGAGGTATTTTCCGATGCAGGAAGTAAAAAACACGTCCATGGATCGTGACATGGAGATTGATTAAAGATACTTCTGAGGTTCAAGAGAGCCTCCAATCAAGAATATATTATCGCTAGGTCGCAATTAGAAAATGAGAATTAGGCGGCCGATATCGATCAAGAGGTCAGCTATCTCTAGTAGCGAGGAGAGTCCCTTTTTCTTTAACCGATAGACTAGACTCTTGCTTTAGCTTATACCACTCCAACCACTTGAGAGGTTCGGTCGCTTATTATTATAGTTAGATAGATATGAATAAAACAAATATGGAAAAGGTGAAATATCGTTATAATCGCTGGCGTTTAGCGCTGGGGCGTCTGGTAAATTTGCGGTATATCAACCGCTGGATCATTTTTTGTGCGGATCTTTTCATTTCCCTATGTGTATCTTTGATAGGAGTGCTGGGATTATTGTCCATCATGCATGTATACATAAGCGGGATTAGTGTATTAAAGGTAGGAATAGCTTCCTTTGTGGCCAGTATCCTTTCTTTTCTTACGTTCAAGGTTTATCACGGGGTGATCCGTCATTCCACGCTACGTGGACTATGGAGGATTGGTGGTGTCGCCATCACAAAATCCATCCTCATGTTCATACTGCTTCATCTTTTGAGGGCGGATTTCAATTCCTCTATATATTGGGTGGGAGGGATAACCGATTGTATGTTGACGATTGTTCTGCTGATCACCTTACGTGTATTCGTGATTAATGTATATAATAGCGTGTTGTCCCAACTTGGAAAAAAGCGCAAGCGTGTACTGGTGTTCGGTATGGATGAGGATAGCGTGATGATAGCCACATCACCCAATCGGCAAGTATTCATGCAAAATTATAGCATCATCGGCTTCTTGACGTTTGGTAGCGCTAAAAAGAACCTTCGCATAGCGGAACTTCCCGTTTACCAGATCGAGGACATTGATGACTTGTTGCGTCTGATCCCCAGAAATAACTTGGATGGTATCCTTTTCCCGAATATAAAGACCGTCCGACGAGAACGTGATCGTTTGATTCATTATTGCGAGCAGGCCTCCTTGAAGCCTCTCGTGGTTCCTGATATGGAGGAGGTCCATGAGGGCGGAATGAAGCGTTCAGTCCGTGAGATCCGTATTGAGGACTTGCTGGGTCGTGAGGAGATCAGTATAAATCTGGGCGAGATCGGTCTCTTATTGAAAGATAAGACGATCCTTGTTACGGGAGCGGCCGGTAGCATTGGTAGCGAGATCTGCCGCCAGCTGGCGCATTTCCCGATCAAGAAACTGATCTGCCTTGATGCCGCCGAGACTCCGATGCATGACTTACGCCTGGAATTGGAGGAGAAGTATAAGGAACTGGATTTTGTACCTATCATAGGCGATGTCCGGAATCCGGACCGTGTAGATTACGTATTCCGCAATTGGCATCCCCAGGTAGTATTCCATGCGGCAGCTTATAAGCACGTCCCCTTGATGGAAGAGAACCCTTGCGAGGCTGTTCGTACCAACGTGTTTGGTACCCGAGTGATAGCGGATGCCGCCGTAAGCTATGGTGTAGAGAAATTCGTGATGATCAGTACGGATAAGGCCGTTAATCCAACGAATATCATGGGATGTAGCAAGCGCCTCGCTGAGATATATGTGCAGAGCTTGAGTGTGGCGATCAGTAAGGGGGCTCTAGCGGGAAACACTAAGTTTATCACGACCCGTTTCGGTAATGTATTAGGAAGTAATGGCTCCGTGATACCTCGTTTTCGCGATCAGATCGCCAAAGGAGGCCCAGTTACGGTAACCCATCCCGATATCATCCGCTACTTCATGACAATCCCCGAAGCCTGCCGTTTGGTGTTGGAAGCCGGTACGATGGGCAAGGGCGGCGAGATATTCATCTTTGATATGGGTGAGCCGGTCAAGATCGCTGACTTAGCGAAGCGTATGATCGAGCTTTCTGGTTTGCAGGTGGATAAAGACATAGAGATTAAATACACAGGTCTTCGTCCCGGTGAGAAATTATATGAGGAACTATTGAGCAACAAGGAGAATACGAAGGAAACCCCTCATGAGAAGATTCGTGTGGCAGCAGTCCGGGAGTACGCCTACAAGGATGTGGTAGAGCACATTGATCTATTAGCTGAATTATCCCTTCATGTACATATTCTTCCTATGGTGAAAGAGATGAAATCCTTCGTCCCCGAGTTCAAGAGCCAAAACTCTCAATTCACGAGATTGGACGGAGTGAATTAGTAATTTAGTTGGTAGTTATAAATCTGAATTATAAATGATTATCGCAGTAGATTTTGACGGAACAATCGTTGAGCATAAATATCCGGCGATAGGGAAGGAGATCCCTTTCGCTTTCGAGACATTGAGAAAGTTACAAACAGAACACCACAAGCTGATCTTATGGAGTGTGCGAGAGGGCAAGCTTTTGGATGAGGCTGTCACCTTTTGCCGAGAGCGGGGCTTGGAGTTTTACGCCGTGAACCGAGATTATCCGGAAGAAGAGAAAAACCTGAACAACCATTTCTCCCGTAAGCTGAAGGCCGATATTTTTATTGATGACCGTAATCTTGGTGGTCTCCCGGACTGGGGTATGATTTACGAGATGGTGAGTAAAAGACTTTCCTATGAGGATTTAATGCGGAAATACGAGTCGGAATACGAACCGGAGAAACCGAAAGGCCTTTTCTCTCGTTTGTTTCGCTAAATCCATATCATTCTGTGTTCAATGAAATAAAAAAAGAAAACAAAATAATATGAAAATCAAAAGATTACTACTTTTATTAGCTCTACCTCTATTGGTAGCGAGTTGTACTTCTTACAAGAACGTACCATATCTCCAAAACCCAGAGGCAGTGAACGATTTTGAGGAGACCCTTCCGTTGTATGACGCCAAGATCATGCCAAAAGACTTGTTGAGCATCACGGTCAATACGACAGACCCGAAGGCTGCGACCCCATTCAACTTGACGGTACAGACTCCAATCAATGCGGCTTTGACAAATATCAGTACGACCACGCAACCGACCATGCAGCAATACTTGGTGAATAATAAAGGAGAGATCGATTTCCCTGTTATCGGTCGCTTGGAAGTGGGTGGTCTCACCAAGAACGAGGCGGAGGACTTGATTCGTGAGCGTTTGAAACCTTATTTGAAGGAATCCCCGATCGTTACGGTCCGTATGTCTAATTACAAGATCTCCGTGTTGGGTGAGGTGGCCCGTCCGGGTAGCTTCACGATCGGCAACGAGAAGGTGAACGTTCTGGAGGCTTTGGCGATGGCAGGTGATATGACGATTTACGGTGTCCGTGATAACGTCAAGCTGATCCGTGAGGACGTGAACGGTAAGCGTGAGATCATTAACTTGAATTTGAATAATGCCGAAGTCGTGACTTCCCCGTATTATTACCTGAAGCAAAACGATATTATTTACGTGACCCCGAACAAGACGAAGGCTAAGAACTCCGATATCGGTAACAGCACGACCCTTTGGGTAAGCTCACTCTCGATTCTGGTATCTATTGCCGGCCTGTTGGTAAACATACTTAAGTAATTGAAAATTGAGAATTGAAAATTAAGAGAGATGATAGACGAACGGATAAATAATAACACTGGGATAGAGAACGAGGAACAAGAGATTGATTTGGTCGCTCTTTTATTTAAATACCTTTTTTATTGGCGTTGGTTTGTGGCTAGTATATTGATATGTTGCATCGCCACTTACCTGTTTCTTCGTTATCAAACGCCTGTATATAACATTTCCAGTTCCGTGTTGATAAAGGAGGAGGATAAGCGAAGCGGTTCGGGCAACAATCCGTTGGCGGCCATTCAAGACTTGGGAATGTTTTCCATGACAAATAATTTTGATAACGAGGTGGAGATATTGAAATCCCGTACATTGATAAAAAAAGTCGTGAACGACCTGAATTTATATGTTCGTGTAGCGGAAAAGCGAGCGTTCGGTTATGCGATGCCTCTTTATAAGAATAGTCCGGTGCGGATTTATATGACACCGGAAGAGGCCGATAAATTGGAGGAGCCGATTAAGCTGGATCTTACATTTACAAAAACAGGAAAATTGTCTGTTAAGGCTGAATATGTGCAAGATAAGGAAGAGCAAGAGATAGAACAGGCATTTGATCAATTGCCGGCGGTGTTACCAACACCTGTGGGTGTTTTAAGCTTTACGCAAGGCGATACCTTGTATATGGAAGAAGAGGAAATCGCTTTACGTGTTACCATAAATACGCCGACGGAGACCGCCGAGGATTATATGAAAGACTTGAGCGTGACCGCCTCTTCCCAGACCACGACGATAGCGAAGATCAGCGTGAACAATACAGTAAAGGAGCGAGGCGTGGATTTCGTGAATCGTTTGGTTGCGTTCTATAATCAAGATGCGAACGATGAGAAGAATGAGGTAGCTCAGAAAACCGCTGAGTTCATAGAGGAGCGTATCGGTATAATTAACCATGAGTTGGGTACGGCGGAGAGCGAGTTGGCGGATTTCAAGCAACGATCCGGTCTGACGGATTTGACAAGTGATGCCCGTCTAGCCTTACAAGAGAGTTCCAAGTATGAGCAGCAACGTACGGAGAACGCTACACAGATCAGCTTGGTTCAATTTCTGCGTACCTATATCAACGATCCGGTCAACAAGGAAGAGGTAATTCCTGCAAACGTAGGGTTACAGGATCAAAACCTCACTAGGGTGATTGAACAATATAACACGATGATCATCGAGCGTAAACGTTTATTACGTACCTCTTCGGAAAATAACCCGGCGATGATAAACATGAACACCGGCGTTGAGGCGATGAGACGCAATGTCGAGACAACCGTGAATAGTGTCTTGCGAGGACTACAAATCGCCCAGAAAGATATTGAGCGTCAGGCTAGTAAATTTGAGAGCCGGATTAGTGATGCTCCAAAGCAAGAGAAAGAGTTCATGACTATTTCTCGCCAGCAAGAAATCAAGGCGACTTTATATATCATGCTGTTGCAGAAGCGGGAGGAAAATGCGATCACATTGGCAGCCACGGCTAATAATGGTCGTATTGTAGAGGAACCATTACCCGGGAAGGATCCTGTGGCTCCCAAGAAGCTCGTGTTTTTATTGGCTGCGTTTGTGGTGGGCCTGTTTATTCCGGTGGGAATCATCTTTGTCGTGGAATTATTGAAATATAAGATCGAGAATCGTGGCGATGTGGAGCAATTGACGAATGTTCCGATTTTGGGCGAATTGCCCTTGTGTGGTCATAAATCCTCCGATAAGGGAACGATCGTGGTGCGCGAGAATAAGAACGACATGATGGAGGAGACCTTCCGAGGTTTGCGGACCAATCTGCTCTTTATGCTCCGGAAAGATCAAAAGGTCATACTTTTTTCTTCTACGCAGCCCGGAGAAGGTAAGTCTTTCGTGACCGGAAATCTCGCTGTCAGCTTGGCTTATTTGGGAAAGAAGGTGGTAGAGGTTGGTATGGACATCCGTAAGCCGGGCTTGAATAAGGTCTTCGATTTATCGAAAAGGCAGGAAGGAATATCTAATTATCTGATGGATCCGGAGGATAAGGATCTTTTTGACCTTGTGCAGCCTTCCGGCATCAGTCCGAACCTGGATATCCTTTTAGGAGGAACGATTCCCCCGAACCCGACGGAACTGGTAGCCCGTGATACCTTGGAGAAGGCGATAGAGCAATTGAAATCCCGTTATGACTACGTGTTGCTGGATACAGCCCCGATCGGTATGGTAACTGATACGGCCATAATAAGCCGTGTGGCCGACATGTGTGTTTATGTCTGCCGTGCGGACGTGACCCCGAAAGCCGCGTTCTGCTACATTAATGTTCTTAGGGACGAGCATAAATTTGACAAGTTGGCGGTAGTGATCAATGGAATCGACCTGAGTAAACGTAAGAACACCTATGGTTACGGTTATGGTAAGAAATACGGTTATGGCTATGGTAAACATTATGGTTATGGATACGGCTATGGGTATGGTTTTGAGGCGGAGAATAAGAAAAAGGGGTGAGTCTCTATCGAATTATTAAATTATAATCTTTTTTAATCGCAATTAAATAATATGAATATACCCAAAATCGATATAATTGTACCAGTGTATAAGGTCGAGCCATATTTGAGAAAATGTGTTGATTCTTTATTGAATCAAACTTATGATGATTATATAATCTCTTTGGTAGATGATGGTTCTCCAGATGAGTGTCCTGCCATCTGTGATGAATATGCAATCAACTATCCGGAAAAAATCAGGGTTTATCATAAGCAGAATGGGGGATTATCAGATGCGAGGAATTATGCGGTAGAAAGATCAAAATCAGAGTTTGTGATTTTTGTGGATTCCGATGATTGGGTATCGGAGCATTTTATTCAGAATCTAGTTGAAGGACTCGCCTCTAGTGAAATTGATATGGTGGTTTCTCCGTATTACAGGGCAACAGAAACATCGGAAGGAGTTTCTATACGATTGAGTATGCCAACAAAGGCTCCTTGTTGTATGGGAGTGGAAGAAGCTCTAATAGAGTTATGTAGAGAGGAATATTATGGGAATCATGCTTGTTCTAAACTTATCAAACGAAGCTTGATCCTAGCTTATTTATATCCGATAGGTAAATATTTTGAGGATTCTTATACTACATATAAGCATATTGCTCATTCAAGAAAGGTGTCATATATACCTAATCCCGGGTATTATTATCTCCAACGTGAAGGTAGTATCGTACGCTCTGAATTTCAGAGAAGGCATTTAGATCTCATTTATGCAACTCAAGAAATGGTTGAGTATATGATTGACAATGATTTTTCTCGAAGAACTATATCGTTTGGGGTATATAAATTATTCAGAAGTGCTCATGCGACATTTATCCATGCTAGGAAAGAGTCAGATTTTAATGTAATCTATGATGAGGTGCTTATGATTTTAAATCGATATAAGGAATATTTTTCTGTTATTGATCAATCATTAAAGGAGACGATAATTCATAACATAATGATCTTGAATCGTCCATTGTATCATTTTATGATTCTTGGTAAGAAAAAATGAGTAGTTTTTATTATGATATATATTGATAATGTTTTATATATGATTACATGATAATGGTAAGACGATATATAGGGTTTTGGTTGTTTTTGATCTTAAATATGATTTTTGTGTTGTTTTTCTTGGTTAATCAGTCTGAATTCATAATAAGTGCTCTTTTTTTAGTGTGGGTAAATATGACTATATATTCTGTAAGAGACTTGAAATCAAAAGGTATGCTATTTGCTTTTTGTGTGGCTTTTTTTTCATTTCTTATGGGTAGGCATTTACTATCTTATTATTTTGATTATGAGGTGGAAGCCTTTTCAGAAGACGTTAATACACATGCGGAATTGTGTATGTTGCTGAGTTTGGTGACCGTTTTTTTTTCTTATATGTTCTTTTATGTGCGTAATAAGAGGAAAAATAAACAGAGTCATGGTGGATATGTTTTACCTGATAAATATATAAAATTTATACGCAAATATTCTCTTGGAATATTTTGGTTCGCTTTAGTCTTCTCTGTAATCTATGCAATATTCATTGTAGTTCTGGTACATACGATAGGCTATTTGGCCAGCTATACGATCGAAGGAAAGGAGATGATGAGAGGCAATTATTTATTGTTGACACTCAACAGAATAGAGCAGGCTCTTCCTGTTGCTCTCTGTTGTTATCTAGCAACATTGCCAGATCGGAAGTATTGTAACAAAATCTGTGGGTCTTATTTTCTATACTTGATTTTTACACTGCTAGGAGGGCAAAGAGGACCGTTTATCCTAGGGGCTTTATTTTTGATGATATATTATTTCTATCGAAATAAAAGAGATGGTGAAGTATGGGTAAAGAAAAGCTGGGTAAGAATAGGACTGATATCTTTTCCTTTTTTACTTGTCGGGTTGGGGCTTTTTTCTAAAATACGAACTGGAGATCAGATAGAATTTAAAAATATAGGTGACTCTCTTGTGAAATTTGTATATAATAATGGAGTAAGTGTTAATGTGATAAAAAGATCTTATGAGTTAGACTATAAATTAAGATCTGATCGATTTTATTCGATGCATTTTCTTCATGATGGTATCTTTGGATTAGTTTTTGGTTCTGATGGTACAGGTAATAATGCTGATAAGGCTACCGAAGGTTATCATCTAGCTCATGCGCTTCCATATTTAATGTTCCGTGATAAATATCTTGAAGGAGCAGGGACAGGTACAAGTTATATAGCTGAATTGTATCATGATTTTGGTTATATTGGAATAGTATTTGGAAATATAATTTATGGATTTATGTTGGCGTTATTAGCTAAATTTGATAAAAATAAACCATTTAACACATCGATGAAGCTTTTGATTATAACTCGACTTCTTTGGGCGCCACGTGGAGGATTTACTGAATTTATTACAATATTATCGCTTCCTGCTACAATCTTTATATATGTTGTTGTTTTTGTTAGTGTATTTTTTGTGTTTGGTGTTCCACGGAAACGCTGTGCTAAATTAGTATAGACTAAAAATAATTTTTAATTTTGATAGTTGTGAGTGTTTCTGAAAACAATAGGCGTATTGCTCGTAATACGTTACTGCTTTATGGAAGGAAAGCTGTAACCATGTTGATTGCGCTATATTCATCAAGAGTATTACTGCAATATTTGGGAATTGATGATTTTGGATTATATGGACTTGTTGGTAGTATAATTCTTGTTTTTACGTCACTTAAATCAACATTTGCTGCATCTGTTCAGAGATTTCTAAATGTAAATAAGGAAGAGAGTATTGCAAGGGAAAATGAAATTTTCTGCATGGGGATGATAATTCATGTGCTGATTGCTGTTGTCTTTATTCTATTAGCAGAGATTGGAGGTGCGATATTACTCCCAAATCTTAATTTGAATTCTGAAAAACTAATTGTTGCAGGATGTATACTTCATTTTACTATATTTTCGGCAGCAGTCTCTATAATTACAGTTCCTTTTGATGCTCTTGCTATGGCGAATGAGAAATTTGATGCGTTGGCTGTTATTTCTATTATAGATTCTGTTTTACGACTTTGTGTAATATTTATTCTGTCATTTAGTCCGATTCAAAGAGTTGTATTTTATGCGATATTACTTTTGTGTGTAACTATTGTACATATTCTTATGATAGGAGGGTATTGTTATAAAACTTTTAAAACTACAGTGAAATTTCATTTTGTAAAAGATAAAGTTTTATTTAAACGTATGACAGCTTTTGCAGGATGGAATTTCTTTGGTAATTTGGGGTACTATCTCACGAGTGAAGGTGTGAATTTTATTCTTAATATATTTGGTGGAATAGTAGCTAATGCTTCACGTGCAATCTCTTATCAAGTGAAAAATGCGTTACAGACTTTAGTGAATGATATAACTGTTGCTTTTCAACCTCAGAGCATGATGGTTTTTTCAACAGATAAACAACGTTTTTATAATCTTCAATTTTTAGCGACTAAAGCGAGATTTGCTATATGCGTAGTTTTGGGCTTCCCTCTATTTTTATTCATTCCTGAGATTTTGCAAGTTTGGTTGGGAAAACAACCGGAAGGAGCTGCGACCTTTATAAGATGTATTCTATTGTTTGTGGCCATACGTTGTTGGCATGATGCTATTGACACGACTTTTAAATCGGCTGCATGCATGCGAAATTATCAAATATGTGAAATGTCTATTATGCTATTTAACTTACCTGTATCTTGGCTTATGCTTCATTTGAAATTACCTCTGTATAGTGTGTTTATAGTAATGTCTGTTATTGAATTTGTGAATCTGATAGCAATAATGATGTTAGCATATAAGGAGTTAGATTTTATAATAGGGGATTATATTAAGGAAGTAATTATACCTTCGGTATTTATAATTTGTATCATGGGTATAATATATCTAAGTTGTTCTTTTTTTGATATACGTCCTTTTGGATGGATTGAAATGTTCTTTTTCTTAATAGGTGCATTTAGTATTGCGATTGGATTGATTTTTATGGTCTTGTTCTCTCGGATTGAAAGAGAAAAATTAGTGTCCATGATGAAATATAAATAATATTATTGTTGAATAATACTGTTTTATTGATAGATGGTAAATGTTTTTTGATATAATAATTTGAAAATGAGAAATCTAATCCTTCTTGCAAACTTTTTTCCTTATGGTAATGGTGAACCATATTTGGAAACTGAGGTGAAATATTATGAACAGTATTTTGATCGTATTTATATTTGTTCATTGCAGTTAAGAAAAAGAGATCTACAATCTCGACGAGAATTACCTTCAGATAAATTTGAAGTATTCCCAGTTGAAAAAGCACCTAACTATGTTTATCTATTTAACTCACTTAGAGTTTTAGGAAATGCTAATCTTTATAAGGAATTGTGGAAGCTAGGTAAAGAGAAAAGAATGTCTTTTCAGCGTGTGGTGCGTCTGTTTGTTTATCTTAGTCGTTCGTATTATGAGGCTGGAAAAATAAAGAAATGGTTCAAAAGAAAAGTGACTTTTGATAATCTTGATTGTGGGGTTTTGTATTCATACCGTTTTGAATATCAACCTTATGTTGGATTACTGATTAAACAGGTATTACCCAATTTTAAAATTGTAGCTAGAGGGCATGGATTCGATTTGTATGAAGAAAGACATCAGGAACATTATATTCCTTTGCGTGAGTATTTATTGGAAAATCTTGATAAAACGATTATGATTGCACAAGATGGGGTTAATTATCTTGTGGAAAAATATCCTGTCTATAAGGAAAAAGTAATACTTTCTCGTCTTGGAACTATGGATCAAGGTCTGGCAATTCTTCCACAATCAATGGATGAATTTCGACTTGTCAGTTGTTCTACGGTCTCTCCTATAAAACGAATACATCTTATTGTGGAGGCATTAGCCCAAATTAAGAATATTCGAGTTCGATGGGATCATTATGGTGATGGCCTTTTATTGTCTGATATTAAGTGTCTTGCCGTAAAATTGTTGCATGGAAATATTCACTGGCATTTTCATGGGTATGTAGATAATCAAACTTTGATGTCTATTTATCAAAAGAAACCATACCATTTGTTTCTCAACGTTAGTTCATCAGAAGGAGTTCCTGTTTCTATCATGGAAGCCATGTCTTTTGGAATTCCTTGCGTAGCAACAGATGTTGGAGGAACTAAAGAGGTTATTGAAAATTATAAAAATGGGATCTTATTGTCTTCGGATTTTAAGCCCAAAGAACTTGCAGGTTGGATTATGCTTTTTTTTAAAATGGATGAAAAAGAATATCTGCTGTATAGAAATAACGCTCGGACAGGTTGGGAAGAATTTTATAATGCGGATAAAAATTATCGTATATTTTTGAACTTTCTGAATAATATGTGATTAGATGTGATTTGCTGTAATAAGAAAAATACATATACCCTAAAAATCTTCATATAAGTTTAATACTATATTTATTACTCTAATAGATGAAAAGAATAATGATTTTGGGAGCAAGTCTCCTCCAGCTTCCTGCTATAAAGAAGGCTAAAGAAATGGGTCTGGATGTAATTGCTGTAGACATGGATCCGGATGCTGTAGGGTTTAAAGAAGAGGGGATAACGAAATTGCAGATTAGCACGATAGATACACCCCGAATCGTAGAGGCTGCTCGTACTTATCAAATAGATGGGATAATGACGCTTGCTTCCGATATGCCTATGCAAGCGGTCGCTGCGGTGTGTGAAGAGTTGGGATTAATAGGTATTACCCCTCAAACGGCTCTTAATGCGACAAATAAGGCCGAAATGCGTAGATGTTTTAAGGCGCATGATGTTCCTATTCCTGAGTTTTATATAGTTAGTGAGCTTGATGAATTTATGGAGGCGACCAAACATTTTACGACTAAATTTATAATAAAGCCTGCTGATAATTCGGGGAATCGTGGGGTGAAACTTATAACAGATATAGCGGAAGAACAGGTTTTGATCCAAGCTTTTGATTATAGCAAAAAGTACAGTAGGGATGGGCGAGTTCTACTTGAAGAGTATATGGAAGGCGATGAGTTTAGTGTAGAGACAATGAGTGTTGATGGAGTATGCCATGTGATTCAAGTTACGGATAAACTAACTTCTGGTGCGCCCTATTTTGTAGAAATGGGACATACGCAGCCTTCCATGTTTGCGGAAGATATTAAAATGAGGATATCGGAAGTTGCAAAAGCAGGGATTAAAGCATTAGGTATCAATCATGGTCCTTCGCATACGGAAATAAAACTTACGTCTACTGGGCCTAAAATAGTGGAGATAGGCGCAAGATTGGGTGGAGGATGTATTACAACACATCTTGTTCCGCTATCAACAGGGGTAAATATGGTAGAGGCCAATATACGTATAGCTTTAGGAGAAACTCCTGATCTATGTAAGAAATATGATAAAGGTGCGGCTATTCGCTTCCTGCAACCTCTTCCAGGTATTTTTAAGTCGGTAGAAGGTGTAGATGAAGCCAGAGGTATCTCAGGCGTTATTGAGGTTGGATTTATGAAGAAAATAGGTGAAGTTATTCCGGAGCTATCTAATGGACTTGATCGAGTAGGCTATGTTATAACGCAAGGTAATACCCGTGAAGAAGCTGTAAGATTATGTGGGGAAGCTGTCAAAAAGATTAAATTTGAAATGGTGTAAATTATGTATAAAAGTTTTTTTAAGCGTTTATTTGATATTTGTGGTTCACTTTTAGCTATTCCTTTTGTTGTTATTATCGGCTTATTTGTAGGTTTGGCAATTTATTGGGAGGATAAAGGGGATGTATTCTATCTTGCTTCTCGACGTGGTCGTTATGGAAAGATATTTAAGATGTTTAAATTTCGTTCGATGAAAATGAATGCTCCAGATATTCGTAATTCGGATAATTCAACTTATAATTCTCCGGATGATCCAAGAGTTACTAAAGTGGGTAAGTTTATACGTAGAACTTCTATTGATGAATTACCTCAATTTTTCAATGTGTTGATTGGGGATATGAGTTTTATCGGGCCGAGACCTGTAACAATAGATCGCTCTTTTGAGGAATATGATGAAAAACGTAAGATACGTTTGGATGTACGTCCTGGAATTACTGGATATTCACAAGCTTATTTTCGAAATTCTATTTCAAATGAAAAGAAATTAGAGAAGGATGCTTTCTATGCTCGGAATGTCTCTTTTTGGGGTGATCTAAAAATTATTTTAGCAACAATTAATACAGTTATATTTCGCAGAAATATCTATAATAAAAAGAATCAATAATGAATGCTCAAAGGAAACGTTTACTCATATTAGGGGCCGGGCGTGGTCAAATAGGTTTGTATAAAGCAGCTCGTGAGATGGGAGTGATAAGCATTGCAGGGACAATGCCTAACAATAACCCTCCTTGTATACCATTGGCTGATGAGGTATGTTATATGGATATTCTTGATCCGGATGAGGTAGAGAGTAAGACTGCCGATTTACGATTTGATGGTGTGGCAACTTGCTGTCTAGATCGTGGGTTGAAAGCTCTTGGACGATTATGTGATAAACGCTCATTGCCGGGATATTCAGAGGAAGTCGCAGAGCTTTGTAATGATAAGTCAAAAATGAAACTTCGATTTAGTAAATATGGTGTAAATACGGCTGCATTTAAGCAAATATCTTCGGATGAAGATTTATTAGATGCTATAGATAAAATAGGAGGGTATCCTGTGATTATCAAAGCTACAGATCTAGCTGGTAGCCGAGGTATTTATAAAGCTAATAATGAGGAAGAAGCTTTTGAGGGATTTTATAAAGCAAAGAATGTCACTAAGGTTGATTATGTGCTTATAGAGAAATTCTTACAAGGGCGTGAATTTGGGGCACAGGCTTTTATCTCTAATGGTGAAATTCTTTTCGTCATGCCCCATGGTGATATACTTTACCAAGCAGATACGGCTGTTCCTGTAGGACATTATGTTCCTTATGAATGTTCAGATGTTCTTCGAGAAAAAATGACAGAAGAGGCTCGAAAAGCCATAAAGGCTATAGGGCTTGATGATTGCGCTGTTAATATTGATTTTATCGAAGAAGATGGTGTAATATATGTATTAGAGTTAACAGGACGAATCGGTGCTAATTGCTTACCTGAACTTGTAAGTATTAATTATGGACTAAATTATTACAAGATGGTGATTGCGGCAGCTTTAGGTATTGATCCGGTAGAAATATGGAATCAACGTCAAGTTGGTCAAGCTGGTTTGTCGAAAATGATAATTTCGCCAGAGCAGGAAGGAGTCTTGGAAGACATACGATATGTAGGTGAAAGAGACTCCTATATTTATGATTTGACATTCTTTGTACGTCCAGGTTCAGAGGTGAAGAGATTTGCCAATTCAAGTCATTGCTTGGCCCAAATAGTAGTAGAGGGGCAAAATCTTGAAGAGTGTGAGAGAAAAGTTGATTTAGTCACATCTAAAATAGAGATGAGACTAAAATGAGAATTATAAAGAAACGGGATATTTGATCGAGAAATAATTTTAATAAAGATGAAAAAAATACCTTTTTCACCTCCTGATATAACAGTGAGTGAGGTTGATTTAGTATCGGGTGCCCTTTATTCCAGTTGGATTACAACTGGTCCGAAAACAAAAGAGTTTGAGCGTAAGATCGCTGAATACTGCCATACTGATAAAGCTGTATGTTTAAATTCCGCTACAGCTTGTATGGAGTCTATATTGAGAGTATTAGGTGTTGGTCCCGGTGATGAGGTGATTACCAGTGCTTATACGTATACCGCTACCGCTAGTGTGACTTGTCATGTAGGTGCTAAGGTGGTTATGGTGGATACGGCTCCTGATTCTTTCGAGATGGATTATGATAAATTGGTGGAAGCTATAACCCCTAATACAAAAGTAGTGATCCCTGTGGATCTAGGAGGGGTTATATGCGACTATGATCGGATATATGCGTCGCTGGAAAGTAAACGACATTTATTCAATCCTGCGAATGAGATTCAGAAATTGTTTGGCCGAGTAATTGTTTTGGCAGATGCGGCACATGCTTTTGGTGCTCAATGGCATGGGAGGATGTGTGGCGAGGTGGCTGACTTTACATCTTTCTCTTTTCATGCGGTAAAGAATTTAACGACTGCTGAGGGAGGAGCGTTGACGTGGCGTACTATCCCGGGTTTGGATAATGAGGCTTTATATAAGCAATTCCAGCTTCTTTCGTTGCATGGGCAGAATAAAGACGCTCTTGCAAAAACACAGCTAGGGACTTGGGAGTATGATATCGTGGCACCTTATTATAAATGTAATATGACTGATATCATGGCTGCTATCGGTTTGGCTCAATTTGAACGTTATGACGGGATGCTTGCTAGACGCCAAGAGATTATCCGTCGTTATAACGAGTCTCTGAGATCTTATCATGTGCAAACTCTTAATCATTTAGATGGTGATCATATCTCCAGCGGACATTTATATTTGGTAAGATTGTTGGATAAATCCTTGGAACAACGAAATGATATTGTTATCAAAATGGCTGAACGTGGGATAGCGTGCAATGTACATTATAAACCTTTACCTATGATGACGGCCTATAAGAACTTAGGCTTTGATATCGCGGATTATTCAAATGCTTACAATCAATACCATAACGAGATTACTCTTCCTTTACATACCTTACTTTCTGATGAGGATATTGAGTATGTGATCTCTAATTTTATCGATATAATCTCCCAATAAACACATATAATAGCCCGGGATGATAAATGAGAGCAGTCCGTCGGAAAGATCTGGGAATCGACGACAACAAGCTGCGGTAGTTTTTCATAATTTATTTGGACGTAATAAGGTACTTAAGTATTTTGGCTGAGAAACAATTGTAGAGTAAACTTGTTTCATCAATAAAAAACAAAAGGGACAACCTTTTTATTACTAAGTACAAACCGGGTCATATTAGACTGAAAGTAGTCAACAAAATTCGTTAAACTACATTTAGTGTATAAAACAAAAGTTTAGCAAGCGGAAAACTTTAGTTTTCCTTAAGGGAAACAAAAGTTTTTTCAGCACGAAACTTTTGTTTTCTCTAAGAGAAACTCTTATTCGCTTCGCTTCCTACATCTATTACCTGCGGAATCGACATGCGCTAGATGCACGACACCAGCGAACCATAATTATGATTCTTTTTTTTGAGATTCTCCTTAAAATATGGTAGATGCATACTGATAATTGTAGATGCTTTTTATCTACAACCAATATGCAATCTGTTTATTTATAGAGTTTTGATAGGAAGTGGTAGATGTTGTAGATGTTTTTATAAAATCAATTCCTTACGTAAACTTAGGGAATATCGGATAATTTATTTTATCCTAAAACAATGTGGGCTAAAAAGTATATGATATCTTTGCCTTCCTATGGTAAAGCTTGAATATCTAAAAAAGATATGTGTTCGTTGGATTATATTGGCGATTTTTCTTGTCGCTATATGGATCGTGATGGGAAATCCCAGATTAGGCGAATGGTATTCCCGTTCGATTTATCCATGGGTATCGGGTATGCTATCTCGTTTCTCCTGCTTGTTCCCTTTTTCCGTAGGGGATTGTTTTATTTATGGTAGCATCGCCGGATTATTAGGGTATCTGTCGTATGCGATTATAAGGAGGCGGAGGATCGGGAGGACAATAAGGCATGTTGTGGAATATCTGGCATGGGTGTATGTCTGGTTCTATATCGCTTGGGGATTGAATTATTTCCGGGAAGATTTTTTCACTCGTACGCAAACCACTTATGTGCCTTTTTCCTCGGAACATTTCCAATCCTTCTTGGATGCCTACACGGATTCCCTGAACGCCTCATGGGTTCCGATAGAGACGATCGATCGGGAGGTCGTGAAAGAGGCGGTGCAGGAAGGGTATCGGGAATTGCCTACTCGTTTCGGGCTTACCACTCCCGGAACCTATCTTCATCCTAAAACGATGCTGTTCTCCCGGTTGATGAGTGGAGTAGGGGTGATGGGATATATGGGGCCGTTTTTCACGGAGTTCAATTTGAACGGCCAGCTCTTGCCCGTGCAATATCCCGCCACTTACGCCCATGAGATGGCTCATGTGCTTAGTATATCCAACGAGGCCGAGGCTAATTTATACAGTTATTTAATATGCACGAGTTCTTCCGTGCCGGAAATCCGGTTCTCAGGTTACTTCTCTTTGCTGCCTTATGTGTTGAGCAACGCATATGTGGCTTTGGATAAGGACTCTTTTGAGGCATGGAAGAAAAGATTACGCCCCGAGATCAAGGACTTGTATAACGAGAAAGTAGCCTATTGGCAATCCCTATACAGCCCGCTGATCGGCGAGGCGCAAGACGTGGTCTATAATCTTTTCCTGAAAGGCAATAAGATACCTGCCGGAACCGCTAATTATTCGGAGGTGATCGCCTTATTGATCGCTTTGGAAGGAGAATGATTTATTCATCATTTAACTTCCTCCAAATAAAGCACTCGGCTCGAGTAATCATTCTGCTTGTGATAATCGACAATGTGATTATAAGGGATTTCCAGTCCGTTCGCCATGAGATATTCCCCGGTGAAAGCTTTACCCTCGAAGGCCAGAGGCTCGTTGTCGATCCGGTTCAGTTCGCAGACTCTGTATTTCTTGTCTGGGGATAATCCGTTCATTTTTACACGGGGTAAATGTTGGTTGACAAAATGCTCGGTCTTCCACCAATAAAATACGGCTTTGTCTTTCTCCGGTGAGGTGTACATCAAGGAAGCTACTCCCAAACGATCGTACGGAGAAACCAGACGGTAGATATCGCCGAATTGCACGACGGGACGGATCGTCTTATAATCGGCGATCGCCTTACGGCAAAGTGTTTTCTCTTCTTCTGTCATATTCTTGGGTTGGATCTCCATGCCCAAACGGCCGCTCATCGCTACGTCGATCCGATATTTCAGGGGAATGACCCGGAATGTTTGATGGTTAGGGGCGGCGCTGATATGTGAGGCCATGGCGATAGCCGGGAAAAAATAAGAAGTGCCCCATTGCATATAGATACGCTGTAAGGCATCGGTATTGTCGCTTACCCAAAACTCATCGAAGTAAGGCATGACCCCGTAATTTGCCCGGCCTCCACCGCTGGCGCAAGCCTGTAGGGTTAAATCCGGGTATTTGGCTCGGATACGCTCACAGACTTTCTTGAATCCTTCGTGATATTCGATATACATATGGCTTTGCTGATCCGAAGGCAGGTATTGGGAGCCATGGTTCAGGATGCTCATATTGGCGTCCCATTTGATATAATCGATCTCCGGGTATGTTGTCATCAAGTTGTCGACGATACCGAATATGAAGTCTTGCACCTCGGAATTGGAGAGATCAAGAACGACCTGTGTACCGCCACGCCCCAGGACGATTTCCCTGTTTGGAGCTTTCAATACCCATTCCGGATGCTTCTCGTACAATTCACTTGTCGTGTTGGCCATTTCCGGTTCGATCCAGATACCGAATTTAATACCATGCTTGTTGGCGTCGGCGATCAGGCCCTCGATGCCTCTTGGTAGTTTTCGGGCATCAACCATCCAATCCCCTAAGGACGAGTTATCTTTATTACGAGGATATTTATCGCCAAACCAGCCGTCGTCCATGACGAACAACTCGCCGCCCATAGACTGGATATCACTCATCATTTGGTCCATACCTTCTTGATTGATATCGAAATATACACCTTCCCAACTGTTTAGTAAGATTTTCCGGGCGGTCGCTCCATTCGCTATCTTATGTTTGCGTGCCCATGCGTGGAAATTTCGGCTGCTTCCGCTTAAGCCGTCCTTACTGTAAGTCAGCGCCAATTCCGGTGTACGGAAACTTTCTTTGGCTTTGAGGGTGTAAGCCGAGTTCTCCTCGTTTATTCCCGCAAAGAAATGGTGATAGTCGCTATCATCCGTATCGAAGAATAATTTGTAGTTACCGCTATAGCATAGGGCGGCGCCAATAACGGAACCGGTGTTTTCCTTTGGTTTTCCGTCTAGGGAGATCATCACTTCGGCGTGGGCGGTATGGGAGTTGCGGATACCATCCTTGTTTTTTATCATCTTGATGCCCGGTCGTAACGGTTCTTGTGCCAATTGAGCCTCGTTTGCCCATGAGCCGTATAAGTGGGAAACCCATACGTCTCCTTTCCGGATCGGCAGATAAGCGGAAGCGAAACGATTGAGGGTGATCGCTTTTTTCTCCTCATGCGTGATCTCTGTCCAAGTCTCGATGATATCGGCGTCCGGATAGGTTCTGTAACAGAGATTCATATAAAAAGGATACACTTTATCTTTTAATCGGATCGTTGTGATATCTGCCGTTTGCTCTTTTCGTGTATCTACTTTTATGACTTCCAGTTGAAGGGTCATATTCCCGTCGCCATGGGTAACGGACAATGCGCTTTCGGAGGGGCAATTCAAGCCGTAGACCGGATAAGCGGAAAATGTTTTCTGCTCGGTCTCGAGCAAGGTAGCCGCGTCGGAAGTGGATAACTTGTCTCCATAGTAGATGAATCTTACCTCTCCGCCGACAGGTGCGTCTAGCAATAATGAGGTATTCCTCGTGGAAATCAATACGTCTTGTGCCCATAAACTAGTGGTCAATAGGGAGGCGCAACATAAATAACCGAATTTACTCTTAATGTTCATTTTATTAGTAGGTGTTAGATTTAAATTCAGGGGCAAAAGTAGGAGAGAGCCGGTAGGTTTCCTAATAGGATTTTATCAGATACTGTTACTTTTCTGCTTTAACTAAAATTTGTTTCACGCAGAAGAAACCCGTGCTTTCATTAATGAAAATTCCATATTGTCTAATTCGAAAGAAATCACTAACTTTGCGGCAATTTTTTAGAAGCAAGATAAATACATCGCGATATGAGTAAGAAATTTACCGAATATTCTAAGTTTGACTTGTCGAACGTAAATAAAGAGGTGCTGAAGAAATGGAAGGATGGAGACATCTTCCATAAGAGTCTTGAAACAAGAGAGGGACATCCTACATTCGTATTCTACGAGGGCCCTCCATCCGCAAACGGTATGCCGGGTATTCACCATGTTATCGCCCGTTCGATTAAGGATATTTTTTGCCGCTATAAAACCATGAAGGGATTCTTGGTGAATCGTAAGGCGGGTTGGGATACACACGGTCTGCCTGTCGAGTTAGGCGTGGAGAAGGCTTTGGGCATCACGAAGGAAGATATCGGTAAGAAGATTTCTGTCGCTGAGTATAACGCCGCTTGCCGTAAGGACGTGATGAAGTTCACGAAAGAGTGGGAGGATCTGACGCAGAAGATGGGTTATTGGGTGGATATGGAGAATCCGTATATCACGTATGATAACCGCTATATCGAGACCTTGTGGTATCTATTGAAAGAGCTTTATAAGAAAGGTCTTTTATATAAAGGCTATACGATCCAACCGTATTCGCCCGCCGCAGGTACGGGCTTGAGCACGCACGAGTTGAACCAACCGGGTTGTTACCGTGACGTGAAGGATACGACTTGTACGGCACAGTTCCATATATTGGACCCGAAACCGGAGATGGCACAATTCGGCGATCCTTATTTCTTGGCATGGACAACGACTCCTTGGACGTTGCCTTCCAATACGGCGCTTTGCGTAGGCCCGAATATTACTTATCTGGCTGTACAGACTTATAATCCTTACACGGGTATCCCGATGACTGCTGTTATAGCGAAAGATTTATTGTCTGCTTATTTCAATCCGAAAGCTGCGGAGCTTTCTTTGTCTGATTACAAACCGGGTGACAAGCTGGTTCCTTTCAGCGTAGTAGGTGAGTGGAAGGGTTCCGAGTTGGCCGGTATGAAATATGAGCAATTGATCCCATGGGTAAATCCGGGTGAAGGTGCATTCCGTGTGATCACGGGTGATTTCGTTACGACAGAGGATGGTACGGGTATCGTACATATCGCACCGACGTTTGGTGCGGACGATAACCGTGTGGCGAAAACATTCGGGGTTCCTCCTTTGATGATGCAGGATAAGGATGGAAATATGCGCCCTATGGTGGATATGACCGGTAAGTTCTATAAGCTGGAAGACTTGGCTCCGGAGTTTGTACAAAATTGTATGAACGCCTCTGATTATGATCCATGGCAAGGAAAATTCGTGAAGAACGCTTACGATGATACGAAGACGGATAAAGATGAGACGTTAGATATAGAGATCTGCATGATGCTGAAGGCCCAGAACCGGGTGTTCAAGATCGAGAAGCATGTCCACAATTACCCGCATTGCTGGCGTACCGATAAACCGGTATTGTATTATCCGTTGGATAGCTGGTTCATCCGTACGACCGCTTGCCGTGAGCGTATGATCGAGTTGAACAATACGATCAACTGGAAACCGCAGAGCACGGGTACGGGACGTTTCGGCAAATGGCTGGAGAACTTGCAAGACTGGAACTTGAGCCGCAGCCGTTATTGGGGTACTCCGTTACCGATCTGGCGTACGGAAGATGGTAGCGAGGAGAAGTGTATCGGTTCCGTGGTAGAGTTGTTTGGCGAGATCGAGAAATCGGTGAAGGCCGGCTTTATGGAGTCTAACCCTTACAAGGACTTCGCTCCGGGAGATTATACGAAGGAGAATTACGAGAAGATCGATTTGCACCGTCCGTATGTGGATGATATTATCTTGGTTTCCGCTTCTGGTAAGCCGATGAAGCGTGAGACAGACTTGATCGACGTATGGTTCGATTCCGGCGCTATGCCTTATGCCCAGATCCACTATCCGTTCGAGAACTTGAAGGAGTTCGATAATCGTCAGATCTATCCGGCTGACTTTATCGCTGAGGGTGTTGACCAGACACGCGGTTGGTTCTTTACCCTGCACGCTCTGGGTACCATGATTTTTGATAGCGTGGCTTACAAGGCTGTCGTGTCTAATGGTCTGGTATTGGATAAGAACGGAAACAAGATGTCTAAACGCTTGGGCAACGCTGTTGATCCATTCTCTACGATCGAGAAGTATGGTTCGGACCCGTTGCGTTGGTACATGATCACGAACGCTTCTCCATGGGATAATATTAAGTTTGATATCGATGGTATCGAGGAAGTTCGCCGTAAGTTCTTTGGTACATTATATAATACGTATTCATTCTTCGCTTTGTACGCGAACGTGGATGGCTTCGACTACTCCGATCCGGATGTGGAATGGAGCAAGCGTCCGGAGATTGACCGTTGGATCCTTTCTCTGTTGAACAGCTTGGTGAAGGATGTGGATGGCTACTTGGAGGCTTACGAGCCGACTCGTGCCGGACGTGCTATCTCTGATTTCGTAAATGATAACTTGAGTAACTGGTATGTGCGTTTGAACCGCCGCCGTTTCTGGGGTGGTGGTATGACGGAGGATAAGTTATCCGCTTACCAGACTTTATATACTTGCTTGGAGACAGTGGCTAAGTTGATGGCTCCGATCGCTCCGTTCTATGCCGATCAGTTATTCTTAGACTTGGTCGCTGTTACGGGACGTGAGAACGTTGAGTCCGTACACTTGTCCGATTTCCCGGTTTACGACGAGTCTAAGATCGACAAGAATTTGGAAGAGCGTATGCAAATGGCTCAAGATGTTTCTTCTATGGTATTGGCTCTTCGCCGCAAGGTGAATATCAAGGTTCGCCAGCCGTTGCATACGGTAATGATTCCGGTTGTAGACGCTCATCAACAAGAGAGTATCGAGGCTGTTAAGAACCTGATCTTGAACGAGGTGAACGTGAAGGAGCTGAAGTTCGTGGATAATACGGCAGGTATCTTGGTGAAGAAGATCAAACCGGACTTTAAGAAGTTGGGCCCGCGCTACGGAAAGATCATGAAGGCGTTGGCCGCCACGATTCAATCGATGAGCCAAGAAGATATCAACGCTTTCGAGAAAGCCGGAACGTTTACCTTGATGGTAGATGGACAGGAGGCCGTTTTGGAGCGTACAGATGTAGAGATCATCTCTGAGGATATCCCGGGTTGGTTGGTCGCTAATGAAGGTCGCTTGACAGTCGCTTTGGATATTACCGTAACCGAGGATTTGCGTAAGGAGGGGCTGGCCCGTGAGTTGGTGAATCGTATCCAGAACTTGCGTAAGAGCAGCGGTTTCGATATAACGGATAAGATCCATGTATCCATTCTTTCTTGCGAGGAGATGGATGAGGCGATCTATGATTATAAGGATTATATCGCTAACCAAGTATTGGCGGAATCTATCGAAATCATGGATAATGCGATCAGCGACGCTACGGAACTCGATTTCGAGGACTTTAAATTGTCCGTAAAGATCGAGAAAGCTTAAAAATAGAATAGCATTTCTTGCGGAAGAATTAGGAATGAAATATAGGAAAATCGATAATTATATTATCTTTGCATGCAAAGAAGAAATAATATGATTTTATATTCATTCTTAATTCTTCTTTTTGATTGATATTTGAACGATTGTTGAACCTAAATTTTTTTAGAACCATGGCAGAGAAGACAAGATATTCAGACGCTGAGCTCGAGGAGTTCCGCGCTATTATATTAGAGAAACTGGAAATCGCGAAGAGGGATTACGAGCTTTTGCGATCAGGGGTTACGAATTCCGACGGTAACGACGTGGCTGATACGTCTCCTACATTCAAGGTGCTGGAGGAAGGCGCTTCTACGTTATCGAAGGAAGAGGCGGGCCGTTTGGCGCAACGCCAGATGAAATTCATCCAGAATTTACAGGCCGCTTTGATCCGTATCGAGAATAAGACCTACGGTATTTGCCGGGAGACTGGTAAATTGATCCCGAAAGAAAGGCTACGTGCTGTGCCTCATGCGACTTTAAGTATCGAAGCAAAACAAGGAGGTGCAAAGTAAATGAGATATTCTAAAGGTTGGGGAGCAGTGTTAATCATAATACTGCTCCTTCTTCTTGACCAAGCGCTGAAAATATGGATTAAGACCCACATGCAGTTGCATGAGAGTATAGAGATAACTCCGTGGTTTTATCTCTATTTTACTGAGAATCCGGGTATGGCATTCGGTATAGAGGTGATTGGGAAATTATTCCTTTCCGTATTCCGTATCGTGGCTGTATTGTTTATCGGATATTATTTGTATAAGCTGGTTAAAGAAAATTATAAATTCGGTTTTATTGCCTGTATATCTTTGGTTTTTGCGGGAGCGGTGGGTAATATAATCGACTCGATATTCTATGGCGTGATCTTCGACCATAGTTTCGGGCAACTCGCTACTTTTATGCCGGAGGGAGGTGGTTATGCCTCTTGGCTGCATGGTAAGGTGGTGGATATGTTCTATTTCCCATTGATAGAGACCGTATTCCCGGATTGGGTTCCGATCTGGGGTGGACAGGAGTTCGTTTTCTTCCGTCCGATCTTTAATTTGGCGGACTCGGCGATTTGCGTGGGAGTTTTCCTTTTGTTAATATTTTATCGGCATACTTTGTCGGCTAGCCTTTCGAAAGAAGAGAAATAAATGCGGAGAAAATTACGGATATATGGTATGGCTTTATTAGCCACGACGTTGCTGGCGGCATGTAGTAAGGTTCCGGATGGTATTCTGTCGGAGAAAAAGATGCAGGGTGTTTTGATGGATATGTTGCTGGCTGAGGCCATGGTAAATGTGGATTATAATACTTATAAATCCGATACCATGAAGCTTGCCTTGTATGAGTCTGTATTCCGTAAGCATGATATTACACAGGCGGTGTATGATAGCTCGTTGGTGTGGTACGGCCGTAACTTGGATATTTATATGGAGGTCTACAACCGGGTCTTGGCCGATCTTAATAAACGGATCAATAACTTAGGGGATGTGCAGGCGGACGCTGCGCCGGTATCGAACCGGGATTCTGTGGATATTTGGCCTCGCCGTTCTTATCTGGTCTTGTCTCCTACCTCTGTATTTAATGGGGTGACTTTCGATATACGTCCGGAAACGAATTATTCCTCGGGCAGTAGTTTCGTGCTGGGCGTGCGTGTCTGGGGATTGAATAACAAAATGGCTTATAAGCCGGAGGTACGTTTAAGCGCGGACCAAGGTGATACGACCTTGACTGTGAATAGTAAGATCACGAAAGATGGATATCACGAGACGATCTTGAAGACTATACCAACTAAGAAAGTAAAGCGTGTGTTTGGATATATCCGTATGGATAATATGGATACGACTTATTATAAGGTGTATATAGATAGCTTAAGCTTGATGAAATATAACTATGGTAAGGAGCTTGCCGAATTACCTAAGGATTCTATTAAGTAATCTCTCTATTTGTTTATTATACTTATGAGAAGAATTGCCGCTCATTACGTTTGGTGTAAGCAGGTTTATCGTATGCATTATATCGAACTGGATGATAATGGTGCGTTTCATGGTGTTTACCCGTTGAATGAGGAGATAGCTGGAACCGCTTTTTATGATGGAGTGCTGGTGCCGGTTCTTTCCTCGGAACCGGCGATTGGTTTTAAGCAGGTGATGGGATCTTGGCCGGCGTTAACCGAAAAGATTACGCCGGGTTGTTCAGTCCATATATATCGTTTAAGCGGGATTCCCTTGGCGTCTGCGAAACTCGGCACAGACCACAGCTGTAGCGATGGCCACATTGAGAGACTCTGAGGTGTCTCTTCCTTCCGGATAGTTCGGGATATATAATTTTTCGTTTACAAAAGCCTCTATGGCGGGACGTATTCCATTTCCTTCATTACCCATTATCAAGATACCGTTTCCGGATAAGGTTTTCTCATATAAGTTTTCTCCGCCAAGGAAGGTGCCGTATAAAGGTATGGCTTGGGCTGATTGGGCCTGTAAGAACGTTTCCAGATCGGTGTAATGTATTTTTACGTGGGCGAGCGCACCCATAGTGGCTTGTACGGTTTTTGGACTGAAAACATCGGCGGTATCTTTGCTGCATACGATATGGGAAATACCGAACCAGTCCGCTAACCGGATGATCGTACCTAAGTTGCCCGGATCTTGGATTCCGTCTAATGCGAGAACAAGCTCCTTTTCCGGCGTTATTTCCGTTATATCCCAATTGGGGCGTTTAAAGATCGCGAGTACATCTTGGGGATTTTTCAGGAAGCTGGCTTTACGAATATCATCTTCTTCCGCTACCAATAACTCCTTGGCCGGAATATCGCCTTGTGTAGCCATCCACGATGGCTTGGCTATTAATAACTCACATTCAAAGGCCGGTAACATATCGGCTACCAATTTATTTCCTTCGGCTACAAAAACATTATTTTCATTCCGGAATTTCTTTAATTCCAGAGAATGGATGTATTTGACTTTGGTCTTGCTTAGCATCTTAGTTCTTTTTACAAAACAAAAGTACGGTAAATTCTTTAAATTCCAGTACATTCGCGATCGTAAAAAGCTTGGAATGATGAATCGATCTCTACGTATATGCTATTTTATCTGTATCGTACTACTGCTAGCCTCTTGTAGTACGACCAAGTTTGTGCCGGATGGGGAATATTTGCTGGATAAGGTGGAGATCGTGTCGGATAACAAGGATTATAAGTCTGCGGATTTAAAATCTTATCTTAAGCAGCAACCAAACTTCAAGGTGTTTGGTCTGATGAAGTGGCAGTTGTTTGTCTATGATTGGTCTGGTAAGAATGAGAAGAAATGGATCAATAAACAGTTACGTAGGATTGGTGAGCCTCCCGTGGTGCTGGATACGATGTTGGTGGAACAGTCCGCCATGGAACTAGAGCGTTTTTACATTAATAAAGGGTATGTCCATGCGGATGTATCAACGACGATCGATACGGCACGCCATAAGAAAGCGGTTGTAACTTACCATATAAAGGCGAACGATCCGTATAGGATACGCAATTACACGATGAAGTTCCCCGATCCGAAAATTGATAGTTTGGCACATCTGAAAGCGCCTCGCCGTTCTCCCTTAGCTTCTGCGTTCCGGTCCTCACAGGAAGAGTATAACCAATTAGTTAAGGAAGGAACTTTATTTGACCGGGATATATTGGACAAGGAGCGGGAGCGTATTACGACCTTACTTCGCTGGAACGGGTATTATGGTTTTAATCGGGATTATTTAGGATATATCGCTGATAGTTCTTTTAACCAAAATGTCGTGGATCTTGATATGTCCATGAAACCTTATCGGAAGGTGTTGCCCAATGGGTCGGTAGAGGATCAGCCGCATCGTCAGTATTATATTAAGGATGTAACGGTCTTAACCGATTATAATCCGATGGGGGTAGGAGAGGACGCTAGTTTCATGGCTACAGATACGATGCTCAGCGCAGGGGTGAATATCGTATATGGCCGGAACGGGAAGAGTATCCGTCCGAGCGTGCTCCGGAGGAGTACTTATATTCGGCCGGGGCAATTATTTAGTGAGAAGAATATAGAGCAGACCTATTCGGCGTTCGCTTCTCTAAGGGCTTTGAGGAACGTAAATATACGTTTTACGGAAGTAGAGGAGCGGGATACGATGAAGTTGGATTGTTACATTCTCACTTCTCCCGCGAAGATAAATACGGTGGGAGTGGATTTGGAAGGTACTAACTCGGCGGGTGACTATGGGTTTGCCTCCAGCTTGAATTATCAGCATAGGAATATCTTCCGAGGATCGGAGCTGTTCTCGGCGAGGGTGAGAGGGGCTTACGAGGCGTTATCCGGAAATAAGGCGAATGGCTTTGGTAATTACTGGGAGTTAGGTGCGGAAGGGTCTTTGCTGTTTCCTCGTTTTTTGTTCCCGTTCTTGAGTTCGGATTTTCGTAGGCGGCTACGTGCGTCAACTGAAGCGAAAATAAGTTACAACCTGCAAAAACGTCCGGAGTATACGAGGGCGATTCTATCTGGTGGTTGGAGTTATATTTGGCAAGATCGGGGCAATACACAGGCACGCCATACCTTTAAGCTTGTAGACTTGAATTATGTGTATTTGCCGGATAAGAATATGGACTTTATCAATAGCTTGCCGGATTATATGGTGTTGTATAACTATACGAACCATTTTATCATGAGTTCGGGATATACTTATTCCTTCAGTAATTATTCTCCCCAGAATCGTTTGAGAAACACGCATTCCCTACGTGCGTCGGTCGAGGTCGCAGGGAATTTGTTGAGTGCCTTTTCGCATCTTACGGGGGCGAAGAAAAATGATGACGGTTATTATGAGTTGTTTGGTACGGAATATGCGCAATATGTGAAATTGGATTTCGATTTTAGTAAAGGAATCGTGCTTGACAGTCGTAACAAGTTAGCTTTCCATATAGGAGTGGGAGTGGGGATGGCTTATGGTAACTCAAACTATTTACCTTTTGAGCGTGCTTATTTCTCGGGGGGAGCGAATAGTGTCCGGGGATGGTCTGTACGAGAGTTAGGTCCGGGTAGTATGGAAGTTGACAGCACGACTTCTTTCGCTCTTCAATCGGGGGATATCCGCTTGGATTTGAACTTGGAATATCGAACGAAACTTTTTTGGAAGTTTGAATTGGCGGCTTACATAGATGCCGGAAACATATGGACCCGGAATGTATCAGATGAACGCTATAAGGCTGGAAACTTTGATTTCTCTCGTTTTTATAAGGAGATCGCTGTTTCCTATGGTTTGGGACTTCGTTTGGACTTTGATTTCTTTCTACTACGTTTAGATACAGGCTTCAAGGCTTATAATCCTCAGGAGAAAAAGTCTAGGCGTTGGGCGATAACCCGTCCTAATTTCAAGGATAATTTCGCCTTGCATTTTGCCGTTGGTTATCCATTCTAAATTCAATATGTAAAAAAGTGTACTAAAAGTTTGCAAGGAAAAGAAAAATCCTTACCTTTGCACCACGAAAATAAGGATGGTCAGGTAGCTCAGCTGGATAGAGCAACAGCCTTCTAAGCTGTGGGTCCTGGGTTCGAATCCCAGCCCGATCACGAGGGAGATTCTAAAAGAGTCTCCCTTTTTTTGTTATAATCAGATGCCAGTTTTTTTCTTTTGCTTGTTTTGATCGTTGTTTATTGATCTTTTATAGAAAACTTTGAGTGTTATCTATCGGTTATTATATAGAAGATTTCGAGATAGAATTTCATAATTTTGTTTTTGATGGGATAAGGGCTATTAAGCAGGATTCCTGTATTTGAGATTAAACAGATTGTAAATATTAAAAAAGTAGATAAGATGGAAACATTTGACGATATCATTAAAGGGGATAAACCTGTATTGGTGGATTTTTTTGCGACATGGTGCGGCCCGTGTAAGGTGTTGAGTCCGACGGTCGAGGCATTGGGGAAGGAGCTGGCGGGACAAGTGCGTGTCCTTAAAATTGATGTAGATAAGAACGAGGCACTTGCCACACAGTTGAGGATCCAATCCGTACCCACTTTGATCATCTTTAAGAAAGGTGAGATCGTATGGCGCTCTTCCGGCGTGATGGATCACGGAAGCCTATTGCGGAAGGCGCAAAGCTATATCGATTAAAAGCCGTTCATCGGGATCAATACCGTTGGGATCAATAATAGGAATCCTAGGATCACTAGGACAAGGATGAATTTCCATGCCCATTTGAACCATTTATCATACGGAATACGGCTTACTCCTAGAACCGCTATCAGAACACCAGATGTGGGAGTTATCAGGTTCGTGAAGCCATCGCCAAACTGAAAAGCCATGACGGTGGCTTGCTTGGATAAACCGATCAACTCTGAGAATGGGGCCATGATAGGCATGGTGAGGGCCGCTTTGGCACTTCCGGAAGGAATAACTAAATTGATAAGCGTTTGAATAACGTACATCATCCCGACCGTAGCTACTTGTCCCAAACCTTCCATCCCTTTCGCTAGGTTAAAGAGAATCGTATCGATCACTTTACCGTCTTGCAGGATTACGATAATACCTCCAGCTAAGCCGACAACCAAGGCGGCGCTCATGATATCCTTGCAACCTTCCAAGAAAAGTTTCACAAGCTCATTCGGATTGCGTCCATTGGCGATTCCCGCCGCTATACCCAAGGCGAAGAACAAGGTCGCTATTTCCATAATGTACCACCCATAGCCCATTACGCCTGTTATCAAGAAAAAGATCGTGAAGAATAAAAGGTTCAATATATACAAATGTACGGTTTTCCGTAGGGTAAATATCGAGCTGATCACGAAAGCTACGCTAAGAATCGGGATTAAGGGTAGTCCCTTGATTACGCTATTTCCTATTTTTAAGGATGTCTGGGGGTAATAGATCGAAAAGATAACTAGTACGATTGCCAATAGGACGAAACTGATCCATGCGGCTTTCGGGGTTCTGTATACGATTTCTAAGGAATTGGTACTATGCAAATCTCTCCAATATTGATCATCCTCATAGACGGGCGATAGTTGAGGGTTCTTTTTTACCTTGGCGGCATAACGCAATATCCATGTGAAGCCTACCACATTGATAATACACCAACAAACGATACGATACTCGATGCCGGAAAAAAGAGGAATTCCTGCTAAGCCTTGCGCTATACCGATAGTGAAAGGGTTTAAAATCGCTCCGGCGAAACCTAATCCCGCCGCTATAAAAACCATACATACGCCGGTTATGGAATCGTATCCCATAGATATCGCCATCGGGACCAAGACCAGACAAAAAGCGATGGTCTCCTCACTCATCCCGAATACGGCCCCGAATATACTGAAAAGTAGCATGATGGCGGTCAATAAGAAATTATCTATGCCTATTTTACGAAGGATGGGGTTGTTCTCCATTTTGCGTGCTTTTCGTAGGAAACTGACTGTCCCGATATCAAATGCCTTACTGTCGTTCACGATCCAGAATGCACCACCGATGATGAGGATGAAGACGATGATATCCGCCTTGTCCACAAATCCTTTATAAAAGGCGGAGAGTACCTCCCATGTTTGAGGTACGCTTTCCACGGATTCATATACAACGGTCCGCTCTCCATCTGGGCTGATATTTTCCGTGTATTGCCCACCGGGGATAATCCATGTCAATGCGGCGCAAAATAAGATGATGTAAAAAATGATTACGTAAGTGTGGGGTATTTGTCTCTTTTTCATGATTCTGCTTTTTCGTCTTCTTCAGTTAATATTCCGATCTCGGGAAGGATAGCTCGGGCCTCACGGTCGCTAAGCGTATCTACGTCTTTGAGTTTACGTTGGATGGCACGGGTACGGGTACCTAAAACCTCTTCTATTTGCCCGCTGGCGGTTTGCAAGTTCTTTTGGGCTTTCTCGAGCATACCGCCTACTTTCTCGAATTCTTTTTTCACGGCCCCTAAGATCGTCCATACCTCCCCTGAGTGCTTTTGGATCGCCAATGTACGGAAGCCCATTTGTAAACTGTTTAGTATGGCCGCTAGGGTAGTGGGACCTGTTACGACTACCTTGTAGTTTCGTTGCAAGTCCTCCAATAAAGCGGAACGGCGTACGACCTCGGCGTAAATGCCCTCGAACGGCAGGAACATAATGCCGAAATCGGTCGTGGCGGGAGGTGCCAGATATTTGTCCGAAATATCTTTAGCCATCTTCTTGATCGTTGTCTCCAATAATTTTCCGGCTGTCTCGATCGCTTGGGAATCTGCGGCATCGTAAGCGTCTAGGAGCTGTTCGTATACATCTTTCGGGAATTTAGCGTCTATGGGAAGGTATACGAATTCTCGGGCATCATCCCGCCCGGGGAGCTTGACTGCGAATTCAACGACCGCATCCGAACCTTTCCGGGTATGTACATTCGCCTCGTATTGCTCTGGTGCCAATAACTGCTCCAATAACATACTGAGTTGGATCTCCCCGATATTTCCCCGGGTCTTAACATTACTAAGTACCCGTTTTAATCCTCCTACATCCTGTGCTAAGGTTTGCATCTCGCCCAGTCCTTTTTGTACACTTTCTAATTGTTCGGTGACTAAACGGAAAGATTGCCCGATACGGTCATTCAATGTCTTTTGAAGTTTCTCGTCTACGGTGACTCGGATCTCTTCCAGCCTTTTTTCCGTGTTATCCACTAATCTCTGTTGGCGTTCGTCCAAGGCGGCGAATTTCTCTTTCTGCAACCTGTTAAAAGAATCGATTCCACGTTCGAAGGCTTCCTTGAACTCATTCATGGAACGAGCCAGCTCTTCTCGGTTATCTTTTGCTACTAACCGGCTTTCTTCCCGGTTCAGGCGGAAGTCCTCCCTAAAGTTTTTCTCGATACGGTCGAACGAGCGTTGTATCTCGTTTAGTAACTTTTCTAGGTCTTCTTTATTATTATTTAGCTGTTTAGGACGCAAAAGGATTTGCGTCACGATGATTATAAGAAGTCCGCCGATAATAATCCAATCCATCTGTTTTTAATTTTGACGTCAAAGATAGGTAATCTGTATTTTGCAACAGTAGTTAAATAGAGTTAAATGAAAAAACATTGTTTATTTTCGTTTGTTTTATCGACAGAAAGCTGCTTATATTTGCGCAGCCAACTTAAAGTAAGACTATTTAATTTACATACAAAGATGGCAAAAGTAACATTAAAAGGTAACGAGATTCATACGAACGGCGAGTTGCCAAAAGTTGGGACAGAGGCTCCGGACTTTAAGGGTGTAAAAAGTGATTTATCCGAATTGTCGCTAAGCGACTTGAAAGGAAAGAAAGTGGTGATAAATGTTTTTCCGAGCTTGGATACAAGTGTATGTGCGGCATCGGTAAGACGCTTCAATAAAGAAGCCGCTTCGCATCCGGATACGGTGGTATTAGCTGTTTCTAAAGATTTACCTTTTGCGCATGGACGTTTCTGTACTACGGAAGGTATTGATAAAGTGATTACATTGTCAGTGTTCCGGTGTTCATGTTTTGAGGATAAGTATGGGATGCTTCTGGTAGACGGTCCGCTGAAAGGGTTATTAGCCCGTGGCGTGATAGTGGTCGATGGAGCTGGTAAGGTGGTTTATGAGGAACTTGTTCCCGAGATTACTACCGAACCGAATTACGATGCGGCTTTAGCTGCATTGAAATAAATGTAGTAGATTATTGTTTTTCATTGGTTAAAGTTAAGGGTTAGTGTAGGAGGCCGTCGGATGTGAATCCCGCGGCCTTCGTTTTTTTAATACAAACACGTTTATATGGATAACTGGAAGCGAGTATTTGCCATTATTTGGACGGGGCAGTTCTTATCTATACTGACAAGTTCGATTGTTAATTTCGCGATAGTCTTGTGGTTGAGTCTGGAGACAGGTTCCGCTGAGGTATTGGCATTTGCTACGATGGCCGCTTTGTTACCTCAATCTGTTTTGGGGCTTTTCACGGGGATCTTTATCGACCGGTGGAAAAGGAAGCGGGTGATGATTATGGCAGATAGCTTTATTGCTTTTTGTACGTTGATATTGGCGGTCTTGTTTTATTTTGATTTGGCTAAGATTAGTCATATATATGTGTTATTGGCCCTTCGTTCCGTAGGTTCTGCCTTTCATATGCCCGCTATGCAAGCTTCTGTTCCTTTGCTGGCTCCAAAATCGGAGTTGATGCGCATAGCTGGGATTAATCAGGTGATCCAGTCGGTGTGTAATATCGCCGGGCCCGCTTTGGCCGGTCTATTCATAACGATGATGAAGATGACGAATATCCTCTTATTGGATGTGGCTGGAGCGGCGTTCGCTTGTCTATCGCTCTGCTTTGTCTTTATTCCCGATCCTTCTCATGAGGAACGAAATTCAGAATTGCATCTTTGGAGAGAGGCGAAAGAGGCGATTATGGAAGTCCGTAACCAATATGGGCTATCGTGGTTATTCCTATTGTCTATATTGGCTACATTCGTGATTATGCCGGTAAGTGTCTTATTCCCGTTGATGACGTTGAATCACTTTGCCGGAAATGCTTTCCAAGTGAGTTTGGTCGAGGTTTCATGGGGTGGAGGAGCCTTGCTCGCGGGTGCTTTACTGGGGCTTAAGAAATATCGTTGGAATGAGATACTGTTGATTAATGGGATGTATATAGCGTTGGGATTGACATTCTTGTTTTCCGGGTTGTTACCGGTATCCGGTTTTATCTGGTTTGCGGTGCTGACGGCTTTAGGAGGTGTTTGTGGTTCCCTGTATTTTGCTACTTTTACTACGGTTATCCAATCTCGCATTGATCCGGGAGTTATGGGAAGGGTATTCTCTTTTTACATGAGCTTTAGTATGCTTCCTTCGATGATCGGTCTTTTGAGTACCGGCTTTTTGGCGGATTCTATCGGGCTTGGAAATACCTTTATAATAAGTGGGGGCTTTTTATGTTTGATAGGTATTATATCCTTTTTTATCCCTTCGTTGATCAGTCTGAAAGAGAGTTTTAAGAGATAACGATATCGTATTTAGACACTATTTAATATGAATAAGAAAATACTTCAACTGGCGATACCTTCTATTATTTCCAATATAACCGTACCTTTATTGGGATTGATAGATGTGGCGATCGTGGGACATCTTGGATCTGCTTCGTACATCGGGGCGATCGCTGTAGGCGGGATGCTGTTTAATATTATCTACTGGATATTCGGGTTTCTCCGTATGGGGACAAGCGGTATGACTTCCCAAGCGTACGGGAAACGGGATTTGACGGAAGTTACCCGGATCTTATTCCGGTCTGTCGGGGTTGGTTTCCTGATATCTTTGGGGCTTTTGATACTTCAATACCCTATCTTGAAGGTTGCGTTTACTTTGATCGACGCAACGGAGGAGGTAAAACAATGGGCCTCTCTCTATTTTAATATCTGTATCTGGGGAGCGCCGGCTGTATTGGGGTTATATGGCTTTGCCGGTTGGTTTATCGGTATGCAGAATTCTCGTTTCCCGATGTTTATCGCTATCACGCAGAATATCGTGAATATTGCGGCCAGCCTATGTTTCGTGTTTGTGCTGGGTATGAAGGTGGAAGGCGTAGCGTTGGGAACACTGATCGCCCAATATGCGGGTCTCCTCATGGCGTTTGCTCTTTGGTTGAAATATTATAAACGTTTGAAAGCGTATATTGATTGGAACGGGCTTTGGGGTAGGGAGGCGATGCGTCGCTTCTTCTCAGTCAATAGTGATATATTTTTCCGGACCTTGTGCTTGGTCGCTGTTACGACTTTCTTTACTTCTACAGGTGCGAGACAAGGGGATGTGATATTAGCCGTAAACACCTTGTTGATGCAGTTATTTACCTTGTTCTCTTATATAATGGATGGATTCGCTTATGCGGGAGAGGCATTAGCTGGTCGCTTTATTGGAGCCAAAAACGATGTGGGGTTACGTAAATGCATTCGCTTATTGTTCCTATGGGGAATCGGCCTCTCATTGTCTTTCACGATCCTTTATGCGTTGGGAGGGAAGAATTTTCTGGGATTATTGACGAACGATACCTCAGTCATTGAAGCTTCCGGGGATTATTTCTATTGGGTGTTGGCGATTCCTTTATGTGGATTCTCCGCTTTCCTTTGGGACGGTATCTTTATCGGTGCCACGGCCACACGCCAGATGCTTTACTCGATGCTTGTGGCCTCGGGCACTTTCTTTATTATGTATTACTTGTTTTATCAATCGATGGGGAATCATGCGTTATGGATGGCTTTCCTTTGGTATCTGTCTTTACGTGGCGGTATGCAATGGGTACTTTGGCGGTTAAAAAAATAAGGCGAGAACCTGTAACTGATCCTCGCCTCATTTTATCCTAGGAAAACCTATTTACTGTTGTTTGTAATAAGCTAAGTCCTCACGATTGAAGTTGTTGATGAAGGATTCGATCTTATCAATCTCAGCTTGTCCGTAGTTTACATAAACCTCGGCGGAACGGCGGAAGCTGTCATCTTTGTTCGCGTCTTGCAATAGCAAGTAGCCGAATACGCAATGAGCGGCTGCCTCGACCATACGGCGAGCTTGGAAGTCAATATATTCGTTATCCTTTGTCTCCGTAACCTTGGCTACCACTTTCTCATACTTCTCGGTCATAGCGGCAAGTTTGTTCTTCAGAGCCTCTAATTCAGGCTTATACTCGATCGCTTGGTATTCACGAATCTGGTTCAAATAAGTACCCGTGGTGACGTGGCGGATGGCCGCTACGACTTGCAATTGGGTGGTACCCTCATAGATATTCGTGATGCGGGCATCCCGGTAGATACGTTCGCAAGCGTAGTCTTTCATGAAACCGGAACCTCCGTGAACTTGGATAGCGTCGTAAGCGTTCTGGTTTGCGTACTCGGTAGTCATGCCTTTACCCATCGGGGTGAAAGCATCCGCGAGCTTGCTGTACTTCTTGAATTCTTGACGTTCTTCCGGAGTCAGTTTACGTTCCTTGGATATATCATCCAACGCTTTGTAGACGTCAACGAAACGGGCGGTCTCGTATAACATAGAACGGGAAGCATCCGCTTTCGCACGCATCAAGGCGATAATCTCAGCGATCGCCGGGAACTCGATGATAGACTTGCCAAACTGTTTACGATCCAAGGCGTAAGCATAAGCCTCACGATAGGCAGCCTCGCTAAGTCCTACGGCTTGAGCCATGATACCCAGACGGGCACCGTTCATCAAAGCCATTACATATTTGATCAAACCTAGCTTACGATCACCGCAAAGCTCGGCTTTCGCGTTCTTGAATACCAACTCGCAAGTAGGAGAGCCTTTGATACCCATTTTGTTCTCGATACGACGGACATTCACGCCACCATTGCGCTTGTCGTAGATGAACATGGAAAGGCCACGTCCATCCTTCGTACCTTCCTCGGAACGGGCCAATACCAAATGGATGTCAGCGTCGCCATTCGTGATGAAACGCTTTACGCCGTTCAGATACCAGCAACCGTCAGCCTCGTTGTAAGAAGCTTTCAACATAACGGATTGAAGGTCGGAACCTGCGTCCGGCTCCGTCAAGTCCATAGACATGGTCTCTCCGTCGCAAACACGAGGGATGTAACGTTGGCGTTGATCCTCGTTGCCGAACTCGTATAAGGTCTCGGCACAATCTTGTAGACCCCAAAGGTTCTCGAAACCGGCGTCGGCACGGGAAACCAAGTCGGCGGCCATGATGTAAGGGACGATCGGGAAATTCAACCCATTGTAGCGGCGAGGCATAGCGATACCCATCAAGCCGGCCTTGCGAACGGCATCGAGGTTTTGCTGTGTCCCGGAAGCGTACGTGACACGTCCGTTCGCTACCGTGGGGCCCTCATGGTCTACGCCCTCAGCGTTCGGGGCGATAATTTCCCCGCAAATCTCACCAACGATCTCCAATACTTTCTCGTAGCTATCCATTGCGTCCTCGAAATCGATCGGAGCATAATCGTATGTATCCTTGTCGGCATAGCCGCGCTCTTTCAGCTCTACGATACGCTTCATCAACGGATGGTGAAGATGATGCTTCAAGCTGGGATTATCTGTATAGAAATTAGCCATAATCTTACTTACTGTTCTTTTTGTAATACTTAATCATCTTAGGAATCACCTCTTCTACCGTACCATTGATTACGTAATCGGCGATCGTGTTGATCGGGGCGTTCTCATCATTATTGATCGAAATGATGATACCGGCGTCTTGCATGCCGGCGATATGCTGGATCTGCCCGGAGATACCGCAAGCGATATATAATTTCGGACGCACCGTGACACCGGTCTGACCGATCTGACGATCGTGGTCGCAGAAACCGGCATCGACAGCCGCACGGCTGGCGCCTACCTCGGCGTGAAGCTCTTTCGCCAAATCGAACAATAAATTAAAGTTCTCCTTAGAGCCTACGCCATAACCTCCGGCCACTACGATCGGAGCGCCTTTCAGGTTGTGCTTCGCTTTCTCTACATGACGGTCGATCACTTTCACCACATAGTCTGTCTCGGGGACATACTTCGCTACGTCGTGGCGGATCACTTCACCTTTATAATTCTCGTCAAGGACTTCCTTTTTCATCACGCCCTCACGAACGGTCGCCATTTGCGGGCGATGTTCCGGGTTGATGATCGTGGCTACGATGTTACCACCGAACGCCGGACGGATCTGATATAATAAGTTCTCGTAGGTGATACCCGCTTTCTTGTCCTCGTGCGAGCCGATCTCCAAAGAGGTACAATCGGCCGTCAAGCCGCTTGTCAAGGCCGAGGATACACGAGGGCCCAAGTCACGACCGATCACCGTAGCGCCCATCAAGCAAATCTGCGGTTTCTCCTCCTTGAACAAATTGATCAAGATAGAGGAATGAGGAAGTGACGTATAAGGGAACAGACCCGGAGCGTCGAACACATGAACCTTGTCGACGCCAAAAGGCAATACTTGTTTCTCTACACCCTCAAGGCCGGACCCGGCAACGATCGCCTCCAGCCCACAGCCCAATTGATTGGCTAGCTTACGACCTTTAGTCAGAAGCTCAAGACTTACATCGGCAACGTTCGTGCCTTCTGTCTCACAATATACAAATACGTTGTTCATAATCTTATCCGATGGTGTGGTTAGCTAACAGTTCGACAATCAAATCCTCTACTTCTTGGTCGGCGCTGGAGATGGTCTTGCTTTCCTTGGCTTGGAAGACGATATTCTCGATCGCTTTTACCTTCGTCGGCGAACCGCTAAGGCCGCATTGAACCAAGTCACCATTCACGTCGGCTACGCTCCATTCTTGAATATCCAAATACGGGCGGGTCTCGTACAATTCCGGGTAGCGAAGAGTCGGCGTACCGTCCTGGTGACAGGCGGGTTGCACGGCCCGTTCCTGTTTACCCATGGCGTGTTTGTACTTTTGTACCAACTTCGCGTTGCGGGGACGGCAGGGAGCGGCGGAGCCGTTCACGGTGATAACGATAGGAAGCGGACCTTCCACGGTCTCGACACCCCCGTCGATATGACGTTTTACGGTGATACGTCCGGCCTCCTTATCAACGTTTAGGATTTCCTCGGCATACGTGATCTGGGTCAGTCCTAATTTCTCAGCGACTTGCGGACCTACCTGTGCCGTATCGCCGTCGATCGCTTGGCGACCACCGATGATAATATCATAATCGTTGATTTTCTTGATAGCCGTGGCAAGCGCATAGGATGTGGCTAACGTGTCGGCTCCGGCAAACGCACGGTCGGTCAACAAAAAACCGCCGTCAGCACCACGATACAAACCCTCGCGGATGATTTCGGCGGCACGTCCCGGGCCCATCGTCAGCAGCGTAACTGTCGTCCCGGGGTAAGCGTCTTTCAAGCGTAACGCTTGTTCCAACGCGTTCAGGTCTTCCGGGTTAAAGATCGCGGGCAAGGCGGCGCGATTGATCGTACCGTCCGCCTTCATGGCGTCCTTTCCCACGTTTCGTGTATCCGGGACCTGTTTCGCTAAAACTATAATTCTTAAACTCATATTATATAGGAATATTAGATTTTTATATTGATGTAATACTTCTACTTTCTTGTTAATCTCGAGGTGCAAAAGTAATCAAACATTCTTTATAACAAAGAACTTTGCGGAGGAAATTGCACACTTGGCGTGTGTTTGAGCATGTATTGCCTGCTGATTACTCGTAGCAATGATAGGTTCTCTTCCGGTTTGAGCCCGGTTTTTTTTTCTCGATGCGCCATTCCCAAGGCTGCGATTTCGTCAGCGTGCGGAAGAACTTGGAGAATACCGAGGGCTGCGAGAAACCCAGCTTGGCGGCGATCGCAGTGATGCTCATGTCCGTCCGCTCCATCAGCTCCTGAGCTTCGAGGAGAAGGTAGCGGTTGCGCCATTCCATCGCCGACATGCCACCGATGGCGAGGATGGCGCCCCGGAGCTCGCTGGTCTTGAGTTGCATTATGCGGGCGTATTCGCTGGTGTCCATCCGGCCGTACTTGCGGATGAGATAGGCGAAGAGATCGATCAGGTTGTTGCCCGAGGGGCGGTTGCCGTCGAAGTCGGGAGGGACACCCATCCAAAGCTCTTCTTCGGTGGGTTTACGCTTGAAGACGGTGATAAAGACATCTTCCGGGGGGATTCTCTTGAATGTTTCTTCCATGATGATATGTTTTAAGGTTGTTTTTTCTCAAGGATTTGATCTTGCAATTCTTCCGGGTCAAATCTACGGATTATGATTGGATATCGCAAGCCTTAAAGGTCAAATCCATGTGTTTGGATTAGATATTTTAGAACTACGAGGTCAAATCAAAGGTAATGGATTTGACCTCGTAGTTTTACCGGGTCAAATCTTTTGGCTATCCAGCCTCTTTACGACTTGTCCGTACACGATCAACGCTACGGCGGATACCAAGGCGATCGCACCGAAGTAATACCAGATGTAATGGGCGTTCGCGCTTGCCGCTAGCCATTCCTCGTGAGAGGCGAATAGGGTTGGCTCCGGGCAATACTTGCTTAAAAGGAAACCAGACAGCCCGAATCCGAAGATAGAGGAGAGGAAAGAATGCAAATGGCTGAATCCAAGATAGAGACCTTCTTCTCCTTTGGGTGCTTGCAAGGAGAAATACTCGAGAAAGCGAGGAGAGATGAACGTCTCCGCCAGCCCTTGGAAGACGATACCCACCACCATCATGAAGGCTACGGGATGCATCCCTAGGATCAAGGAATTAGTATCCAGCATATTACCGGATGCCATGCAAAGAGCGGACACCGGCATGATAAACATACCCACCGTCATGGAGGTAAGCACTGTCCGCTTCCGCATCATCTGTGTTACTAGATTGACTGTCAGAACTACGACTAAAGGGTTTACGTTGGCATACCAAGAAGGAGAGGCTCCCTCGCCGGCCAAACGAAGCACATATTTTGGCATCGTGGCATACAGCTGGTGTTGTACCATCCAGAATCCGGTGATAATGATGATTAATGTAATGAGCCGTCCGTTACTACAAACCTTGATCAAGGCGTTCCAGATCTGCCCGAACGTCTTGCCCTCGCCCGAATGCTGAGCGCTTTTGTAGAAGAACCAGATGGCTAGCAAGGCAAGGAAGGTCATGCTCGCCGAGAAATAGTTCAAGGTAATCAAACCTTCGTTGCCCAACGCCTCGCGAAGCGGCTTCACGATGGTCTTCCCGGAGAAGGCCCCGATATTTACCATTGCATAGAAGATAGAGAAGCCCTTCGCACGGGTTTCCGGCGTAGTCTCTTTAGCGACCGTGCCGGAGATAACGCTCTTGATAAAAGCCCCGCCGCATACGATCAAGGCCATGATAGGGATAATGCCGTACTGAAGATTGCTCTCCAGCAATCCCGTAAAGGTAGTCATCGTGCTGTATTCAACAAGTCCGGCGGATTGAAGCCAAGTAGGGTAAACAGCCAGTCCTAGATAGCCACAAGTTAACAAAGTGAAAGCCAGTAGCATCGAGTTGCGGAAACCGATCTTATCGGCCAACGCTCCGGCGAATGTGGGCAGCAGATACAGACAAGCGGAAAAGATACCGGCGATGCTGGCGGCCTGAATATCGTTAAAGCCTAAGATGCGGCTAAGATAAAGGGTGATGACGATAAATACGCCGTAATAAGCGGCTCGCTCGAACAACTCGACGGTGTTCGCTACCCAGAATGCTTTACTGAATTTGATTTTCTCTTGTTTCTTAGTTGTCATGATATTATTTATTAGTAAGATAGATTAGATGGATAAGTCAAAGAGGAGGCGCAGGCGAGAAAATGAAGAGCTGCGCCTCCTCGTCTTTGTTTTATCGTATAGTAATTACGAATTAGGGCTTTACGGTATACGGTTGGTGGATCGCCTTATCGAAAGCTTTCCAATGCTCATCCGTCATGTTGCCCGGCGTAAACAACGCCACGCCGGCCGCTCCGTTCTCCATGGAGCCTCTTACGGCCTCCTCGATCTCGGACGGGATCAGTCCATGGCCTTCCGGGTCCTTGATATTCGCCTTGTTCTGCCAATCCTCGCAGATGAACAGACCGCTATAAACCGGCTTCTTGCCTTGCACGGCGGCTACTTCCTCTTTCACGATCGGAGCCAGCCAAGAAGCGTCCTCCAGATAGAAATCGTTATAATTCATCGGGAAGAAAGCGTCGATATTCCATTTATTCCATTCTTGGCGAACCATCCACTTGGCGTGAGAGTCCGGCCCCGGGAATACGGCGGCGCTCACTTTCTTGCCTTTGCCGTGAACCTCGTCAGCGATGCGATTTACCAATTTCGTGATCAGGTCGCAACGGAACTGCGCCCATTCCGCGCATTTGGAAGGATCCTCTACGGATTTGATATCGATACCGGTAGCGGCCTTGAAATCGGCCACGCATTTGTCACAGTAGCAATAGTCCGCCGTAGGATATTCCTCGTCCATCACCAAGCCGTATTTTTCCCAAAGTCCGCGGGCCAGGATGACATCCACGTAACGGATATAATCCAGATGGATATAATCCACCTCCGGGATATCGGCTACCTTGCCATATAGATTCAGCAAGAACTCAGCCGTGCCTTCTTGGTTCGGGCACAGGCATTTGTAATAAGGGACATATGCCTGTACGGAATAGGCCGACTCGCCTTTCCGGTTTACGGCGTAGAGGGTGGAGTCCAATCCATGTTGCAACATGGCCGGAATCCACGCATGGTATTCCATGCCATTGGCATGGGCCGCTTTGGCGGCACGCTGGATTTTCTCCGTGTCGTGGCCGGCGTTGTAGCACATCCCGTCTACACCGTGGGCATGCCATTTACTAAAGTCCGCTTGTAAGGTTTGCTCGGTGGTATTCTCACCTTCGCCTTGCCATGCGTAGACCTTGACTGTTTTCTCGGGCGCCTTGACGCAAGCCGTCAGAGCGACGGCCGCCAAAGCGATAAAGAGCTTCTTCATATCTCGCAAGCGCATAAAGTCGGGATCAAGTTACGATCGCCATAAGCGTTATCTACACGGGCTACGTTAATCCAGAACTTGCTGTCGTGCAACCATTCCAGCGGGAAGGCGGCCTTCGTGCGGGGATACGCGTGTTTCCACTCGTCGGCGGTCACCTCGTATTCCGGATGCGGGGCGTTCTTCAAGACGTTGTCCTCCTTCGAAGCCTTGCCTTCCTCCACCTCCTTGATCTCGTTCCAGATACATTCCATTACCTCTACGAAACGATCCAGCTCGGCCTTGCTCTCGCTCTCGGTCGGCTCTACCATCAAGGTGCCGTGTACCGGGAAAGATAGGGTAGGAGCGTGGTAGCCGAAGTCCATCAAACGCTTGGCGATATCGCCCTCGTCGATGCCCGAACGCTCTTTTACCGTACGGCATTCCAAGATCAACTCATGACCTACACGGCCTGTCGCTCCGGTATAGACGATACCGTACGTATCCTTGAACTTAGCGGCCAAGTAATTGGCGTTCAAGATGGCCGTCTTCGTCACCGTCTCAAGACCTTCCGTACCCAGCAAGCGGATGTAAGCGTACGTGATCGGCAGGATACCGGCGCTACCATAAGGAGCCGCGGATACCGTATTCAAGTCGCTGCCCCAAAGCACCGGATGCTGCGGCAAGAACGGAACCAGATGCTCGGCCACGCAGATCGGGCCTACGCCGGGACCACCACCTCCGTGAGGAGAAGAGAAGGTCTTATGCAGGTTCAAGTGACATACATCGGCGCCGATCGTACCCGGATTTGTCAATCCAACCTGCGCGTTCATGTTGGCGCCATCCATATAAAGCTGTCCTCCGCAAGCGTGAACGATGTCGCACATCTCCTTGATGTCCACCTCGAAGATACCATGCGTAGACGGATAGGTAATCATGCTGGCAGCCAAACGCTCCTTGTTCTCCTCGGCTTTCGCACGGAAATCTTCCAGATCGATATTACCATTCTCGTCGCATTTAACGGTTACGGTCTTATACCCGCATTGGATAGCGCTGGCCGGGTTGGTTCCGTGGGCGGAAGCCGGAAGCAAAACGATATCACGATGGCCTTGGCCGATGCTTTCCTGATAAGCACGGATCACACGAAGACCCGTGTACTCGCCAGCGGCGCCGGAGTTCGGTTGCAACGTACAGCCCTTGAAGCCCGTGATCGTGCATAAGTAAGAAGACAGGTTCTCGATCAGCTCCGTATAGCCTTCCACTTGCTCCTCCGGAGCGTACGGGTGGATATTCATGAATTCCGCACGGCTAAGCGGCAACATCGTAGAAGCCGGGTTTAGCTTCATCGTGCAAGATCCCAGCGAGATCATGGATTGGGCCAAGGAAACATCCTTTCGTCCCAAACGGGTGATGTAACGCATCAACTCGGTCTCCGTATGATATTTCTTGAATACGTCTTGCTGCAAGAAATCGGAGGTACGGGCGAATTTAGCGTCGAAATAAGTCTGGGCGGGGATAGACTCGTCCAGCATATAGTCTTTACCTGCGGCGCCGGCGAAGATGTATAATAATACGCCTATGTCCGTAGGCAATGTCGTCTCGTCTATGCTGACACCCACTTGTCCGTCCTCGAAATAACGCAAGTTCACCTTGCACTCCAAGGCGATCTCACGCAGCGCGTTCACCGACACGTGTGCGGGAAGCTGTATCTTCAAGGTATCGAAATAATCCTTGTTTAATTGCGTATATCCCAGTTTCTCCAACTCCTTGGCCAAGAATCCGGCCGTGGAATGAATCCGTCCGGCGATGTTACGCAACCCCTCCGCTCCATGATATACGGCGTAGAATCCGGCCATGGTAGCCAACAACGCCTGAGCCGTACAGATATTGGACGTTGCCTTCTCACGTTTGATATGTTGCTCGCGGGTCTGCAAAGCCAAGCGATAAGCCGGATGGCCGTAAGCGTCCTTGGAGATACCGATGATACGTCCCGGGATCGTACGTTTATAATCGTCCTTCGTAGCGAAGAAAGCGGCGGAAGGACCCCCGTAGAACATCGGGATACCGAAGCGCTGGCTGCTACCGAATACGACATCCGCTCCCCATTCTCCCGGAGGAGTCAACAATACCAAGCTCATCAAGTCGGCGGCTACGCCTACCTTGGTTCCGGCGGCGCCCGCACGGGCTACGAATTCCTTATAGTCCTCGATCGAACCATCCGCGTTCGGGAACTGTACGATGGCGGCGAACACGTCCGGCGTGAACTCGAATTTCTTATAATCGCCCACTACCACCTGGATGCCCTGCGGGATCATGCGGGTGTGGATGACGGCCAGCGTAGAGGCGAACACGTTCTCGTCAACGAATACCGTATTGGCTTCCGCTTTCACCTGCGCACGGCTGCGTGAACCATGAAACATGGTAACCGCCTCGGCTGCCGCTGTCGCCTCGTCGAGTAGCGAGCAGTTCGCCAAGGGCAATCCGGTCAGTTCGCAGATAACAGTCTGGAAGTTCAGCAACGCCTCCAAGCGTCCTTGGGATACTTCCGCCTGATACGGCGTATAGGAGGTGTACCAAACCGGGTTCTCGAATACGTTACGTTGGATCGGGGCCGGGCAAACCGTGTCGTACCAACCCATACCGATATAAGAGGTGAATACCTCGTTCTTGGAAGCCAGCTCGGCGATATGCTCGGCGAACTCACGTTCCGTCATGGCCTCCGGGAGGTTCAACGGCTCTTTCAAACGGATGTTGGCCGGAATGGTCTGATCGATCAACTCGTCCAAAGACTTCACGCCAATCGTCTCCAACATAGCGGGAATATCTTCCGCTGAGATGCCCACGTGGCGGTTTACAAACTTATTTGTGTCCATAATTCTAGTATTTTATAAATAAGGATTATTTAATTTCTCATCAATGATTCGTGTCTCGGGGCCATGGCCGGGGTATACCACGGTCTCGTCCGGCAACGACAGTAATTTGTCCTTGATAGCGGCAAGCAGTATATCTTGGTTGCCTCCCCATAAATCGGTACGGCCGATGCTTCCGGCGAACAAGGAATCCCCGACGATCACGAAACCGTTCTTCTTGTTATAGAAAGCCACGCCTCCGGGCGAATGACCGGGAACGCTCAATACCGCCAGCTCGGATTTCCCGAACTTTATGATTTCCCCGTTTACCAGATATTTCCCTACCGGGACGCTTTTCGCCTTCATCGACAGGCCGAACGCCTTGGCTTGCTCCTCGGGGGAGGGAAGGCCCTCCACGTCCGCTTTATGGGCTTCCGGGCTCAACCCGTAGGTGTTATGGACGAATTCGTTGCCGAATATGTGATCCAGATGGAGGTGCGTACAAAGGTAACGTTTCAGCGTCAGCCCGTTCTGGGCGATAAAGTCGCTTACTTCTTTTTGTTCCTCTTTGCGCAGGCAGCCGCAATCGATAAGGACTGCCTCCTTGGTATCATCGTATAGCAAGTAAGTATTCTCGGAGAAATAGTTTACTTCGAAAGATTTTATCGTAATCATAAGGGTACGTACACTACTTTTTTAGTTTCAAAAAACTCTTCTTTAAAATGGTCTTTCAGATCCATGCTTATCGCTTGGTTCCGGAAAGGCAATATCTCGTGCGCCAGCTCTCCACCTTTCAGACAAATCAATCCGTTGGGCAATGCGTTGATCTGTTCTTTCTTTATATTCTTGCGGACGATCTTTACCAGATCCGCCAGAGGCATCACGGCACGGCTTACCACGAAATCGAAAAGCTGCTTTTCCTCCTCGCCCCGGCAATGGCGGAAGGATACGTTCTCCAGCCCGATCGCCTCGGCCACGGCTTGTCCCACCTTGATTTTTTTCCCGATGCTGTCTACCAGATGGAAATGGGTCTCAGGGAATAAGATCGCCAAGGGGATGCCGGGAAAACCGCCTCCCGTACCCAGATCCATCACCGAGGAACCCGGCTTGAAACGCAGCATATCGGTGATACCCAGCGAGTGAAGCACGTGATGCGGATATAGGTTCTCGATATCCTTCCGTGAGATCACGTTGATCTTGGCGTTCCAATCCGTATATAGGTCATATAGGGCGGCGTATTGCTCTTTTTGCCGGTCGGTGAGATCGGGGAAATAAGATGTGAGAATTGAAAATTGAGAATTGGGAATTGAGAATTTCTCTGTATTTTGTTCCATAGGACATCTGTTTATAGGTTTATCTATCATTAATTTTCAATTTTCAATTTTCAATTTTCAATTAACTGACTTATCGGGCTGTCATCCCGCAGCAAATAGCGGATTTCCTTGTAAGGGAGATGGACGTTCGTGACGCCTACCACGTATGCCGCTATCTCATATTCGTTGAAAGAATAGGTGATGCCCGTCTCGTCTACGAGGAAGTTGCCGTTCGGGAAGATCTCGTCCACGCTAAAGAAACCGATATTTTCCAGTTCCTTGGCGTCGGATACGTTGTTTTGCTTGGCGATCTGATCTACCAATATTCGCGCCAGATTGTCTTGATAGTTGTCCACGAATATCTCCTCCTCGGTGATCGGCTTACCGGTCTTGAGGTTCACTACATGGTTATTGTAGGAATGTGCGCCATGCGCTCCGCCCGTATAGTTCTCGAAGCTTACCGTATAGCTGATGATATCGTCTTGGTTGAAGGCGATATCATCCGACGACATCTCATAGTAAGAGAACCAAGAGCCCACCGGTGTCTCGTCGGATTTCGCCACCTCAGCCTTGTAATCCTCTTCCAGATCCTTATAAGCGGCCAGATAGTCGTCGGTATATTTCCGTACCGCCTCCTCGGGGGATAATTGCTCATAATTCTCGCCGAAATAAGAGGAGACGAACTGTCTCTGTAGATTCTTAAGAACCTCTTTATCCGAATATTTCCGGGGATAAACGAACTTGATCTCTAGATTGCAATTGGGATTATCCGGATTATCTAACAAATGGTAAGTCTTTTCCACGCTGATAGAATCAAACGTGATACTGTTTTCAGAAGCCTTCTTCGTTCCGGTATCGCAACCCGTGGCTAAGATACCTATCAAAAGAAGCGCCAGCATGCTTTCGCGTAAATGCGTTCTCATCGGACTACAGATTTAATTTATTTGTACGCGAATGTACGTTATTAAATTGTATAATCAAATTGCACGATGAAGTTTAATAAGAGGACAATCTTTCCTCGGTGGTTTTCGGGTTGAGTTGTCTATTTGTCCGATACTTTCCGGGTGTTCTCTTGCGTGAGAAGAATAGTTCCCATTTTATATCACCTAGGGGCGTACCCAGCCTTATGAGAATACAAATGTTATTTTCATGCTTTCATCTAGATGAAAGCAAACTGTATAGGTTATCATATTTGGAAAATAAGAGCTTTCTGCCACTATAGACATCACATCCATAGGCTTTAGATCAAAAACAGTCTTTCCTAAATAATCTGTATATAAAACAGAATCTGGCTTAATGACTGTATTATACCTTTTATACTTTAATATTCCATTTCCTTCATAAGATGCAAGGCCACCAAACTCTGTCGTTATATTAATGTCATAATACAAATACACTTTTGCGCCTGCATCAGGTTTTCTTGAGCTTGTACTTTCTTGGTCATAATAAACCTCTATTTCGGCTTGAGGATCTTCTGGTTTTTCCCCTTCATCGATAATGTCATTTTCACTACAACCAATAAAAATGACCATGAAAAATATGAATAAAGAAGTTCTCATGTTTCTGAATCAGTTTTAATTAGTTAACAACTAAAATAGGATTGCCCTAAATGTACAATTAGTTTTTATCATACCATTATAGTTTGAAGGAAATTATGGGTAATGATGATAAAATTTAACTATAGCCTATTGGCACAAGTCTACCATCAATAGGATGTGAACGCATTAAAAAGGTTAAACAATAGTGAGCTACCTATATTCTCACGAACGAGATAGCTCTTTTCTTTATTTAACTAAATAACCAAGCTTTTCCTCCGAAAAGCCATGTTGTTAAATTCGATTAATTATAGGCCAAATGTATAATTATTGGAGAAATAGAGTTTTTATGGGCAGACACAAAAAAAAGCGTGAAGCTGCCGTTATATTGTTATGTGTCTTTTAGGTATCCCCATACCCTTTCAGCCATAACAAACGACAGCTCACGCCTATATTATATTTGAGATAATACAACAGCGTGAGCATGAAGTTTGTTATTCTGGCTGAGTTAAATGGGGAATTTTAAAAGACACAGAATAACACTCGATGCTCTAATACATAATATGTCGCCATGCTTTTCGGCTAACGCTATAGCCACATGACGATGCAAATATAACTATATATTTTGTAAATCAATGTTTTTATTGGCGAATTATTAACAGATAGGCAAGTGTATACTACTCGTTCTTATGCTTTCTCTTTAGCTATCAGCCCATCGAAATACCTCCGCAGCAACCACGCCATGGCTTGCTGTCGCACCATCGTCAGCCGATAGTCCTCGCTGATGGGCAGGTGACCCGGTGGTCTCCAATGGGCGAAGAGGCTCATGGCGTGGCGTTTCTCCTCGGGGGTATCGTGTATCAATCCCCGCTCTTGCAAGGACTGGTAGACACGGGCGGGATAAAGGCGTTCCAGCGGGTAACCGGCCTTGTATTGCTGGAATACCTTGCGGAGGAAGGCACGCTCACGCTCTTCCTTGTAAGCCGTGATATAATAGCCATTGGCATAGATGTCACAAAGCAGGGCAATACATAATAGAAAAGTGTCAGATCCGTATTTGCGCTTTATTTGACGGATTTTACGGTTGCTTAGTAAATCCGTGTCGAGCGGGACATAATCCGGCTCCTTTTTATAAACAGTGCCATTACTCCTCCTTTTCCGGGTATCCTTGAATAAGAAGATTTTTACAATAAGCAGAAAATCAGGTCATGTTTTCAAGGGGTTGAAAATCAGAGTCGTAAAAACATCGTAATGTTTGCGTCGAAACACGTACATGTTTTTCCGAAAAGTCGTACGTGTTTTGGGAAATTCACGTACGTGTTTTTCCGGAAATGATATTGATGTAAAATAGGAACATTAAAAAAAGACAATAACCTTACCTTGTGAGATTCTGTCACAAGAGATATTCCGGGTATTTGATGGTTAGATCGATTTGGGTACGGTTCTCCTATTGGTATCCGAGGACGATGTGGATTTTGGATATTTTCTATTATCTTTGTCTGCTGAAAGTGTATTATCAATTCAAAATGTAAATAATATCATGAGAAAATTATTGTTAGCCTTTTGTGCGTTCGCAACGATTTGTAGCGCCGGGGCGCAGTGGAAGCCCGCCGGAGACAAGATCAAGACGGACTGGGCTGAGAAAGTAGATCCCCGGAATGTATTGCCAGAATATCCACGCCCCGGGATGGAACGTGCGGATTGGCAGAATTTGAACGGCGAGTGGGAATACGCTATCCTTCCAAAAGGACAGGCAGAGCCGACGAGTTTCGATGGGAATATCTTGGTGCCGTTCGCCGTGGAATCCTCCTTGTCCGGCGTGCAAAAAGAAGTGGGGGAGAAGAATGAGTTGTGGTATAAACGAACCTTTACGGTGCCCTCCTCATGGAAAGGAAAAGATATCTTGTTGAACTTCGGCGCCGTGGATTGGAAAGCGGACGTGTTCGTGAATGATATCCTGATCGGTTCCCACACGGGAGGCTTTACCCCGTTTTCCTTGAATATCACTCCCTATCTGAATGGCAAAAGTACGCATAAGCTGGTGGTGCGTGTATGGGACCCGAGCGATAAAGGCTACCAACCCCGTGGAAAGCAAGTGGCCAACCCGGAGGGAATCTGGTATACGCCGGTCACCGGAATCTGGCAGACCGTATGGCTGGAGCCGGTCGCTTCCTCGCATATCACCTCTATCAAGGCGATCCCGAATATCGATAATGGCGTGATGAGCGTGACGGTCGGGGCTTGTTCCGACTCCCCGGTGTCGGACATCGTGGAGGTCAGCTTGCTCGATAAGGGGCAGGTGGTTGCTACCGCCAAGGGCGTACAAGGGACAGAATTACGCTTGGCCGTGCAAAATCCTACGTTGTGGGAACCTTCCAATCCTTATTTATATGATATGAAGGTGAGCTTGTCGAAGAATGGCAAGAAGGTGGACGAGGTGAAATCGTACACCGCCTTCCGTAAGATATCCGCCGAGCGTGACGCCAACGGCATCATGCGTATGCGCTTGAACAACAAGAACCTGTTCCAATACGGCCCGCTGGATCAAGGCTGGTGGCCCGACGGGCTTTACACGGCTCCCACGGACGAGGCGTTGCTGTATGATATCGTGAAGACGAAAGCGTGGGGCTTCAACATGATCCGCAAGCACGTGAAGGTAGAGCCGGCCCGCTGGTACTATCATTGCGATAAGGAAGGTATGCTGGTTTGGCAGGATATGCCTAGCGGCGACATGGGTAACCAATGGGCGCCTCATACGTATAACGGTGGAACCGACAAGGAGCGTACCGAGGAGTCTATCCGTAATTATTACAAGGAGTGGAAGGAGATCATGGACCTGTGCGTCTCGAATCCTAGCGTAGTAGTATGGGTGCCCTTCAACGAGGCTTGGGGCCAGTTCGATACCGAGAAGGCTGCCGAGTGGACAAAAACATACGATCCTTCCCGTCTGGTGAATCCGGCCAGTGGCGGTAATTTCCGTGCGTGCGGCGATATCTTGGATTTGCATAATTACCCGGGCCCGGCGATGTACCTGTTCGATCCGGTGCGTGTAAACGTATTGGGCGAGTATGGTGGTATCGGCTTGGCCGTGGAGAACCATTTGTGGTGGAATAAACGCAACTGGGGCTATGTACAGTTTAAGAATAGCGATGAGGTGACCGCCGAGTACGTGAAGTACGCCAAGGAGTTGAAGGCGATGGTCCCGAAGGGTTTCTCCGCCGCTGTCTACACGCAAACCACGGACGTGGAGGGCGAGGTGAACGGCCTTATGACCTACGACCGTAAAGTGATCAAGATCAACGAGGCCGAGGTGCGCAAGGCGAACCAAGAGGTGATCAAGGCCTTGTCTGAGTAGAAGGCTTAGAAAAAATAGTTATTTGACTCGATGATAGATCCGGTCCGGGCAAAGAGAGATTCTTTCCCGGATCGGATTGTTTTAGCGAAATGAATATGATTCGGAATGTGAGTTTGCGAGACGCCAAGGCGATCGTGGATATATACAATGAATATGTCGTGAATAGCGTGGCTACGTTTGAGACGGAACCTTTGCGGGTGGAGGAGATGGAGGGTCGCATAGCCGGGATCTCGGCGAGCTATCCTTATCTGGTGTACGTGGATCAGGATGAGGTCGTGGGATATTGCTATGCCCATACGTGGAAAGAAAAGGCAGCTTATAAATATACGCTTGAGACCACCGTTTATTTATCCCCGAGATACAAGGGCAAGGGGATCGGCCGGCAGCTTATGGAAAGGCTGATCGAGGAATGTCGGGCAGGCGGCTACCACGCCCTGATCGCCTGCATCACTGAGGGGAATGAGGCCAGCTACTCGCTGCATGAGAAGCTGGGGTTCAGAAAAGTATCCCACTTCGAGAAAGTAGGGCTGAAATTCGGGCGGTGGCTGGACGTGGTAGATTATGAATTGATAATTAAGCCTAACGAGAGGTAACTTTCGAATCTCAATTTTCAATTCTCAATTAATATACCTATCTTCGCGATAAACAAAATGTAAAGAATGAAATACAATACAGAAGGAAAAAGATTGACTTTGCCCGAATACGGACGCAATATCCAAAATATGGTGGACTATTGCGTGACTATCCAAGACAGGGAAGAGCGTAAGCGTTGCGCCAACACGATTATCAACATCATGGGAAACATGTTCCCGCACTTGCGTGACGTAAACGACTTTAAGCATATCCTTTGGGATCATCTGGCGATCATGGCCGATTTTAAGCTCGATATAGACTATCCGTACGAGATCATCAAGAAGGAGAACCTGTATAGCCGTCCGCCTCGTATCCCGTACAACAATAACCGTATACGCTACCGCCATTACGGAAAGACCTTGGAGCTGATGATCCGCAAGGCCACGGAGCTGCAACCCGGCATGGAGAAAGACCAGCTCGTGCGACTGCTGGCCAACCAGATGAAGAAATCGTTCCTTACTTGGAACAAGGAAAGCGTGGACGACCGTAAGATCTTCAAGGATCTGGACGAACTCTCCGGCAGCAAGATCGTATTGAGCGAGGAGGAACATAAACTGGCCGAGAGCCGTGATATATTGGCCCGTAATAACAGTGGCGCCCACAAAAGAAACTTTACGCGTAAAGGCAGATGAGCTCGTTCGTTATAGAAGGTGGTTATCGCTTGTCCGGCGAGATCGTCCCGCAAGGCGCCAAGAATGAGGCGCTGGAGGTGATCTGTGCGACATTGCTAACACCGGAGAAGGTGACCATACACAATGTGCCCGATATCTTGGACGTGAATAACTTAATCCAGCTCCTTAGGGATATGAGGGTCAAGGTGGAGCATCCGTCCGCCGATACCTATACCTTTCAGGCGGACGACGTGGACATGGAGTATTTACGTACCGAGGAGTTCCTGCGCAAGAGTGGTAGCCTGCGGGGTTCCGTGATGATCGTAGGCCCGTTGGTAGCCCGCTTCGGCAGGGCGCTGATCCCGAAACCGGGTGGCGACAAGATCGGGCGACGCCGGCTGGATACGCACTTCGTGGGAATCCAGAAGCTGGGCGCTTGCTTTAGCTACGACGCCGAGCGGCAAGTATACGAGATAGAGGCACGCCAGTTGAAAGGCGCTTATATGCTGCTCGACGAGGCTTCCGTGACCGGAACGGCGAATATCTTGATGGCTGCCGTGCTGGCCGAGGGGGTGACGACGATCTATAACGCCGCCTGCGAGCCTTACCTGCAACAACTTTCCACGATGCTGAACCGCATGGGAGCGAGAATCTCAGGTGTCGGTTCTAACCTATTGACAATAGAAGGTGTACGGTCGCTTTCCGGCACGGAGCATACCATCCTCCCCGATATGATCGAGGTGGGTAGCTTTATCGGTATGGCCGCTATGACCGGATCGGAGATCACCATCAAGAATACAGGATATGATAAGCTGGGGATCATCCCGGACGCTTTTCGCCGCTTGGGTATTACCGTGGAGCAGCGAGGCGATGATATTTATATCCCCCGGCATGATTCCTACGAGATCGATACGTTTATCGATGGTTCTATCATGACCATCGCCGACGCTCCTTGGCCGGGGCTTACACCGGACTTGCTGAGCGTATTTCTCGTAGTGGCTACGCAATCCGTGGGAAGCGTGCTGATCCACCAGAAAATGTTTGAGAGCCGCTTGTTCTTTGTGGACAAGCTAATCGATATGGGAGCCCAGATCATCCTTTGCGACCCGCACCGGGCTACGGTGATCGGGCTGGGCAACCGCTTCAAGTTACGGGGCTCTACGATGGTATCCCCGGATATCCGTGCGGGTATCGCCTTGCTGATCGCCGCCATGAGCGCCGAGGGCACCAGCACGATCCATAATATAGACCAGATCGACCGGGGATATCAAGGGATCGATAAGCGATTGAACCGGATCGGGGCACGTATCACGAGGATTTAAAGATTTTAGGCGATGATTAGAGAAGAAGAGGTTTTCAAGATCGGGCAGTTTGCCAAGCCCCATGGCATCAAGGGGGAGTTGTCGTTGGTGACGAATAGCGATGTGCTGGAAGATGCCGAGGACCCGTACATTGTTTGCGAGATGGATGGTATCTTGGTACCGTTCTTCGTGGAGGATTTCCGCTATAAGACCGATACGGTGGTCTTGGTGAAACTGGAGGACGTGAATTCCGAGGAGGATGCTCGTATGTTTGTGGGCAAGGAGGTGTTTTATCCTTTGGACGCCGTGGACGAGGAGGATCTCGTGGGGGATATGACGTGGGACAGTTTTATCGGTTATACCGTGACGGACGTACAGAAAGGCTATTTAGGAGAGATAACAGACGTGGATGAGACGACAATCAACGTCCTTCTGCGTGTCGATCATAAAGGCGAGGAGCTGTTGATCCCAGCCGTGGAGGAGTTGATCACCGAGGCCGATCATGAGGCCCGTAGCCTCACTGTGTCTTTGCCGGAGGGACTGATTGATTTATAATTGAGAATTTATAATTGAAGATTAGGGGTTGAAAAAGAAGAATACGAAATCGTTTTGGCACCGGATCCGGTTTAAATATAAACTTTCCTTCATCAATGAGGGGACGTTGGAGGAGGTGTGGTCTTTCCGGCTTTCGCAGTTATCGGCGTTTGTCACTTTGGCGGTGTTCGCCTTTTTCTTGATCGCCGTTACCGCTTTTATCATCATCAAGACACCGATTCGCAACTACTTGCCGGGTTATCTCGACGTGGAGGTTCGCAAGGAGATTATGCAGAATGCCTTGCGGGCGGATTCGTTGGAGCGTATGATCGAGATCCAGTCCCTTTATCTGGATAACGTGGCCGGAATCATTTCCGGTACGATGCCCTTGGACTCGATCCGCCAGATAGATTCTTTGGCTAGCAACGATATTAACTATGAGATTCCTCGTAGCAAGGAAGAGACTCGCTTCGTGAAAGATTACGAGGAAGAGGAGAAATATAATTTATCGGTATTGACCGACCCGGGCAAGGTCCCGACCGAGGGGGTCTTTTTCTATAAGCCCGTGAATGGCGTGGTCACCTCTCATTATGAGACGGATGTCCATCATTATGGCGTGGATCTGGCCGCGGCCCCGAAGGAGAGTGTCTTGGCTACGTTGGATGGTACGGTGATCTATACCGGTTTCGATCCGAACCACGGAAACGTAATTCAATTACAACATAAGAACGGATTCATCTCGGTTTATAAGCACAACGAATTGTTGCTAAAAGAGGTGGGAGACCATGTGGTAGCCGGTGAGGCGATCGCTTTGGTCGGGAATACGGGAGAGTTGTCTACCGGGCCGCACCTGCATTTCGAGTTGTGGTATAAGGGCAATCCTGTGAATCCGGAAGAATATATAGCTTTTTGATATTCCATGAAAAAAAGACAGTTAGCGATATTAGGCTCGACCGGTTCCATCGGAACCCAAGCCTTGGAGGTAGTGAGCGAGCATTCCGATCTTTTCGAGGTGTATGCCTTGACTGCGAATAACCAAGTGGACTTATTGATCAATCAGGCCCGGAAATATATGCCGGAGGTGGTGGTGATCGCCAACGAGCGGAAATATCCCGAGCTGAAAGAGGCCTTGGAGGACTTGCCGATCAAGGTATGGGCGGGTGCCGACGCTATCGCCCAGATGGTGCAGTCGGAGCCGATCGATATGGTGCTGACGGCGATGGTGGGTTATTCCGGCTTGCGACCGACGATCTCGGCGATCAAGGCGGGAAAGGCGATCGCCTTGGCGAATAAGGAAACTTTGGTCGTGGCCGGCGAGCTGATCATGAAGCTGGCCGCCGAGCATAAGGTGCCTATCTTGCCGGTGGACTCGGAACATTCGGCCATTTTTCAATGTTTAACAGGTGCGTACGATAATCCGATCGAGAAGATCTTGCTGACGGCTTCCGGCGGTCCGTTCCGGCGGAAGACGCTGGAGGAGCTGGCTACCGTGACGAAGGCGCAGGCCTTGAGGCATCCGAACTGGACGATGGGGGCGAAGATCACGATAGACTCGGCCTCGATGATGAACAAGGGCTTCGAGATGATCGAGGCGAAATGGTTGTTCGATGTCACGCCGGATCAGGTACAGGTGGTGGTGCACCCACAGTCGGTGATCCACTCGATGGTGCAGTTTGAGGATGGCGCCGTGATCGCCCAGCTGGGAATTCCCGACATGAAATTGCCGATCGCCTACGCTTTCTCGTTTCCGACACGTATGAGGAGCATGGCGCCCCGTCTGGATTTTAACCAATATTCGACTTTGACGTTCGAGGAGCCGGATATGGAACGTTTCCGCAACTTGGCTTTCGCTTTCGAGGCGGCCCGCCAAGGAGGGAATATGCCCTGTATCTTGAATGCCGCCAATGAGGTGGTGGTGGCTGCCTTCCTGCAAGATCGTATCGGCTTCTTGCAAATGAGCGACGTGATCGAGCGGACTATGCGGAAAGCCTCGTTTATCGTCAATCCCTCGTATGAGGATTACGTGGCTACCGACACCGAGGCTAGGCGGTTGGCGGCCGAGTTATTTTGAAATAATTTAAAACAGAACAAACAATAGTAGATGGAAACTTTTTTGATTAAGGCGTTACAGCTCATCTTGAGCTTATCGATACTGGTGATTGTCCACGAGTTCGGGCATTTTATCTTCGCCCGGATTTTCAAGGTGCGGGTAGAGAAGTTCTACCTCTTCTTCGATCCGTGGTTCTCGCTATTCAAGTACAAGCCGAAAAACAGTGACACGGAATACGGTGTAGGCTGGCTTCCGTTGGGAGGATATTGTAAGATCTCCGGTATGATCGACGAGAGTATGGACAAGGAGGCGATGGCCCAGCCGCCCAAGCCTTACGAGTTCCGCTCCAAGCCGGCCGGACAGCGTTTGATGATTATGGTAGCGGGCGTGGTGTTCAACTTCTTGCTGGCTTTGTTTATTTATTCCATGATCTTGTTTACGTGGGGCGATACGTACTTGCCCTTGAAGAACATGAAGATGGGTATGAATTATAGCGAGACGTTCCAGAACGTCGGTTTTCATGACGGTGATATCTTGCTGAGAGCGGACAATGAGGAGTTGGAGCGTTTCGGTAGCGACAGTTTCCGCAAGGTGGTGGAGGCAAAGACCGTGACGGTGCTCCGTGACGGGCGGGAGACCGTGATCTCCATACCGGAGGATATGATGCAACGTTGCATGCGTGACGGAAAAGGCTTCGCCGATCCTTTGCGTATCCCGATGGTTGTTCGTGAGCTTCCCGACAAGAATGCCCCGGCGGCTCTTGCCGGCATGCAGCCGAAGGATAGCGTGGTGGCTATTAACGGTGTGGCTACCCCGACGTTTTATGATGCCTCTGGGTTATTGTCAGAGAATAAGGGTGAAGAGGTGACAGTAGATTTCTACCGGAACGGCCAGTTGGAGTCCTTGACCATGAGGACGGACTCGGCCGGGAAAATTGGCGTAGCGGTGATGTTGCCTACGGATCTCTATCAGACCGTGACCCGCAAATACGGTTTCTTCGAGTCGTTCCCCGCCGGTATTAAATTAGGTATTAATACCTTGAAGGGATATGTGAACGACATGAAATATGTGTTTACGAAGGAAGGTGCCTCCAGTTTGGGCGGTTTCGGTACGATCGGCGGATTGTTCCCGTCTGTCTGGGATTGGCGGATTTTCTGGGAACGTACGGCTTTCCTATCTATCATCTTGGCGTTCATGAATATCTTGCCGATTCCGGCCTTGGATGGCGGACACGTGATGTTCTTGATCTATGAGGTAGTGGCCCGTCGCAAACCGAGCGATAAATTCCTAGAGTATGCCCAAATGGCAGGTATGTTTATCCTGTTCGCTTTATTGATCTATGCGAATGGAAATGACATCTTCCGCTTCTTCTTCAAGTAGCGTATGTCTCTACAGCTAGATACAAAAAAACTCCCGGATCACATAGAAAAGTGATCCGGGAGGTTTTTTTGTATGAATAAAGTCCTCTTTCTTATTTCAGGATGTCGTTGATAGAAGCGAGGATCTTCTTGGAGTTCTCGTCTTTCGGGTCGAGTTCGACTGCCTTTGTCAAATATTCTTTCGCTTGCTTGAAATCTTTGTCGGCTTTCGCTTTCTCGGCGTTGTATTTATCCGGCTCGGAAGTAGCGATCGGGGTAGCGGCCTGTAATATCTTCGCTCCGTTGCCATACAGCATGGCGCCAAGGCTGTAGTAAGCGTTGCTCTGGTAATCCTTGTTCGATACGGCTAGGACCTCTTTGTACATTTTCTCGGCACCGGCCAGATCTCCCTTCTTTTGGGCGGCTTGTCCTTGTTTGATGCAGTAACCGTAAAGCAACTTTTCCAGATTGGTCTTATTCTTGTTTCCATCGGGAATCACTTTTAATCCCTCTTTTACCGTAGTCAGGAATTCTTCTGTCTTGTTTAAGTTACGGTAAGCCATGGCCTCGCCTACATAAGAGTCGTCTACGTTGTAGTTCATCTTAACGGCCATGTCGAAATACTTGGCGGCCTCGGCGTAGTTCTTCGCTTGATTAGCGGCGTATCCGCAATTGAAGATACGGGCCGTGTCTTGGTAATTGTTTTGTTTCAAGTATTCGCCGTATTTTGTTACGACGGTAGCGTAATCTTTTGCTTTCAAAGCAGCGTCACCTTCATCTCTTAATTTGTCAGCGTCTTGTGCGAATAGGTTTCCGACACATAGGCATAAAGCCACTAATAAAACAATTTTCTTCATGGTAATTATTAAATTTGATTGATTTTGTGCTCTAAGTTAAGGCGTGCGGGAAAAGAAGCCAAGATATTTTACGTTTTTTAGAAAACAATAAAAATAGAAAACATAAAAAAGGGATTGCTTACGGCAATCCCTACTGATGAAAGATTCTTTGAAACTTATGCTTTGAGTGAAGGAAAAGCCTCAGCCACGGCGGGGTAGACAATCTTTCCTTCCACGATGTTTAATCCCAGTTCTAGGCCCGGATCTTCTTCGCAGGCTTTTTCCCAACCTCTGTCGGCAAGCTTGATCACGTACGGCAGGGTAGCGTTGGTCAAGGCTAACGTGGAAGTCTGCGGGACCGCTCCCGGAATGTTGGCTACGCAGTAATGGAGGATATCGTCTATCTCATAAACCGGATTGGCGTGCGTAGTCGGATGGGAGGTCTCGAAGCAACCGCCTTGATCGATGGCTACGTCTACCAATACGCTGCCCGGTTTTAATAACTTCAACATATCCCGGGTGATCAAGTGCGGGGCCTTGGCTCCGGGGATTAATACGGCGCCGATCACTAAATCGGTTGTGGGTAATTCCTGTTCGATCGTATGCGTGGAAGAGAACAATGTCTTCACGTTTTTCGGCATCGTCTCGGACAGATAGCGCAAGCGGGGAAGCGAGATGTCGGCAATCGTGACATCGGCGCCTAGCCCGGCGGCCATCAAGGCGGCGTTGTGGCCTACCACACCACCGCCTAAAACTAATACCTTACCCGGTTTCACGCCTGGCACGCCACCTAGCAATACGCCTTTGCCACCTTGCGGTTTCTCAAGGAAACGAGCGCCTTCCTGTACGGACATGCGTCCGGCCACCTCACTCATAGGAATCAAAAGGGGTAACGTATGATCTGGGTTCTCCACGGTCTCGTAAGCCAGACAGATGGAGCCGCTCTTTATCATGGCAAGGGTGAGAGCCTCGTCGGATGCGAAATGGAAGTAGGTGAAGACAAGCTGTCCTTTGCGTACCAAGGGATATTCGCTGGCGATCGGCTCTTTTACTTTTACGATCATTTCGGCAATTCCATATACATCCTCAATGGCCGGGAGTATCCGGGCCCCTGCCGCCACATAGGCGTCATCGGCGAAACCACTGTTTATACCAGCCGTGTGTTGTACATACACGGTATGACCTCTTTTCACCAACTCTTTGGCTCCGGCGGGAGTAAGAGCTACCCTGTTCTCGTTGTTCTTGATTTCTTTTGGAATTCCAATAATCATAATGGTAGCATTTAATGGGTTTATATGCCTGCAATATACAAAAAAGAGGAACAGATTGGTATTCTGTCCCTCTTTTTTTATCTTATTTCTTGTTCCTTATAAACCTTGTCCGTGGCAGTTCTTGTATTTCTTGCCACTTCCGCAAGGACATGGATCATTGCGTCCTACTCGTTTCTCGGCACGGACCGGAGCTTGCTTCGGTTGAGGTGCCTCAGCTTGGGTGTTGTTTCCGCTCAAGTCTGTTTTCTCCGTGCGGTAACGGCTCATATCCTCGTGCTTCTCCGGGGCGGCCTCTTGTACGGCGATACGTTGACGGGCTCTTTCCTCGGCGATCGCTTGGGCGGCTTGCTGGGCTACGGCCGCTTGACGGGCTTGCATGGCTTGGCGTTGCTCCTCGGTCGGCTCCTCACGTACCGGGATCTGTCCACGCATCAAGATGGCGGCTGTCTTACGGTTCATGTTGTTTACCATTGTCTTGAACAGGTTGTAAGATTCAAGTTTGTAGATCAACAAAGGATCCTTGTTCTCGTAGCTAGCGTTTTGTACGGAGTGGCGCAGCTCATCCATCTCACGTAGATGCTCTTTCCATCCCTCGTCGATCATATGCAATACGATTGATTTCTGGAAGGATTTAACGATTGCCTTACATTCCGTGTCGTAAGCCTCTTTCAGGTTGCAAGATACATTATACATGCGCTTGCCGTCCGTGATAGGGATCATGATATTCTCGTACATCGCTCCTTGATTCTCGTACACTTGCTTGATGACCGGGTGAGCGACTTGCGTCATGCGTTCCATACGACGTTTATAAGTCTTCAATGCCTCCTCGAACAATTTCTCTACGAGTTGCTCCGGTTTCATGCTCTTGAATTCGTCTTCCGTGAACGGGCTTTCCATGGCGAATGTCTTGAACAATTCCAACTTGAAGCCCTCGAAATCCTCGGCGTGTTGATCGGCGATAGCTGTAGAAGTATCGTAAATCGTGTTCAATACGTCCAGACCGATACGCTCTCCCATCAAGGCGTGGCGACGGCGGGTGTAGATTACGTTACGTTGCGAGTTCATCACGTCGTCGTATTCCAACAGACGTTTACGGATACCGAAGTTGTTTTCCTCTACCTTCTTCTGGGCACGTTCTACGGACTTGCTCAACATATTGTGCTCCAGAACCTCGCCTTCCTTGAAACCAAGCTTATCCATCAAGCCGGCGATCTTCTCGGAAGCGAATAAACGCATCAAGTCGTCTTCCAGTGAAACGAAGAATACGGAAGAACCCGGGTCTCCCTGACGTCCGGCACGACCACGTAACTGACGGTCTACACGACGGCTCTCATGGCGTTCCGTACCGATGATAGCCAAACCGCCTGCGTCTTTCACGTCCTTGGACAGCTTGATATCGGTACCACGACCGGCCATGTTGGTAGCGATCGTAACCGTACTCTTTTGACCCGCCAAGGCCACGATCTCGGCCTCTTTCTGGTGCAACTTAGCGTTCAATACATTGTGCTGGATCTTACGCATCGTAAGCATACGGCTCAATAACTCGGAGATCTCTACGGATGTCGTACCCACCAATACTGGGCGGCCTGCCTCCGTCAGCTGAACGATTTCCTCGATAACAGCGTTATATTTCTCACGTTTTGTCTTGTAGATACGATCGTTCATATCGTTACGGGCGATCGGTCGGTTGGTCGGGATCACTACTACGTCCAATTTGTAGATATCCCAGAACTCGCCTGCTTCCGTCTCCGCCGTACCGGTCATACCGGACAGCTTATGGTACATACGGAAGTAGTTCTGCAAGGTGATCGTGGCGAATGTTTGTGTAGCGGCCTCTACCTTTACACGTTCCTTAGCCTCGATCGCTTGGTGCAGGCCATCGGAATAACGACGTCCGTCCATGATACGACCCGTCTGCTCGTCAACGATCATGACCTTGTTGTCCATAACCACGTACTCATCATCCTTCTCGAATAAGGTGTAAGCTTTCAATAATTGGTTGATGGTATGTACACGCTCGCTCTTGACGGAATAGTTCGCCAATATCTCGTCCTTTTGGGCCTGTTTCTCTTCCTCGGTTCCTGTCATATTCTCCAATTGGGATAATTGGGAAGTGATATCGGGAAGTACGAAGAAGGTCGGGTCGTCCGTCTTACCGGTCAATAGGTCGATACCTTTATCCGTCAATTCGATACTGTTGTTCTTCTCGTCGATCACGAAATACAACTCATCGGTCGCCTCGTGCATATGGCGCATATTCTCGGACATGAAATATTCTTCCGTCTTCAACATTTGAGCTTTTACGCCTTGCTCGCTTAAGAACTTGATCAACGCCTTGTTGCGGGGATATCCCTTGAAGGAGCGGTACAGAAGGATAGAGCCTTCCTCAACGACCTTCTGGTCATCGCTAGCCATTTTCTTCTTGGCCTCGATCAATAATTTGGAGCAAAGGTCTTTCTGCGCGTTCACGACAACCTCCACGTTCGGGCGGAATTGCTCGAATAATTGTTCCTCGCCACGAGGGATCGGTCCGGAGATGATCAGCGGCGTACGAGCGTCATCGATCAATACGGAGTCCACCTCATCGACGATGGAGTAGTTATGCTTGCGTTGTACCAAGTCTTTCGGGCTGATCGCCATATTGTCGCGCAAGTAGTCGAAACCGAACTCGTTGTTCGTACCGAACGTGATATCCGCCTCATAAGCCTTACGGCGAGCCTCGGAATTCGGCTGGTGCTTATCGATACAGTCTACGGAAAGCCCGTGGAACATATAAAGCGGTCCCATCCACTCGGAGTCACGTTTTGACAAGTAATCATTCACGGTTACCACGTGTACACCGTTACGTGTCAAGGCGTTCAAGAATACCGGAAGGGTAGCCACCAAGGTCTTACCTTCACCGGTAGCCATCTCGGCGATCTTACCTTTATGAAGAACGACGCCACCGAATAGCTGAACGTCGTAATGGATCATATCCCAAGTGATCTCGTTACCACCGGCTTTCCAGTGATTGGCGTAGATCGCCTTATCGTCCTCGATGCGGACAAAGTCGAAACGAGCGGCCAGATCCCGGTCGAATTGGTTAGCGGTAACTACCACTTCCTCATTCTCGGCGAAACGGCGGGCCGTATCTTTCATGATGGCGAATACCTCGGGCAAGGATTGCTCCAGTACTACTTCCATCTTGTCCGTGATGGCTTTCTCAATTTTATCTACCTCGGCCCAGATCGCCTCACGTTCTTCCAGTTCCTTATCCTCGATGCCTTTGCGAAGCTCTTCCACTTGCGCTTTCTCCTCGGCTACGTAGTCCTGGATACGTTGTTTGATCTCATCTGTTTTCGCACGCAACTCGTCGTTCGAGAGTGCCTTGATTGACGGATATACGGCCTTTACCTTATCTACGTAAGGTGTGATTTCTTTAAGGTCACGCTGCGACTTATTGCCGAACAGCTTCGTCATAAACTCATTAAATCCCATGATTCTTATGTTAATTGATAATTGAAAATTGAAAATTGAAAATTGAGAGTTCAACTTCCGATTGTCAATGAGCAATCATCGTCTGTTATTACTTTGTTGTTTGAATTCAGATAAAATACTTAGGGGAGAACCACCTACCTTTCCCTTCTATGATAATTTTCAATTCTCAATTACCGATTTTCAATTTCCCAAAGCGGTAGGCTTTGAGTAGCGTTTGGTGGCCTGATTCTTAGCACATGGGTTACCGTGGGGGCTACCTCAGTGGCCTTGACTTCGCGGTAGATATGTTGGGGTTTCAACCCGTTGCCCATAAATACCAGCGGGGTGATAACAGCATTATTGCGTATAATCTTGACTTTTTCTTTCGGATTGTCGAGGTTCACTTTCCAACCGGGTTGCAACTCGATGATCAGATCGCCCCGTCTCAGATGGTGCGTACCTTGACGGAACTTGGCGGTTCCCTCGTTCCAGTCACCCGTAAGCAAGCTTCTACCCGTAGTGACGAGTTGTACGCCACTAAATTCCTGTATGAATTCGGCGGCCTTGTTCTGTAAAGTCGTCAAATCCAGCTTGGCGTCTTCTATCGCCTTGCGGTTCAAGTAGATCTGGTTGTCGTAGTATCCTTGTACCCAGCTGGTATGTTGGCCGTAAATGGCCATCAAGTACATATTAAGCAGGGCTAGACAACGTTTCGGGTGAAACTCGCCACCGTTCACCATCAAGCCGTCCGGATAAGACTCCTCGCTTTTATAATAACCGGAACCGGTGAAGACTACCAATGTATTGGCCAAGCCCACTTTCTTGTCGATCGTATCCAATAGCTTCTCGATGTCTTGATCGAGTTGGTAATACGTATCTTGAATCTCCCGGGTGTATTCCTTGCTCATCGTACCCCGGTAATTGCCCGCGTAGTACGTGATAGACAACATATCCGGGCAACTGCGTGTACCAAACCCTCCGTACTCTAGGAACTGGAGGGCCAAACGATTGATCTCCTTATTGATGAACGGCGAGGTCTTCAGGTTCGGATAGCAGTTCGCAAACTTCTCGCTGAACGTATAGCGGAAAGGTAGATCGTCTAATACGTAAGGAAAGGCATTGTATTTCTCCATTGGAAGGGTAGGAGTCCATACCATGGTTTCCAAGCGTGACGCCAAAGATTCCGGGCCGTTATTATAGCGGTCTACGTACCAAGGGATTCCCTTATAATACGTCGTGGTAGCCCATTTCCCGTTGGTGTTATCCATCCAGAAAGCTCCGTTCGCCGCATGTCCGGCGGAAAGGATGGCGCTCTCGGCATCCGGGGCGATGGAATATACGTCGCTTCTTCCTTGAGAGGCGATTTTCAACTCGTCGCCGATCGTGGAACTGAATAAATTCTTGGGCGAATAATTCTCTTTCGTGTAATTACCCAGATATTCAGGATCATTTAAGATCGAGACCTCTTTCTCTTTCTCGAAATCAAATGTCTTATCTCCGGCGATACCGCTGAAGCAAGGGTTGCTTCCGGTAAAAAGAGTCGCGAACGCGCTGGCTTGGTCTATGTCAGAGAACTCGAAGCGGATATTGTTATACACCAACCCCTCGTTCATCAAACGCTTGAAGCCCCGTTCGCCAAATGTATTATAAAAGTATTCTATATAGTCGCCCCTTAGCTGATCCACAGTAATACATACCACCAATTTGGGGGTACGCTGCTGCGCCTCAAGGTTTGTTACCACGAGGATAGCGATAAGTGACGTTATAATTTTTCTCATCCGATTCTCCATATCTTTCTGTAAACACCCCAACCCGAACGAACCCAAATCGAGGCTACAAGCGGAATAAAGGCACTGTTTAGATGTTGCGGAATGAAATGCCATCCCAGTAACATCAGCGTAAGCGCCGCAAAGTTAATAAAATGATAGTAATATGCAGCCTTCTTCAGCTTTTTTACGCAAAACAAAATAACAGCGATCAAATCGAGCGGCTGTAACCATACCAAAGACCAGTTCGGCCACGTGCAGGGATGGACGGATATGAAGCTAAGAAAGAAGAGGATGACACCTCCGGCTCCGGCTACCGAGAAAAGGACACAATCCACCCACAGGAAGTATTTTTTTTTGCGCCATTCGATCCAAGTAAGCCCTAAAACGATTCCGAACAGAAGCCAAGCGCAGACTAAAGGGGTGAATAAATCCCAGATATCTTTTTCCGGCTCGTCGGCTTCCCCGGCTCCGATCACGTGGGTCTCGCTCACCAATGGGCGGATTGTCCCGTCCGGGCCCGTGATGGTGGCTTTAGAGAACGCTTCTTTTAGATAAGGGGGGAGGAAGAGCATCTCGTGCTGGGTGGCCTCCCGGTCGGTGGGGCTGCCTAGCGCTAGGTCGCATCCGAATGTGAGCCACGGATGGTTTCGGGTACAATAATTAATAAGATCCCGGAAGGTCTGGGATTGATAGGGATACTGATAATCGATGCTCCCGTTGATCTCCTTTTCCAATATCGCGGCAGGGCGGGTAGCGCAATTATCGAAGAAGAAGTTATAACGATATACCCTGTTCTCCGGCCTGTAATTAATAAGCAGGGCATCCCATATATGTTCTTTCTCTTCTTGGGTGAGGTTCAATACTTGTTCCGTGATATCGCTGCCCCGCATTTGGTACTCGATCACGTAGTCTTGGAAATCGGCTACTCCCAGTTTATAATCCGTCTCTCCTTTAGCGAATCGGTAGATAAAATTAGGTTTGGAGAAATCAAATATACCGTAATTGAATATATAATCTATATTTTGCTTGGGATCGTATATGCGTAGAGCGGCATGCCCGTACACGGTGAATACCTCTTCATCGTATGGTGCGCTGGTCATCAGACTGATACGGGCTTCCTCGCTCAGTTTGGGTTGCGCTATCGCCGATAGGGAAAGAATCCCCAGCAGGAATAGAAATATGCTTTTTGTCATTCTCTTCTTGATTATTTGACGCAAAGGTAGATTATTTTTCTTAAACAGTATAGATCGTTTAAGCATAACATATGGCTTTATGTCGAGAAAAGAGATAGCTTTGTTTTTATTATAAAGGGAAAAGGAAACTTGGTTACGTCTTTGATTATAAGAGTGTTGCAGTTTTTGTGGATTTTTTTTAAGAAACTTCTGTTTCCTCATAGGAAAACAAAAGTTTTCCTATGAGGAAACAGAAGTTTCCCTTGCACAAAACTCTAGTTTCTAGCTAGAGAAACAGACGTTGTTTTTAGAAGGAGCATTGAGGAGATAAAACAAAATTAGGCGACCATCCTTATTTGGATAATCGCCTAATGCCTGATAGAGCGGTAGGCGAGGCTCGAACTCGTGACCCTCAGCTTGGGAAGCTGATGCTCTACCAACTGAGCTACTACCGCATTGCGAGTGCAAATGTATACAAATCTTTCTTTTTTTAGTAACTTTGGCGAGAAAATTTTATAAAAAAGAATTAAGTATGGAAAAACTAGTCTTGATAAAGGTAGGAGGGAAGATCGTTGAGGAAGAAGAAACGCTTCGTCAATTATTGAACGATTTCGCTGCTATCGAGGGATATAAGGTCTTGGTGCATGGGGGAGGACGCTCGGCTACCAAGCTTGCCGCCCAACTAGGGATCGAGAGCAAGATGGTGAACGGTCGCCGTATTACAGATGCCGAGACCTTGAAGGTCGTGACAATGGTCTATGGCGGGTTGGTGAATAAAAACATCGTAGCGGGCTTGCAGGCGTTGGGCGTAAACGCTTTAGGATTGACTGGTGCGGACATGAATTTGATGCGCTCCGACAAACGTCCCGTGGCAGAGGTGGATTATGGTTTCGTAGGCGACGTGAAAGAGGTGAATGCCGATTTGCTAGCCTCTCTTATCCATCAAGGTATCGTGCCGGTACTGGCTCCTCTTACACATGATAAGCAAGGCCATATGTTGAATACGAACGCTGATACGATAGCGGGAGAAGCCGCTAAAGCGTTGGCGAAACATTTTGAGGTGACATTGATGTTCTGTTTCGAGAAAAAAGGCGTTTTGTTGGACGAGAACGATGATGAGAGCGTGATACCGGAAATCGATCGTATAGCGTTTAAGGGATATGTAGAACAAGGAATTATCCAAGGGGGCATGATCCCGAAGCTGGAAAACGCTTACCAAGCGATAGACGCCGGGGTGAAGCAAGTGATTATTACGCAAGCCTCGGAGATTCACCAAGGAAAAGGGACGAGAGTCTTTTAAATAGATGAGGGGCTGTTTATGGCCCCTCACGTACATTATATAATAGGTCTATCAAAGACTCCGAATCTTGATATTACGGAACCAGATTAATGAATCTCCATGTTTTCCTTGTAATCCGATAAATCCTTTGGTCGGTAATTCGGCGAAAGGTTTGGGCAACCAACTTGGGATATCGCTTCCATCCGGGTTCTTGGTGCCGGAAGTCCATTTGCTCATATCCATTTCGGTAACTTTCTTTCCATTGAGGATAACCATGATATGTTGTCCGGCGCATTTGATACGCATATGATTCCACTCTCCGGGTTTTTTGACTACCTTGTCTTGCACGGCGCCTAGATGTCCGTAAATGGCTCCGCATTTCTCATACGGCTTGCCGTTTCCCCATTTTTCACAATGGTCGTCCGCTATCTGTATTTCTACCGAGTTGGGTATCCAATCCTTCGTGTCCGTACAGTAAACGACTACTCCGCTGTTCGTGCCCACGTCGGTCTTAAAATCAAGATCCAGCTCGAAGTTCTCATATTCATCCTTTGTCCAGATAGACTCGTCCTTCACGGCACCTAACACGCCATCAGTCTCGCTCCAAACTTCCGGATTGTAGTTGGCGTTTTCCAGATTTTTACCGAAGAGAGGCTTCCATTTATTGTTATCCGCCGCGAATGAGGAGAATGTACTTGCCACACACCATAAAGTAGCCATGGCTAAAAGAAAATGTTTCATGCTATTAGTTTTAAAGATTTACGTGAGGCAAATGTATTCATTTATTTTGGAAGGAACATAGTCTACGAAGAACGATTTTATTTACAAGTGAAAGCGAAATAGGTTGAAATGCTATGATTCTTAAGGAAATCTTCTTTTTTTTATCAAAGATCAAATAGTTTGTTAAAATGATATTAAAATCTTGTATAATCTTTATTGTTGTAAAATAGATTAACTAAAAAACACCTATTGCTTGATTGGTTTTGTGTTATTATGATATTGCTTATGTGTCAAAATATACATTTAATAGGTCTGGAAATGACGTTATGAAATATATTTGACTGTTTTAATGACACAAAATCATGGTATTATTTGTTTTTAACAGAAAATATTCTTTATATTTGCAGTGTGAGGATTAGGTGTATGTGTGATTGTATGTAAAAGTAAAGTAAATATTTTAATGTAATTTTATATATATGCATGTATAATCCTGCTGTTTTAAACTAAGTTCTTCGTAAACTATGGTAAGTTATGTGTGAAATTTGATTTAAATAATTAATTGTTAAATAAAAAGCGTGTTTATGAGAAGGTTGACTTTTTTGTTATTATGCTTGTTTATAGGCATAGGAGTCGCAACGGCACAGACGATGAAGATAACAGGTAATGTTATATCATCGGAAGATCAGCAACCCGTGATCGGTGCGGCTGTCGTTGTGAAAGGCACTACGATTGGTACGGTTACGGACTTTGAGGGAAACTTTAGTTTAGATGTACCGAGAGACGCTAAGATGATCTTTATTTCTTATGTAGGATTGAAAACGAAGGAAGTACCTGTGGCATCCGTGATCAACGTTGTTTTGGACTCGGATTCAAAAGCGTTGGATGAGGTGGTTGTAACCGCTATGGGTTTGACTCGTGAGAAGAAAGCCTTGGGTTATGCCCTGCAAGAGGTGAAATCTGATGAGTTGACAAAAGCTGGCCAACAGAGCTTGGCGACCTCACTTTCCGGTAAGATCGCCGGTGTGCAGATTACTTCTCAAGGTGGACAGGTTGGTGCGTCGCAGAATATCGTGGTTCGCGGTAATTCCTCTTTTGGTAATAACCAACCGTTGATCGTTGTGGACGGTGTGCCTATCGCTAATGATAATGCGAAAGGTGCCACTGTAAACTTGGGTTCCGGCTTGAATGATATTAATCCGGAGGATATAGAGTCCATCTCTGTGTTGAAGGGTGGATCTGCCGCTTTGTATGGTATGCGTGCCGGTAATGGCGTTATCTTGGTTACTACTAAATCCGGTAAGAAAGACAAGGGTGTATCTATCTCTTATGAGGGTGATATCACGATTGACCGGGTTTATAATTTGCCTAGATTGCAGAATAAGTACGGACAAGGCTATTACGCTTCCGAGTATGATTGGAAGGAAGCGCAAGCGGGGGGATATTCTGGCGATTATCAAACTTTTGCCTTGGAGAATGGTTACAATTATGTAGATGGTATGGGTAGTGGTATCAACGATAACGCGGATGAGTCTTGGGGACCTCGCTTGGATATCGGATTGAATTTGCCGCAATACAATAGCCCGGTGATCGATGGCGTGCGTCAGGCTACTCCTTGGGTTTCCTGCCCGGACAATATCAAGAATTTCTTCCAAACGGGTTATTCAATGAATCATACGGTGGCTTTGTCTGCCTCTACGGATAAAACGTCTACACGCGCATCTTTATCTTTCCGTGATCAAAGCGGTACGACCCCGAACACTGATCAGAAGCGCTATGCTATGGCGGTGAACACGAAAATGACGTTTAATAAGTATATTGATTTCGACTTGTCTGCGAATTATATTCGCACGAAAAGCGCGAACTTGCCGGGTACGGGATATAACAGTACGAATGCTTTGCAGTCTATCATGCAGTGGTTTGGTCGTCAAGTTGATTTGAAGGATTTGAAGAATAATTGGGATCAAGTGGATGAGTATGGAAAATATACGCATTATAACTGGATACAGTCTTTCCATGCGAATCCGTATTGGACATTGAATAAGAATACCAATAGTTATGATCGTAATCGTTTCTATGGCAAGACCTCTTTGTATATCAAACCGACCGATTGGTTAAAGTTTGAAGGTCGTATGGGCTTGGATCATTACGATTCTAATCAGTTCTCTCGTATTTTATGGAATATCGACTATCCGAATGGATATTTCCGTAGCTTCGACCGTTCGATGACTGAGTTTAACGCGGACTTTATCGCCTACGTGAACAAGAACTTCGGTGATTGGGCCTTGAATGGTTTGGCTGGAGCCAACTATCGTGATTATCAAACAGCTATCATGGGGACAGGTGCGGACGAATTGACCGCAGAGGGGTTGTTTACCGTAGCGAACGCTCATGGAACCCCGTACACCTTGAACGACCATGAGAAACGTCGTTCAAACTCTGTATACGCTAATGCCTCTATCGGCTACAAGAATATGGCTTATGCCGAGGTAAGTGTCCGTAATGACTGGGACTCTACGATCAAGGACGCTTTCTTCTATCCTTCTTTCAGTGGTAGCTGGATCTTGACCGAGACATTCCCCGGATTGCAAAATGGCGATTATTTGAATTTCTTGAAATTGCGTGGTGGTTGGGCAAAGATCGGTTCCGCAACGGACCCGTATCGTTCGAACGCTTATTATTCATTGATCAGTTCTTCGTTCAATGGTACTACATTGTTCTATAATCCGACAATCCTTCCTCCTACAAATCTTCGTCCGGAGAGCGTAAAGACTTGGGAAGTTGGTGTTGAGGCTAATTTGTTCAACAATCGTTTGCATATTGATGCCGCATATTATAATAAGGTGACGAGCGATCAGATCATGAATGCGAATGTGGCTACCTCTACCGGTTATACCTCTATGTATATCAACGCTGGAAAGATCAGCAACAAGGGTGTCGAGTTGCAGGTATCCGGTGATATCATCAAGAATCCGAAGGGATTCAACTGGACGGCTACGTTGAACTGGGCGAAGGATAAGAGCCGAATCGATGAGCTTTATACAGATCCCGTTACCGGACAGTCCTTGGACGCTTACCAAATCGGTAGTAGCTGGAGCGTGAAGAACTATGCTATGGTCGGTAAGAGCTGGGGTACTTTGGTAGGTACTGGTTACGTATATAATGAGGATGGCTCGATCTTGGTAGAGGATGGTATTCCTGTGTACGAGGCCGGAAAAGAGATCGGTGATGTTACGCCGAAGTGGTTGGCTGGTTTCAGCAATGAGTTCTCTTATAAGGATTGGAGCTTCGGTTTCTTATTGGATTTCCGTTTGGGTGGTGACATATATTCTGTTACACAAGCATTCGGTTCTCAGACGGGTATCTTGAAACACACGGCAGAAGGCGATTTGCGTGAGAATGGCGTCGTACTTGGCCAGAATTATATGACGGACAAGGTCTTCAAGACCGCAGATGGTAAGATTAATGATGTCGCTGTCAACGCGGAGGACTTCTTCTATAATTATTATACGATTTGTGAGATGTCTGTATTCGATGGTTCTTACTTGAAATTGCGTGAGGCTCACCTGACATATAATTTCCCGAAATCAATTCTAGAGAAGACTAAATGTATCAAGGCCGCTCATGTATCATTGGTTGGTACGAACTTGGCGTTGCTTTGGGTGCATAAGTCAAATATCGCTCATATTGATCCGGAGTCTACAAGTACCGGTGGTGATGATCCCGAGACTGCGGCTACAAGCAGAGGATTCAACTCTGGTGTAGGTTTTGAGTCCAACTCTTATCCTCCTTCTCGTAGTTTTGGTCTTAAGTTAGGTGTAACATTTTAATCAACATTAATCTGAGGAATTTAATATGAAAAGATATATCAAGAATTTCATGATGGCTATGATGGTCGGCGCTACTGTATTCGGTAGCTCGTGTACCGATTCGTTTGAGGAGGTCAATACAGACCCAGATAGCCCTACGGATGTGCCTACGACGAATCTTCTGGCGTATTCTTTATATTACACATCCTATCGTCTGTATGATCGGTGGTTCGCAATGGATGAGCCGATGACTTTCTGCGGATATGCTTCGAAGATGACTTATATCGACGAGTCCCGCTATAATTTCCGTACGGGTGTACAGGATACGAACTGGGAGTATTTGTATCGTATATTGAATAACCTGAAAGATATCGAGAAGCGTGCCACGTTTAATGAGACTCCTAATATGCTGAACGTATCGAAGGTTATGCAGGTTCATTTGATGCAGGTGGCCACGGATCGTTGGCGTGATGTCCCTTATACGGATGCCGCTAAGATGACGGATGGAATCTTGCAGCCGAAATACGATAAGCAAGAGGATATTTATCCGGGCTTATTGGCTACGTTGAAGGAAGCAGCGGATGGCTTTGCCGATGGTGGTAGTGATGACTTAGGCGAGGGAGACCTGTTATTCGGTGGTGATATCGAGAAGTGGCAGAGATATTGTAATTCTATGCGTCTTCGTTTAGCGATGCGTATCTCAGAGGTTTCCCCGGCGTTGGCTAAGGAGACCGTAGAGGAAGTTATGGGTAATCCCACTAAGTATCCGATCATGGAAAGCAACGATGATAATGCTTTCTTCTGGTGGATCGGAACAGACCCCAACTATTACGAACCGATGGCAGACGGTTATCGTACACGTAAGACGGAGTATTGTGCCGCAGACGTGATCGTGGATCATATGAATACACGTGAGGACCCTCGTCGCTCATCTTATTTCCAACCCACAAAAGAAAGTGTGGAGGCCGGTGAGCCTAAGTATGTAGGTTATACGATCGGGGCGAAAGCGAATGCGGTAGCTTCTAAATATTCCATTTGGGGAGCACGTTTCTTTACGGACTTGGCTGGTTTTTCTCCTTATATGCGTGTCGCTGAGCCTTGGTTCTGTGTCGCTGAGGCATCTATGTTGGGATGGAATACCGGAATCTCCGCAGAGGACGCATACAATAAGGCTGTTACCTATTCCATGGAAGAGAATAGCGTATCTGCCGAAGATATAGCGGATTACCTTGCGAACGCGGGTAAGTTCACGAATGATAAGAAACAGATTTATTATGAGGAATGGGTTGCCATGTTCAAGCAAGGAATGGAAGGTTGGTCATTGTATCGCCGTACAGGCGTGCCAGACAACTTGTATCCGGCTCCGGGCCGTCCGGCAAACTATTCTAATCATAACGTACCTCCATTCCGCTCTCCGTATCCTGATAAGGAACGTAATTTGAACAATGCGAATTGTGCTCCCTTCGATGCGGAAGTCGTGGATAATTTGTGGGGTAAACAAATGTGGTGGGATACACGTACAGGCGTTCATTAACTACTAGTTAACATAGACATACCAAGTGCCTGTATACTATAGAGGGGCTGCTCGTGATGAGTGCCCCCTTTTTTTGTCATTATGCTGTCATTTTTTAATAAACTATGTATCTTTGTCCGGCTTATTTAGAAAAAAGATGGAAAAAGAAGGAATGATGGTGGTCGATATTAAGAATATCGTTACTCGTTTGCCGGAATTGCGGTTTACGGCACCCGTGAATTGGAGAATTGATGAAGGACAGCAATGGGCTGTAATCGGTCCGAATGGCGCTGGTAAAACCTTGATAGCGGATATTATGCAGCGTAAATTCGCTTTTAAGGAAGGTGAGGTCGTGTTCTCCGGGGATGGTAAGGTGAGTGACTTTATCAAGAGCATAGCGTTTAAGGATATTTATTCGTTGGCGGATTGCCGGAATTCTTATTACCAACAGCGTTGGCATTCGACAGAGACGGAGGAGATGCCTATTGTCGAGGAATTGTTGAAGGAATATGCCGGCTCTGATAATTTAGCGAAGATATTGACTCTTTTCGGTATAGAGGATTTATTGCCTAAGCGGTTGATCTTCTTATCAAGTGGTGAATTACGAAAATTCTTGATTGTCCGGACGTTGCTTAGCCGTCCTCGTGTCTTGATCTTGGATAATCCTTTTATCGGCTTAGACGCTCCATCCCGGGATTTATTGGTAGAGATGCTGGGGCAAATGACAAAATTGAATGGCGTTCAAGTTGTCTTGTTATTATCTAACCCCAATGACATACCGGCAATGATCACGCATGTATTGCCTATCCATGATCGTACTTGCCTGCCTCCGCTGACTCGAGAGGAGTTTATGTCGGATACGGAATTAATCGCCCGTCTTTTTCCAACGGAAGGCATTCATGCATGCGAGGAAGTTGGTAAGGTTCGTTTACCTGTGGATATGAACAAGATAGCCTCTTTACATGAGGTGACTTTACGCATGGAGCATGTGAAAATACGCTATGGTAGCCGTACGATCTTGAAAGATTTGGATTGGGAAATCAAGAACGGGGAGAAGTGGGCGTTATTCGGTCCGAATGGCGCTGGTAAATCTACCTTGCTGAGTTTGGTTTACGCGGATAATCCCCAGTCGTATGCGAATACGTTGTATTTGTTTGATAGAAAGAGAGGTTCCGGGGAAAGTATTTGGGATATCAAGAAGCGTATCGGATATGTATCGCCGGAGATGCACTTATATTATAAGGAGAATGTCCCTACCTTGAATATTGTCGGTTCCGGCTTTTTCGATTCGATCGGCTTGTTTCGTAAGTGTAATGCGGAGCAAGAAACGGTAGCCTTGGAGTGGATGAAAGTTTTTGGTATCGAACATTTGAAAGACCGTTTATTCTTGACCTTATCATCGGGAGAACAACGTTTGGCTTTATTAGCGAGAGCTTTCGTGAAAGATCCCGATTTAATTATATTAGATGAGCCTCTCCACGGTCTGGATGTGAGCAATAAGAAAAAGGCGGCTGCTATTATCGAGCAATTCTGCGATCGCCCGGGAAAAACCTTGATTTACGTAACCCATTACCCGCATGAATTACCTGCTTGTGTAGACAAGCGGTTCGAGCTAGTGAAGCACTCGTGAGCGTACAAAGAAAAAGAGGATGTGCCGTGGTGAAGTGGCACATCCTCTAAAATCAATAAATACTTATGGATAAAGGATTAATATCCTGGGTTCTGTATCAACTGACCTCTTGATACGGTGATTTCTCCGATAGGAATTGCCATGATCGTACGGTAATCGCCCGGCTTAACCTCACCTACGAATTTATTGTTGACAGACTTGCCGTTACGCCAAGCGTCCCAAGCGGTATGTCCTTCCGTGAATAATTCTAGGCGTCTTTCCAGTAAGATATCATCCAACGTGATAGAAGCGACACCGGTATAATTCTCAATACGATTCTTGCGTAACGTATTCATATATCCGGCGGCCGCGGAGGTATCCCCTGCTTTTAGTGCGGCCTCGGCCGCTATTAGGTAAACTTCGGAAAGGCGCACGACCTTTGGATTGTTTACATAGATTTGCCCGTCACGTCCCTTATACTTTTGCGGATAGGTCCCGTCATAGCCATTATCGGTCTCTTTTGCGAATAATTCCGTACGGATATCTCCCGGATGCTTAGCCAGCTCTTCCAGGAAAGATTCAGTAGCGGCACATTCACCGTAGCCGGAGGCATGTGTAAAATAACCGATAGAGTTACGTTGCGCGTTATAATTTGGGGTAACTAAGATCTCGAATATAGCCTCGTTCGTTCCTTCCTTATCCCATGCGCCTATATATTCATCCCGTGTGTATAACTTATAAGGAGAGGAAGCGATAATCTCCTTACAGTCAGCCAGTGCCTCTTTATTCTTTTCTAAGTAAAGGTAAGCGCGTGCGCGGATCGCTAAAGCCCCCCAATAATTGATGTGTCCGGTTTGTTTATCTTTACTCAAAAGAGGCAATGCGGTCTCGATATCTTTCAATATCTGGTCGTATGTCTGCTGTAAGGTCGCCCGGGTCCCGATATAATCCGTGGGATAAACCTCTGTGGAGAGTACGATGCCCAGATCGTTCATATCTGTTGTTGATGGTAATTTAGCGAATACTCTGGCTAAATCGAAATGATACAAGGCGCGCATAGCGTATAGTTCTCCTTTCAATATGTCTACATCCGCACCTTCAAGATTCTCGGCGGCGGCTAATACATTATTAAGGCGAGCTAGACTATTGTAGAATAATTTATAGAAACTATAAACCATCTCATCGTTTTTACCTGTTTGGTAACGATACATGGGGCCGGCATGATTCACCGTGGAGATAGATTGGAAATCCCCACTTCGTAAATCGGCCAGCAATGTGAATTCCGCTCCATACGAGCCTACCTCTGTAGCCTGTTGCTCGTATACGCCATTCACGGCATTTGTCAAATCGGCTACGGAAGAGATTGCGTCTATCGTAGGTAATTGGGTAGATGATGTCTTTTCTAGGACATCATCGCAGGAGGCCGTTAATAAGGCGAACGCTAGACCTACTAAATATATCTTTTTCATATAGATTCTATTTTAATAAATTATAATGTGATGTTTACACCAAAGACAAAGCTTTTAGAGACCGGGGTATCTACCTGGCGATAACCATTCAAGGGAACATCCGGGTCGATGCCTTTTGTCTTTGCCCAGATCATGAACGGATTATTCGCACGGAAGTACACACGCAGATTACTGAATATGTTTTTCAATACCGGTACATTGTATCCCAAGGTGATTTCACGCATACGGATATTGTCAGAAGATACGATGGTACGACTGGAGAAGCGATCCGAGCGATATGGATTCTGGTAGATAGGCTTCGGGTATAAGGCGTTGTCGCCCGGGTTCATCCAATAATTACCCGCTACGCTCTTTTCTAGGTTGAATGAACCTAAACGGAATCCGTCATGATGGAAGAAGTAGTTCGGATAATCGAATATATCGCCACCAAATTGATAGGTAATCAAGAATGAAAGATCGAAATCATATAACCGGAACGTGTTTGTCAAACCTCCCGTTACGTCGGGAATGGCTTTGCCTACGATTCCTTTTTCAGCCTCATCGTACTTGTTCACTACTCCTTTGCTATGATCGTTTGGATCTTTCCAGAATTCTCCTAGTCCTGTATCCGGATTCACGCCTTTCCATTCCGGCAGATAGAAAGTATACATGGATTCTCCCTCTCGGTGCAGATACATATCGCCGTCTCCATATTCGATGTCGTTATGGTTCGGCAATTCCTTGATCGTCGCCTTCTGGAATGTAAGGTTGAAATTCGTGTCCCATGAGAAGTGCTGATTCTTGATGTTTTGGGAATTTACCTCTATCTCGATACCGCTATTGCGTAGCTTACCAAGGTTTTGCCAGTTTTTCTCAAAACCTGTGACGATAGAAGTCGGGATCTCGAATAACAGGTCGGTCGTTGTTTTGTTGTAATATTCTACTGTCAGATTTACTCGGTTGAATAAGTTCCAGTCAAAACCCACATTCATGTTTTTGGACTTCTCCCAACCTAATTCCTCATTTCCTGCTTGATTCCAATAGATGGCGGAAGAGGGGCCATAACCACCAGAGAACGCATATAACGCTTGGTTCGCGTAATATGAGCCCGGCAAGTTTCCATTTGTACCGTAAGAGAAGCGAACTTTTAGATCAGAGAACAATTCATTGTCTTTAAGGAAATTCTCGCCACTGATGCGCCATGCGCCAGATACGGACCAGAAATTCGCCCAGCGATTATCGGTTCCCAAGCGAGAAGAACCATCCCGACGGAAACTGGCAGACAGATAGTATTTATTGTCGTAATTATAGTTGCCGGTAGCCAAGTAGGATACGATTCCGGAGCCAAATACTTCGCTGGATGCGCCATCTGGTTGTCCGTTTCCTAATTCCGGTAACTTGTCGGTTGAGTATTGTTTTGCCGTAGTATAGATGGCTGTCAGTTCGTCTTCTGTTACCTCGAAACCACCTAGGATGTCAAAATTATGAACATCGTTCCATGTATTAGCGTAGCGTAACGTGGAAGAACTTGTTAAATTGCGGTTCTCGTAAGTATAGCGAGATCCCAAGCCGCCTACGGCCTTACCGTCCACGCTGTTGGGAGACCAATACTCAAAGTGTTTCGTATCGATATAGTCGTAACCAAAAATCGTCTTGAACGATAATTGCTTGGAGAATTTTACGCCTAAATCAATGTTAGACATACTACGCATTACACGGGATTTAATCCATTGTTCCTTGCCCAACATTAGATGCGGATTGGAAGCGGCACCCCAGTTTGAGTCGGCGTTGTATGTACCGTCCGGATTCTTTACGGGAGCCGTCGGGTCTGAGGAGTACACCAAGCTCAGTGGAGAAGCAGTACCGATACCTTGATCTTGATTTTGCTGATCACGGAAACCATTTTGGGTAGTGAATGCGATCATTTGCTTAACACCGATAGTCAACCAATTATTTACTTGATGATCTAAATTGATACGACCGGAGAAACGTTCGAAATCGCTACCGATTACGATACCTTCCGCATTATTATAACCAAGACCTACATAGAATTGTGTACGGTCGTTACCTCCGTTTACGGATAATTGATGGTTATGCGTCAAGGCTGTACGGTAAACCTCATCACGCCAATTGGTATCCGTGTTACCCGATGGGTCGTTGAAGAATGCTTCCATGTCGCCTTCCTTGTCAATCAAGGCGTATGCTTGATCACGGTTGCCAGCGAGTCCGTTTAGGATATAATAATTGGAAATCGCTTCTTTTCCGTACAGGAGCAATTCGGAGGCATTCATTGTCTCGTACTGTTTTACAGCCATATTGCTCCAGCCGACCTCGCCATTGTAACTTACTTTCGTCTTGCCTCTTTTTCCGGCTTTGGTCGTAATGATGATAACGCCATTCGCTGCACGAGAGCCGTACAAGGAAGCTGCTGCGGCATCTTTCAACACCGTCATGCTCTCAATATCATCAGGGTTCAAGGAGCTTAGCAAACTGGACTGTTTCCCGTAGTATGCCATATCCGAGTCTGATTTTACAGGCACGCCATCCACGACATATAGAGGAGACTTGGCTGCGCTGATAGAGCCGACACCACGGATATTGATATCACCGGGAGCTCCTGGATCACCAGTGTTGGAGGTTACGCGAACACCGGACATCTTTCCAGAAAGAGCCTTATCCAAGGACTCTTTGGAGCCAGCTACGATATCTTCTGCGTTTACCGCTTTAGCGGATCCCGTGAAAGATGATTTTTTCGCCGTACCATAAGCGACAACCATAACTTCATCCAGCTCTGTCGCCGCCGTATTCAAAACAACTTTCATTACATCTTGGATTGGAGCTTCTTTCGCAACCATTCCGACGTATGAAAATACCAGAGTCTTCGCGGAACCTATGAATAATAGGTTATTTTTTATTATTACTTAG
>OJRQ01000009.1_pt1 | contig 262604 bp, 203 predicted proteins | sample 1599271 | NCBI WGS metagenome assembly OJRQ01 (sample SAMN03922533, study PRJEB24848) | human gut metagenome | isolation source: stool sample | host: Homo sapiens | place: Germany | collected 2010-05 | reverse complement strand
GTTCGGCATTTGCCGGGTTGTTCGGCGGCATGGGCGGCGGTACGCGCGAAGAGCCTGCGGCGCCTAGCCCCGGCGGAAAGATCGACGCGATTCCGCTTCCGCCGGCCAGTTCGCCGGTCGGAGTATCGGCCGCACAGTTGCAGCGCAAGCCGGGAGAAAGTCCCGAAGAGCATATAGCACGAATCACGGCACTGCTCGATGCCGCTGCTGCAGCGATGGCCATAGCCGCAATGGAACGTCGCCGCAGGCTCGAAGAACAGAAAAGAAGAGCCAAAATGAAAATATAACCTTAAAACCGGAAAGCCATGAACGACAAAAATAAGATCGACCTCTCGATTGAGATGTACGAAGACCTCAAGGAAACACTTGTCAAAGCCATTAAAAACGCCAAAGCAGGCGGCGTAGGGAACGCAGGTTGGGAGAATACGCAGCTGGAACGGATCGAACGGCTGATAGAGGCCGCGGAACGCTCGCAAGGGCAGATCGCACAGCAGCTCGAACAACTGCAACGGAATACGGCCTTGTCCGGAGCAAAAACCGAGCAGATGCAGGAATTTACCGACAGATACAACGCGTTGCTGGCGCAGTTAGCGGGGAGACTGGAGGTGATCGACAAGGAGAACCGAACAATAATTACTGAAATTCTAAATTTCAAAAAGTCTCTATCCGAGTTCAAAAACGAAGTTGATACGACAAAGTTCGAAAAATTATCCAACCATACATTATGGGAAATGAAAACCCAGATACGCTATCTCAAACAACCACCTATCGTTCTGAGAACAATCGTATTTCTAACCGTATTATCAATTTTGACAATATTGGCAACCGGGTATTTATATAGAGATCGGAACGAATGGCGGGGCGAAGCTACATATTGGTATAAACAGAGCGACCAATATAAAACGACACAGACTAATAAAAAATAAAAACATTTTTTATTACTGGTAAATTTTGTATCTTTGCCACGCAAAGGTTCGGAAAGAAGGCCATATGGCCTCCGATCGATTAAAAGGGAATGCCGTGAAAGTCGGCAACAGTTCCCGCTGCTGTAAGTTCCTGTCCGGAAACGGACACATGAGGGATCGACAATCTCAGCCACTGGTGAAAACCGGGAAGGCGTCGTAACCGGAATAAGTCAGAAGACCTGCCTTGCATGACAGATTGGTTTCGCAGCCTGCGGAGAATGGGCGTGAATCGATAATGCATGTAAAGCACTTTTTCATTTTGTTTCGTTGCATTGCGGCTGTGGAATCAATGGTTACCGAACAAACTATTGATACCAAGCGCATAATGAAGCAATTCTACCTTTCGATCCTATGTCTCGCATTTATTGCGGGGGGGGGAATTTCCACAGCAGTTCAGGCATCCGATAAAGCCGATTCCACCACGAACCGGCGTTACGTCGGAAAACTGGACAGTATCCAGAAAATCAACGAGGTCATCATCGTCGGCACCCCCGTCATTCCCAAATACCGCGAAGTCATCCCCGCACAGGTCCTCAAGGAGGTCGACCTGCAACGGCTGAACAGTCTTTCGGTGGCCGACGCCATCCGCTATTTCGCGGGCGTGCAGCTCAAGGACTACGGAGGTGTAGGCGGACTGAAGACCGTCAACATCCGCTCAATGGGCACCAACCACATGGCGGTCTTCTACGACGGAATCCAGTTGGGCAACGCCCAGAACGGGCAGGTCGATCTGGGGCGCTTCTCGCTGGACGACGTGGAGGAAATATCGCTCTATAACGGACAGAAGAGTGACATTTTCCAGTCGGCCAAGGATTTCGGGGCCTCGGGAACCATCTACATCACTACGCGGCGCCCCCGCTTCGAGGAGGGCAAGCGGGCCAATTTCAAGGCCACGATGAAGACCGGCTCGTTCGGGCTCATCAATCCCTCGATGCGCTACGAGTATAAGATCTCCGACGCCGTCAGCTCGTCGTTCAGCGGCGAGTGGATCAATGCCACCGGCCGGTACAAATTCCGCTACCGCCGCCGCAACACGCTGGGCGAGATCGCCTACGACACAACGGCCTACCGACAGAACGGCGACATCAACGCTACGCGCATGGAGGCCGGACTCCACGGCAAGATGGCCGACGGACAATGGACCGTGCGGGCCTACACCTACAACTCCGAACGCGGCATCCCGGGAGCCATCGTCAACAACGTCTTTCGCCATGGTGAGCGGCTGTGAGACACCAACTCGTTCATCCAGGGAACGCTGACCAACCGCTGGTCGAAGAAATTCCGCACGCTGTTCAACACCAAGTACGCCGCCGACTACACCCATTACGAGAATCAAGACGCCAAGTTGATCCAAACCAAGAACACCTACAAGCAGAAGGAGTTCTATTTCTCGTGCGCTAATCTCTACAACATCTTCGAACACTGGGAGGTGTCGCTGGCCTATGACTTCCAATGGAATACGCTCGACGCCACTTTTTACATGCCCACAGAAAGCGATGGCACCTTCCCCTTCCCGACGCGCTACACCCACATGGCGGCATTGGCCACGGCTTTCGAATGGGGCCGGCTAAAGATGCAGGCCAGCGTACTGGGGTATTTTGTCCACGAAAAAGTCGAGCGTTTCGAAGCCCGGCCCGACAAGGCTGTGGCTACCCCTGCGTTTTTCGGATCGTTCAAAGTGCTGAAAAACCACGACCTCTCAGTGCGCGCCTTCTACAAACGGATGTTCCGTATGCCGACCTTCAACGACCTCTACTATACGGACATGGGCAACGCCTTCCTCAAGCCCGAATATGCCGAACAATTCAACGTCGGCCTGAAATACACGCGCAATTTTGAGAAATCGCCTTTCATGCGGATGCTCGACGTTTCGGTCGACGCCTACTACAACAAAATCACAGATAAAATCATCGCCTATCCCAAGGGACAGCAGTTCCGCTGGACGATGCTCAATCTGGGCGAGGTGGAGATCAAGGGCGTGGACGCCGTGCTGAACACCCAGTTCTCGCTCGGCAAACTGGAGGTGACGACCAAGTTCCAGTACACCTATCAGAAGGCCATCGACATCACCGACCCGGCCGACACCTACTATCGCGACCAGATTCCCTACATCCCTTGGCACAGCGGCTCGGCCATCCTTGCACTGTTCTACAAAGGGTGGGGGCTCAATTACAGCTTCATCTACACGGGCCAGCGCTACAACCAGCAGGAGAACATCCCGCGCAACCACACCCAGCCGTGGTACACGAGCGACCTCTCGCTGCAAAAGACTTTCAAGATCCGCACCCGAACCCTCAAGGCCACGGCCGAGGTTAACAATCTTTTCGGACAGGATTACGACGTGGTGCTCAACTATCCGATGCCGAAGACCAACTTCCGGTTCGTCGTCAGCGTCGATCTCTAACCTCCGCGAGCCATGAAAAGGTATCTCTTCATCGTTTTGGCCGGCTGCTGCCTCGCCGCCGGCTGCCGGAAGATCGAACTGGTGAACCCCACCGAGTATGAGGTGTTGCCGTTCGGGGAGGATCCCGACGCCGATCCGATCGGCATGTATCTCCTGAACGAAGGCAACATGGGCAGCAACAAGGCGGACATCGACTACCTCGACTACCGTACGGCGGTCTATGCCCGGGGTATCTATGCAGAAAAAAACCCCAATGTCGTCAAGGAATTGGGCGACGTGGGCAACGACATCCAGGTTTACGACGGACGGCTGTTCGCCGTCATCAATTGTTCGCACAAGGTCGAGGTGATGGACGCCTACACGGCGCGGCGCATCACGCAGATCGACATTCCAAACTGCCGCTACATCCGGTTCAAGGGCAAATATGCCTACGTTAGCGCGTATGTCGGGCCCGTGGCGATGGATCCCAACGCCCAAAAGGGCGCGGTCTTCAAGGTGGATCTCGACACCTATAAGATCGTCGGCCAGGTGACCGTGGGTTACCAGCCCGATGAACTGGCCATCATCGGCGGACGCGCCTACGTCGCCAATTCGGGCGGTTACCGCGCCCCGAACTACGACTCGACGGTCTCGGTCATCGAACTGGAAACCATGCGCCAAATGTACAAGATCGACGTAGCGATCAACCTCAGCCGCATCAAAGCCGACGCCTACGGCAACCTGTGGGTCTCCTCGCGGGGCAACTACGACGACGTTCCGTCGAACCTCTACCGGCTGGAACCCAACGGCGGACGTTACCAGGTGGCCGAGGCGATGAACATTCCGGCTTCGAACATGATCATCTCCGGGGATTCCCTTTATGTCTACAGTGTCGAGTACAGCAACCAGACCTCGAAAAACACGGTAACCTACGCCATCATCGACGTCAAGAAAAAGCGTGTCGTATCGCGCAAATTCATCACCGACGGCACAGAGCTCGATATCGTGATTCCCTACGGCATTGCCATCCACCCCCGAAACGGCGACATCTATGTCACCGACGCCAAGAACTACGTTTCGAGCGGCGTATTGCACTGTTATTCGCGCGAAGGCGTCCACAAATGGAGTGTCCGCACGGGCGATATCCCCGCACACATGGTTTTTCTCGAACGCAAACAGACTCGGCAATGAAAAAGATATTCGCCATCCTGCTGTCGGCCCTCGCGCTCGGCGGCTGTGAAAACGACGGCATCCCCTATGTGAGCCTCGGGCTGGACGACCTTTACAAGGTCGCCCGCATGCAGACCGTCGATCTCAAACCCGCCTTCACGGGCGAAAGTTACCGCTGGACGGTTAAGACCGCCTCGGGAGCCGATTCGCTGCTCTCGGAAGAGAAGGACTACATCTTCCTGATGCAATACCCGGGCACCTATGACGTAACGTTCCAAATCTTCGACCCCGTCAATCCGATCGTGCACCGGATGACCTTTTACGTGGTCGAAGAGGAGGTAGAGTACAGTCCCTACATATCTACGGTCTACGAATACTGCCCGGCTCCGGGACAGTTCGTGAACGCGATGCCCGAATATCGGGAGGGCGACACGGCGGAGACCATGCGGCAGAAGGCCGAGGAGGCCATCGCCGGAAAGATGCAGAGCGGTGTTTCTCTCGGCGCATACGGCGGTTACATCACGTTCGGATTCGACCATACGGTCGTAAACGTTCCGGGCGAATACGACATCCGCATCGACGGCAACTCGTTCAACAGCGCAGCTCATCCGGGCGTCGACGGAGGCAGTTCGGAACCGGGTATCATCATGGTCATGTTCGACGAGAACCAAAACGGCAAGCCTGACGACAAGTGGTACGAGATCGACAAGAATCCGTGGTACACGGATGAGGCGGCTACCTACGGTTATGAGATCACCTATCATCGTCCCGCCCCCGACCATGTCCCGACGCCCGGCGAAGGAAACGACAGCGCCCTGACCGATATGACCTACATCAAATGGGAGGATAATCGAGGACAAACCGACTATGTCTACAAAAACAAGTTCCACGACCAGGACTACTATCCTAAGTGGATCGACGCCGACGAAATGACGTTCCGAGGCACGCTGCTGCCCAAGAACGCCGTGGATGTCTCAGGCAACGGCTCTTATTACCTGCAATACATGTTCAAATACGGCGCCTATGCAGACAACTATCCCAACGAGGCCAAGGACGAAAACGGCAACTATTACAACGGCTTCGACATCGGATGGGCCGTGGATCCCGAGACCCGCGAACCGGTGCACCTGCCGGGGGTCGACTTTATCCGCGTCTACACCGCCCTAAACCAGTACTGCGGCTGGATCGGCGAGACCTCCACTGAAATTTTCATGGCCCGCGACATGCATATCTACGTGCGGCCCGACCAACACCAATAAAATAGAGATTTCACACTATGAAAATGAAAAAACTGCTGTTGCTGCCTGCGTTGCTGCTGACGCTGAGCGTCGGGAATGTCGCCTGCTCCTACCACAACGACGACAACCCCAACGAATACCCCGATCCCCAACCGGAGCCGGAACCCGAACCGGAGCCCGGACCCGACATTAACCAAAAATACCTCGAAGCTGCGTATACCTCTAACTGTTTTATGGTCAAGCCGGGACAGTCGGTCGACATCCCGATACTGAAAGCCTTTGCCATGTGGAACCTCTACGCCGAATGGCTGGGTGAAACTGATCTCATGGGACTGACACCCGAACCGGTTCTGCTTTGGCAGGATCTGCCGGGTTTGATCACGAACGTCGGACTGATTCCTGGACAACAAGCCGAAGAGGGTTCCATCGCCGTATCGACGGCCGACAAGGTGGGCAATGCAGTAATCGGCATCCGCATCGGCGGTGCAATCCGCTGGAGCTGGCATGTTTGGGTGACACGCTACGATCCGGATGCGGAATTGGTAGCTTACGGCAAAATCTACACATGGGACAATAACGGCGACGGAGTTGTAGATTATACTTTTATGGATCGCAACCTCGGAGCCACGATCGACAAGGCGATCATAGAAAATACTAGCGCTGACTCATTGGCCGCTTGCGGACTGATGTACCAATGGGGGCGCAAGGATCCTTTCCCCGGAGACCACGACTTTCGCCGTTCCAACAGTACCGATTACAACTATTTCGAAAGCAAACCGATCTACGACGCTTCGGGAACGTTGCTTACCGAAAGAAGTGCCACTGGAGGTACGGGTATCCGCTCCGTTAAGACGGATACGGATCTCACGCGGACGGGGCTCGCCAAATCCATTCTTGAACCGATGACCGTTCTGCTCGGCGCCGAAGGGTACAGCGATTGGTATTGCAGCAGTAAACCCACAGAAATCAAAAAATGCGACACGCTGTGGTGCGGCACACGGGGCAAAACGCCATTCGATCCCTGCCCCGAGGGGTGGCGTGTCCCAGCGAACAAGAATGACAAGTTCATCTGGAACGGGCTCGAAAACGCCACAACCGACTACTCGGCACTGGGAGTATTCCCCTATGCCGGATTCCGCTATCGGGCAGGCGGTGGCTGTCTGAAAAACTCAGGATTCGGAGCCAGTATTTGGTCGGGAACTCCACCGACCGGTATCGGCAATGCCCATGAACTCTCCATCTACATCTCTCCTTCGGAAAAACGACCGATCATCAAATCCGATGTCAGTTGCCGCAGCGACGGACAATCAATACGCTGTGTAAAAGATGCATGACTATGAAAAAAACGTTTTTATTTTTCACATTGTTGCTTCTTGCTAGCGTGATAGGCCCATCGTCATGCTCTTACCACAACGACGACAATCCCAACGAATATCCCGATCCCCAACCGGAGCCGGAACCGGAGCCGGAACCCCAACCCGATGTTAACGAAAAATACCTCGAAGCATCGTACACTCCCAACTGCTTTATGGTCAAGCCAGGCGAGTCGGTCGACATTCCGGTGCTGAAAGCCTATGCCATATGGGATCTCTATGCTGAATGGCTGGACAAGAGCGATTTCACAGGGATGACACCCGAACCCGTCCTGCTCTGGCAGGATACTCCCGGCCTAATTACAAACGTCGGACTGATCCCGGGGCAGACCGCCGAGGAGGGTTCGATCTTCGTATCGACGGCCGACAAGGTAGGCAACGCCCTAATCGGCCTCCGCATTGGTGGCGAAATACGCTGGAGTTGGCATATTTGGGTGACACGCTACGATCCCAATGCGGAACTGGTGGCCTTTGGAAAGATCTACACATGGGATAACAACGGCGACGGGGTGGCAGATTATACCTTCATGGATCGTAATCTCGGCGCCGTGATCGACAAGGCGCTCATCGAGAACACACCGGCCGACTCGCTGGCCGCCTGCGGACTGCTGTATCAATGGGGGCGCAAGGATCCCTTCCCCGGCGACCGCATACTCCGCGGAACGAATCAGACCGACTACAACCGTTTCGATAGCAAACCCATCTACGACGCTGCAGGAACGCTGCTGACCGAGGGGTCGCAATCGGGAGGCACGGGTATCCGCACGATCAGAACCAGCGAAGACCTGACCCGGACGAACTTTGCAAAATCAATATTTTCGCCGATGCATTTCCTGTTAGCCGACAACTGGTTCCCCAGCGAGGAGCCCCTGAAAGTCGAAGCGTGCGACACGTTGTGGTGCGGTGCTCGGGGCAAAACGCCGTTCGATCCCTGTCCCGAAGGGTGGTGTGTCCCGGCGGACAAGAACGGACTGTTCGCATGGAACGGACTCGACAAGGCCACGACCGACTATTCGCCACTAGGGGTCTTTCCCTATGCCGGATTCCGTTACCGCGTCGGTGGCGGATGCCTGAAGAATTCGGGATTCAATACAGGTATCTGGACTCAGGATACCTACCAGCTCTCCATTTACATCATTCCCTACGACCAACGTCCCAGCATAAAAAGAGACAGGGGCTATCGCAGCGACGGATATTCCGTCCGCTGTGCTAAAGACGAATAACTCAACACACCTTTAATTTATAAAACGATGAAGAAATTTACTTTCCGGAGTTTGCTGGCCATTGCGGCCGCAGGCGTACTCTTTACCGCATGTAAAGACGAGAACGACGACGGCAACACGTCGAAGACGACCTATGAATTCTCGGTGAAGGCCGAAGACAACCCCATCAGCGCCCCGGCCGACGGCAAGACCTACACCATCCTGGTCACCTCAACCAAAACGGCTCAGGCCGGAACGAGCGCAGTAGCCTACGAAGTGGTCTCATCTCCCGAATGGGCTCCGGCCGAACTCGAACAGACTGCGCTGGTCATCACGGTCGCCAAGAACAGTTCGACCGAGGCCCGCGAACCGGGCAAAGTGGTTCTCAAACAGGACGAAAGCGACAAAACGCTCGAAATCACGATCAATCAGGCAGGATTCTCCAATTCGATGTCGCTCGACGCGACTTATTCGACCGACCGCTGCAAGGTGCTCGTGATCGAACCGACGATCACAGGCTTCGACCAAAACCCCGTCTACAAATGGACGGTGAAGGGCCCTAACGACGCGGAAGCTGCCGAAGCCGGAACCGACAAGACGCTTTCGTTCATCCAACTGGAAACGGGCGACTACACGATTTCGCTGACAATCTCCGACGACAGCGGCATCACCGAGACCAAGAGCGCCACCGTCACCGTAACGACCGAGGCTACGGCCTATTCGTATTATATCTCGGAAGTCTTGGAGTATAATCCTGCGATTACCAACGGCAAGGGATTGGCATTCTCGACCATCGACACGCCGTCCACGGTATTGGCAAGCGTCAACACAAAACTCGTCGACAAGCCGTTTGACAAAAACGATCTGGGAGTGAATCTCGGTTCGTTCGGCGGCAGCATCGTATTCAGATTCGACCATACAGTGATGAATGTCAATGGTCTGCGCGACTTCCGCATCGGTTCATATGCCACCAAAGGCGCTTATCCTGCACAAGGGGTTGTCTATGTTTCGTCTGACGCGAACGGCAACGGCAAGGCCGACGATGAATGGTACGAACTGGCTGGCAGCGAATACGGCAAGACCGGCGAACGACGCAACCTGAAAATGGTTTATACCCGTCCCGACAATGTCACCCCGTCCGATGGAATGGTAGAATGGGTCTCCTATGCAATCAACGAATCGGAAACCGGAACCTATTGTTATGCCAAGGCTCCATGGGGGACATTCTCGGTCTGGCCCGCATGGTTGATGGAATCGGCCGAGGGCACCGCACTGACATATACGGGTTGCACGATGCTGCCGCCTCTGGCCAAGGCCCCGGAAGATCTGACGAACGGCTGGCCAACTCAAGCTTCCCGCTGGTACGACTACGGCTATGTCTGCAACAGCGACCCCACGGATGAGACTGGATCGTCGTTCGACATCGGCTGGGCTCGCGACAAAGAAGGGAACAAAGTTAATTTGCCGGGCATCGATTTCGTGAAGATCCAGAACGCCACCTTGCAGGATCTGGGCTACGGCTATGGTCCGGCCTGCGTGTTGTTCAACTGCGCTATCGACCTGCACTTGGCGGGAAAAGAGATCGAAACAATTGCGCAATAATATTTGACACGGCGGCGGGGCCTTTTAATCGCGGTGAACCATTGCAAACCTTCCTGTAATTAATCCTGCCGCCATTTTTTTGATAGTCTGTTTGCAGAAACTGGAGAATCACAGAGGTTAGTAGTATGCGTTGTCTGCCATACAACCATACATCCGGTTTCTGCAAACAGACTTTTTAACGGATTCTTATGAAAAAAACAGTCTATTTCATCCTGCTTAGCGCGGCTACCTTCCTTATCTCCTGCGCATCGAACACGACAGGAATAGACGCCTATACGGAAACCCTCTACAAACCGTCCTATGCCTCGGGCTTCGAGATCGTCGGTGCTGAAGGCCGGCAAAGTACGCTTCTCAAAGTATTCAATCCGTGGCAAGGCGCCGAGAACACCGAAACAACGCTCTTCATCGTCCGCAACGGAGAAAAGATTCCGGCAGGTTTCACCGGACAGGTCGTGAAAGCGGGAGCGAGGCGCATCGTTTGCCTCTCCTCTACTTATGTGGCGATGCTCGATGCGTTGGGACAGGTCGACCGGGTGGTAGGAGTTTCGGGAAGAAACTATATTTCGAATAAATATGTAACGACACACCCCGAAGCCGTGGCGGACATCGGCTTCGACGGAAATATCGACTACGAACTGCTGCTCGCACAACGGCCCGATCTGGTGCTGTTGTTCGGCGTGAGCGGCGCAAGCGGCATGGAGTCGAAACTGCTCGAAATGGGCATTCCGTTCTGTTACATCGGCGAGTACCTCGAAGAGTCGCCGCTCGGCAAGGCCGAATGGCTGGTGGCTATCGCCGAGATCACCGACAGCCGCGAAAAAGGCGAAGCAGTCTTCGAGCCGGTTCCCGAACGTTACGATGCGCTCCGGGCAAAAGTCGCGGCGGCGACTTCGAAACATCCGAAAGTGATGATTAACACGCCCTATGCCGGGTCGTGGTTTATGGCGTCGACCGAAAGCTACGTCGCCCGGCTGATCGCCGACGCCGGAGGGGATTATATTTACAAGAAGAACACATCGAACCGTTCGCTCCCCATCGACCTCGAAGAGGCGTATATGCTCACGGCACAGGCCGATATGTGGCTCAATGCGGGCAGTGCCGCGTCACTCGGGGAGTTGAAATCGCAGTTCCCGAAATTCACAAACACCCGATGCGTAAGAAACGGTGCCGTTTACAACTGCAACAAACGGCTGAACGCCGCCGGAGGCAACGATTACTGGGAATCGGGCGTCGTCCGGCCCGATGTCGTGCTACACGACCTGATCGCAATCATGCACCCGGAGGCACTGGACGAAAACGACCGGGAATTACACTACTACCAACGCCTCGAATAATCAACGGTCGATACCGTCGCGCGAAAGGACGCCCTGCGTGTAGTAGTGCTTCACATCGCACATTTCAGTAACAAGGTCGGCCGCATCGATCAGTGCCTGCGGTGCATAACGCCCCGTGATAACCACCTCGACAGCCGGATGACGGCTGCGCAGCACATCCAGCACGACAGCGGTCGAGAGTAGTCCGAAATGCAGAGCGATGGTCAGTTCGTCGAGGATCACCACATCGTATTCCCCGCTTCGGAGCAGGTCCGCACAACGGGCCCATCCTTTGCGTGCCGCTTCCGCATCGGCCAACTCGGGGTCTTTTCCGATAAAGCATCCGCGCCCCAGTTGTTCGATACGGATACGACCGAATGCCGGGTCCGAGCCGTTGAACAGCCGTTCGATCTTCGTTTCATTGTATTTCATCGATTTGACGAACTGCCCGACATAGACGCCCTTCCCGGCGCACAACGCCCGCAGGGCCAGTCCGAATGCCGCCGTGGTCTTGCCTTTGCCGTTACCGGTGTAAACGTGTACATAGCCTTTAGTCTCCATTCCTAAAAATTGATTTGATTCCCCTCGGCGAACAGCGAATCGAGAAGCAGACAAAGTTCCGATACCAGTTCCTCTCCGTCCAGATCACCGTTCAGGGTGAAGAATTTCCCCAGCGGAGTGCAGTACTGCACCGTGCTGACGGCCTCGCAGGACTCGGCACCGCAGATAATGACCGCATCGACATCGTCCTCATGCCGCAGCATGGCGTTGTAAAACGCCAACAGGTACCGCGGGGCGTTTATCGACGGAACAAGTACCATCGTTCCCGATGCGTCGAATTTGTCGGGCGAATTTATCACTTTCAGACCGTATCGGTCTGCAATCCTTCCGGCCGTTTCCGCCGGAACTCCGTATAATACGATATTCATAACTATTCAATTAAAAAAAGGCGCAGCCGGCTACTAATCTCTATGCAATGACTTGTTATGGCAGTAACGGGTCTTTGTTTGGCCGCGCCTTTTTGAGTTATCCGAAAATCAAAATCAAAAGCTGGGCCGCCAGCACCCGCAGGAACATCGACAGCGGATAGACCGTAGCATATCCCACCGAAGGTGCGTCGGACGTGGTCTGCTCGGTCGAATAGGCCAGTGCCGGCGGATTGGTCGACGCGCCCGAAAGCACGCCGATCAGCGTATAATAGTTGAGTTTGTAGTAAAAACGTCCGAAAAGCCCCGCCAGCAGCAGCGGAACGATCGTGATTACAGCTCCGTAAGCGATCCAGACATATCCGCCCGCGACGAGCGTAGGCACGAAATCCTCGCCGGCACCCAGCCCCACGCCCGCAAGGAAAAGCGAAATGCCCACTTCGCGCAGCATCAGGTTGGCCGACATCGTCGTATAGGTGATGAGCCGGTAATACGGACCGTAGCGGCCGATCAGGATGGCGACGATCAGCGGACCGCCGGCAAGGCCCAGTTTCACGGGCTGCGGAACGCCGGGAATCCAGAACGAAATGCTGCCCAGCACGACGCCCAGCGCGATGCCGATGAAAATAGGAATCAGGTTGGGATGGTTGAGACGCTTGAGAGAATTGCCGAAGAGCCGCTCGGCATGGGCTACCGAAAGTTCGGGACCCACGACCGTCACCCGGTCGCCCAGCTGCAACTGCAGATTCCCTGCAGCCACCAGGTCGATACCCGAACGGTTGATGCGTGTAATGGTGACGCCGCTCGTGGAGCGGATGCGCAGTTCGGCGAGTGTCTTGCCGTTCAGCTCGGGTTTGGTGATAAGTATTCGGCGTGAAATCATCTTCCTATCCTGCATCATCGGACCGGCATCCACCTCCCGGCCGAGCAACGCGACCAGTGCCTCGGCATCTTTGGGCGCCGCCACGAGCAAAATCCGGTCGCCGCAGCGGAGCGTCGTCGCAGCATCAGCCAGTTCAGGAGCTTCGCCCGGACGGCAAATCCGCGACACGACGAAATCGCGCAGGGCCAAACGGCGTATTCCGGAGATGCTTTTACCCTCGACGGCAGGATTGCAGATTTCGACGGAAATCCGCCGGGTCGTCAGGTCTTTCAGCACGTCCGTACCCAAACCTGCCGCCTCTTCCTCCTGCCGCACGTCGATACGCAGCAGATAGCGCAACGCCAGCAGGGTCAGGATGGCTCCGATCACTCCGAGCGGATAGGCCAATGCATAGCCTGTCGCGATATCCGGGGCATCGGCTCCGGCGTGCAGGTCGCTGAAAGCCTGCTGCGCGGCACCCAGCCCCGGGGTATTGGTCACGGCACCCGACATCACGCCGACCATCGTCGTCATCGGAAGCCCGGTGACATAATAAAGGGCAACCGTTGTAACGACGCCGAGCGCCACGACCAGTACGGCCAGTTTGTTCAGCGTGACGCCGCCCTTGCGGAACGAGGAGAAAAATCCGGGACCGACCTGCAAACCGATCGAATAGACGAAGAGAATCAGTCCGAACTCTTTGAGGAAGTGCATCAGGTGCTCGTCGATGTTCATGCCGAAATAGCTGAACGCGATGCCGACGAACAAAATACCCGTCACCCCCAGCGACACCCCGGCCACCTTCACCTTGCCCAGCATGATGCCGAGTGCGATGACCAGCGCCAGGATCATCACCGAGTGGGCGACACCGCGGCCCCAAAGCGAATCGGAACCAAATAGCAATCGTTCGAGTAATTCCATACCGAATCCCGTTTTAGGCCGAGCCGTTCCCGCAAAGCGAAACCCGTGTGCCGAAAACGGCACAACAATCCTTGCAACAGCATCGGAATTAAAATTATCATGCAGTATACAACCGAAATCAAACGCCCATCCCTCGGGGTCCTTTGACATCGAATCGACTTGGCAGGTCTTCTGACTGACTCCTGTTCCGAAGCCTTCCCGATCCTTGCGGATCAGTGGCTGAGATGTTCGAAACCTTCACGGAGTTTCACAGCAGCGGGACTGTCCGGGATTTGCACCCGATTCCCTTTTCATTTCCTCCCCGGCACGGGGAACGGAAAACCAAATCTGGGGCAAATATAACGGTTAATCCCGAAAAACAGCGCTCGACAACAAATTATTTTCGTGAAACAGCATTACAAACGCCCGAAACGACTATTTTTGTTTCATGGATTTTTCATTTCGATATACCGCAGAAGACCATTGCGCTGCATTGCCCGTGGCTGACTATATCGCCCGGTTCCGTGATGCCAAGCGGTTTTTGGAGTGTTGCCGCGCCTGCCGCAATTACGGCCGCAGCTGGGGATGCCCGCCGTTCGGATACGATGTCGGAGCATATCTCTCGCAATATACGTCGGCATTGATTATCGCGACGAAGATCACTCCTGCCGAACAGCACGTTCCGATGTCGGAAGCCGGCCGGCTGATCCGCCCCGAACGGCAGCGGCTCGAACGGCGGCTGCTCGAAATGGAACGCAGGTACGGCGGACGGTCGTTCGCCTATGTCGGCACCTGCCTCTACTGCCCCGAAGGAACCTGCACCCGCCCCGAAGCGAAACCCTGCCGCCACCCCGAACTGGTACGCCCATCGCTCGAAGCCTGCGGATTCGACATCGCACACACAACCTCCGAACTCTTCGGCATCGAACTGAAATGGGGTACAGACGGATCATTGCCCGAGTATTTGACCCTTGTCTGCGGGTTCTTCCATAATGCAGAAAATATAATATGGAACGGATAAAAGCCGTATTCAACTGGAGCGGCGGCAAGGATTCCGCCCATGCGCTGTTGCGGGCACAGCAATCGGGCGAATACGAGATCGTCGCGCTGCTGACTACCGTAAACCGGGATACGCACCGTTCGACGATGCACGGCATCCCGACGGCATTACTGCAAATGCAGGCCGAAAGCATCGGCGTTCCTCTTTATATCGTAGACCTGACGCCCAAAGGCAATATGGAGGATTACGACGTCGCCATGTCCCGGGCCGTGGAGCATTTCAAGACGCAGGGCGTGACCCGTTTCATCTTCGGGGATATTTTCCTGCACGATGTGCGCAAATACCGGGAGCAGCAACTCTCGCCGCACGGAATCGAAATCGTGGAACCGCTTTGGGGAAAATCTTCGGAAGAGGTGATGAACGATTTCCTCGTATCGGGATTTCGGACGGTCGTCGTAACCACGATGGCCGACGGACTCGGCGCCGACGCCATAGGCCGGGAGATCGACCGCGGCTTCATAGCCTCTCTGCCTGCCGGAGTCGATCCCAATGGAGAAAACGGCGAATATCATACATTCTGTTACGACGGTCCGATCTTCCGACAGCCCGTGCCGTTCCGGCTGGGCCGATCTTTTTCACAAAGCTACGACATCCGCCTAGACGACGGAACGGTGAAAACTTATTCCTATTGGTTTGCCGACCTTCAAGCTCTAAATACAAATTCGGATGCAGGAACCGGCCCTGCATCCGAATAACACGGTACATCTTGGTCACAGCGCGAATTTTGCTCCGATAAAGTAAGTGCGCGGAACTGCCGGACCGTAGATATAAGCGGCATCTTTGTTCTGGCCGAAATCGAGGTCCTTCTGGAAGCTGTCGAAAAGGTTTTTCACCCCGGCATTCAGTTCCAGCCGCAGTTGTTTCGTGAGCCGGAAATTGTACGACAGCCGCAGGCCCATATCCCAGAAATCGGGCGTCAGACGCTCGGTATCCCTCTCGATATACCCAGCATTGTGCTGCACGAGCATCCGGCCCGTGTAGTTGCCGAACACCGACGCCGTGAAATCACGCGTGAGGTTGACGTTCGCCGTCAAGTAGCCGTAATGGTCCGGCGAACGGAACATCCGCCGCTGGGGCGTCACGTCGTCCGACCATTTTTCGGGTTCGTCGTAACGGCTGCGCTGGAAGGTGTAGCCCAGCTGCAGCTCGAACCGTCCCGGAATACCCGCCTTGGCTTCGGCTCCCACGCCGGCCACGGTGGCTCCCGAAGCGTTGCGGCGCTCCTTAATGATGTTGCCCTGGGCATCCTCGCCGATTTTTTCGAGCGTAAACACGTCCTCAAGCATCGTGTAGAATCCTTCGACGAGCAGGTTGGCCTGCACTCGCCCGAAATTATGATACAGATCCACCGATGCACTCAGGCTGTGCGAGTATTCGGGTTTGAGATCCGGAGCGAGTCGAATGATCGCCACCTTGTTGTCCAAAGCGTCGATGTGCAGGTCCTCGTTGTAGGCCTGCGGCGCGCGGTAACCGCTCGAATAGCTGGCCCGCAGGCCGATCTTTTCCGTCGGACTGTAACGCACGTTCACGCGCGGCGAAAAGACGACGTTCTTCATCATGTTGTGCTTGTCCACGCGGCCGCCGATCAGGAAGTTGAGCTTTTCGCTCCGCCACTCGTTCTGGAAAAAGAAACCCGTGCTATGGGTGGTCTGCTCGAAGTCGCGCCCGAAGCCGAGGTATTTGTCGTGCAGCGTATTGTAGTTGTACTCGACGCCCGCCGTCAGTTCCGAGGGCAGGAACAGCAGTTTATGGAAAGAGTAGGTATATTGGGCTCCCGCCACGAACGTCTTGTCGTCCGTAGCGCCATAGGCGTCGGGATTCTTGTCCGTGCCGAAATAACTGTCACGGTCGATATTCTGCGCCGAAGTATAGATGCCCATCCGGTGGCGGTTGTTCGGACTGAACCAGTCGAATTTCAATCCGCCGCCGTCGATCTTGTGATTGAGCTGTTCGGCGATATCGGCCATGTGGGGCGGCTGGTCGAACTCGTTGCCCCCACGGCGAAACTCGTGAATATGGTGGTATTCCGCCGTCAGACGCGTATAGGGCGAAGTTTTGTAATAGGCCCGAAATCCGGCCGTCTCGGAGTTGAGTTTTGGGATGTCCGAGAATCCGTCCCCGTTGCGGTCATACGAATCGCGGTCCTTAATCATGCCGAACAGGTAGACGCCCATTTTGTAGTCGTCGGAGACGAACGAGCCGTTGAGCGAGGTGTTGAAGTCGGCCGTACCGCCCTCAAAGATATTGGTCGTATTGGAGAGTGTGACGGAGTTGCGCAGCGGCTCCTTGGTGATGATGTTGACCACACCGCCGATGGCATTCGCCCCGAACAACGCCGAGCCGCCTCCGCGGATCACCTCGACCCGCTCGATCATGGCGACGGGCAGCTGTTCAAGGCCGTAGACCGATGCCAGCGAACTGAAGATCGGGCGGCTGTCGAGCAGTACCTGCGAATACTGCCCTTCGAGTCCGTTTATGCGCAGCTGGGTCGTACCGCAGTTGCCGCAGTTGGTTTCGACGCGCAATCCCGACTGGAAATTCATCGTCTCGGCCAGATTGCACGAGGCGGTCGATTCGAAGAGTTTGGCCGAGGCCACCGATACGATAGTCGGTGATGTTTTCTTGTTGGTCTCCGTCCGGCTGGCCGACACGACGACCTCTTCGACAGAAAGCGCCTCTTCGGTCAGGGAAAAATTGACCTCGATGGTCTTGTCGGGCGAGATCTCGACCGTCTGCTCGGCACTCCTGTAACCCACAGACGAGGCAACGAGCGTAAAACGGCCCTGCGGCAGGTTCTTCAGGAAATAGTGCCCCGTGGCATCGGTAGCGATGCCGATGGTCGTGCCTTTCACGGCGATGGTGGCAAAGGCCAGATGTTCGTAGGTTTTGGCATCGACCACATGGCCGGTGATATTTGCGTCGCTCTGCTTTTGGGGCTTCATGGCAGGCTCCTCCCCGGCGGAGCATACCGCGGGGAGCATGAGCATGAGAAATGCCCCCAATATTTTTTCTTTCATGGAAAAATCCGGTTTTTGATAATTACTGATACATATACATGGCAACGGGTGCGGGCAACAAGCCCGTCCCGTTCAGAATGGAATGTGTATCAGCAGACGGGAGGTGCACGCAGCCCGTAAATCCGGATCGGAGCGTCCTGCCGGACGGCCGGTTTTTGCGTTTTGAAAATGAAGGAAACTCCCAGCAGCCGTAAGGCGAATGCGACGAGCGTCGCCACCATCATTACCAGCAGCGACAGGTGTGCGATCAGTTGAAACTGCTGCGGGGTATGGCTGTGGCCGGGATTATTCGAGGTACCGGAGAAAGGATGCGAGTGAACATAGATATGCCCGTCGATATTGTGAGCATGGGGAAACAGCGTAACAGAACTCCAGTACCATGCGAAGAGTACCAGTAGCAATACCGCACCTATGTTCCGTTTGTATTTTCGCACTATTCTTTATATGATTGGCTCCAAAGATAACGAAAAAAGATGAAAAATGCATTGTCATCATAAGAAATGCAGACAAATTGCGGATGCAAAATACGAAATACAAATCTCATATTATTAAATACCAATCATTTGACATTTCCAAAAAGTACCCGAAAGCTCAATGATCTTTCCTTATTCATTAGCCTGTGTGATTCGATATAGAGAAAATACAACACCTAATTTTACATTTTTCGGGTGTAAAATTGGGTATCAATCGTATAAAAGATTGATATTCAGAAATTATTTCGGCACGTATGGTACTTGAATATTGATATGCAACAAGACCTTTTCAAAATGGCTCATATCAAACTTGAAGTCCCGTATCAACTGAACCAAAAGAACCGGAAACAACTCTCATGAGCTTACAATCGTTCCAGAAAGCATATCAAAAGATTTCTCAACTTAACCAGTTCTTGATTAGTATGACATACGGGCTGTTTACCCGTACAGCCGTTAAAATCGAGCTTGGTCATGCTGCAATACCTCAGCTTCTACAATCATCGACAAAATTTGTATTATCAAATATGCTTTATTTTAATTCAACCAACAGGTTACACAATAACAAAAGGGATATCCAACATTTGGTTTTCACATTACAACCATTTCTTCTCTGTGGGGAAAATGCGGGGAAAATCCGAAAATAAAAAATCGCCTAACTTGCCATAATCAACAAATTAAGCGATTTTACTTGTACCCGGAGCCGGGGTCGAACCGGCACGACATTGCTGTCATTGGTGTTTGAGACCAACGCGTCTACCGATTCCGCCATCCGGGCAAACCTCATCCGTAGAATCGGGATGGCAAAGATAGTCGAATCTTTGCAATTTTCAAAGAATCCGGCTATTTTTCAAAAAAAGCCCTGATTTTTTTCGCCTTGGCCGGACCGACCAGCGCCGAAAGCTCCTCGGCCGGAGCGGCCTTGACCTTCGCCACGGAGCGGAAGTGCTGGAGAAGCGTGCGGATCGTCTTGTCGCCGATGCCTTCGATCTGCTCCAGTTCGCTATGAATAAACGCCTTGCTGCGTTTCTGACGGTGGAACGAGACGGCGAAACGGTGCACCTCCTCCTGAATGTGCGCCAAAAAGTGGAAAAGGGGCGAAGTGGGACGGATGCCGACCAGCACGGGCGGATAGCCGCAGAGCAGTTCGGAGGTCCGGTGGCGGTCGTTCTTGGCCAGTCCGGCCACAGGTATGTCCAGCCCAAGATACTCCAGCACCTCGTGAATGATGCCCATCTGCCCCTTTCCGCCGTCGGCAATGATGAGATCGGGCAGCTCGGCCCCCTCTTCCTGAAGACGGCTGTAACGCCGGAAGACGACTTCGCGCATCGAAGCGTAATCGTCAGGCCCTTCCACGGTCTTGATGTTGAAGTGACGATACTCCTTGCGTGCGGGTTTTCCATCGCGGAAGACCACGCACGAGGCTACCGGATGGGCCCCCTGCAGATTGGAGTTGTCGAAACATTCGATGTGCCGCGGCTGTCTGTCGAGACGCAGCTCCTTTTGCAGGGCGTTCAACAGCCGTTCGGTATAGCGTTCGGGATTCTTGATTTCGAGGTTTTTGAGCTGCTCGGCGCGGTAGATGCGGGCGCTCTTCTGCGAGAATTCCAGCAGTTCGAGTTTTTCGCCGCGTTTCGGCACCGTGAAGGTCACGCCGTCGAACAACAGCGTCGTCGAAGGCAGGAACGGAACGACGACCTCTTTGGCGAGCGTTCCCGCGATATGCTCCACGATATGCTGGATGGCCAGCGTCAGCATGTCGCGTTCGTCGCCGCCGACGCCCGTCGAGAGTTTCACCGTATAGACGCCCACGATCGAGCCGTGGCGGATGCGCACGAAGTTGCAATAGGCCACATCATCGTCCGGAAGAAGCGAAAAAACATCCACATCGACGATCTTCGCGCTCACGATCACCGACTTGCTCGAATAGTTGTCCAGCGCGTCCAGACGCTGTTTGTAACGCTGCGCCAGCTCGAACTTCAACCCGGCGGCGGCATTCGCCATTTCGCCTTCCAGATAGCTCCGCACGGGACGCAGGTCGCCCTTGAGCACCGCGACGACCATATCGACCAGCTTTGCGTACTCCGCTTCGCTTTGCTCCCCGACGCAGGGGCCCTTGCAGTTGCCCAGATGATACTGCAGGCAGACCGAATACCTGCCTTTGGCGATCTGTTCGGGCGCCAGATTGAGCTTGCACGTCCGCAGCGGCACCACTTCGCGCACGAATTCGAGCACGCTGTGCTGCATCATCACCGAACTGTAGGGACCGAAATACTGCGAACCGTCGCGCGTCAACTGGCGAGTGGACTGCACGCGCGGAAAATGTTCGCGCCGTACCACGATCCACGGATAGGTCTTGTCGTCCTTGAGCAGGATGTTGTAACGCGGCTGGAGGGTCTTTATCAGCGAATTTTCGAGCAGCAGCGCGTCGGTCTCGCTGTTGACGACGATATGGCGGATCTCGGCGATCTGCCGCACCAGCACACGCACTTTGGCACTGTGCTCCTTGCTCTGCACGAAATAGGAGGAGACCCGTTTGCGCAGGCTCTTGGCCTTACCCACATAGATAATCGTTCCGGAGCGGTCCACGAACTGGTAGACGCCCGGCGACAGCGGCAGCATCGCCACCTGCTCTTTAAGGTTGTTTTTTCCGGTTTCGGCCATAACGACAATAGCAACGCAAATGTAGCAAATATTTCGCAAAACCCGCAGATGCACCCCTGAAGCCCGTCAGGGGATGATATTGCGGCCGGATTTGTCCGCTCCGCTGACGAATTTGTCCAATTCTTTGGTTTATTCGTCGGAACGGCATATATTTGCAATCCAATGCAAACACCCTCAAACCTATGAGATTTATTTTACCACTGTTTCTGTTCGGTATGCTCGCCACTTCGTGTATCGACAACAATTACGACTTGTCGGAAATCGACACGGACGGCGTCGTCATCGGCGACGAATTCCGGCTGCCGCTGGCTACGGTCACCGTCAGCATGAGCGAACTGGGCAAAGACGGCACCGACATCAAAGCCCTCTTCGACGAAGCCGACATCTGGCTGCCTTCGCCGCTGCCCGCAGACGGAAAATACGTGGATCTTCAGAAGATTCAGCACACCCCGTCCTATATCGACGAGCTGCTCGACGAACTGATCGAACAAATGAAGAGGTCCGACGCCAAAATCAACGCCGTGGCGGACCTGCTCTATGACAAGTATCTCGGCACGTTCCTGCCCCTGCTTCCGCCGAACACGGACCCGAAAGATTTCAAGCAGGTATTCATCACGATGTTCCGCGCTACCACGGGATTGCAGGAGGAGCTGGCCGGCGAGGTCCGAGATTTGGCCGGCGGCTACCTGACGGATCTGAAAATCGAAGACGTAACCTACGACCTCGGCAGGATCGACCTCGGCAGCGACGTGGTAGACATGCTGGCCGACAACCTCGATCCGAAAGGCACGGCAAATCCCCGAAACACGCTGGACATCTACGGCGAAATCATCAGCGCACTGCCTGTCAGCCTGCAGTTCAGCCCCCGGTTCTACCCCACGGAGATGGAATTCGACATACGTGTCGAACCCAACGTAAAGGCCAAGATCGGCGAGACGCGGCTCCACGAGAACGACCTGCGCCAGATCATCGACGGCACGGAGATCATCCTCCCCGTCAAACTGGAGAAATATTTCCCCGGCTCCGGATTCACGCCCGACCAGAAAATCGTCATCGCACTGCGTCTTGTCAAGCGCGGCGGTCTGAAACTCAACCTCTAACCCGGCGCCATACATGAAAAGAATATACGTTTTTCTCGCAACGCTGCTGCTGGCATCAGGCGTTGCCGCCCAGAACCCGACGGCTTACTTCATGGAAGGAACGACCTTCCGCAGCCAATTCAACCCGGCTTTCGCACCGCTGCGCGGCTATGTCAACATTCCCGGTCTGGGCGGCATCGACATCAACGCCAGCGGCAATCTGGCCGTGGACAAACTGCTCTATCCCCGCAACGGGAAACTGGTCACGCTGCTCGACGAAGCCGTTTCGACCAGACAGGCGCTTTCGGGACTCAATGCCGACAACCTGCTGGGCATCGACACCCGCGTGAACCTCATCGGCTTCGGCGCCTTCACGCGCAACCACAAGAATTTCTGGTCGTTCGACCTCAACGCCCGCGCGACCGCCGACGCTACGCTGCCCTACTCGCTCTTCGCATTCCTCAAGGAAGGCACGGGCAGCGACATCCACAACATCGGCCTCACGGCCGACAGCTACCTCGAAGCGGCCTTCAGCTACTCGTTCCCGCTGCTCGACGACCGGCTTTACATCGGTGTCCGCGGCAAATTCCTCGTCGGAGCCGCCCGCGCCCGCATGTACTTCACCCGATTCAACGTGACGTACGGAGAAGAGGAGTGGCGGATCGACGCCGCAGGCGGACTCGACATCACCGCCGCCGGTCTCGACGTCACGACCAAGCGCAACGACGCCGGCGAGGAGGTTTACAAGCTGGACGACATCGACTTCAAACCCACGTCGCCCGCAGGTTACGGCTTCGCCGTCGATCTGGGCGCCACGTACGACATCCTGCCCAACCTGCAGGCGTCGCTGGCCGTAAACGATCTGGGATTCATCGGCTGGAGCAAGAAGAAAAACGTCACGGGCTTCTCGTCGAAAGAGCTTTCGTTCACGGGCGTCAACGTCACGGAGGACGGCACCGAATCGCCCGACTTCGACATCGACGTGCTGGAATTTCACAAAGGAGCGCCCCAAAGCGTGTCGCGCATGCTGCGCGCCACGATCAACGCCGGACTCGAATACGAAGTATGGCGCCACAAAATCGGCATCGGCCTGTTGTATTCGGCCCGTTTCTGGGAATACAAGACCTTCCACAACATCACCGGATCGGTCAATTTCCACCCGATCCGCTGGTTCACGCTCACGGGAAGCTACTCGGTGATCGACAACCGCGGCGGCGCCGTAGGGCTGGGACTCAACCTCTGCCCCAACTGGATCAACTTCTTCATCGGCACGGACGTCCTGATAACCAAACACACGCCGCAGTTCGTACCCGTCAGACAGAGCATCATGAACGTCACGCTCGGCATCGGCGTTCCGATCGGCAAACGCAGCCACCGCATCCCGGCCTACGTCTACGGCAAGGACAGACGTTAGATCCGGACTAAACACATGACACGAAAACGTCCCGGCGGCAAGGCCGGGACGTTTTTATTTACAGCCGCGGAAAAAACCGGCAAAACAAGCCGTAAAGTCAGCCCATATACGAGAAAACAATAAGCCCCGATGCCCAAACAGTCAGCCCGTTTCCATATTTTAGGCGCACGAATACCACTTTCGGGCAAGGGCATTGCTTTTTCAGAAACTTTATTTACCTTTGCAGTGCAGAAAATTATAAAAAATCCTTCGGGGACAAAAAGTTGCGTCCGTCCTCAGAGGATATCCGCGTCATAAAAACCATTGCGACGGCCCTCAAATCTGTGTGAAGTTGCGTCACTACTTTTGAATTCTTCAAAATTCGGGCCGTCGCAATCTTTTCTTTTTCCCAACAAAGATCATGCCACAACAGCCCGGCTTTCCCGGTTTCCGGCAGAAGACAACCTTTATCCGGCGACGACCATATGCTGTTCGAGCGCGGCGCGTGCCGCCAAACGGCCGGCTTCGACGATCTCGCGCGCACGGTAGAATTCGAAAATTCCGAAACGGTCCGCCGGCATCTCGATCAGCAGGTCGGGTTTGTAAATCTTGCACATCAGGCGTGCGATATGCTGCTGCATGATCTCCGACGAAGCGGTTATCACCTTATAATAATTCAGCGAGGAGTTGACCCGCGCGGCCATCTCGTCGGAAAACGGTGCGCTCACGTCCACGGCGACCAGCACGTCGCCAGGCTCACGGCGAACGCGGTTCAGCGGAAGCGGATTGACCGTACCGCCGTCCACCAGTACCATATTGCCCCGGCGGACGGGCCGGAAAACCGAAGGGATCGAAATCGAAGCCCGGATGGCGTCGTACAGTCCGCCCCGTTCGAGCACGACCTCGCGCCCGGTCAGCAGGTCGGCCGCCACGGCCGCAAAAGGCAGCGGCATCTGTTCGATCTTCACGTCGGGCACCAGCTCCTTCATGGCGCCGATCACGCGGTTTCCCTTCACGAGACCTTCGGTGCTCAGCGCAAAATCGACCAGACTGAAAACCTTGTATTTATCGAGCGTATACATCCACTCCTTGAATGCTTCGAGGTGTCCCGAAGCATACATGCCGCCGACCAGCGCCCCCATCGAAGTGCCTGCCACGGCATGCACTTCGAATCCCTGACTCTCCAACTCCTCGATAGCCCCGATGTGGGCCACTCCACGCGCTCCGCCGCCGGCAAGCACCAGCGCCGCTCTTCTTTTTTCCATAAAATCAATTGTCGTTATTAATCCGTTCGCGAACTTTGCTCCACGCATGCGTATCGAACAGACAGCTTGCACGCATCATGCCGCACATCTCCCGAAAGCGGGACATCGGAACGACGAAGCTCAAAACATCCGGTTCCACCCACGGGCGTACCGACGGATCGAAAAGGCCCAGAAAACACCTCCTGCCGCCGTTGCGGTTCTCCTGCACGGCCTGCGCCACGACCGAGCTGCACCCCGACCCGAAGGGCGACGCCACGGCGTCCGCCGCATTGTTGTCGAACGTCGCCCACGTCACCAGTCCCGCCAGCGCATCGGGCGCCGCGAAAAAGAGGACTCCCTCCGCTCCGTCGAACGTCTCCGCAACGTCCGCCCGCACGAATTCGAGCCACGCCTTCGGCGCGGGACGCAGGTCGAGAGCGGCGATGAACTCCAGCACCATTTCGGGCGTCCGCTTATAGCGCTCCTTGAGCGACACGAACTGTGGAACGAATTCGGGCATCGGGCTGAATCCCGTGTAGAACTTCCCGCCCCCGCAGCCGATATTGCCGGCATTCAGACTCACGGGCAGCCCCCGGCGCGCTTCGGCCAGCGCCTTGAAGAAACAGCCCCCGACCTTCTCGACGGGGCGCAACGGAGTATCCGTATAGCGGAACAGCAGGGGCAGTTCGGGCCGTTCGCCGAAAGCCTCCCTGTAGGCGGCGGTAAATTCTTTCACATCCATATCTCTTCAATCATTGGTGACAACGTAATCCATAAAAACGTCGTGCGGCTCGACGGGCAGTTCCCCGACCAGCTGATGCGCATAGCAGACTCCGGCCTTCACGCCCCGGAAACCCGGCTGCGACAGGTATTTGTCGTAATATCCCCGGCCACGGCCCATACGCGCTCCGGCGGCGGTAAAAGCCACTCCCGGAACGACGATGAAGTCGATTTCCGCCGGATCGCACGGCCGCTCCGCAACCGACGGCTCGGCGATTCCGAAAGCGCCCCGGCAAAGTTCTCCGGGCGCATAGTCGTAAAACCGCATCGCATCGCCCTCGACCCGCGGCACGACGATGCGCTTCGCGGCGCTCCACCGCGCCAGCGCGGCACCGGTCTGCGGCTCGTCGGGCAGCGCGCAGAAAAACGCCGCGCAGCGGGCCGCCGAAAATCCGGGCAGACGCTCCACCCGGCCGAAGATGCGTTCCGACGCCGCGTCACGCTCTTCGGAAGAGAGCGAGAGGTTCCGTTTTTTCATCGCAGCGCGCAGTTCTTTCTTGGTCATAAAATCCCACCTTTTCGGCCTAAAATTCCCGCCCGTTTCTATTGTTATTCTGCAAACAATGGCTATCTTTGCGTCCGGGAACACAAAACTTTAACAAATATAAACAAATTTAAATCATTATGAGCTGTTTTTTATCTAATTCCTCGCTGGGCAAGAAGTTAGTGATGAGCGTAACGGGGTGTTTCCTCGTGCTCTTTATTCTCTTCCACATGTCCATGAACATTGTGGCGATCATCTCGCCTGAGGCTTACAACATGATCTGCGCGCTGCTCGGAGCCAACTGGTACGCTCTGGCCGGCACCGCAGTGCTGGCGGCAGGCGTCGTCGTGCACTTCATCTACGCGGTCATCCTCACCATGGAGAACCTCAAGGCGCGCGGCAGTCAGCGCTACGCCGTAACGGTAGTCGAACCGGGCGTGTCGTGGGCATCGAAAAACATGCTCGTACTGGGATTCATCATTCTGGGCGGTCTGGCGCTCCACCTCTTCAACTTCTGGGCTAAAATGCAGCTCGTGGAGGTATTGGGCGGCCACGAGAACTCTCTCGGACTCCATCCGGCGGACGGCGCTTCGCTGATCGCCTACACCTTCTCGCAGTGGTATTACGTGGTGATCTACCTCGTGTGGTTCTTCGCCCTCTGGTTCCACCTCACGCACGGCGTATGGTCGATGTTCCAGACCGTGGGATGGGCCAACGACACGTGGTATCCCCGCCTGAAGTGCATCGCCAACATCGTGGCGACGGTCATCTTCCTCGGCTTCGCCGCCGTCGTGGTGATCTACTTCATCAAGAGTGTCTGCCCCTGCTGCGCAGGCGCCTGCTAACCGATTATCCAGAACAATAAACACACAACAGATATGGCTTTCAAATTAGATGCTAAAATTCCTGCCGGCGCTCTCGCAGAAAAGTGGAGCAACCATAAGGCAGCTATCAAGGTCGTAAGCCCCGCAAACAAGCGCAAGCTCGACATCATCATCGTCGGAACGGGTCTGGGCGGTGCATCCGCAGCCGCTTCGCTCGGCGAACTGGGATATAACGTAAAGGTATTCTGCATTCAGGATTCGCCCCGCCGCGCGCACTCGATCGCCGCGCAGGGCGGTATCAACGCCGCGAAGAACTACCAGAACGACAACGACTCGGTATACCGTCTGTTCTACGACACGATCAAGGGCGGCGACTACCGCGCCCGCGAAGCCAACGTCTACCGCATGGCCGAAGTCGCCAACCTGATCATCGACCAGTGCGTGGGACAGGGCGTGCCTTTCGCCCGCGAATACGGCGGCCTGCTGGCCAACCGTTCGTTCGGCGGCGCGCAGGTTTCGCGTACGTTCTACGCCCGCGGCCAGACGGGTCAGCAGCTCCTGCTGGGCGCCTACTCGGTACTCAACAAGGAGATCGCCGCCGGCACGGTGAAGAGCTATCCCCGTCACGAGATGCTCGACATCGTCGTGGAGGACGGCGAAGCCAAGGGCATCATCGCCCGCAACCTCGTCACCGGTGAGATCGAGCGCCACGGCGCACACGCCGTCGTGATCGCAACGGGCGGATACGGCAACGTATTCTTCCTCTCGACCAACGCCATGGCGTCGAACGGCTCGGCTGCATTCCAGTGCTACCGCAAGGGCGCAGGCTTCGCCAATCCCTGCTTCACGCAGATCCACCCCACCTGCATCCCGGTTCACGGCGACCAGCAGTCGAAACTGACGCTGATGTCGGAGTCGCTGCGCAACGACGGCCGCATCTGGGTTCCCAAGAAACTCGAAGACGTGAAGGCGCTGCGTTCGGGCGCCAAGAAGCCGTCGGACATCGCCGAAGAGGACCGCGACTACTATCTGGAGCGCCGCTACCCGGCCTTCGGCAACCTCGTGCCGCGCGACGTGGCATCGCGTGCCGCCAAGGAGCGCTGCGACGCAGGCTTCGGCGTAAACGAGACCGGACTGGCCGTATTCCTCGACTTCAAGACCGCCATCGAGCGTCTGGGCAAGGAGATCATCAAGAAACGTTACGGCAACCTGTTCGACATGTACGAGGAGATCACCGACGTAAGCCCCTACGAGCAGCCGATGCAGATCTTCCCCGCCGTGCACTACACCATGGGCGGCATCTGGGTCGATTACAACCTGATGACCACCATCCCCGGCCTGTATGCCATCGGCGAGGCCAACTTCTCGGACCACGGTGCGAACCGTCTCGGCGCTTCGGCCCTGATGCAGGGTCTGGCCGACGGCTACTTCGTACTGCCCTACACCATCGGCGACTACCTCTCGCACAAGATTCAGGCTCCGAAGGTGAAGACCGATACCAAGGCTTTTGACGAGGCGGAAAAGGGCGTCAGGGAGAAGATCGCCAAGCTGCTATCGATCGGCGGCAAGCAGTCGGTGGACGACATTCACAAGAAACTCGGCCATATCATGTGGGAGAACGTCGGCATGGCCCGCTCGAAGGAATCTCTCGAAAAGGCGATCAGCGAGATTCAGGCGCTGCGCAAGGAGTTCTGGAAAGACGTGAAAGTCGTAGGTCAGGAGAAGGATTTCAACGTGGAGCTCGAAAAGGCGCTGCGTCTGGCCGACTTCCTCGAACTGGGCGAGCTGATGGCGCGCGACGCACTCAACCGCGAGGAGTCGTGCGGCGGCCACTTCCGCATAGAGCACCAGACCGAAGAGGGCGAAGCCAAGCGTGACGACGAAAACTTCGTATACGCCGCCGTTTGGGAATACAAGGGCGAGGACGCCGCTCCCGAACTGACGAAAGAGCCGCTGAACTTCGAATTCGTACACCCCGCTCAGCGCAACTACAAAGACTAAGCTTTTGACGTTGAACTTTAATAACAATTTGAAATTATGAATTTTACATTAAAGATATGGCGTCAAAAGGACGCTAAGACCAAGGGCGGCTTCGAGACGTACAAAGTCGAGAATATCTCGGCAGACACCTCGTTTCTTGAGATGCTCGACATCTTGAACAACAACCTGATCCACGAGGGCAAGGAGCCCGTAGCGTTCGACCACGACTGCCGCGAGGGTATCTGCGGCATGTGCTCGCTGCACATCGACGGTCACGCCCACGGTCCCGGTCAGGCCGCTACCACCTGCCAGATTTACATGCGCAAGTTCAAGGACGGCGCAACGATCACCATCGAGCCGTGGCGCTCGGCGGCGTTCCCCGTCATCAAGGACCTCGTCGTGAACCGCTCGGCTTACGACCAGATTCTTCAGGCCGGCGGCTTCATCTCGGTACGCACCAACTCGGTGCCCGACGCCAATGCGATTCCGATCGCGCAGGCCGACGCCGAAGAGTCGATGGACGCTGCCGCCTGCATCGGCTGCGGCGCCTGCGCGGCAACCTGCAAGAACGGTTCGGCGATGCTCTTCGTCGCCGCCCGCGTATCGTCGCTCGCCAAACTGCCGCAGGGCCGTGTGGAGGGTGCACGCCGCGCCAAGGCGATGGTCGCCAAGATGGACGAGCTGGGCTTCGGCAACTGCACCAACACGGGCGCCTGCCAAGCCGAGTGCCCCAAGTCGATTTCGATCGCGCACATCGCGCGCCTGAACCGCGAGTTCCTCTCCGCGAAGTTCGAAGATTAATAAAAGTGCCGGAACAATCCGGAGAAGGGCGGGAATATGCTTCCCGCCCTTTTTCATGCCCCGGAACGCAGACGCTTGCATCATGCATCCCCCACTTTCTTCCCCGGCGACTCGTCCCGATCATTCGCCCCGGCCCCTCTCCCCGGCACTATTTCCGGCCGCAGCCGCGGAGCGTCCCGGCGAATACCCGAAACGACGGCAGCCCATGCTTTTCTTCCGCACAGTTCCGCAGCAACGGTATCGTTCTTGCGACGAAACGCGAAAAACCAAAACGACAAAAGCATGGACATCGTAGAATTTCCCAACGACCGCACCGTCATCTCCACGGAGAACAACGGATTCGCAGGCGGCGAACGCGACGAAAACCTGATCGACGAAGAGCTGTTGGAGACGGAAATCCCGCTCGACGACCGGATTCCGGACGCGGCGCACGAAGATGGGGAGAACGACCGCCCCGTCTACGACGAGGAGGGCTACCGACACGATCCGGGCGGAGAGTGAAAAATCCCCGGAGTAGCCTCCGGGATTCCGTCCGCAACGACGCAGACACCGGCCCTGCAACAGCACGGGAGCCGCGCCGGCTTCCGCAGGATTCGCATGCAGCAAATGCCGCTCATCAGACAGCAACAAGCATCGTCCATACAACGCCGAAATCCGGCACAGAATACAGAAAAAAAATACGCCACGGAATCCGTGGCGCATCTACTTTTCATACCGGCGACCGCTTGATGAAGCCGCCCGAATTTTCCGAATCCGGCCCTTATTTAGGGCGAATCGTCGAAAGGCGGGCGACCTGCCGGAGATCGAACACCCCGAAGATATTCACCACGACCGTCTCCTTCGCACCGTAAGTTATCATCACCAGTTCCGATTTGACCGACAGCGCGGTTTCACGGATATAGAACTTCGTGGTCTGCCCGTTCTCCGAGCCGGAAGTGACGGGCTGAAACTTCCGGTCGGCGGCAACGGCCGCCTCGGCATCCCGGACGAACCGACCGCCGTCACCCTCTTTCAGAGCGATGATGCGGATATACTGAATGTCCTTCAGCAGTACGGCAAGCCCCTTGTCGCCCCGTTCCGCGGCCTGACGGCTCATCAGCTGCATCATCTTCTGTTCCAGCTGCACGCTCGTAAAGCCTTCGGCGGCGGCATAACGGCTGAAAAAGTCGTCTACGGAATTGCTCTGGGCCGCAGCCAGCCGAGGAAGGAGCAGTATCAAAATCAATAATAGTCGTTTCATGTCCGTTCGTATTTGGTTACATGAGCAGCGAGATGCCGAAACTGAACGTATGGCACTCCGGTCCCGCATGCTTCTTGAACAGCGGGGTCACGCCGTAGCTGGCGAAGATGCCGATGCCGTAATAGGAAACCGTTCCTCCTACACCGAACTGATAGGTTCGCAGTCCCGACAGCTCGTACTCCACGCGCGGTTTCTTGTGGAGCGACGTCAGCTCTATTCCGAAATCGGAATAGGCGATCACCGAGGCCTGAAAATGTTTGAACGGCTTGTAGATAAGCCGGAGCGGAATTCCCAGCGACGAAGTGACGAATTTCGATTTGTCGGCGGGTTCGTCCAGCGCCACGGGCAGCAGACGGCCCTTTTCGTAGCCCAAGCGGATTCCGGCATTCGCAAGCCGGTAGTTGTCGACGGCGAACCGCAGATCGGTGGCGAAGTAGAGCGTCCGGCTCTTGTTCAGGGCGACCTGCACCTGCATCACCGAAGCGGCGCAGTGGAACGAATTCCCCAGTTTCTGATCCAAAAACCCTTTCTCTTCGGGGGCATAGCTGCCGTAATCGACGCCGACGAGCTTCGTAAAGCCGAATTCGCCGCTGTTAAAAAAGTAGAGTTTCACACGCCCGGACTTCATGACCAGATCCGCCTGCGAATCCGTCTCCGGCGCACGGCCCAGCGTCAGGCCGAAACCGGCCACTTCGAGTACCACACTCCCCTCGCGCCCGTCTCCGCGCAGCGTCATCAGGTCGCCGCCCATCGCATCGAGCCGCCGCAGGGTGTCGAGCCCCAGCGAATCGCGGTCCACGGTTCGGATGGCATATTCACGGCCGGTACGGCGGCCGGCCGAATTGGCCGGTATCCGGTCGGCAGTCTGCGCGGCAGTCCGGTCAACGCTCTGCACGGCACTCCGGTCGGCGCTCTGCGCGGCAAGCAGCTGCGGAAGGAGCAGAATCAGAATCAACAGCAATCGTTTCATAATCGACATGTATTAGGTTGCAATCAGAGCATGAGTCCGACACCGAACGAGAAGGCATGGCAGTCGGGTCCCGCATGCTGTTTGAACAGCGGAGTCACGCCGTAACGGGTGAAGAACCCGAAACCGCGATAGCTGACACTGAGACCGACCCCGAACTGATAGGCCCGAAACCCGGACAGGCTGTTTTTCTCCTTCGGTTTCTTATAAATCGCGTCGGCGCCCAAGAGGAAGTCGGAATAGGCGACGGCCGTGATCCGTAGGTGTTTCGCCGGAGTGTAAGTCAGCCGGACGGGAATGCCGAGCGAGGAGGTGACGGCTTTCGACTTGCCGGCGGGTTCGTCCAGCGCGACCGGAACGACACGTCCTCCGTCGTTGCCGAGCGTGATCGTATTATCGGAGAGCCGGTAATTGTCGAGCGTGTACTGCATGCCCACCCCCAAGCAGAGCGAACGGCTCCGGTTGAGCGCCAGCCGGAGCTGCACCGCCGAAAAACTGAAATGGAAGGAAGATCCCAGCCGCTGATCCAGAAAGCCCTTTTCCCCGGACGCATACCCCGAATAGTCGACGCCGACCAACTGCGTGAATCCCAATTCGATATTGCTGAATGCATTGAACCAGACGCGGGGCTTTTTCAGCTCCATTCGTTGCATCGGCGTATGTCCCAGCGTAAGCCCGAAACCCGCCACTTCGAGGATCATGTTGCCGTCACGGCCGCCGTCACGCAGCCGGATCAGATCGCTGTCCACCGTATCAATCCGCCGGAGCGTATCGATTCCCGTCGAATCGCGCTCCACGGTCTCGATGGCAACCGGTTTTCCGTCGGCTCGGCGGAAACAGGCCGAATCGGCTTTCTGCGCCGCAGCGACTTCATGCGCCGGAGCGGACGAAATAAAGAACTGCGCCCCAGCAGGCGAAACCGCCAGCAGGAGCAGCGCTCCCGTACAAACAAACAGTTTTTTCATACCCGTATCGTTTTATTCGTTTATTATCAGTTCATCCACCATGCGGACCTGATCGCCGAAATCCGAGAGTCCCTGCAGGTAAACCGTCGCCTGCATGGCAGCCTCCTTGTCGTAAATCGCCACACCGTCGATATAGCAATAGGGCTTGCGCAGATATTCGGCATAGAAAAACACGCCCAGCACCACCGCCGCAGCGGCAGCCACGCCCCAGAGGGGAGGGAGTTTCCGGCCGCCCCGCGCCCCGCGCCCGGCTGCGGAGCGCGTTTCATAACGCCGCATCCTTTCCGCCGGACGGACAGCCGGACCGGTTTGCACGCTGCCCTCGCCGGGATACCGCTCTTCGGCCAGAGCATCCAATCCGCCGAACATCGTCCGCGCATAACGCAGGGATGCGGGAATCTCATCCACGTACCGGAAATAGTCGCGCAGTTCGCGCTCTTCGGCTTCGGTCGTCCGCGCATCGAAATAGCACTCCAGCAGCCGCTCAATTCTTTCGTCCTGCTCTTTCATCGTCCATCATTTTTTTCAGTACCTCTCTCAGTCCGTTGCGGGCGCGGGAGAGAATCACGCGCACCTGCGCTTCGTCGCACGCCGCTATCTCGGCGATTTCGCGGGTCGGATACCCCTCGATATCCTTCAGGTGGAGCACCTCGCGCTGCCGTTCGGGCAGGCAGGCCATCGCGCGTCGCACCAGATCGCGCGCCTCCCAGCCCTCCGCATCGCCCGTCGTCGAACGTTCGGCCCACCCCGCGACCGCATTGTCGCGCCGCTCGCCGGCCTGCCGGCTGCGGAACCGGTCGTAACAGCAGTTACGCACTGCGACCATCACGAAGGAAGCGACGTCGCGGCAGCCGTCGAGCCGATCACACTCCCGCCACAACCGCTCCAAGAGGTCGTGCGTCACGTCTTCCGCCTCGTCGGCGCAAAGCAGCAGACTCTGCGCGTAGCGGAACATACGATCGCGCAGCGGCACGACATATCGGGTGAATTCGAATTCCTCCATTGTATCTGTAAGACGAAACCGACGGGCGAAACGCAACATCAGATCATCAAATATCGCAATTTTTTCCTGCAACACCTCCTTTCTTCCGCAGCAACCGGTGATTCTATATTATAGGTATCCGAAAAAAAATCGCATCTTTTAAGAAAATATAGTACTTTGTATTGCATAATACTAAAAACTGTATTATATTTGCAGTACCAAAGTAGTAGTAACCCGGACACATTAACCCTAAATCAGCTTCTACGACTATGAAAGAGACAGTAAACGTAAACATCGGTTCGCAAGCCTTCACGCTCGACGAAGACGCCTACCGCGTACTGAGAAACTATCTCGAAGATATCCGCAGCCGCCTGCCCGAATACGATACCGAGACCATGGGCGACATCGAAGCGCGCATCGCTGAGATTTTCCGCGAGATCGTTTCGTCGCCGATGCGGGTCATCACCCTCGACACGGTCCGCCAGACCATGAACCGCATGGGATCGCCCGCCGACTTCGGCGAACGCCGCGGCAGCGCCCCGCAGGAGGAACAGCCCGAACCGGAACCCCGTAAACTGTTCCGCTCGCGCACGGACCGTTCGATCGCCGGCATCTGCGGCGGACTGGCCGAATTCTTCCATGCCGATACGACCGTCCTGCGCCTGATCACCCTGTTCCTGATACTTTTCGGCGGACTCTCGATCTGGGCCTACATCATTCTCTGGATCGTCATTCCGGAAGAACCCGCACGCAAATTCAGCATTCACAACAAAAACCGATAAAACCATGACAACGAACAACACCAAGAGACTGCTGCGCACTCCCGACGGCATCATCGCAGGTGTCTGCGGCGGACTGGCCGAATTCTTCGGTCTCGACGTATCGCTCATACGCATAGCAACACTGATCCTCATACTCTTCGGCGGCCTTTCGATCTGGGTCTACATCATCCTCTGGCTGATCGTGCCGAAGGCTCCGAAGCGATTAACCGAATAGCACAATGGCCGAAGACAACGTAAAAGCGCAGATGCGCAAAGGAATTCTGGAGTACTGCATCCTCGCCATTCTCTCCCGCGAAGATTCATACGCTCCGAAGATCATCGCCGAACTCAAGCAGGCCGAGATGATCGTAGTCGAGGGTACGCTCTACCCGATCCTCACGCGGCAGAAGAACGCAGGGCTTCTGACCTACCGCTGGGAAGAGTCTCCGCAGGGACCTCCCCGCAAGTACTACACGCTCACCGAAAAGGGGCGCGAATACCTCACGACGCTCGACGAGGCATGGGACGAACTCGTAGGACAGATCCGCATCATTCGTCACGGCAAACAATAAAAAACCTCAAAAAATCACAACCATGAAAAAGATACTCCTGATCGCAGTCCTGCTGGGCGCCATGCTCTCCGTAACGGTCTATTTCGTCTGCATCGCAGCACCGTCCGTCTTCTTCGGCAAAGGGCTCAAAGGCAGCGGCAACATCGTCACACGCACCATCGAGGCTCCGGCCTTCGACCGCATCGACGCCGCACGCGCCGTCAAGGTCGTCATCACCGACAAGACCTCCGGCAAAATCACCATCGCCGCCGACGACAACGTTATGGATTACGTCGTAGTCGAAGCCAACGGCGGCCGGCTCACGGCCACGATCGACAAGTCGATAAACAACCTCTCGAACGCCGACGTCACCGTGACGGTTCCGGCCAACGGCAGCATCCGCGCCCTCGACGCATCGAGCGCCGCGAAAATTTCGAGCGACGTGGTGCTGAACGCCGACAAATTCGCCATGGACGCATCGAGCGCCGCAAAGATCGACGTTTCGGTCAAGGCCCAATCCTGCGCCGTAGCCGCATCGAGCGCATCGAAAATCAACGCTTCGGTAGAAGCGGTCTCCTGCAGCGTGGAAGCTTCGAGCGCATCGAAAATCACGCTGAAAGGCTCGGCCGCGAAGTGCACCGCCGACCTCAGCTCGGCCTCGAAGCTTTCAGCCGGAGACTTCGTCGCCGCCGAGTGCTCGGTAAACACTTCGAGCGCGGCGAAAGCCGTCGTAAACTGCACGGAGCGTCTGCACGCCGACGCATCGAGCGGCAGTTCGATCCGCTACAGCGGCGACTGCCGGACCAGCATCAACAAGTCGAGCGGCGGCAGCGTCGGCCGCAACTAACCCCTAAGCCGAGCAACCATGAAAGAGGTTAAGAAATGCAGCATTTCGGGCGTGGCGTTCACGATGGATACCGACGCTTATCAGGAGCTGGAAGCCTATCTCGAAAGCCTGAAAAAGACCTACAAGGAGACTCCCGACGGAGCCGAGATCGTCGCCGACATCGAAGCCCGCATCGCCGAACTGATCCTCTCGGCTCAGGACAGCACCCGTGTGGTCGAGAAGCCCCTGATTCTGAACATCATCCGGCAAATGGGCACCGCCGAGGACATCTCCGAAGAGGAGCCGGGACGAAGCCCCGAAGAGCCGCGCATCCCGCGCCGTCTCTACCGCGACACCGAAAACGCCAAGCTGGGCGGCGTCTGCGCCGGCATCGGCAAGTATTTCGACGTCGATCCGGTCTGGATACGGCTGGCCATGTTCCTGCCGATACTGCTCACCGTCTTCCAGTGGATTCCCTTCATGCGCTGGACCGGTCCGATGATGGGCAACCTGTTCGGCATCTTCGTCATCTGCTACATCATCATGTGGTTCGCCGTTCCGGCTCCCCGCACGGCGCGCCAGAAACTCGAAATGAACGGCGAGAAGATCACGGCGCAGTCGATCCGCGAAACCACCGAAGCCAGCGCGAGCTGCGATCCCGACGCCAAGGCCAAACCCATCGTCGCCGAAGCCGTATCGGTATTCGGCAAGGTGGTGCTCATCCTCCTCAAGCTCTTCGCCGGAGTGCTCGTATTCGGACTCATCATGGCGGCCTGCGCGCTGATTATCGGACTCTTCGCGCTCATCATCGGCGGCGCCAGCATCTCCATTCCGTTCTTCCCGCTGGGCATGACGCTGTGGGTTCCCGCGCTCGGCATACTTATTGTACTGATACTGGTAATACTGCTCATTTACGTACTGATGTGCCTCATCGCTTCGCGCAAGCCCGGAGGCAAGACCATACTGGTAATCTTCCTGTTGTGGCTCGCCGGCATCATCGCCTGCACCTGTATCGCCATCCGCGAGAACGTCGGCGACCGTATCCGGACCAGACACAGCGTTATCGAACGGATGCTCAACAGCGAGATAATCATCGACAACGACACCACGACGGTCGAGCGGCTGCTGGAGGAGTACGACAGCCAGAACGTCATCGAGGACGGCCGCAAAACGCTGCATATCAGCGTCCCGAACCAGTCGATCGACATTACGATCGACAGGGAGAAGGCCGGACTGGAGGTGAAAGCCAACGGCAAACGGGTGAAAGTGCAGACGGGAGACGACAAAACCGAATCCGCAAAACCGGATTCGGTCCGACAGCCGGACGCCGGACGAGTCCCCGCAGAGCAGACCGAATAAAGGCCACAGGCGTTAGGTAAAATAAAAAGTTTTTTCGAAACGCAGGGCGGATCCTCCGGGAACCGCCCTCGTTTTTTGAAAAAATTGAAATAATTACTACCTTTGAGCGATTTTGTTTTCTAAACGAAAAACTATGGCTGGAATCAAATGTATCGGTATTCTGACTTCGGGCGGCGACGCTCCGGGAATGAACGCCGCCATACGCGCGGTAACCCGCAGCGCAATCTATAACGGCTTCGCCGTCAAGGGCATCATGCGCGGATACAAAGGTCTCGTATTCAACGAGATCGTGTCGTTCAAATCCCAAAGCGTAAGCAACATCATCCAATTGGGCGGTACGATCCTCAAGACGGCCCGCAGTCAGGAATTCACCACGACCGAAGGCCGCAAGGCGGCATACGACAACATGGTGGCGGCCGGCATCGACGCGCTGGTGGTCATCGGCGGCGACGGTTCGCTCACGGGCGCCGGCATCTTCGCCGAGGAATACAACGTGCCGATCGTGGGACTTCCCGGCACCATCGACAACGATCTGGGCGGCACCGACTCGACGATCGGCTACGACACGGCGCTCAATACGATCGTCGAAGCGGTCGATAAACTCCGCGACACGGCGTCGAGCCACGAGCGGCTCTTCTTCGTCGAGGTAATGGGCCACACGGCGGGTTATCTGGCGATGAACAGCGCCATCGCCACGGGTTCCGAAGCGGCGATCATACCCGAAATGGAAACCGAAGTGGACCAGCTGGCCGAACTCATCAACCACGGCTTCCGCAAGAGCAAGAACTCGGCGATCGTCATCGTGGCCGAGAACCCGAAGACGGGCGGCGCCACGGCGCTGGCCGAACGTGTCAAGAAGGAGTTCCCGCAGTACGACGCGCGCGTCACGATTCTGGGCCATATCCAGCGCGGCGGATCGCCGACGGCCGTGGACCGCATCCTCGCCTCGCGCATGGGCGAAGCCGCCATCGAAGCGCTTCTCGACGGACAGCGCAACGTGATGATCGGCACGATGAACGGCAAGATCGTCTACGTCCCCTTCGCCAAAGCCGTGAAGCACGACAAGGGCATCGACCGCAAGGACCTCGAACTGGTCAAGATACTCTCCATATAATCCAAACACAATCCCGAACTTACCGAATGAAACGTGTTATAGGCATCGGCAATGCCCTGACGGACATGCTGGTCAATCTGAAATCCGACTCCGTGCTGAGTCGCTTCAAACTCGCCAAAGGCTCGATGAGCCTCGTGGACACCACCCTGCAGACCGAAATTTCGAAATCCGTGGCAGGACTGCCCTACTCGCTGTCACTCGGCGGCTCGGCGGGCAACACCATCCGCGCCATGGCCAAACTGGGCTGCGATGTCGGGTTCATCGGCAAGGTCGGACAGGATACGACGGGCGACTTCTTCGTGCAGGCGCTCGAAAACTTGGGTGTGGAACCGGTCATCTTCCGGGGCACGGAGCGTTCGGGCAAATGCGTGTCGCTCATCTCGCCCGACGGCGAACGCACGATGGTCACCCATCTAGGCGCCGCGCTCGAACTGACGGCCGAAGAGATCGAAGCGTCGATTTTCGACCATTACGACTGTCTCTACGTCGAGGGCTATCTGGTGCAGAACCACGACCTGATTCTCAAAGCCGCCAAGACGGCCAAGGAGTGCGGGCTGAAAGTCGCCGTCGATCTGGCCAGCTTCAACATCGTGGCCGAGAATCTCGAATTCCTGCGCGGTCTGGTCCGCGACTACGTGGACATCGTTTTCGCCAACGAGGACGAAGCCAAGACCTTCACCTGCGAAGCCGAACCGCTGAACGCCCTGCAGGTAATTTCTGAAATGTGCGAGCTGGCCGTGGTGAAAATCGGCATCAAGGGCGCCATGATCAAGCAGGGCGACGAAGTGGTGCATGTAGGCATCATGGCCGCAGCCAAGCGCGTGGACACGACGGGCGCGGGCGACTTCTACGCCGCGGGATTCCTTTCGGGACTCTGCGACGGACTTTCGCTGCGCCAGTGCGGCACGATCGGGGCCATCACGGCGGGTAAGGTCATCGAGGTCGTCGGCACGACGTTCGGCGAAGAAGCGTGGGAGGACATCTCCCGGCTCGTGAACAAGGTCAAAAACGAAAAGTATCTTTTCTAAAAAGAAGATCGCAAGACAGACAGAACCGCAGTCTCCGGACTGCGGTTTTTCATTGCGGATCGGAGAGCAGCCCCCGGCTGATCTCATAGCGCATCCGGATCAGCCAAAGCGACTTGCGGGGCGGCATCGTAAGCGACAGCAGCAGCGTCGCGCCCCATTTCAGGCACTCGAACAGAAGCGTCTTCGGATAGCGGCGATACATGCCCGCCCGCAGACGCTGGCTCACGCCGACGTTGTAACAAAGGCGGCGGAAATAGGATTCGGTCAGTTTTTCGGGCGGAATGATATGCCACATAACCGCACCGGGCACATACCAGCAGGTCTCGCCGCCGCGCATCAGGCGTTCGAAGAAATCGTTCTCCTCACCCCCGATCAACATCCGTCCGACACGCCCCAGCGAAGGGTCGAAGCCCCCGTAGCGCAAGGCCGCCGAACGCCGGAACGCCATGTTGCCGCCGCCCGGAACCCGGCCGGCAGGAAACGGCCGCACGGCGTCGCCGAAATCCATCGGATTGGCGATCGGCATCTCGGTATATTTCGAGAGCCACGCGGGACGTCCCGTCACATACTCGGCGATAATGCGCCCGCCGGCCACGACGGCGTCGGGATGCGCATCGAAAAAGTCGGCATAGGCGCGCAGGAATCCCGGATTGATACGCTCGTCGTCGTCGATGAAAACCAGCAGCGGGGCCGAAGTCTCGGCAATGCCCCGGTTGCGGGCATAGGAGACGCCCGGACCGTCCTCCGTCACGAGGCGCAGGTTCAGGCCGGGATAACGGGCCGCAAAATCCCCGAACCGCGCGACGGTGTCGTCCGTCGAGTTGTTGCTCACAACCACGCATTCCCAGTCGGCGGCGGGCAGATCCTGCCGTATGACCGATTCGAGCGCGGCGATAAGCCGTTCGGACCTATTGTGCGTGGGGATTATGAGCGACAGGCGAATCATCATGCGAATGTAGCAATTTATCCGCAAAAAACACCTATCTTTGCACAAATTATAACGCGCCACGACTATGTACAAACTGTTTCGCACACTTTTACTGCCGGTTGCCGCGCTGTTCGCTTTCACGGCGGCCACGGCTCAGAACGTCAGCTGGAAAAGCTCCGTGGAGCACCTCGAAGGCGATGTCTACCGGATCGTTCTCGAAGCGTCGATTCCCGCCCCCTACCATATGTACGACATGGGCCCCTACGAAGGCGGCCCCAACGCTACGGCCATCGTCTTTACGCCGGGCGACGGCGTAACGCTCGAAGGCGGCGTGGAACAGCTTTCGACGCCGGAACGCCATTACGACAAGACATTCGAGATGGAGATCGGGACCTTCGCCGGCAAGGCCCGCTTCGCCCAGCAGGTAAAACTCGCCGCGGCCAAAGCCACCGTCAAGGCCGCAATCGAATGGATGATCTGCGACGAGGTAAGCTGCATGCCCCCCGACGACACGGAACTGACGGTCGAGCTGACCGCACGCCCCGGCTCGGCTGCAGCTAACAGTACTGCAGCCGTCTCCCCGAATAACGACTCCTCCGCCAAAGACACCCCGGCGGAAGCCGCCGCGGATACGGCCTCCGGCACGGCCGAGACAACTGCCGCGGAGATCGTCCCGGCGCCGCAGGATGCCACAGGAGGCGGTACGCTTTGGGCGCTGATTATCGAAGCCATCCTCTGGGGCTTTGCGGCCCTGCTGACCCCCTGCGTGTTCCCGATGGTTCCGATGACCGTTTCGTTCTTCATGAAGGGCGAAGGAGGTCCCGCACGCGGCCGCTTCCGTGCCGCCATGTACGGATTCTTCATCGTCGCGCTCTACACGCTCCCCATCGCGGCCATCATCGTCATCACACGCATTCTGGGCGGCGACACCGTGACGGCCGACATCTTCAACTGGCTGGCGACGCATTGGCTTCCGAACATCCTCTTCTTCCTCGTATTCATGGTCTTCGCCGCTTCGTTCTTCGGGGCTTTCGAGATCACGATGCCCTCGTGGATGGTGAACAAGACCGACGCCAAGGCCGATTCGAAAGGCTTGGCCGGCATCTTCTTCATGGCCCTGACGCTCGTGCTGGTGTCGTTCTCCTGCACGGGACCGATCGTCGGTTCGGTGCTCATCAAATCGACTTCGGGCGAATTCTGGAGTCCGATCGTCACGATGCTCGCATTCTCGGTGGCATTCGCCCTGCCGTTTACGATCTTCGCCTTCTTCCCCTCGATGCTCAAGAAACTGCCCAAGAGCGGCGGCTGGCTCAACTCGGTGAAGGTCGTGCTGGGCTTCATCGAAGTCGCCCTCGGCATGAAATTCCTTTCGGTCGCCGACCAGACCTACCACTGGGGACTGCTCGACCGCGAGATCTATCTGGCCGTATGGATCGTGACCTTCTCGCTGCTGGGACTCTATCTGCTCGGAAAAATCAAATTCGCACACGACAGCGACATGCCCTACCTCGGCGTAGGACGGCTGGCGCTGGCGATCATCACCTTCTCGTTCGTCGTATACCTGATTCCCGGCATGTGGGGTGCGCCCCTCAAGGGTCTTTCGGGCTACCTGCCGCCCCTGCATACGCAGGACTTCGTCGTCGGACAGGGCGGCTCAGCCGCAGCGTCGGGCGAACCGGGCATGCTGCTGACCGCAGACGGCAAAAAACCCAAGCACAGCGACTTCCTGCACCTGCCGCACGGACTCGAAGGATTCTTCGACCTGCAGGAGGCCGAAGCATACGCCGCGAAAGTCAACAAGCCGCTGTTCATCGACTTCACGGGCCACGGCTGCGTAAACTGCCGCGAAATGGAAGCCCGCGTTTGGTCCGATCCGCAGGTGCTGGATATCCTGCGCCGGGATTACGTGATCGTGGCGCTCTACTCCGACGACAAGAAAATCCTACCCGAAAACGAATGGGTGACCACCGATTCGGGCAAAGTGCTCAAAAGTCTCGGCAAGATCAACTCCTACTATGCGCTGAAAACCTACGGCGTCAACGCCCAGCCCTACTACGTACTGCAGGGCCGCGACGGGAAAACGCTCGTGCCGCCGCGCGGATACGACCTCAACGTCGAAAACTTCGTGCAGTTCCTGCGCAGCGGCGTCGAAGCCTACAAGAAGCAGCAATAACACGGATATACGCATAAAAGAGCCTGCTACTTGTGAGGTAGCAGGCTCTTTGCATACACACCCGGCGGCGTTACTTTTTCTCTTTCCCGCGGTCGGAGAAAGCTGCTTCCACTTCGGCTTCCTTCTCTTCACGCTCTCTGGCGGTCGGGGCCTTGCCCTCCTTCACCAGTTCATCGACCTTGCGTTCGAAATTCTGCTCGCAAGGCGCGCAGGTCGTTTTCGTATCCTCTTTCATAACTTTTGGAATTTGACGTTACACCTTCCCCGGCAAATTACGCGCCGGAGTTTGCGACCCGACGGCAGTTCGTACCGTTTTTTTGCGTATCTTGTTGAAACCAAACGCAACTTCAACACAACGACATGAAAATTCACAAGACCGACATTCCGCCCCGGTCGCTGCTGACACCCTGTCTGCCGGGTGATTACCACGACTGCTTCACATACGGCATGACCTGCCGGCGCAAAATCTCGCCCGACGACCTGATGGTGGCATTCTGGACAACGATGCCCGGATGGGCAGACACGCTGTTCAAACTGCGCAACGCGCTGGTCAGACCGTTCGGACTGCAAACCGACAACGGCGATGCGAAACAGCTGGAAAAGGCAATCCGCAGCGGCAGGGATTACCGCATGATGTCGGTCGTCGGCAAAACCGACAATGAAACGGTAATTTCACTCGACGACAAACACCTGAAAGCCTACCTCTCGGTTTACGCCGAAGCGCGCGAAATCCACCTGAGCACCTTGGTCCGATACCACAACCGGCTGGGATTCTTCTATTTCAACCTGATCCGCCCGTTCCACACGCTCGTCGTGAAAAGCACGTTCCGGAGGATTATCAAGGCGCACGGCTTGTAGATCGCCGTCAGCCTGCATTATTCGCCGTCGGTTTACAAAAAAACAGGGGTCGGATTTTTCAATCCGACCCCTTTGGTAGCGGGAGGAGGACTCGAACTCGGAATGTTTAAGCCTATATTTCAATGAATTATACTAGCTCCTCTGTTAAAAAGTATTCCAACAAGTATTGTTTATTCAATATTTGAACTGATTAAATCCACCATTTCAGCAGATACCCGAAGAATATTTTGTATAGAATTCGTACCATAGCCATTGCGTTGTTTCATTCCACAAACCAACTGTATTCCTTCTCTCCCGCCAGCGCCTTTGCCAGTCCGTCTGCAAATACCATAGCATTGCGGCTCCTCGTTAGGAACGAATCGATATAACTCGACTTGTTGGCTCCAGTAAAGAGGTTGAACACTCGCCATAGGTCTATCTCTCCTTGCTTGTCGCAGGCAAATGCCGGGTCGTTGTAATAGGCCCTTGCAATGGTGTTCAGATGGCAGTCCGTGAACTCGAACTCCGGGAGCAGTTTCCGCTGTGCCGGTGGCAGGAACTGGTATAACCTCGCCTTGCCTACCAGCTGTGCGAACTGACTCTCCGACATGGAGGTATCGAGCAATGCCCGCATCCGCTCCAGATGGCGTTTGGCATTATAGCTTACCACCAGTTCGGTAATCTTCGCCGTCAACTCTTGCGTATTCGTCACCCGTATCTCTTCGGCCACACCGTCCGTAGCCACACACATATTGCAACACACCATGTTTTTGAAGCCGATAAAGACCTTGAACTTCTCGAAGCCTTTCTTGCTATACAGGTTCTCTTGGTTATAGGCTCTGACACCCCCTATCGTAAGGTTCAGCCTGCATCTGTCGATGGTTTCCGTGACAGAGGGAATTTCGATGCAGAACATCATCCGCTCGTAATAAATCGTCTTGTCTGCATCCGTAAGCTCGTGTACCGCCTTGTGGATGGCTTCGGGAGTCCGGCCCTTGACGATATGGCTCACCCGGATTTCGGGATTGTCTACCGTATCTCCTCTGAACATCCGCTGCGCACACTCCCACATGGTTTCGATGAATTGGTTATGGGAGATGGTCACCTCGTTGTCTTTGGAGAATACCGGGGTAATACAGTCGTTCTTGAGGTGGTAAAGGCTGACCTGTTTGGTATTGGCCTCGATGAAAGGCTTGCGTGGCTGTTCTTCGGGAGTTTCCCGAAACGGGGATTCTTCATCCTCACCGAACGAGGGCGAGGAAATAATCGGCTGCATATCGTCCTTCGCATCTTCAACGGGCACAAAGGGCAGCGGGTGGGGTTGGTTATCGGGCTGTATTGCCCGCCGGATAGCTGCTTCCATAGCTTACAGGGGTTGGGGTTTGACATTGGTTGCACCAGTCGAGAATCCGTGTCCCGACTTGGCTGGTAATGGGAAATTCGGGTTTCCCGGCGAACAGTTCCGTACGGTCTTTGGATGCCGTGGCATAGTGCTTCATGTTCACGTCGAAGACGATGGTAAACTCATAGTCCACGTTGTCACGCTGCACGGCCTTCAACCCTACTTTCTCCGGAATCATCTTCCCGTTACGCTCGTTGAGTACGTACTCCTGCTTGCTGCGCATGGTACAGATGACATGGCACGAGGAATTGAGGATACGCTGGATAAAGGCGTTCTGACGCGGCGTGACCTTGGCCCAGTTGGCAAAGGAGTTGCCTTGCAGATTGGCGTGGAAATCCAGCAGGTAATCCCAGCAATGCGAGATACTGTCGATGATGATTACTTCCATGCCTGCGCTTTCGCAGATACCGATGGCATCGATGTATTTCTCCGGGTTGTAGGGTTCCGAGAGGGAGAGTACGTTGTAGGCTCCCAGATGGGCATAGAGGTCTGCACTGCCGTTCTCGGTGTCGATAACGGCGATTTTAGTCCAGTCGGAAGCCATACCGCAGGCCAGCAGCAGGCTGGAATAGGTCTTGCCCGAACCCGATGCCCCTTGCAGGGCCAGCCGCATCTTGGCTGCCCGGCGTTGTGAATGTCGTAATTGCATAGATAAATGGTTATTTGATATGGGAATGATTATAGTACGGTGATAAAAAGCAAGGCTGCTCCTTTTGAGGGGAACAGCCTTTTAAATGAAGAGGACGATTCTTACAGTACGGCAACCGTGGTGAACTGAGGATTGTCGCCTGCATTGTGAAGCAGGAGGAACTGCTCGCCGCTCTCCTCGGAGAGAACTTCCGAAATGACGGGATGGTCGAGCGCTTCGGCGGGATACTTCGACGTGACAGCGCCCGCCTTATCGCCATACCCGAAGAAATGCTTGCCCGTCTGCTCGTTGTGGATGATGCGGATTTGAAGGATGCCTTTCCACTCTTTGAACTCGTCGAGGGTGAATGTCCGCAGGAATTTGAGCGTGTGGTTCATAGTCATAGATTTATAAGATTCGACAACATGGGCAATAATATGATATGCCCCAAAGCCCAGCTGGGGTCGGAACCCAATCCCGCAAGGCGGGAGGGGGTATTCGGGGGATATATCGCACGGGCATACATTTTCAGCCTTTCAGAAAAATTTTTATTGCAGAAAATAATGAATTCGACTCAAGTAACCACAAGAATTCATCGTATGATGGGTGGTACTTGAGCCGATTCGCATGTGGGGACAGAGGATATTCGGTTATATCATTTTAATAGCCGTAGTTACTTGATTCTCATATTGCAGGAGAAAAAGCCCGGACAAAAGTTAGGTTACTCACTCAAACATAAATTTCTATATAAAATAATTAATCTGAATGAGTAAACCCCTATTATAATAACGGGCTGAATGGATGTTTGACAGCAACCCTTTATACTCACTTACTTTATTATTCTATATACAAGTAAGTGAGTAAATTGTACATGGTAATACTATATCTCTTTATCTGTAAGATTATTTAGCCAATCACCGTCAAGGATTAAAAAACATTCAGAATATTCCTTATGCCGTTTTTTAATTCTTAATATTATCCACTTATAAATCTGTCGTATACTCATAATTTCTTCATTACCCCTTCACATTTAGGACACACCGGATTATCTTCGCTCCACTCCTCGACATTCTTTGAACCACACCACATACAAAAAGGTTCATCGGGTATGTATTCCCAATATATCTGCCCAGTTGAAGCATATATCAAGGTATTGGGCTGACCTTTCAGATAACGATTATCGCATAAGCGTTTGCAATCTTTACAAGTAAAGGATGTAAATTTGGCTAATGGCGTTTCATCTTCCCAACGATGACCTACACAGCAATCGGTGTAACCGCAAGCCAGACAATAAAATCGAAGAACTGCCATAGCATACAGTTAATCAGTTGCATTATTATTTCAGTAATTCTATCCCGGTTCTATTCGAGTGAGTTAGAACTAATCTATTTTAATTAGTCTTTATAGTATTTACATTCGACTTTTTTCCATCCTTTATAAATCCAACGTAACACGAGGGGGATTATGGCACAATAAAGAATAAATTCACTAATATCATAACAGTCTAAATCGCCTTCAAAAGGAAACCAACGTTTAATTTGACGATCAAAATAATCTCCGTAAGCTAATCCACGAAGTAACAGTAGAATATTGAGGACACACCAAAAATAATATATCCTAGCAACATTTTTAGAAATGCGTGGTCGAATGATTTCTTTAGCCTCTTCACAAGATGAAAATGCAGATATAATACATCCTAGTTCTGTATCAGAGAATTTAATCCATTTATTTTCAGTTGATTGATATGAATAAACTTGTTCCTTGAGGATATGTTCATATTTCAGCCAATAAAATTGACTTATCTTATCTAATGAAGGATAAGCGATATCAAAATTTTCTTCAAAATAAAGGACAGGGAGGCCATCACTATTTTTGATATGCTGATACGTAGAATAATGTCCGGTCACATCTGTATCCTCTTGTGTCAAAATTGTAATTACATGTTGATTAATATGGTTACACGTGCATATAAAAAATTTTGTATCCTTGGCTGTTGCTACAATATCAGCAAATACCTCCTGTATAAATTTTAGATTTACTTCTATTGAATCATGTTTTGCAATTTTATATGCACCTATTATAAATGGAATCGTTATCCCAGTTGTTATTACTCCTTTATCTTTTAATAAATTGATTAATGTGAATGCAAACGGTTGTTGGCTTATCACAGTCAGGTTCTCATTTAAATTAGTAGTCATAGTTTTAGAACTATTCCCGCCCAACTCCGATTCGGGTGATTATAAAAAGAAAGCGTGGAACTGCAATATCTGATATTTGATAAGTTGAATAAAGTCTAAAATGAAAAAAAGAGCTAAACAAGTGCAAATATAACCTCTAATATTCAATACTTTATGTGGTATCAGATTCGGGAATGACTTTTTAATTTATCTTAATTCGTTGCAAGTTTCCTCGGGATATATGGGAACATATTCGGGAATTTATTTACCTTTGTCATGTAATCAAAAAGGTATAGAAAATGAAAATTTCCGTCTATCTGAAAAAATATTCCACGACCACTTCAAACATCTGCTTCCGGGTACGGGAGAAGAACGTGGACATCAAAGTGGTTTCCCCCATCGCGGTCCATGACAAGTATTGGGATGCCGATACCTTATGTTACAGGCGAACGACTGCCGTGACGGCCATTGAACAGAAACGGGTACCCGAACAGATTGCCGCCATCATCGAGAGAGCGGAAAAGACCTTCTCTGAGAAGGCTGACGGCAAGTGGATGAAACAGGTCATCGAGGATGTCCTGCATCCCGCGCGGGCTTTCGAGCGTGATCACCCGAACCTGCTCCACCGTATCCACGAGTATCTGGAAAAATATGACGGTGCGGAAAGAACCAAGGAGCACATTGTCCGCTTCGAGCGAACGATGACCAGGTATCACGAGTACCGGCGTGAATTATTGGGCGATACTGACTTCACGCTCTTCGTTGAAACTGTCACCCTGGGGCAGATGAATGACTTCAGAGAGTACGTCGCCAACGAGTACCTGCTTCGCCAGGAGTATCCTGACTTTTACACTCCACGTATGCTCATCAACCACAAGCCCAAGCCTCTATCCAACACGACCGTCATCAATACCATGAACCTTTTCTGCACGTTCCTGCACTGGTGTAAGAGAATGAAGTATTCCGACAACGAAGTCTATGCTGTTTATGGTTGCAAGGAGCCGACATACGGCGACCCGTTCTATCTCACATCTGAAGAGAGGAATGTCCTGTACGACGCAGACCTGAGCGATTGCCCGAAACTGGCTGTCATCCGGGACATTTTCGTGTTTCACTGTTATGTCGGTTGCCGTGTCGGTGATCTCTACAGGATGACCAAGGAGAACATCAAGGACGGTTTTCTGGAGTATATGCCTCAAAAGACAAAGAAGTGTCAGGCGAAAACCGTCAGGGTCCCATTGCATGAAAAGGCGGTCAGAATACTGGAACGCTATAGCGGGAATACCGGCAAGCTGCTTCCGTTCAAGCCCATCAATACTTACAATCTGGGTATACGGGAACTGCTGAAACATTGTGGCATTGATCGCATGGTGACCATTCTTGACACGCACGGCTACAACACCGTGCAGAAGCCCTTGTACGAAGTGGCCAGCAGCCACACGGCACGCAAGACCTTTGTAGGCAACCTGTACCGGCAGGTGCCGGACCCCAACCTGATAGCCTCTATGTCAGGCCACGTGGAAGGCAGCAGGGCCTTCCGGCGTTACCGGACGATAGATGATGACATGAAACGAAAACTTGTAGAAATGATAAACTGAGGAGGATATATACATGAAAGTAACAGCATTTATCAGAAAAACATCGGCGAAAAACAACGTGACGGATCTTGCCCGGGTCTATTTCCGTGTCCGGGATATCGGTGGTGTGGACATAAAGGCCGCGAGCGAGCTGTCCATCAACCCGAACCATTGGAGTCCGGAGAGACAAGGCTACAAACCACGTGTGGCTCTTGTTTCGGAAGAGAAGAAGAACGCTTTCGACAAGGATATCCAGCAAATTACCCACCTGATCACCAGGGAATACAGCCGTGGAGTTGACGGGAACTGGCTCAAGGGACTGATAGAAGAATACCATCACCCCAACATCAATGCAAGGGGCGGCAACAAGGCAGAGGAATACCTGTTGTCATACCAGATACAAAAATATGTTGACGAGACCCCACTCGCGTTCGAGAGCCGGAAACATCATCTTGATAATCTCAACAAGGTACTCCGTTACGAGCGTTTTCGCCACGAGGTCATGCACCAGAGGGGCTTCCATCTTTGCATTGACTCCATCACGGCAGATGACATAAGGGATTTCAAATTCTGGCTGCAGGAAGAGCACAAGTATGTTGACATGTATCCCGTGTTTTACCAGAACGAGGTCCGCCGCAATGTCGAGCAGGTACGTTCCGAGAACAGCATGTCGGGAAGCCTGTACCGCGTACGCACCGTCATCAAATGGTGCATCAAGCGTGGCCTTACACGAAATAACCCTTTCGACCAGTACCAGATCGCGCAGCCCATGTACGGTGACCCGTTCTACCTGACACTTGAAGAACGTGACAAGGTATATTATGCCGACTTAAGCGGCATGGGTGCCAGCTATCCGGTCTATCGTGACATCTTCATGTTGCAGTGCCTGATCGGTTGCCGTGTCAGTGACTTGAGCAGACTGACCAAGGCAAATATCGTGGACGGTTGCGTGGAGTACATCCCCCAGAAAACCAAGCTGGAGCACGCGGGCACGGTACGTGTCCCGCTTAACCAAAAGGCCTTGGATATACTGGAAAGGTACAAGGACCTGGAAAAAGCGCTGCTCCCGAGATTCTCGCATTTCGGCTACAACAAGAAAATAAAGGAGATTCTCAAATACGTGGGAATCGACCGCATGGTCAGGGTGCTCGACCCGAAGACGCGCGAGGATGTGGCAAGACCATTGTACGAGGTGGCCACCACCCACACGGCGAGGAAGACTTTCATCGGGAACCTGTACAAGCAGGTCAAGGACCCGAACCTGATTGCCTCCATGTCCGGGCACTCTGAGGGTAGCCGTGCCTTTGCCCGGTACCGCAAGATAGACGATGAAATGAAGAAGGAGCTGGTAAGCCTTCTGGATTGACCGTTCCTTTTTTCCATCTATCCTTTTATATCCACCGATAATGCAATATGAATATGGACGAGCAGAAGTTGACATACGAACAATTCAAGGAGGATATTCTCCAGTGGAAGAACACGCACCGTGAAGAATACAATCGCTTCTCGCGCCTGATGACAAACGGTGACGAGAGGCAGTATCTTGCCATCTGCAAAGCCATATTCAGGCAGCTCCCCGGTATCAGGCGGGAATGGGAATTGTCCTGGAACGATGACAGTACGGATGGCCTTGCAAATATAAACATGCAGTTCGCGGAGAACGCGGTACCCGGGCAGATCGTGGAGCTATACAGGAAACAGAGGGAGGAAAACAATCCTCTGCCCGACAACGTTCCGCCGGTCACATTCTGGGGCAGGATAAAATCCTTTTTTAGCGGCAAATCTTCCAAGCCGGGTGTCACCCTTTCGGCACCGCTCGTGTTGAGCTGGCTGTATTACGGAAAGAGCTTCGAGGCGATGGTCTCCATGATAGAGAAACAGATGAAGAACCCGAAAGCTGACAATGCAGACAGGCTGGGCTGTTCCCTTGTCGTCAAGCAGATAATAAACGTATCCATCAGGAACGGTTTCCGAACCCGGGCAGACTGGGACAGGTATTTTGACATGAATAACGCCATTGAAAAAGGCCATGTCGGCGAATGGGCCTTGCAGACCATCACGGCTGACATGGAAACCGATGAAGAAAGCAGGGATACGATTATACCCCGGACCGAAGACAGCGTCAGGGGGCCTGTTGTACAACGTGTGGCCGGAAAGAAAAAAATCCAGGAACGGCCACTCGCCGATTATCTTGATCACGAGAACAAGGAAGTTGTATTACATCATATCCGCGATTTTATTTCCGTCAATACAAGTGCCATTCATCAGGCATTACCGTTCTATGTATTGAAGGAGCTCGGTCTGGTTGCCGGTATGCATACAGCCAAGGAGTACAGCATGGGGATGACATTGCAGTTCACGGATTTGCCGTCATTGAAAAGCGAGAGCGCCATACGGCAGTCGGTCGGGTTCCTGAGAACGGCAAAACATGTGATCAAGGACGGCAAAGACCAGATGGCACCCCTGATAGAGAGTGACGAGAACCGGGAACTGTTCCAGAAATTGGCACAGGCTATCAGTAATATCCCAGGTACAGGCACGATGGCCATTGCAGAGAAATAAGGCCAATTATAACCTTTTCACGTTGTCACACGGATTTATATTGTCATGACAATTTAAGACAAATCATTATATATCAACCACTTTCAATTTACACATACATTTGCACCGTCAATCCTTTCCCGAGGGCTGGCGGTGCTTCTCTTTTATAAGCCATCGGAAGCGGGGCACCAGGGAACTTTTGAAGATGGTCATCACAAACTTCAAAACTGATATTTATGATTACCATAGAGAGTCTGGTCGAGCAAGGAGCGAACGTGAAACTGGAAGTTACTCCCGCTGACCTTAAAATGTTCGCTGAATCCATCGTGCAGCGTACCATCATGGCGCAACAGGAAGAACAGAGAGCCGCGATACTGCGTGAAGCGGAGGAGACTTATCTCAATACAAAACAGGTCCGTGAGTTGCTGAACGTGTGCGAGGGCACGCTCAACCTGTGGGCGAAACGAGGCTATCTCGTACCGGTCAAGGTCGGTAACAAGAACATGTATGCCAAATCTGATGTACGCCGGGTACAGACAGGCAACAAGTCCGAGAGTGTAACATCCTATTGCAAGAGAAAAAATGTGTGATATGGCAACCGGCAGGCTAGAACTGTGTAACAGAATCCGCATGGAGGCGGAGGATATTGAAAGAACGGGATTCCCGCTGGAGGTCCTGCCCCAGGCCGTGCAGTCTGTCATACTCGATATGGCCACATACGAGAACTACAAGATCGAGTTTATCGCTACGGCCATGTTGTCGGCTGTATCCGCGGCCCTGGGTGGCGCATACCGTATCCGCATCAAAGGAGACTGGCAGAGCAGCGGAGCGTTGTACGTCATTCTGGTAGGCAGGCCCGGACTGGGTAAGACCCCACCGCTGGAGGTCGCATATCGCCCGATCCGAAAACGTGACTATGCCCTTTTCAAGGTTTACGAGGCAGAACTGGAAGCATGGAAAGCCGCGGGAGAAAACGGGAAGAGACCTATCCTGAAACGTACTGTAGTCTCTGATTTCACTCCCGAGTCGCTTTTACTGACCCACCACCACAACCCGAGAAGCGTGGTCATTCTGGTGGACGAGATCATGGGCATGTTCAATTCCGCCAACCGTTACACGAACGGGCAGCTCATAGAACAGCTTCTGACCGCATGGAGTGGCGGGGCTTTGGATGTTACCAGGGTAAACTCCCCTGTTCCTGTACACATCGAGCATCCATGCATAAACATCATCGGAACCACGCAGACCAAGCGTGTACATGAGCTTCTGAAAAAAGGTTTCGAGGAAAACGGGCTGCTTGACCGTATCCTGTTTGTGATGCCCAAATCCCCCAAGCTTTCCTCCTGGAAAAACCGGGATGAAGATGGGGAAAGGACATCCCTCGCTGCAGTCCGTTGGGAGAACATTTTGAACAAGGTCCTTGCGTTGGACTATGACACCGAAGCGGAAGAAAAAACACCCCACGTGCTGTCCATGGACGGGGAGGCCAGGGAATACTTTTTCTCCTGGTGGAACAGGAAGGTGGAGCGTATCAACCGGATAGAGGATGATGGCGAGGTGGACAGCCGGGAAATGAAACATCCGGCTCATGTAGCCCGTCTGGCATTGATAATTCAGGTTTTGCGCCACGCGTCCGGTGAAAGTCACCTGCAGTTTATAGATGTATTATCGGTGAAAGCCGCCATACGGCTGAACGACTATTTTGAGGAATCATACACGCGTATCCGTTCTTTCGTGGCGAATGACACCTGTGAAGAACCTCCCAAGGTGCTGCTGTCTATGTTGCCTGATACCTTTGATACAAAAACTGCGATAACCGTTGGAAAGGAACGGCAGTGCGTCAGCGAGCGGACTGTCATGAATTACCTGAAAGAGTTATGCCGCAGCAGGCTTCTCCGGAAATCAAAAGCCGGACATTACGAGAAAATCATGTATGAAAAATCTGGTAAATCTAATGACAACAATAATGAATCATCCCCACGATACTGCAACGGATGATCCCTTGTTGCAGCCTGCAGTCTTTGCAGTTTTGCAGTTTCGACGACTGAAAAGGGGAAATTCCTGCAGGACTGCAAGAACTGCAAACTGCAAATGGTGGTATTTATTTGCAGAAACACATAACTGACAACATTATGAACGAATATAGATTCCATCTTCAAAAATACAAACCGGGCAGCAAGACCGTCTGTCCGGGGTGCGGAAGGAAGTTCTGCTTTACCCGTTATATCGACGAGGCGGGAGAGATTTCTTTCCCGGGATACGTGGGTAAATGCGATCACATCAACAGTTGTGGCTATCACTATTCCCCGAAAGAATACTTCCGGGACAATCCGTCAGCAAGGGAAACATCGGCTGGCCATAAAATGAACGGCAGTGAATTTGCGACAGTAAAGTATGTAGCAAAACAACCGCCAACAGAACAAGAACTGGAGATTTCTTATCTTCCCTATGATTGGGTGGAGCAATCCATGCGCGGGTACGACATCAACCCTTTGTACCGTTACTTCACCAAAGTGGCGGGAAAGGAGGAAGCCGGCAGGTTGTTCCATGTTTACAAAGTCGGCACGTCAAGGATGTGGAACGGTTCGACCGTGTTCTGGCAGATAGATGTCAGGGGTAACGTGCGTGCAGGCAAGATTATGGGCTACGATGCCGTAACCGGGCACCGGATTAAAGAGCCTTTCAGTCAAGTCAACTGGGTCCATTCTGTAAGAAAAGTGCCGAATTTCCACATGAAGCAGTGCCTGTTCGGTGAACATCTGCTTTCGGACACTTCCGCTACCATGTCAGCCAAGCCTGTAGCCATTGTCGAAAGCGAGAAGACGGCACTGGTTGCCGCCATGTTCATCCCTGATTTTGTATGGCTTGCCACCGGGGGAATGCACGGCTGTTTCAACAGCGAGGCCATGCAAGTGTTGAAAGAACGAGAAGTGATCCTTTTCCCCGATCTCAAGGCAACCGACGAATGGCGGCAACGACTGCCGATGCTGGAGGCCGTATGCAGGCGTGTCACTTGTTCCGACCTGCTGGAAAAGATGGCGACCGATGAACAGCGTAGTTTGGGACTGGACATCGCCGACTTCCTGCTGATGGAGGACACGCCACAGATGATTCTCGCGAGGATGATACAACGCAATCCTGCGTTGCAGACCTTCATCGACACCTTCGGACTCGAACTAGTGGATGCAGAAAAAACGGAATGAAGGAGAATCAATGGACAGCTCGCTGTCCCGTGAAAATGGGGTTGTAAAATCCCGTAGCTTATTAGGGCATTTTCACTGTCTCCGCTTCGCGTCCGGCAGTAAAAAAGCCCATAAGCCGGGGAACTCCTCAGGTCCCCGGCATGCCTCCGGCTGTCTGACGGGATTTTACAACAAGAATAACAATAAAATAACGAACAGATATGAGTAATACACAATACGCAGTCTGCCACCTGCAGCGTGGCAGCGGCAATGACAGTGGAATGTCATGCCATATAGAAAGAAAGGATGCCAAGGGAAAGATTTATGTGCCGGTTAATGCCGATATTGACCGGACACATCTCAACCGTGAGTTGGTCAGATTTCCCGATGGCGTGTCCAATCGCACCGAGGCGATACAGCACCGCATCGAGACCGCCGGGCTGCGTCGCAAAGTCAGCAAGAACCAGACAAAGGCAATACGCGTAATGCTGACCGGAACGCATGAGCAGATGATGGAAATTGCCAATGACGGCAAACTGGGCAGTTGGATCGATGCAAATCTCAAATGGCTAAGGGAGACCTTTGGTGATGACAACCTTGTGTCCTGCGTGCTGCATATGGACGAGAAGACCCCACACCTGCACGCCACAGTTGTGCCCATAGTAACCGGTGAGCGTATCCGCAGAAAGCGGGAAGGCGAAAAGAAATATGAAACGAAGTCCGGTCCCCGCCTGTCGGCGGACGATGTGATGCGTCGTACCAAATTGCATGAATACCAGACCAGTTATGCCAAGGCCATGAAACCGTTCGGGTTGCAGCGTGGAATTGTCGGCTCTACCGCCAAGCATCAGGCGAACTCGGAATATTACAGGCAGCAGGTAATCCAGTATGAAGAGGATATAGCCAAGTTGCAGGCCGATGTGGAGAAGGCGCAAGAAGGCAGGAACACCATCCTCGCGTGGTTCGGCAAGGGAGACCTTTCCAAGGCAAAGAAGGAACTGGCTGACAAGGACAGGCTGATAGCCGAACTCAATAAACAGATTGAGGAACTTCAGGCAGAAAAGGTACGGTTGCAGGAACAACATAAATCAGAAATCGGAAAACTGCGAAACGGCTATCAAAAAGAAATAAACAAGGCCATTCATCAGGCGGAAGCGGCAGAACGGCAGTTCAAGGAGAAGGATGCAATCATAGATAGACAGAGGAAGCAGATAAGTTTGCTTGACCGCAAGGCCAATCCCCAACGTTACAGCCTCTCGTCCGGTGCCGAACTTGTACGTGTCAATGTCTCAAACTATCGGAATCCGTCGCTCCACATCTGGACACGGGTCGGTGATGAGCTTTTTGAGAACATCAAATTCCAGATAGACTATGATGTGGCCCAAAGACATTTCAACGGCCAGATCACAGATGAGGAATTTGTCAATACCGTATTCGAGCCACAGGAGCAGGTAAATGGAAAGCAGGCAGAACTATTGGGTGTAACTTTTATCCTTGCCGCCGGAGGACCGGCAGAGGTTCATGTTGGTACTGGATCTGGTGGATCATCGTCTGACCTTCCGTGGAATGATAACGTAGCAAAGAAGCATACTTCGGTAAAACGAAGATAGTTGATTGATAGTAAATATATTTATTGCAAATTCATATCTATACATACAAGTGTTTGCTATATTTTTTGTACCTTTGTAGTCGAAAACTGACAATTCTTAAACGAAAAAGTCAACACAGGAACAAAGATCATTTAGTTTACAAAAATAGTATTGATATTTTGTAATGGGAGGACTTTTAACATTCAGAGTCGGAAACTTTGACACAACAGCAGAACGTGAGCAGTTTCGGTTTCTCTGTGAGCAACTCAAAGCTCACTATGAGGATTCGAATGAATTCTGTGTGTTCGTAGGCAACTATAATATTGGATGTGAATTAGATGCGTTGTTTATCAAGAAGGATGCTATCATCTCAATCGAATTTAAGAATTATGGTGGCAAAGTTGTTGCCAATGAAAACGGAGAATGGACTTGCGATGGAAAAACCATCAAGGGAGGCTCAAGAAAAACAGCCCTCCAACAAGCACGAATAAACCATTCGACAGTTAAGAAAGAACTTAAAGTCTTGGGGGTTGAAAAGAATCAAATCAAGGATGTCCCCCATCTTATTATATTTCATCAACCCATTGAATTGGAAAACAATTTAAGTGCCACCAACAGGTCTTGGCTTCACATTACTGATAGCGAACATTTCATTGAAAAGTTGGATGACATCACTTGTCCTCACACCGACCTTGACCCACTCGGAATCGTTAAACTTGCGGAAACTCTCAACCTAAATCCCTTCTATCTGACGGAATTCAGCAATGCTACTTATGATAAACCAGCAGAGCCAATTGAGAAAATAGAGTTGTTCGAAGATATAAAGAAGTACGAGCCCCACACTGAAGAGAAAAAACAAAAGAAAAAAGAGGTAATATTAAACTTTGATTCTTTTATTGCCGAGGACGAAAATAGTATTGCACTTTCGAATTTTGTGAAAAGGATAGTAAAATTATCGCTCAAGCTCGACAATTTTACAGTCAAGGTGCTTGACAGCACAAGGGCATCTTCATCCTTTGCAGCACACGGAATAAGGTTAACTCAAGAATATGTTGTTACAATAAATGCAGATGGCATCGGTGAACATTGTGCAAAACTCGCAAAGTTCACTAATCATGCTGTTAAAGCCATTTCATCTTCTACAATCTTTTGGGAAGAAGGCGAGAGAATTGCAACCGAAAGTGACAATTCATCTGGCGTTGTCGAAGAACATCAATCAAAAGAACTGTCAAATACTAATTCGAACGTTTGTTTCCGAAAGTCAAAGACGATTCTGCCACATTGGCTTGACAAAAAGATTTTCAATGACCATCAAGCTATTTATGCTCCAGAGCATGAGCGTTATGAGTATAATCTTGATCTTAACGAAGAAGAACTTAAAGTCTATCTTGGTACTTACTTTCCTCGTAGTTATGCGGAAATGTTTTGTATTGCTGATAATCTTTTGCAGAATAAATGCCTGAAGAAAACGTTGGAACAAGATGAGATTAGTGTATTGGATTACGGTTGCGGTACGGGTGGGGAAATTCTTGGCTTGATTACAGCAATTGGAAGACATTTACCTCATACAAAGATAAGTATCACAGCAATAGATGGCAATGATGGTGCTTTAGCCATACTCAAGGATTTAGTAGAGTGTAACCCTAATAAAAATATACAAGTCGAACTAAGTGTATTTAGCCAGACGTTAGGCACTATTGAAGACGTGGAAAAACTTGCATTCGGAAAGAACGATTATCATTTTATCCTCTGTGACAAGATGGTTTGTGAGTTAATTTCTAAAGAAGTCCTACCAACAAATGCATACGCAATAATGGCAAAGAAACTTACGGCTTTTCTTCATGAAAACGGTTTGCTTATAATGCTTGATGTAACAACTAAAGACGAACATTCAGGATACTTCTATCCTCAATTGATGAATAATGCAATAAATGATTATGTTCGTAAAAGCAGAACCATTGAGACGCTTTTACCGTTGTCGTGTGCTTGTCATGATGAATGTAGAGACTTTTGCTTTATGCAGCAAACATTCAGCGTAAGTCATTCTCACAAATCAAATGACGAAAGTAGGGTGTGTTATCGAGTGCTGTGTAAGAAACCGCTTAAGACAGCTATCATGCAAGGAATGGAAACAGCAAACCTTATCCACGTCATACACCCCACCAAATACATGCAAAATGATGATTTGGCAATTTGCAGCCATTCAAAAGACAATGAAATAACAATTGATAGTTTCAACATAAATCTATAAATCTAATCATGGCTAAGAGAAGTTTTTACGTTAAAGATTCCGAACTTGATGATTACCAGGTAAAGGTGATTAACAAGAAAACAGATAACTCCTACATTGTTAAGGGTTGTGCAGGTAGTGGAAAGTCCATTCTTGCCTTGTGGAAGGCAAAACAGATACAAGATGAGCATAAGGGTACCTATCTTTACATTGTGTTCACTAAAGCACTAATGCAATATATGGCTGATGGCATTTCACAGGTAGGTATTCCACAACGAAATGTTGATTATCATTGGCATTGGCAGAATAGAGCTGGATGTCCAAGTGCTGATTATATTATTGTGGATGAAGCACAAGATTTTTCCAAAGAGGATATAGAACTATTCCGTTCTAAGGCAAAAAAAGCATTATTGTTGTATGGTGACTCGGCTCAACAACTTTATACTTTTATTAAAGATAAGCAAACTGTTTCAATGGAGGATATACAGTATTTTACTAAGTTCCCTGTCGAACAGCTTGTGTTCAATCATCGATTACCCAAAAAGATAGCCCGTCTTGCACAGTATCTAAATTCCGAAAGTGACGAACTTGAAGAGCGTTGTACTGAAGAGGGTGTTGAAAAACCAAAGATTATCAAGTATAATAACATTACTGAACAGTATGATGCCATCATTTCGCTTATTCAAAACAAAAACATGGAGGATGTCGGCATCCTATTTAGACACAATGATGAAGTAGAGCGTGCATATGAATATTTCAAGAATCATGGTGTAAACGTTGAAGCTAAGTATGGGCAGTTTATGGATCTAGATTTTTCTTCAGACAATCCAAAGATGATGACCTACCATAGTTCTAAAGGACTTCAATTTGAACATGTTTTCATTCCTGAATGTACTGTTGAAGACGATGCAAACCGAAATCCACTATATGTGGCCGTGACAAGAACCTATCGAGCTTTGTATATAATGCACTCAGGCAATCTTTCCAGTCTTTTTGATGATGTACCTACTTCGCTTTATGATACGAGTCTTACGAGTGGCCCCAAATTAACACTATGAGGTTTGTCAACTCCTAAAAAACGAGGATAATTATGAAATTATATATACCGACCTGTACTCTGAATTTCAATAACATATTGTCTTCAGAGTCAATTTCGCCCTTAGGATTTTACGCAAGACGCGGCTTTGGTAACAAACGCTTCTATCCTGTCTGCGCGAACAACAAAGAGCAAGTAATAATATTGTACAGTAAATATCCAAGGTTCGAGATTGAAGAAAATGACCTTGAGAACTATCCTATGGTTATTGAGATAGAAACTGATGACTATAAAGATGGATTCTTTGAGAAGGCTAAGGAACATGACGGAGTAGAGACCTATCTCTGCTATCATACCATCAACCTTAACCCTTTTCATTGTCGTATCTATTTTAATAGTTATCAGGAGCGTCAGGGTGTATTGTCAAAGGCAGAACAAAGCCTAGAGAATAAGTTCTATAAGCTTTATGCTCCTAACATAGATGTTAAACCCAAAGAGAAAAAAACATTTTTTGGCGTTGCCAAAGATTTATTTACTCAATCTGACAAAGATGATTTCTTATGGAATCTTTCATATGTAAATTTCAAGATCAAGAATGAACCTATAGATGTTAGTAGAGACGTTCTGCTAGACAGAATTAAAGGTTTCATTTATTGTTATCTAATAGGTGCTAATAGCTCGGTCAGCAACGAGGTTGGCAAATTGAAAGCTTTGTCAAGAAAACTTCGTAACACGCTTTCTGCTGTTGTAAATTCTCCTGATAAAAGACCCACTCAGGCACAAGACGATGCTATCTTGAATGGAATCAGAGAGTTTAATGAAATCTATTCTTCAATAGATGAAGATACCATTTGGAACAAAAATTTATTAGAGTTAAAATTGTCTGACAATCCGCAAGGTCTTTCTACAAAAGATGCCAAGAATCTTTTGCACTACTGGGGTGTTTATGACGCATTCTGTAACAAACTTCCTCTTCGTAGAGTCTATGATGCAAACGAATTGTGGAGTTGTTTAGAGTATGTTTCCCCAGAGACGTTTTCTCGTGTCATAGACAATATGAATAGCGCCATTCGTAAATTGGAAGCAAAAGATAATGCTCAACGTGAAAAGTATGCCATTGAGGAATTGCTGAATGTTGATGATAATCTGTCTTTGCATATTTTGGACACATCTTACCAAAGTTCTTTCTATAAGAACCTTATTTGCTCCCAGTTTATGGCAGAGTACAAATCTGTAATGGAAGAAAATGGCGTAGAAGAACCTTTGGCACAGGCATATAATGGAGGTATGATTCTAAGGAACATGCTTGGAGATAAATGGGACTCAAATCCTGCATCTGCTTATGTTGGAGCATTACTTAATCATTTCCAGGAGAACTCCGCCTTTGACTTATTCGCTATTGAAAATGATGTACTTTCATCGTTTGCTGCATTCTGTCAGAAAGGCGATAACATTGATCGTTTGGTAGAGTACCTTGTACAAGTAGGATTCTGTAATTATAAGTTAGCTTATGGCATCTATGGTGCCACAAGAGGTTTTACGTCTCTGCCAAAGACATTTACGTCTGTATTGATAAATGGCAATAAGGATTATTATCAATCATTTGCAAGTAATGTTTGGCGAATGCTTAATGGAATAGAAATAAAGGATGCTGTCTTACCCAAAGCGAGCAATAATACTTCAGTTATTGTAGAAAGTCAGTTGGGATCTAAGATTATTGAGAATCAAAATAATGTAGAGTCAAAAGTTGTAAAACAGCAGAAAGTTGTTGAGGCGGTAAATAAGGCTGTTAAACTTGAAAATATAGTTCAAAGTCCTAAAGCTTTTATGTATATTTTTAGTAGTTTCTCACGTATTACTACAACTAAAGCGTACAAAGCTCTTGATGCTGTTAATTTTGCAGGAGATGAGGGTTCTTATACACCAGAACAATTCCGTAGTAAAATTTATTCGATTGTAGGTAAAGAAGGTTTAAAGACCCAAAAAGAAAATATTGATAAAGCTATAGAACTTGAGAGTAAAAGGCAAGATCCAGAAGCGTTCTTGAGCATCCTTGACAACTTCTTGAAACCAACTGATGCTGCATATAAGAAGATTGAGAAACTGATTTCAAGTATTAAAAGTTTAAATACGACTTCGTATCCACAACCACAAGGAAATAATGTTATTTCGCAGGATGGTGTTGAAAAGCGAAACCTGAAACCAATACATCCAACATCATCTAAATTTGTAGAAGATGCAAATGTTAACTATTTTATCCTTTCAAGAAACTACCTACCTATAAAAATGCGAGAAACGCTTTCCAGAAAGGTAATAACATTTCAAAAAGGTTATGCTCCTGGTGGTAAATACTATTCTAATCCATTGGATAACCCTATAGATAATAGATCAACCATTGATCATTTTAAGCATTGGTGTTTTTATGATAAAGGTGGTTATCCTCCTATCGTAGAGGGAACTTATGAGAATAAACAGTACTTTGAGCAGTTAATGCAAGATTTATTTAATCGTTATGCCAACAGGTAAAATTATTATCACGAACGATACAGGTGAACAAGTAGAAGCTACAGCTCCTGTCATTGTCTCTGCAAGTCGTTCAACCGATATTCCTGCTTTTTATGCCAAGTGGTTCTTCAACCGCTTGGCTAAAGGGTATTGTGCATGGTATAACCCCTTCAACCAGCAGAAAATGTATATTTCTTTCGAGAACTGCAAGGTTGTGATTTTCTGGACAAAGAACCCAAAGCCGATCCTCCCATACCTTCATGAGCTTGACGAAAGAGGAATACACTACTACTTTCAGGTTACACTCAACGATTATGTAAAAGAAGGTTTTGAACCTAATGTTTCGTCTGTCGAAAACAGAGTTGAGACATTCAAGAAACTTTCTGATATGATTGGTAAGGAGAAAGTAATCTGGCGTTTTGATCCTTTAATAATTACGCCAAACATCGCTCCTCGTGACCTCTTGACGCGCATTTGGCACATTGGAAATAAACTGAAAGGTTACACAAATAAGCTTGTATTCAGTTTCGTTGATGTAAAAGCTTATCGCAAGGTTCAAAACAACCTTGTTAAGGAAACTATGCTTTTTACAAAGGAGAATGTGGAGAATGCCGAAGCTAACCTTGCTCAACGCATAGAAATCGTAGAAGGACTTCAAAAGATTCGTGAAGTTTGGCACAAAGATGGTTGGGATGTTGAAATCGCCACTTGTGCGGAAGATATTGACCTCGAAAAATACGGGATAGAACACAATCGTTGTATTGATGGTGAATTGATGAAACGCATTTTTGCTGACGATAAGGAACTTGTCTATTATCTACATACATTGAAATTACCAGAAAAAGACTTGTTTGGTAATTTGCCACCAATACCAGAGAAGGTGCGTAATGTAAAGGATACAGGGCAACGTAAGGTATGTGGATGTATGATCAGCAAAGACATCGGCATGTATAATACTTGTCGTCATTTCTGTGTCTACTGCTATGCCAATACAAGTAAAGAATGCGTCATCAGAAATGCTGAGAAACATAATGATGAAAGTGAAAGTATAATTGGATAATTATGCAAGAGTCAGAACTACAACAATATCTCCTTCGCAACTATCCACAAGAGAATGCTCGTTGCGAGTGGAAGGAATTCAAGAATTTGAAGAACTCGTTCTGTGGGGATGAGAAAAACGATGTCATCTCATATGTGTCGGCTATTGCCAATATGGAAGGAGGACATTTAGTGATAGGAGTACATGACAGTTCTTTGGAAATTGTCGGGACAGATACCTATAATTATGACCGGCAAAAGGCAATTCTTCGTTTAACAGAACGATGTGTTAATCTTTCGACAGAAGGTCTCGATATTGAAGAGTTTGTTACCGATGACACTAACAAGAAAGTTTGGGTGGTCCATATTCCCAAGCATCGTCCCAAATTGCCTGTTTACGCTCATAACAAAGCATGGCAGCGAATTGAAGATTCTCTTGTAGAGTTGACCACTGAACGCATGAATGTCATTCTTGATGAGCCAATATTTGGCGAAACAGATTGGTCTGCACAGATTGTTCCTGATGCAACGATAGATGACCTTGACGAAGTTGCTATAGCTAAAGCCCGCAAAATGTTTAAGAAGGTACATAGTCGTATTCCCGAATCAGAGGTAAATGCTTGGGATATTCAGACATTTCTTGGCAAATGCGGACTGACAAGAAATGGATGCATCACTCGTGCCGCTATCATATTGTTAGGCAAATATGAATCAGCCTTTAAACTGCGTCCTGTCGTCGTTCAGGTAACTTGGACACGCAGGGATGCAAACCAAGATGTGGTGGACTACGAACATTTCACTGTTCCATTCATACTGACAGTAGATGAAATTCTCTCAAAGATTGAAAATCTGACTTTGCGTGAAATGCCTGGTGGTACGCTTTTCCCAGATACAATGAAACAGTATGATGACTACACTATACGCGAAGCACTTCATAACTGCATTGCTCATCAAGATTACACGATGCAACAGCGTGTCAATTTCGTTGAGAATCCCGGCTACCTATATTATTCCAACGCCGGTACTTTCATCCCCGGAACTTTGGAAAATGCTTTGAGGAATGAGGAATCTCAGACCTATTTCCGCAATGAATGCCTATGCAAGGCAATGGTGGACTTCAATATGATTGATACCGTAAGTCGTGGCATCAAGAAAATGTTTAATGAACAATGGCGCAGACACTTTCCGATGCCGGACTACGAGATTGATGCGGCAAAAAAGAAAGTTGTAGTACGCATATATGGTAACGAGATCAATAAACGATATACGGATTTATTGAAGACTGACAACACTCTATCATTATGGGATTGCATATCTCTCGATGCTGTGCAGAAAGGCAGATTCATACATGAAGATGTTGCAAAAGACTTGCTGAACAGGGGACTTATTGAGGGCGATGCTCCCAATTATACAATTTCTTTAGGAGTTGCTAAAGCCACTCGTCAATTGCAAGGTTACACCAAGCAAAAAGGACTTGATAAGGACAAAATTAAACAGATGGTTTTGCAATATCTTAAGAATGCTGGATCAGATGGAGCCAAACGTGATGGCATCTACGAATACATCAAAGATGTAATGCCTAGCAATAAGACTGAAGAGCAAAAACTACGCAGCCTTGGTGATCTATTGAAAGTTATGAAAGCCGAGGAATTGATTAGAACAGATGGACGAAATTGGTTTATATTATAGCCAATCCGTCGAAATTCGACGAAAAGATACAGCCCATTCCGTCGAAAATGTTTAAATCCGTCGAAATTCGACGAAACACATACTGAATTCAAAAGAATAAAGACCATGTTATTAGGAGACAAAATAAAAGAGTTGAGAGAAGAACACGGTGTGCTACAAAGGCAATTGGCAGCTTTGCTTGAAATAGACACTCCAATGTTTAGCAAAATAGAGCGTGGCGATAGATATGCTAAACGGGCACAAGTAATACAATTAGCTGAGTATTTCAAGATTGATAAAAATGAACTTCTTACACTATGGTTGGCAGACAAAGTATTGGATGCTATAGAAGGTGAAGACGAATTAAAGCGGAAAGCCATTGAGGTTGCACAAGAAAGAATAGGCTAATCCTCACAAATATCGGGAACTATATGGTATCATTACCATACAATTTCCGATATTAATATTTGATAATCAGATTGATATTTTACAATATTCGGTTCAAGCGTGGAGCTGTTAGACTTATTTTAGCTGGTAGGCCCTAGGAATAGCCGTGACAATAAATAAGCAACAACCCCACACCTATATAATCTGCTAGAATGACAGTTATATACAATGTGGAAGAGGTCAGCTCATTCCCTTGTCTCAATGAATTTCCTAGGTTCACCAGCGAGAATAAACTAAACACTTTCTGTGTTCAAATATGTTGCTACCGAAGTAGCTTTGCAAAGTTACAAAATATTTGAAATCACAAGCAGGTGTATGCCTCTTTTTTAGGTTGTTGCAGATGTAAATTTCGGTTAAAAGTTTCTGAAAATCAAGATTGAATTATATATATGATTATCCTAGATTGGGGATTACTGTTTTACTTGATTCAAGTACCCCATAAAATGAAAGGCCTGCCATTACTGACAAGCCTTTATATCCTCAATTACTCACTCAACTTATAATATTTATATATGAATATATTGATATAAGTGAGTACTAGAGTTTGAATTCTTCGTTAATCGGAGTTGCCATCGAAATTGTTTGTGCAATCTCACAATTCAGGTATTTTTCGGAACAGTAATTTTTAACTATATAATAGTTGCCCTTGACGGCATCTTTATTTCGCTGCAAGGTACACAGGCATTTTAGCCATTTCACAGCTTCACGCTCCTCTTTAATAGGTTTCATCCCCATTTGTTCGAAAATGACATTTAAATGCTCCTGAATATCTAAAGAGCACCACTTTGTTTCTGGCTTAAAGCTCGCTTTGATAACTTGTTTGAATGGGTGATTCTCTGCCAGTGCATTGAAGATAACCGCATTGTGATACCATTTGTACCAAGCGTTGCTTTTGTCCCTCATATCCGAAAGCCTTTGTACCAGATTTTCAAATGGGACATACTGCGATAATTTCTCATAACGCTCGACAAATCCGCGTTGAGTTCGATTGCATTTACACTTGAAAGGCTTCATATAAGCCGAGATACAGTCTGTTCTCTGCTTATGCATCCGCCTGATTTCATCGACAACCTCATCGACACTCTGGTACTGCAGCTCTTTTAAATCCTTATTTGTTGCCGCAACAACTTTTTGAGTAGCCTCACCGTTTTCATGCCACATTTTTTCCCAGTCAACGACACGGCATGTTTTTCCCAATGCTTCAATCAAACCGTCTGGTTTCAGGTAAATCGATTCTCGCAATCGTACGAATTCAACAAGAGCATCGATATTGAAGTAGGATATCACATAATTTCCATGAATACTCTTCCGAATCAGACTGACAGGCGTACTTCCGTAGAATGTTTGCTTGGATTGACGAATCAACGACTGCATTGAACTCAAGAAACTGTACGTCAATACGCCATTAAAATTTTCATATATTTTAACAGTCGCATTATACATATTACATAGTTCATCAGCCAAACACAACAGCTTATTTTTATTGTATACAGTATAGCGTTCATTCAATTTTGAAGAGGAGTTGTAGATAATCGTTTCATCATATAGACCTTGGGGATGCCTGCATCGGCCTGCAATCTGCAACATTTTTTCCGGTGAAAGAATCGTATATATCTGCTTGATATCTGACACGGATAATAGGTGAAATCGCTCGTCAATATCAACTCCAACGAAGTAGGTACACGTTATAAATGTAATTGGCTTGGGAAGACACGTCCCCTCTAAATTCGCATAATAAGCTCCTGCTTCACTTTGGCTTTGCGCACTGCACAAGATTGCGCATTCCGTCCTTAATTCTTCCGGCAGCAGATTGATGACAGCCCGAATAGCCGATATCCTGTTATATGCGACCGCAATTTTATGCCCTGCTCCGTACATGTCACGCAAGCGGATTATCGTTTGGGCCGTTGTCAAATGGACGTCGTTTGTATATAACAGCTTCACCTCGCGCTTAATCAATCGCCTGAAATTCACTTCGATAACGGGCATTTTCAATATCTCCGGATTGGAAAACGGGCGCATTGTCGCAGATACCAGACAGCGTTGGCGTTCCGGAAATTTGAAGAAATAGTCCATTACCCAGCCCAAAGCACGATTCCGATAAGTACTATCCGATTGATAAGAATCAATCTCATCCACCATTATATACCAATCCCGAAGCCTCGGCTCGATTTTCTCCATTACTTTCCGAAGACTGTCTGCTACGACCAAAATCTTTTTATAGCGTATCGTCTTATTTGATAAATACTTATTGATAGCTTTCGAGGAAGGGGATTGTTTAATATCCCCAAATCCGCCGCCCACATATAAATATGAATTTCTCCCCGTTTGAGGGTCTATGCCCGTCAGATATTTCTCATATGCCAAAGCTTTGGTGGGACACACAACGATACAGTTGTTCGGCGAACGCAGCGCCAGCGTTGTAGCACCGATGCCGGGAACGTTCTTCTTAATTACTCCGTAGGGCAACTGCATGAAAACATCCCCTAACTTCTTGCTTTCATCATTGATAATAATTTGGAGTGCATCTATCTTGTCCGGATTATCCGGATTTATGCTCAACTCATAATCGATTCCGGGTACATCCTTTATCTCCGCATTATTGACGATACAACTGACTACCTCTCCGTTTTTCTCTTCGGTCAGAAATTCATAACGCGGGTCATTCATTTTATGACGCCCAAGCGTTATGGCAGACAATGATTGGAAAACTCTTTTTGTTACCATATCAATATGTATTATCCCCATACTCCTCATATGGGGTGTTAAACGAGGGAAGCCCATGCATACACACGGGCTATCCCCTAACTAAGCTTGCTTCCGATTGCATCGGGCAATGTAAAGACCTGACTATAAGTCTTTAACTGTATTAACAATATACGAAAAATATTCGAGATTTCCAAATAATTCAGCAACTATTTTGCTGGTTATCAGCACTTTTATTACACATCAAGCACCTTTTCCAACCGCCCGATATGATTGCTGATATTCTTATTTAGAACCTGCGCATAGGAGCGCTGGGTAACTGAAATATCGGAGTGACCAAGTAATTTGCTCACAACTTCAATAGGCACATCGTTATAGAGCAAAATCGTCGTTGCAAAGGTTTTACGGGCTGTATGGTGGGTCAGTTTTTTGTCGATACCCACAACCTCCGCTATTTCCCGTAAATAGGAATTGACCTTTTGATTAGAGATGCGCGGTTGCACATACTCATTTACCTTGCAAAACTTTTCAAACCAAATTATTAATTTTTCGGCCTGAGGAAGCAGTGGAACAGCAATCTCCCGGTCTGTTTTCTGACGTACCAGATTAATCCAGTTTCGCCCATCGAAACCCTTGACAATATGTTTCGGTTGCAGGGCTTGCGCTTCATGATAAGCCAATCCAGTATAGACGGAGAAAAGATAGATATTCTTCACCTCTTCCAACCGTTGTTGGGCAAAATGATAATCTTCCAACAATTTCAATTCTTCCTGCATAAGGAATACCAGCCGTTTTCGCTCTTTTAAAGGTCTATATTCAACAAATGGGTCTTGTTGGATATAGTTACACTTGAACGCATATACGACCATCTGACGCAGCCGCTGCATGATTTTATTTATAGTAATCGCTTTCAGTCCTTGAGATAATAGGGTGTCCTCGAACTGCTTTACGAAAAAATAATCCACACGGCGTATCGGAATGTCCGTACTCTTATATAAATTCTGGATATATCGCTCCACGTGGGCGAATACCTCTCGGAATTTTTGCAACGTAGAAGGTGAATATTCTTTGCCTACGAGAGATTCCATCCGCTTTATACGTTCCCGGAAAATTCCACACAATGTATGCTCATTGGCAGTCTTATTCTTATAAAGAGAATAAATTTCATCGAGTGAAACATTTCCATCTGCTTCGTATAATTTACGCTCGATGCTTTTCAGCTCGACGGTGATGTCCTGTAACCGACGGTTAATCAATACGGCATCTTCCGAGGTTCCACGGACACATTGAGCGTCTTTGTCCCAAATTTCAGGTCTGATATACAACCGGGTAGAGAATTGCTGACGGTTAATCCCGTCAGTAGTCAGCTTGCAATAGATAGGTACCTCTCCTTGCTTTGTACGCTTAAATTCATAGAGATAGTAAGTGATTCGTAATATTTCAATCATAGTCAGCAGATTGTTTTATAACCTGCTGGAATACTTTTCATTACAAGTCTGGAATACCGAGATTTTCAGATTTTGCCCGGTATTCCAAAGAACCCCTAAAATGCCCCGATTTTGGTTAATTACTAAAATATCTTAAAATATAGCAATTTTACTTATTCACTGATTATAAGACACTTAACTACTTTGCAGAGCATAAAATTAGGGGCCAAACATTGCTGTTTAGCCCCTTTGGTAGCGGGAGGAGGACTCGAACCTCCGACCTTCGGGTTATGAGCCCGACGAGCTGCCAACTGCTCTATCCCGCGATATGTCTTTAGTGATGTACTATCGCTTTTGCGTGTGCAAAGATAAGACAAAAATTCGGATTCTACAAATTTTTTCGCATACAATGCGGCAATTACGATCTATCATGCTATTTATCAGCCGCCAACAATTATTTTTTCGCTTCTCGGCATCCAGCACAATCCGGAAGAGTTCTCCAACAGCCCCCGGAATCCGAATCTACCGGCCCAAAGCCCGCGCTTGCCGGGCCTCAATCCTCGAATTCCCGGAACATCGTCGTGCTGAGGTACTTTTCGGCACGGTCGGGAAATACGACGACGATATTCCCCGACTCGATACGCGCTGCGGTACGTACGGCGGCCAGCATTGCGGCGCCGCTGCTCATCCCGGCGAAGATACCCTCCGCGGAGATGATCCTGCGGGCCATGTCGATCGCCTCCTCGCTCTCGACCAATTCCTGCACGTCGATCTTCGAGGGGTCGTAAATATCGGGCACGATTGCCTCCTCCATATTCTTGAGACCCTGAATATAGTGCCCCTTGGTCGGCTGGGCGCAAACCACCTTGATCGCGGGATTCATCACTTTCAGAAAGCGCGACAGCCCCATCAGGGTTCCCGACGTTCCGATCGCGCAGACAAGATAGTCGATCTGTCCGCCCGTCTGCTGCCAGATCTCCAGCGCCGTGTTTTCGTAATGCGCCAAGTAATTGGCGGCATTGGCGAACTGGTCGGGCATAAAATATTTGTCGGGATTCTCCGCGACGAGTTTGCGGGCCAGACGGATCGCGCCATCCGTCCCTTCGGCGGCAGGCGTCAGACGCACCGTGCCGCCGTAAGCGCGGATGATCTTGCGGCGTTCGATCGACACGGCCTCGCTCATCACGATCTCCACGGGATAGCCTTTGACGATGCCGACAATAGCCAGTCCGATGCCGGTATTTCCCGACGTGGGTTCGATGATCGTCTTCCCTTTGGTCAGGCGGCCTTCGCGTTCGGCGGTTTCGATCATCTTGACCGCAATGCGGTCCTTGATGCTGCCCGTCGGATTGAACCCTTCGAGCTTGGCGAATATCTTCACTTTCGGATTGGGCGACAGCGCATTGATCCGAACCATCGGCGTAGAACCGATGGTGTCCAAAATCGTTTTCTTTGCTTTCATCTTATACTCACTAACCTAACTCAGTCTTATCTCAGCCCGGCGGCGACGATCTCCGCCAAGTCGCGCACCTCGCCCCTCGTGCCGCGGCCGATGGCCTTCTTGCAGAGCGGGCAGGCCGTCACGATCACTTCGGCGCCCGTGGCCTCCAGTTCTTCGGCCACCGCCTGCGCAAGGCGCACCTGCTGACCGTCGGAAATGGCCGTATTGGCGACCGAAGAACCGCAGCAGGGTGCGTTTTCGCGCGTCTGCGCGGGTTCGAGCAGTTCGCCCACCGCTTCGATCACGGCGCGCGGCTCGTCGTAAATGCCGCTTCCGCGCCCCAATTCGCAGGGATCGTGGTAGGTGAAGCGCGTCGGGCCGTGCACGACATCCAACCGTCCGGCCCGGATCAGACGCAGGATATATTCCGAATGGTGCAGCACCTCGATTCCGGCCAGTTCGTAATCCTCGCGGAAAACCTTCAGGCAGATCGGACACGAGGTCACGAGCGTCGTGATGCCGTGTTTGCGGAACAGATCGGTATTGTAGCGCATCATCCTGCGCGCCGAATCGGTCTCGCCGGCCAGCTTCAGCGGCCGGCCGCAGCAGACGCCGCCTTCGCGGTCGGCCCACCATACCTCTTCGCCCGCGGCGCGGAACACCTTGTCCATCGCCGACATCGTACGGGGCGTAAGCAGGGTCATGCACCCCGCGAAATAGCCCACCTTGCCCTCTCCCGAGGAGCGATCCAGCCCTTTGAAATAGTCGTAACGCTTCTCGTCGGGCACGTTGCGCATCGTATCGCGCGAGTTGAGCCGCAGCGTATTCAGGTCTATGTCCACAGGACACTTTTCGGCGCAGCGCCCGCACATCAGGCAGTTGTCGGCCGTCGCCAGCCGCAGCATCCGGTAACGGCGGTCGCGCAGGAAATAGACCGACTGCACGTCATTGATTCCCAGCACGCTCTGCAACTGACAGGGATCGATGCAGATACCGCAGCGCGAACATGCTTCGACCTGAAAATGATCGAACGAACCCTCCTTTTCGGTCGAGCGGAGTTCGTAATGCCGCAGGAAAATCAGGGGAATCTCGGTAAAGATATGCATATACCGCGAGAACGGCAACGCCACGAAGAAAATACCGAGGCATGCGGAATAGGCCCACCATGCCGCGCTTTCGAGATTCATCAGCGCGAGCGTGCTGACGTGCTCCGCCATCCACGCGCCGACCGCCCCCGTCAGGAATCCTCCGCCGCCGTAAAGGGCGCAGGTCGTGCTCTCGGCGATCAGGCGCACCGGGAAGACGAACCACAACGCCGAGAGGGCCACGCGGTCGCCCAGCAAGTGCTTGGTCGTACGCCGCATGCCCATCGCCCGCGAGTAAACGCGCTTGCCCCAAGCCAGCGCCACGCCCGAAAGGACGAAGAGCAGCAGCAGGTCCATCAGGAAGTCGAACACGGGCTTATGTTCCAGCCCCGTGGCGAAATATTTGAAAAAGACGTGTCCCTGCAGCGGCACATAACGGAATCCGAGGTAGGCGATGGTCTCGATCCACCCCACGGCAATCAGCAGAAACCAGCCGAAAGCCAGACTCATGTGCATGTAGCCCAGCAGCGGATTGACCTTGAAGATGCGGCGGTGCAGCAGCGATTCGCTGATCACCTCCCACACGGCCGCCAGCGTACGGCGCGTCGGCAGTCCGAACAGAATCCGTTTCTTGTCGGCGCGGGGCAGCAGGTAGAGCCACGAACCCCACTTCCAGAGCAGTACGACGAACATCACGGCCGCGCCGACCATGAACGGTATGCAGAATGGTGCGAAAAAAGTCATCGTCAGAAGTCTCCCAGTTTACGTTTGATAAGCATGACTACGCCGCGCGTGTTGATACCGCGCGGACACACCAGCCGGCATTTGCCGCAGAGCATGCATTTGTTCATCTCCTCGTAGGCACCCTGATACTCGCCGCGGCGGACGAGCGTGTGAACCTTGCGGAAATTGAACTCCGTGAGATTTCCGGCCGTGCAGACCGCCGTGCAGGCCCCGCATCCGATGCAGGCCTGCAGCTCCGGCATTTCGTGCAGGATTTCGTCGCTCTTGCGCAGGTTGTTGCGGTCGATGTCGATCGCCCGCGGCTTGGAGATGGTATATCCGAAATTGATCGCCGCCATACGCTATGCCCCCAGATATCGGGCCGCAGCGTCGGCAGCGGCCGTTGCTTCGTTCAACGATTCGCCGATATTCTTCGGCGCCGTGACGGTTCCGGCGTAAAAAATGCCCTCCACGTTGCTCTTCACGTTGCCCAAGAACATGTCGCGCGGCGCCATGAAACCGCTCGGCGCACGGTGCAGGCCCGCGCCTTCGGCCAGCACGGCGTTGTCGTCATTGGCCCGCATGCCGACAATCAGAATCAGCATGTCGACGCTCATGCGCAGCGGACGTCCCGTCAACGTATCCTCAGCCTTGATCTGCACGCGGCCGTCGATCGTCGGGCTGGCTTCCGAAATACGTCCCCGGATAAAGTGGATGTTGTATTTCTGCTGCGCCTCGCGGTACATCTCTTCGTATCCGGGGCCGAACATGCGGATGTCCATGTAGAAATTGAAGACGTCGGCGTCGGGAAACAACTGTTTCATCTCCATCGCCTGCTTCACGCCCGTAATGCAGCACACCTTGGAACAGTGCTGCTGGCAGACCTTTTCGTCGCGCGAACCCACGCAGTGCAGGAAAGCGATGCGCTTGGGACGCGAGCCGTCGGCCTTGGCCACACGGCCTTCGTTGAGCATCCGCTCGATGTCCACCGTCGTAAAGACGTTGTCGTAGATGCCGTAGCCGTACTCCTCCTTGATCGACGCGTCGAACAGCGTGAATCCCGAACACAACACCACCGAGTCGCACGCGATCGTACGCCCGTCGGTCAGCCGCACGCCCTCGCGGGTAAACCCGGCGGCTTCGGTCTGCGTCAGCACCTCGATACCGCGCTCCGCGACGCGGCGGCGCAGTTCGGTGAGAATCTCCGACGCCGGGGTAAACGACGGGAACAGCACGTGCCAGCCCCGGAGTTTGCCGCCCAATTCGGCCTCCTTTTCGATGATTACAGGTTCGATGCCCTGTTCTGCCAGACGCAGGGCCGTTTGCATGCCCGCAACGCCGCCGCCTATGACTGCCACTCGTTTCATTACTCTCTGATGTCGTATATTGTGTCCGTCGGGCAGCAGTTCACCACCGCCGACGCAGGTTTACCGATATATTTTCCGTTGCGGCCGAGGTATTTGGCCGCGGGGTCGTACTCGACGCCCATCTTGTCCAGCAGGGGTTCGACGTCGACCTGATGCATCTGCATGCCCAGCGCCCAAGGATCGTAACCGAGCACCAGACCGGCCATCTCCTCGTAAGTCAGGACGGGAATCCCGTGGCCGTTCTGGCCGTAAGTCGTCCCCTCCATCTCGGCGATCGTGTACTGCCACTTGTCGAGGAACATCGCGCACCCCGGACAGTTGGCCACGATGAAATCGGGCTTGTAAGGGGCCATGCTCTCCAGTTTCTTGTGCGAATTGGCGATCGAATAGCCGCGGTTGGCCTGCACCAGATAGTTGCGGAACCCGAAGCCGCAGCAATGCCGCCGTTCGGGATAGTCCACGCACTCGCCGCCCCACGACTCGACCATGCCAGCCAGCACGTAGGGAAATTCCGATCCGCCGATACCCGATTTGGGGAATATCTTGGCGTAGTGGCAGCCGATATGTTCCACGACCTTCAGCGGTTCGCCCGTCTGGGCATTGACCAGCCGGTGTTTGGCCCGTGCGGCGATCTGCTCGCGGAAGTGGAAGACGACATCCGACGTGTGGGCCAGACTCGCAGGCTTTTTGAATTCGCGCCCCGTGGCCTTGTAAAGGTTCTCGCGGGTCTTCTCCTCGGTCTCCGGGAACTCGTGCCATGTGGCCAGAATCTCCGTGTAGACGCCGAACGAAGTGATGCACGACGAAACGAGGTTTTCATACCCGGCTTCGGTCATCAGCGCGAACTGCCGCGCCACGACCGTCATGATCGTTTCGAGCGGCACGATGTCCGAGTGGTAGCCGATGCCCGTGCAGGACGAGTGCAGCGGATCGTCCGTCAGGTCCTTGCCCAGATCGTTGCGCAGCATGTCGATGAACAGCTTCTCGCTGCCGGGAAAGAAATTCTGGCGGATACAGCTGCGGGCGTAATAGTAGTGGTCGTCGGCAATCTCCTTCTGGTAATCCTGCCAACTCTTTCGTTTTATCATCTGCTAATAGTGTTCGTTGCTGTTATTGAGGAAGACGTCCATCATGTACTTCTGATCGGCTCCCTCTTCGTAACCCAGTTCGCGGGCCTTGCGGTCGGAGTGCTCCTCGATGGCGTCGAACATCTCCTTGCCGCCGCTGACCTCGAAAATCCGGTGAATCTCGTCGAGCGACTTCTCGTCCAGACGGCGCAGCGCACCCGCGCCGTGGCGCATGTAGACCGGCGTAAACTGACCGTAAATCTCCTTGTCGTTATCGTAAATCCACTGCCACACGGTTCCCTGTTCGGGGTGCAGTTCGGGTTTGACGAGCCGCGGTACGATGCAGTAACCCGTGCGGAGGATGTTCTCGCCGATGATACGCTTGAGCGCCAGCTGCTGACGGCCCTTTTCGCTCTCGACGAAGAACCCCAGCTTCTGCGAAAGGGTCCGCAGCGCCTGAATCACATAGCCCGGCGTGTTGCCGCGCGGACAGCGCGGACGGCACGACATGCACTCGCCGCAGTACCAGATCGTATCGCTCTTCAGAAGCTCCTCGATGGCGTCGTCGTCGCGTGTCTGCACGATGTTCACGATCTGACGGGGATCGTAATTGTAGAACTCGGCAGCCGGACAGACGCCCGTGCAGACGCCGCAGTTCATGCACGACTGAAGGCCCTCCTTCATCCGCACGTCCTCCATCAGCATGTCGAAATATTTTGCCATTTTTCTCTTTTCTTTGTTCGTTCGCCCTTCCGCCGGCACCGAATCGCCGCATGCGGTCCGGACTGCCCCAGCGGATTTACACCGCTTCCCGCATCCGATCCAGCAGTCGCCTGCATCCGCCGCGCAGTGCGAAAAAAAGCGTCCGGCATGTGCATAAAAAAACCTTTGCGTCTGCAAAGGTAGGGATTACGGCCGAGCCGCGCAGTGGTATAAATACCTAATTTCGCCGCCGTTCGTAGGTCTCGAACGCAAAGGGATAGGGATAATTCGCGCCCGAAGCGAACGACTCGGACGACACGAGCCGCCACTCGGCGTCGTTCCATGCGGGAAAATGCGTATCGCCCTCGTAGGCATGGAAAACCCGCGTCAGGTAGAAGCGGCCGGCCAGCGGAAGGGCCTGCGCATAAATCTGCGCGCCGCCGATGACGAAGACCTCCTCTTCGGCCGGGAACAGCGCCACCGCCTCTTCGAGCGAATGGGCCACCCTGCATCCCGGAATCTCCATCTCCTGCCGCGTGACGACCACATTGGTCCGGTTGGGCAGCGGCCGTCCGAGCGACTCGTAGGTCTTGCGCCCCATGACGACGGGATGGCCCGACGTAACGGACTTGAAGTATTTCAGGTCTTCGGAAATATGCCACAACAAGGCGTTCTTATCGCCGATCACGCCGTTTTCGGCGACGGCTACGATGATGCTTACCATATATATTTATTAATGCGATCCGCCGCCGCAGTCCGCCTGAGACGTCCGGCCGCCCTGCAAAGATAGCAATAATTCGGTTCGGCGCAATGGCTCCGCCTGCGAACCGAAACCCCGCCCGCCCCCCGCATCCGGCAACTCCGCAACCGCTCCCGGCAATCGCAATCGTTCCCGAAATCGTTCCCGAAGATTTTATTCGCCGATCGTGCGGAATATCTTCCGGCAAATTCTATTTTTGTTCGTAAACTACAACCTGAGCTATGGAAATTCTGGACTACATAACCATCGCCGTCTTTGCGGCGGGCATCATGTTCGTCGGTTCGCTGTTCTCCTCGACCGGCAAAAACATGAAGAGTTTTTTCGCCGGAGGCGGCAACGTCCCTTGGTGGATCAGCGGGCTGTCGCTGTTCATGGGCTTCTTCTCGGCCGGAACGTTCGTGGTATGGGGGTCGATCGCCTACTCGATGGGCTTCGTCGCCGTCACCATACAGCTCACGATGGCCGCAGCCGGATTCGCCGTCGGCCTGCTTATCGCCCCGCGCTGGAACAAAACGGGCTGTCTCACCGCCGCGGAATACATCACACGCCGCTACGGAGCCTCGACGCAGAAGCTTTACACCTACATCTTCCTTTTCATCTCGATCTTCACCACCGGCTCCTTCCTCTATCCGATCGCCAAAATCATCGAAGTGGCCGCCGGGATTCCGCTCTCGTCCAGCATCCTGATACTCGGCGTGTTCTGCATGATATACGTCTCGCTCGGCGGCCTTCGCGCCGTGGTCGTGACCGACGTGCTGCAATTCATCATCCTCTTCGCCGCGGTCATCATCGTCATTCCGCTCGCATTCGGCGAAGTGGGCGGCGTCCCGGAGTTCCTCGCACGGGTTCCGGAGGGATTCTTCACGCTCTTCGCGGGAGAATACAACTGGGTGTTCATCGTCGCGTTCATGCTCTACAACCTCTTCTTTCTGGGCGGAAACTGGGCTTATGTCCAGCGATATACGAGCGTGCGCACGCCCAGAGACGCGAAAAAGGTCGGCGTGCTGTTCGGCGTGCTGTATACCTTCAGTCCGATCCTGTGGATGCTGCCGCCGATGATCTACCGCGTCTTCGAACCCGGACTTTCGGGGCTTGAAAACGAAAACGCCTACCTGCTGATGTGCAAGCAGACGATGCCCGCCGGCATGCTCGGACTCATGCTCGGCGGCATGATCTTCGCGACCGCAAGTTCGCTGAACGCCACGCTGAACATCTCGGCAGGCGTCTTCACCAACGATATCTTCAAACGCCTCCGCCCCGCCGCCGGAGAGACGACGCTGATGAAAGTCGCCCGCATCTCCACGCTCGGCTTCGGGGTGCTGGCCATCGCCGTGGCGCTGCTCATCCCCAACATGGGCGGCATCGTCAACGTCGTCATCAGCGTGGCGGCACTCACCGGAGTGCCCCTCTACCTGCCGCTAATCTGGAGTCTCTTCTCCAAGAACCTGAACGGCAGGGCGATCCTCAGCACGACCGTCACCAGTCTGACCGTCAACGCCGTTCTCAAATTCATCACGCCTGCGGCCGTCGGCTTCTCGCTCAGCCGGGCCGAAGAGATGCTGGTCGGGGTGCTCTTCCCCGCGCTGCTGCTGACCGGCTATGAAATCTATCACAAACTCTCCGGCTCGCGCGTCTGCGTTCCGATGCCTGCGGCAGAGAACGCAGCGGCGCCCGCCGCCGAGGACGCCGGCACGGATAACAACAACAGCATCCGCATCATCGGCGCCGGAGCGGCGATTTCGGGCTGCTTCATCTCCCTGATCGCGCTCCTGTCCGGCGGGGAGACTCTCGTTCCCCTCACGACGGGTATCGTCCTGACGGTATTGGGCGGCCTGATTTTCCTCACGACAAAAAACAAATAAACATATGTTTATCGGAGAATTCGAAAAAAGCCGCAAACCGGCGAAAGTACACAGCCGTCACAGTCTGGTGATCGTCGGCGGCGGGCTTACCGGCGTATGCTGCGCCATTACCGCGGCCCGTGCGGGCGCCGACGTCGCGCTGATTCAGGACCGTCCCGTGCTGGGCGGCAACGCTTCGAGCGAAGTCCGCCTGTGGGCGCTGGGAGCGACCTCGCACATGGGCAACAACAACCGCTGGTCGCGCGAAGGGGGCGTCATCGACGAAATACTGGTCGAGAACACCTTCCGCAACCGGGAAGGCAATCCCGTGCTGTTCGACATGGTGCTCATCGACAAGGTGCTCTCCGAACCGAACATCACGCTTTACCTCAACACGTGCGTATACGACGCCGAAATGTCCGGCCGCACCGTCAGATCGGTCACGGCGTTCAATCCGCAGACCGGAACGCACCACACGATCGAAGGCGATCTTTTCGCCGACTGTTCGGGCGACGGCGCGCTCGCCTACATGGCGGGAGCCGAATACCGCATGGGCGCCGAGGACCGCGAAGAATACGGCGAGAAGTTCGCGCCCGACAAGACCCGATACGGCGAACTGCTGGGGCACAGCATCCTGTTCTACATCAAGGACACGGGGCGCCCCGTACGCTTCGAAGCTCCCGAATTCGCCCTGAAGGAGGTCGAGGAGCTGATCCCCCGGCTCCGGAATCCGGAGTATTTCAACACCTCGCAGCACGGCTGCAAATACTGGTGGCTGGAGTACGGCGGACGGCTGGACACGATCCGGGATACCGAAAAAATCAAATTCGAACTCTGGAAAATCGTCTACGGCGTCTGGAATCACATCAAAAATTCGGGCAAGTACCCGGAAATGGAGAACTACACGCTCGAATGGGTCGGGCTTTTCCCCGGCAAACGCGAAAGCCGGCGGTTCAAGGGCTACTACATGCTGACCCAACAGGACATCATCGAACAGCACGAGCACTACGACGCCGTTTCGTTCGGCGGCTGGTCGATCGACCTGCACCCCGCCGACGGCGTTTACGGCGCAGGGCGCGCCTGCAACCAGTGGCACAGCAAGGGCATCTACCAGATTCCCTACCGCTGTCTGGTGACGCCCGATGCGGACAACCTCTTCATCGGAGGCCGTATCATCAGCGTCAGCCATGTGGCCAACGGCTCCACGCGCGTCATGTGCACCGCCGCACACGGCGGGCAGGCGATCGGCACGGCGGCCGCAATCGCCCTGCGCGACCACCTCAAACCGGCCGACCTTATCGGCCGGGAGCGTATCGGCCAGCTGCAGTCCGCACTGCTCCGCACCGGACACTTCCTGCCGGGCGAACGGTTCGGTCGCGGCATGCTGCCCCCGAAGGCCCGGATCAGCGCATCCAGCGAATTTGCGCTCGAACGGCTGCACCCCGACGGCACCCGCTTCCGGCTGGACTGCTCCGCCGCCGAGCTTATCCCGGTCGGCGGCCCGGTTCCGGCCGTCGGTCTCACCGTGCAAGCGGACAAGGCGACCCGGCTGACGGTCGAACTGCGCAGTTCGTCGCGCAGGGGCAACTACACTCCTGACACGACCGACAAGCGGCTCGTTTTCGACCTCCGGAAGGGAGAAAACAGACTGACCGTCGATTTCGGAATGCGCTACGACGCGCCGCAGTACGTCTTCATCTGCTTCATGGCCAATCCCGACGTAAGCATTCCGATGAGTTCGGAGATCGTTTCCGGCCTGACTTCGGTATTCAACACCGTCAATCCCGCGGTCTCCAACTTCGGCAGGCAGACTCCGCCGGAAGACATCGGAGTCGATGCGTTCGAATTCTGGTGCCCAAAGCGCCGTCCCGAAGGGAAAAACATCGCGCTCGAATTCTCCGCGCCGCTGACCTGCTTCGGAGCCGAAAACCTCCTCAACGGCTACTTCCGGCCCTACATACAGCCCAACGGCTGGATCCCTGCCCCCGACGACCGAACGCCGTCGGTCCGCATCGACTTGGGCGAAGAGCGGACCGTCCGGCAAATCAGGCTGTTCTTCGACACCGATTTCGACCACGCACTGGAGAACGTGCAAATGGAGCATTTCGATTCGGTGATGCCCCAGTGCATCCGCAACTACCGCATTACCGACGGCGACGGGAACCTCCTGTTCCGCACGGAAGGCAACCACCAGAGCTGCAATACGATTGCATTGGACGCCCCGCACACGCTGCGCTCGATACGCTTCTGGCCGGAAGACTCCGAACCCGGAAGGCACAAGGCCCTGATGGGGATCATTGTCGAATAAATTGCATAACTTCGAACCGGAAACCGCAACCATGAAACCGCACTTCAAAATATTCTCCGCATTCGTCCTGCTGCTGTCGGCCGCCTGCACGCCCTCCGACGAACTGGCCGTCAGAAACAAAGGGCTGGAAATCCGCTGGGAGCAGACCGCGGAAGGATGGAAAATCTCACGTATCGCCGACCGCAAAGGCCGCTGCTGGGGAGTGCCCGATGGGGCGTATACGATACTCTTCAGCAGCGAAAAGCCCTCGGCGGAGCCGGAAACGATCACCAACCGCGGCGGCGACACCATGAACTTCGACATCGCGCGGTTCCACTACATCGCCAAGGATTTCAACAGGGCGGTCTCTTCCGTGCCGATGAACCGCGCGGGCGAAGCGCTGCGCTTCTACCCCGAAAAAGGCTGGAAAGAGGGGCGCGCCGTCTGCTTCGAAGCCCGAAACGAACTGGGCCGCCTGCGCACGACATGGAGTCCCGACCCGGATTATCCGGCGGACATACGCATCGAAAGCGTGTTCTACCCGGCGCGCAAGGGCTACTATTCGGTAAGCACGCCCACGCTGGCCGTACTCCCCGAAGAGCGGCTCGGCTGGAGCGTCGTGCCGGGCTTTTTCCAAGGCGACTACATCCAGCCCGTATTCCACCTCGCCTACATGTACGGACAGGGACTGCCCCACCTGCCGGTCATATGCAACGACAATACGGTCACCACGATGATCACGTCCATGACCGAAAAAGCGGGCAATACACTGGCGCTGATCCCCGACAGCGGCTACTCCCGCTCCGAATACAGCGGCGGCAAGCGCACGCACGGCATCTCGTGGCGGTGCGGCCTTTCGCACATGAACCGGCAGGGAGAACTCTCCCCGACGCTCTACTATCCGGTGCTCGGACAGGAGGGGTCCGAAAAGCAGGCGGGAGACTCCGTCCGGTTCGGATTCCGCGTCAGCATGACGGACAAGGGGTGGTACGAAGCGCACAAACACGCCGTTTACGACATTTACGGTCTGGGCAACTCCCTCGCGCTCAAACATACGACCCTTCCGCTCTACAAGCGCATGGAAGCGATCTGGGACTACATTCTCGACGACTCGCTCTCCTTCTGGCGGACCGCCGACTACAAGGGGCTGACCATCGGAGCGCAGGACTATCTGGGCGGAGTCGTCGAAGCCGACCGCGACGCCATGAAGAATTCCGACATCGGCGCATCGTGGATGCTCGCCTCGATGACCGGCGATCCGCGGCTTACCGAGGAGCGGCTTCCCTACATGCGCAACTTCAAACTGATGCAGCAGGCCCCAGCCGGCGATCCCAACCACGGCGCGGCCATGGGACAGTATTACCTGTGGAAAAAGCAAAAATTCGTCGAAGAGTGGGGCGACCATATCGAACCGATCGGCATCACGTACTATACGCTCATGGACTTGGGCAACATCCTGCTCTTCGAACGGAACGACTCGCTGCTGCGCAGCAGTTTCCGGGCCGGAGCCGAACGGCTGCTGTCGTTGCAGCAGGCCGACGGCGGTTTTGCCGTGGCCTACGGCAAACACGACGGGGAACCGCTGTTCACCGACCTGAAAGACCTCCGGCCCACGTTTTACGGCTTCGTCGTCGCCTATAAGCTGCTCGGCGAACACAAATACCTCGACGCCGCGGTGCGGGGCGCCGACTGGTTCGTCCGCAATGCCGTGGACAAAGGAGCCTTCACCGGGGTCTGCGGCGACGCGCGCTTCATCAACGACTTCGCCACGGGACAGGCCGTGCAGGCCCTGCTCGACATGCACGGCCTGACCGGAGAGGCCCGATACCGCGACGCCGCGCTCCGCACGGCCCGGATGTACGCCACGTCGATCTACACGCATCCGACGCCGGGCGACCGAGAAATCGAGTACAAAGGGCGGAAGATGCAGGAGTGGCAGATCAGTCAGGTCGGTCTCTGCTTCGAGCACGGCGGCTGCGCCGGGTCGGCGGTCAAGAGCGGCCCGATCCTGCTCACCAGCCACTGCGGCATGTTCGTAAGGCTGTACGAAGAGACCGCAGACCGGCTCTTCCTCGACCTCGCACGGGCCGCGGCTACGGCGCGCGAAGCGCACCTCGCACCGGACACGCACATGGCGACCTATTACTGGAGCCAGTTCGACCGGGGTCCCGGTCCCTTCCCGCATCATGCGTGGTGGCAGCTGGGGTGGATCGCCGATTACGTCTTCGCCGAAGCCGAAATGCGGAGCGGTCGCCGAATCTCGTTCCCCCGCGGTTTCATGACCCCGAAAGTCGGTCCGCAGCGCATCTTCGGCTTCGAACCGGGAACCGTATACGGCGAGCAGGCGAATCCAATCATGGTCAAAGGGCTGTTCGACGCCGACAACACCGACATCGAAATTCTGTCGGCCCTGACGACGGACCGGAACAGGCTCTGCCTGATCCTGATGAACAGCACGCCCCGGAAGCTGCATGCGACGCTGACGGTGCATCCCGCGGCCATTCCCGGCAGGCGCATCGACACCGCTTCGGCCGCCGATCCCGCAACCGGACGCAAAATCACGCCCGGCGACGACGGAGCGTTCGGCATCACCCTGCCGGGCTACGGAATACAAACCCTGAAACTCGACCTCGAACCATGACAAGAGCCGGCCGCATACTGCTGATCATACTGGCCGCGGCGGGAGCGTGCCGCCCGGCGCAGGCGCAGGAATTCAGGGTGAAACCCGACCATACGGTCGTGTTCGGCGGGCAGCACCTCCTGCCCGACTACCTGCCGGAATTCACGGTCCTCTTTTCGGCTGCGGACCCGCAGCTGAGAATGCGTCCGGCGGGCATCCCCGACGTTCAGTACAACGTAGCTACATGGCTCAGCGACCGCCCGGAACTGAACCGTACGGACCGCAGGGCCGATCAGTCGGGCGACGGCTTCGACGATGAAATTCTCGAAGGTTCCGTCGAATCGCGGACAGCCGACCTCTTCAACGCAGGGCGCATCATCGTCGTCCGCCCCGTCTCCCACCGTGCGGAAGAAACGGACAAGGTCACTTTCGGCTACCCCGAAAACGACCTTTTCAGCATCGCGGCGGAGCTGACGGCCGACACCGCGACGGGCCGGCCCCTGCTCACCTACCGCCTCACGGCGAAGACCGGGGGCTGGTATTCGGTCGGATTCACCGGTTTTGCGGGGAGAGACCCGAAACGAACCGACGAAATCTGGCAGCCGCTGATCTGGCAGGAGAAACGGTTCCCCGACAAAAGTTACCTCACGCTCGCGTTCCGGTGTCCCGTCCCTTCGGCGTTCGTCACCTACCGCAACGCGACATACGGCATTCTGGCCCACCCCGCCGAATTCCCGTTCGATCCGCTGCCGACGGCCGCCAACAGCCGTTTCGGCGTCGCCGTGCGCGACCGGCAGGGATTGGCCTCGCCGATGCTGTTCGCCCCGGTTCCGGGCGGCATCGGTTCCGAAACGGCTCCGGGCGGGGAACTCGTCTTTTCCGCCCTGCTCTGCGGAGAGCGGGGCGACACCACGGATGCGCTCCAAAATGTCGCAGAGCGTCTGTTCGGCTTCACAGCCAACCGGAACAATGCGCTCGGTTCGCTCAACGGGACGATCGAAAACATGATCTCCTACGTACTCGGTCCCTACAGCCGTTTTCTGGACAAGGAAAAGGGCTGCACCTATGCGACGGACGTTCCGGGCGCGGTGAAAAACGTTTCGAGTCTCAATCCGCTGGAAATCGCCGTCCTGAACGACAACCGGACGATGCTTCTCGAAAGGGCGCTTCCGGTATACGAATACGTGCTTTCCCGCGAGAAGCTGCTCTTCTGCGCCGATTCGACGCAGGACATCCAGTACCCTTCGCGGCGCATGAACGGCCCCTGCTGCCCGGTCTCGGAACTGACGGCGCTCAGCAGCATCCTCAAGGACAATGCGCCTTACCTGCTCTCCTTCGCCGGAAAAGAGTACCACTCCACGCGCGTGCGCAATCTGGACGTCGTCGAGCAGGGCGGCACATGGAGAAACGCCATGCACCTTTACCGGGCCACCGGAAAGCCCGGATACCTGAAAAAAGCCGTCGCGGGAGCCGACCGTTACATCCGCCGGCGCATCGACACGCCGGCCGCCGATTTCCGCGACCCGGAAGCCGGGGGATTCTTCTTCTGGACGGGATTCGCCCCGAAATGGATCGACCTGCTCGAAATGTACGAACTGACAGGCGACAAGGCCTACCTCCGCGCCGCCCACCGCGGGGCGAAACTCTACACGCAGTACGTCTGGTACTCCCCCGCCATCCCGGACCGCGATATTCCGGTCAATCCCGACGGGAAGGCCCCGCACTACCAATACCTCAAGTCGAAAGGACATGCGCAGATGGACGCTCCCGCCGAACGGGTCCCGGCATGGCGGCTTTCGGAAATCGGACTCACCCCGGAATCCTCCGGAACGAGCACCGGACACCGGGGTATCTTCATGGCCAACTACGCCGCATGGATGCTGCGGCTGGCGCATTATACGGGCGACGAGTTTCTGGCACGCACGGCGGACCACGCCGTCATAGGCCGCTACCGCAATTTTCCGGGCTACCACATCAACACGGCCCGCACGACCGTATACGAAAAGGCGGACTATCCGCTCCGTGGCCACATGGAACTGGGCGCCAACTCCTTCCACTACAACCACATCATGCCGCACATATCGCTGCTTTACGATTTTCTCGTCACGCAGGCCCTCTTCCGGAGCGGCGGGAAGGTGGATTTTCCGGGTGAATTCATCGAAGGATACGCCTACCTGCAAAGCAAGTTCTACGGTCACCTCCCCGGCACAATCTACGGCCGCGAAGCCCGGTTGTGGATGCCGACGGGGCTGGCGACGCCGGCCGACCGGCAGCTCAACTACATTTCGGCCGTCGACGACGACGCGCTGTATATCGTTTTCATGAACCAGTCTGCTGAAACCGTCGAAACGGACGTCGCGCTGGACTACGCCCTGAGCGGACATTCCGACGGAGGGCACTACAGGACGCAGGTCATAGGCGGCAGCGGCGCATCGGGCCAGCTCGCCGACGGACGTTTCACGGTCCGCGTCGCCGGAAACGGAATCGCCGCGGTCAGGATCGAAACCCCGCCCCCGGTCCGGCCGCAGCTCGCCGCACTCTTCACCGCAGAGACGCGCTGGCAAACCCCTTACGCCGCAACGCAGGACGACGCCGTACGCTGCATGCGGGTCGGTTTCGGCCGGGCCGCAAACAACGTATTCGTCTATTTCACCCAAGACGACACGCAGTTGCGGAAAGTCTGGTTCACCGTAGACGGACGAACGACCGAAGACACCTACTATCCGTTCGAACATACGGCACCCATCGACGGGGAGCGGACGGAAATAACGGTAAAAGCCCTCACCCGGCAGGGCCGAATCATCGAATGGGAAACTCTGGAACTTAAAAAATAACGCAACGTGAGAACAACAGCATTTTTCGCCTTCATGGCCCTTCTGTCCGCAGGCTGCGGCGGCACCGCACAAAAAAGCCCTTCGGGCAACATCCGGGCAGAGGTATTCGCCGGCAAGGAGGGGTTGTACTACACCGTAACCCACGACGGCCGCACGGTCATCGACACCTCGGCCATGGGCGTAACCGTCGACGGCACGGAGCTGTTCCGCGATGCGGCCCTGCGCCCGGCAGGCACGCGGAAAATCGACGAGACCTACTCCGTCACGGGACGCAAAGCCGTATCGGAGGGGCGGTGCAACGAATACCTCTTCGACGTGACGCACCGTCCTTCGGGCTATAAATACCGGCTCCAGACGCGTCTCTACGACGACGGCTTCGCCTACCGGTTCGTCCTGCCGGGAGACGGCACGCGGACCGTCAACGGGGAAGCGGCCCAATGGCGGCCGCCCCACCAGAGCAGGGTCTGGTTCGCCGAGCGGAATTCCGGGTGGAAACTGCTCACCTATGCCGGAGAGTGGATATCCACGACGGCCGACAGCCTGCACATCGTCTCCCGGCAGGGACCGGTGCAGACCATGCCGCTGCTCTACCGCCCCCCCCCGACGAATACGTGATGATAGCCGAAGCCGCGCTGTACGACTACAGCGGCATGCGTTTGCGCGCGGAACCCGGAGCCAGCCTGCGGGCCGACTTCACCGAACAGGAGGGATTCGAGCTATCAGGCGACATCGTCACCCCGTGGCGCGTCACGATCATCGCCCGCGACCTCGACGCACTGGTAAATACCGACATCATCACCAGTCTCAACCCGGCTCCCGACCCGGAACTGTTCGCCGACACGTCGTGGATCGTCCCCGGACGCTCGCTGTGGAGCTGGTGGAGCGGCATCGACGGAGGCTTCATGACCCTCGAAGGCGAAAAGCGGGTGATCGACACCGCAGCATCGCTGGGCATCGAGTATAGCACCGTCGACGACGGGTGGGAAGAGCGTCCCGACAAATGGAAATTCCTGCACGAGCTGGCCGGATACGCCCAATCGCGCGGCGTCGGGCTGTTCGTATGGCGCCATTGGGAGAAGCTCAACGATCCGGCGGACGACTACCGCCAGATGCGCAGCTTTCTGGACTCGGTCGCGGCGGTCGGCATAAAGGGCGTCAAGGTGGACTTCATGAACGGCGAAGGCATACGCCAGATCGACTTCAACACCCACCTGCTCAAAAATGCGGCGCGGCGCAGGCTGCTGGTCAATCCCCACGGCTGCCAGAAACCGACGGGCGAGATCCGCACCTATCCCAACGAAATCACCCGCGAGGGCGTCCGGGGCATCGAGCTCAACCGCATCACGGCCAACTACGAAAAGCGGATGCGGGACGAAGGCCGCACCCCCGATCCGGACCGCTACGTCCCCGGCGACGAAAACCAGAACATTCCGGCCAGCCACAATGCGGCCCTGCCCTTCACGCGCGGCGTACTGGGCGCCGCGGACTACACTCCGGTCGCATTCACCATGCCCGGCGGCACGACGGCCGCCCACCAGCTGGCGTTCGCGCTGCTGCTCGACTCGCCGCTGCTGACGATCGCCGAAAATCCGTTCGTCCTCTCCGGCGACGAGCGTTACCGCCCGGCGCTCGACATCATCCGCCGCCTGCCGACGGTATGGGACGAAACGGTCGTACTGCCGCAAAGCGAAATCGGGCGGCTGGCCGTCATCGCCCGCCGCAAGGGCGGCACGTGGTACATAGCCGGTGTGAACACCGCTCCCACCGCGGTGACGATTCCCGCCGGATTGATCCCCGCGACGGCCCGAAAGGCGCAGATCGTCCGCGACGCGGCGGACGGTTCGCTGCAGACGACCGAGGTCGCACTGCCGGCGCCGGAACCTCTCAGCGTGCAGTTGCCGGAGAATGGGGGATTTATCGCCGTGCTCGAATAATCTTCCGGGAAGCGGGAATCTTTTATTTTTTGTAAACTGTAAAAAAAATACTATTTTGCGTGAAAAAGCTGGAAATGATAAAACATGCCACGATAAAGGATCTCGCCCAAGCTCTGGGCATATCCAAATCCACTGTTTCACGCGCTTTGGCCGATCACTCCGACGTCAAGCCGGAGACCAAACGGCTGGTGCTCGAAATGGCCGAAAAGATGAACTACCGGCCTAATCCGTACGCCCAGAACCTGATACGCAGACGCTCGAAGGTCATCGGCGTCGTCGTACCCGAATTCGTCAATTCGTTTTTCCCGCGCATCATCATCCAGATACAGAAGGTCTTCGAGAAGGAGGGATTCAACGTCCTGATCACCCAGTCGGGCGAATCCGCAGAGATCGAGCTCAAGAATCTGCATCTGCTGGAAAACAGCATGGTGGAGGGCATCATCCTTTCCGTCACCGAAAAGGGCCGCAACGACGAATATTACCGGCGACTGATCGACAACGGAATCCCGATCGTCTTCTTCAACCGTCCGAGCAACGAGGTCGAAGCCAGCAAAGTTGTCATCGACGATTTCCGGATGGCGTTCTTCGCCGTGGAGCACGTTCTCTACGCCAACGGAACAAAGCGCACCCGGCCGCTGCACCTGATGGGACCGAAAGGGATTTTCAATTCGGCCACCCGCCACCAAGGTTACAAGGAGGCGCTCAGCAAACACGGCATCGACCCCGCGCCCGATACCTTCGTCCAATGCAGGGACATCTCCCGCGAATGCGGCTTCGAAACCATGAACGCGATACTCGACGGCGACCGCATTCCCGACGCGGTGTTCTGTTTCAACGACCAGCTCGCAATCGGGGCGCTCAAGGCGATCAAAAAACGGGGTTACCGCATTCCGGAACAGATCGCCGTGATGGGCTTCTCGGAGTCGCAGTCGGCCCTGCTGACCGAACCGCAGCTGAGTTCCGTGGCCCAGCCCCTCGACCTGATCGGCGAAACGGCGGCTAACCTGCTGCTGGAAAAGATCAAGAATCCCGACGCTCCGGACCGCACGGTGGTACTCGACGCACGGATCAACATCCGCGAATCCACCGACGTAAGGCCGCAGCAATAGCGGCACGCACATTCGGCGAAGCGGGAGAAGCATCCCCAGAATAGCAGAATCAGCCTCAATTCCGTCCTGAAAAAGTTTTTTCAGGGCGGTTTTCTTCCTTTTTGGGACTTTTTCGGGAACGCTCCCGGCCAATCAAACCGTTCCCGAAACCGTTCCCGCTAATTTATTTCACGACACGGGGGCCAAAAAATATTCATCCTGATAATTTTGCTTACAGGATCAGGCGATTTATCCGCCGCATGCAACCAACAAACAAACCCTAAAATATGAAAAAACTTCTTTACGCTTTTCTGATCGCCGCCGTCGCTGCCGTCCACTCCGGCTGCAAAGACGACGAGGAGACATTCGTCCATGTCGAGAAAGTAAGCATCGACGTTCGGGAACTGCACCTCAACCCCGGCAAGACGTACCAGCTTTCGGTCACGATCGAACCGGCGGACGCCACCAACCGGAGAATCGCTTGGTACAGCTCCAATACCAACGTGGCCACCGTCGACAAGAGCGGTCTGGTCACGGCGCTGGCTTTCGGCGAAGTGACGCTCACGGCCGAAGCCAACGACATGCACGTCAACGACGCGATCCGTCTCACGATCGACGACGTGGACAACAGCATTCCCATCGAAAGCCTGACGCTCGACGCCACGTCCAAGACATTCGACTTCGCGGCCGATCCGGGTGTCGGAGCCTTCCGGTTCGCCCCGGCGATCCTGCCGGAGAACGCCACGAACAAAAAGCTCAAGTGGACCTCCGACGATCCGCTCGTCGCCGGAATCGACGACAACGGCCTGCTGGTCCCCGTATCGCACGGCAAAACGACCATCCGCGTCTCGACCACCGACGGCGGAAATAAAACCGCCCGGTGCGAAGTGACCGTGATCGGCGTAAAGGACCGCAACTACGATTCGGCCGACGACTATTACAAGATCATCTATTTCCCCGTGAACATCACCGTCAAGGACGAGAACGGGCAGGATACGGAACAGACATGGCTCGACCGCAATCTCGGCGCAAAGGGCATCGCCGCCGCATCCAACGACCACACGGCCTTCGGATCGCTCTTCCAGTGGTCGCGCAAAGCCGACGGACACGAAAAGACCAAATGGACATCGGCCACGGCAGGTTCGTTCGTCAACGCCCTCGCACCGCTGAACACCCCCACCGCCGACCGCCGGGAGTCGGGCCGGGAAGGTTTCATGCCGACCAACAAGGAACCCCACGACTGGGCGCGCGACGACACGTCGAACCGGGACGGACTCTGGGGCGGCCGCTTCGAGGACAAGACGTATGCGGCGCCGCTCGATGCCGCCACGCAGGACAACAACCCCTGCCCTCCGGGCTACCGCGTACCGACGGTGAACGAATTCATCGAGATGGCCAAAGCCGTCACCGGACTCGAAACGATGGTCTACGGCGACACCTCCTACAAGGTGACCGATCTGGCCGCCGTATTCGCCCGAAGCCCGCTCAAGATGCCGTGGGCAGGACAGGCCGTCGTCGGAGGAACCGTATCGGGAGGCCGCGGCGTCTACTGGACGAACATGCCCATCATCGCCGGCGCAGGCAACATCTTCACCAATGCGGCGCGTTTCATCATGCTCAACGGCACCAGCGTATACCTGAACAACTACCAGCGCACCAACGCCTACTCGGTGCGGTGCATCCGCCACACTCCGCTCGACAAGGCGTCCGCCGAAATGAGATAATTCCGTGTCCGGCATCTCCCGGAGCCGTCCCGGACACGGGCGGCTCCGGGGCTACGGACCCACGACATACCATCCAGTAAAAACCAACCCGAATATAACCATGAAGAAAAGTGTACTACTTTTACTATTATCGGCCCTGTTTACGTGCGGCAGCGTCTATGCCCAGCTTCGAGTAACGGGCACCGTGCTGGACGCCGCGACCGGCGAACCGATGGCCGGCGCGAGCGTGATCGAGCAGGGAACCACCAGCGGAACCACGACCGACACCCAAGGCCGCTTCGCCATAAGCGTCAAAAACCACCAGTCCGTCCTGACCTTCTCGTTTATCGGCATGGCACCGCAGAACATCATGGTCGGCAGCAACACCGATCTGCGGGTCGAACTGCAGCAGGATGTGACCCAGATCGAGAACGTCGTCGTGCAGATCGGCTACGGCGACGCCCAGAAGAAAAACGTCGCTGGCTCGCTGGGCGTGCTGAGCACGTCCGAGATCACCAAATCGAAGGGCACGAGCTTTATGGATGCGCTCCAAGGCCGCATGGCAGGCGTGCAGGTCAGCTCCAGTTCGGGCGAACCCGGTGCGGGCATCGACATTACGATCCGCGGCGGTAACTCGATCAACGCAGGAACGCAGCCGCTGTATATCATCGACGACGTGCAGATCGACGTCAACGCCGACGAAGTAGCCACGAGCAGCTACACTTCGGCCAACGTGCGCTACAATCCGCTGGCGGGCATCAACCCGTCGGACATCGAGTCGATCACCGTCCTCAAGGATGCGTCGGCGACGGCCATTTACGGATCGCGCGGAGCCAACGGCGTCGTGATCATCACGACCAAAAGCGGGCGCGGCGAAAAGGCCTCCGTCGATTTCGACATGAGCGTCGGTCTGGCCCGGATGTCGAATACGATCGACGTGCTTCAGGGACAGGAGTTCGCGGACTACCGTTTCGCCAAGTTCCCGACCAGCGATGCGTGGGGTATCGACACCAACGGCGACGGTCTGCCCGACCGGGTGAGGGACTTCTCCGACTACCGCAGCCGCAACTGGCAGGAGGAGGTCATGCGCACGGGCATCATCCAGAGCTACAACATCGGCGTCGCTTCAGGCGGCAGCGCGAAGACCAAGGTGGCCGCTTCGGCAGGCTACCTCAATCAGGAGGGCATCGTCAAGAAGAACCAGATGGAACGTTTCACGGGTCGCATCCGTTTCGACAGCGACCTCAGCAAGCGGTTCACCATCGGCGGCACGATCAACTTCTCCCACATCGTGACCAAGGGAGCCGTCACCAATGCGGGCGCCAACTCGTACAACGGACTGGTGCAGAGCTTCGTCCTCTACAAGCCGATCTTCCTGAGCGAGGACGATGACGAAGCGTCCAACCCCGAAAACTACAATCTGACCAACCCCATCACCTTCATCAACGACTCCTACAAGGCTTCCACCCAGAACCGTACGATCGGAGACCTCTACCTCAAATACAAGATCCTCAAGAACCTGACGCTGCGTATCAGCGGCGGCGGCACGATCCTGAATTCGAAGACCGAGGAGTGGTATCCCTCGACGACATCGTGGGGGTACTCCAAGAACGGCATGGCCGTCGTCGCGGAGAGCGGCGCCGAATCGTGGCAGACCTCCAACACGCTGACCTACGCCATTTCGCGCGGCAAGCACTATCTCAACGCCGTACTGGGATTCGAACTGCGCGGCTACACCGCCACGCGTCTCAGCACCCGCGCCGAAGGATTCGAAAACCAGAGCTTCAACGGGGCGTTCGACATCGGTCAGGGTTCCGTATTCCCCGAAAACGTACAGACCAACCGCGAACGCAACACCTCCGAATCGGAATTCCTGCGCCTGAATTACACCCTTGCCGAAAAGTATATCTTCACGGCTTCGATCCGCCGCGACGGTTCGTCCAAATTCGGCAAGAACAACAAGTACGGCTACTTCCCCTCGGCCGCCTTCGCATGGAGCATCGGCAAGGAGGAGTTCATGAAGCAGCAGAAGATTTTCAGCGACATGAAACTGCGGCTCAGCTACGGCGTGACGGGTAACGACCGCATTCCGGCCTATCAGTCGCTGAGCCGTACCGACAAGACCTACTATTCGGGCGACAACAACTCCGTGCAGTTGGGCCTGTCGCCTTCGGAGATATCGAATCCCGACCTCAAGTGGGAGACGACCTACCAGCTCAACGGAGGTCTGGACATCAGCATGTTCCGCAACCGTCTGAGCATCGAGGCCGACGTTTACTACAAAAAGACCAAGGACATGCTCCTGCATGCCGACGTTCCCAGCCAGATCGGCTCCTACCGTCAGTGGCAGAACATCGGACAGGTGGACAATAAGGGTTTCGAACTTACGATCAACACGGTCAATATCCAGAAACGCAACTTCACATGGTCTACGAGCCTGAACTTCAACCTCAACCGCAACAAGGTCGTATCGCTGGGCGACGTCAGCTCGATCCCGGTCAAGGTCGCCGGCGGACATATCACCGAAGTAGGCCGCGTCATGGTGGGACACCCGATCGGTTCGGGCTGGGGATACGTCTTCGACGGCATTTACCAGCAATCCGACTTCGACGAGCGGGGCAACCTGAAAGAGGGCGTGCCGTCGTTCGCGGGAATCACCGTGAAGCCGGGCGACATGAAGTTCAAGGACATCGCGGGCAACGACAACGTCATCGACCCGAACAATGACAAGACGGTCATTGCGAACAGCGACCCGAAGCACTTCGGCGGCATGACCAACAGCTTTACGTTCAAGAATTTCGACCTCAGCTTCATGTTCCAGTGGTCCTACGGCAACGACATCATCAACATCGGCCGCTACCGCTACGAGGGTTTCGTGGGCTACAACAACGTCTCGACGGACTACTGGCGCAACCGCTGGACGGAGGAGCGTCCGGGCAACAGGTATCCGTCGCTCAACGGCGAGGGCAAGACCGAAATGTCGAGCTACTACGTCGAGGACGGCTCCTACCTCCGCCTGAAAAACCTGACGGTGGGCTATACGCTGCCCACGCACATCACGCGCAAAATAGGACTCTCCCACCTGCGGGTTTACGTCACGGCCGAAAACCTCTTCACCTGCACGGGCTATTCGGGCTATGACCCGGAAGTATCGTTCTGGAACCGCCTGATTCCCGGACTGGACTACACCAACTACCCGCGCGCACGGTCCGTATTCTTCGGATTTTCAATCAAATACTAAAACAGCGATATGAATATGAAAACGTTCTATTCGAAAGCACTAAAATACACGGCTGCGCTCCTGCTCTGCACGGCGACGGCGGGCTGCACCAGTTTCCTCGACGAGAAGACCTATTCGTTCGTTTCGGGCGACGACCTCTACACCACCGCCGCGAATGCGGAACTGGCCCTCACGGGCGTATACGACATACTCAACGCAGGTGCGATTCAGGGAACCGGCAACCAACCCCTCTGGGGACGCGGCATGCACTACCTGATGATGCTCGGCGACGAGATCGCCCCCAACGGCATCAGCGACCCGCACCATCAGATCATCGCCAGCTGCGGTTACAACGAAGAGGCCGATTTCGTCTCGATGGCATGGTTCGGACTCTTCGTCGGCATCGACCGAGCCAACCACATCATCCAGAAAGTGCCGGCCATCGACATGGATCCCAAACGCCGCGACGAGATCGTCAACGAAGCGAAGCTGCTGCGCGGCCTTTACCGGCTCTATCAGGCGTGGCTCTGGGGCGAAGTGCCCCTGCCCAATACGCCCAACTCGTCGGCCGAGGCTCCGCGCGAACCGCTCGACAAGGTTTACGCCTGCATCGAGGAAGACCTCGACAAAGCCTACAAGGAGCTTCCCGACCGCAATTCGAACGTAAACGGCCGCGTCAACAAATGGACCGCGGGCGGCTATCTGCTCAAGATGTATACCTATCTGGCCTCCTGCAAGGAGAACCGCGTAGGGCAGGAACTCGGCTCGCCGACCAACAGTTTCGACTGGGTCGATGCCGAAGCGTGCTGGAAAAAAGCCGCGGCCATCGCCGAAGATATTTACGCACACAGCGGCTACAAGCTCATCAAGCCCTACCACTACAACTTTCTGGCCGACACCAAAAGCAGTCAGAAAGAGGAGTGCATGATGGTCGTACAGACCGGAGCGGGCGGCTCGAACGAATATTTCCTCTTCGCCTACTGGGCCGGACCGCAGGGCAACGTCGGTACCAACGGAGGCGGTTACGGCTGGATACGCCCGACGGGCGAGCTGTCGGACAAATACGTGACCGAGGACAGCCGCATGGGCTGGAACCTCTGCGGCAGTCTGGGCAACAACGTCACCGATTACACGACGATCAACGGAGCCAAATACTTCAGTCCCGTGGCGCTTTACGCATCGGGCGCCAACCTCTGCCACGGCAAATTCCGCCAATCGGACCCCGCGGCCAGAACGTCGCAGGGCATTCCGACGTGGGCAAGCAACATCGACTTCCCGATGCTCCGCTTCGCCGACATCGTACTGCTGTACGCCGAAGCACTTTACAAGACGGGCGACGAATCCCTTGCGCGCGAACTGGTCGAGGAGGTGCGCAAACGCGCCTGCACCGATACGGACGGCAAACTGGACGAATCGGCGCTCAACGCCATGAATTCGGCCTACTATAAGACCGATTTCATGGAAGAGCTGCTCGACGAGCGTTCGCGCGAACTCTGCGTCGAGGGGTGGCGACGCATCGACCTGATCCGCACGGGCAAAATGACGGAGGTCATCGGCAACATGAAAACCGTCAACGACGCCGGCAACAAATACTACTACTTCGCCCCGCAGATGGAGCCGATCAAGAACAATTACAAACCGTACAAGATCTGGATGCCGGTGCCCAAGCGCGAACGCGAAGTGAACAAAAACCTGAGCCAGAATCCGGGGTACACGCAGACGATCTGACGATTCCTGCGGACGAACTCCGACAACGAACCCTGTTGAGATGAAAAAACTGACTGTTTTCTGTGCCGCCGCATGTCTCGCGGCATCCGCGGCGGCGCAGAATCATCCCGATCTTCACGAGGTCCTCGACCGGCAGAAAGGCCGGAACCTCATCGAAATACCCAAAGGCACCTACACGCTCGACGTGCGCAACAACGGGCCGTACAAGTTCCACAACCTGACCGACGTCCACATCAACGGCAACGGATCGACGGTCATCTGCAACAATCAGGAGCAGGCGTTCAGCTTTTACAACTGCGTGCGGGTGGAGCTGCGCGACCTGACCATCGACTACGATCCGCTCTGCTTTACGCAGGGCGAGATTACGGCCGTAGCCGAAGACGGAAGCTGGTTCGACGTCCGGATCGACGAGGGGTATCCCGTAACCGGTCTGGCCGCCAACCGCGTGCAGTTCTACGATCCGCAGACACGCCTGCTCAAGCGCAACAGCATCACCACCTACACGAGCAACTACTCCGCACTCAAACAGCTCGGTCACAACCTCTTCCGGGCCGTCAAGAACGGAACGTGGAGCGCAGGCGAGCAGGTCGGGGATCTGGTGGTCATGGACGTCAAGACCGACAAGCCGAACGCCGGCGTCCATACCGTCATGCTCAACAAGTGCTACAACACCAAACTCGAAAACGTCACGGTATACGGGTCCAACACCTTCTCGTTTTTCGAGAAGGAGGGCTACGCCAACGAGTACAGAAACTGCGTCGTAGACCGAGGCCCCATGCCGCAGGGCATCAGGCCCCGCCTGCGTTCGGGCAACGCCGACGGCATCCACAGCAGTCAGGCACGGAAAGGCCCGACCGTCACGGGGTGCAAGGTAGGCCACAACGGCGACGACTGCATCATCGTCTGCGGACGCTCGTTCCCGGTCGGATCGGCCGACGCCGCGAAGGGTACGATCGACTTGGTGACGCGCGAAACCCACCCCGTATTCCGGCGCGGCGACAGACTGGTCGTGGTCGGTTACGACGGGAAACGCAAAGGCGAACTCCGGCTGGTTTCAGTCAGCCGCTTCGACCCGACCGAAGAGCAGCGCAACGCCGTGACGACGGGTTATCCCTCGCTGCTGTCAAAAGCCTCCTACAAGCTCGGATTCCGGCTCAAGGTGAAGCAGATGCCGTTCGAAATCGGCCCCGGCGACGTGGTTTTCAACGCCGACGCCGTCGGCAGCGGATTCCTCGTCAAAGACAACGAAGTGGGTCACGTACGCTCGCGCGGAATCCTGATCAAGGGCATCGACGGAGTGGTGGCGTCGAACAGGATAACCGGATGCGCCATGCAGGGAATCCTCATGTCGCCCGAAATCGAATGGATGGGAGGCGGCTTCTCCTCGAACGTGCAGATCGTCGGCAATACGATCGAGGAGTGCATGTTCGAACGCGGCAATCCGCGCATACCTCCCGGAGCGCTGTCGCTCTTCTACATCACGGGCGACGCGAAGGTCGCGGAACCGGGCGCATTCATAAACATCACCGTCCAGAAGAACAAGGTGACCGGCTGCCCCTGCCCGGCAATCGCAGTCACGTCGGTGGACGGACTGAAAATGTCGGACAACGAGGTCGAAAACTCAAAAGAGGTGACGCGCAGCCACGGAGAACGGTACGGCGCCGACACGGGTGCGCCGGTCTGGGAAAAGAACAACATAAAGAAATAGCCATGCGCATGAAACCACGCTTGGGAACGGTCATACTCCTCGTGAGTATGGTCTGCGGTACGGCATCCGCCCGAACCGGAGTAATCGATATCGCGGACTACAAAGGCAGGTACGACACGCAGGACATGACTCCGTTCGTCTACACCCTGCTCGAAAGCATCCCGGCAGACAAGCCGGTAAAACTGGTATTTCCCGAAGGCACCTACCATTTCCGGCCGGAATTCGCCGCCGGAAAATACCACTGCATCACCAACCACGACAACGGATACCGCCATTTCGCATTCCCGCTGACGGGACGGCGGAACATCGAGATCGACGGCGGCGGCTCGGAATTCATTTTCCACGGCCGGATCATCCCGTTTCTGATCGAGGATTCGCACGGCGTGACGCTGCGCAATTTCACCGTAGACTGGGAGGTTCCCTTCACGCTGGAGGCGAAGGTGACGACCGCGGATGCGGAGACGCAGCGTGTCGAGATCGAGATTCCGGACGAGTTCGGCCATGCGGTCGAAAACGGCAAGCTCATCATGCGGGCAGAAGGCTGGGAAGAGCGTATTCCGGGCGAGAACATCGTTTTCGATCCCCGCACCATGGCCACCGCCTACCGCAGCGACGATTACTACATCCCCAAGCCGGACAACTTCGACATACGGGTTACGCCGACGGCTCCCGGCCGCTATGAACTCCACACCCGGTTCGTGCGCGCCCTGCCGCCCGTCGGAACGATCCTGACGTTCAAAGGCGTCTTTACCCAGAACCGGCATTCGCCCGCCATCCACGCGACTGCGTCGTCCGGCGTTCTGGTCGAGGATGTCACCATCCACCACTGCGGCGGCATGGGGCTGATCGCCGAAAAGGCCGACAACGTAACCGTCCGCAGGCTGCAGGTGGTCCTGCGGAAGGGAAGCCCCCGGATGATAACGACCACGGCGGACGCCACCCACTTCTGCAACTGCCGGGGAACCGTCCTGATCGAAGAGTGCGTTTTCGAGAACATGCTCGACGATGCGACCAACGTACACGGCTCCTACGTCCGCGTGACCGGCATCACGGCGCCCGATCAGGTCATCGCCCGCATCAACCACCCCCAGCAGGCCGGGTATGAGTTTGCCGGAAAGGGCGACGAAATCGACGTCGTGGACGCGGAGACCCTGCTTGCGAAACACACCCTGCGGGTGAAAAAATCGGAACGCATCAACGCCCATTACATCCGGCTGACGTTCACCGCTCCCGTCGAAGGCCGACTCACGGTCGGCGACGGGCTGGAAAACATGTCGTGGTACCCGGAACTGATCTTCCGGAACAACGTCGTGCGCAACAACCGGGCGAGAAGCATTCTGGTCAGCACGCCCCGGAAAGTCGTCGTCGAGGGCAACACCTTCTCGTCCATGATGTCCGCCATTCTGTTCGAGGGGGACATGGACCACTGGTACGAATCGGGAGCCGTGCGCGACGTGACGATCCGCAACAACAGGTTTCTCGACGGCACATACGGCGGCGCCGATTTCCCGACGATCTTCATCAACCCGCACCAGAAAAAAGAGGTTCCGGGCCATCCCTACGAACGCAACATCACCATCGAAGGCAATCTGTTCCGGACCTTCAACGAGCAGCTGCTCCGGGCGAAATCCGTCGGAGGACTGATTTTCAGAGACAACACCATCGAATTATCGGAGAAGTACAAGCCTTACAACGACCTCCCGACGATCGACATCCGCAGCTCGCAGCAGGTCGTCATCAAAAACAACCGCTACAAGAAGCCGGGGAAAATCAGCATCGTCCGGAAATAACGGTCAGCGAAACAGTCAGCGAAAACAGGCGTCCCTGCAAAGGGGACGCCTGTTGTTTTTCGGTTCCGGCGGATCAGCGCGAAAGTGATTCGCCGCCCCTGCCGGGAGCGAAACGATTCAGAACGACATCGGTGCCTTGATCGCCGGCCACGGATCGTAGCCTTCGAGCGTGAAATCCCCGTAGCGGAAGTCGAAGAGCGACTTCACGGAAGGATTGAGCCGCATTACGGGCAGCGGACGGGGTTCGCGCGCAAGCTGCTCGTCCACCTGCTCCAGATGGTTCAGATAGAGGTGCGTGTCGCCGAGCGTATGGACGAATTCGCCGGGCTGCAGGCCGCAGACCTGCGCCGTCATCAACGTCAGCAGGGCATAGGAGGCGATATTGAACGGCACGCCCAGAAACGTATCGGCACTGCGCTGGTAAAGCTGGCACGAGAGTTTTCCTTCGGCCACGTAGAACTGGAACAGCACATGGCACGGCGGCAGGGCCATATCCTCCACCTCGGCGACGTTCCATGCGGAGACGAGAATGCGCCGCGATTCGGGATTGCTCCTGATAAGCCCGACCGCCTGCGCGATCTGATCGACGACGGTGCCGTCGGGCTTGGGCCAGCTGCGCCACTGATAGCCGTAAACGTGGTTCAGATCGCCGAATTTATACCCTTCGACCGGCGATTCGACTCCCTCCTGCGCCGCCCGCAGAAACGTGTCGCGGTCGACAGGCAACACGCCGTGGCGCACGCAAAGCTCGTTGTAATAGCGGAATGCATCGTTATCCCAGATATGCACCCCGTTGTCCACGAGGTATTTTATATTGGTATCGCCGGCCAAGAACCAGAGCAGTTCGTGGATCACGCCCTTCAGAAATACTTTTTTGGTCGTCAGCAGGGGAAAGCCCTCCGCCAGATCGAAGCGCATCTGATGTCCGAAGACGCCTTTGGTACCGGTGCCGGTACGGTCGCCGCGCACGACGCCTTCGGTCTTGATCCTGCGCAGCAGATCGAGGTATTGTTTCATCGTTCTTCTTTAATAGACATTTTTTCCGCTCAAATAGACATTTCTTCCGCGCGGAGCAGCGGGCCGCCCCGCGCCCCCGCACTAACGGAACGCTTCGAGCCTTCTCAGCGTCAGTTCGCCCGACGCGTCCAAAACGGCATAAGAGGGATACTGTTCCCAGCAGCCGAGGTTTATCACATGCAGATTCCCTTCGCGGAAGTCGCGCGGGAAGTGCATATGCCCGAAAACGAAATGATCGACATCGTGCATGGCGGCATATTCGCGGGCGTATTGGATCAGCGGCTCGGTAAGCGAGACGTCGAGGGTGTCGGCGGCGTGCGACTTGCGCGACTTGCCGCTCCACCAATGGCCGAAACGCATCGCCCAGTCGGGATGCAGCAGCCACGAAAAGAGCCAGCGCAGCGTCCGCGAACGGAATACGGTGTTGAGCAGTTTGAGCACCGGCTGTCCGTCGATCTTCATGTTGTCGCCGTGGGCGATAAAGAGATGTTTGCCGTTCAGGCAGAACCGCTGCGGCGAAGTGTAGACTTCGACGCCGCATTCGCGGGCGAGGTAGTCGCCGACCCACATATCATGGTTTCCGGTAAAAAAGACGACCCGCACGCCCCGGTCGGTCAGCTCGGCCAGCTTGCCCAGCGTCCGCACGAAGCCCTTCGGCACGACCTCGCGGTATTCGAACCAGAAGTCGAAAAGGTCGCCGACCAGAAATATCGACTCCGCATCCTTCGCCGCATCGTCGAGCCAAGCCACGAAACGGCGTTCGGTTTCCCCGGCGAACGCCTCGCCGCCTGCGCCCAGATGGATGTCGGATGCGAAATAATGGTTCATAAATCGTTCTAAACAATTGACCGAATCCCCGTTGCCGGGGACTCGCACGGCAAAACGCCGCATTTTCCGAGGCTTGTCCGAGCGCAACCGGAAAGCATCCGGGATTCGGACACGCCCCTATTTCGTCAGTTCGTCGAGCTTCCGCTCAAGACTCTTGCCGTAAATATCCTTGGCCACGATCGTGCCCTCCCGGTCGATCAGGAAATTGGCCGGAAGTTTCTGCACGTTGTAGAGCCGGGGCGCCGTCGAAGCCTGACCGCGCAGATCGCTCACCGAGATCCAAGGCAGCTGCTGCTCCTGCACGGCGGTGATCCAAAGGGGTTTCGACGAATCGACGGCCACCTGATAGACCTCGAACGGCGTCGGAGCGTCGGCGTATTTCTTGTAGACCTCCTTCAGCTCGGCATTGAGCGTATTGCTGTTGCCCAGTTCGGCCGACCAGAAGTCCAGCAGCACGACCTTGCCCGTCAGCGACGAGAGCCGCACCTTCTTGCCGTAAATGTCCGAGAGTTCCAGATCGGGATACCCCGCTTCGGAGATGCGCGACGTCAGGCTGATGCGGGCGTCCATGCGCGTAATCTCGGCCAGCAACGACTGCAGGTAAGGCGAATCGGGATAGGATTGTTCGAGCGCTTCGGCCACCGTGCGGTAATAGACCACGTCGCTGTCACCGTTGAACAGATAGGTGTCGCCCGGCAACCGCTGGTACAGGGCGTAAACCGCCGCCAGCGAAGACTTGTTTTCGATGATGAAGCGCAGCTGTTCGCGGCGGATGCGGTAGTATTCGTCGGTATACTCCTTCACCAGCGCCTTGCGCTCCTCTTCGGAGAGGTTCGTCCGGGCGAACTGGCCGGCGATGTTGTCGAGCCGCTGGGCGCCGCCGACGAAAGCCTGATAGAACTGCCGCAGCAGCTCGGTCTCCTTCGACCCTTCGACCGTATAGTTGCGGATGAAACTGCCCACGGAATTCACGGACAAGCGGTCGCCGCCTGCCAGAAAGAGCGGAATACGTTCGCCGTTGTAAATTATATTGTAAAGCGAAGGCGTCCGGGTCACGCCCTTCAGCTCGAAACGGTAATTACCCTCCTTGTCGAGCACGGCCGAGTCGATGACCGACTGCGACAGGGGAGACACCTGCTCCAAGTAAACATTTTTGGCGTCGTTGCCGACGATGCGGCCTGAAATCTTCACCTTCGACGACTGGCAGGCACACAACATGACGGCCGCGGTCAGGGAGACGAAAAGCGTTTGTTTGTTCATTAATCTCACGTTTCTGCAGTAAAATGCTCACAAATATAGCAAATTTCCGAAAATACGCACCTCTTATTTCGACGAATTGCGGTGCGGACCGTTGTTTTTCGAAAAATTGCGGTTGTGCTGCTGATTGCGGTTTTTCTGCTGACGCTGCTGATTGCGCTGCTGGGGACCTTTCTGGGGACGTGCCGTAAAGTGCTGTTTATAGTCGCTTCGGAGATTGTTTAAAGCAACTTCATCTATTTCAATAGCACCCCCGGACATGCGTTTGATGTCTTTAACGATCACTTCGTTGTTGGGATGCTCCTGATTGTATTCGTAGCTCTTCGAGCGCATGTACCGGGCCAGATTGTCCACCGTGCGCGACACCTCCCTGCGGTCCTTGTCGCCGGCCAGACTCCCGATCATCCGCTCGACGTATTTGCCGTAGTGCTTGAAGGCGATGCGTCCCTGCGAATAGGCCATGCGGCGCGGCGCGATAGTCAGTTCCTGACGGGTCGGCTGCGGATAGGGCGAATCCACATCGAGCTGGAAATCAGACATGATAAAGAGGTGATCCCACAGCTTATGGGTGAAATCGGCGGTATCGCGCAGCAGCGGGTTGAGATTGCCCATCACGGCGATCACGGCACGGGCCTGACGGTTGCGCTCGCGGCGGTCCTCGATCAGCTGCAGCGAGTCGATCATCTCCTGAATATGCCGTCCGTATTCGGGCAGGTACAACTTGCGTCGTGTGTAATTGTAATTCTTTTTCATATTGTAATTGTGGTCCTCGGCACTGTTGCAAAACGGCCGCCGGAGCGTCCGGCGGGGTTGTCGCGATGGACCGATTCAAGACGTTTTATCCGACTCTCCACCCTGTTCGGCAAGGCCCCTCAAGATTGGTTTTGCACCGCAGAAAGTCATAACTTTGGGACAAAAGTAGGTAAAATTTCAGTAAAAACAAGCTATGGCAAAGGTTTTAATTCTGGACCAATCAAAAAGTATGCGAAACACGCTCCGCGAGCGTCTCGAATTCGAAGGCTTCTCGACCGAAGCCGCCGAAGATGAGGAGGCTGCATCGACGATGTGCGAGAAAATACCGTTCGACGTCATCCTTTCGGACCGGGGCTGCAAGATTCCCGACGCCGGAATCCCGTTCATCGTTCTTTCGGCGGAAGCGTCGATCGACTCGGCGGTCGAAGCCGTACGCAACGGTGCGCAGGATTACCTCACCAAGCCCATCGACATGAACCGCCTGCTGCAGTCCATACACCGCACCATCGACAACCCGGCGCCCGCACCCGCCTGCGCACCCGCGGCAGCTCCCGCACGCCGCTCGCGCCGTTCGCGCAATATGCATACGGAACAAATCATCGGCACCTCGCCGCAGATGGAACACGTACGCCAGCTGATCGACAAGGTGGCGCCGTGCGAGGCGCGCGTACTGATCACGGGCGAAAACGGCACCGGCAAAGAGCTTGTCGCCCGCTGGCTGCACGCCAAAAGCTCGCGCGCCGCGGCGCCGTTCGTCGAGGTGAACTGCGCGGCCATCCCCTCGGAGCTGATCGAAAGCGAACTCTTCGGACACGAGAAGGGTGCCTTCACCTCGGCGATCAAACAGCGCAAAGGCAAATTCGAGCAGGCCGACGGCGGCACGCTCTTCATGGACGAGATCGGCGACATGTCGCTGGCGGCGCAGGCCAAGGTGCTGCGCGCGCTGCAGGAGAACAAGATCTGCCGCGTGGGCAGCGACAAGGACATCGACGTGGACGTGCGGGTGATCGCCGCCACGAACAAGAACCTGCGCGACGAGATCACGAAGGGCAACTTCCGCGAAGACCTCTACCACCGTATCGGCGTGATCGTGGTGCGCGTTCCGGCGCTGCGCGACCACGCGCAGGACGTCCCGCTGCTGGCCGACCATTTCATCCGCACGATCTGCGCCGAATACGGCATCCCGCCCAAACGCATCGAGAGCAACGCCCTGCGCGAACTGCAGGCGATGCGGTGGAGCGGCAACATCCGCGAACTGCGCAACGTCATAGAGCGGCTCATCATCCTCAGCGAAGAGCGCATCACGCTCGACGACGTGAAGACCTACTGCTGAAAAAGCGACAACCGGCCCTTACGGACCGGTTGTCGCTTTTTCGAACCGAACTGCCCGATTACAGCAGATCGAGGATTTCCGCAGGTTTATCGACGATATGAGCGGCTCCGGATTCGACAAGCTCTTCCCGATCCCGAAATCCCCACGTGACGCCCACCGAGCGTACGCCCGCAGCCGCGGCGGTCTGCATGTCCACGCCCGAATCGCCGACGTAGAGCACCCGCTCCTTCGCCGCGCCCGTCAGCGAGAGAATCTCCTCCACCACGGCCGGATCCGGCTTCAGAGGCACCCCTTCGCGCTGGCCGAAGACCGCGGCGAAAGGAACGTCGGGAAAAAACAGCCGGACGAGCTTCTCGGTTCCCGCCTGAAATTTGTTCGACGCCACGGCGATACGCACGCCGCGCCGCACAAGCCCCGCGACCAGCTCCGGAATCCCGTCGTAAGGCTTGGTGTAGGCGTCGATATGCTCGGTATAGTATTTCACGAAATCCGCGCGCACGGCCGCTACGGTATAGGGCGTACGAAGCTCTTCGGGCAGCGCGCGCTCCACGAGCCGCATGATGCCGTTGCCGACGAAATGGCAGTACTCCTCGTAGGAGTGCTGCGGAAGGCCGCGCAGGGCCAGAACGGCGTTGCAGGCGACGGCCAGATCGCCGATCGTATCGAGCAGCGTGCCGTCGAGGTCGAAGATGACCAGATCGGTATTTACAGTCGTTTCCATAATCATTGTCTGCGGCCGGCAGAAGATGCGGCCTTTTTGATTTTCCAGCCGAGAGCCGCCACGCACAGCGACATCAGCGGACTGACGATATTGAAGATACAGTAAGGCATGTAGACGAACGTCGAGACGCCCAGCACCGTGGCCTGCGTCATGCCGCACGAGTTCCACGGCACGAGCACCGAACAGACCGTCGCCGAATCCTCGACCGAGCGGCTCAGCAAACGGGATTCCAGCCCCCGTTCGGCATAGAGTTCCCGGAACAGACGGCCCGAAAGGATGATCGAGATATACTGGTCGGCGGTGCAGAGGTTGAAGAAGATTCCGGCCCCCAGCGTCGAAGCCACGGCCGAAAAGGTGCGTCGGACGAATTTCAGGAAAACGGCCGTCAGCGAACCCAGCATGCCGCTGCCGGTCATCACGCCGCCGAAGCACATGGCGCAGATGATGAGCCATACGGTATTGAGCATGCCGGCCATGCCGCGCGTGGCCACCAGTTCGTCGAGCTGCGGGCTTCCGGTCTCCAGCGCCGTAGGCCCGAAACAGCTCATCAGCAAGCCTTTGAATCCCGACATGAAGTCCAGCCCTTCGACTCCGGCCACCCTCGCCACCAGTTCGGGCTGCGCCAGCAGCATGGCGACGCAGGCGAAGACCGCGGTGCAGAAAAGCGTCACGATGGCCGGAAGTTTCCGCACGATCAGCACGCCCGTCGCCACGGGCACCAGCAGCAGCCACGGCGTAATGCGGAAAGCGCCGCGCAGCGAATCGGCGTAAAGTTCGGCGTGCGCGCCGCCGGTATGGCTCAGCGTCAGTCCCGCGACGACGAAGACCGCCAGCGCGACGACGAACGACGGAACGGTCGTGTAGAGCATGTAGCGGATATGCGTGAAGATCGGCACGCCGACGGTGGACGAAGCGAGCACCGTCGTATCGGAGAGCAGCGAAATCTTGTCGCCGAAATAGGCCCCCGAAATGATCGCGCCCGCGATCCACCCTTCGGGAAAGCCCATCGCCTGCCCGATACCCATCAGCGCCACGCCGATCGTGGCGATCGTCGTCCACGAGCTGCCGGTCATCAGCGACACGCCGGCGCAGATGACGCACGAGGCGACGAGAAAAAACGAGGGGTGCAGGATTTTCAGCCCGTAATAGATCATCGTCGGCACCACGCCGCTCACCATCCACGATCCGGCGATGGCGCCGATCAGCAGCAGGATGATGATGGCCGACGCCGAGGCGCGTATGTTGTCGATGATCGCATCCTCAAGCACCGACCACTTGCAGCGGTAGATGCCGATCGAGAGCATCACGCAGACCGACGTGGCCGAGAGCAGCGCGATCTGGCTTCCGCCGTTTATCGCATCGCCCCCGAAACAGCGGATGACCACATATAAAAGGAGTGTCAGCACTGCGAGCGGCAGCGCCGACACCCATGCCGAGGGCAATTTGTTCTTGTGAGATTCCATAATTCGCTACTCCGTTCCTAACCGGGGACAAAAGTAGCAAAAAGCCGCGATACGGCCAAACGCCTACTCGACCGGTTTGATCTCCGCCTCCCATCCCGTCAGCGTCGAAACGTAGGGGATCAGCAGCATCGCCATCTTGCGCTGGCCGGCGTAATTGGGATGGGCCGACGATCCGAGCTCGCTTCCGTCGTTGCAGTAGCCGGGCAGGACGGCCGCGAAATGGAGGTTCGGCACGACGGCGGACTGACACAGGTCGCGGATATAGGTGAAGGCCGGTTCGCTGACGCGCGGCGCCACGCAGAGGATCGGCATTTCGTCGCCGTAGGCGCCGCGCAGAGTCTGCAGGATGCGGGTGTAGGCGGCCGCAAACTCATCGCGCGAAGGATGCGGCAGGGTCGAGAAGTCATTCGATCCCAGATTGATGACGACCAGATCGGGCCGATACGGCGACGCCGCGAAGTCCCACGCCGGTTCCGCCGCCTCGTCGAACGTATTGGCGATGCGGTCGGCCATCGTATTCTGCGAAGTGGTGTTCTTATCGCCGTAATTGCGCGCCGCGCCGCGTCCCGAATGGGCGATCAGCGTATAGTCGGCGCCGAAATAACGGGCGATGATGCAGGCGTACGCCTTGTTGCAGTTCTCGGTCTGGGGTTTGAACGGCTCGTCCTTCGAAAGCCCCTCGGTCCCGTAACCGCAGGTCAGCGAGTTGCCGATAAATTCGATATGCCGTCCGGGCGCGGGCGAGGCTGGCAGCAGACGTCCTCCCCTGTCGAGCAGGAAGGCATGGATCGTCGTACGCCCCTGCTCGCCCTCGGTGCGCTTCTGCATCCGCACGGTATGTTCGCCGCGGCCCAGCTTCTCGGCCAGCACCACGACCGAATCCGTCCCGAACGTCGTAACGACGCCGGCGTCGCGGCCGTCGACGGTCAGGTTGTAGTAGTTCTTTTTCGTATCCGAAACGCGCATGGCCAGCGAACCGCCCGTAAAACGGCACTCGAAGCTGGTTCCGCTCCAGTCGAAACTCACGTCGCCGCCCTTCGTCTGCGTACGTCCGACATAGCGCACTTCGGACGACGCGGCGGGCGTCTCCGTCCGCTTCTGGGCGGAAACGGCGCCGGCGCACAACAGCGCCAGCGCTGCAAAAATCAGCCGTCTGCTCATTGCTTCGCCTCCGCTTCATAGGCGCTGACGGCCCGCTGCAGCGGTCCCCACCAGTCGCGGTTGATGATATGCACGATGTCGAACACCATCAGTCCGTCCGATTCGCGGAGATTCATCTCCACGGCCCGCTTGAACTGGGTCGTATCGCGTTTGTAGTCCTCGACGTACATCCCGCCGAAGAAGGGTCTGCCGCCCAGCAGACGGCGCGAATAGCGGCACCCGCCCTCGACGCTGAGGTGGTCGCCCTTCGACATTTCGCTGTCGGTCTCGTTCTTATGCAGGCCGTTGCTGCGACGGTACTCGTCGACGGTCACGTTCCAGTAATAATTGCCGTTGGTGAAGATGTCCAGCAGTTCGGCATATCCGTAATTCTTATAATCGGGCGTGGCCCATGCGAAATCCTGCGAAGGATCGTACGTATTGCTGGCCCAATTGACGCCCACTTCGAAATAGGAGGGGTACCACGCACCCGTATAAGCGCCGAACTTCAGGCCGGGCTTCACGGCTTTCAGCTCCTCTTTGGTGCGTTTGAAGAAGTCGTAGATCACCGACGCGCGCCACTCGATCCACTGCTTGAAATAAGGGCCGTCGATGCGTTTCCAGCCGCCGTCGCCGTCCTCCTCCCACGTATAGATATCCTCCGGGAACCGCTCCAGCTTTTTCCCGATATAAGCCTCGAATTTCCCGCGCGAGAAATCCGAGAAGTCGGACTGGATATTGTCGTAACGGCCGCGGTCAAGCAGCAGACCGTCGAAATCGTACTTCTGCGCCACCTCCTTGAAAATGGCGATTTCGTGATCCTGAACTGCCGGGAGCGCGGGATTGGCGAACAGCACCTTCTTCTCCGGAATCTCCAGCTGGGGGACCAATCCCCTGCCGGGAATATAGTTCACGGCCTGCCATTCGGGATGCCCGTCGTAGATCAGTCCGCGGCGGAATACACCGTTGCCTTCGGCAAAAGTGTTGAACGAACCGTAAATCTCCAGTCCGGCATCGTGCGCAGCTTCGACGAAAGTACCCACGAAATCGAAATCGGGGCGGGCAAACCCTTTCCACTCCCGGACTTGGGGCGCATGTTCGCTGGGATATACCACTTCGCTCGAAGTGCCCTTGACGTCGAGCACCAGCGCCGTCATGCCGGCCTCCCGGCACTTGTTCACATAATAACGGATCGAATCGGGGTAACTGAAGCGCACCCAGTTGGCCGAACAGTCGAGCCACATCAGTTTGGGTTTCACCCCCTCGGCGGCACTCCGGCAGCCGGTCGCACCTGCCGCGGCAAAGGCCAGCAGGCATACAGTCAGCAGTTTTTTCATGAAAAATTAAAAGCTATTTTCGTTTGTAGTTTCCGTAAATATCGACTTCGGCCGCATGGAAAGGATCGGCCACCGCGTCGATCAGCAGCGCGCATTCGAGCCGCGTGAGCGGACGCGCCGGATCGTAACCGGACAGCAGTCCGGCGGCGGCACGCTCCGTCCGCGCCGCAACATCCCCGGCCGGCTTGCCGAGCGCTTCGGCCAGCATCGCCGTCAGGAGCGCCCCGTCGACCGGCGTTTCCAGAACGGAGGGCCGGACCGACGGATAGACTTCGCGCAGCCCTTCGCGCAGTTCGGATTCCGCGATCGTCCGATCGGCGTCGAACCAAGTCTGGTTCTCCCAGCCGACGTTGGCTCCGCGCCCCTTGAGGATTCCGGTCACGCCGATCCGCTGCATCGCCCCGAAGCGCGGATCGTCGGCCGGCAGGTCGAGGTACGGCAGCAGGTAGCCGCCCGCATCGAGCACCGCCTCCTGCACCCTGCGCACCGCGACTTCGGACGGATCGACGCCCGCCGCCGCGGCCAACGCCGCCAAGGCTCCCGTTGCCTGCCCGATCTGCAACACGACGGGTTGCAGGCGCGTGGAGCCGTTGACGAGGTTGGTTACCGAGACCGATTTTTCGGCTACGAGCAACCCCGGAAATCCTGCGGGGATCACGATGCCCAGCGGAAAACCGTACGAGGGGATGGGATGGAAATAGAGGTCGGGCAGGTCGTCCCAGCCCGAATAGCGGGTATGGTGCTGATCGACCGGATAATCGCCCACGCCGACCGCCGTACGATAAAGCGTTCCTGCGTAGGGGTCGGTAATGTCGTTGAGCGTAAACCGCACGACCCCGTGAATGCGCCGCGATTCGCGGTGATAGGGAATGAACGGCAGCCGGTCCTCCGTAGGAAACTCGTCGTCGGCCAATCCCAACGTATTGAATCCCAACTCATGCTGGAGGAAATAGACGAATGACAGCGTATGATTCTTGGCCCTGCGGACGGCGTCGGCCCGCTCTTCGGGCGTCATGTCGATCATGTCCACGTAGTAATCGTTGCCCTCGATCGGCCAGTTGATCATGTATTTGCCGTCGGGCAGTTTTCCGTAGGTAATCATCATCTCACGGGACCACATGCGATGCGGTTCCTTCGGAGCGATGCAGAGGTCGTTCACGCAGCAGCAGGCGAAAAGCGACGGATCGTACCCGTCGGGCCGCGGAATCGTGACGTCGCGGCCGTAATCCTTCAGTACGGCGACGTAGGTCAGGTCCTGCACGATGCCGTTGGCTTCGGCCGGGGCGATATCCTCGTGCGTGACGGCCGACGAATCCATGCCGACGTCATAGGGGACGCCCGCCATCCGGGCGACGTCGCCCAGCTCCGTCGCATCGACGAGCACGCCGGCTTCGACCTGCCGGAGCCGGCCGTCACGCCGGACACCCAGCCGCCATACATCCTTCCCGCGTTCGGCCGTCTCGGCCGCCGAACGGTACCACACGGTGAGGTTCGGTTCGCGGGCGACGAGCCGTTTGAAAATACTGTCGCCCACCGAAGGTTCGAACATCACGTTGCTGACCCACCCCGTTATCAGGGCCGAATCGCAGCCGTAATGCCGGGCCAGCTCCGTCCGGAACTCGTCCCAGATGCCGCCGCGCAGGCGGTAATTGCCGTCGGTGGCGCTCACGCCCGCCGAGGTGAGCATGCCGCCGAGCCAGTCGAACTCCTCGACGATCAAGGTTCGCGCCCCCATGCGGGCCGCCTGCAGTCCGGCCGCCGTTCCGCTCGCTCCCCCGCCGACGATCACCACGTCGTAACGCTCGGCGGAACCGCACGCAAACAGCCCCAAGCATGCCAGCAGCTGCAAATATTTCAGTCCGGTAAATCTCATATTCGGTCGTTTATTTCAAATCGGCTGCGGCCCGACTGATCCGCCCGAAGCGGTCCGTAGCCGACACCTCGACGCGCTTCGCCCCTTCGGGCAGCGCGACGCGGTAATAGTGGTCCGAAATCGAAGGGTAAATCCATTTGTGGTCCATCTGACTGGTATCGGAGTACATCTGTTTCGCGGCGGGATCGTAAGCCTGAAACCGCTCGGCGGGACCGCACGGCACGCCGTCGATCGTAAACTGAACCTCCCACGCCGGGTCGCTGGCCCAGACGTTGGCCACGGCATACCCTTCGAACTGGGGATATTCGCGACCGCTGTAAATTTTCATCTGGTAGTCGGCCGGATAACCCGTCGATTTGTAATACCAGTCGATCCGGTCGCCGTTCACCTCATAGACGCCGTACCCGGCGGGCGTGCCGTCGGTGCAGAGCGGCCCCTGCCACCATGCGCCGCTCAGGGCGGGTGTCACATGCTCGTAGAGGCCGGGCGCGATCGGCTGGTTGAAGGTCGTATGGGTATGGCCCGAAATGATATGCGCCCGGTAGGGTTTCAGAATTTCGTAAAGCCCCCTGTGGTTGGTCATCGTCGATCCGGCGCGGTCGTAGCGGAACTGCTTGCGGTCCTGCTCCTCGCAGGTCGAAGGGATATGCAGGCAGACGACCACCGTCGAACCGGGCTGCACGCGGGCAAGGTCCTTTTCGAGCCAGCGCATCTGCCGCTCTTCGAGATAGCCGATGTAAAAATAGTCGCGCCCGATGAAGAAGTTGTCGTCGAGCACCACATAATGGATGCGTCCGACGTCGAACGAATAGTAGACCGGACCGTACATCTGCTCGAACTTCGAGAAGGAGGTTTCGTAAGAGCGTCCGTAGACCTTCATGTCATGGTTGCCCATCGCGTTGCGGAACGTGATTCCCGTACGCTCCATCACTTCGTTGTACCGGCCGTAAAGCGAATGGTCGTGCGACACGATGTCGCCGCAGCAGATGCCGTGGAAAGGCATGCCGCCGTAACTGCGGACCGTGGCGGCGATGTCGTCGGCCGCCGCCGCGAGTTTCGCAAACTCCTTCGGCGCCCATATCTGCGGATCGGCGATGGCGATGAACCCGTAACGCGAATCGTCGCCCGCACGGCGGAGCAGCGTAAAATCGCAGGATTTGCCGTCGGCCGGCAGCGGGTGAAAATAGCGCACCACGCCCTTTTCCACCGGAGCGTCGTAGCCCGCAGGTACGCAAACGAAGACGAAGCGGTTGTCGGCGCCGGCCTGCAGTCTGTAATTTCCTCTTTTGTCGGTGCACGCGAACTCTTCGCCGTCGGAGACCCAGACGCCTTCCACGCCCCGGCCGCCGCAAAGGACGCGCCCCTTGACCGTGACGCTGCCCGCGGCCCATGCGCAGGCGCACCACAACGACAACAGAATTGTCAGTAAATATCTTTTCATCGTTCCGTATTTTAGTTCTATTTGCATTGTTCGAGAATCTGCCAGCACTGGAACAGCCCGCGCGGCACATGGAAACATCCCTTCCACTTCCCGCCCTTGAGCGGCAGCAGCACCTCGCCGCGGCGGTTCAGGTAACCGAACCATTCGGGATGCTCCGTGTCCTTGAAATGCGCCCACGTATATTCGTGCAGTTTCCCGAACCACTCCAGACACTCCTTCGATCCGGTCAGCTGATAGCCCTTGATCATCGCGATCGTCGATTCGATATGCACCCACCAGAGCTTCTGGTCCCATTCCAGCTCCACGCGGGGCGCGCCCTTGCGGTCCAGAAAATAAAAAATGCCGCCGTACTCCTTGTCCCAGCCGTATTCGGCGGTATTGAGCGCGATTTTCACCGCTTTGTCAATCAGCGCACGGTCGTCGAGACGCACGCCGAGGTTCATGATGAACCACATCGCTTCGAGCGAATGTCCGGGATTCATCTGACGGCCCTCGAACGTATCGGAAAGCCGTCCGTCCTCCGTGACGTTCTCGACGATCAGCCCCAGCTCTTCCCGGTAAAACACCTCCATCACTTCGTGCAGGCACTCCCCGATGGTGTCGGCCAACAGTTGTTTGTCGATCATCGGCTCGATCTCCAGCGCCATGTTGCAGAGGATCATCGGCAGGGCGAAGCTCTTGAGCGAACGCGTTCCGGGATAAGCCTTGCACCACTCGCCCTTGGGATTGGCGCGTTTCTCCAGAATCCGGTCGAAAGTCCGCTTTGCGATCAGGGCGTACTCGTCGCTGCCCGTCGCAACGGCGACCTGCGCAAAAGCCATCGCCGCGAACGTATAGGAGAAAATATTATAGGGCTGCACCAGCGGGCGGCCTTCGCGCGTCAGCGCAAAATACCAGTTGTAGTTGCCGTCGTGGCCGTATTTGCGCAGGAACTCAGCCCCCTGCACGGCGCATTCGAGCCATTCGGGGCGACGCTCCACCTTGTTATAGAGCATGGCGAACATCCACACTTCGCGCCCCTGCAGCCAGATGAATTTGTCGGTATCGTAGACGCTTCCGTCACGATCGAGACACGTAAAATAGCCGCCGAATTCCCTATCTTGCGATTTTTCGAGCCAGAAAGGCAGTACGCCATCCAGCAATTCGGTTTTGTACTGTTCCGCTAATCTTTTGAAGTCCATAATCTTATCTGATTTATATTGTTATCTTGTCCAGTATCGTTCGATCTCTTCGAGCGTGCGGCCCGACGTCTCCGGCACCGCCTTCCATATCAGCAGCATATAGGGCACGCACATCGCGGCAAAGAGGAAAAAGGTCCCCGCCGGCGTCAGGTTCGCGAGCATCCACGGCGTAAGCTGCCCGACCAGATAGGTCCCCACCCAAAGTGCGAAACCCGCGATCGACATCGCCGCGCCGCGCACACGAATCGGATACATCTCCGACAAAAGCACCCATACCACGGCGCAAACGGAGATGGCGCAGCAGAAAATATAGCACAGGAACGCCGCCAGCAGTACGCCGTCCGGCATCCCCGACCGCTCACCGGTCAGGAAACAGGTCCCGATAAGCAGCAGCGACAGCACCATACCCGACACACCCCAGTAAACCAGCTTCTTGCGCCCTACGCGGTCGATGATCGCCAGCGCCAGCACCGTCGTAAGCATATTGACCGCTCCGACCAGTATCTGGGCGAACAGCGAGTCGCTGCCCGACCATCCGGCCCGCTCGAAAATCGACGGCCCGTAGTAAAGCACGGCATTGACGCCCATGAACTGTCCGAGAATGGCGATCGCCGCACCGACGAGCACCGCCGTCCGGATGCCTTTCGACAGCAGGAGCCGCCACTGCGGGGCCTGCCCGCCGCCGACGGCCGTTTCGATGGCCGCAAGTTCGGCGGCGGCTTCCGCCCGGTCGCCGTTGATGCGGCCGAGCACACGCAGGGCGCGGTCCGTATGTCCGCGCAGCGCCAGCCAGCGCGGACTTTCGGGAATAAAGAAGATGATGACGAAGAAAACCAGCGCCGGAAGGGTTTCGGCTCCCAGCATGCCCCGCCACACTTCATCGACGAAGATCCGCTGCATCCACGCCGTTTCGAAACCGGCGGTCTGTCCCATGCGGAGCAGCAGGTAATTGACCGTATAGGCCGCCAGAAATCCCATCGTGACGGCCAGCTGGTAAAACGACACCAGCATGCCCCTACGGCGCGCCGCCGACACCTCGGAGATGTAAAGCGGCGAGACGACCGAAACGACGCCGATGCCCAGCCCGCCCACGATCCGGTAGACGACCAGTTGCGTGAAATCGGCGCAAAGGGCGCACCCCGCGGCCGACACCGTGAACAGCACGGCCGAGACGAGCATCGTCCGCCTGCGGCCCAGCCGGTCGCTCAGCACGCCCGCACAGAGTACGCCGGCGATCGAGCCGGCCAGCGCACACCCCACATACCACCCCTGCTGCAGGCTGTCCAGCCCGAAGCGGGCCGTCACCAGCTCGACGGTGCCGAAAATCACGGCCGTGTCGTACCCGAACAGGAGTCCGCCCACGGCCGCCGTGACCGCAAGAAAAAGCATGTAGGATATGTTGCCGCGCCGTTTCATGGAGTATATTTACCGTTTCCGGTAAGGGTTGTCGATTTTAAAATAATCGCAGTAGCGATCGTAAAGATGTCCCGCCGTGCGGCGTCCAGCTTCAGCAGCAGCTTCTCCCACTTGATCGGCAGGAAGCGGATCGGCATGTCGCGGTCGAACGACTCGATGTTGGTCCAGCACTCCATGCCGTACTTGTCGGCCAGCGCCTTGTTCACCACCAGATAGTCGTACAACTCGTGGTAATCGACCTGCCCGTCCTGAAACGCGAGGATGTCCACCGCTCCGGCGACATTGCCCAGTATCTCGTTCCACTCGCGGCGGTGCTCTTCGACCGAAAGGGCCTTGTCGCCCGCCATCACCTGATCGGTCTTGACGCCGTAGATGTAGGGTGAAATCATCGTTTTCAGACCGCCCGAAACCGCCTTGGCATGGCGGCCCACTTCCGCATAGATGCGCGACATGTTCTTGGTCCGGCGGCTGATCTCCTGCGACAGATACCACCCCTGAAACGACTCGTGGTGGCCGTATCTGGCCCACACCTCGTCGATCAGTTTCAGGTTCAGGTCTATCTCGCGCTGGAAGAGTCCCTCCTGCCAGTATTTGCCCGAATCGTACATGCCGAAATAGAACGCCATATCGTATTTGTCGGCCAGCGTAAGGAACATCTCCACCAGATCGACCGGGGGATAGTACACCTCTTCGCTTTCGAGCAGGCACTCGAACGGCGCGGCGATCCACCGTCCCAGCCCGGCGCGGATCAGCACCACGGTGTTGATCCCCATGTTTTTCATCGCCCGGAAATCGGCGTCCCACTCCCTGACGCCCCAGTTCTGGTGGGGAATGTCCCAGCTCACCTCGTCGAGGAACGTCGCACGAACGGGAATCGCTTGGAGAATGCCTTCTGTTCTGAAATCGTCGTCCGACAGGCCGCAGGCCGCGTCGCCGCCCGCCGCACCCTTCGGGGAGCAGGCCGCCAGCACGACTGCGATCAGCACGGCCAACGCCGCCGCCAAACCGCCCGGTTTAGGGTAATGTCCGTTCATCGGTCTCTATTCCAAGGTTTTCAGATACTCCATATAACGGTCGTACAGGTGCCCCGCCTGCAGGTAGGCCGACTGCGGACTCATGAAGTGCGAGAACTCGAACGTAATGGCGTTCTGGTAACCGGCCTGAGCCGCCAGCCCCATCTTGAGCCGCAGTTTCTCCCACTTGATCGGCAGGAACTTGATCGGCATGTCGCGGTCGAAGGTCTCGGAATTGGTCCAGCACTCCAGCCCGTAACGGTCGGCCAGTTTCTTGTTGACTTTCAGAAAATCGACCAGCTCGTCATACTCCACATGGCCGTCCTGAAAGGCGACGATATCCACGGCGCCCTTGATTCCGGCGAAGATGGCGTCCCACTCGCGTTCATGGCTTTCGAGCGTCACGACGTTCTGCTTCGAAGTCGAAGCATTGTACTGGCTGACGTTCTTGCTGCCGTCGATATAAGGGGAAATCATGGTCGGCAGACCGCCGGAAACCTCCTTGCAATAGCGTCCCAGACTCGCATACAGATCGACGATCTTGCCGGTATTGCGGCTGCATTCCTGCGAAATATACCAGCCCGCAAAGGATTTGTAATGTCCGTAACGGCTCCACACCTCGTCGATCACGCGTTTGTTCAGCGCAACCTCCTGTTCGTATTCGCCGCGGTCCCAGTACTTGCCCGAATCGTAGAGTCCGAACCAGAAGTTCATGCCCCACTTGTCGCTCAGGCGCAGGAACATATCGACCAGATCGACGGGCGGTTCGTAACACCCCTCCTCGGCCGTGAGCACCCGCGAGGGAAAAGTCTGCCAGCGGCGGTAGCCGCAGCGGATCAGGATCACGGTGTCGATGCCGGCTTCGCGCATGTAGCCGAAGTCACGGTCCCATTCGGCTTCGCCCCAGTTCTGATGGGGAATATCATGACTGATTTCGTCGAGAAAAGTTCCTTTTATTCGCATAACTCATTTATTTAAATTTCAAATCAGGTTCTCCAAAAAAGCCTGCGGTTCGTAAAAAAGACCGTAACGGCCATGACCGCGGCCGTGACCAGCACGCCCCGCACCACGCCCATCCACGGGCATAGCTCGGCAAAGGTCTGTAAATAAGGCGCCAGATGCAGCAGCGTCAGCAGGGGCATGATGAGGAATCCGGCCGCCGTATAGGCCACCATCGGATTCTGCCCGCATTTGACCAGCGCCGAGAAACGCACATTCAGCCGCCGCATCGCGATTCCGGCGGCGATCAGGACAAACGAAGCCAGCCCGGAGGTGACGAAAAAATAGCTGAACGTCGCGTAATCCTTCTTGATGCCCCCTTCGAACGCCTCCAGCGCCAGTCCCAGCATCAGCCAGAAAAATCCCCAGCCGAAAAGCGAACCATGCAGTCTTCCGGTCGCCGAGCCGTCCCCGCGCAGCAGACGCCGGAGCAGGAGACAGATCAGGACGCCCGCCGCGAGATTCACGACCAGCTGCCGCGCGAAAAGCCCCCACATATTCAGGCATATCAGCGTCACGAGCAGAACGAGTATCCAGACCTCCCGCCGCCGGGACGCCCCCGGCGCATCTTCGCCGCTCTGCGTCATCCATTCGTAGATACGGTCTCCCGCAATCGTGCCGGGAATGATGATACAAAGGTATTTCAGGTAGTCGAAGCGGAAAAGCCACGGCGCAGGCGACCAGTTCCACAACGCCTCGTTCCACGAACCTTCGACGCCGCTGCCCAGACGCAGTGCCGCCAGCAGCGCCAGCACACCCAACCGCGCCAGCAGGTTGTTCCGCGTGTAGAGCCACACCAGACTGCCGAACAGCGCCATATTCGCAAGGACCAGAATGATGACGTCGCTCCGCTCCGCCGAGACGGGCAGTCCCCAGATCCACCGGGCGGCCGCCAGCAGGGCGGCGATGCCGGCGACGCCGGCCAGACAGACCATGCGGTTCTGCCGGTCCGAAAGCCGGCCGAAGCGCATGAAAAGCGCACAGAAACAGCCCCAGCCCGCCAGTTGCAGCAGCGAGGAGCCCCATCCCGGCAGCGTTCCCGTCACTCCGGAACGCAGGTTGGCGAGCGCGATGGCGAAAAGCGCCAGCAACGCCCACCTGCGCGCCACGACCGTCAGGATCAGCGCCACCGATTCGCCCCGCTGTTCCAGCCGCCGGCGCAGGGCCAGCGGGAAAGCGGCACCCATCGAGAAGAGGAAAAACGGGAAGACCAGATCGACCCACGTAATTCCCGGCACCGACGGGTCGAAGCGGAACGACGGCGGCGGCACCTGCGCATGAAACAGCCACGCAGGAAGTTCGGCGTGCCACAGGATCTGCCCCGACAGCACCATTCCCACGATAGCCAGTCCCCGCAGCAAATCGACCGTATAAGCTCGTTTTTCCATCTGCACGTTACGTTATTTCAGGTATTTCTGTTTCTTGAGGTAATCGGTCCAGATCACATATCCCGCGGGATGGAGGTGGATTCCGTCCTTCGTCAGGTCGATGCGCAGCTCGCCGTCGGCATCGGAAAGCAGCGGCGCAAGATCGACGAACGTACACCACGGCTTGGCGTCGCACAACCGCACCAGCCGCGCATTGAGCGCCCGCACCTGCGGATTGTGCCCCTTGAGTCCGGGATATGCCAGCCGCCGGGTATTGACCGGCAGCACGCTCTGGATATAGAGCCGGCAGCCGGGAACGGCTTCGTGCACCATGTCCGCCATGCGGGTAATGTTCATCACGATCGTATCGACAGGCTGCCCGCCCGTCAGGTCGTTGATGCCCGCCATCAGGAAGATTTTGCGGGGCTTGCTTTTCAGGATGTCGGGCAAACGGTCGATCATGCCGAAAGTGTTGTCGCCGCCGATGCCGCGGTTCTCGACGTCGCCGCGTTTGAGCAGCAGGCTCCACCACCCCTGTTCGGTAATGCTGTTGCCGAGGAAGACGATCGCCCCCTGTTGCAGTCCCTCTTCGTCGTGGGCCGCACGGCGGGTATCGTAGTAGGCGTTATGGAATTTCTGCGCCGAAGCGCCGGACGCCGCGAAAAGGGCGGCCAGAAACAATATGACGATGCGTTTCATAATCAGTCTTTTTTAATTACGCCGTCGATACCGGTCTTGACATACGACCACTGATCGGCTTTTTTCAGGTGAATCATATCGAACAGGAAATAACCGTCGCAGGCGTTGATGCAGGCGGCGACCGAAGCGGTGATGGCCCGGTTCTCCTCCTCCTGCGGCACCTTGTCGTCGGCATCCCAGTTTCCCACGTCGGGACCGCCGGCCACCATCGGGCAGGCTCCCATCGTACGCTCTTTGGCCAGCAGGCAGAATCCCTGCATGGTCCATTCGGTCGTGCCGTAAACGCGCGTCGGGGAGGCGTAGGCGCCGATGAGCATCTGGTCCATCAGGTCGGCATAGCCGTAGTTCATGTATTTCTTGGTAGCCCACGAGAATTTGGACGAGGTGTCGTAATTGGGACTGGCCCAGTTGACACCCACGTCGTAATAGCTGGCATACCAGCCTCCGACGTATACGCCGAACTTGACCGACGGATTGACCGACTTGACGGCGGCGCGCGCCTTCTCCATAAAGTCGTGGATCACCTTCGCCCGGAATTCGAGCCACTGCTTCATATGCACGGGCACCGGCGAGGGTATGCCCGAAGTATGGCCGGCAGGCAGAATGTCGGCGGGGAAACCGGCAACCGACTGGCCGATATACTTCTCGAACTCCTTGCGCGTATAATTCGAGAAATCGCTGGTAAATCCGTCGAAGCGCCCCCTGTCGAGGAAGATTCCCGCCAGTCCGTCATAGGCCGCGAGGTCCCTGAGCATCGAACAGAGATACTCCTGCACTTCGGGCAATACCGGATTGAAGAACTTGGCGGACTGCGAGGTTGACATGATGTTCGTGATGCCGCCCGCCAGATTCAGATCGGTCGTCCACGCCCGCTTGGCCTCATCCCGGAAAACGACTCCGGCGCCGCCCAGCAAGGTCTGGTTGCCGCCCGTAAAGGTATTGATCGCGGCGTGAATGCGCAGGTCGAGCGACTTTCCGGCGTCGATAAACGCCTGCAGGTAGTCCCACGTGGCCGTGCGTTCGACCTTGGAATATCCGCCCGGCAGCCATGCGCCGAGCCATTCCACCTGATCGACCACCGACGTACGGAAAAGCACGTCGCCGGTAGTAGGCCGCACATCGACCACGATATCGGTGAATCCGGCCTCCTTGGCCTTGGTCAGATCGCGCAGTATATTCTCCTTGCTGTTGGCGAAATCGGGGAAGTTGGCCGCGGCATCGACCCAGATGAAGCGGGGTTTCTCCACTCCCGGTTGCGGATCGGGATCCGGGTCGGGATCGGGCCACTCCCATTCGGGCTCCTTCGAATCCGAGCCGCACGAAACAGCCCCGTATCCCAGCGTCAGCGCCACCAGAGCCGCCGCAAACCATTTAACATTCTTTTTCATCTTCAAAATTATGTTTGTTTTAGGACCTGCATCCCCGGTCAGAGGGATGCAGGCAAAAGGGGTGTTACTTGTCGATACAGTCGAACTCCCAAGCGACCAGCGCATTGGTATTGGCGTCCGTATAGTAGAGATTCATCTTGTATCCGTCGGCCGATGCCGTCATCAGCACGTCGCCGGCCGCATTGACCACCGCCCCGGCAGGCTTGTATTCGTTCGATACGAAAACCTTCGACGGCGACGTGTCGCACGCACCCGTCATCTGATCGGGCGTCGTCACATCGAACATGTAGGCCTTGAACTCTCCGTAGGTGAAATGCGCGCCCTCATAAATCGCCGCATATTTGGCGTTATTGAACGTACATACATCCACACAGTTGTAGTTGGAGTTGGCGCCCCATGTCGCAGTGGCGATCTTGTGAGTTACAGCGCCCGTCGCATCGACACGATACAGCGCATTGGCACTGTAGTAGGCAAGGAAGTAAGGATCGTCGGGATTGGCCGAATAAGCCTCCACGTCGGCGTGGCCGTTGCCGTTCCAGCCGGCGGTCGCCCCCGTAACCGAGATCATCTGCGGCTTGGCCGGCACGCCTCCGGTAATCACCCAGCGGAGGAACTTGCAAACGGCACCGTTCCACGTATAGATCACGGCCGTAACGATCGCATCGCCCTTCACGTTGCCCTGCACCGAAATGTGCTTGCCCATCGAAGCGCCCGTAGCGTTCGTATAGGAGAGCAGCTCGGCAGGCATTTCATCCGTCGATGCCGCCGCATAAACCTTGAATTCGGCATTGGGATTAGCCAAGTTCGCATAGAGGATGTTGCCCGCGTCGTCCGAGGTCATACCGCCGTCGGCCGCTACGCCCTTCATGTCGTGTGTACCCAAGAAATCACCTGTCGCGCGGTTGAACAGGAACTTGTCCGCACCGGTCGAAAGCACGAGCTTGTTGCCCGACGCCGCCAGCGAATAGATCTTACCGCCGGCATTGACGATTCCGAGTTTGTCGAGCGATACGTTCTGCCAAACCTCCGTCTCGCTGCCCGCACGCCAACCGTATTTGATCTTGGGCGGAATCTCCTTGCTCACGGAATAAACCCGCTTGGTCACGCCGTCATGCGCCGTAACCGTAAATTTCACGCCCTCGCCCTCGTAATTGGCCGCAACGGCGGGATCGGGCGAGATCGTGGCGTGGGGAGAAAGAATCACCTGCGCCGTCACCGACGAAAGGTCATCGACCGTAATGAGTGAAATCGTGTTACGGTCGTTATCGATCACACCCTGAATAGCAGGTTCGTCGGTGGCGAAAGAGATGATCTCGCATTTATCCGATTTCTTGATATTGCCCGTCACGCAGAAATTGCGCTTCGAACCGTCGACACGCGTCAGCGTAAACCAGTTTTCCTTCGTCAGATCCAATACCCCAAGCATCGGCGTGATGAAACAGTTGTCATCCAGATTAGCCGTGACGCGCATCTGGGTAATCGAAGTGGTATTCGACGAATTTTCGGGATAATAGTAAGGAACATCGATCACGATACGCTCCTGTCCCTCGGTCACCGCCGCGGTGAATTTTGCCAGCGGGTCGTTTTTATACTCCCCGGTAGCGAACTGCGCCGAGATGGTGTTCAGCCCCTGATCCACGACCGACGGGGTCAGCTCATCCGGCTCATGGCAGCCGCCTAAGCCGAGCAGAGCCGCCAATGCAAATAATTTAATGCTATTTTTCATGGTTTCGGTTTCTTTTAGAGATTATAACCACTCAGGGAACTGCTTGACGGCCGAATTGTTGCTCAGCTCGGTTTCAGGCAGCGGAATACGGTAAAGCTTCTCTTCGAAAAGGCGGTCCTTACGGTCGCAGTCGACGTAGGTATAAATAAACTCGGCACCCTGCTTTTCGATTTTGAGACCGTGTACGCGGCTGTTCTGACCGGAATAAGCCGTATGCGCGAGTTTCCAGCGGCGCATGTCCCAATAATGATGTCCTTCGCAGTAAAGCTCGATCTTCCGCTCCTGCCGGATCGCCGCCATCAGCGCCTCGCCGGACTTATTGGAGTAAGGCAGGCCTACGCGCTCCCGAATCTGGCGCAGGTCGTCGTTCGCACCGTCGGCGCCCAGCATGTAGCACGCCTCGGCATGATTCAGAATGACTTCGGCCAGACGAATGGCGATCCAAGGCTGCGTACAGGCTTTCGAATAGTCGGTATAGCCTTCGTTCAGCATTTTGCGCAGATAATAACCCGTGGTCGTACGGCCGTTGAGCGCCGAACCGTCGTCGTAAACGGCATAGCCGTCTTTACCGCTCACATAAGGTTCGAGAGCACGGCCTTTCCATTCGCACCCGTTGTAAAGCACGGAAGCATGGAAACGGGGTTCCAATTGAGCATAAGGCGGCGTATCGGTCGTACCGGTCGTCGTATTGTGCCACGGCGTCCAGTCGGGATAACCGCCCGTCGTCGCCAGTTCGTACGATTCGACCATCTCCTGCGTCGGAGTGGCCCGTCCGCCCATGGTCGTATTGTCGCCGCCCGGCATAAAGAGCTTGTCCCAGCTATGGTTCGGGCCGCCGACCAGATAGTTGTATTCCAGAATCGACTCCGTATTACCGTCGCGCATCGAGGTAAACGCCTTGGCGTAATCGGCAGCCGTTTTGCCCGGCATCAGCACATAACCGAGTTTGAATACCTCTTCAGCCGCGGTTTTGGCCGACTGCCAGCGTTTGGCATAGAGCATCGCACGCGACAGCATCGCATACGCGGCACCGGAAGTAATGCGCCCCGCTTCGTTGTCCCATTTGGCCGGAAGGGTCTTGGCGGCATAGGAAAGGTCGCTTTCGACCATATTCCACCCCTCCTCCTCGGTCGAGAGGGCCTTATTCTCGGTAATCGCCAGCAAATCCTCGTTATAGAGAATCACCTCCGGAGTACGCTTCAGCAACTGGAAATAGAGGAATCCGCGGAAGAACCGGGCCTCGGCCTCGAAACGCTTGTAAGTGTCGCCGTCGAAATTGCTTCCGTATTTTTTCAGTCCGTAAAGGAACTCGTTGACGCGACGGATACGAGTGTAGGTATCATCCCATGCTCCGAAATGGAAAGCGGCCGTCGATGCGGCAAGTCCGCCCTCGGCGAAAGCGATGATATTGGCAAACCCCACGTTCGTGCCCGGCGTGGCGGATCCGAACTTGAGCGTCTCGGTCAGGCCGTCCGTCAGGCCGACCTGACTGTCGCCGGTCTCAAACGCCCCGTACCGGGAGATGTAGGGATAAAACCCATTGACATACTGAGTCACATAATTGACGTCGCTCCATACGATCTTTTCCGACACCTTGTTGGTCGGACTCATGTCGAGCCAATCGTTACAGCCCGTCATGGCGACCGTAGCAGCCAGCAAAACGATATTTATGATTTTCTTTTTCATGATTTTGAATTTTGTCGGTTAGAACGAAACTTCGAGACCGCCCACAACCGTACGCTGCTGCGGATAGTAACCGTTGGTCACGCCCGGCCATTCGGGATCGACGCCTTCGGGCAGACCCGACCATGTGCAGAGGTTATTGCCCTCGATATAAACCTTCACCTTCTGGATGCGCAGTTTGTTGGTCCAGTTTTTGGGCAGCGTATAGCCCAGATGAACCGATTTCAGACGCAGATACTTTCCGTCGCGGTACCAGAACGACGAAGCATAGGAGTTGTTCGTGTTAGGCGGATTGAGCGACAGACGGGGATACTCCGCATTGGGATTTTCGGGCGTCCATGCCTTTTCTACGAGATAACGCGGCGAGTTGGCGCCGGCCTTAAACGGACGGGTGAAAATCGTATTGTCCTCATTCCAGTTGTAATAAGTACCCGTCAGCGAAACGTCGCAAACGGCAGCCCCGACAAACAGAATATCGAATTCAAGTCCTTTCCACGAAGCATTGAGATTGACACTGCCGTTGAACTGCGGACGCTGGCCGCGACCGAGATAGGCGCGGTCCTGATCGTACGTAATGGCGCCGTCGCCGTTGAGATCCTTGTATTTGATATCGCCCACACGGGGACGCGAGCCGGAGATCCACGGCGAATTGTCGATCTCCTCTTCACTCTGGAACAGGCCGTCGGCCATAAAGCCCATCGTCATGTAGCGGCTCTTGCCGGTGCGCTTGGCGTAATCGGGCGTATTGGGGCTGTCCTGATAACGGAGCCAGCGATCTTTCGCCCAAGTCATATTGACGGTCACGCCATACTGGAAATCTTTGCCGATGTGATTACGATGAGTCAGTTTGACGTCGATACCCTTTACATCCTGCGCATTGTTATTTATGTAAGTGGGGTAATAGCCGCCCATCGAAGCGGGTTTTCCGGTGTTCGATCCCAGAATATCGAAAATATAGTTGTAGAAAGCATCGAACTCCACTCCGAGTTTTCCGCTCCACATCGCCAGATCGAAACCTACGTTGTAGGAATAATTACGCTCCCAAGTCAGAAGTTCGTTCGCGACCAGCGACGTCATGATACCGTTCTGCCCCACGCCGCCGAGAACGACGCTCGGTGCCGTACTGACATTGGAGAACGTGCTCAGGAAAGCATAGGCCGCCGAGCCGGAGTCGTCGCCCAAGGAACCGAACGATGCACGGAGTTTGAAGTTGTCGACCGCGTTGCGCAGGGGAGCGAAGAAGTTCTCCTCCGACATGCGCCATCCGAGCGATACCGAAGGGAAGAATCCCCAGCGGCGTCCCGAAACGTTGCCGATAAACTTATAAGACCCGTCATAACGTCCGGAGAATTCGAACAGATATTTATCGGCATAATTGTACTGTCCGCGGAAAACCAGTCCGACCTTGCGCGAAGCGTCGCTGGAACCGCCTATCGGCTTATCTGCCGGAGTCGTCGCTTGGTCCAGTTCAGGCAGTTGCGGGAACGGAATGTCCTTACCCGAAGCCGAGAATTTATTGGTCTTGTAATCGCGGGTTTCGATCAGCGCCAACAGATCGACTTTGTGTTTCTCCGCAAAGGTATTTTTGTAGCTGATGCTGGCCTGAGAGGTAATTCGGCGCCACTGCGAGAATCCTTCGGTCAGGTTATTGGTTTTCTTGCCGGTCGTGACGTTCGCATTGTTGCGCGGATCCGACGCCTTGGAATAAGTGATATCCTGACTGGTCGAATTCGGCGTGCTGGCCAACATGAGGAAGTAAGGCGTACTCAGGATTTTGGATGTCGTAGAGCTGCGGTCGTACGCACCCATAACCTTCAGGCTGAGACCCTTTACCCACGGAAGATCCCATTGCAGGGCAGCGTTGGTCTGTACGGCTACGGTCTGTGATTTCGAATAGCCCGACAGTTCGGTAGCGGCAATCGGATTGATCGTATTCCCGTAATTATTCTGGCTCGCGGTCGGAAGTCCGTCATAGGTCTTCGGCAGATAAGGATGCGCATAGGCGGCCTGCTCGGCAATCGAGAGCCACGGGGCCGTCGAAACGCTGGTGCCGGAAGTTCCTCCGGCAGGGAATCCGGGTTCCTTCCGATCTCCTATCTGACCTGCCACTCCAAACGTAAAGGTCAGACTCTTGGCAATCTTGGCTTCGATATTCGTACGCAGGTTGTAGCGGTCGTAATCGAAATTCTTGACATTACCGGTCTGATTCATATAGCCCAGCGAAGCGAAATAACTGATCCGGTCGCTGCCGCCCGTCGAAGTGACGCTGTGCTGCTGAATCGTACCGGTTCCGAAAATTTCGTCGATCCAGTTGGTGTTGCCCCAGCCGTTCGTGCCTTCGCGCATCATCTGTACATGCTTGGCCGTGAAGATCGGCTCCTGACCGTCGAGTTCGAGCGCCTTGTTGTACCAGTAAGCATAACCCGGACCGTCGAGGAATTCGGGATACGAGGTATTGAACGACGCACCGTAGGACCCCTTGTAAGTCAGATTCATCGCACCCTGTCTGCCCTTCTTGGTCGTTACGATCATCACACCGCCGGCTGCTTCGAGACCGTAAACCGCTACGGCGGCGCCGTCCTTCAGCAGCGATACCGACTCCACATCGTTGGGGTCGATGTCATTGATCGAACGCTGCACGCCGTCGACGATATAGAGAATACCCGACTTCGCGCCGCGAATGGTCATGCTGGCTTGGTCCTGACCGGGCTGTCCGGAATTCTGCACGGAGATAAGACCCGGCAGACGGCCGGCCAGTCCCTGCGAGATATTGGACATCGGCATCTTCTGAAGTTCCTTACCGTCGATCTGCGACACGGCCGCCGTCACGTCGGCGCGGCGCTGCGAGCCGTAACCGAGGATGACGACCTCGTCCAAACGGGCGGCATCCTCTTTCATCGTAACGTCAAGGTTGGAAATCCCCCCCCCCACAAGTTATTCTCTGTGAGGACATTCCGATATACGTAAATTCCAGTATACCGCCTTTGGGAACCGCAATGGAATACTGTCCGTTTATGTCGGTCGTCGTACCCTTGTTCGAGTCCACGACCACCACGGTCACACCGACGAGCGGATTGCCCTGTTCATCGGTAACCGTACCCCCGACGGTAGGCTGCGCAAAGGCCGTCCCGGCCCCCGCCAACAGCAGGAACAATGTCCACAGACACGTCCTCGCCGCCAGAGAATCTCTGAATCTAGAGAAAAACTCTTTCATAGAATTACATTTAAGGTTAAGTTTTTAGTGTTTTATATTGGTTGCAGATCAGTTGCTTCCTTCGGCGATTCCGGCCGCCAGCTCCGACCACCAGCCGCGGTTGATGATATGGACGATATCGAAGATCATCAGTCCGTCGGTGTCGCGGAGCGCCTGCGCCACGGCGCGGGTGAATTGCGCTGCGTCGCCCTCGTACTGCTCGACATAGATCGAACCCGTCACGGGAACCACGCCGCAGGTGATTTTCTTCGCCCATTCGGCGCCGCCCTCGATGCAGTACCAGTAATTCTGCTCGTCGGACATTCCCGCTTCGGTACGCTGCCCGACAACTCCGTTTGCCTTGTCGACTTCGGCTTTGGTAACCAGCGTATAGTAAAGCCCGGTCATATAGATGTCGAGCAGGTCGGCATAACCCGTATTCCTGTATTCGGGCGTCGCCCAATCGAAATAGCGGGCGGGATCGAACTGTTCGCTGGCCCAGTTGACGCCCACGTAATAATAGGTCGGGTACCATGCGCCCGTATAGTCGCCGACCAGCAGCCGGGGATTGATCTCCTTGAGCTGCCTGTGGGCTTCGGTCACGAAGTCCTTGATAACCGATGCGCGCCATTCGATCCACTTGCGGAACAGCGGGCCCTGCGACCAGTCCCACTTGCCGTCGGCATCCTGCGTCCAGCGGAGTATATCATCGGGATAATCGGCGACTTTCGTTCCGGCATAGGCTTCGAAAAGCTCCTTCGACAGCGGACTGAAATCGGAGGTGATATTGTCGAAACGCACCCGGTCGAAGACGATGCCGTCCACGTCGGGATACTTCTCGGCGAACTCCCTAAGAATCGCCAGCTCGTACTCCTGCACTTCGGGATTAGCCGGGTTGAGCATGCCGTTGTAGTTGCTCTTTATTTCGCTGATTGGCACGATCTTCCCTTCCGTATAGACCTGCGACTGCCAGTCTGCATGATCGCCGTAGATGATTCCCCGGTCGAAGAAGTTGTGACCGCCGGCGAACACGTTGAGCGAACCGTGCACGCGCATGCCCAGCTTGTGTCCCTCCTCGATGAAATAGCCCAGCAGATCGTAGTTCTCAGGACGGGTCACGCCGTCCCATTCGCCCATGTAAGGCGCAATGTCGCTCTTGTAGAGCGTTTCGCCCATGATCGACTTCACGTCTACCACCACATCGGTAAAGCCCATGTCGTGGATTTTGGACACGTAATAACGGATCGAATCGGGATGACTCAGCGTAGCGTAATTGCCTTCGCAGTCGAACCACATGTAAAGCGGTTTCGACTGCTGTTTTTCCTGCGTGCAGGAGGCGGCTGCAAAGGCCGCGAGACAGATAAAGAGAAGTTTCTTCATATGATTCTTTATGGATTAGTTCACTTCGGAGATGACGACCGCCGTCGAAATCTTGCGCTCGACGATCACCTCGGCGCTGCCCGTGTCGCTGGGACGGTTGAGCACCTTGCCATCGCTGCCGACCATGGTCGAAGATCCGCCGCCGTCGAGATTGACCGCATCGACGGCACCCAGCTCGATCAGTTTGTCGGCCAGTTCGGCCAGCGTAAACCCGGCGCTGCCCCGCATATTGCGTCCGTCGCACACCAGCAGGATCAGTTTTCCGTCGGCCGTGGCGCCGACCGCCGTACGCGGCTGACGCGAAGTCCCGGCGATGCCGCCGCCGTCGAACACCTCTTTCCAATAATTCTCCACGGCGACGTTCTTCCCCTCCTTGACCAGCATCGGACCGCCTCCGACGGCTTCCTGCGGCGTCCAGAGCACGGCGCCGGGCGTCTTCGAAGTCGGCGGCGCGGACATATACGTATTCGTACGTTCGTCGTTGTCGAGTGCGGACGGGAAGGCATAAGGCTTGTTGCCGTCGTCGAGAACGCAGTAAATCCAGTGTGTTTCGAACTTGCCGGACGACATCTGCCCGAACGAAGAACGCACGGGGTAAACCGTCTGATTGTTACGCGTCACCGTCTGATTCTCGATCGACTTGACGGCACCGCCGGTAACAAGCAGGCTCAGCGAGTTCCCGGCCCACCAATACCCGGCATTGATCGTCACACAAGCCGTTCCCCGGTTGGCCGAAGCGAATTCGGCATGAATGCGCGACGGGATTTTCTGCTGCGGCAGATGCACGGCGTTGAAGCGCAGTTTGGGATTGGCTTTCAGGTCGGCCACGGCCACGAATCCGAGACATTGTTTTCCGCCGCCCAGATCGTCCGTAAACTCGGTTACGGTCAGGCCGGCAGGATAATCGCCCGGCTGAGGGTCGGGATCGGGATCAGGTCCGTCGGGAAATTCATAGTCGGGCGTTTTCGAATCGCTGCCGCACATACAGCACACGGCGCAGACGCAGACAGCAAGCAGGGCGAAGCCAAGAAATTTTAGTTTCATATTTCAGTCAGCATTGGGTTTTGGTTCGGTTCGGATACCTTATATATATTCTGAACAGATTTATTGTATGTTCGCCAACAAATGTAATAATTAAAATTATTATACAAAACTTTTATAATAATATTTTTTACTTTAAAATAAACACAAATAAAATATTTTTACAGAGCGCAATAACACAAACATATTGAATATCTGACGACTAACCCAAAACACCACCCCAAAATGCTTAGTAAATAAATTTTCTTTCAACCGAAGATATAGAAAATATTTATCGTTTTCCAGAATCAATTCGGGCGCCCAGCAAATACGACACTCCCCGCAGACGGGCAAAAAAGCGCCTGCGGCATGACCGGCGATAAGCATTTCCGGCCGGATAATATACGGGTGCGGCTTTTCGGGGCGGCATTCTTTTTTATTTCCGATTTTTTATCTATTTTTGATTAAATATGCAGACACAATGGCAGTTCAGACTCTCAAAAAAGTGTTTCGGTTCTATGTGGACGGCTTCCGCAGCATGACTGTAGGCAAGACGCTCTGGGCCATCATTCTGGTCAAGCTGTTCATCATGTTCGCCGTCCTCAAACTCTTTTTCTTTCCCGATTTTCTGGCCGGCCAAAGCCCCGAAGAGCGCAGCCGCTCGGTGATGAAGGAACTAACCCCCGAAAAATAACTCCGTATCTATGCTATCCGATTACTTGCAAACAGTCGATTGGTCGCGTGCGCAGTTCGCCATGACGGCCATCTACCACTGGCTTTTCGTGCCGCTCACGCTGGGACTGGGCTTCATCCTCGCCATCATGGAGACCCTCTACGTCCGCACGGGCGACGAATTCTGGAAACGGACCACCAAATTCTGGATGCGCCTGTTCGGCATCAACTTCGCCATCGGCGTGGCGACGGGCATCATCCTCGAATTCGAATTCGGCACCAACTGGTCCAACTACTCGCATTTCGTGGGCGACATCTTCGGCGCCCCGCTGGCTGTCGAGGGCATCATGGCCTTCTTCATGGAGAGCACCTTCATCGCCATCATGTTCTTCGGATGGAACAAGGTCTCGAAGGGCTTCCACCTCACGGCGACATGGCTCACGGCCATCGGGGCCAACCTCTCGGCCCTGTGGATTCTGGTCGCCAACGCATGGATGCAGTATCCCGTAGGCTGTACGTTCAACCTCGAAACGGTGCGCAACGAGATGACCTCGTTCTGGGACGTGCTCTTTTCGCCCGTGGCGATGAACAAGTTCTTCCACACCGTCACCTCGTCGTTCGTGCTGGCGTCGCTGTTCGTCGTGGGCGTCAGCGCATGGTACCTGCTCAGGCGGCGCGAGCAGAAGATGGCCCGCAAGAGCATCGCCATCGCTTCGGCCTTCGGCTTCATCTTCGCGCTGATCACGGCCACGACCGGCGACCGGTCCGGCGCGGTCATCGCCCGCGTGCAGCCGATGAAACTCGCGGCCATGGAGGCCCTCTACGACGGTTCGCAAGGCGCCCCCCTGACGGCAATCGGCATCGTGAAGCCCGAAGCCGAACGCACGTCGAACGAAGACGCGTTCTACTTCAAAATCGACATTCCGAAACTGCTCTCCATCATGAGTTTCCGCGATGCGGACGCCTATGTGGCGGGCATCAACGATCTGGTGAACGGCAACGAGCGGTACGGCGTCATGTCGGCGGGCGAGAAAATCGAACGCGGCCGCGTGGCCGTCGGCGAGCTGGCCCGCTACCGCAAGGCGCTCGACGAGGGCGACCAAGCCACGATCGACGAAGTCACCGCCAAATTCGATCCCGCGACGCCCCAAGGCGAGGAGTTCCTGCGCGAATACTTCGCCTACTTCGGCTACGGCTACCTCGACGCACCGCAGGACATCGTTCCCGACGTGCCGCTGCTGTTCTACTCGTTCCGCGTGATGGTGGGCGCCGGATGCTTCTTCATCCTGCTGCTGGGAGTCGTCTGGTGGTTAAACCGCAAGGACCGGCTGGCGGACAAACGCTGGCTGCTATGGATCGCCGTATGGTCCGTACCGCTGGCCTACCTCGCGTCTCAGGCGGGCTGGGTGCTGGCCGAAGTCGGCCGGCAGCCGTGGGCCATTCAGGACCTGATGCCCGTGGGCATCGCCGCGTCGAAGATCGGCAGCACGTCGGTCACGGCGACCTTCTTCATCTTCCTCGCGCTCTTCACGGCGCTGCTGATCGCCGAACTGAGCATTCTGTTCCGTCAGATTAAAATCGGTCCCGAACAAGAAAAAGAATAAACTACTATGGAAACTATAACACTCTTGCAACATTATTGGTGGCTGATCATCTCCCTGCTGGGAGCGCTGCTGGTCTTCCTGCTCTTCGTGCAGGGCGGACAGGGACTGCTTTACTGCCTCGGCAGGACCGAGGAGGAACGCAACATGCTGGTCAATTCGCTGGGCCGCAAATGGGAGTTCACCTTCACGACGCTCGTGACGTTCGGCGGCGCGTTCTTCGCCTCGTTCCCGCTCTTCTACTCCACCTCGTTCGGCGGCGCCTACTATGTGTGGATGACCATTCTGCTGAGTTTCGTCATACAGCCCGTCGCCTACCAGTTCCGCCGCAAGGCGGGCAACGTTTTCGGCGAAAAGACGTTCGATGTCTTCCTGACGATCAACGGCATCGCAGGTCCCCTGCTGCTGGGCACAGCCGTCGGGACGCTCTTCACGGGTGCAAACTTCACGGTGGACCGCCTCAACTTGGCCAACGGCGCAGGCAGCGGCAGCGCAACGGTTATCTCGCAGTGGACCACGCCGTGGCACGGTCTCGAAGCGCTCGGAGACATGCGCAACGTGGCGCTGGGGCTGGCCGTGATGTTCCTCGCCGGGATGCTGGCCTGCCAGTACTTCATGAACAACATCGCCGACGAGACGCTCTTCGCCCGCGCCCGCAGGCGCATGCTGACCCTCGCCGCCCCGTTCCTCGTCTTCTTCCTGACATTCTTCGTCTGGCTGCTCTTTTCCGACGGTTTGGCGGTCGATGCCGCAGGCCGCATTTCGGCCGAGCCTTACAAATACCTGCACAACATGCTCGAAATGCCCTATGTGGCCGCAGCGCTGCTGATCGGCGTGGTATCGGTGCTGTGGAGCATCTATTCGGGCTGGCGCGGAAAACGCAATGCCGTCTGGTTCGGCGGCGCGGGCACCGTGCTGACGGTACTGGCCCTGCTGCTGTGCGCCGGATGGAACAACACGGCCTACTACCCGTCGCTGGCGGAGATGCAGTCGTCGCTGACGATTTACAACTCGTCGTCGAGCGAATTCACGCTCAAAGTGATGAGCGTCGTCTCGCTGATGATCCCGTTCGTCGCAGCCTATATCTGGTACGCATGGCGGGCCATGAACCGCAAGCCGATCACCCGCGAAGAGATACGCGGGAACGACCATATGTATTGACACGAAAGAGGGGGAAAGTCTGAGACTTTCCCCCTTTTTTTATTCCGACCTTTTCCGCCGGCTATTTTTCGCCATCGCCGAACGGATACTGATTCTGGTGCACGTCGTCGAAACGAAGTCCCTTCTCGTAGGTCTTCATGGCGCGGCGGCTCATACCCATCGACGAGAAACCGCCGTCGTGGTAGAGGTTCTGCATCGTCACCTTGCGCGTAAGGTCCGAGAAGAGCGTCAGCACATAGTCGGCGCAGTCCTCCGCCGAAGCGTTGCCCAGCGGCGACATGTTCTCGGCGAACTCCATCAGGTCGCCCAGTCCCAGCACGCCGCTTCCGGCGGTCGTCGGGGTCGGCGACTGCGATACGGTGTTGATGCGCACGTGCTTCTCACGACCGTAGATATAGCCGAAACTGCGTGCGATCGACTCCAGCAGCGCCTTGGCGTCCGCCATGTCGTTGTAGCCGTAAAGCGTACGCTGCGCGGCGATATAGCTCAGCGCCACGATCGAACCCCAGTCGTTGATGGCGTCCTTGCGGCGTGCCACCTGAATCGCCTTGTGGAACGAAATGGCCGAAATATCGAGCGTCTTCGAGAGATAATCGTAATCCAGATCGTCGTACGTGCGGCCCTTGCGGACGTTGGGCGACATGCCGATCGAGTGGAGCATGAAGTCGAACTTGCCCCCGAAATGTTCCATCGTCTTGTCGATCAGATTCTCCAGATCCTCGACGCTCGTGGCGTCGGCCGGAACGACGATCGTATTGCATTTTTCAGCCAGCCGGCCGATTGTACCCATGCGAATAGATACGGCAGTATTCGTGAGGACGATTTCGGCACCCTCTTCAACGGCGCGTTCCGCCACTTTCCATGCGATCGACTGCTCGTTGAGTGCTCCGAAAATAAGGCCCTTCTTGCCTTTCAATAAATTGTATGCCATCCTATTTAGATTAAAAATTCGGGCAAATATAACAAAAATATTTCAATCGACCGCGCCGACCGCCCGGATCGGGTATAAATCGGCTGCATCCCGGCAAACGCCCGCCGCCGGACTTTCATCTTTTTTCGCGCGCCGCAGTATCTATCTGCTTTATTTATCGTACCTTTGCCCCCGATTAAAATATGCACATGACCATTACAGACGATTTCAGCGCACTGGGGCTTTCCGAGCAGATGCTCACCGCAGTCCGCGCCAAGGGATTCGAGACGCCCACCGCAATCCAGAAGCTCACAATCCCCCACCTGCTTACCAAAACCAACGACATCATAGCCCAGTCGCAGACCGGTACGGGTAAAACCGCGGCCTACGGCCTGCCGATACTCCAGTCACTCGAACCCGCCCGCGGACCGGTTCAGGCCATTATCCTCGTGCCGACGCGCGAACTGGCGCTGCAGGCCGCCGAGGAGTTGCTCTCCTACAACCGCGAAAAACGGCTCTCGATCACCGCCATCTACGGCGGCGCCGCAATGAGCGAACAGCTGCGCCGGCTCGCCAAAGGCGTCGATATCGTCGTCGGCACGCCGGGCCGCGTGCGGGACCACATCCGCCGCGGCACGCTGAAACTCGAAAACGTCCGTTACCTCGTACTGGACGAAGCCGACGAAATGCTCAACATGGGCTTCGTGGAGGACGTCGAGGAGATCATGAGCCACACCAGCGAGGAGCGGCGCGTGCTGCTCTTCTCGGCGACGATGCCCGAACGCATCATCCGGCTTTCGAAAACCTACATGCGCGACACGGAGATCGTGCGCGTCGAGAACAAGCAGCTCACGACCGACCTCACCGAGCAGATCTACTTCGAGGTGCGAGAAGCCGACAAGTTCGACGCCCTGACCCGCATCATCGACGTCGAGCCCGAATTCTACGGCATCATCTTCGCCCGCACCAAGATCGGGGCCGACGAAACCGCATCGCGGCTCGCCGCCCGCGGCTATGCCGCCGAGGTGCTGCACGGCGACGTCTCGCAGGCCCAGCGCGAAAAGATACTCCGCAAGTTCCGCGACCGCTCGGTCAATATCCTCGTCGCCACCGACGTGGCGGCGCGCGGCATCGACGTGGGCAATCTGACCCACGTCATCAACTACTCGCTGCCGCAGGACTCCGAGAGCTACGTGCACCGCATCGGCCGCACGGGCCGCGCCGGCAAGCAGGGCACAGCCATCACCTTCGTCTCGCCCTCCGAATTCCGGGGACTGAACAACCTGATGCGCGACATCAAGGTCGAGATCAAGCGCGAAACCCTCCCCTCGCCGCAGGACATCGTCGAGATGAAACGGCTGAAGATCAAGGATGAGATGCAGGAGATCGTCGAAAACGAAAGTTACGACGGATACCGGGAGTTCGCCGAAGAACTGCTGGCCGAATACACGCCCGACGTGGCGCTGGGCGCCCTATTGCGTCTGGCGTTCCGCAGCGAACTCGACCAGAGCAACTACCCCGAAATCCGTTCGTTCTCGGTGGACCGCAAAGGCACGGCGCGGCTGTTCCTCGCCGTGGGCAGACGCGACGGCTACACGGCGCGCAAGCTGGTCGATATGCTCAAGTTCAAGTGCGGCCTGCGCGACAAATACATCAACGACGTCCAGATCTCGGACAACTTCTCGTTCGTGAGCGTGCCGTTCCACGATGCCGAAGAGATCGTCCGCAAGCTCAACCGCCTGAACCGGGGCCGCCGGCCGATAGCCGAAATCGCCCGCGACGGCGAGGAAGCCGCAGCCCGCAAACCCCGGCGCGCGAAAACGGCCGACGCCGGCGGAGAGGAATACGCCCCGGCCCCGAAAAAATCCGTCCGCAGGGAGAAACCGGCCGCCCCGGCACAAACCGCCCCGGCCGCCGGCGACGAATCCGCCGCGCCGCGCCGCAAGCTCAAAACCAAGATCCAAACCGAACCCCGTCCGGAAATCCCCGATTTCAGCAAAATGTCGAACGAAGGCTTCGACTGGTCGGCCTTCATGAAATTCGACGACGGCACGGCATGGGGCCGCGACGAGAACGGCAAAGGCAAGGGCGCCAAAAGCGTCCGCAAGACACCCAAACGGACCGTCACGGCCGCCCAGCGAATCGCTGCCAAAGGCAAGAAACGCAAATAACCACAATAGAACAAGCCCCGAAAAATCGGGGCTTGTTTCACCCCCCCCTCCGAATTGAAACATATAAAAAAGAGTGCAACCTAAATGTTGCACTCTTCCTTGGCGGAAAGAGAAGGAACAGAATCATTCCCTGAATCATCCGTATATCAGTCTGTTGTGTTTCGACTTCAATATGAGTACACCGAATAGCCCACAGCCGATTTGCATTGTTTCACCCTGTTGTGTTACATTTGGTTAGGATAAAACTAAGAAATTATTGTTACTCTTTTATATATTTCAATCTATTAAAATATTCTTTTGCTAATTTTTTATATTTAGCAATTTTATTTTCATCCATTTCTAGATAGTTACAGTACTGTTCACACCAATTAAAATACTCGATTACTTTATTCATCAACTTTTGTTTAACTTCCTCTTGATTCGGAAGAAGATTAAATTCGTCATCACGATACTTCCATCCATAATATCGACCTTGAAGTCCCTTATATTTTCGAGCCGATTCATGAATGAAAATACCAAACGGAGGAGCTGTTGCCTCTACGTTATATGCCTGAATCATCGGTAAGCCGAGTAGTATAAATTGTTTGTATGTATCATTACACACCATCATCTCACACATTTCATCAGTAATATCACATCCATGCATAATCGGACCATACGACAATGACCCCTTTACAACAAATAAATGTTCATGATTTGGTGTCGTAAGGAAAATATCTGCAAATCGAGAAAAAAGTTTATCTATGATAAGGAAAATTTTTCCGTAATTAGGAGAGGTAATGAATACACCATCCATTAGTGGATAGAAAGTCGCATCTCCATCTTCATCTATACAATCCATAACACAAGAATGGAGTTTAAATATAGAATTTGCAGCTTTTGAAACAGATTCAGACATAATATTACGGGTTCCCATAATATCGATCCAGCATACATATTCATTATTCTTAAAGGATAATTTTCGGGCATTAACAGTTGGTAGTGGCATATTCATAATTTTTTGAGGTTGAATAAAGATAATAAAATATTCCATTGTAAAATAACATTATAGCAGATAAAATATTTTTTCTATCTTTGCCCCTGCGAATCATATGTTAGTAAACCTGTTATTATGGTGCTCAGTAGGGCCACCACAAAAAAAAGGTATGCGCAGAGCCGTTGGGGAGCAATCCCGCGAATGGCACTCTATTGAGCCTGTAACAGGGGGATGTATGGTTCGCAGCTGCGCACCTTTTTTTGTTTTATGCGAACCATACATTCCGTCCGCGTTTCGACGCCGACATGCCGCAAGGCCAGCCGCAGGCGGTTTCCGCCGTGCAACCACTCGTTTCGGCCCCCACCCGATTAGCAAACGACTGCTAACCAAATTGTTATTCTCTTTGTTGTGCCTCGTCGCACGATAAGGACAGCCCTTTTTATGCCCATCGTATTCGCTGCCATCGGCAGCGGCAGACCGAAGCCGTCCCCGGCGGAGGTCTGCAAACACGCTGCGCATGTTTTCAAACCCCGCAGGCTTCGTCTGCAATCTAAAAAAATCGAACAAAAATGGAAACGAATCAAAATCCCGCGCACGAAAATCCTGCGCAACCCATAGTCCCCGAAACGTCCGCAACCGTTCAGCCCGGACAACAACTCGTTCCGGGACAACCGAACGCGCAATCCGCCTCAGAACAGCCCGCCACCACTCCGGAACAATCTGTCCCTGAACCTCAACCCGATCACCCCGCCCCCGCCGGACAACTTTACGACCCCAATGAAGCGGCGCAGATTGTCCTCCACCTGACCGACGGCTATTTCGACCCCGAATACATCCTGCTTTTCGGCAAACTGGTCGGCGGCACGCCCCACAGCGACGCGATGGCTTACGACCTATTGATGGTCGTGCGCGAAACACCCGAATACGATTGGATTCGGGCCAAACGCATCCTGCGGTACCGCATGCCCTACCGCCACCGCAAGATCACCTACATCAATCTCTATATCCTGCCGCTGAACTATGTCGAATCGAATTGGACGCCGTTCCTCTACTTCGCCCGCAGCGAGGGTGAGTTACTCTATTGCAGCGACCGCCACCATTTCCGCCGCCCGAAGCACCCCTGCAATTTCGCCGCGTCCTACGCCGATGCCAGATTCCATTTCGACACCTTCCGCACGCTGGGCAACGACCTATTGGAACAGGCGCAGGATGCGTTTGTCGAGAGCCGCAACGTGCGTCTGGCGGCGCAGTTCACGGCGCAGGCCGTAGTCTATTTCTACCATACGCTCTATTACGTCTATCACGGGATGGAGTTCGACATCCACGATCCGGTGGTGATGCACGACCGGATGCGGACACTTTCAACGAAGCTAATGCTGGTATTCGACGACAACCATATTGAAAACATCTTTACGCTGCCGTGTCTGAAACAAATACTGATGAAAACACCTTACAGCGCCGAGTTTTACATGGCTCCGCAGGAGTTGGAGATGCACATGGATCGTGTTCAAAAGGCGGCCGAAATAATCGAAAACTACTGCGAACTGCGGCTGGAACGCTATAAGGAGCTGAGCGAGCGATAGCTGCATCCAAAAACGGGTGACAATCACAACCAAAAGATAAGAGGGGCTGCTGAATAGCCCCTCTTACTGTCGATTCGTAGTACTTTGGCGGAAAGAGAGGGATTCGAACCCCCGGAGCCTCGCAGCTCAACGGTTTTCAAGACCGCCGCAATCGACCACTCTGCCATCTTTCCGGGGACAAAAGTAGCACGGATTTTCCATTCTGCCAAATCTTTATCCCGTTTATTCCCGACGGAGGGCGGCAAAGTTCCAATTCCGCACTATAATTTTTGACTTTTAGGAAAATTGCATATCTTTGCCAATAGGTTAGGAAGAGACGCAACTTTTCACACGCAAATAATATGAACAAAGCGCAGTTGGTCGAGGCTATCGCTCTCGATGCGAACATTTCGAAAATCGACGCGCGCAAAGCCGTCGATGCCATTATCCGGGTGACCGTACAGTCGCTCCGCGAAGGGGAGCGTCTTACCCTCACGGGTCTCGGAACGTTCAGCGTGCAGCAGAAAGCCGCGCGCGTAGGCCGCAATCCCCGCACGGGTGCGGCCGTGAAGATCCCGCCCCGCAAGGCCGTCAAATTCCGTCCGACGATCGAGCTTGAATAGTCTGCTGCGCCATTCAAAACCTTTTTACGCATGCCCGAAATCTCACAACGCGCCGAGCTGATGCCGGCATCTCCGATACGCAAACTCGTTCCGCTGGCGGAAGCCGCCCGGTCGCGGGGAATCAGAATCTACCACCTCAACATCGGCCAGCCCGATCTGCCGTCGCCCCAGACGGGACTCGCAGCGTTGAAGAAGATCGACCGCAACGTACTCGAATACAGCCCCAGCGACGGTTACCGGTCGCTCCGCGAAAAGCTGGCGGGCTACTACCAACAATACCAGATCAAACTTTCGCCCGAAGAGATCATCGTCACCACGGGAGGTTCCGAAGCGGTGTTGTTCGCCTTCATGTCGTGCCTGAACCCCGGCGACGAAATCATCGTGCCCGAACCGGCCTACGCCAACTATATGGCTTTCGCCATCTCGGCGGGCGCCGTGATCCGTCCGGTCGTCTCGTCGATCGAACAGGGTTTTGCGCTGCCCGACGTCGCGGAGTTCGAAAAACTGATCAACGAGCGCACGCGCGGCATCCTGATCTGCAACCCCAACAACCCCACGGGCTACCTCTACACCCGCAAGGAGATGGAGCGCATCCGCGATCTGGTGAAGAAATACGATCTTTTCCTCTTCTCCGACGAGGTTTACCGCGAGTTCATCTATACCGGTTCGCCCTATATTTCGGCCTGCCACCTCGAAGGCGTCGAACAGAACGTCGTGCTGATCGACTCGGTGTCGAAACGCTACTCCGAATGCGGCATCCGCATCGGCGCGCTCATCACCAAGAACAAAAAACTGCGCGACGCGGTGATGAAATTCTGTCAGGCGCGGCTCTCGCCGCCGCTGATCGGCCAGATCGTCGCCGAAGCTTCGATCGACGCTCCGCGCTCCTACAGCACCGAAGTCTACGAAGAGTATATCGAACGCCGCAAATGCCTGATCGACGGTCTCAACCGCATTCCGGGCGTTTATTCGCCGATTCCGATGGGCGCCTTCTACACCGTGGCGCGGCTCCCGGTCGAAGACAGCGACGACTTCTGCGCATGGTGTCTTTCGGATTTCGAATACGAGGGAGAGACCGTCATGCTCGCCCCGGCTTCGGGCTTCTACTCCGACCCGACCCGCGGCCGCAACGAGGTCCGCATCGCCTATGTCCTCAAGAAAGAGGACCTCGAACGCTCGCTGCTCATTCTGGGCAAGGCGCTCGAAGCGTACAACAACCGGAAATAATCCGGCATGGAACGAAGACTCAGGTGCGGCATGTTTCATGCCGCACTTTTTTCATGCGGCAGCGCATCCCCCGCCCCACCCGTCCTTTCGGCCAATCCTATACCATTCAGGTCAATTTTCAGGAAATTTAGGCCAAAAAGTTTGGGCGGCGGGAATAGTTTTTATACTTTTGCCCTCGATTTTTCGCACTCCGCAGTGCGGACAGTATAAACCAAACCAATACGTTATGAAAAAAATCTTCCTACTTCTGGCCGCCGCTGCCGCCGCCTCCGGAGCATACGCCGAAGGATATCAGGTGAACAACCTCTCCTCGAAGCAGAACGGTATGGGCCATGTGGGTACAGCCATGAAACTCAACTCCGAATCGATCTGGTTCAACCCCGCCGCCGCTTCGTTTCAGGACTCCGAGTTCGACATTTCGGTCGGCATCACGGGTATCGCTTCGAAGGCTACCTATACGTCGCTCCCCGACTATACGGGCAAGACCAAACCGCAGCACTACACCTCGGACAACAGCATAGCCACTCCGCTTTACGCCTACTTCAACTACAAACCCCTCGACTGGATGTCGGTCGGTCTGGCCTTCAACACGCCGTTCGGCTCCTCGATGGACTGGGGCAACAACTGGCCGGGAGCACAGCTCGTGCAGTCGATCAATCTCAAGGCATACAACGTCCAGCCGACCGTCTCGTTCAAACTCTGCGAGCACCTCTCCGTCGGCGGCGGTCTGATGATGACGTGGGGTAAATTCGACCTTTCGCGTTCGCTGCTGCCTATCGGTCCGGACAACGCACAGAACAAGGCGCTCATGGGCGCATTGCAAATGCTCAATCCGCAAATGCCCAACCTCTTCGAAATGGCCGGGGACAAAAATCTGATGTCGCTGGGCCTCAAAGGCAAAGCCAAGATGGCCGTCGGCGTCAACCTCGGCATGATGTGGGACATCAACGAACAGTGGTCGCTGGGCTTCACCTACCGTTCGAAACTCAAAATGAAGGTGGATTCGGGTTCGATCGACCTGCGTATGATCGACAACGCCCAGATCGCTCAGGAAATCGGCCAGCTCCTGCCCCAGCTGGGTCTCGACCCCGCCAAACTCACGTCGGCCGTCGTGAAGACCGAACTGCCCCTGCCGGCGTCGCTGACGTGGGGCGTCAGCTTCCGCCCCGTTCCGAAGTGGGAATTCGCCGTCGATCTGCAATATGTGCTCTGGAGCGCCTACGACCAGCTCGACGTCCGGATTCTCGACCCCGACAGCAATACTCCCGTGCTGAACATTCCGGTCAGCGACAAGAAATACTCCAATACGCTGGCGTTCCGTTTCGGCGGCCAGTACCACGCTCTCGACTGGCTGACGGCCCGCATGGGTATGTACGTGGACGAAAGCCCCGTGCGCAGCGACTACCTCAATCCCGAAACCCCGTCGATGACCAAGCTCGCCTATACGGCCGGCGTCACCTTCCGCCCGATCAAATGGATGAACATCGACATCGCCTACGGCTATGTCAATTCGGCCGATCCGGAGCGCACGGGTTCCTATCCCTACACCAATTCGGTGCTGGGCATCGTGAACGAAAAACTGACGGCGGCAGGCGTTCCCGAAAGCCAGCTCACCAGCCCGATCGCCGATTTTTCGGGTAATTACACCGCCCGCGCCCACACGTTCTCGATCGGCGTAGGTTTCAGTTTCTAAAAACGGGAAAAATTATTATCTTTGCGGTGCGCTTCATCGGAGGTGCACCGCTTTTTTCAGGGTCTCATAGTTCAAGGGATAGAACGAGGGTTTCCTAAACCCTAGATTCGCGTTCGAGTCGCGGTGAGACTACAAGGAGAGAAACCTCGGTTTCTCTCCTGTTTTATAAACCCGCCGGGCAGGCCTCCGATCTCTTCAAATCTCTTTCGGGAAGAGAAAATTCCGACATTTACATTATCTTTGCGGCGGATAAACCTCCGCTCAGACAGGCGGCGTCCCGGCACGGTTCGAATAAATTCGTCTTTGCCCCCGGCCTGCACTGTCTTTGCCCCGAAAACAACGATACGATGGAATCACTCAAGGAGTTGTACAAAATAGGCAACGGCCCGTCGAGCAGCCACACGATGGGTCCCAAGAAAGCCGCCGAACGTTTCGCCGAACGCTGTCACGATGCGGACGCCTACCGCGTGACGCTGTACGGGTCGTTGGCCGCCACCGGCAAAGGCCACCTTACCGACGCCGCGATCCTCTCGGTGCTGGCGTCTCTCGCTCCGACCGAAATCGTCTGGAAACCGGAGGTCGTGCTGCCCTTCCACCCCAACGGCATGCTGTTCGAAGGGCTGAAGGCAGGCAATGTCGCGGACAGCTGGACCATCTACAGCATCGGCGGAGGTGCGCTGGCAAACGAGACGTCGCGTCTCGAAACGCCGCACAGCATCTACCCGCTGACTACCGTCAGCGAGATCAAAGCGTGGTGCAGCCACGAAGGCAAGACTTACTGGGAATACGTAACCGACTGCGAAGGTCCCGAAATCTGGGATTACCTCGACGAGATATGGACCGTGATGTGCGAGACGATCCAGCGCGGCCTGAACAACGACGGCGTACTGCCCGGAGGGCTTAAAGTCGCCCGCAAAGCCAGCACCTACTGGGTCAAATCGAAGAGCTACACCGATTCGCTGAAATCCCGCGCCCAGATTTACGCCTATGCGCTGGCGACTTCGGAGGAGAACGCTTCCGGCGGCACCGTCGTAACGGCCCCGACGTGCGGCTCGTGCGGCGTCGTCCCGGCGGTGCTCTACCATCTGGCCAATTCGCGCAACTTCCTGCGCATCCGCATCCTGCGGGCGCTGGCCACGGCGGGACTCTTCGGCAACGTCGCCAAGACCAACGCTTCGATTTCGGGCGCCGAAGTCGGCTGTCAGGGCGAGGTCGGCGTGGCCTGCGCCATGGCTGCCGCCGCGGCCTGCCAGTTGTTCGGCGGCACGCCTGCGCAGATCGAATACGCCGCGGAGATGGGACTCGAACACCATCTGGGATTGACCTGCGACCCCGTCTGCGGACTTGTGCAGGTCCCCTGCATCGAACGCAACGCGATCGCCGCGGCCAGAGCCTTCGACGCCAACGCCTACGCCACGCTCTCCGACGGTTCGCATATGGTCAGTTTCGACAAGGTCGTGGAGGTGATGAACGAAACCGGCCACAACCTGCCGAGTCTCTACCGCGAAACATCGACCGGAGGTCTCGCCAAGCGTTACAACGACAAAAAATAACCCGGACAGGCTCTCCCCGGCAGGAACCCGCCGTTTTTACGGGCCGGGATTCGCATGGGTCCGCGTCAGCCGCCCGGCGTCATCGTATGAAAATTCGGCAGGCCGCTCGCCGTCCCCCACCGCATCGCCCCCGTATTCGAGCCTCTGCGCAACGATCCGGCCTGCGGTATCACAGGTCAGCACTGCCGACATCCCGGCCTGCGCATCCCCTCCACTCCTCGCACTTTTTTTCGGCTGTTCCGGTCTGCCAGCTTCTGCTTGGCAGGTTTTCACCGGTCCCGTAAGTTCGAACAGCGCCAAGCACGCTTCGCTGCAGCGTACAGGATTTTCAGCCATCCGCAGCAACTCCGTCAGCGGTCATCTCCGCTTGCGCCGCAACACCCGGTTTGAGGCGGCCAACGCATCCGACCGATAAGAAAACGGCTAGCCAAGCCGCCGGGAGTATGAACCATTTCGATTTACGCATAATTATCGGGACAGTGACGTGATAAAGACAATGAAATAATCCGGACAAGGTAAAAAAGAAGCCGTTCCAGAAGGAACGGCTTCTTTTGAATCGTATAGGTAACGTCGGCTTACTGCGCCTGCTGAAGCGATTCCAGCTCGGCTTTCGAACCGACCACGAGGTTGTCGTACTCGCGCAGACCCGTACCGCCGGGGATCAGATGACCGCAGATGACGTTCTCCTTGAGGTTCTCCAGCGGATCGACCTTCGCTTGGATGGCAGCTTCGTTGAGCACCTTGGTGGTCTCTTGGAACGATGCGGCCGAGATGAAGCTCGAAGTCTGCAGCGCGGCGCGGGTAATACCCTGCAGCACCTGCGTCGAGGTTGCGGGAATAATATCGCGCACCTGCACGGGCTTCATGTCGCGGCGCTTGAGGCTCGAATTCTCGTCGCGGAGCTTGCGCAGCGAAACGATCTGTCCGGGCTGCAGCGACGTCGAATCGCCGGCATCGGTAACGACCACCTTGTCGTAAAGTTCGTCGTTGACGTCCATGAACTCCCACTTGTCGACGGTCTGGTCCTCGAAGAAACGGGTGTCTCCCGGATCCTCGATCCGCACCTTGTTCATCATCTGGCGGACGATGACCTCGAAGTGCTTGTCGTTGATCTTCACACCCTGCATGCGGTACACCTCCTGCACCTCGTTGACGATGTACTCCTGCACCTTCGTCGGGCCGAGGATATTGAGGATGTCGCTCGGAGTGATGGCGCCGTCCGACAGCGGGCTTCCGGCCTTCACGTAGTCGTTCTCCTGCACGATGATCTGACGCGACAGGGGCACGAGGTAACGCTTCATATCGCCCTGTTTCGAGGTGATGATGATCTCACGGTTACCGCGCTTGATCTTGCCGAACGACACCTCGCCGTCGATTTCCGAAACGATGGCGGGGTTCGACGGGTTGCGGGCTTCGAACAGCTCGGTAACACGCGGCAGACCGCCGGTGATGTCGCCGCCCGACTTGCCGACGGCACGCGGAATCTTGATCAGAATATCGCCGGCCTTGATCTTGGCGTTGTCCTTCACCACGACGTGGGCCGAAACGGGCAGGTTGTACTGCTTGACCTCCTCGCCTTCCTTGTTGACGATCTTGATGACGGGGTTCTTGGTCTTGTCCTTCGACTCGGTGACCACCTTCTCCGAAAGTCCGGTCTGCTCGTCGCGCTCATCACGGTAGGTAACGCCCTCGATGATGTTTTCGTAAACGGCGCGGCCCTCGTACTCCGAAATAATAACGGCGTTGTAGGGGTCCCACTCGCAGATCATGTCGCCCTTCTTGACTTCGGCGCCGTCCGCCATGAAGAGCGTCGCGCCGTAAGGCAGGTTGTGCGTATAAAGAACGATTTCGGTCTTTGGATCGACGATGCGGAACTCCGACTGACGCGAAATAACGATGTCGATCGCCTCGCCCATGGCGTTCTTGCCCTTGACGGTGCGCAGCTCGTCGATTTCCAAACGGCCTTCGTATTTCGAAACGACATTGGTCTCGACGGCCGTACCGCCGGCCACACCGCCGACGTGGAACGTACGGAGCGTAAGCTGCGTACCCGGCTCGCCGATCGACTGGGCGGCGATCACGCCGACCACTTCGCCCTTCTGCACCATGCGGGCAGTGGCAAGGTTGCGGCCGTAGCACTTGGCGCATACGCCGCGGCGCGCCTCGCAGGTCAGCACCGAGCGGATCTCGACCGACTCCAGCGGCGACTTCTCGATCGCTTCGGCGATCGACTCGGTAATCTCCTCGCCAGCCTTGCAGATCACTTCGCCCGTAAGCGGATGGATCACGTCGTTCAGGGCCGTACGGCCGAGAATGCGGTCGTAGAGGGTCTGCACGACGTCGTCGTTGCGCTTGATGGCCGTAGCCGTCAGGCCACGGAGCGTACCGCAGTCCTCTTCGTTGATAATCACGTCCTGCGCAACGTCCACCAGACGACGGGTCAGATAACCTGCGTCGGCGGTCTTAAGCGCGGTATCGGCAAGACCCTTACGGGCACCGTGCGTCGAAATGAAGTACTCCAGCACCGAAAGTCCCTCCTTGAAGTTCGAGAGGATCGGGTTCTCGATGACCTGCTGACCGCCCTCGACGCCCGACTTCTGCGGCTTGGCCATAAGACCGCGCATACCGCTCAGCTGACGAATCTGCTCCGTCGAACCGCGGGCGCCGGAGTCGAGCATCATGTATACCGGGTTGAAACCGTCGTCGTCCTTGATCAGCGTGTCGATCACGACCTTCGTGAGTTTGGTATTGATGTTCGTCCAGACGTCGATGATCTGGTTGTAACGTTCGTTGTTGGTAATCAGACCCATGTTGTAGTCCTCCATGATGGAGTCCGAACGCTCGTAACCCTCCTGCACGAGTTTCTCCTTCTCTTCGGGGATAATCACGGCGTCGAGGTTGAACGACAGACCGCCGCGGAAGGCCATCTGGTAACCCATGTGCTTGATATCGTCGAGGAAAGCGGCCACCTTGTCGGCACCGGCCTTCTTCATCACCACGGCGATGATGTCGCGCAGCGAACGCTTCGTGAGGATTTCGTTGATATAACCGACCTCCTTGGGCACCACCTGATTGAAGAGGATGCGGCCGATGGTCGTCTCCTTCAATTCGGTAATCGGATTGCCGTTCTCGTCGATGTCGTCCACCAGACACTTCACGATGGCGTGCAGGTCCGCCTGACGCTCGTTGTAGGCGATAATAGCCTCCTCAGGACCGTAAAATACGCGGCCTTCGCCCTTCACGCCCTTGCGGGGTTTGGTGATGTAGTACAGACCGAGGACCATGTCCTGCGACGGCACGGTGATAGGCGCGCCGTTGGCGGGGTTAAGGACGTTGTGCGAACCGAGCATCAGCAGCTGGGCCTCCAGAATGGCGGCATTTCCCAGCGGCAGGTGCACGGCCATCTGGTCGCCGTCGAAGTCGGCGTTGAACGCCGTACATGCCAGCGGGTGGAGCTGCATTGCCTTGCCCTCGATCAGCTTGGGCTGGAACGCCTGAATACCCAGACGGTGCAGGGTCGGGGCGCGGTTCATCAGCACGGGGTGTCCCTTTATGACATTCTCCAGAATACCCCAGATCACGGGGTCTTTCCGGTCGATGATCTTCTTCGCGGATTTCACCGTCTTCACGATGCCGCGCTCGATGAGCTTGCGGATCACGAACGGCTTGTAAAGCTCGGCCGCCATGTCCTTCGGAATACCCATCTCGTGCATCTTCAGCTCAGGGCCGACGACGATGACCGAACGGGCCGAATAATCGACACGCTTACCCAGCAGGTTCTGACGGAAACGTCCCTGCTTGCCCTTGAGCGAATCCGACAGCGACTTGAGCGGACGGTTCGACTCGTTCTTCACGGCGTTGCTCTTGCGCGAGTTGTCGAACAGCGAATCGACAGCCTCCTGCAGCATGCGCTTCTCGTTGCGCAGAATCACCTCCGGAGCCTTGATCTCGATGAGCCGCTTCAGACGGTTGTTGCGGATGATGACACGACGGTAAAGGTCGTTCAGGTCCGACGTGGCGAAACGGCCGCCGTCCAGCGGCACCAGCGGACGCAGTTCGGGCGGAATGACCGGGATGACGTTCAGCACCATCCATTCGGGCTTGTTCTTACCCTCCGACGCGCGGAACGACTCGATGACGTTCAGGCACTTGAGGGCTTCGCTCTTACGCTGCTGCGAAGTCTCGGTCGAAGCCTTGTGACGCAGCGCGTAGGACATCGAATCGAGGTCCACGGTCTTCAGAAGCGTGTAGATCGCCTCGGCGCCCATCTGCGCGACAAACTTGTTGGGATCGCTGTCATCCAGCGCCTGATTGCCCTTCGGCAGCGCGGCCAGCACGTCGAGATACTCCTTCTCCGAAAGCGTGGCCAGACGCTCGATGCCCTGCTCGGCGGCGGCGCCGGCGTTGATCACGACATAACGCTCGTAATAGATGATCGCCTCCAGCTTCTTCGACGGAATACCCAGCAGGTAACCGATCTTCGAGGGCAGCGAACGGAAGTACCAGATGTGAACCACGGGCACGACCAGCGAAATGTGGCCCATACGCTCGCGGCGCACCTTCTTCTCGGTCACCTCCACACCGCAGCGGTCGCAGACGATACCCTTGTAGCGGATACGCTTGTACTTGCCGCAATGGCATTCGTAGTCCTTGACGGGACCGAAAATGCGTTCGCAGAACAGACCGTCGCGCTCAGGCTTGTAGGTACGATAGTTAATGGTTTCGGGCTTGAGCACCTCGCCGCTCGACTGGGCCAGAATCTCCTCAGGGGAGGCCAAGCCAATCGAAATGCGGCTGTAACCATTGTTCGTCTTATTGTCTTTGGAAATTGACATATTTGTTCTTCGTTTTTCTTATCCTCAAATTATACCTTATTCGAGTTTGACCGACAGGGCCAGACCGCGAAGCTCGTGCAGCAGCACGTTCATAGCCTCCGGAATACCCGGTTTGGGCAGGTTCTCGCCCTTGACGATCGCCTCGTAAGCCTTGGCGCGGCCCATCACGTCGTCGGACTTGATGGTCAGGATCTCCTGCAGGATGTTGGCGGCGCCGAAGCCTTCGAGCGCCCAAACCTCCATCTCACCGAAACGCTGGCCGCCGAACTGGGCCTTACCGCCGAGCGGCTGCTGCGTGATGAGCGAGTAGGGACCGATCGAACGGGCGTGCATCTTGTCATCGATCATGTGGCCGAGCTTGAGCATGTAGATCACGCCCACCGTCGCCGGCTGGTCGAACATTTCGCCCGTGCCGCCGTCGTAGAGGTACGTACGGCCGCTGTGCGGAATACCCGCCTTGGCCGTGTACTCGTTGATCTGGTCGAGCGACGCACCGTCGAAGATCGGCGTTGCGAACTTCAGGCCCAGTTCACGGCCCGCCCATCCGAGCACGGTCTCGTAAATCTGTCCGAGGTTCATTCGCGAAGGCACGCCCAGCGGGTTCAGACAGATATCGACGATCGTACCGTCTTCGAGGAACGGCATGTCCTCGTCGCGCACGATACGGGCTACGATACCCTTGTTGCCGTGGCGTCCTGCCATCTTGTCGCCCACCTTGAGCTTGCGCTTCTTGGCGATGTAGACCTTGGCCATCTGAATGACGCCCGTCTGCGGAAGCTCGTCGCCGTTGGTGATGTTGTACTTCTCACGCTTGATGGCGGCGTCGGCCTTCTTCCATTCGATGGTATAATTGTTAATGGTAGCTTCGATCAGCGCGTCGGTGTGGGCGTCACCCGTCCACTTGCAGGTGCCGAGATTCAGATAACCCATCACCACGCCGGTCTTCTCGTCCGTGGTCTTGCGGGCGATCTCCTCCAGCATCTTCTGCGAGAATTTCGTGCCTGCGGGATAGAGTTCCACGCCGAAGTAGTCGGTGACGCCGGTCGTGGTCTTGCCCTGAAGCAGGGTCCACAACTTGGCCACCAGCCGTTTGGTCAGCTCCGCAATCTCGGCTGCGAACTTCTCGTCGAGTTTCTCGATCTGCACCTTCTCGGCGCTCTTGCCCTTCTTGCCCTCCTTGTTGGCGCGGCTGTAGAGCTTCGTGTCGATCACCACGCCGTGCAGCGAAGGCTGCGCCTTGAGCGAGGCGTCCTTCACGTCGCCGGCCTTGTCGCCGAAGATGGCGCGGAGCAGCTTCTCCTCAGGCGAAGGATCGCTTTCGCCCTTCGGGGTGATCTTGCCGATCAGGATGTCGCCCGGATGCACGTTGGCGCCGATACGGATGATACCGTTCGCGTCGAGGTCCTTGGTAGCGTCCTCGCTCACGTTCGGAATGTCCGAAGTCAGCTCCTCGACACCGCGCTTGGTGTCGCGCACCTCCATGATGTACTCGTCAACGTGCACCGACGTGAAGATGTCCTCACGCTGGATACGCTCCGAAATCACGATGGCGTCCTCGAAGTTGTAACCCTTCCAAGGCATGAACGCCACCTTCAGGTTGCGGCCCAGAGCCAGCTCACCGTGCTGCGTCGAATAGCCTTCGGTAAGGATCTGTCCCTTCACGACCTTGTCGCCCGTCAGTACGATGGGCTTCAGGGTGATGGAAGTATTCTGGTTGGTACGGCGGTAGCGCGGAAGCTCGTATGTGGTCACTTCCGGCTCGAACGACGCCAGAATCTCGTCTTCCGTACGCTCGTACCTGATCTGTATCTTCGTCGCGTCGGCGAAAGTCACTTCGCCGTCGCCTTCGGCCACAATCTGGATGCGGCTGTCAGAGATCATGTCCTTCTCGATGCCCGTGCCGACGATAGGAGCGTCCGTAGTCACCAGAGGCACGGCCTGACGCATCATGTTCGAACCCATCAGGGCGCGGTTGGCGTCATCGTGTTCGAGGAACGGGATAAGGCTCGCGGCGATCGAAGCGATCTGGTTCGGAGCCACGTCCATCAGATTCACCTCCTCGGCGGTAACCACCGGGAAGTCGGCGCCTTCGCGCGCCTTGATACGGTCGGGCTGCAGGAAGTGGCCTTCGTCGTCGATCGGCATGTTCGCCTGCGCGACGATCTTGCCCTCCTCCTCTTCGGCCGAGTAGTAGCGGATGTCGTCGTTGTTCATGTCGATCTGTCCGTTCTCGACCTTCCGGTAGGGAGTCTCGATGAATCCCATCGGCGAAATCTTCGCATAAACGCAGAGCGACGAAATCAGACCGATGTTCGGGCCTTCCGGCGACTCGATCGGGCAGAGACGGCCGTAATGCGTGTAGTGTACGTCTCGCACCTCGAAACCGGCGCGGTCACGCGACAGACCGCCGGGGCCGAGGGCCGACAGACGGCGCTTGTGCGTAATTTCGGCCAGCGGGTTGATCTGGTCCATGAACTGCGAGAGCTGCGAAGTGCCGAAGAACGAGTTGATCACCGAAGACAACGTCTTGGCGTTGATCAGATCCACCGGCGTAAACACCTCGTTGTCACGCACGTTCATACGCTCGCGGATCGTACGCGCCATGCGCACGAAACCTACCGAGAACTGATTCGACAGCTGTTCGCCCACGGTGCGCACGCGGCGGTTCGACAGGTGGTCGATATCGTCCACGTCGGCCTTGGAGTTGATCAGCTGGATCAGGTATTTGATAATGGCGATGATGTCCTCGCGCGTCAACGTGCGAATGGCCGGATCGGTATCCAGATCCAGCTTCTTGTTGATGCGGTAGCGGCCCACGTCGCCCAAGTCGTAGCGCTTGTCCGAGAAGAACAGCTTCTCGATGACATCGCGCGCCGTCGCCTCATCGGGCGGCTCCGAAGCGCGCAGCTGCCGGTAGATGTAAACGACAGCCTCCTTCTCGGAGTTGCAGGGGTCTTTCTGCAGGGTATTGTATATGATCGAGAAATCGATGCCCGACAGGCTCTCCTTATGCAGGAGGATCGTCTTGGCGCCGCTTTCGAGAATCTGGTCCACATGTTCCTCTTCGAGGACCGTCTCGCGGTCCACGATAACGTTGTTGCGCTCGATGGAAACCACCTCGCCCGTATCTTCGTCCACGAAGTCCTCGACCCACGTCGAAAGCACACGTGCGGCGAGCTTGCGGCCCACGGCCTTCTTGAGGTTGGCCTTCGTGACCTTCACTTCGTCCGCCAGATCGAAGATTTCGAGAATCTGCTGGTCCGCCTCGTAGCCGATGGCGCGCAGCAGCGTGGTGACGGGAAGCTTCTTCTTACGGTCGATGTAGGCATACATCACGTTGTTGATGTCCGTTGCAAATTCGATCCACGAACCCTTGAAAGGAATGATACGCGCCGAATAGAGCTTCGTGCCGTTGGTGTGCATGCTCTGTCCGAAGAACACGCCCGGCGAACGGTGCAGCTGGGATACGATGACACGCTCCGCACCGTTGATGACGAACGTACCGCGTTCGGTCATATAGGGAATCGTACCGAAGTACACATCCTGAACGACGACACCGAAATCTTCGTGCTCGTCGTCCGTGCAGTAAAGCTTGAGTTTGGCTTTCAGGGGAACGCTGTACGTCAGCCCGCGCTCCAGACACTCCTCGATCGAGTAGCGCGGCGGGTCGATATAGTAGTCGATGAACTCCAGAACGAAATTGTTCCGGGTATCCGTAATGGGGAAATTCTCCTGAAACACCTTATACAGCCCCTCGTTTTTACGATTTTCGGCCGTGGTGTCCATCTGGAAAAAGTCCCGGAATGATTTAAGCTGTACCTCCAGCAGATCGGGATAAGGCACCCGGTTCTTGACTGTCGAAAAGCTAATTCTTTGTTGTGTTTTTGCTGTGGACATCGTAAAATCCAAATTATGTTGAAGTGTAATTCTGGTGGGTTACGCTCCCCCGCGTTGCCGGGTATTTATTATCCCGCCAATGCCCCCGTTTGCAGGCGTATTTCGCCCCGGGAGCATCCTTTCTTCCAAAGAGTGGACACAGCTCCTGCTCGGCACTTCCAGTCTTTAGACCAAGAAAAGGCATAGAGCTTACACGCCGGTAAGCCCTATACCTGAATCGTCTGAAACGACTTAAGCAGCAATGCTACTTAAGCTCAACTTCAGCACCAGCCTCCTCAAGCTGAGCCTTGATCGACTCGGCCTCTTCCTTGGAGACACCCTCTTTAACAGCCTTGGGAGCGCCGTCAACGAGAGCTTTAGCGTCGCCCAGCGAAAGACCAGCGAGGTCCTTAACGACCTTGATAACCTGAAGTTTTGCCTGACCGGCGGTCTTCAGAATCACGTCGAAAGTCGACTTCTCGGCGGCAGCAGCCTCGCCTGCGCCAGCAGCGGGAGCTGCAACGGCAACAGCGGCAGCAGCCGGTTCAATGCCATACTCCTCCTTGAGGATGGTAGCCAATTCGTTTACCTCGGTAACCTTGAGGTTTACCAGTTCTTCAGCAAGTTTCTTTACGTCTGCCATAGTTGTAAGCTTATTAAATTTTGTTTAATTCTTGATTGTGATTAGTTGTTTCTCGATTCGAGCGTCTTCACGATGCCCGCAATCTTTTGGCCTGCATTAGCCTGCAATGCAGAAATAACATTCTTCGCAGGAGACTGGAGCAGTGCGATGATATCGCCGATAAGCTCCTCCTTCGACTTGATGTTACACAGAGCGTCCAGCTGATCGTCGCCCACGTAAACGCATCCCTCGGCGAAAGCCGCTTTCAGAACGGGTTTGTCGGACTTCTTGCGGAATTCCTTGATCAGGACCGCAGGAGCCTTCGCAACGTTGGCGAACATAATCGAGGTCGGACCCTCCAATACTTTTACCAGATCAGCGTCAGCCTTCTCCACCTTCTCCAGCGCCTTGCCCAGCAGCGTGTTCTTCACGACTACCAGTTTGACGTCGTTTTCGAAGCACTTGCGGCGCAGGGCAGCGGTCTGCTCTGCGTCAAGCGCCGCGATGTCGGCGATATAGAAGTGAGGATAAGCTTGGAGCTGCTCGGCAATGGCGTTAATAACGACCAGTTTTTCTTCCTTTGTCATCTCTTCTCTCCTCCTTCTTATTTGGTTTCTACTGATTTGGAATCAATCTGCAAGCCGGGACTCATCGTGGTCGAGAGATAAATACTCTTCACATAAGAACCTTTCGCAGCAGCCGGTTTCAGTTTGAGAATCATGTTCAGCACCTCTTTCGCGTTGTCCACGATCTGATCGGCCGAGAACGAAACCTTACCTACCGAAGTGTGAATGATACCGAATTTGTCGACCTTGAAGTCGATCTTACCCGATTTCACTTCCTGAACGGCTTTGCCCACCTCCATCGTAACCGTACCGGTCTTGGGGTTAGGCATCAGGCCGCGGGGACCCAGAATACGGCCCAGCGCACCAACCTTGCCCATTACGTTCGGCGTGCAGATGATAACGTCAACGTCGGTCCAGCCGCCCTTGATCTTATCAACAAACTCGTCCAAACCTACGTAATCGGCGCCGGCAGCCTGAGCCTCAGCCTCCTTCTCAGGAGTACAGAGCACCAGCACGCGCACCTGCTTACCCGTACCGTGGGGCAGCGTCACAACGCCGCGGACCATCTGATTGGCCTTGCGGGGATCGACTCCCAGACGCACGTCGATATCAACCGAAGCGTCGAATTTCGTGAACGTAATCTCCTTCAGAAGAGCGGCAGCCTCCGAGAGCTTGTAAGCCTTATTGGCTTCCACCTTGGCGTAGGCGATCTTTTGATTTTTTGTCAACTTACTCATCTTCGATTACATATTAGGAAATTCACCGACGACGTTGATACCCATACTGCGAGCGGTACCAGCGATCATACGCATAGCAGCCTCTAAGGTAAAGCAGTTCATGTCAGGCATTTTGTCCTGAGCGATCTCGCGCACCTGATCCCACGTCACCTGACCGACCTTGTCGCGGTTAGGCTGTGCGGAACCCTTCTGCACTTTGGCTGCTTCCTTGAGCTGAATAGCTACAGGCGGCTGTTTTACAACAAAGTCGAACGACTTATCGCTGTAAACCGTGATGATGACCGGGAGAACCTTCCCTGCCTTGTCCTGGGTACGCGCATTGAACTGCTTACAGAAGTCCATGATATTGACTCCCTTAGAACCCAATGCGGGACCAACCGGGGGCGAAGGATTGGCGGCACCACCTTTGATCTGCAATTTAATAAATGCAGCAACCTCTTTTGCCATAGTTTTCCTTGGTTAATTATTCTTTTTCTACTTGTGTGAAACCCAACTCCATAGGAGTCTTGCGCCCGAATATCTTCACCGATACCGTGAGTTTCTTGCGCTCGTTGTCGACGGCCTCGATGGTACCCTGGAAGCTTGAGAAAGGGCCATCGGTGACCTTGACGGTCTCGCCGACAAAGAATGGTATTTCGTTCTCCTCCTCCATGGCGTTCATCTCATCGACGCGGCCGAGGATGCGGGCCACCTCCTGCGGACGCAGCGGCGTGGCATTCATCTTGCGACTGTCTTCCTTGGTATCGCCGAGGAAACCCAGCACATTGGGAGTGTTACGAATTATAATCGGAATCTGACCTACAAACGCGGCCTCCACCAATACGTAGCCCGGATAAGAAACCTTCTCCTTGGAGACTTTCTTTCCGTTGCGGATGGTGTATACCTTTTCGGTGGGAATCAGCACCTGAGATATGTACTCCTCCAGATTATTATGGCGGATTTCGGCCTCGATATACTCTTTGACCTTGTTTTCCTTACCGCCGATAGCCCGGACGACATACCACTGCTTCTTAATCTCGCTCATCGTTTCAGCAACAATTAACGGCCAAGATTACCCAGTGTCTTGTAAATGACGGCCATCAGGTTCTCGAACGTCAGGTCCATAGCCAGCACGACAATGGCGAAAATGACCGAAGCCACCATCACGACGATCGTAGAGCTTTGGAGCTGGGGAAACGTGGGCCACGTCACCTTGTTTACAAGCTCGTTGTAGGATTCTTTAACGTAATTGAACATACTTTTTTTCTTTTACTCTTTGGCAGGAGCAGAGAGATTCGAACTCCCATCAACGGTTTTGGAGACCGCTATTCTACCCTTGAACTATGCTCCTAAAAGCGGGAAGCGGTGCGGAACACCGCTTCCCTATGGGTTGTGAAAATTATTTCACGATCTTCAGGATCTGACCTGCACCTACCGTACGGCCACCCTCGCGGATTGCGAAACGCAGACCTTCGTTGATAGCTACCGGGTAGATCAGCTTCACGGTGATGGTCACGTGGTCGCCGGGCATAACCATGTCTACGCCTGCGGGCAGGTGAACCTCACCGGTCACGTCCATCGTACGCAGATAGAACTGGGGACGATAGTTGTTGTGGAACGGCGTGTGACGGCCACCCTCTTCCTTCTTCAGGATGTAGACCTCAGCCTCGAACTCGGTGTGCGGGGTGATCGAGCCGGGTTTAGCGACTACCATACCGCGCTTAACCTCTTTCTTGTCGATACCGCGGAGCAGCAGACCTACGTTGTCGCCGGCCTCGCCCTCGTCGAGCAGCTTGCGGAACATCTCGACGCCCGTACAGGTCGAAGTCAGGGTCTTCTCCTCAAGACCTACGATCTCGACGGGATCGCCTACGTGGATGATACCGGTCTCGATACGGCCCGTTACAACGGTACCGCGGCCGGTGATCGAGAACACGTCCTCGACAGGCATCAGGAACGGCTTCTCGTTCTCACGCTGCGGGATCGGAATATACTCGTCAACAGCGTTCATCAGCTCCATGATCTTGTCCTCCCATGCCGGCTCGCCGTTCAGGCCGCCGAGTGCGGAACCGCGGATAACGGGAGCGTTGTCGCCGTCATATTCGTATTTCGAAAGCAGGTCGCGAACCTCCATCTCGACGAGGTCGAGCATTTCGGGGTCGTCCACCATGTCGCACTTGTTCAAGAAAACAACGATGCGGGGAACGTTCACCTGACGGGCGAGCAGCACGTGCTCGTTGGTCTGGGGCATCGGGCCGTCCGTTGCGGCAACTACCAGAATGGCACCGTCCATCTGAGCGGCACCGGTAACCATGTTCTTCACATAGTCGGCGTGTCCGGGGCAGTCTACGTGAGCATAGTGGCGGTTGGCCGTCTGGTACTCAACGTGCGAGGTGTTGATCGTGATACCACGCTCTTTCTCCTCAGGAGCGTTGTCGATGGAGTCGAACGAACGAAGCTCCGACAGACCTTTCTTAGCCAGAACGGTCGTGATAGCAGCGGTAAGGGTGGTCTTACCGTGGTCAACGTGTCCGATGGTACCGATGTTCACATGCGGTTTCGAACGGTCGAATTTTTCTTTTGCCATAGTATTAAGTATTTAAAGTATTGTTAAAAATTGCTTTAAAGTTTTAAAAATTCATTTCGCAGAACGAGCGGGCGACACAAACTCCCCTATCAACCGATAGGAGACGTCCGTATCACACGCTTCTGCGTCTTGAGCGGAAGACGAGGCTCAAACTCGCGACCCTCAGCTTGGAAGGCTGATGCTCTATCAACTGAGCTACTTCCGCAAAAATATACCGTATCAGAGTCTACCCTTTCCTCCGCGCCGTCCGTCGATCGGACACCGCCGAAGATCTTGCAACTCCAACCGGCACTCTTTCTTAGTGGGAAGTGATGGATTCGAACCACCGAAGGCGTAAGCCAGCAGATTTACAGTCTGCCCCATTTGGCCACTCTGGTAACTTCCCAAGTTGTCTGCCCCTGAAAGATCGGCTCGCTTTTTGCGCGGGTCTTCCCCGTGAGGCTTTCGTTGCGCCGCTGCTCGTGTTCCGGAAGACCTTCGTCTTTCCGCTTCTCTCGCATCGGCTGTCCGAGCCGATGGAGGGATTCGAACCCCCGACCAGCTGATTACAAATCAGCTGCTCTGGCCAACTGAGCTACATCGGCAAAATCAACCGTTTTGGATTGCAAAAGTAGGCATAAAAAATTTACCGGCCAAATTATTTCCAATAAATTTTTCACTTTTTTACTCTTCTCAAAGAACGTCGGTCTACCGCCTTTTTTACAGGGGTGAAATCGGGTGCAAAGATAGGAAAAGTTTTATATTTTACAACAGCTTCTGCAAAAAATATCACCCTCCGCACCCAAGGTTATTACCGTTCCGCCCCTGCACGCTCCGAAACCACAGGAATTGCAGGTGCAAAAACGCTCCGACACCTATTTAATATATAAAAAAACAGCATCCCAGATTTTTCATTACCTTTGCTCCCAAAACCGGCATATACCATGAAAACGATTCCGCTTTTCGACGACTTCTCGCTGCGTTCGCTGCGCAGCGGGGACGCCCCTGCGATTTTCGGCGCCATAGACACCCAGCGCGAACACCTCGGACGCTGGCTCCCGTTCGTGGCGGCGACGCACCGCGTGGAGCAAACACAGGAGGTCGTCGCAGGGATGCTGAACGACACGGCAAACCCGGTCTTCACGATCCGGAGCGGAGATGCGTTCGCAGGACTGATCGGCTTCAAATCGGCGGACAGCACGACGCGCACCATCGAAATCGGCTACTGGCTCCGCAGCGAGTTTCAGGGCCGGGGGATCATGACGTCCGCCGTGCAGGCGCTCTGCCGGCTCGCTTTCGAAGAGATGGGCATGGAACGCATCGAAATACGCTGCGCACTGGGCAACTACCGTAGCAACCGCATTCCCCAGCGGCTCGGATTCGCGCTCGACCGGGTGGAAGTCCGGGGAGAACGACTTGCCGACGGGGAGTTCGTCGATCTGAACGTCTACCTGCTGGAGCGCTGAAAAAGAAGCGGAGAAGCCCACAGCCTCTCCGTTTCCACAATCCGACAACAAACCCAAGCTGCCGGCATATGCTCTCCGTCTGCGGACGGTACGGGACAAATCCCCTACTACCCCTCCTTTATGGATGCGATCAGCTGCGCGGGCGTCGCCTGCAGGTAATTCTTGCAGAACCGGCTGAACTGCGTATAATGGCGGAATCCATACTTGTTCATCAGCACCTTCGTGCTGTCCTCGCCGTCGCGGATATCCGTAAAGATCTTCAGCGCCTTCTGGCGCATCATCCAATGATAGACGCTGTCGTTGAAGTGCTCGGCGAAGCGGCGCTTGAAGACCGAAAGGCTCATGCCCGCAAGCGCGGCCAGCTCCGCCACGCCCTGCGCCTTGTCGTAATTGTTGCACACGAACACGCGGAAGTTATCCTGCGGCTGAATCATCGACTGGAAGAAATAAGCATGCTCCGTCGGGGTATACAGCACCTTGATCATCATGAAAAGCTCCGTAGCCTTCATTTTGTGGTAACGGGCGCACTCGCTCAGCTCCGGAACGGCGAACAGATCGCAGAGCAGGCGTTCGATCGTAGGATGCATCGAAAGCCGCGGCACTGCTTCGGTCGGGATGACCGTATCGTAGGGCATCACCTTATCGAAGATATCCTGTTCGCAGAACTCGATGCGGTGAATCAGCGATAGCACGACGACATGGGCGTCGTCCTGCGCCGTGGTGACGAAACGTTCGCCCCTCGCCAGACATACGTATTGTTTCGACGTCACAAGCCGCACCGTATCCCCATGCTCCATCATCAGCGAACCCGACATCACGAAAAGAATGCGCACCATGCGGTCTGCGGGAAAAGTCACCCCTTCTCCTGCTGAAAAAGAAATTTGCGCGAAACGGCAGTAATTCGAATCGCCTATGCGGCGAAACGGCGCAGGAAACGTAGGACAACTACTACAATCCGCAGGGCAATTCTCTTTCAAACCGGCCTCCACAAACTGCGGTTTGATTTGATAATCCATATTACAACTATGTATATTTTTTATTGTCCAAATGTACGTAAAAAAAATAAAAATGACAAAACAGAACACCGCGCATCGCAAATAACGGTTCGTCTCCATTCCGATCCGAATCAAAAAACGTGTCCGGCATGCCATACACCGCCCGTCTCTGACAAAATACATCCATTATCCGCCCCATCTCGGTTTCCTTGCTGAACTCACTCGCTCGCCAAACGAGAGAGGCATCCCGGAATATTCCGGGATGCCTCTCTCATTGCCGCGCGGCGCCGGATCATCCGGCCCGCCGCCCGTTATTTATAGCTTATGATCAGAATCTTCGACGACTCCCAAAAACGGACGGGATCGGTGATGAGCAGTTTCAACACGACCTTGTCGGCATCCGTCACCAACTCGTACGACTCTTCGGGATGCGTCGTCACGACCGAAACCTTTTTCTGCCCGATCGGCACCTCCGACAGCAGCCGCGAATCGGTCTTGGTGAAGCTGTCCAGATTATTGGTCTTATTGACCGTCAGCGTACGCCCGATGAAACCCTGCTTGTTGATGATCTGCGCCTCACGCAGCTCTTTCTCGGTCCCGACGATGTAATACACCGTATTCAGCTGGTTCTCCAGCTCGACCTTCTCGGTATTCAGGGTTTCGACCTGCTCGCTCCGCACAGCCACCTGCTCGGTCAGGGTCTCCACCTCGACCCCCATCTGGGTGAGATTCTCCCGCAGCCGGGCAATTTCGTTTTTCTTCTCGGCAAGCTGCGCGCTCATGTCCCGAATCATCTTCTCCAGTCCGTCGAGGCGCAGATTGGCTTTGCGCAACTGCGCGACAGCGCTTTGCAGCGAAGCGATCTTGACTTTGTTTTCCCGCAGCAGCCGGTCGATGGCGGCGATATCGTTGTTGATCTCCTCCACGGGACGGCGGCCGCCTTCGGCGTCGCCCGCCACCGAGAGCAGATTCTCACGCGTCCTGATCAGCGCAAGATTCTCGGAAATAGAACTGATGTCCTCGAAAACAGCACTGATCAGCGAATCCTTCGCGCTGACGACCACCGAAAGCGAATCGCGCTGCTCCTCGACCTTGACGACCGTCCCTTTGCTCACACACGACGCCAGAGCCAGCGCAGCCCCCAGCGCCATGACAATTACATGCTTCATAACTTTCTAACGTTTAAGTCATTGTTTGCCTTACGGCGGCAAATATATACATAAAAACGATATCGTGTACAAAAAAATCGGCCCCAGAACGAAAATTCCGGCCGCACCGCCGGTCCTTCCCCGGCATATCCGCACCCCGGCCGCAGAAACGTTCCTACAACCGCCAAACACGCCCTCAACCGCAGGACCGTTCCTCCACGCAGACATTCCCTCGACCGCAAAATAGCTCTCTCTGCAACAAAACGCACCAAAAACAAACGGGCCGCACACAAGTGCAGCCCGTTGTCTCTCAATGCGGAAAGCGCCTATTTCGCGCCTTTCTTATCGTAGCGTTTTGCGTAACGGCTCATAAACTTATCGACGCGACCGGCGGTGTCTACCAACTTCATCTTACCGGTGTAAAACGGGTGCGACGTGTTGGAAATTTCCATCTTATACACGGGATAGGTTTCGCCGTTCACTTCGATGGTCTCTTTTGTCGAAACGGCGGACCGACACAAAAACACGTGGTCGTTGGACATGTCCTTGAACGCCACCAAACGATAATTCTCCGGATGAATACCCTTTTTCATTTCGTTGTTTTTGTTTTAATTGATTGCTTAAGCGGGACAAAGGTACGAATTTATTTGCAACAAACAATACTCCGCCCGATTTTCCGCGAAACTTTTTATCTCCGCATTACCTCCGCAGCGAGAACGCCCCGTGCCGAAGGCCGCGCCGGACGGATAAAAACAGCCCGCAGAAAGGCTCCCAAAGGCCCGCGACAAAATATCCCGAAAATTTCCCGCCGCCGGATAGGTGTTTCGCCCCGCAGCACGGTATTATATTATGACAAGCTTCCGCGCCGCGCAAGGGGCGGAGAGACAAAACAACAAAACACCTTAAAACATGAAGAGACTCCTTCTCATCGCGGCCTTCGCCGCACTGACGTCCGCTCAGGGCGCCTTCGCATGGGGCAGGCTGGGACACGCCGCCGTCGCCCGTCTGGCCGAGCAACACCTGACGAAAAAGGCCAAAGCCAATCTGGACAAACTGCTCGACGGCCGCTCGATCGTCTATTACGCTTCGTGGATGGACGATTACAAGCCCCAAATGCTCGTCGATCTGGGCTATACGCCCACCAACGGTCCCCGCATGCACATGCTGCCCCACACCTTCTCGGTGGACGAAAGCGGCGAGGTAATCCGCGGTAACCGGCTGCCCGGCGACAAATATCTGGCCAACTGCCTCTATTACGTCGAGCGGGCTGCCGACCAGCTGAAAAACCGCATGCACGAGATGAACGACTCCACGCGGCTGGCCTGCATTCAGGTCATCGTCCACTGTCTGGGCGACATGCACTGCCCCGGACACGTCCGCTGGCCGGACAATCAGGAAATCGGCTACTTCAACGTCGTCCTCAAAGGCAGCGAAATCCGCTACCACACGATCTGGGACACCCCGATAGTAGCGACGACCCACCCGTGGAGCTTCTCCGATCTGGCCTTCCTGCTCGACCGCTACACCGAAGAACAGCAGCGGGCGGCGATCGCCGGCGACATCTACGACTGGGGCCGCGAGTCGGCCGCAAACTCGAAATGCATCTACGACGTGAAGCCGGGCGACAAACTGGGACACGACTTCATCCTGAAATACAAACCGCTGGCCGAAGAGCAGCTCGCCAAAGCCGGCTACCGGCTGGCCAAGGTCCTCAACGACATTTTCGACCGTCAGTAAGCCCCCGCCGCGGCCTGCCCGGACCTAAAAAATCTCCGCGTCATATTGGGAATTCGGATTTGTTTTGCTATATTTGTGCCTGCGGTTTGGGCACACAGCCGCCGGACGGACCCATAGCTCAGTCGGTTAGAGCAGCGGACTCATAATCCGAAGGTCGTGGGATCATGCCCCTCTGGGTCCACTGAAAATCAAAGATCTGCAGAAATGCAGGTCTTTTTTGTCTTATTTGCAGGGCACATCCGACCGAACAGCCAATCGGCATGTGTGGAATCCCCGATTTCGGCATCCATAGAATTCTCCGGGCACATGCCTGCGCAGTTTTTCCCGTCCGGCGACGCAAAATACAAAAAATCGCGGCGCCCCGAAGCTCCCCGCCGGAGAAATTTGCGCGGGAATTTTGCCGGCGGGTGCAGGGATTCTTCCGATTTTTTGTTACCTTTGCGGAAAATAAGATTATTAATCCATTCACAGCATCACCATGGAATTCGAAGGAACAGTTTACAAAATAATGCCCGTGACAAAAGGAACGTCGGCACGCGGCGAATGGCAGCGTCAGGACGTGGTCTTCGAGATGAACGAAGGTTCGTTCGCCCGCAAGATCTGCGTCACGTTTTTCAACAAGCCCGACGACGTGGCCCGTCTGAAAGAGGGTGCGGCCTACACCGTCTCGGTCAATATCGAGTCGCGCGAATACAACGGCCGCTGGTACACCGACATCCGCGCATGGCGCCTCCAGCCCAAACAGGCCGAAGTTCCCGGCGCAGGCCCGATGCCCGACATGCCGCCCATCGCCGAGGAGCCCTCTTATGCATCGTCGCCCGCCGAGGTGGACGACCTGCCGTTCTAAAGCGGACGGAAAACATACAAGGCGGCTGGGATCTCCAGCCGCCTTTTTCATTTCAAAATCACTCCCATGAAACCGATCGTTCCCGACACGCCCCCCCCGCCTGCAACCGACATCCGGCCGCTCCGCGAAGCGGAAATCCGGGCGGCTTCCGCGCTCGTCCGCCGCGTTTTCGCAGAATTCGAAGCCCCCGATTACGCGCAGGAAGGCATCGACGTCTTTCACCGGTTCATTGCCCCGGAAGCCCTGACGGAACAGTTTCGCACCGGCGCGCTGATGCTATGGGGAGCATTCCGGCAGGATACGCTGGCCGGCGTCGCCGCGGTCAGAAACCGTAGCCACATAAGCCTGCTCTTCGTGGACGCATCCTGTCACCGGCAGGGCATCGCCCGCGCCTTGTTCAGCGCAGTACGCGACTTCTGCCGCACCGATCCGGCGGTTTCCCGCATCACCGTCAACTCGTCGCCCTATGCCGTCGAAATATACCGCAGACTGGGATTCACCGCAACCGACGCCGAACGCGTCACGGACGGAATCCGTTTTACCCCGATGACATACCTATTATAACAGCGGCCGCAGCGGACGCCTCCTCCCAATGCCGGCACAATGACAAACAAGGCGGACCCCGCACGGGGTCCGCCCTGTCATATTCGGAATCACACCTGCTTATTTCGCGGGAGCTGCCTCAGGAGTCTCGGCCGTGGCCGTCGAATCCGCCGGAGCGGGTTCCTCGAAAGGAACGACGTCGATCAGCTCCACCTCGAACTCAAGCGCCTCGTTGGGGCCGATGTCGCGGCCGGCGCCACGCGGGCCGTAAGCCAGATCGGCGGGAATCCAGAGCATAATCGTGCCGCCCTTGCCTACCAACTGCAGACCCTCGGTCCAGCCTTTGATCACACGGTTGAGCGGGAATTCAGCCTCCGTATCGGCCTCTTTCGGCGTGCCGTCCTCGTTGAAACCGTCGGGATTCTGCTTGCGCATCATCTCCTGCTGCTCTTTCGAGCGGTTTGCGAACTTCGAAGTATCGAAGACCTTGCCTTCACGCGTGCGGCCCGTGTAATGCACCTTCACCACGTCGCGCGGATCCTTCGGCATCATCGAAGCGTCGCCCTGCTTGGTAACCTTGTAAAGCAGACCCGACTCGGTCTTCTTCACGCCCGACTTCTTCTCGATCTTCTCCAGCCATGCCTTCGAAGCCTCGGCGTTCTCGGCCGGACGCTTCACCATGAAGTAGTACTGCAGATACTGGTTCACGGCATCCTCGGCCATCTTCGCCTTGCCGTCGCGCACGTCCTGCATGGCCTGACCGATCCATACGAGCTGAATGGGCATGCCGCTCTGGCTGATGTTGTAACCGATGTCGTTACCGAACGCATACGAAATCTCGGCACGCTCCTCCTCGCTCTCGAACATGGCGGGATCGGCTGCGGGATACTCGACCTTGGTCGTGTCGCCGCCGGCCAGACGGATGCTGTCCTGCTCGGCACGCTTGGCTGCGATCTCCTGCGCACGCTCGCCGCGCTTGCTCATGAAATACTCACGCAGCATGTCGAGCGACTTGTCGTGCTCCTGCGTGGCCTTACCCATGGCGCCCTCCTTGATACCTTTGTCGATGGCCTTGAAATCAAAGGGAATGTCCCTCATCTCGTGATTCATGCCGTAGCCGATATTGGCGCCCAGCGAATACGAAAGCGAGTCGAAATCCGAAAGGCTGCCCATACGAACGCCGCCGTCCTTGCCGCCGCAGGCAGTCATGAACGCAGCACCTGCAAGTGCCGCTGCAAAAAGAATTTTTTTCATTGTTTTGTTTTTCAAATATGTTTAATCGTTTGTGCCTGTTAGGGGTTTACCTGCGCAAAGTTATAAAATATTTGGAATAATGGTTTAAAATTAACGGCGTAAATTGCTGCGCCGCGACCAATTCGCATATTTATCGACATCGACAAGCTCGATTTCGTAGTACAGCGTGGTATTCGGCTGAATTCCCAGCTCTTTGTCGCCCTGCGTTCCGTAAGCCGCCGAGGAGGGAATCCACGCGTTGATCTTTCCGCCACTGCCGACCAGTTTGACGCTCTCCTTCATGCCCTTGAGCAGGCCGCCGAGCGTCGTGCGCAGCGTATCGCCCCGCTCGTAGGATGAGTAGACTTCCTGTCCGTCGGCAGTGCGGATCAGGTAGCGGAGCGCGATGCTGTCGCGGTCCGAAGCGGGTATCTGCTCCTGATCGCCCAGCACCTCGACCGTATAGGTCACGCCCGATGCGGTGCGGGCGTAGTTGCGGTTGGCCTTGAGAATATCCTGCAGGAACTGCTCCTCGTAGGCGCGGGCTTTCTCCGGCAGCGCGTAATTCATATAGCGCAGGTAGAAAACCTCGGCGTCGGCAGCCGAGAATCTGGTCCCTTGGCGGAACACGTCGCGGATGCCTTCGCATACGGCGTTCACGTTGATCGTCGAATCCATCTTCATCAGGTTCATGCCCACGTTCATGCCGATCACATAGGCCACCGAATCGGTGTCGGTCTTGAGCTTCACGCCCCCGCCCGTCTTTTTGGAGCAGGCCCCGGCCAGCAACGCCGCAGCCATGAGGACAACTAATGTCTTACGCATATCAGGTTCGTTTTTTCGAAAAAATCAGTATCAGCAGGCTGCCCGCGACGGCGGCGGCCGTCGAGCCCATCAGGATCGCGATTTTGCCCCGGTCGATCAGGTCGGGTTCGGTGTAGGCCAGCGCATCGACGAACAGCGACATCGTGAATCCGATACCGCCCAGACACCCCACGGCGAAGAGCATGCGCCACGTCGCCCCTTCGGGCAGTTCGGCCAGCCCCGACTTCACGGCGCCCCAGCTCGCAAGAAATATGCCCAGCGGTTTTCCCACGAGCAGTCCGAAGAAGACGCCCATCCCCACCGATCCGATATCGGGCGACATATGGAAAATATTGAGGTATTCGAGCGACGATATCTCGACCCCGGCGTTCGCCAGCGCGAAAATCGGCATCACGAGGAAGGTCACTGAAGGCGCCAGCGCATGCTCCAGCCGGTAGCTCATGCCCACCGAGTCGGCCGCGAGATTACGCATGCGGCGCAGGTAGAACCGGTGGTTTTCGTTGGGGAAATCGTCGCCCGAAGTGCCGGCGGCGAGCATCAGCGCCTTCAGGTGGCGCATCTTGTGCACGAAATACTCCTTGCTGTAGCGTGGCGTCATCGGAATCAGCATGGCCATCGCCACGCCCGAAATGGTCGAGTGGACGCCCGAATAGTAGAACAGCCCCCACACCACCACGGCCGGCACCAGATAGAAGAACATGCGCTTCTCGCCCATCTCCTTCATGAAGTAGACGCCGAGCATGATGACCAGCGCCGCCAGCAGGCATCCGATCTGCACCTGCCCACCGTAGAAGAGCGCGATGACCAGAATGGCTCCGAGGTCGTCGGCGATAGCCAGCGCCGTGAGGAATATCTTGAGCGACACGGGGACCCGGTCGCCGAGCATCGAGAGAATGCCGATGGCGAAGGCAATGTCGGTGGCGGTCGGAATACCCCAGCCGTTGGCGGCCATCGTACCGTGGTTGAAGGCGGTGAAGATGATCGCCGGGAAGAGCATGCCGCCCGCCGCGGCCAGCACCGGAAGGAGCGCCTTTTTGGCCGACGAAAGCTGTCCGCAGACGATCTCGCGTTTTATCTCAAGCCCCACGGCGAAGAAGAAAATCACCATCAGGCCGTCGTTGATCAGTTTCTCGACGGTCATCCCGCGCGGGAACACCCAGTCGATCAGCCCGTCGGGGCTATGCACCATCAGCGAGAGGTCGGTCTCCAGCAGATGACGGTAATAGAGCGAAGTCGCAGGCAGATTGGCCAGCAGCATGGCAATGATCACGCATCCGAGCAGCACGATGCCTCCGGCCCAAGGGGCCTCCATGAAATTACGGCCGCGTATACCGATCATGTGGCGCTCGCGCACCCAGCGGTACATCGAAAATAGTCGCATTTATCGAACGTTTGATTTTAAAGTTAAATTACACAACTTCCACAATACCCGTGCGCCCGTTATGGCGTCGATCCGCTCCTCGCGGGCCGGAGTGACCTCCACCACGTCGAACCCGACGATGCGGCGGCCCGAACGCACGAGGGTGTCCAGCAGCCAGACGGCTTGGTTGAAACCCAGTCCGCCCGCAACGGGAGTCCCCGTGTGGGGACAGTTCTCGTAGGAGAGTCCGTCGATGTCGAAACTCACGTAGACCTCCTGCGGAAGCGTTTCGACGATACGCAGACACTGCGCATCCCACGTTTCGCCGCGAAACCCGGCGGCCGCCAGCGACAGATCGTCGAACAGGAGGACGCGGCCGGACGACGCGGCCAGCGCCGCCTCCCGCTCGCTGAAGTCGCGCACGGCGACTTGGGCGATCTTCGTCACCGCAGGCACGTCGCGCAGCACGTTGAACATGATCGAAGCGTGCGAAAACTCGAACCCCTCGTAGGCGTCCCGCAGGTCGCAGTGGGCGTCGATATGCAGGATTCCGAACTCCGCATGCCGCTCGCCGAGCGCGCGGATCAGGCCGTAAGGCGTCGAATGGTCGCCGCCGACCAGCCCGACGAGTTTTCCCGCATCGAGCCAGCGCGCGGCCTGCGCCCCGATGTTGGCGTTCATGGCCACACACCCTTCGTTCACGCGGCAGATTTTGCGCACCACATAGTCGTCCTCAGGACTGCCGCCCCCTTCGAGGTGGTCGATCACCTTCGCCGCATCGCCGCGCAGGCGCTGCGATTCGTCCAGCAGCGAATAGTCCACGTCGGCCGTGGCGATGCCGCGGCGCCATGCGCCGGGAGCCAGCGGTTCGTGGAAATCGAGCTGCGTCGAGGCCTCGATAATGGCATCGGGGGCGTAAGCCGTCCCCGCTCCGTAGGACACCGTCACGTCCCAAGGTGCCGAGACGATCACCAGCTCGGCCGTCTCCGGTTCGAAAGGCAGCCCGAAATAGGTCCCGTTATCCACACCGACCCCGTCGGGATCGAACGTTTTCTGTTCCATAAGATCCGTTTTAAATGTCAAAGGTACAAAAATTTTAATTTTTCCCTATATTTGCTTCCCGTAAAGAGTAGAAATCAGGAAAAAGCCATCAGCCATGAAAATCATCGCCGACAGCGCCATACCCTTTTTGCAGGGGGTCCTCGAACCTTGGGCCGAGGTGCGTTATCTTCCGGGGTCGGAAATCGCGCCGGAGGAGGTGCGCGATGCCGACGCCCTCCTTATCCGCACGCGCACCCGCTGCGACGAGCGGCTGCTCGGCGGCTCCCGCGTCCGTCTGATCGCCACGGCGACCATCGGTTTCGACCACATCGACACGGCGTGGTGCGCGGCGCACGGCATCCGCGTCTGCACGGCCGCCGGCTGCAACGCCAGAGGCGTACTCCAATGGGCGGGGGCGGTGCTGGCCCACCTCGCCCGCACGCAGGGCTGGCAGCCCGCCGGGCGTACGCTGGGCGTCGTCGGCGTGGGACACGTCGGATCGCTCGTGAAGGAGTATGCCGAAACATGGGGTTTCCGGGTCCTCTGCTGCGACCCGCCGCGCGAGGCGCGCGAACACTGCGGCTTCCTGCCGCTGGAGGAGGTCGCCCGCCAAGCCGACATCCTGACGTTCCACACGCCGCTCGACGACACGACGCGCCGCATGGCCGGCGACGCCCTTTTTGCACGGATGAAACCCGGCGCCGTAATCCTGAACTCCTCGCGCGGCGAGGTCGTGGACGGCGCGGCCCTGCTGCGAAGCGGCCTTGCCTGCGTACTCGACGTCTGGGAGCACGAACCCGCCATCGACCGCCGGCTGCTCGCCCGCACACTGCTCGCCACGCCGCACATCGCGGGCTATTCCGAGCAGGGCAAAGCCAATGCCACGGCCATGTCGGTCGATACGCTGGCCCGTTTCTTCGGCCTGCCCCTCGCCGGATGGTACCCGCCTCAGGCCGCCCCTTCGACGCCCCGGCCGATCTCGTGGCAGGAGCTTTGCACCACCATCGGGGGCGCGTTCGACATCGAGGCCCAGAGCCGCAGCCTGAAGGCCCGGCCGGAGGATTTCGAGCCGATGCGCGACCATTACCGCTACCGCCGCGAATACTTTTAGCGAAATCAATTCTTTTTTAGTACCTTTGCGGCCATAAGCGAAACCGCCACTTGAGACCATGTACCGTAGCATCATAAAGCCCATCCTCTTCTCGCTCACCATCGAGCGGGCGCACCGCGCCGTACTGATACTGCTGCGCGCCATCGGGCTGATTCCCGGCGGACGGTGGCTGCTCCGCAAGTGTTACGCCGTGAAACACCCCGCGCTCGAACGCGAGGTCTTCGGCATCAAATTCGCCAACCCCGTCGGGCTGGCCGCAGGTTTCGACCGCAACGGCGAGGCGTTCCGCGAACTGGCGGCCCTCGGTTTCGGATTCGTCGAAGTCGGCACCGTGACGCCGCGCCCGCAGGCGGGCAACCCCCGCCCCCGCGTCTTCCGGCTCCCGAAGGACGAGGCGATCATCAACCGCATCGGGCTTTCGAACCGCGGTCTCGAAAAGACCATCCAGCACCTGCGCCGGCCCCACGAAGGATTCATCGTCGGCTGCAACATCGGCCGCAACACCGCGACCCTCGCTGAAAACGCCGCGGCCGACTACCTCAAACTCTTCCGCAACCTCTACCAGTACGCGGATTACTTCACTGTGAACATCAGCTGCGACAACTCGTGCCGCGAAGGCGCGACGCATACGCGCGAACATATCCTGCGGATTCTCGACCCGCTGTTCGACTTCCGCCGGGGACAGAACCAATACCGCCCGATCATGCTCAAGGTATCGCCCGACATGCCGGACGCCGTGATCGACGAAATCAGCGACATTCTGCTCGAAACGCCCCTCGACGGCATCGTGGCGACCAACGGCACGCACAACCGCGAAGGGCTGCACACCAGCCGCACGACGCTCGACAAGATCGGCAGCGGCCGGCTGAGCGGCGCACCGCTCACGCAGCGGGCCGTGGAGGTCGTGCGCCGCATCCACACCCGTTCGGGCGGCAATTTTCCGATCATCGGCGTGGGCGGCATCATGACCCCCGACGACGCGAAAGCGATGCTCGACGCCGGAGCCGACCTGCTGCAGCTCTACACCGGCTATATCTACAACGGTCCCGGACTGGTGCGCGACATCTGCCGCGCCCTCGTCGCCGACGCCGAAGCGAAAGCCGCGGAGGAAAAGGCCGCAGCGGCGCAGGCGACAGCAGAACAGCCCGCAGTGCAGCAGGCAGCGGCGGAACAACCCGCAAAAGAACAGCCCGCGCCGCAATCTGCCGAAACACAGCCGGAAGCCGAAAACGCCGAACCGGCGCCTGCGGAATCCCGGACTCCGGCGCAATCCGGTCCCGACTCCGAACAGCCGGAGTCCTGAGTCAAAAACACCGCTTATGAAAGCAACGATCATCACTATCGGCGATGAAATCCTCATCGGTCAGATCGTGGATACCAATTCCGTATCCATCGCCCGCCACCTCAACGCCGCGGGCATCGTCGTGCATGAAAAAGTCTCGATCGGCGATGACAGCGCGCAGATCGTCGGGTGCGTGGAACGCGCCCTCGGCCAGTCGGACATCGCAATCATCACCGGCGGACTCGGCCCCACCAAGGACGACATCACCAAAAAGACGCTGGCCGAAATGTTCGGCAGCGAACTCATCCCGAACCAAACCGTCTCCGACCATGTAAAACGGATGCTCGAAGAGCGGGGCATCGAATTCAACGACCTCAACCGCGGACAGGCTCTGGTTCCGGCCTGCTGCACGGTGTTGTTCAACGCGCACGGCACGGCGCCGGGCATGTGGTTCGAACGCGGCGGCAAAGTGGTCGTCTCGCTGCCGGGCGTACCCTACGAAATGGAGCATCTGATGCAGGACGAGGTCATGCCGCGGCTCAAGGCGCACTTCGAACTGCGCCAGATCGTACACCGCACGATGATCACCGCCGGACTGCCCGAATCGATGCTCGCCAAAGCGATCGAAACGTGGGAAAACGCCCTGCCGCCCTACCTGAAGCTGGCCTACCTGCCCAATCCGGGCGCCGTGCGGCTCCGGCTGTCAGCCTACGAGGTCGAGGGAGAAAGCGTATCGAAGGAGATCGAACGGCAGTTCGAAGCGCTGCGCAGGATCATTCCCCACAACATCATCGGCTACGAAACGGCCACCATGCAGGAGTTGATACACAAGCTGCTCACCGAACGGCGACAGACCCTCGCCACAGCCGAGAGCTGCACGGGCGGCACCATCGCCGCGCGCTTTACGGCCATGCCGGGCGCTTCAGCCTACTTCCTCTGCGGCGTGGTTTCGTACAGCAACGCGTCGAAGCAGGCTGTGCTGGGAGTCGATCCCGACACAATCGCCCGTTACGGCGCCGTCAGCGAACAGGTCGCCCGACAGATGGCCGAAGGGGCGCGACGCATCAGCGGCGCCGACTACGCCGTCTCGACCACCGGCATCGCAGGCCCCGCGGGCGGTACGGCCGAAAAGCCCGTCGGCACGGTATGGATCGCCGTCGCAGGCCCCCGCCGCACGGTCGCCCTGCTCAAACAGTGCGGCTCCGACCGCGGACAGATCATCGACCGCGCCGGCGCCTTCGCCCTCGGTCTGCTGCGCGACGAACTCAACGGAAAATAAAAGACGCCCCGATGAATAAAATCCTGCTCTCAACCGCAACCGCATTCATTCTCTCGCTGACCGCCTGCAGCAGCCACGCTCCGGAAAAACGGGTGCACCGCATCCTGACCGACCGCATCCAGACGCTGGCCGTCGCCGAGAGTTGTACGGGCGGCACGATCGCCGCGCGCTTTACGGCCCTGCCCGGCGCTTCGGCCTACTTCAAATGCGGCGTCGTGGCATACAGCCTCGACACCAAGCAGGAGATCCTGCAAATCAGCTGCGACACGATCGCCCGCTACGGCGCCGTCAGCGAGCAGGTCGTCCGTCAGATGGCCGAAGGCGTACGCCGGGCTTCGAATTCGCACTATGCCGTCGCCACGACCGGCATCGCAGGCCCTACGGGCGGAACGCCCGAATATCCCGTCGGCTCGGTATGGATCGCCGTCAGCTCCCCGCTACGCACCACGACCCGCCTGATCCGTGCCGGCGGCAGCCGCAACGCCGTCATCCGAAAAGCCGGAACGGCGGCCATCGAACTGCTCGAAGAAGAATTGCGGGCGGCAAATCAGGCTAATTAACCCTATCAATAGACTGAATAGTTTGCTTTATAGCATATACTTACACATCTTTGCAACTATTCAGCTCAAAAACTAATGAAAAAAAGCCCTGATTTTATTGATGCTGTTTACCCGGATTCCGTCCGGCCACGCGCAGACCGAAACCTACAAAAACGTAGACAGCACGCTTTACGCCTATTACCGCTGGTGCAACAACAACATCCGCGATTCGGTCGTCCTGCTCAAGGCCGACACGCTGTTCCGGCTGGCGGGCGAAAAAAACGACATCCGCATGCAGGCCGTCGCCCTCTCGTTCAAGGCCGACCACTATTACTTCAACAACGAACTGGATTCTCTCAAGGCGTGGATTCCCCGCGTGCAGGCCTTCGCACGCGCAAACGAGCAGCCGACCTACTATTTTTTCACTTGGTCGCGGCTTATTCTCTACTACACGAAACACGGGCAATACACGCTGGCGCAGTACGAGCTGGAACGCTACATGGCGCAGGCCGAACAGGACGACTACAAGCCCGCCATCGCCGAAGCCTACAAGCAGTTAGGCCACATCTACCGGACCCGCGGACTCAAGGAGACCGCCGCCGACTACTACCGCAAGGCGATCGGCTTCATCGAAGAGAACAACCTCAACAAATTCTCGCTGCCTATTCTCTATTCCGAGCTGGCCACCGTCCTCATCGACACCGGACGGTACGAAGAAGCCGCCGAAGAGCTCGAAAAAGGCAAGGCGCGGCTCACCCTGCCCGAATACATCTGGCCGCTGAAACTCAAACAGGTGATCCTCTACAGCCGGACCGGCCGGAGCGCCGAAGCCCGCACGCTGTTCGACCAGATCCGGCAGGGACACGACGGATACCTTACGACGGCCAGCCTCACCGAAGCGCAGCTTGCCATCAACCTCGCCGAGCACGAATTCGGCAGGGCGCTGACCACACTCGACAAACTGATCGGCCTGTTCAAAGAGACCGGGCACAGCGAAACCTATTTCTACGAACTGTTCCAAACCCGTGCGGAAACCTATGCCGAAACCGGCAATTACGAAGCCGCCTACAAAAGTCAGAAACACTACCTCGACCTCTACCGGAAAAAGGTCGGCGACGACAACGAAAGAAACCTCGGCGAATTCGCCACGCTGCTCGACGTCAGCCGTCTCGACGTCGAAAAGGCGGAGCTGCAGCGGCAGACGCAGGAAGTGCGCCTGCACCGCACGCAGCTGGGCATCGCGGCGCTGAGCGTCATCCTGCTGCTGACGGTTCTCTTCCTCCTCTTCACGGCGCGCATGAACCGCCGTCTGGCGCACGCCAAACGGGCCGCGGAGGCGAGCAGCCGGATGAAGGGCGTCTTCATCCGCAACATCACGCACGAGATCAACACCCCGCTCAATTCCATCGTAGGTTTCGCCGAGCTGGCCGCGGCCCCGGACGCGGACGACGAAGAGCGTCAGTCCTACATCGAAATCATCCGGGAAAACAGCGGCTACCTCCAGAAGCTCGTGGACGATGTGCTCTATATCGCGGGCCTCGAATCCTCCGACACCCCGCCCGCATTGGGTCCGGTGGACATCAACGTCTGCTGCATGCAGTGCATTCAGACCGTCAGGGACTACAGTCTCCGCAAACTCGACATCCGCTTCGAACCCGAATGCGCACAACTTCCGGTCAACACCTCCTGCCTGCTGCTCTCCAAGGCCCTGACCGAACTGCTGCGCAACGCAGCACGCTTCGCCCCCGACGGCCGGATCACGCTCGCCTACACCCTGATCTCGCACAAAAAGCGGATCGCCTTCACGGTTACGGACCGCGGACCGGGCATCCCCGCCGCAGAAGCGGACCGCATCTTCGACCGTTTCGTCAAACTCGACCCGTTCTCGCAGGGCATGGGACTGGGCTTGGCCGTCTGCCGGCTGATCGCGGACGCATTGGGCGGCGGGGTCGAACTCGACACTTCCTACACGGAAGGGGCGCGTTTCACGCTCACGATTCCAATCGTTTAAACACTGACTATCAATACAATAACATTCAACATTAAAAATTAATCGGGCAACTTAATCTTTAGTTCTCATTTTTTCCTTATATTTGCACTCCCTTACGGGAATAATATTAATATTATCGAAAACAAAAATGAAAGTTTGCGAAATCACAGGCAAGGTGGCGATCGTGGGCAACAACGTCTCGCACTCGCACCACAAGACCAAACGCAAATTCAGTCCCAATCTGAAAACCAAGCGTTTCTGGTCTGAGCAGGAGGGCCGCTGGATTACCCTGAAGGTATCGGCTGCCGGCATGAAAACAATCAACAAGAAGGGTCTTGCAGTCGCTCTGCGCGAGGCTGCCGCACCTAAGTCCGTTTACTAAAACACCGAAGTAACAAATGGCAAAGAAAGGCAACAGAGTTCAGGTCATCCTCGAATGCACCGAACAGAAAGAGAGCGGAGTTCCGGGAATGTCCCGTTACATCACGACAAAAAACAAGAAGAACACCCCCGACCGTCTGGAGCGCAAAAAGTACAACCCGTTTCTGAAAAAGGTCACCGTTCACCGTGAAATTAAATAGTTTTGAAGCTCTATGGCAAAGAAAGTAGTCGCAACACTGAAAACCGGCACGGGTAAGAACTTTACGAAGTGCATCAAGATGGTCAAGTCGGACAAAACCGGTGCTTACATGTTCAAGGAAGGCATCATCCCCAACGACCAAGTCAAAGAATTCTTCGAGGAGAAGAAATAAGTATTTTAAGAGCGATCTTAAATACAAAGGGCATCCGACAGGGTGCCCTTTGTGTGTCTCAGAAGAGACGCGCAAGCGCGACCATCGCCCGGTCAGAGCGGTCGGCGCACGATCAGACCGCGAATCCTGCATCAAGGGAAACACCCCTTCCGCAAGTGCGCAAAATCAATTATAGGAAAGACCGCTTGTTATCCGCTGAAAAATTCCTACCTTTGAAACAACAATATTCTCGACTAAAAACAATGCAGGAATCTCAACGGATCGCCATAGCTTTTACGGTCAACGACTCTTACGCCCAACATTGCTGTGTAGCAATGGCCTCGGCTCTGGAAAACAACAAATCGGAATTTCTGGACATCTACATATTTACCGATTATTTTTCCGATCGGAACAGACAATTATTTGAACAAACGGTCCGGCGTTACGGCGACGGCAACCGGCTCTCGTTCATAATCGTCGAAGACAGCGCCTTGAAAAAGCTGCGGCTCAACATCAGCTATATCACACACCACACCTATTACAGGTTCCTGCTGCCGGAACTGCTGCCGGAACTCGACCGGATATTGTACCTCGATTCGGATTTGGTCGTAAACGGTCCTCTGCGCCCGTTGTGGGAGACTTCTCTCGACGGATACTACTGCGCGGGCGTCAAAGACAGCTGGATCGAGCAAATCAGTTACAAATATCGGCTCGGAATGTCACAAGCGGAACTTTACATAAACGCAGGCGTCATTCTGATGAATTTGGAGCAGATGCGCAAAGATCAGGCGGCGGACCAGCTCCTGCAGACTGCGACCCAGAAAGGAACGCAGTTCGAATATCAGGATCAGGATGTGATAAATACGACGTTCAGAGGCGGCAAAATCAAAGAGCTTCCCGGCATTTACAACTACACCGCCACCGACGACAAATTCCATACGGTAAAAGATCCGGTCATCATCCACTACAACGGGGACGTCAAACCATGGTCCACCGAACGCAGATGCCCCAACACCATGGCATCCCGCTATTTTGCATACCTGCGGCTCACGCCTTACAGAAAATTCCGCTCGGAGTTCGTCCGAAGCCGAATAGTGCGCACATTAAAGAAAGCGGCAGGCATCGACGTATACCCCAGCAGAGTCAAAGTCGCCCTGATCGTCGATGAATATTTCGGAGCCTGCGGCACGGCATACGGAGGCTACGGGTTTCTGGCACGCAATTATATCGCCCGATACCTGCCCGATACGAACATCTCGGTGGAAGTTTTACTCTCGAACAAACACCGGTGGAAGTTCGCCCCCAATGCGTTGACAGAAAAAGTCGACAACCGCAAGGTAATTGTCCCTCCCGGACGCTTTTTTGCCCGGCAGTGGCTGAAAAAGAAAAAATACGACATCTATCTTACAGTCGAACTGACACACAATATTCTCAAATACGAACGTCGCAGCAAACCGATCATCCACTGGATACAGGATCCTCGCCCGTGGAGCGAATGGCTGGAAATACAGACCGTAAAACTGTTTCCCGAAAATTCCTACTGGAGTTCGAGCCTCTACGACAGCGTGAACAAACTTTACGGCAAAGGACTGGTTACATTCGTTTCTCAGGGATATTTTCTCAACGACAAGGCGATAGAGCTGTACCGGCTTCCGGGAGACGCTCCTATTGCCTATATGCCCAACCCCATCGACATCGACTACGGATTCGATCCGGAGAGCTACCCCAAAAAGAACCATATCCTCTTCATCGGACGCATCGAATCCATCAAGCGGGGCTGGCTTTTCTGCGAAATCGCGAAGCAACTTCCGCAATACGAATTCTTCATGCTGGGCCAGACTTTCCGGGAAAAATCCCAGAACGAGAGCATCATGGCCGGATACCGCGACATCCCGAACCTTCATTTCGTCGGGCACGTCGAAGGCGAAGAAAAAATGAAATATATCCGCGAAGCCAAAATATTGGTCAACACCTCCATCCACGAAGCGCTGCCGATCACGTTTCTGGAAGCTTTGGCCTACGGCACACTGCTGGTCAGCTGCCGCAATCCGGAAGATCTGACTTCGAAATTCGGACGCTACACCGGTCCCGTACTCGGCGACGGCTTCGACAAAGTGCCGCTCTTCACCAGCGCCATCGAAGAGCTGATAGAAAACGAGGGACTGCGCAAAAAACTATCCTGCAAGGCTGTTGAATACATCCGGGAAATCCACCCGGTGCATAAATTCCAACAGCACATGAGAAAACTGATTCACGATCTGGCCCACAAATAGCCGATTGCAAATTCTTCGGATACGACAAACGGTGCGTCCTTGGGGGACGCACCGTTTGTCGTATGCTCAACACTCCTGCTTCAGAACTTCCGCACCGCCCGCACGAGGAATTTGTTATACTTGGGAATCTCGATCACATAGGGAGGTTCGATGCCCGTATGGGTCGTATAAGCTTCCTTCTCGTCCTTCTCGGTCGAGGAGAAATAGTAGACCAGACGGTCCATGCGCTTGCCGCCGTTATCCTTGAGCGCGTCGTTGAAACGGTTGCGGGCCTGACGGTTGGAATGTATGCGCGTGCCGCCGTTGTAGTTGTGTCCGATGGTCAGCAGTTCGTCGATGGCCGGCAGGTACCAGCCCTCGCCCTTGTCGCGGCACCACTTGAAAGCCGGAAAATCATCCCACGCAAGGTTGTTTTCGGCGATATAGGCGGCTACCTTCTCCATATTTCCCATGCCGTCGATCCGGTCGTCGGCGCCCGCAACCCGCAGGTCGGGCTTCCGGAATTCGCTCCACGGCAGGTATATCTCGTCGAGCGAAATAATCAGTCCGTGCCGGCGGTCCTCCGTCAGCATGCAGACCACGCCCTTGACGCCGTTCTGGTCGTAGAACTCGCCGATCTGATACTCTTTGGCGACATACTGCACCGGCGCAGCCTGCTGTACAGGCGCCTGCGCAGCGGGAGCCGCTGCGACCGGAGCCTCACCGACCGGCGTCGCAGGGGTCAGCGGCGTCGCAGGCACAGTTTCGGCAGCCCGGAAGCGCTCCTTTTCGCCGTTGGCATACTGAATGTAGTCGATATCGGCGACAGGCAGCACATAGGTCGGTCCGTCGGGATTGGAGAAACGCTTATACCGTACTGCATCGGGTGTTATTTCGGTTACTTTGGCCTCGACCTTCGTCGCATCGGTCTTGACGATCAGGTCCTGAGCCGCGGCCGTCAATACGCCGCAAAGCGCTGCCACAAGCAGCAGAATCGTTTTTTTCATCATCGTTGAAAATGTATATAGTGCAAATATAACATTTTTTTCCAAACATTCTTATTATCTTTGTACGGATATAGAGATATTAGACATGGCATTTTTCGATATTTTCAAAAAGAAGCAGGACAACTCCGCCGCGCAGGCTTCCGAAGAGCGCAAACAGCAGCAGGAAGAGCTTAACGCCGGGCTGGAAAAGACCAAGACGGGACTTTTCTCGAAGCTCGCCCGCGCCGTTGCAGGCCGTTCGACGGTCGATGCCGACGTACTGGACGACTTGGAAGAGGTGCTGATCTCGTCGGACGTAGGCGTGGAAACCACCGTCAAAATCATCCGGGGCATCGAAGAGCGCGTGGCGCGCGACAAGTATATGGGCACCTCCGAGCTGCAGTCCATTCTGCGCGAAGAGGTAACCGCGCTGATGGAGGAGTCGCACGGCTCCGAAAAGCATTTCGGACTCGACGCCAAAGAGGGCGAACCTTACGTGGTGATGGTCGTGGGCGTCAACGGCGCCGGAAAGACCACGACCATCGGCAAACTCGCGGCCCAGCTCACCAAAGCCGGACAAAAGGTCTGGATCGGCGCCGCCGACACGTTCCGCGCCGCCGCCATCGACCAGCTCAAGGTCTGGGCCGACCGTGCGGGAGCCACGATGATCCGTCAGGAGATGGGTTCTGACCCGGCATCGGTGGCGTTCGACACGCTGACCTCGGCCAAGGCCAACGGCGCCGACGTGGTGCTGATCGACACGGCGGGCCGTCTGCACAACAAGATCAACCTGATGAACGAGCTGACCAAAATCCGCAACGTCATGGGCAAGGTGATCCCCGGCGCGCCGCACGAGGTGATGCTCGTGCTGGACGGCTCGACCGGACAGAACGCTTTCGAGCAGGCCCGGCAGTTCACGCAGGCGACGCAGGTCACTTCGCTCACCATCACCAAACTCGACGGCACGGCCAAAGGCGGCGTGGTAATCGGCATCAGCGACCAGTTCCACATCCCGGTCCGTTACATCGGCATTGGAGAAGGCATCGACCAGCTGCGCATATTCGACCGCAAAGAGTTCGTCAAGGCGCTCTTCGGCGACGGCTCCGGCCAAAGCTGACGGGCCGCCGGCGGTTCCGCACAATAGGCGGACGGCCATATCGGAACGACACCTATATATTAAAAGCACAAACATCGCGCTCCGGACTCCCCGACAGAGTCCGGAGCTTTTTTGTATATATGTATCGTCCGGTTTTTTCCGGCGCGGCAGTCAATTATACGCAATTTGAGGATTCAAATACGCAAACCACGCCCACCAACAATTTACAGATACATAATTTTGAATATCGATTTTGCACATACTGCAAATCGACACCAAAACCGCGCCTATTTTTAAAATATTTAAATAAATATCTGCCAAAACCGAGAATTACCGAGCCTCTCTACACAATTACTATTAATATTAACCTTAACTCTATGAAAATGAATTTGACAACTTCGGAGAAGAACAGGGGCTTCGTCCGCTTTCTTCTGATGAGTCTGCTGCTGAGCATACTCATTCTTCCGGCCCATGCGCAGGATCGGGTCACGGTGTCCGGACAGCTGACCGACAGCAGCCAGACTCCGCTCATCGGCGCTTCGGTCATAGAAAAGGGCACGACCAACGGCGTCACCACCGATGCCGACGGCCGCTACCAGATTTCCGTGAAACCGGACGGCGTGATCGACTTTTCGTTCATCGGCTACAAACCGCAGTCGCTGGCCGTCATGAACCGCACGGAAATCAACGTCACGATGGAAGAAGACGCCACGATGATCGGCGAAGTCGTTGCCATCGGTTACGGCTCGCAGCGTAAAGAGGACCTCTCGATGGCCGTCTCCACCGTCAAAGTGGACGACGCGGCCCGCAGCCGCGCCGCCGATCTCGGAACCCTCCTGCAGGGCCGCATGCCGGGCGTTACGATCCAGCAGTCGGGCGACCCGCTGCAGAAAGCGTCGTTCACCGTCCGCGGTCGCGGCTCGAAGGGCAACGACGACGGCATGGACAAGAGCGCCGCATACAGCCGCGACAATATCGGCCCGACTTCGGGCGACGGCGTGCTGGTCGTTGTGGACGGTGTCCCCGGCGCTCCCTACATGGCCGAAGATATCGAGACGATCACTATCCTGAAAGATGCCGCCTCGGCCGCCATTTACGGTGCTTCGGTAGGTTCGAGCGGTGTAATTCTGATCACCACACGTCAGGCGCAGGCAGGTAAAGCCCGCGTCAACGTCAACGTATCGGTCGGCTTCGAACGCTCCATGAACCTCCCGACGATGCTCAACGCGCAGCAGTTCTGCGACGTCTGGGGCAAGGCCGTCGAGAACTCGCCGGGCAGCTCGCTGCCCAATCTGGCCAACCCGCAGGTCTATGCAGGCGCCAACGTCACCCGCACCGACTGGCTCGACGAAATCTTCCGCACGGGTCTGACGCAGCACTATGCCGTGTCGATTACCGGCGGCAGCGAGACGCTCTCGTCGATCCTCTCGGTAACCTACGACAAAAAGGAAGGCACCCTGCTCAACACATGGAGCCAAGCGCTGGGTGCAAAACTCCATACGGAATTCAAGCCGGTCAAATGGCTGAAATTGTCGGAGCGCGTAAACTTCGAATACTCCAACGGACAGGGCAACATCAGCACCTCGCACACGGGCCCCATCTACGGCGCCATGTGGTTCCCCGCTTCCGCATCGGTTTATGACCGCGACGCAAACGGCAACATCGTCTACGGAAACGACGGCAAACCGAAATGGGGCGGTATCGCTTCGTCGGCCGACATGGCCAGCGGCGTCGAGGGTCCCAACATCGTGAACCCCGTCGCCCAGCTCGAAACCATGCACCGCCGCTACCCGCGCACCAAGATATTCTCGACCACCTCGCTGGAAATCAAGCCGATCACGTCGCTGACCCTGAAATCGGAGTTCACGGCCGACCTCGACATGCGCGAGGAGGACGAATTCTCGCCCGTCATCGACGTGCCGGGCGGATCGAGCACTTCGAGCCGCGAGCAGTTCAACTACAACAACTTCCACTATCTTTGGGAAACGACGGCTACCTACGCGCAAGTCTTCGGACGCCACCACATCAGCGCCATGGCGGGTTTCACCACCGACTACAAGAAACTACATTTCCGCGACTTCCGCACGCAGGGCTACGGCTCCAACGAAGACCACAATCTGGTATGGGGCGCCGCAGGCTCATGGACCAAGAACCCGAACGAAGATATAGTAGACTACTCGATGGTCTCGTTCCTTGCCCGTCTCGGCTATTCGTTCGACGACCGCTATTTCCTCACCGGCAGCATCCGCCGCGACGCATCGTCGAAACTGCCCGCAGCAAAGAACTACGACTGGTTCCCGGCCATTTCGGGATCGTGGAAACTCTCCTCGGAGAAATTCTTCCAGAATGCAGGTCTCAACAAGGTCTTCGACCTCGTGAAATTCCGTGCAGGCTGGGGTAAGGTCGGCAACGTAGACCTCTACAACCTGCCCAACCCGACCAGCATTCCGCTCTCCATCTACCCGGACGGTTCGCTTATCGGCGGCACGACCCATTACGGAACCTATCTGGCGACCATCCCCAATACGGACGCACGCTGGGAGACCACCGTCCAGACCAGTGCCGGTCTGGACCTGACAATGCTCCACAACACGCTCGAAGTCAGCGTCGATTATTACAACAAGGAAACGAAGGACCTCGTCGATTACCTCACGATTCCGCCGCAGATGGGTGTAGAGAATGCGCCGCTGGGTAATATGGGCCACGTAATCAACAAGGGATGGGAGTTCTCCGTATCCTATCGGAACAGCGCCGCACAAGGCAAGTTCAACTACAATGTCTGGGGCACTTTCTCGACCAACAAAGGTTATGTAGAGGACTACGGCCCCCAGCCCATTGTAATGCACAAATACCCCACATTCAACGGCATTCAGCTTTTTGCTTCAGGAGCAGGACACCCATGGTACTCTTACTATATCTACCGCACGGACGGTATCTTCCGCTCGCAGGACGAGATCGACCGTCATATCAGTAAGGATCCCGACACCGGCGAGGTCAAGATGCTGCAGCCCGATGCCAAGGTCGGCGACCTGCGTTTCATCGACACCAACGGCGACGGCGTAATCAACGACAACGACCGCGTATTATCCCGCTCCTATACTCCGAAACAAACCTACTCTTTTGGAGGATCGCTCGATTGGAAAGGTTTTGACTTCAGTTTTATGTTTCAGGGCGTCGCAGGCAATTATGTCTACAACGGCACGAAACAGTTGGGAATGAACGGTCGTCAAGACTTGGGTAACCTAACAACCGATGTTTACAACACATGGGATTTCAAACCCATGACCAGCAAATATCCGCGACTCGGCCTCAGTGACGACATGAACGGCAACTACCTCAAGGTTTCGGACATCTTCCTCGAAAAGGGCGACTACCTGCGTCTGAAGAACATCACGCTGGGTTACACGCTGCCCAAGCATATCAGCCGCCACATCGGCATGGAGAAGGGTTCGGTCCGCGTCTATCTGAGCATCGACAACGTGGCCACCATCACCGGCTACTCCGGCACCGACCCCGAAGTAGGCAACTACGGTCTGGACAGCGGTATCTATCCCACGTCGCGCTTCTTTAACTTCGGTGTAAACATCAACTTCTAACAACTACGACCATGAAAAAAACCATATTCAGCCTCTGTCTGGCCATAAGCGCTTTCTGCCTTTCGGGTTGTTCCGATTTCCTCGACAGGGAGCCTTACGGCAAAGACGCTACTTGGAAGACCAAAGAGGATGTAGACCAAGCTATCTACGCCCTTTACCACTTCGTCTCGCCCTATTGGAGCGAGGAGATCTGCGGCCGCGGCCATATGTGGCTCGAATGCGCCAGCGACAACATACTGATCGGCCGCGCCCGTCCGTCGGTCGATGAAATCCGCGAATTCCGCATGTCGCCGTCCAACGACAACGACGTCTCGCGTGTTTGGGAGGTGATGTACCAGAATGTCGCCAAGGCCAACAACATCATCAAGATGGTCCCCGACATGAAGCTGGACCAGGGATACAAAAACCAGGCTGTAGGCACCGCCTATTTCTTCCGCGGTTTCTCGATGCTCTGGATGGTTCCCTATTACGGCGACGACACCAACGGCGGTATTCCGATTATCCTCGACACGACTCCCGCCGCCGAAATCGACTCCCCGCGCCCGGCGCACGTACTGCAGAACTACGACCAGATCATCTCCGACATGCGCACGGCAGGCGAGATGCTTCCCTACCTTTCGCAGCTCGACGCCTCGCAGATAGGACTTCCGCACAAGGCCGCAGCTTGGGGATACGCAGCCCGCGCAGCCCTCTATGCAGCGCAGTACGACGCGAAATACTACGACATCGTACTGGAGATGTGCAACAAGATCATGGCGCTTACCGGTTCGGACAAACGCGAACTTTACATCGATCCGTCTAACAAGCTCAACTCGTACGCCAACCTCTGGCGCAAGGAGCAGAACCACTCCAAGGAGTACATCTTCTCGCTGGAAGGCGACTATACCAACGGCGCCCGCTACCACGGCGTAACTTTCGTCAACGCAGGCTGGGGCCTCTACAACACGTGGGGGTATTTCACGCCGAGCAAGAATTTGTGGGATGCGTTCGAAGAGGGCGACCAGCGCCGCGACGTAACGATCCTCTATCCGGGCCAGCACGTCAAATTCGTAGGCCGTGACATCACCTTCGGCGGTTACAACACCGACGGAAGCGTCTCGGACTACACGACCGGCCACGTATCGGCAGGTCTGATCTGCCGCAAGTTCATCTCCCCGTGGGAAGGCGCCGACTGCAAGGGCAAAGAGGTGTCCGCGCTGCGCGACAAACTCTGGAACTCGCTCAACTGCTGCCTGCTGCGCTATGCCGACGTGATGCTGATGAAGGCCGAAGCCCTGATCTGGACCAAAGGCGAGGGCGACGCCGAGGCCAAGCAGCTGCTCAACCAGATCCGCGACCGTGCAGGTCTGCCGCAGAACAGTCAGGCCACCAAGGCCCAGCTGATGAACGAGCGCCGCTGCGAGCTGGCCTTCGAGTTCCAGCCCAGCCGCCATATCGACGTAGTCCGCTGGGGCATCGCCACGACGACCTACGCCAAGCCGCTGTACAGCGTCATTTCGAAGAAGGTCAACGGCCAGATCGTTGCCGAAGAGGTGGAAGTTTATCCGGGCCGCACCTTCAATCCGACTTACAACAAGGTGTTCCCCATTCCGCAGCGGGCATTCACCGGCACGGTCTACCTGAAGCAGAACAAGGGTTATTAAACCATATTTAAGAACAGAAACGATTATGAAAATCAACAAATATATCCTCGGAGCAGGCGCACTGCTCTGCATGATGCTCCCGGCCGCGTCGGCACAGGCACAGGACGTCAAGCTGAAGTGCATGGAGTGGAACATCAAGTCGTTCGAATACGACGACAACTCCAATGCAGTCTATTTCGAAATCGCCGAGGCCATGGAAAAGATCAAGGCTGAAAACCCCGACATCGTCTGCTTCAACGAGTTCGAAACCGCGACCGGACGCATGAGTTCGGTCGAGAAGCTGACCGAATGCGCACAGTCGCTCGGCATGTTCCCGTTCTTCGTCTTCTCCTACAACAAGGACAACGGCGCCTACGGCAACGGCATTCTGTCGAAATACCCGATCGTCAATTCGGCTTCGGTACTGCTGGGCATGTACACCGGCGCCGACCAGCGTTCGGCGGGCTGGGCAGACATTCTGGTTCCGACCGACTCCAAACCCGAAGGGGTGAAGGTGCGCATCGTCTGCACCCACCTCGACGCTTTCGGCGGCGACGAGACCTGCTTGGGTCAGGCCAAAGAGGTCATCGAACACGCGATCGCTCCGGCCGTTGCCGAAAACATCCCCGTGCTGATCATGGGCGATATGAACTGCGGTCCCAGCTCCAGCGCAATCCGCGAGTATGAGAAGACGGGCACCCGGCTCTGCAACAACGACGGCACGTTCGGCGGTTACAGCAAGTTGGACTACTTCGTCAGCTTCCCGCAGGGCAAATGGAGCTGCAGCGACTACAAAGTCGTCAAGGGCGACCGGCTCAATGTCATTTCGGACCACTACCCCATCGCAGGCACGGCCGTACTGAAGAATTAAGCGCGTATCAAACAGCTAAAAAAGTACAGAGATGAAAAACACGAAGAGATATTTATCCATTTTTCTGGCGCTCGCCCTTGCCGCCCCGGTCTTCACGGGCTGCGACAACGGTCTGGACGAGTACAAGTCGGGAGAGACGATCGCTCCCCCTTCGGACAAGTTCAAAGCCGAAATCCAGTTCGTATCGCGTCTGACCGACGGAGCGCTGGCCGGCAGCGATGCGGATTACGCCGCCATCGACAACTACATGGTCAATACGCTCGAAGGCCGCGGCAAGTCGTGGCTGACGGTGCTGGACCGCGCCGACGGCGCCAACCTGCCCAAAACGATGCAGACGGCCCTCAACACCAAGCGTTGGACGGCGTTCGCATTCAACCGTATCGCCAACAAGAGCTCCTATCAGGGCAGCATGCTCTATTTCAACGGTCCCACGACCGAGGTCAAGGGCACTCCCTCCGGTTCGGGATGCTACGTCACCGGTTTCGCACCGACGCTCAACGGCACCCGCACCGACAAGGACGAGGACGGCAACGTCACGGGAACGACCAACGTATCGTTCGCCATCAGCTTCAACACGGCGCGTTTCGAAAATGCCGACCAGATCAACGCTTTCGGCGGCAAGAACGGCGTGCTGAGCGGACTGCACTACAAGAAGCAGAACCTGCTGATGATCGGCACCGTGAAAAACGACCTGCTCGGCGCGCTGCAGTCCGCAGCCGCGAATACGAACGAGGCGATTCAGGTCCGCGAAATCGTGAAAGGCCCGGCCTATACGATCTTCATGCTGGCCGACTCGCGCTTCTGGGGCTATGTCGACGTCGCTTCGACCTCGCTCGGCAACGGCATCGAAGCCTACGGCATCCATGTGATGTGGTAGTCCCCCACCGACTCCCTGCAGCAGCGGCGCACCGAAAGTGCGCCGCTCTTTTTGCGATAAATCCGGGAATAATCCATACCTTTGCGGAGGAAACACGAAACGCATGAAAAAAATCAACGTCATAACGCTGGGCTGTTCGAAAAACACCGTGGACAGCGAGCACCTGATGGCCCGGCTCGCCGCGGCGGGTTACGAGGTGCTCTTCGACAGCGACCGCACCGACGCCAAGGTCGTCGTGATCAACACCTGCGGTTTCATCGGCGACGCCAAGCAGGAGTCGATCGACATGATCCTGCGGGCGGCCGCGGCCAAAAACGCCGGAAAGATCGAACGGCTGTTCGTCGTCGGCTGTCTCTCGGAACGCTATGCCGACGAGCTGCGTGCCGAACTGCCCGAAGTGGACGAATTCTTCGGCGCCCGCACGTGGGACGGCATCGTCCGGGCGCTGGGCGCGGCCGAAGACCCGGCGCTGGAGACCGAGCGGCACCTGACCACGCCGAAGCATTACGCCTACCTGAAAATCTCCGAGGGCTGCAACTGGAAATGCGGCTACTGCGCCATTCCGCTCATCCGCGGAGGACATGTCTCCGTCCCGATGGAGAGGCTCGAAGAGGAGGCCCGCAAACTCGCGGCCGGCGGCGTGAAGGAGCTGATCGTGATCGCGCAGGATACGACCTACTACGGACTCGACCTCTACGGCCGGCGGATGCTGGCCGAACTGCTTCGCCGGCTCTGCCGCATCGGAGGCATCGAGTGGATACGCCTGCACTACGCCTATCCCACGGCATTCCCCGACGAGGTGATCGAAGTCATGGCCTCGGAACCCAAAATCTGCAAGTACCTCGACATTCCGTTCCAGCACATCTCCGACGCCCAGCTTTCGGCCATGCAGCGGCGCCACACCAAAGCCGACGCCTATGCGCTGATCGGACGCCTGCGCGAAGCCATCCCCGATCTGGCGCTGCGCACCACGCTCTTGGTCGGCTATCCCGGCGAGACGCAGGCCGATTTCGCCGAGCTGGAAGAGTTCGTGCGCGACGTACGCTTCGAGCGGCTGGGGGTCTTCGCCTATTCGGAGGAGGAAGGCACCTATTCGGCGCAGAAATTGCAGGACAACATTCCTGAAGAGGTCAAACAGCAGCGCGTCGAACGGATCATGGCGCTTCAGAACGTAATATCGCTCGAAAACAACCTGCGCCGCGTCGGCCGGACCGAGCGGGTGCTGATCGACTCGCGGCAGGGCGATTACTACGTGGGACGCACGCAGTACGACTCGCCCGAAGTGGATCAGGAGATCCTGATTCCGGCATCGGAAAAGCGGCTTCTGCGCGGTCGTTTCTACGACGTTCGCATCGATTCCGCCGCCGACTACGACCTCTACGGCCGGGCCGCCGGGAAATAAAATTTGCTTTTTAGCGTTCCTTTTCATACCTTTGAGATGTAAAACGGACTTTACCCGTGACCCGATGGCCGAAAAAAGTGTGATAACAAATATCGAGAACCGCATCCGGCAGCTCATGGACGACCACAAACGGTTGTCGGATCAATGTGCGGAACTGACGGCGCAGCGCGACAGCCTGAAAGCCGAAAACCGCACCCTGCAGGAGCGGATCCGCGAACTCGACGGAGAATTGTCACGCATGCAACTGACAGAAGGGCTGGCGGGCGGAAGCCGTAACCGGGACAAAGCGCGGGCCCGCGTCAACCGTCTTATGCGGGAGGTGGACAAGTGCATCGCGCTGCTCGGAAGGCCCGAATAGGCAAAGGCCGCAGCGGAAGAAACACCACCGTTACGGCAGTAGCTACGGAAGGCCGCAGGACGCACAGGAGGCAGCAAGAAAAACGAAACGAGAACAATGGCACAACAGGCGATAACACTCAAACTGGCAGGCAAAAGCTATTCGCTCAATATCGACAGCGAAAAAGAGGAGATGTACCGTCTGGCCGAACGGGAGGTGAACAGTTACCTCGCCGCGATAAAGCAAAACAACTTCAAGAACTGGACGGATCAGGACTATCTGTCTATGACGGCGCTGAAATTCGCCATTGCGAACGTCGATATGCGGCAGAGCCGCGAACTGGGCGACGAAGACCTGAAACGGCTGGGACACTTAGGGGAAGAGATAGACGCCTACCTCAACGCCCTGAAAGGATAAACGACATGCAGGAGCGCGTAACGGCGCCCTGAAACCGGAACAGCGTTCTTTAACATACGAAGGAAAAAATCTACCCGCATAGATTCCTTACAGCTTTGCGAAACTGAACACTTTTTAAATTGGGGCAACTCACGGCGCTTCAAAATCAGGCCTTGACCCTTCGGGGTGTATGCTGCGGCGTACCGTTGGACGATTGCGATTGTCGGAGCCCCCACACGTGACTTATCTTGCAGATTCGTCAAACAAGACTAAGGAATCCTATGCGGTTTTTTTATGCAACAACAAACCCTTTATAATAACAACTCAAAACAGCAACAAAATCATGTATACCACTATTTTAGTTGCCTGCATCTCAGCCATTGCGGCGATCGGGATCTACATGGCCGTTACGAACCTCGTGACCAAGAACTCGATCCGCAAGCGCCGCGAAGCCGCCCTGAAGGAGGCCGAGGCCGAAGGCGAGATGATCAAGAAGGAGCGGATCCTGCAGGCAAAAGAGAAGTTCATACAGCTTAAGAGCGAATACGACCGGCAGGTCAACGAACGCAACCAGAAAATCGCGCAGAGCGAACAGCGGGCCAAGCAGATCGAGAACAACCTGCAGAACCAGCAGCGCGATCTGGAGAACAAACTCCGCGAAAACGACCGGCTGAAGGAGCAGATGCAGAACCAGCTGCAGATCCTCGAACACAAGAAAGAGGAGGTCGATCAGATGATGCGCGAGCAGAACGTCCGTCTGGAGCAGATTTCGGGCCTGAGCTCGGAGGAGGCCAAGAACATCCTGATCGAAAACATGAAGGCCGAGGCCAAGACCGAAGCCGCCGGCTACATAAACGAAACCATCGAAGAGGCGAAGATGACCGCCACCAAAGAGGCCAAGCGCATCATCGTAGCGTCGATCCAGCGCGTGGCGACCGAGACGGCGATCGAAAACGCCGTGACGGTATTCAACATCGAAAGCGACGAGGTCAAGGGCCGCATCATCGGCCGCGAAGGGCGCAACATCCGTGCGCTGGAAGCCGCAACCGGCATCGAAATCATCGTGGACGACACGCCCGAAGCCATTATCCTGAGCGGTTTCGACCCCGTGCGCCGCGAAATCGCACGTCTGGCGCTCCATCAGCTGGTGACCGACGGTCGCATCCACCCTGCCCGTATCGAAGAGGTGGTGGCCAAAGTCCAGAAACAGATCGAGGAGGAGATCGTCGAAGTCGGCAAACGCACCACGATCGACTTGGGCATCCACGGCCTGCATCCCGAACTGATCCGCATGATCGGCAAAATGAAATACCGCTCGTCCTACGGCCAGAACCTGCTGCAGCACGCCCGCGAAACGGCGAACCTCGCAGGCATCATGGCCGCCGAGCTGGGTCTGAATCCCAAGACGGCGCGCCGCGCAGGTCTGCTGCACGACATCGGCAAGGTGCCCGACGACGAACCGGAACTGCCGCACGCAATCATCGGCATGAAACTCGCCGAGAAATACAAGGAGAAACCCGAAGTCTGCAACGCCATCGGCGCCCACCACGACGAGGTGGAGATGACCTCGCTGATCGCACCGATCATTCAGGTCTGCGACGCCATTTCGGGCGCACGCCCCGGCGCACGCCGCGAGGTAGTCGAGAGCTACATCAAGCGTCTGAAAGAGATGGAGGACATCGCCCTGTCGTACCCCGGCGTCGTCAAGACCTATGCCATTCAGGCCGGCCGCGAACTGCGCGTGATCGTCGGCGCCGACAAGCTTTCGGATCAGGAATCGGAAGGGCTCTCGCACGATATCGCCAAGAAGATTCAGGACGAAATGACCTATCCCGGTCAGGTGAAGATCACCGTCATCCGCGAAACCCGCGCCGTCTCGTACGCGAAATAACCGGATGTCGGCGGGACAGCTCCTACCGGCCATTTCGACACTCCACCCCAAATCCCTCCTTACCAAAGGAGGGATTTTTTTATCCCCGGTCCGGTGAAGACGTTCGGGCGGCCGGCATTATCCGGCCATTCCGACGAGCTGCTGCCAGATGGTCGCGGCGAAAAAGACGCCGAGTCCCGAACACATCGCCAGAAGCAGCATATTCATCACCCGCAGATCGGGTTTGGTGTTGCGGCGGAAATTGACGTCGATATACTCCTTGAAAAAGAGATAAAGCGCCGGCACCAGCGCGCTCGCCAAAAGCAGGTCTTCGGGAATGCCGAAAAAGTAAACCTTCGAAAAGCCGATCAGCGACCAATGACACAGAAACAGCACGACGAACAGATTGATCCGCTTCGAGAACGAGAGCATCAGTCCGATGGTAAAGATCGCCACCGTGCAGGGCATGACGGGCGAGGTGGTCATCGGGAAATCCAGTCCCCGCAGATGGGATATCAGCGGATAGAGGAACGGCATCAGGTAGAGCGCAAAAGCGAATTTGTCGTGTTTGTACGTCCGTTCGAACGTCGTGTAACCGACGACCGCATCATAAATCCACACGGCGGCCATGACGCCCCAGAAAAACGCCATGACTCCGCTGTAAGCCCGCGCATCGCACGACACGAGGTAATAGGCGACGGCGATCCACGCATTGAGAAACGCCAGAAAACATTTCATTGCGGTTTTCATCCGGTGCGTCGGGCGCAGATAGAGACGCGCCGTCAGGACGACGGCCGCCAGCACGATGAGCGCCTGCACGGGCCAAGTCATCGTATTGTAGTCTGCGATAGTTTGCCAAAAGAGTTCCATAATCAGCTGCGAATCTGTTTTTTATTGCGTGTCAGCGAATGTGCGCGTTTGTTGAAGAGGAAAATCGGCGCGGCGGCTCCCGCAGCCAGCATGAAAATCACGCTGAAGGTAACGAATCCGTTGCGGACGATGGCCGCCAGATACCCCGCGGCGGAGGGATCGTCGAGATTCTGCATGAACATAATCATCGAAAAGACCGTCTTGTAGGCATACATGCCGGGGATCATCGGCAGCAGCGCGGGGATGAACAGCACCGTCATCGGGCAGTGGATGCGGCCTCCCAGCAGCAGGCTTCCGATACCGATCGCCACCGAAGCGCACAGCGACGCCGAAGCGATATCCACGCCTGTGTCCATCAGGCAGAAACGCAAGGCGTGCCCCATGGCGGCCAGCAGGGCGATCGCCGGAAAGGCCCGCATCGGAGGATCGGACACGGCTCCGAATCCGACAGCCGCCACCGCGGCGAAAAATCCGTCCGAAAGAATGGCGAGCAGCGTCATAGCAATCCGTTTTTAACGATCATCAGGGTACATGACAATCCGACGGCGATGCATACGATCAGCATCAGCGCCGACGTCAGGCGGGCGATACCGTTCAGCACATGCCCCTCGACGATGTCGATCACGCCGTTGATAAGCGGCACCCCCGGAATCAGGTAAAGCACGCTCGTGGCGATGGCGACCTCCGAAGTCGTATCGAAAATCATCGCCACCGAAGCGTACATCGAAGCCGCGAAGGCCGACGCGATAAAGATGACATAGTGATTGAATCCCTTGGCCTGCATCCGCTGCTTGAGGTAGAATCCGAGCAGCGTGGCGGTAAAGACGATGCCTACCGCACACCACTCCCCGCCGAAAAGCCGGCAGAAGGATGCGTTGGCCAGTCCGACGAGAATCAGTGTGAAAATCGGGTCCAGACGAGGCCGGGCGACGATCTCGTCATAGCGGCGCCGAATCTCGGCAAGGGGCAGGCTGAGGTCGCAGGCGTCCCAGCTCAGGGCGCTTAGCTCCGAGTTCAGCTCGAAGCTGATCGGCAGCGGCGGAATGTCCGCCACCTCGCTGTAAACCCGTCCGCTCTCGTCGTCATAAACCGAGAAAGTAACCACTTTCTGAAAGGCCGACACCATGACGCGCACGCCGAGCGCCTCGCCCAGACGCTTCGTATTGCGCACCACGCGCGAGGTATGCACTCCGGACCCCATCAGCCGGGTGGCATACTCCGCAACGAACTGCGTGACAGCCTTCAATTCCGCTTCCGACTTCATTTTCCCTAACTTTACCGCTGCAAAGATAATGAAAAGCCCGAACAAAACTAAAAATTTTTAATATCTTTCCAATGCCCCACTTCCCGCCAAATGCTTATTTTTGCACCATGCAACCATCCGAAGAGCTGAAAAACCATATCGAAACGGAGATCATCCCCCGTTACGAATCCTTCGACGCGGCGCACGGCACGGACCACGTCCGCACGGTCATCGCCCAGAGTCTCGATCTGGCGCGGCATTACGACGTCGATGCGGACATGATCTACGCCGTCGCCGCCTATCACGACACGGGGCTGGCCCGCGGTCGGGAGCTGCACCACATCCATTCGGGCGAAATCCTGCTCGCCGACACGGAGCTGCGGCGCTGGTTCACCGCAGAGCAGCTGGCCGTCATGCGCGACGCCGTCGAGGACCACCGGGCCTCGTCCGACCATGCTCCCCGCACGATCTACGGACGCATCGTCGCCGAGGCCGACCGCTGCATCGACCCCGCGACAGTGCTCCGCCGTACGGTGCAGTACGGTCTGTCCCACTGCCCCGCACTCGACCGCGAGGGACACTTCGAACGCTGTCTTGCACACCTGCGGAAAAAGTACGCCGAAAGCGGTTACCTCCGGCTCTGGATTCCCGAATCGGACAACGCCCGCAAACAGGAGGAGCTGCGGGCGCTGATCCGCGACGAAGCCCGCCTGCGCGCAGCCTTCGATGCGGTCTTCGACCAAGAGACCGCCCGATAAACCGCCCCGCACTGCGCGCTCCCGCGGCCCTTTTATATATAAAAATAGGTATCTTCGGGGAATTGTTGCAGCGCCGTTAAAATTCGGCGACCGGGGTGTTAATTCCCCGGATTGCCGCTTGTTTTTCGAAAGATTATGCTTATCTTCGTCATAGCATCTTCCGCACCCACCCTCTTTCTTCAGAGCAGATCCGAGTGTTGCAGGAAAAGACATGCTGTTTCCGGAACGTAGTCCCGACAATGAAAGAATCCGTCTATAAATCCTTCGTCAGTGGTGATCCGCATGAAGAGGAGCTGCTCAGGCAGCTCATCCGCGGCGACATCGCGGGTTACGAGGTGCTGTTCCACAAATACTACCCGACGTTCTTCGCCTTCATCAAGGGCATGACCAAAGAGACCGCCGTTGCGGAGGACATCGCGCAGAATATCTTCATGAAAGTTTGGCTGAACCGCGAAAAGCTGGATGCGGCCAAATCCATCCGCAACTACCTTTTCGTGCTGGCCAAACACGAGATATACAACTACTTCCGCACCAAGAGCCGCACGTTCACGACCCTAAAGGAGGCTATCGCGCAGACCGAAAGCAAGGGGGGGGGAAACCTGCCTTCGCGGAACGAGATCGAGGAGAAGCTCGATCTGGCGGAGACTGCCGAGCAGGTCGAGACCATCGTCGGAAAGATGCCCCCGCAGCGGCAGCAGATTTTCCGCATGTCGCGTTTCGAGCACATGCCGAGCAGGGAGATCGCCGAACAACTGAACCTGTCGGTACGCACCGTGGACAAGCATCTTGAGCTGGCGCTGAAGGAGCTGCGCAAATACCTCAACATCATTCCGGCCATCATCGTCTTTCTGGACATCCTGCCCTGAAATTTCCCCGATAAATCTTCCGGCCCCGTTACGTAGTGCGGGGCTTTCGTTTGTTCTTTATGTAGTAACCGGCAGCATCGGGCTGCCGATAAAACGCATGAAGAGATGAACAAACCGACATTAGATAAAGTCCGGGACTACTTCTACGGCCGCTGCAACGACGGCGAGGAGGTCCGTCTCCAGCAATGGTTCGCCGACAACGGCAATTCGTCCGAAGCCGACCGGCTGCTCGGCACCCTGCTCGACGAGGTGCGGAGCGAAAACCCCGCACTGGCGCAGGCGGCGTTCGAAGAGTTCTGCCGCCGCATCGGCCATTCCGTTCCGGCGCGCACCGCGCCGCGCCGTCTGACGACCGTCGTCCGGTGGACGCAGCGGATCGCCGCCGTGCTGATCGTCCCGCTGCTGATCGCCGTCTCGCTCCTCTACACCAAGACCGCGCACACTCCCGAATGGGAGGAGGTGCTCGTGCCGGCGGGCCAGCGCAGCGAACTGCGCCTTGCCGACGGAACGCTCCTGTGGCTCAACTCCGGCACCCGCGTAACCTATCCGACCCACTTCAACGGCCGCCAGCGCAAAATCTTCGTGGACGGCGAGGTCTACGCCGAAGTCATGCACGACAAGCGGCATCCCTTCGTCATTTCGGCCGGCGACGTCGAGGTCGAAGTCCTCGGCACCAAATTCAACATGCGGGCCTACAACAGCGACCAGCTGGTCGAAGTGGCGCTGGTCGAGGGCAGCGTGCGTTTCGACGTGAACAGCGACAAATGCAACGACGAGGTCGTCATGGTCCGCAACGACGTCGCGCAGTACGACCGCCTGACGGGAGCGCTGGAAATGACCTCTTTCCAGAGCGAAAACTATAAATCGCGCGCCACGGGCGGCGGCTTCTACTTCTTCAACGAGTCGCTCGACGGCATCACCGCACAGCTGGCCCGCTGCTTCGACCAGAAAATCATCATCACCGATCCCGAACTGGCCGGCGTGCGCTTCTACGCCTTCTTCACCAACAACGAGTCGCTGCTCAAGATCCTCGGCACGCTCAACACCGACAAATCGATGTCCATCCGCGAACGCAACGACGTGATCTACATATCCCGAAAGAAATAACCGCGAAACAGCAACAAAAAACTACAACATTAAAACTTCAACCTATGAAAAAACTTTACAATCGAACCGCACTTTTCCATGCGCGTGCGATCGTGGGTTTGTTCGCACTCTGCCTGCTGGCGCTTCCCAGCCCGGCTCTGGCGCAGGCGATCGACCTCAAACTCACGAATGTAACGGTCAAGGAGGCCATCGAAGCCCTCAATCAGCGGGAGAACTACTCCGTGGCCATCAAATCGGCCGGCGTCGACATGCAGCGCCGCGTCAGCATCTCGGCGCAGAACGCGTCGATCGACGAGGTTCTGGCCCAGATCTTCGCCGATCAGGACATCACCTACACGATTACGGGCAAAAGCATCTCCGTAACCAAGGCAGCTCCGAAGAGCCTCGCCGCGGATAAGAACCAGCTCAAAGGCGTGGTGAAAGACAATCTGGGGCTGCCCGTTCCGGGTGCCACGATCATCGTGGACGGCACCAACAACGGCACCACCACGATGAGCAACGGCGACTTCTCGCTGGAGAACGTCAAGCTTCCGGCGAAGCTCGTCATCTCGTTCATCGGCTACCAGCCCCGGACGGTCGAAGTCAACTCCTACGCCGCCATCGACATTACCCTCGTGGAAAGCTCGGCGGCCATCGACGAGGTGGTCGTGGTCGGCTACGGCCAGCAGAAGCGCGTGAACGTCACGGGCGCCGTGGGCACCATCAGCGGCAAGGACCTCAACAACCGTCCCGTGACCAATACGGCCGCAGCCCTGCAGGGCGCCGATCCGTCGCTGCTGCTGACGCTCGGCAGCGGCTCGATCGAAGGCAAGAACTACGACGTCAAGATCCGCGGCGCAGTATCGCTCAACAGTGGCAGCCCGCTGGTGCTCGTCGACGGCATCGAAGCGTCGCTGGCGCAGGTCAACCCCAACGACATCGAATCGGTATCGGTGCTCAAGGACGCTTCGGCCTGCTCGATCTACGGCGCCAAGGCTTCGGCCGGCGTGGTGCTCATCACCACCAAGAGCGGTAAGGCCGGCACGCTGAAAGTCAACTACAACGGCCGCTACGGCGTGTCGTGGAACACCACCTCGACCGACTTCATCACGTCGGGATACGACTACGTGAAACTCACCAACGAATTCTGCTACCCATCGAAAGGCTATGTGGGCTGGAACTACACGGACGAGGAGATGCAGATGCTCTACGACCGCCGCAACGACAAGACCGAGCATCCCGACCGCCCGTGGGTCATCACCGACAGCAACGGCAAATACCGCTATCTGGGCAACTTCGACTGGTACGACTACATGTTCAAGCGCAGCCGTCCCGAAACCGAGCACAACATTTCGCTCACGGGCGGCAACGACAAGATCAACTACTACGTCAGCGGCCGCTACCTCTACCGTGAAGGCCTGTTCAACCATGGCGCCGAGGATATCTACAACGGCTACTCGTTCCGCACGAAGATCGCCGCCGAAGTAACGCCGTGGATGCACTACTCGAACAACATCAGCATGGAGGTGACCGACTACAAATACGGCGGTTACTGGGAGCAGGACGGTTCCGAAGAGCTCAACTCCAACGGCATCCTCTTCAACGTGGCCAACAACATCAGCCCGACGTTCGTTCCGGTCAACCCCGACGGCACCACGTTCGTTTATTCCAACGGCATCCAGTTCGCCAACTCGCCGATCGCCAGCGGACGCGGCGGCGTATTCGCCGACGGACGCAACAAGAACTCGCGCAAGAACAACTACTACATCATCACCAACCGGGTGACGTTCGACCTCACGCGCAACAAGGATCTGAAACTCAACGCCGACTACACCTACCGCCGCCGCGACAACCTCGGAGCCTACCGCTCCTATCCGACGGCCAACACATGGAACGCGACGCAGACCGCCGTGGTCGATTTCACCAACGGTTCGATCTACGACTTCTATCAGGAGGACCGCTACTACTATAACGGCCATGTGGTCAACGCCTACCTCGATTACGGCCACTCGTGGGGCAAACACAACTTCTCGGCCGTAGCCGGCGGCAACTTCGAGGACTTCCGCTCGTCGAAACTGAGCGTCCGCCAGAAAGGGTCGCTGAGCGAGAAGCTGAGCTTCATCAACATGGCGCAGGGCGAGATCGAACGCTGCGTCGAGTCGAATACGGCCTACCGGACGCTGGGTTATTTCGCCCGTGCGAACTACGACTACGCCGGCAAGTACCTTTTCGAAGTGTCGGCACGCTACGACGGTTCGTCGCGCTTCGCCGCCAACGACCGCTGGGGCTTCTTCCCCTCGGCATCGGCCGGATGGCGCATCTCGGAGGAGAAATTCTGGGAGCCGATGCGCAACTGGTGGGACAACGCCAAGGTGCGCTTCTCGTACGGCTCGCTCGGCAACCAGCAGGTGTCGAACTACTACTACATCGAAACGATCTCGACCGGCCAGCTGGGCTACACCTTCAACGGCACGGAAAAGGCCAATTACGCCTCGGCGTCGAACCCCATCAGCGACGGACTTACGTGGGAGACGGTCGTAACCTACAACCTCGGTTTCGATCTGGGCTTCCTCAAAAACCGCCTCAACGTCACGGCCGACCTCTACATCCGCGACACGAAGGACATGCTCACCACGTCGCTCACGCTGCCCGACGTCTTCGGAGCGCCCTCGCCCAAGGAGAACTGCGCCGACCTGCGCACCAAGGGCTACGAAATCACCGTCAGCTGGCGCGACCGCCACATGGTGGCCGGCAAACCCTTCTCCTACGGCATTTCGGCATCGCTGGGCGACTACAAGTCCAAGATCACCAAGTATAAGAACGACGACATGCTGCTCACCGACCATTACGTGGGCGAGACGCTCGGCGAACTCTGGGGCTACCGCACCGACGGACTGTTCAAGACCGACGAGGAGGCGGCACGCTATCAGGCGCAGATCAACGACAAGGCGGTCAACAACCGCGTCTACACCAGCTCCGACGCTTCGGCGGCGCACCTCATGGCGGGCGACGTCCGTTTCCGCGACCTCGACGGCAACAACATCATCAACAACGGCGACGGTACGGTCAAGAATCCGGGCGACATGCGCGTCATCGGCAACAGCCTGCCGCGTTACACCTACTCGATCCGCGGCGACTTGAACTGGAACGGCTTCGACTTCGCGGTCTTCTTCCAAGGCGTCGGCAAGATCGACTGGATGCCCAGCGCCAACTGCTACTACTTCTGGGGACCCTACAGCTTCCCGACCACCACGTTCATCGCCAAGGACTTCGAGCGGCTGGCGTGGAGCGAGGACAACCGCAACACCTACTTCCCCCGCCGGCGCAGCTACCAGACTTCGAGCGCAGGTTCGATGAACGTCAAAACCGACCGCTACCTGCAGGACGCCTCGTACATCCGCCTGAAGAACATCACGCTGGGTTACACCATCCCGATCAACAAGCGCATCCTCGAAAAGGTCCGCGTATACGTATCGGGCGAGAACCTCGCCTACTGGTCGCCCCTGAAGCGCTACAGCAAGACGGTCGATCCCGAAGTAGCCACGACCAGCGCCACCAACGACTGTCTGTATCCCTATTCGCGGACCTTCTCCGTAGGCGTGGACATCACCTTCTAAACTAACCGGAAAGCATTATTTCGATCAACCATGAAAACTATCAGCAAAATATTGATATTCGTTTCGATGAGTCTGGCGCTGTCGGGCTGCGACGACTTCCTGACCAAGGAGCCGGAAACGAACCTTTCGCCCAATACGTTCTTTTCGAGCGAAGCGGAGCTGGAGCTTTGGACCAACCGCTTCTACAGTCTCTTCGCAGGTCCCGACACCGATGCCATTCAGGTCTCCGACATCCAGATCGCCAAGAACCTCAGCTCCGTACAGCAGGGCACGCGCTCCCCGGCCACCGAAAACTGGGGCACAAGCGCATGGGCCTACCTGCGTTACATCAACTACTACCTCGAACGTTCGGGCAACTGCCCCGACGAGACGATCCGCCAGCGCTACGACGGCGTGGCCTATTTCTTCCGCGCGCTGTTCTACTTCGAAAAGGTGCGCAAATACGGCGACATCCCCTATTACGACTTCGTGATTCCGTCGAACGACTGGGCTTCGCTCAAACGGCCGCGCGACAGCCGCGGATTCGTGATGAAGAAGGTCATGGAGGACCTCGACCGCGCCATCACGGACCTGCCCGACAACTGGCCGAGCGACGCGCTCTACCGCCTGAGCAAAAACGCCGCCCGCGCCATGAAGGCCCGCGCCGCGCTCTACGAAGGCACCTTCCGCAAATACCACGGCATCGCCGACGAGACGATCGACGGGGTGACCATCTCGGCCGACTATTTCCTCCAACTGGCCGCCGACGCCGCATGGGCCGTCATGGAGCAGAACAAATATTCGCTCTACAAAGGCAATACGCTCAAACTCGACGCCCCCTACCGCGAATATTTCATCCTCGAAGACGGCGACGCCAAGGAGACGATCCTCTCGATGCGCTTCAACGCCGACATCCTCGTACGCCACGGCATCCAATTCACGTTCCGCAACATGCGCCACAGCGCCACGCAGCGGCTGGTGAACCACTACCTGATGGCCGACGGCTCGAAGATTCAGGACCAGCCCGGATACGAGACCATGACCTACAACCAGCAGTTCCAGAACCGCGACCCGCGCATGGCGCAGACGCTCATGGCTCCGGGATATGTCGATCTGAACGGCATCGACGAGGTGATCGAGGACTGCAAGAGCTACGACATGACGGGTTACCGCTTCATCAAGTTCGTGAGCGACGACACGCATAACGGCGCCACCACCTCGACTACCGACTGGCCGGTATTCCGTTATCCGGAAATCCTGCTCACCTACGCCGAGGCCAAGGCCGAGCTGGGTACGCTGACCCCGGAAGACATCGCCCTGACCGTGGACGTCGTCCGCGACCGCGTGGGCATGCCGGCCCTCGACATGACGGCCGCCAACAACAATCCCGATCCGCTGATGGCCAGCTACTACCCCAACGTCAATTCCGGAGCGAACAAAGGCGTGATCCTCGAAATCCGCCGCGAACGCACCGTCGAACTTCCCTGCGAAGGCCTGCGCCAGTGGGATATGCTCCGCTGGAAGGAGGGCGCCCAGCTGGTTCCCTCGTCGAACGGACTCGACGGCTTCCTCGGCTGCTACTTCCCCTCGCTGGGCGAATACGACATGAACGGCGACGGCAAGATGGACCTCTGCCTCTGGAGCGGCACCAAGCCCGCCACGACCTGCGACGCGATGCTCGAAATCGGCGAAGGCAAGGACGCCCAGCTGACCGAAGGCACGAGCGGCTATATCGTCTGCTTCCGGGGCCGCACCTACAAATGGGAGGAGGGCCGCGACTATCTGTGGCCGATCCCGACCGACCAGCGCGTGGCCACGGGCGGCGCACTGAGCCAGAATCCGGGTTACGAAGACGGACTGAGCTTCTGACGCCCCTTTGCTCCGCGACACAAAGAAGAGGTATTCCGGTGACCGGGATACCTCTTCTTCGAAAAAACAGACTCACCAAAACCATCGAGACCATGAAAAAACTGCTTTTGCTGCTCTTTGCGGCAGCTCTCTCCCTCTCCGCTTCCGAACCTGCGCGGGCGTGGGGCCGCGAAGGCCACGAAACGATCGCCAAGATCGCCGAACGCAACCTCACCAAACGGGCCAAGAAACGGATCGAGAAGTATCTCGGCGGGCACTCCGTCGTCTACTACGCCAAATGGATGGACGAATACCGCCAGACGCCCGAATACGCCTTCACCAACGACTGGCACACGGCGCCCGTGGGTGCGGACCTGCGCTACGGCGACGAACTGCTCAAGCCGGGAAAGGGCAACGCCGTTTACGGGCTTGAGCTGGCGATCCGCAACCTCAGGGATTACCGCAGCCTGACCGACTCGGCCGTAGCGGTCAATCTGAAATACGTCATCCATCTGGTCGGCGACATGCACTGCCCGGCGCATATCAAATACACGACCCACAACACGAAATACGACGTGCTGTTCGAAGACAAGTACCACAAGCCCCACAAGTATTACGTCCACCACGTCTGGGACAACGAGATCATCACCACGACCCGTATCTGGTCCGTCACCGAGTGGGCCGACGAGCTGGACCGCGCATCGAAACGGGAGAAGGCCGCCGTGCAGGCCGGCACGCCGCGCGACTGGCTGCACGACAGCGCCGTGACCTGCGAAGTGCAGTTCGAGTGGGCCAAGCCCGACGAGCGGCTGGGACAGGACTTCCTGAACAAGGCCCTGCCGCTGGTCGAGCACCAGATCCGCAATGCCGGTTACCGGCTGGCGGCCGTCCTGAACGAGCTTTTCGACTGACGCGGCCGGAGCAGCGAATAAAAGAGCCGTCACTCGCAGCGAGTGACGGCTCTTTTCATAACGGGACGATCCCTCTTCCGAGACCCCTCCGCCGATGCGGCGGTCAGTCGTGCCGCCCCTGCGAACGCAGGTAGGAGATCAACAGTTCCGGACGGTCGGTCTGAATCATCGTCGCACCCATGTCGAGCAGCTTGCCGTAAACCGAGCCGGGATCGCCGCTCTCCCACGCCACATCGTCGCACAGGCCGCCGCAGAGCGACTCCCACAACGAATTGACCCAAAGTTTCGATCCGCTCTCCACCACCTTTTCCATGCAATCCTTCACTTCGGGCGTGTACTCGTTCCAGCAAACCTCGTAAGCCAGCGGCACGATACCCTTCGACATGTATTCGCCGAAAAGCTCCTGTCCCTGCGGTTTGAGAATGTCGATGATCGGCATATACATCATGTTGTGCTCGTATTCGCCGAATTTGGCGGCGACAGCCTCCGCCGGACGCTTGCCCTTGATGAGCATCTGCTCCGTCACGCCGAGCTCCTCGCTGATCTTCAGCGCCATGTCGTAAAACTCATATCCTTGGTCGATATTCACCACGATACGGTCCTTGCAGACCTCCAGCGCTTCGCGCAGGGTCGGCATCTTCTGGGGCGTACGCACGCCGTGCGCCGTACGCAGGAAGCAGCGCTGAATCGAATCATAGGTGATGTCGCACACACGTCCCCGCCCGGTAGTGGTCCGGTCGATGGTATGGTCGTGGCAGAGCACCAACACGCTGTCCTTCGTCAGTTTGAGGTCCAGCTCCATGATATCGACGCCCATGCGGATCACCGACTCGATGGCGGGAATCGAATTCTCCGGATAGTTGCGCCAGTCTCCGCGGTGCGAAGCCACCACGACGTATTTCGACGCGGGATCGTGAATCTCGGCCACGATTTTCGCCGCATGCGTCGGGTATTCCGGAGCGGCGGTTTTAGGTCCGGCGCATCCCCACAACAATGCGGGGATGGCCAGAATACAGCTGACAAGTCTCTTCATAAAAGTTTATGCAATTTGGTTTATCGTTCGATAAAATAGTCGCCCTCGTTACCCAGCACGATCTGCTCGGCCACCGAACGCAGGTAGGCCGCCTTGTCGGGATTCAATCCGCAGTCGGCCGGATCTGCGCCGAACCGCTCGCCGAAAAGCACCAGATAATTGACGCAGGCCTTCAGGTATGCGCCGTACTCCGACTGATGCTTGCTGTCCGAGTAGTAGAGGTTGATGCCCGAACCGCCCTCGCGCACCTGCCTGAAGGCGGGGCCGATCGGCGACACCCAAGTCCCGGCGGCCTTTGCCATGGCTTTGGCTCCGGCGTCGTTATAGGTCTCGAAGGTCGGGAAATCGGTAAAGCCGCCGTAGGACGCCGACGAGAAGGTCCACGTCTCCTCCAGAATCACCTTGCACGAAGGCGACGCGGCGCGCACCTTGTCGGCCAAGGTCGTAAGGCCCGTGAGGATCGACGCCGTGGCGTCGCGGCCATAGTTGGCGGGATTCTGGCTCTGGTCCTGCAGGAAAGCGAAATCGTAACCGCCCTGTTCGATGACGTCGGTCGAGAACCCCAGCGACAGATGCTGGGTCAGCGTCTGCGACCCTTTGAAGTGAGCCTTGATGTTGAGAGCATGCCCTTCGCGCCATGCGATCTCCTTGAGCATCCACGCAGGGTTGCTGTAGTAGGAGAACGAGTTGCCCAGACACAGCACCTTCTTGGTGTCGCGGGGCGTCGCCGTGCCGAAGTTCTGCACGTAGCTGCCCGTAAATCCGTAGGGAGGAATGGAGCTGGCGGCGTTGGTCGCCGTGATGTTCTGCGTACCGCCCGCGCAGGTATAGGGTCCCACGGCGCGGCAGCGGATTTTCACTTCGCCGTCGGTCACGGCGTTTTCGAAGCGCATCGTCTGCATGACGGTCGCGTGCTGATACGAGGACCCGGTGGCAGTGCCCGAACACTTGTAGGTATAGCGGACCGCCGGGTTTTCCGGAGCCGTGAGCAGATCGGCCTCGACGCTCTTCCAGACTCCGCCGTCGAGGTATTCGACGATGAAGTATTTGGGCGAATTGGCCTCACCCGCCATCGTGGCGTTGAAATCGACGACCGATCTGGCGGCGAGATTCTCCACCGGGAAGGTATAGAGCCGGTAGTCGCCCTCGACCATCGTCGAAACCGCAGGACGGTTCGTAACGACGCTCCGCTTGAAAGCGGCCGAAGCATTCGCATCGCCGCGCACGACCGAAATGAAGCCCGCCGCGCCCGATGTCGCAGGAATGACGTTGTCGTCGGTCCACGACGAGCCGTAAAGCGGCAGCGTCGAAGCTTGGAACACCCACTTGCTGGGGAACGCTTCGCCCCGCGCCTGCTGATCGACCCTCACCGTCGCGCTTTTCGAGCCGTCGGTCGAAGCGAACGTGACGACCGCCGACCGCGGCGCGGTCTTCGTATTGGCATCGGCCCCGATCTTGATATACTGCACGCCGGAGTCCCTGACACCCGAAACGACGGGTGCGTCCGAAAGGTCCGTAACATGCACCCAATCCCCGTCGGCGCTCACCGTCCAGTCGTAATCGACCGACGAAAGCTGTACGACGGCGGCATTGCTGCCCTGCGCATTCAGCTCGACCGACGAAAGGTTCACGCCGAATTCCGGCTCGGCGGGCACCTGCGAACCGTTGGGATAATAGAGGATGTTCTGGCTGTTCACATGCACGGCCGTCGCATTGTGGTCGCCGATGTAGGACATGTAATTCGTGTAGTTCACGCCGACCAGCGCATAGGAGCCGTCCTCGTAAGCGCCCAGATCGCCCTGCGCGATGCAATCGCTGAATCTGGCCGCCTTGTTGCACTGCCCGAAGAGCGTGCCCTTGTAACTGGCGCGGTCGGTAATCACCAGCCCGTAATTTTCGCAGCCGACGAATGCGTTGCCGTCGTCATTGACCAGACAGATGATGCCGCCCGCCGCGCCGCTCGTCTTGCAGATCACATTGCCGCGATTGACGGTATTGGTGATCTTGCTCCCGACTGCCGTAATGCAGGTAATGTTGCCGATGCGGGCGCTATTTACCGTGGCAAAGGCATTGACGTTGTCGCCTTCGTTCACGCAGTTCTCGATCTCGGTGTAGCGGTTCGCAGCGGCCACGATACCCGAAGCGCGGGCTACCTGCGTGTCGAGGTCTCCGTAATTGGCGCACTCGGCGATCGTCACCACGGCCGTCGTGTTGCTCTTGTTCGAGCTGAAGCCGACGATACCGCCCACGTGAATGCCCGTCGCGCCGTTCTTGGTGTTGCCGCCCGACGTGGCCGTCAGAGCGCCGTGGTTGACCAGTTTTTCGAGCCGCGCCCCGTTTTTGTCGGCAAAGGCGAGTCCCACCATGCCGATGGTCATGCGAGTTTCGTCGGGAGCCGCCCCATCGAAGGCAATCGAAGCCTTATTGACTACGTTGCGCACGGTTGCTTCGTAAACCAGACCGGCCACCACACCGCAGTCGGTGCCCGCCGTCGCCTTGTCTTCGAGCGAGCAGCTCGCGTCGAAAATCAGGTTCTCCACCACGGCCCCGTTGGCCACGGCCCCGAAGAATCCCCATGCCGAGGTCGCCTGCGCGGCCTTGCAGACCATCTTCAGGTTGCGGATCGTATGGCCCTGTCCGTCGAAATAACCCGTAAAAGGTCTTCCCGAAGTGATCGAAAGCGCATTGCTCGCCAGCTTGGACGTAGCCGCGCCGATCGGCGTCCACTCCGTCACCTCGGCCAGATCGATGTCGTCCAGCAGCACCACGACGCCCTTGTCGTCCTGCCACGGAGCGAGCGTCTCGCCCGCATTCACGGCCGCCGCGAACTCGATCAGGTCGTCGGCCGTGCTGATGCCGCCCTGCGGCGCGAAGGCGTAAAGCGCCTTGGCCATATGCTTGGCGCGGAATACGCCGCCCTGCTCGGCATAGGAGGTGATGCCGGTCTTGTAGATATTCTTCGAATAGCTCTTGCCGTCGGCCGTGCCGAGCGTAAGCCGCAGCCCCGCTTCGGATCTGAAACGCCCGACGGGGAATTTGATCGTCTGGGGCTTGGTCAGATCCACGCCCTCGGCGAAGTTGAAAACCAAGCTGTTGCCCGTACCGTTCTCGGCGGGCGTCAGCGCCAGCGTTTCGGGGTCTACCGTCCCTTCGAACGACAGAAACCCTTCGAAAGCCGCTTCGTCGGCCGGCTCGACGGTCAGCGACTGCGCCGCACTCGCCAACTCCCCTGCGTCGATACGCAGTTCGATGACCGAGAAGATATTGCGGAAGGTCACCTCCAGTGCACCTTCGGCAAGATTCCCCGAAGTGGGCAGTCCCACGAGCGGCGCCCGCGCCGGATTGCTCTGCGACTCCGCGTCGAGCGCAATCGTCCGCTCGGCCTCCACGGCGACCACCCCTTCGGCAGTCGTTGCGGGATAGTAGGCCGTCAAAGGCTTCGAAGCGTCGTAGTCGGCGATGCCGGCTTCGCTCGTGAAAGCGGTCGTCGGTCCCGCTTCCGCGGCCGTGTATTCATAGGCCGCGCCGTCGTAAACGACCGTGATGCGGTCGCCCGCCTCCCAAGTCGATTTACCCTCTTCGATGTCCGTGCGGGTCGCGGGCGGGCAGGCGGCCACGATCACCAGCCCGTCGGCATTCTCATATCCGCCTCCCCGCACCGGCTCCGCCAGATCGGGAGACTGCGCGCACCCTGCCGCGAAGAAAATCGCGGCGAATAACCATGCAAATATCTGTTTCATAGGATTTCTGCTTTACTCTTTGTTCGAATCGTTTTCAAAATCGGTGTCCTCGATCCCGTTGCCGGGCGTCTGGGTGCCGGGCGACATGTCGGTCACGGCAAAGGGCGTGGCAAGGGCGTAGCGCGCCGCCTGCAGCGCAACCGGCTGATTGTCGTCGGTCACGGGCGTCGTATAAGTGCCGTCCGCCGTACTCGACACGTTGTAGCGGAAGCTGTTGCCGTCGAGTTTCTTGCCGTCGAACGAAGGCGAGATGATCGACTCGAAGACGGCGCAGGCCGCGGCATAGCGGCTCAGGCCGTAATCCATGTGATAGCCGTCGCGCGTGAGGTCCATGTCGTTGTTGAGCGGCGAGGTGCGCAGGTTCTGCAGCACCGTCCCGGTGGGAATGATCTGCTCCACGTCGGTCTGGTCGAGCACCTTGCGGGCCTGCGCCACGATCACGTCGAACATCTCGTCCTGCGTCGTGAAATTCTTGTAGGGACGCTGCGCCGTACCGATCTTGTCCATATTGAAATAGGCCTGCGACATGATATAGACGAACTTGGGCGTATGTCCGTTCTGGTCGGCCCTGATGTCGGCGATCAACCCCTGAATGGCGTTTTTCTCGGTGTCGTTCCATATCCAGCCGCAGCTGTTGCCCGTATGTTCCTGCAGGCAGACGATGTCCCACGTATCCGACTTGACGATCTGCTGAATGTTGTATCCGGTGTAGGAGAGCCAGAGCGAAGTGCCGGGGTTGTACTTGTAGCAGGTATAGTCGGACTTGGTCGCATAGCCGTCGGCATATTCGGGAATCGTACGACCGCCGTAATAGAGATGCACCATCTTCAGCGTCGGAATGTCGGCGGCCGAGACCATTTTCGGCAGGTGCTCGACGGCGTCCTTGGTAAAGCTGTTGCCGATGAAGAGAATGCGCAGCGTCGGCTCCACATCGTCGTCGCCGCCCGAACCGCCCGAACTCGAACCGATCAGGTAGGTAATGTTGTCCGCGTTGATCGGATCGGTGGCCTTCTGCACGCCCAGATAACGCACCTGCTCGTTCTCGCCGTACGAATCGTAAACCGTGGTTCCGCCGTTGTAAACCCCGACCTTGCCGCCCGCGATGCAGTTGATCCAGTTGGTCGCATAGGCGCTGTAGCCGAAGAACACGCCGCGGTTGGCGTCGTCGGTGACGATCTCGCCGTAATTGGCGCAGCCGCTGAACGAGTTGGTCGCATGGTTGGCCAGACTGAGCAGACCGCCGCAGCGGGCGCCGCCCGTCGAGACGAGATTGCCGTTGTTGATGCAGTCGGTCATCGAGCATCCCGTACCCGTGATGCAGGTGATGTTGCCCAGACGGCCCGTCGTACCGCACGTATTGAGCTGGTTGCCGTGATTCACACAGGAGTTGATCCGCGTGTAGGTATTCGCCGCGGCGACGATGCCCGAAGAGCGCGCCGAGTTAGAGGTGATATTGCCGTAATTGTCGCAGTAGGCGATGTCGTTGCAGATCTTGTTGGTCGCGTTGCCCGTCGCAAAGCCGCAGATGCCCGCCATGTGGATCGCCGTATTGCCTCCGTTGGTCGAATTGCCGTGGGTATCGGCCTCCACCGCGCCGTAATTCTGCAGGCGTTCGAGCTTCGTGCCCTCCGTTTCGCTGAAGATGAAGCCCACCATCGCCGCCGAAACACGCGCGGCGCTGGTGCCGTCGTATTCGATCTTCGCATAATTGACGCAGTCGGAGACGTTCGCATCGCGGCATACGCCGGCGATCACGCCCACCTCGGCCGTGCCGCCCGAAGCGGTGACTTTCAATGCGCTCGCATCGCCCAAGGCGGTGCCGACCGTCAGGTTGCGCACCGTCGCACCGTCCAGCACGCCGAACAGTCCGTAAGCCGTATTGGCCGCACTGCCCCCGTAGGCGAGTTTCAGGTTTTTCAGCGCATATCCCTGCCCGTCGAAGGTGCCCTTGAAGGCGTTGCCCTCGATAGTCAGCAGGTTCTTTTCCCATTTATAGGAGGCGTTGCCGATCGGCGTCCAGCCGGCGACATCCTTCATGTCGATATCGCCGAGCAGCGACACCACGCCGCCGGCATCCTCCCACTGCGCCGTACTTTCGCCCGCATTGACCGCGTCGCGGAAAGCCGTCAGGTCCTCGACCGTCGCAATGCCCGGCTTGGCGGGACCGCCCGAAAAGCTGTTGTTCTCCAGCGTCGGCACGCCACCGCCCGTGAGCGTGAAGTAGATATACTGTTCGAAATTCTGCTCCGTAATCTCCGTCGCGCCCTGTTGGCCGTCCGAGAAGGGACCTATCCGGCCCCCGATCTTGCAGTTGCGGATCGCGATGGTCTTCTTGTTGGTGTTGGCGCAGACGATGCCGATGTACTTGTTCGCCGCGGCATTGATGATGTCGGAGAGTACGGCGCCGTAGTTCTCGCAGCCGTCGATGGCCGTATTGTTGTCGTTGGTCTGGCCTGCGATGCCCGCGGCATAGCCGTGCGTCGTATCGCCCGCAACGGCGAAAGCGACCGTGCCGTTATTGACGCACGATGTGAGGTAGGTGTGGCCGCCCATGGCCGACACGATGCCTGCCACGCGGCTGTTCGAAGCCGTCACGTCGCTGCAGGTCACCGCCGCATTATTCACGCAGCTTTCGAGCTTCGTGTATTTGTTCATCGTGGCGACGACACCCGCCGTACGGGTCGCCTGCGCATCTATCGCTCCTTCGTTGACACACCCCACGACGTTGTTGTAGCGTTCGGTAGTCGTCGAAGCGTCGGCGAAACCGACGATGCCGCCGATCGAGAAGCCCGTGGCTCCGTTCTTGGTGTTCACGCTGTTCTTCGACGTGATCTTGCCGTAATTGGTGCAGGAGAGGATATGACTGTCATTTTCGTTGGCGCAGATCGCGCCGACGATGCCGCCAGCCGATTCGCGTACATTGTCCCCGCCGCCCTGAATGTCGATCGCCGCACGGTTCTCGCAATTCTCGATCGTGGCTTCATAGGCATATCCGGCCACGGCTCCCACGGCCGTCATCGCAGCCGCGGTCGAAACGACCGACGAGCCTTCGCCGATGGCAAGGTTCCTGACCGTGGCGCCCTTCAGCACGCCGAAGAGTCCCCAAGCCGAACCCGCCGCAGCGTCGGCCGGAACGACGATCTTCAGATTCCTGACCGTATGGCCCTGTCCGTCGAAGGTGCCCTGAAACGCCGGTCCCGTCATCGCGTTGGCCGTCGTATAGGCGCCGTTTCCGATCGGGGTCCACGCCACGTCCTTCATGTCGATATCCTGCGTCAGCACGGCTTTGGCGGCCGCCTCCTCGCCGCCGGCATTGACCGCCGCGGCGAAAGCGACCAGCTGGTCGGGCGTCGAAATGGCGACCGTACCGAGCGTCGCGGCCTTGTAGAAGAGCGGCTTCACGATCACGTTGTCGGCCAGATCGTAGGCCATGACGATAACCGTACCGCGCGAGAACGAAGCGTCGAACGAAACCGTCACCGTCTTCGCGTCGCGGTCGATCACGGCGTCGAGCCCCTCGGCCTTGGCGACGGCCACGATGGCCGTCTCCTTAGCCTCGCCCGAAAGCTCGTAGGATACCGTAATGCTCTTCGAAGGGTCTGCGACGGTGGTAACCGGCATCGCGTCCAGCTTGAGGTTGAGCGAGTTGAAAACCCGCAGGGTGATCGTGCTTCCGTCGCCGAGCGTCAGGCTGAAATTGCCGTCGCCGTCCAGCTCCGCCGAGCGGAATACCGACGTGGCGTCGGTCGTGGCCTTGATCGGGTTGCCCGAAGCGTCGAGTATCTGCACGCCGTCCACGGTCCAGCAGCCGTCGGCATCGACCGAAATCGTCGGCGTGTAGCCGCTCACGGGGAACTTCTCCCCGTCGTCGTCGGTCAGCCACGTGATTTCGCCGTCGATGCACTTGGTCCAGTAATAGACGCCGTTCTCGTCGAGCTTCACGCCGATGATCGGCACGTCAACGATGTCGTCCATCGTCGCCAGCACGACCGTATGTTCGACGTCCTTGTTGTCCTTGTAGGTGACGACGTATTTCCCGTCGGCGTCCTGCGACACGGTGGTGATGACGTTGCCGTTGGTCAGATAGCTCAGGTCCGCGAGCTGCTTGCCGAGCGTCTCGGCCTTGGCTTTCAGGGCTTCGATCCGGTTTTTGTAGCCGTCGATCCGGCCGCGCAGCTCCGAATCGTCGAAGTCGCTGCAACCGCAGAAGACCACGGCCGCAAATAGTATGATGATATTCAGTATCTTTTTCATTGTCGTTCCGTTTTTCTGGATTACAGCCTTTTAGTTGTTTATCGTCGGATCGTAGTACTCGTCGTTCTTGTACGAGAACGCATTGTGAACGGTCGCGGCAGGCGCCGAAGTCGGATTGTCCTTGTAGGTGGTGTAGCTGCCCACGTATCCGCCCATCGTACAGCTGCTGACGTTGACCCACTCGCCGCTCGACTGGCCCGAATATCCGCAGGCCCATGCCGGACCGTGGTCGGAATTGTAGACGTCGCCCAGAATGGCGCCCTGATTCGCGCAGCCGATGATCCGGATGTTGGAGTGGCCGATGAATCCGCCCGTGCGGCAGCCGATATGGGTGAACACGTTACCGTAGTTGGTACAGCTCTCCACGGTCGCCGTCAGCACCTTCTTCAGGTCGTCCGTACCGCCGATCAGGCCGCCCATACGCTTGCTGTTGTAGGAATTCTGCGCAGCCGCTCCCTCGAACTTGCCGACGATGTCGTCCTCGACCGTACCGCGGTTGTCCGAATTCTTCACGTTGCCGTTCATCAGCGTAGCGACCAGACCGCCCGTGCGGCCCGTCGGGCAGCTGATGTGTCCGTAATTGACGCAGAACTGAATCAGGTTGCCTTCGTCCTTGGCCATGAAGCCGCAGATACCGGCCGTCTGCATGCCGTTGCCGCCGTTGCCGTTGTTGGTGATCTTGCCCGTGCGTACGAACCCGTAATTCGCGCATCCCAGCGACTTGGCACGGCCGCCGATGGTCGAGTTCTTCATCACGCCGACCAGACCCGAAGCCACGCAGAGCACCTCGGAACCGCTGTCTCCGGCGAAGTCGATGTTGTAGTAGTTGGTGCACGATTCGATCGTCGAGTTGACCGCATAGACGGCCAGCGACGCGACGCTCGTCGCCTTCGGGGCGTCGCCCGTGAAGGTCCACGTGATGTCGGTGTCGGGATCGCCCAGCGTCAGGTTGCGGACCGTAGCCCCGTCGAGCGAGCCGAAGAACGCGTAGCCCCACTTGCCGGTGGACATGTCGGCCGTATAGTTCAGGTTCTTGACGGCGAAGCCCTGACCGTCGAAGGTACCCTTGAAGGGATTGACCGTCTTGTAGGGAGTCGTCGTATTGTACTCGCTGGCATCCACGCCGCCGATCGGCGTCCACGACTCGACGGCCGCCATGTCGATATCGTTCAGCAGCACGACTTCGCCCGCCTCGTTCTCCCAGCGTGCGGTGCTGGCTCCGGCATTGACCGCCGCGGCGAAGCCCATGAGGTCGGCCGCGGTCGAGATGCCGCCTCCGCCGCCTTCGGGAATCTTGGGCGACTGCTTGACGACGATTGCCGCCGAGATGTCGTAAAGCGCATTCGAGAAGCGGATTTCACCCGTGCGGAGCGCGCCGCTCGCATCCTCGTAGTAATCGGCCATGAAGACGTGCGTGAGGGTCGTCATCGCGCGGGTCGAGTTGTATATGAGCCACTTGGACGCCGACTCCTCGACCGTCACTTCATAGTCGATGCTGGCCGAAACCTTGACTTCGAACTGCGTCATGTCGCCTTCGAGCACGATGTCGGCCGTCGAACCGTTGTAAACCGGATCCTGAATCTCGGCCGTGCCGTAGGTGAAGAAGAGCGGTTTGAGAATCGTATTGCCCCCGGCGTGCGCCATGACGAGGATATTGCCCTCTTGGGCGCCCTCCTTGAGCGAGACGGTGATCGTCGATATGGATTCGTCGATCTCGGCGTCGACGTTGTAGGCGGTGAAGATATCCACCAGCGCGCCTTCCGCCTGCGAACCGCCGACGGTGTATCTGATCTTCACTTTCGAGGCATAGTCCGGAACGGCCGTGTAGGTCGGCGAGTCGAACGAAACGGACAGCGCCTCGAACATCTGCAGGCGCAGTTCGGTGCCGTCGGCGAGAATGAAGACGGCTTCGCCGGTCTTTTCGTCCACGTAAGCCTCTTTGAAGAGGATGTTGCTGACGTCGTCGGCCAGCACCTTGTTGCCCTTGGCGTCGGTGATCGGCTTGCCGTTCACCGTCCAGAAGCCCTCGGCGTCAATGCCCACTTCGGGTTTCTCACCGCCTGCGGGAACCTTCTCGCCATCCACGAGTATCCATTCGTAGGTCTCGCCGTTGTCGGAGGTCTGGCGCCAGTACCACACGCCGTCCTCGTCCTTGGCGATGCCGACGATCGGCAGGGTGACGACCTCTTTCTGGGTGGCGAGGGTAAGCGTGCGGCTCTCCCCGCCGCGGTCGATGTAGGTGATGACGTAGTTGCCTTCGGCATCGGTCGAGATGAGCGACACGAACGAGCTGTTTATCAGCTGCGTGAGCGCGTCCATCTGCGTACGGAGTCCGTCCACGGCCTGTTCCAGTTCATCGAGAATCTGTCCCACGTCGTCGAGGTCCTTCTTGATACGGGTATCGTCGTATCCGTCGCTGCATGCCGCTGCAAACAGGAATGTAGCGAGGAAGATCGTATTCAATATCTTTTTCATCGTTCTGTTCATTTAGTCGTTTATGGGTTCCTTGCTACTTGATCCTGACATGCATGTAGTTCATGCAGCTGCGCTCGCCCTTCGAGTCGCAGGGCCTGTTGGCGATCGCGCCGGCGCCGTTCTCCCATTTCCACAACGTCGTGGAGCCGCCGCCGTCGAAACGGATCGCATTGTGAAGCCCCAGTTTCTTCATGGTCATGTAAAGCTGCCAGTAGTTCATGCCGGTGTCGATGCTCGTGCGGCCGTCCACGCAGACCAGCTTGACGGTCGTGCCGGCCTGATCGGCTCCGATGCAGGTGGCCGGCATGAGCGTCGCGTCGTTCACCGCATTCCAGTTGCCGCCGTTCAGGAAGCGGTACATGCTGGAGTTGTGCATGATAATCTGTTTGGAGACGCTGCCGATAGACACGTTGGCGTTGATCCGGACAGCGTCGCCCACCTTGAGTGCCGCAGCCAGCGCCGCAGCCTTTTCGCCCGTCACCTGAAGCACCCAGTCGGTCTTTTCGCTCACGAACGGCACCTCGACCGAGGCTCCGTTGCGGCCGTCCACGATCGCCGTGACCGTCGCGTCGAACCAGCCGTCGTTGACGGTCATCTGCTGCGAGCAGCGGCCCACGACGAAGAGCGCATCGCTGCCCACCGGATTGTAGATGCCCGGATGCGGCTCCTTTCGGAAGCGCGAAGTATAGAGATTGGCGTCGTAACCGTCGGTATTATTGAGCCGGACGATCGTATCGTTCACCGAGTAGTATTCGTAGTCCGTATCGTTCACCTTGAGATAGCCCGTGAAGCTGCGGTTGTCGAAGCTGACGGTACGGTCCTCGAAGAAGGTGAAGCCGGGACGGTGGTTCGAAAGCGACTGGCGCACGGTCGGATTGTTGATGAAGACCGGTTCGCCGTATTCGATGTGGAATCCGCGCGGGAAACCGTCGTGCGAATTGAAGAAGCCCGTGTTGATGCCCGCAACGATGTTGCGGCCCTCGGCGCGGCGGCGCGTACAGGTTTCGGAGAGCGTTTCGCGCAGTTTCTTGCCGTTGTTCGAGTTGTTGTTGGCATTGGGGTTGAGACAGAGTTCGTCGGCCATGACCGTTTCGAGCACCACGTTGGGATTGGTCAGGTCGGCCTCGACGACGTAGACGTTCTGGGCGAAATTCTTCATCGCGTAGTGGTAGAACTTCACACCCTCGGCCAGCTGCGTCTCCGCCTTCACCTCCCAGTCGTAGAACTCCTCGTACTGGTCGCTCAGGCCGTTGAGCGTCGGATCGAATTTTCCGTGTACGATCGCCATGGCATAGGTCGCTTCGGGAGCCGACTGCGGATTGTCCTTGTATACGGTATAGTCGCCCACGCGGCCGCCGACCACACATTCGGTAATCAGGTCGGCGCTCTTGTTGTAGCCTGCCGCCCAACCCGAACCGTGGTAATTGGTCCCCGACAGCGTGTGGTCCGAAAGGATGACGCCCTTGTTCTCGCACTTGGTGATCTTGGCCTCGTTATGGCCGACGAAGCCGCCCGTGCGGCAGCCCAGCTGCGAGAAGACGTCGCCGTTGTTGACGCACGAAGTGAACGCGGCGTCGGCCGAAGCGCCGCCGGCGAGTCCGCCCATGCGCTTATAGCCCGGATTGGCGCCGAAAATACCGTTCACGTCGTCCTGCACCTTTCCGTTATTGACGCATGCGGTCACTTGACCGCTGGTAGCCACGGCCACGATGCCGCCGCTGCGTCCCGACGGAGCGCTCAGGGCGCCGTTATTGGTGCATTCGGTCAGCGACGAAGTCTTCATGTAACCGACGATGCCGCCCTGATGGAATCCCGAATTGGAGCCGTTGCCCGTGTTGGCGATCGTGCCGCAGGTCAGCGCGCCGTCGTTGACGCACTGCGTCAGCGTCGCGTTCTGGAGATATCCGGCGATGCCGCCCAGACATACCGAGATGTTGGCGGCGTCGCTGCCCGCGAATGCGATCGCGGCCTTATTGGTGCAGGAGGTGATTTTGCCTTCGGCATAGCCGGCGAAAGCGCCGATCGCCGCACCCTGCGGAGCCGCGCCAGTCAGACGGATGACGCCTTCGATGGTGAGGTTCTTGATTTCGCCTTCGGCGCCGAGGGCCGAGAAGAGGCCGTGGGCGACGTTGCCGTCCGCAAGGTCGAAGGTCCAATCGACGTTCTTCAGCGCGAAATTCTTGCCGTTGAACACTTTATCGAAGACATTTTCACCCATTGCATAGGTGACAGCCTTGTTCGCATCGGCGGTGCTGGGAGTTACGACTCCGCCGATCACATAATCGCTCCAGTCCGTGCCTGCCATGTCGATGTCGTTCATCAGGCAGACTTCGCCGTCGATCGTATATTTGGCCAGACTCTTGCCGGCATTGACCGCCGAGGCGAAAGCCTTGAGATCGTCGGCGTTGCGAATGCCCGTCGGCGCGCCCTCCATCGTCGTAAAGATCAGCGGCTTGATAATCACGTTGTCCGCGCCGTCGTAGAACATCACGACCAAACGGCCCTCCTCGAAGCCGTCGGGGAAGGTCACGGTAATGGTTTTGGCCTGTTCATCGAGTTTGGCCGCGAGTCCTTCGGCCTTCTCGACGGTCAGCACCGAAGTTTCGGTCTCGCCCACGAGCGTATAAGTGATCACGAGCGGCTGCGCGACGTCGGGCACTACGGTCCGGGGTTCGACGCTCAGCAGCACGTTGAAGCCGTTCTGCACCTGCGCCGTGACCTGCACGCCGTCGCCCAGCGTGAAGACCACCGTGCCGTCGTCCTTCATTTCGACCTTGGTGATCACCGAAGCGCTCTTGCCCTCGGCCTTCACCGGATTGCCCGACGCATCGGTTATCCGCTTGCCGAAGAGCGTCCAGTAGCCCTGATCGTCTACGCCGATTTCGGGCGTACGGCCCGTAACGGGAATTTTGGCGCCGTCGGTATCGAGCAGCCACGAGGTCTTGCCGCCCGTGGTGACGGTCCAATAGTAGATTTCGCCGTCGGCCTTCATGCCGATGATCGGCTGGGTATTGGCGTCGTCCATGGTCGCGATGTCGATCGTGTGCTCCACGTTGTCGGCATCCTTGTAGCTGAGGACATAGTGCCCGTCGGCATCCTGCGTGATCGAGGTGACGGCACCGCCGCTGACGACTGCGGCCAGCGCGTCGAGCTGCTGCTGCATCGTCGTGACCTGAGCCTTGAGTTCGTTGAGGCTCTTGTACATCCCGTCGATGTCCTTCCACAGGGCCGAATCGTCGAAGTTGTCGCTGCATCCGTAAGCGAAAACGGTCGCAGCGGCGAACATCAGAGTCAAGATTCTTTTCATTCGTTTTAATTTTAAGGTTTGTTGAGTTTCGGTCGGTTCAGAGGCGCCGCCGTAACGACGCCTATATTAAGAACACATATCCGGCTCCGAATACGTAACCCGCAAAAGATGTTTTTGCCTGACGAATGAAAAAATCCGCTCCGCATGCCCCGGCGGCGGGAACGGCCCGAAAAGAGACGTCCCGGAGACCGCAACGGTCTCCGGGACGCACCTCCTCAGATCGGTTCCGCGCGCCGCTATTCGGCGTCGTGCGGGAAATATTTCATGTATTGAACGCGCTGGTAGACGTCGCTTTCGGCATTGCCGTAATTCATCTTCCCGCGGAACTCGGCCAGCGACCCGAAGCCGTGGCGTTCGGCCCACAGGTCGATGAAGCGGTTGATGTCCACGATCACGCCGTAGCCCTTCTCGTGGATCGCCGAGCAGATCTGCACGGCGTTCGCGCCGCACAACAGCGCCTTCACGGCCGCTTCGCCGTCGTGCACGCCCGTCGATACGGAGACGTCGAGCTGCGGCACGGCCGTCGTGCAGAGCGCCACGCTGCGCAGTACGTTGCGCAGTTCGGCCGGCTCGCTGAACGGATCGCCGTTCACGAAGGTCATGCGCTCCACGTCGATATCGGGTTCGAAGAAGCGGTTGAACATCACCACGCCGCGGGCGCCGCGCGCCAGCAGCGAATCGGCCACGGCCAGCACGTTGGTCAGGCGCATGGGAAGCTTCACCGACACGGGAATCTTCACGGCCTCGGCCACGCGGCGGACGACGTCGGCGTACTCCTGTTCCAGCTCCTGCGCCGAACGGTGACGGTCGGTCGGCTGCAGGAAGATGTTCAGCTCCAGCGCCGCGGCGCCGGCCTGCTCCATCGAGACGGCATAGTCGGTCCACGCTTCGGCCGAAGCTATGCAGTTGATGCTGGCGATGACGGGCACGCCCGTCGTGCGCGCATCGGCGACGAGTTTGAGGAATTCACCCTTGTAGGCATCGCCGATATAACGTTCGAGGTACTCGCCCGAATCGCCCATGCCCTGCTGCGACGCATAGTCGAGGGCCGCGGCATGGCGGATGATCTGCTCCTCGAAGATCGACTTGAGGACCACGGCGCCCGCACCGTTGCGCACGCACTGTTCGATGTTGGACACCGTGGCCGTATAGGGCGAACTGCTGACCACGACGGGACTCGAAAGGTCGAGTCCGAGGTATTTTGCTTTCATAAAACGAGCTTTTTATAGTTACTAATCGCTTTCACGGCCGGGACTGGCCCGGCTCAGGCGGCTGTTCGGCACAGCCCCGCCGCAGCGGATTAAACGAACGGAATCTTCACCACTTCGGCGCGGAGGGGTTTCTCGCGCACGACGACGGCGATTTCCGTACCCGCCTTGGCGTATTCGGGCGTCACGTAGCCCAGTCCGAAACCGACCTTCATGCAGGGCGACATCGTACCCGAAGTGACATGGCCGATCCGCGTGCCGTCGGGTGCGGCGATCTCGTAGCCGTGGCGCGGAATGCCGCGGTCGATCATCTTGAATCCCACCAGCCTGCGGGTCACGCCCTCGGCCTTCTGCTTCTCCAGCAGAGGGCGGTCGATGAACTCCTTGCCCTCGGCGAATTTGGTGATCCAGCCCAGTCCGCCTTCGAGCGGCGAGGTGTTGTCGTCGATGTCGTTGCCGTAGAGGCAGAAGCCCTTCTCCAGACGCAGCGTATCGCGCGCGCCCAGACCGATATTCTTGAGTCCGAACTCTTCGCCGGCCTCCCAGAGCGCTTTCCAGAGTTTGTCGCCGTCTTCGTTGGCCGCGTAAATCTCGCAGCCGCCCGATCCGGTATAGCCCGTGATCGAAAGGATGGCGTCGCAGCCTGCGACCTTCATCTTTTTGAAGGTGTAATACTCCATCTCCTCGACCGGCTCGTCGCACATCTTCTGCACGATCTTCATGGCCAGAGGTCCCTGCACGGCGAGCTGGCAGATTTCGTCCGAAGCGTTGTAAAGCTCCTTGCCGTGGCCTGCCTCCATGCCGAACGCCCGGCCCTGTTCGCAGATGTGGTTCCAGTCCTTTTCGATGTTGGCGGCATTGACGCAGAGCATGTAGGTCTCGGCATCGACCCGGTAGACGAGGATGTCGTCCACGATACCGCCCCGGCCGTTGGGCATGCAGGTATACTGCACCTTGCCGTCGTAGAGTTTCGACACGTCGTTGGTCGTGATGCGCTGCAGCAGGCCGAGGGCCTTGGGTCCCTTGACCCAGATTTCGCCCATGTGGCTCACGTCGAAGACGCCGGCGGCGCCGCGGACGGCCATGTGCTCGTCGTTGATGCCCGTGAACTCGATGGGCATATTGTATCCCGCGAATTCGGCCATTTTAGCCCCCGCGGCAATGTGGTACTTGGTGAATGCAGTGGTTTTCATATCAGGATTTTAAGGTTTTATTCGCGGCGTTTGACCCCCAGACGCGGACAGCGGTGGAACTCCTTCGTCCGGTCGAACAGGTAGCGGTAGGTGGTGTGCATCTTGTGGCGCGTGGCGCAGACGTAGCTTTCGATCATGCGGTTCATCACCGGATTGAAGTCGCCCACCCATGCGAATTCGATGGTCTTGTAGTGGTTGCGCGGCGTGCGCATGTATTTTTCGAGGATGAAGCGCATCATGCCCGATTCGACGCCCTTGCCGTGGAATTCGGGGGCGATGCCGAAGATGATGCCGAAAATGCGGTCGCTGGCCTTGCGGACCTTCAGGTCCCAGAGCATCCGCAGCTTCTGAATGAGTCCGAATTTGCCGTTGAACTTGCCGATGATGCGGTTCAGGTCGGGAACCATGATGAAGAAACCGATCGGCTCGTCGTTGAAATAGGCAAAGAAGATGATCTCCGGGTCGATGATCGGCTTCATCGTCTCCATGATCTTCATCGCCTCCTCCTGCGTCATGGGCTTCACGCCCGAAAAGAGCGACCACGCCTTATTATATATGATGCGGAAGTTCTCGGCCTCCTCCTCGATGCGCGACATGTCGATCTGGCGGAAACCGTAGCCCGGCGTCGAGAAGAGACGCTTGGCCCGGTCGTGGACCATGGCGTTCACGTCGTCGTCGTAGATTTTCCAGATGTAGGTGTTCTGGTTGAAGTAGTTCCGGAATCCGTAGTTCTCGAACAGCTCCTTGTAATAAGGCGGGTTGTAGGGATTCTCGTACAGCGGCTGGAACTCGTAGCCCTCGACCAGCAGGCCCCACCACGCGTCGCGCTGTCCGAAATTGATCGGGCCGTCCATCGCCTCCATGCCGCGGCTGGCCAGCCACATGCGCGAAGCGTCGAACATCAGGTCGGCGACCTGCTGGTCGTCGATCGACTCGAAGAATCCGCAGCCGCCCGTGGGCTGCTCTTCGAGTGAGGCCTTCTCGCGGTTGTAGAACGCCGCGATGCGCCCCACGACCTCGCCGGCACGGTTGCGCACCACCCAGCGGACGGCTTCGCCGTCGGCGAACTGCTCGTTGCGGGCCGGATCGAAAACCTTGCGGATATCGGTATCGAGCGGGCAGACCCAGTTGCGGTTGCCCTTGTAAATCTTCTTGGGGAGGTCGAGCCACTCACGTTCGAGCGCGGGCGTGACGACCTCCTGAAGCACGTATTTGTCACTGTTCATTCATGGATGTTTTTTATAGACCAGAACAAAGATAGAAATAAAAAACGAAAATGGAATGAAACGGGCGGGAAAGTCGCAAAGCCGCAGACCCGTACGCGGCGGCCGGTTCGCTTGTCCGCAAGGAAAAATTGTTTATCTTTGTGGAAACTGCGTCCGCACAATCCCCCGATCCCCATGACAACAGACTACAGCGAATTCGGCTGGAGCGATGCTCAGCCCGCATTCTACCACCAACTCCTCTGCAAATACATCGAGCGGCTGCTTCCGGCCGACGGCACCCCGATTCTGGACGTGGGCTGCGGCAACGGATTCACCGCAAATTATCTGGCCGGCAAGGGCTACGACGTTTACGGCATCGACGCATCGCGGCAGGGCATAGCCATCGCCAATCGGACGGGGGGGGGAATCCCGGCCGTTTCTTCGTCTGCGACGTGACGACGGGCGAGCTGCTGCCCGAACTGCGGAAGATCCCCTTCAGGACCGTGATCTCGATGGAGGTCATCGAGCACCTTCACAGCCCGCGGACATTCGCCGCCTTCGTCCGCAGCATCCTCGAAGCCAACGGCGGCGGACGTTTCATACTCACCACGCCTTACCACGGGTACCTGAAAAACCTCTCGATCGCCCTCGCCGGCAAAGCGGACCGCCACTACAGCGCATTGTGGGAGGGCGGCCATATCAAATTCTGGTCCCGCAGGACGCTCGCCATCCTGCTGCGGGAAGCCGGGTTCCGCAACATGGCCTTCACCGGCGCGGGGCGCATCCCGTACCTGTGGCGGCACATGGTGTTCAGCGCCGAAACGCCGGCGGCCGCGGAAGTCCGGGCCTGCGACCCGGCTGCGGAACCGTGAAAACCCCGCCGCCGTTCCGGCCGGCGGAGCCGTATGGAAACAGATGCCGCCGAAACAGCGCGGAGACGGTACGGAAACGGCACAGAGGCAGCACAGGGTATGGTGCGGAAGCAGTACGGGGTACGGCACGGAAGCAGCACGGGGTACGGCACGGAGACGGCAGAGCGGCGGCACGGAGACGGCAGGGCGGCGGCACGGAGACGGCAGGGCGGCGGCACGGAGGTAAAAACGCACGGTTTCTCATTTCGCGGATTTTTTTCTATTTTTGTTAAAACAAATCAGGCGACACGATGAACAAGAATCTCGAACAATCCCTTTCGGACGGGAACAGGCCCCAGTACCGCTTCATGAAATACCGCATCCACAAAATCCTGCTGGTCTGCTGCAGCTACGACGGGTACATTCTCGAAGAAGACGGACATATCGAGTCGCAGATCAATCAGGAGTACCTCGACCTGAACATGTCGAACCCGCCGTCGTTCACGCGCGTCAGCTCGACGCGCGAGGCGCTGGACCTGCTCGGACGCGACGATTCGTTCGACTTCATCCTGACGATGTACAACGTGGGGGAACTGGACGTCTTCACGTTCGCCAAGATCGTCAAGGAGCGCCATCCGCAGATTCCCGTGGCGCTGCTCACCTCCTTCTCGAAGGACATCTACCGCCGCATCGAGGAGCAGGACCGTTCGGGACTCGACTACATCTTCGGCTGGCACGGCAACACCGACCTGATCATGGCGATCATCAAGCTGGTCGAGGACAAGATGAACGCCGAGGAGGATATCGTCGAGGGCGGCGTGCAGGCCATTCTGCTGGTCGAGGACTCGATCCGCTTCTACTCGACCTACCTGCCCGAACTCTACAAGCTGATCCTGCTGCAGAACACCGAATTCCTGAAGGACGCCCTCAACGAACAGCAGCAGATCCTGCGCAAACGCGCACGCCCCAAGATCCTGCTCGCCACCAACTACGAGGAGGCTGTGGAGCTTTACGACCGTTACAAGAAGAACATGCTGGGCGTGATTTCCGACGTGGGGTTCGTACTCCACCGCAACGACCCGCCCGAAAGCGAGAAGCGCGACGCCGGCATCGACCTCTGCCGCCGTATCAAGGAGGACAACCCGCTGATGCCCGTACTGCTGCAGTCGTCGCAGACCGAATTCGAGGCTCAGGCCCGCGGGCTGGGAGCCGGATTCATCGCCAAGAATTCGAAAACGCTGCTCTCGCAGCTGCACGAGTATATCGCCAAGGAGTTCGCATTCGGCGACTTCCTCTTCAAGGACCCCGATACGGGAGCCGTCATCGGCCGCGCCAAGGATCTGGCGCAGATGCAGGAGATGATCGCCACGATTCCCGACAAGGCGTTCGAATACCACACCTCGCAGAACCACCTCTCGAAATGGCTCTACTCGCGGGGCCTCTTCCCGCTGGCCGCGGCCATCCGCCGGGGCAACAAGAGCCAGTTCGCCACCACCGAAGAGCACCGCCAGCGCATCGTGAACCTCATCAAGGACTACCGCATCCTGCTCGGACAGGGCGTGGTGGCGCGCTTCGACACCGAGACCTACAGCGACGCGGTGGCTTTCGCCCGCATCGGCGAAGGGTCGCTCGGCGGCAAGGCCCGCGGTCTGGCGTTCATGAACTCGATGCTGCTCAAGCACCGCCAGTACGACAAGCACGACAACCTGCGCATCATGATTCCCCGCTCGGTGGTGATCGCAACGGACTATTTCGACGAATTCATCCGCAACAACGGACTCAAATACATCATTTCGCAGGAGTTTTCGGACGAGGAGATACTCTCGGAGTTCGTCAGTTCGACGATTCCCGTCAAACTGCAGCGCGAGCTGAAAGCCTACATCAAGACCGTCAGTACGCCGCTGGCCGTGCGGTCGTCGTCGAAGCTGGAGGATTCGCACTACCAGCCGTTCGCCGGCATCTACTCGACCTACATGATCCCCTATGTGGACAACGAGGACCAGATGCTGCGTCTGCTGCTCAAGGCGGTCAAGAGCGTATACGCCTCGGTCTACTTCGCATCGTCGAGAGCCTACCTCTCCTCGTCGCAGAACCTGATCTCGGAGGAGAAGATGGCCGTCATCATACAGGAGGTGTGCGGCACGGAGCAGAACGGACTTTTCTTCCCGACCTTTTCGGGCGTGGCGCGTTCGATCAACTACTACCCCATCGGCGACGAAGCCCCCGAAGACGGCGTGTGCAACGTCGCCATGGGACTAGGCAAGCTGGTCGTGGACGGAGGGCGCACGCTGCGCTTCTCGCCCCGCTATCCGCAGAAGGTGCTCCAGACCTCGACGCCCGAACTGGCGCTGCGCGACACGCAGAACGAAGTGCTGGCCCTGAGCCTGCAGCCCGAAGAGTTCCGCACGTCGATCGACGACGCGGTGAACCTGCGGCGGCTCGACATCGCCCAGATCGCCGAACTGCGCAATTCGCGCTTCGTCTGCTCGGTGTGGGACCGCGAGAACGAGCGCATCTCGGACAGCCCCTTCGACCGGGGCCGCAAAGTCATAACATTCAACAACATACTGAAATACAACACCTTCCCGCTGGCGGAGATCGTCACCGACATCCTGCACATGGGCGCCGAGGAGATGCGCTGCCCCGTGGAGGTCGAATTCGCCGTCAATATGGACGTGGCGCCGGGGGAGCAGCAGATTTTCAACCTGCTGCAAATCCGCCCGATCATCGACAATCAGGACAACCGGCCGATCGACTGGAGCGAAGTGGACACCTCCGATGCGCTGGTCTACGGCGAGAACGCCCTCGGCATCGGCATGATGAGCGACATCTCGGACGTCATCTACATCAAAAGCGGCACGTTCAGTTCGCTTTCGACCGAGAAGATCGCCGACGAACTGCTGGAGCTGAACCGCCGCATGCGCGACGAAAAACGCTCCTACATACTCGTCGGTCCCGGCCGCTGGGGTTCGTCGGATCCGTTCCTCGGCGTACCCGTCAAGTGGAACCACATCTCCGAAGCCAAGGTGATCGTCGAATGCGGCATCGAGAAATTCGACGTCGAGCCGTCGCAGGGCACGCACTTCTTCCAGAACGTCACCTCGCTGGGCGTGGGTTACCTGACGATCAGCCCCTTCTGCGGCGACGGCGTATTCCGCGAAGAGACGCTCGACAAATGCGCCGCGATCTACGAAGGCAGCTTCCTGCGGCAGGTGCGTTTCGAGCGTCCGCTGTGGGTCTGCATCGACGGCCGCTCGAACAAAGGCATCGTCAAAGAGACGCCGGACGAAGCGCGGGAGGAATAGCCCGCAGCGCACCGATACGACATTTTCCGGAGAAAAGGAGAAATAAATAACGAATTTTCGGAAAAAATCATGTTGCAGTTACAATTTATAAGAAATAGTTTTATATTTGTAATAAAGAAACAACCTTTAAAACTTCAGGCAATATGAACGTAAACAAATTAATGGCGGAACTTGAGCGCAAGCATCCCGGCGAAAGCGAATACCTGCAGGCCGTGCGCGAAGTTCTCATGACGGTAGAGGAAACCTACAACCAGCATCCGGAATTCGAGGCCAACCGTATCGCAGAGCGCATCGTGGAGCCTGACCGCAGTTTTACCTTCAAGGTGGTCTGGGTAGACGACAAGGGCGAGGTGCAGGTCAATACCGGTTACCGCGTGCAGTTCAACAACGCGATCGGTCCCTACAAGGGAGGTCTGCGTTTCCACCCCTCGGTGAATCCCTCGATCCTGAAATTCCTCGGTTTCGAGCAGATTTTCAAGAATGCGCTGACGACGCTTCCGATGGGCGGCGCCAAGGGCGGCTCGGACTTCAACCCCAAAGGCAAGTCGGACCGCGAGGTAATGCGCTTCTGCCAAGCCTTCATGGTCGAACTGTGGCGTCATATCGGTCCCGAAACAGACGTTCCGGCCGGTGATATCGGCGTGGGCGGCCGCGAAATCGGCTACCTTTACGGCATGTACCGCAAGCTGGCGCGCGAGAATACGGGCGTACTGACCGGCAAGGGCATGACTTACGGCGGTTCGCTGATTCGTCCCGAAGCGACGGGCTTCGGCGCGGTTTACTTCCTGCGCCAGATGCTCGAAAAGGCAGGCATGGACATCAAAGGCCAGACCATCGCCATATCGGGCTTCGGCAACGTGGCGTGGGGTGCGGCGACGAAGGCGACCGAGCTGGGCGCCAAGGTCGTGACGATTTCGGGCCCCGACGGCTACATCTACGATCCCGAAGGTCTCGACGCCGAAAAGATCGCCTACATGCTCGAACTGCGCGCTTCGAACAACGACGTGGTCGAGCCTTACGTCCATAAGTTCCCGAACGCGCAATTCTTCGCCGGCAAGAAACCGTGGGAGGTCAAGGTGGACATCGCCATGCCCTGCGCCACGCAGAACGAGCTGGACGGCGAGGACGCCAAGAAACTGCTGGCCAACGGCGTGAAGATCGTGGCCGAAGTCTCGAACATGGGCTGCCGCCCCGAAGCGATCGACGCCTTCATCGCGGCGAAAATCCCCTACGGACCGGGCAAGGCCGTCAATGCGGGCGGCGTAGCGACGTCGGGACTCGAAATGAGCCAGAACTCGCAGAAATACAACTGGACGGCCGAGGAGGTCGATGCCAAGCTGCATCAGATCATGTCGTCGATCCACCACGCATGTCTGGAATACGGCACCGAGAAGGACGGCTTCATCAACTACATGAAGGGCGCCAACATCGCGGGCTTCATGAAAGTCGCCAAGTCGATGGTCGAGCAGGGTGTGCTGTAAATTAACTGCCTAATAAAAGAGACCGAAAATGAAAATCATTTTCGGTCTCTTTATTTTCCCCCTCCCGTCACTTCACGCACCTGCCTCCCAAATATTCCGCACCGCAGTTTTCACATTCAAGCCCGGTTTTCGCCCCGGTCAATGTCCATGAAATATACCCCTTATCACACTGGCCCGGGAGAAAGGGGTATATCATATACAATCCTGACGGATTACAGGGCTGTTTTTTCGGCGAAACGCAAAAATATCCGGAACACAAAAGCGAATCCCCAGCCGTGATTCGCGTCCATATTTTAGGGGATTCAAGATCTCAGAACATCGCACTTACGGTCATGCCCAGCGTCAGTTTGTGCATCGCTTCGCAGGAAGAGGAAACGAGCGGCGGAGCGACGTCGTAGTCGGCTGTAAAGCGCACGCCCAGATTGCGATTGACCAGATAGGTGGACGAAAAGCCCGTTCCGACCGTAAATCCGCCCCGGCCTTCGATCCTGTAGCCGGAAGTAGTGTAAGGTTTATAATGCTCATAACCGCAGAGAAGCTTCGAGCCGATGCGCCAGCGCGTCGAGAGCGGATAGGAAAAATAGGGACCTGCCGTCACGGAACAGCACTCGAATTCATCGTTCTGCGGGACGCCGTTTACGTTCATTTCCAGATTCGTCACCGCAAACCGCCCACCCACGCCGACATAGGGCGAGGCGAACCATGCACCCTGCACGCCGACCGTCGGTCCGACTTTGAAATCGGTGTGCATCCCCGCATAAGGCGTATAGGAGCCGGGAATGACCGTCAGCCCGACGGAAAACCCGACGAACGACGGATGCCGGTAGCGGTCGAAAACGACGTATGTTTCGCGGACCTTAAGCCCCTTCTCCTTGAATATCAGATCGGCGAGGAAATAGCCGAATTCGGTGGCGAGGATGCCGATACCCGCGCCTACCATGACGTCGCTCATCCAGTGGCGGTTGTTCAGTTGCCGCGTAACGCCCGTGAGGGTCGCCAGCGTATAGCCGCCGATGCTGTACCACGGACTGCGGTGCCCGTATTCCTTATGCAGCATCGTCGCCGTCATAAAGGCGGTCGCCGTATGGCCGGAAGGGAACGAATTGCGCGTGGAGCCATCGGGACGCATCACGCGGAAGGAGTACTTCAGCGAATTGACCGCCGCGGCCATCAGCCCGGCGGAGAAAGCGTCGGAGACCAGCATGCGTCCCCACGAGCTGCGGCTTTCGACGCCGCAGACCTTCATCCCGACCAGCAGGGCTGCGGGCGCATATTGCAGGTAATCGTCGTAATCGTGGTGGAACGACCTGACGTAACCGTTGCGCAGACGGCGGAAGTCGGTATCGTAAAGCGACACCACGGCTCCGCCCAGAATCAGCGGCACGGCGACGAAGGTCATGCGGTAACCTTTGGTCGAAGTCCGGCGGTCCACATACTGCGAGAAAGAACTTTCCGCCGCAGGGATCAGACACTCGTTGCCCAGACTGTCTTTAATCTGCGCCGAGACAGGACCGGAAATCAGGAACACCGCCGACAGACAAAGCAAAAAAGATCTCTTCATCCAGAGCCAGTCGTTCAACGTTTTCGCCGCAGGGCACGAATCGCTTCGCCGCCGATAGCCAGCAGCGAGGTGCAGCCGATGACGGCCGCCCATTCGCGCCACGCAAGCGGCTCGGTGCGGAACACCTCGCCGCCGAACTCGACGATGAGCACCTGTCCCGCGGCGATGGCCAGCAGGATGAGGAAAAACTCACGGCACCCGCGCAGGCAGGTAAAGACCGAATGGCGCGTCTCGAAGCCTTTGGCGTTGAACATGTTCCAGAACTGCAGGAAAACGAACGTCGAGAAGAAAAGCGTCAGCTGGCGCACGGTGAGTCCGCCTGCGGTGATCGTCCACCAGAAGAGCATGCCCAGCAGGACGGCGACCATGATGCCGCCGCAGATGAAGAGCGTGCGGGCCATGCCGGGCGTAATGATGAACTCGTCGCGCGGACGGGGTTTTTCGAGCATCACTTCGGGATTGGGCGGCAGCGAGGCCATCGCCATCGCCGCAAAGGTGTCCATGATGATATTGACCCAGAGAATCTGCACCACCGTCAGCGGCATGTCGGTGCCGAAAACCGCGCCGACGAAGCAGATCACGATCGCCGCGAAGTTGATCGTCAGCTGGAAAAGTACGAAACGCTGGATGTTGCGGTAAAGCGAGCGGCCCCACATGACGGCCGTCGCGATCGAAGCGAACGAATCGTCGAGCAGCGTGATGTCGCTGGCGTCCTTGGCAACGGAGGTGCCCGATCCCATCGAAAGCCCCACGTTGGCGAAGTTGAGCGCCGGGGCGTCGTTCGTACCGTCGCCCGTCACGGCCACCACCTCGCCGCACTGCTGCAACAGACGCACGAGCCGCTGTTTGTCGAGCGGCCGGGCGCGCGACATGATCTTCAGTTCCCGCACGCGTCCGAGCAGCTCATCGTCGCTCATCGCCGCGAACTCCGTACCGGTCATGTAGTTGCGGTCGTTGTCGCGGGCGTCGTCCCACAAGCCGATCTGGCGGGCGATCTCGCGCGCCGTAGCGGGAGTGTCGCCCGTGACGATCTTGACGTCTATCCCGGCGTTCAAGCAGCGCCGCACGGCGTCGGGGACATCCTCGCGCACCGGATCGGAGATAGCCGCCACACCCGAAAAATGCAGCTGCGACGCCGCTACGGCACGCAGACAGTCGTCCTCGGCGGTTTCGGCCCACGCCACGGCGAGCGTACGCATCGCGCGGCCCTGAAACCCGGCCAGCTGCTCGGCGACCTGCGTATCCTTGCCGTCGGGGGCGCACATGGCGCGCACGATTTCGGGCGCACCCTTGACGCAGACGATCCGGCGGCCCGAAACGCCGCTTTCGATGATCGTCGCCATATATTTGCGTTCGGTCGAGAAGGTAAGCCGGTCGACGATCTTCGCCTCCGAGCGCAGGGGTTCGTAATCCTCGCCCTGCGAGCGCATCCACTCCAGCAGGGCGCCCTCGGTCGGGTTGCCTATAACGGCGCCCGAAGCGTCGAGGAAAGCCGTGGAGTTGGCGGCCACGATCTCGGCGAAATCATGCGCCGGAAGCGCATCGTAACGCACCAGTTCCTGCACGTGCATCCGGTTCTGGGTCAACGTGCCGGTCTTGTCGGTGCAGATGACCGTCACGGCGCCCATCGTTTCGCAGGCGTGCATGCGCCGCACGAGGTTGTTGGTCTTGAGCATGCGCCGCATGGACATCGCCAGCGACAGCGTAATGCTCATCGGAAGTCCTTCGGGAACGGCCATCACGATGATGGCCACCGAGACCATGAAAATGTGCAGCACCTGCTGCGATATTTCGAGCCAGTCGCGCTCGAACAACCCACCGACGAAGACCGCCTTGCCGAGCATGACGCAGAAAATAGCGACCGCAAGCGCAATGCCGGCCCGGCCGATGAGTTTCGAGAGGCGCGTCAACTGGCGGTTGAGCGGCGTCTGCTCGTCGCTCTGGACGGTCGCCTGCTCCGTGACGCGGCCCGCTTCGGTCGCATCGCCCACGGCTGTAGCAACCAGAACGCCGTAACCGTCCGCCACGGTCGTACCGCGCAGTGCGACGTTCGAAGGATAGGTCGCTTCGGAATCGAAATGCGCCTCGTCGACGGTTTTATCCACCTCCAGTTCGCCCGTGAGGGTCGATTCGTTGATGCGCAGCGACACGGCTTCGACCAGTTCGCCGTCCGCGGGCACGGTTTCGCCGCTTTCGATATAGACCACGTCGCCCACGACCACGTCGCGGCGGGGAATCTCGCGGATCGAGCCGTCGCGCATCACCTTGACCGGAATATCGTCGTTGACCTGATTCAGCCGGCGGAAACGCCGCATGGCGTCCCACTCGAACCAGAACCCGACGCAGGTCGCCAGAATAATGGCGCATATGATGCCGATCGACTCGGTGAAATCCTTGTGAACGGACCCGATGGCAAGCGACAGCACCGCGGCCAGCAGCAGAATGCGGATGATCGGGTCCTTGAACTTCTCGACGAAAAGCTTCCATGCCGAATCGTCTTTGGGCGGCGTGATGACGTTGTCGCCATGCGTCCGCCGGCTGTCTGCGGCCTCTTGCGAGGATAAACCTTTGGGATTGTAACGGATCATTGGTATGCAGTATTTAATTCAGGGAAAACTGCCGCGTCGAAGCGTCGAGCCGCACGGCGATGAACAACAAAATGGTAAACGCAATAAGCGACGAACCGCCATAGCTCATGAACGGCAACGGAATGCCCATCACGGGCATCAGGCCGATGGTCATGCCCACGTTCACCAGCACGTGGAACAACAGGATCGCGGCCACGCAGTAGCAGTAAATCCGGCCGAAAGGCTCCTGCTGCCGTTCGCCCATGCGCATCAGGCGCAGGATCAGCATGCAGAGCAGGGCCAGCACGACCATCGTCCCCAGAAAGCCCCACTCTTCGCCGACCGTACAGAAGATGAAGTCGGTATGCCGTTCGGGCACGAAGCCGTACTTGATCTGCGTGCCTTCGAGGAATCCCTTGCCCCAGAACCCGCCCGAACCGATGGCGATTTTCGACTGATTGACGTTGTAGTCCGTGCCGAGGGGATCGCTGATGATGCCCAGAAAACTCAGGATGCGGTCGCGCTGGTGCTGTTTGAGAATCGAATTGAAGATATAGTCGGTGGTGGGGAGGAAGATCATCGTGCAGAGAAAAAGCCCCACGGTAATCAGGGTGCTGCTCAGGTTCATGCGGAAGGCATAGACGAGCACGCCGACCAGCGACAGCAGCGTCACGGTCAGCAGGCAGGCGTGCAGGTCCATCACGCCGGGCGCGACGAGTGCCATCGTCATGCAGAGCAGGATGCTCGCCAGCGCCAGCGAGGCCAGATAGATCAGGCGCGAGCGCCACTCCCCGGTCATCATCGCTTCGGAGAGCGTGCAGACCAGAATGATCGACACGAGCAGCGTCATAGGCGAAAGCAGGAACGACACGATGAACAGCGCGGCGATCAGCAGCACCGGGATGCAGAGCCACTTGTTGAGTCCCTCGCGGTAAAGCACGAAGAGGAACGAGCCGAGCACGATGCCCGAACCGGTGTCGTTCTGCAGGATGATGATGAAAAGCGGGATGCAGATCACCACGCCCACCTTGAAGAGGTCGCCCGGACGGTTGATCGAGAAGGAGTAGGCGCTCATCACGCGGGCCAGCGCGAGAGCCGTGGCGATCTTCACGAATTCGACGGGCTGCAGGCGGAACGAACCGAATTCGAACCACGCCTTGGCACCGTTCACCTCGCGGCCGAACAGCAGCGCGCCCAGCAACAGCGCCAATCCCGCGAAATAGGCCGGGTAGACGAACATATGGTAGAACCGTTCGTCGAGCAGCAGCACCACGAGCGCCGTGGTCCACGCCACGCCGATCCACATCAGCTGCTTCATGTAGAAGTGCGAGAAGGAGAAGATATCGGCCGTGCCCTCGTCGTACGACGCCGAGGTGATCGACACCCACCCCGCCAGCACGATCAGCACGTACAGCAGGACCGTCCAGAGGTCCACTCCGTAAAAGATACTATGGCGGTTAGCGGTCATACGAAGGGTAATAGATGTTCATATTCTTGATATGCTCCAGCAGGGCCGGACGGCGGATCGTGTCAGTCAGGTAGTACTCCTCCAGCAGACTGGCGATCGGCAGGGCCGCCGAAGCGCCGAAACCGCCGTTTTCGACATAGACCGAAATGGCGATCTTCGGATTGTCCTTGGGCGCGAACGAGAGGAAGGTCGAGTGGTCGCGGCCGCGGGGATTCTCGGCCGTACCGGTCTTGCCGCAGACGTCGAGTCCTTCCAGACGCGCCGCCGTGGAGGTGCCGCCGACGTTGACGCCCCGCCACATACCGTCGACGATCGGTTCGAAGTGCTTGGGATCGACCTTGGTATAGTGGCGTTCGTAAAAACGGCGGTCGAGCGAATCCTTCCCCTCGATCTTCTTGACGATATGCGGAACGTAGTAGTAGCCCCGGTTGGCGACGATGGCCGCGAGATTGGCCAGCTGCAAGGGCGTACAGCCCAGCGCATCCTGACCGATGGCCAGCGAAATGACCGTCAGCGAATTCCACGAACCTCTGTACTGGCGGTCGTAGTACGAGCGGTCGGGCACGTAGCCGTTGCCCTCGTCGAGGAAGTCGGAGCCGAGTTTGCGGCCGAAACCGAAACTCTCGACATACTCTTTCCAGACGTCGTAACCGTCTTTCACGCTCTCGTATTTGCGGTTGTCGAGAATGTCGCGGAAGACATAGCAGAAATAGGCGTTGCACGAGGTCGCCACGGCGAAGCGCAGGTCCAGCGGCGAAGCGTGGGCATGGCATTTCATGCGCCGGCGGCCGACCTGATAGCCTTCGTGGCAGACGTGCAGGTCCGAGGGCCTGAGCACGCCCTCCTGCAGCCCGATCAGGCCCTGCACGAGCTTGAAGGTCGATCCCGGCGGGTATTTGGCCTTCACGGCACGGCTGAAAAGCGGATGCCGCTTGTTGTAGATCATCTTCATGTAGTTGTTGCCGCGCTCCCGGCCGACCAGTTCGTCGGGATCGTACGTCGGCGAGGAGACCATCATCAGTATCTCGCCCGTCGAAGGTTCGATCGCCACGGCCGCCCCGACCTTGCCGCGCATCAGCTCCTCGCCCAGCAGCTGCAGGCGGGCGTCGATCGTGCTGACGAGGTAGCGCCCCGGTTCGGGCAGCGAGTCGTAAACGCCGTTCATATAGGAACCCTTGATCGCCCCGTGGGTGTCGATCTCCTGAATCTTCACGCCTTTCCGGCCTTTCAGCAGGGGTTCGTAAGCCGACTCCACGCCGCTCATACCCACGTAATCGCCGGACTTATAGTCCGGGTGGCGCTTCAGGAAATCGGCGTTCACCTCGCCCACGAATCCCAGCAGGTTGCCGCCCACCTTGCGGGGATAACGGCGGACCGTACGGTAGACGGCATAGAATCCCCGGAAGTTGCATTCGTCGAAACGCAGCTTGTCTTCCTTGGAGATATAGCTCGTCACCACGCGGGGCGCACGGGGGCGCATCCGGGCATTGGCAAGCTCCTTTTCGAGCTTTTCGCGCGAAAGGCCCAGCACCTCGCACATGCGCAGGGTATCGAAGCCCTTCTTGTCGATCTCGCTGTAGATAACCATCAGGTCATAGCACTCGCGGCTCTGGACCAGATACTCCCCGTTGCGGTCGAAGACTTCGCCGCGCGGCGGATACTGCACCACATGGCGCAGCACGTTGGCTTTGGCCAGTTCGTTGTAACGCGAGTCGATAAGCTGGATATAGGCCAGACGGCCCCCGATCAGCAGGAAGACGAAGAGCACCACGCACTGCAGGGTGCGCATCCGGACGAAACCTTCGGAGTCTCTCATACGCGCACGGGAAGTTTTGCGGTGAAAATACGGGCGATAATCCAGATAAAGGCCACCGACACGGCGCCGCTGACGACGATACGCACCAATGTGCGCACGACATGCATCCACGAAAGGGCCTCAAGCGAGAAGAATACGGCATGGTGCAGGAGCACCAGCACGATCAGGTAATTCAGGAACACCCGTTTTCCGAGCCGCCCGGCGCAGGGGACGCCGCCTTCGCGGGCGTCGTCACGGGTATACAGCGTCCGCAGGAGCGCCGGACGCACGAAAGCGATGAGCAGCGTGGCAATGGTGTTCACGCCCGCGGCTCCCATGGCGAAATCCATCGTCACGCCCATGGCCAGTCCCGACGCAAGCAGCGCCACGGGCGGCGTATCCAGCGGCAGCAGGGCGACGAACGCCACGTAGACGAGCGGATTGAGGTAGATGCTGATCGACAGGTTGTCGAACAGAAAGACCTGCAAAAGCACCGTCACGACGAAGAGCGAAATGTATGGAAGCGTTCTGTGCATTTAGTTCAGCCGGGTATGTTGTTCTACTTTTTCACTGTTCTGCAAATCGCGGATTTCGGTCAGGTCGCGGTTCTCGACCAGAATCACATCCGTCAGGCGCGACATTTCGGCCGCCAGCCGCACGCGCACCTTGAAAGCCGTGCGGGTTTCGTTCAGCTCGGCGCTTTCGACCCAGCCGATCAGCACGTCGGCGGGAAAATACTGCGAGAAGCCCGTGGTCACGACCTCCTGTCCGGGCTGCGGATCGGCGTACTTCGACAGTTCGTCCAGCACCACGGTATGAGGGTCGGCGCCGTCCCAGTAGATCGAGCCGAAATAATCGGAGCCCACCAACTTGCCGCTGGCGCGGAACGAGGTGTTGAGCACCGACATCGCCACCGAATAGCGTTCCGTGCAATCGACCACATAGCCCGCCATCGAGCCGTCGGACGCCAGCAGCGCCATCTCCTCGGCCACTCCGTCGCGGCGGCCGCGGTTGAGGACGACGAGGTTCTGCGCACGGTTGACCGTATTCGAAATCACCGACGCGGTGATGACGCGGTATTTCGAGATTCCGACGTCCTGCATGTAGCTGTCCAGCCGCGCGGCGGTCTCGGCCTCCTCGTACACGGCCAGCCGCTCTTTCATCTCGGCCACGTGCGCGAGCAGGTCGCGGTTCTCGCGTCCGAGCGAAAAGTAATGCCGGATGTCCGCGAACATGCCGTGCACGCCGCCGACCACCTGATTCGAACGCGCCAGCAGCCGGGCCTGCGTGTAGTAGGTCGAGTGGGCGTAATAGCTGACGGCTATCGCTTCGAGCACGACGAACAGCACCATGACATAGATGCTTCGGATAAACTCTAAGAGCTTGCGCACGGTTTCTCGTTAATTTAAGATTGCGGACACTATGCCCGCAATCCGTATTCATTTATTCACCTCTCACCTCCGGTCCGGCCGGAGTGCGTTACAACTATTTCATTAAGAACGAGAAGCGGTTGATGTTCTTCAGCGCGATGCCCGTACCGCGCGCAATGGCGCGCAGGGGGTCTTCGGCGATGTGGAACGGGATGCCGGTTTTCTCGTTCAGACGCCGGTCCAGCCCCTTGATCAGGGCGCCGCCGCCGGCCAGATAGATGCCGTTCTTCACGATGTCGGCATACAGTTCGGGCGGCATCGATTCGAGCACCTTCATCAGCGCGGCATCGATCTTCGTGAGCGACTTTTCGAGCGCATAGGCGATCTCGCTGTAGCTGAGCGACACGGTCTGGGGCAGGGCCGTCAGCATGTTGGGACCCGTCACCACGAAGTCTTCGGGCTCCTCGTCCAGATCGGAGACGGCCGCACCGATCGAACACTTGATGGCTTCGGCCGTACGTTCGCCGATACGGATATTGTGCTGCTGGCGCACGTAACTCTGAATGTCGTTGGTGAAGACGTCGCCGGCGGTGTTGATCGACTCGGAGCAGACGATGCCGCCCAGCGAGATGCAGGCGATCTCCGACGTGCCGCCGCCGATGTCGATGACCATGTTGCCTTCCGGAGCCTCGACGTCGAGACCGGCGCCCAGCGCCGCGGCCATCGGCTCGTAGATCATGTAGACCTCGCGGCCGCCGGCATGCTCGGCGGAGTCGCGCACGGCGCGGATTTCGACGTTGGTCGAACCCGACGGGATGCAGATCACCATACGCAGCGAGGGGGCGAAGAGACCGCCCGAAGTCTTGACTTTCTTGATCATGCCGCGCAGCATCAGCTCCGTGGCGTTGAAATCGGCGATCACGCCGTCCTTCAGCGGCCGGATCGTCTTGATGTTAGGGTTGGTCTTCTCGTGCATCTGGCGCGCCTGATGGCCGATGGCCACGACCTTGCCCGTATGCACGTCGAGCGCTACGATCGACGGTTCATCGACCACGACCTTGCCGTTGTAGATTATCAGCGTGTTGGCCGTACCGAGGTCGATGGCCAGCTCCTGTGTCAGTGAAAAAATTCCCATAGTGCTACACCCAACTGTTATATTTCCTTAATTATTTTATAATCAACGTTCTGTATCTCGCCCGGCCTAACCTCCCGCCGGGGCCGCCGCCGTAAGGCGACATATCCGGACAAAGGTAACAAAAAGCGAGGGATATTTTTACATTTTTTTATTATTTTTTTTGATTACATTTGTAGACCGAAACAATCGATCCGTACATGGAATACAAAATCGGAAAAGAGGCCCGCTGCGCCGTGATCGGCTACGGCAGCTGGGCGACGGCCATCGTGGGGCTGCTCGCCGCGAACGAAGCCCGCGTAGGCTGGTACGTCCGCAATCCCGAAGTGCTCGAAGGACTGCTCGGCGAAGGCCGCAACCCCCGCTATCTGAGCGACGTGGAGTTCGACCGCCGGCGCATCGCCCTCTCCGACGACCTCGACGAGGTGGTCCGCGAAGCCGACATCGTCATTCTGGCCACTCCGTCGGCCTACCTCAAGACGTTCCTCGAACCGCTGACGGTCTCGCTGCAGGACAAATTCGTCGTCTCGGCCATCAAGGGCATCGTTCCCGGCGACTACAAGACCATCGTCGAATACGTCCACGACCGCTACGACCTGTCGTACAAACAGATCGGCATCATCACCGGTCCGTCGCACGCCGAGGAGGTCTCGCGCGGCAAGCTCTCCTACCTCACGGTGGTCTGCACCGACCCGGAGAACGCCCAGATGCTGGGCGAGAAATTCGCCACGGACTACATTCACCTGAGCTACTCGACCGACCTGTACGGCATCGAGTACGCCGCCATCCTGAAAAACATCTACGCCCTCTCGGTCGGCATCGCCGTCGGGCTGGGTTACGGCGACAACTTCCTCGCGGTGCTGATCGCCAACAGCGCCGGAGAGATGCGCCGTTTTCTGGAAGAGAGCTACCCGGCCGAGCGCGACACGCTGGTGTCGGGCTATCTGGGCGACCTGCTGGTGACCTGCTACTCGGTCTACAGCCGCAACCGGCGGCTGGGACTGCTCATCGGCCACGGCTGCACGGTCAAAAGCGCCCTCAACGAAATGACGATGGTCGCCGAAGGCTACTTCGCCGCCGACTGCATCCGTCACATCAACGCCCGCCACAAGATCGAAATGCCGATCGCCGAAATGGTTTACAACGTGCTCTACCAAGGGGCTTCGGCGCGCAAGTGCATGAAAGAACTGACATCCAAATTAATTTGACAATAACATGGAAACTCTGAAATTAGACATCTCCAAAACGGGCGTTGCGGTTTCGGCCGCAATGCAGGCCAAGGCGCAGGCGGCCAACGCCCTGCTCGAATCGGGCAAAGGCGCCGGCAGCGACTTCCTCGGCTGGGTGCACCTGCCCTCGTCGATCACGCCCGACCGGATCGAAGCCATCGAGAAGCAGGCCGCGAAGCTCCGCGAGAAGGCCGAAGTGATCATCTGCATCGGCATCGGCGGCTCGTATCTGGGCGCCAAGGCCGTGCTCGAAGCCATGAGCGATTCGTTCAAGTTCCTGCACAAGAAGCGAACGGAACCCGTCGTGGTGTTCGCAGGCCAGAACATCTCGGAGGATTACACCCACGAACTGCTCGAAGCCGTGAAGGAGTACTCGATCGCCACGATCGTCATCTCCAAGTCGGGAACCACGACCGAACCGGCCATCGCCTTCCGCCTGATCAAAGCCGAGATCGAAAAGCGTTACGGCAAGCAGGAAGCCGCCGAGCGCATCGTGGCCATCACCGACAAGGCGCGCGGCGCGCTGAAGACGCTCGCCGACAACGAGGGCTACCCGACGTTCGTCATTCCCGACGACGTGGGCGGACGCTTCTCGGTGCTGACTCCCGTGGGCCTGCTGCCGCTGGCGGCCGCCGGCGTGGACATCGCCGCACTGGTGCGCGGCGCGCAGGAGATGGAGCGCGCGACGGCCGACGGCACGCCGTTCGAAAAGAACCCGGCGGCAGTTTACGCAGCCGTGCGCAACGAGCTGTACGAAGGCGGCAAGAAGATCGAGATTCTCGGCTCCTACGAGCCGAAGCTCCAATACATCAACGAGTGGTGGAAACAGCTCTACGGCGAGAGCGAAGGCAAGGACGGCAAGGGCATCTTCCCGGCCAGCGTGACGCTGACGGCCGACCTGCACTCGATGGGACAGTATATTCAGGACGGCGAACGCACGCTGTTCGAAACGATCATTTCGGTCGCCGAACCCGCCGGCAAGGTAGTCGTCGAAGCCGACGGAGAGAATCTCGACGGCCTCAACTTCCTCGCAGGCAAGCGCATTTCGGAGATAAACCGCATGGCCGAGCTGGGCGTGCAGTTGGCCCACGTGGACGGCGGCGTCCCGAACATCCGCATCGAGATTCCGCAGATCGACGCGCATGCCGTCGGCTCGCTGCTCTACTTCTTCGAGCGCGCCTGCGGCATCAGCGGCTACATCCTCGGCGTCAATCCGTTCGACCAGCCCGGCGTGGAGGCGTACAAGAAGAATATGTTCGCCCTGCTGGACAAACCCGGCTACGAAGAGGCTTCGAAAGCCATCAAGGCACGGCTGTAACGCCCGCACATAAGGCAAGAAGGCGGAGTCTCCGGACTCCGCTTTTTATTTTGCCCGAATCTACCGGGGCCGTCCATGAAAAACAGCTTCCCGTTGGCACAAAAAATGCTTCCGGAAATTTATTCCACCGTCGATATGATTATGAAAGGACGTCCGTTATTGGTTCTGCTGCTGTTCGCGGCATCGGCAGTCATCCTCGCAGGGATGTACTACGCCGCAACGCGCGAGGGAACGACGACACGGCAGGACAAATGGGCCGGCGTGCTGTCGGACCTCGACGCATGCAGCCGCCGCAAGCACGTCAAATCGGCGCAGTACGACCATTTCGCGGGCATCGCCCGGCAAGAGCGGGAACACGACGCCGAACGGCTGTTCCGGGCCATGGCCCATGCCGAGCGACTTCAGGAGTACAACTGCGCCAACGCCATCGTCCGGCTCGGCGGCCGCTACGCACCGCCGGAGCACGTCACCGTTTTCCGGGGCACGACCGACGACAACCTGCGACGGAGCATCGACTTCGCACGCCGTCCGCGGGAGGGGCTGCATGCAGACGACATCGAGCGCGCCCTGCAAAGCGGCAACCGCTATGCGGCCCGCGTGCTGATCTGGGCGAGGTCCGGGGACATGCGGCATCTGGCGCTGATGGAGACCTGCCGCCGCCGGCTGGCGGCCAACGGACCTGCGGACGCACGGAATGAGATCGCCGGCAGGAGGGCAAATAATGGCACGGCAGGCGTCCCGGCGAACGGGACGGCCCGCGCTTCAGGACGCGGAACAGCAGAAGGTTCGGAAAACAGTCGGCCGGACGCTACGGCAGACAACGCCCCGAAAGGCTATCTGGTCTGTCCGACCTGCGGCAACATCTATCCGGCGGGGTGCAGCGATTCCTACTGCCCCTGCTGCCTGACCGACGGGCGGAGGTTCGTCGCGTTCGAAGAGTGACGCACCGCCGAATCCGGATTTTCACACGCCTTTCGCGAGCCGCGCGACCGAATCGGCAAGAGAGGATTCCCAGCGCGCGTCGCATCCGAACCGCCCGACATGGATCAGGGGCTTGGTTTTGCCGTGGAAATCGCTGCCGCAGGTCATCAAGGCCCCACGGCGCCGGACCAGCGGCGCGAAATAGGCGATCTGCCGATCATCGTGGTAATTATTGAAAACTTCCAATCCCTCGGCCCCGCGCTCCAGCAACTTCTCGACGATACGCTCCCGGCCCCGCAGGTTGAGTCCGGGATGCGCGACCACCGGCACGCCCCCGTTGTCGCGCACCAGCTCGACGGCGTCGCGGAAGTTCATATATTCCACCGGGACGAAAGCGGGCCTGCCCTGCGCGCCGAAGTCGAGGTAAAAGTTGATATAGGGCATATCTCCGCGCGCGCCGCCCTTCCGGTAGGGAGCCAGCAGCGGCGTATCGCACGCGGGGTCGGAGAGCATCACTTCGGCGATCAGCTCCAGCGTCGGCAGCTTGCCCGCCGCGGCGGCCAGCACGGCCTGCTCATCGACGGCGAAGCCCAGCCGACGGAGCTTCCCGACCGTCTCGCCGAACGACGCCATGACCTTGGCGGCGACGGTCTCTTCCAGCGCACGGAAATCGGGAGACTTCCAGTCGATGCCATAGCCCAGCAGATGCAGGTCCGTACCCTCGAAGCTGCAATCGATCTCAATGCCCGGCACGGACTCCAATCCGGCCTGCAAAGCTCCGTCGCAGGCTTCGTCCAGCCCCCGCACGGTGTTATGGTCCGTCAAGGCGAAGAGGTCAACGCCCCCGGCGGCGCATTTGCCGACGATGTCGGCGGGACGGAACTCTCCGTCGCTGCTGTATTGCGAATGAATATGTAAATCGGCACGAATCATAAGCTACAATTATTATGGGCGCCCCTTTCAGGAATGTAAAGATAAGGACAAACGGCCGCAAAACAAAATCCGCCCCGGACGGACTTGCCGTTCGGGGCGGAGCGTATCGTCCGGAAGCGGGAAGAAACTACTCCTCCTCGGCCTCCTTCATGTTGTGGTAGACGTTGGTCACGTCGTCGTCCTCTTCGAGTTTCTCGACGAGTTTCTCGATCGACTCGCGGCCCTCGGCGTCCAGCTCCTTCGTATCGGTGGGCAGGTAAACCGACTCTCCCGACACGATCTCGTACCCCTTGTCGTCGAGCCATTTCTGGATGGCGCCGAACGACTCGTAGGGGGCGTAAACCGTAACGCCGTCCTCTTCGGGATAGAACTCGTCCACGCCCAGATCGATCATCTCCAGTTCGAGCTCCTCCATATCGACGCCTTCGGCCGGACGGAACTTGAAGACGCACTTGTGGTCGAACATGAACGCCACGCTGCCGCTGTTGCCCAGCGTACCGCCGCATTTGTTGAAATACATGCGCACGTTGGCCACGGTGCGGTTGGTGTTGTCGGTCGCGGTCTCCACGAGGAATGCGATGCCGTGCGAGCCGTATCCTTCGTAGATGACCTCCTTGTAATCGGCGGCATCTTTCTCGGTGGCGCGCTTGATGGCGCGTTCGACGTTCTCCTTGGGCATGTTCTCGGCCTTGGCGTTCTGCATCAGAATACGCAGACGGGTGTTGCCCGAAGGATCGGGTCCGGCGGCCTTGACCGCGATCTCGATCTCTTTTCCCAGTTTGGTGAACGTGCGGGCCATATGTCCCCAACGCTTCATTTTACGCGCTTTGCGATACTCAAAAGCTCTTCCCATATGAATTTTTCGTTATTATTTTTCGTTCGTGGTGCAAAGGTATAAAATTAAGAATTAAAAATTAAGAATTACGGCCAAAATTTATTATGCGCGGCGCGTATGCGGATTTTGGGATATTTGTGTAATTTTGCGCAGCACTAAATCCGGTAATTATGGAAATCAAAAGCAGATTCGACCATTTCAACATCAACGTCACCGACCTCGGACGCAGTCTCGAATTTTACGACAAGGCGCTGGGCCTGAAAGAAACAGACCGCAAGGAAGCGGGCGACGGAAGCTTCATACTGGTTTATCTGGGCGACGGGCAGACGGGATTCCGCCTCGAACTGACATGGCTGCGCGACCACGCCGGAGCCTATGAACTGGGCGAAAACGAGAGCCATCTCTGCATGCGCGTGGCGGGCGACTACGACGCCGTCCGCGAATACCACCGCGCCATGGGTTGCATCTGTTACGAGAATCACGACATGGGGCTTTATTTCATCAGCGATCCCGACGACTACTGGATCGAGGTGCTGCCCGTAAAATAAGCGGAATACCCATACGGCGTCATTCCGCGCCGCCGGCCGAAGCTGCGGCGCGCGAAACGGCGCAAAACCGCAGCGCATGCGACCCGAAGGGCGGCGGCGCGTCAAAACAAACACCTATGCAAAACAACACCGAATTGCAGCGGGAGGCCGACGAGGCGGTCCGCGTAATGAAAGCGGGAGGCATCATCCTCTACCCCACCGACACGGTCTGGGGGCTGGGCTGCGACGCGACCAACGCCGAAGCCGTGGAGCGCATCTACAAACTCAAACGGAGCGAAAACAAGAAGTCGATGCTCGTGCTGTGCGCGTCGGCCGACATGGTCGTGCGCTACGTAAACAAGGCTCCCGGCATCGCGTTCGAGGTCATGGAGCTGGCGACCAGCCCGCTGACGGCGATCCTTCCGGGAGCGGCCGGCGTCGCCGAGAACCTGATTCCCGAAGAGCGGACGCTCGGCGTGCGGATTCCCGACCACGAATTCTGCCGCCGGATACTGCGGGGGCTGGGGCGGCCCGTGGTCTCGACCTCGGCCAACATTTCGGGCGAGGCGACGCCCGCAGGACTCGCCGAAGTGTCGCGCGAGATCATCGACGGCGTCGATTTCGTCGTCAATCCCCGCTTCGAGGGCAAGCCCACGAAAAAGGCGTCGTCGATCATCGCCTTCGGCGAGGGCGGCGAAGTGAAAATCATACGCGAATAACACACATGGCAAAAACGTTGGAAACCTTCATCCAGAAGCGCTTCTCGGACGTCGATCCGTTCCAGCATGTGAACAACGTCTCGCAGCAGATGTATTTCGACGTGGGAAAAATGGAGTATTACGAAAAGATACTCGGCGACGAGGTGCTGCTCGGCGATCTGCGCATCGTCACCGTCTCCACTTCGACCTCGTACATGGATCAGATCCGCCTGCACGACAGGGTGCGCGTCACGACCACCTGCGAGAAGATCGGCAACAAAAGCCTCACGCTCTTCCAGCGGCTGCTCGCCGGCGACCGGGTGTGCAGCGAGAGCCGCTCGGTGATGGTCGCATTCGACTTCTCGCGGCAGCAAAGCATGCCCGTGCCCGATGCGTGGCGCGAACGCCTGCTGGCGGACTAGGCCCGCAGCTTCCCGTCGCTGCCCACGGGCGGCAGTCCGTGGCGGACGTAATACTTATAGCCGATCACCACCAGCACCACGCCTGCGAAGATGAAGACAAGGGCCACGACGTTGGCCGTGTCGAAGACGGCCTGACCGCGGACGATGGCCAGAATTCCGGCGGTCACCGGCTGGATATAGCGGTAGAGCGCCGTATGGACCGAGGTGAGTTTCTCCGTACCCCGGTACAGCAGGTACATGGGCAGGACCGTGCCCAGAATCAGGATATAGGCCAGTTCGGCCTGCGCCTGAAGGGGCAGTTTCAGGAACTGCGTATGGGCGATGTATTTCCAGAAGAATGGCGCCGTCACGGCCAATCCGATGATGTAGTACCACCCCATCACCACCAACGTTCCCAGCCGTTCGAGCTGGGGTTTGATAATCACCGTATTGATGGCGATCGCCACCACGGCCACCAGCACCAGTGCGTTGCCGTAGGCGCGGCTGCCGTGGGTGAGCACGAACCCGTGGTCGAAGAGCAGGACGGCGGCGCCGATCAGGGCGCAGACGACGCCCACGACCCGCGCCCTGATGTATTTGTGCGGGTGCATCAGGTGGTCCGTGATCAGCGTCACGGCGGGACCGAGGGTCGAGATGATCGAAGCGTCGATGGGCGAGGTGTAGGACGATCCCCACAACAGCATGTACATCCAGCCGTAGACAATCAGCATCGTGACGATCAGGATATTGCCCGCGTCGCGCCAGCGGATGCGGAACGACTGCTTCGAGAAGAGCGCGAAGGGAATGAAGAACACCGCCGCCGAAAGGACCTGAAGCATGAATATCTGCTGGAAGTCCAGATAATTGCGCGTAAGGGAGACATAGAACGAAAAGTTCGCTCCGAAAAAGAGGTTGGCAAATACCAGATCGATATTGTAACGCGTTTTGCTCACGGGAATTCCGAGGGGCAATTATTACACCAAATTTTACCTATATTTGCCGCGTCAATCCCGCAATGACATGGACAAAGGAAAACTGAAAGGCCACGCGGCCCTCTGGGTCGCAAATCTCGTCTGGGGCCTCAACGCGCCCATCGGCAAGAGCGTGCTCTGGTCGGAGCACAACCCCGGCGGGGTCAGTCCGTTCGCGCTGAGCGTCTACCGCATGCTGGGAGCCTGCCTGCTGTTCTGGAGCGTCTCGCTTTTCCTGCCCCGCGAGAGAGTCGCACGGCGCGACATCGTGCTGCTGCTCTTCGCGTCGGTGTTCGGCATCCAGCTCAACCAGATGCTTTTCCTCTGGGGGCTGTCGCTCACCTCGCCCATCGACTCGTCGATCATCGCCACGGTGGTCCCCGTACTGACGATGGTGCTGGCGACGCTGTTCCTGCGCGAGCCGATCACATGGCTCAAGGCGGGCGGCGTGTTCCTCGGCTGCGCCGGGGCGCTGCTGCTGATTCTGGTCAGCCGGCACGGGACGGGGCACACGAGCAGCGTCAAGGGCGACGTATTGTGTCTCGTCAGCGCGGTCAGCTACGCCACCTACCTCACCGCTTTCCGCAACGTAATCGTCAAATATTCGCCCGTAACGACCATGAAGTGGATGTTCCTCTTCGCGGCCGTCGTCGCTGCCGCGGTCTATTACCGGCCGCTCGCGGCCGTGGACTACGCCGCGCTCGCGCCCCGGACATGGGCCGGAATAGGCTACGTGGTCGTCTGCTCGACCTTCCTCTCCTACTTCATGGTGCCGATCGGACAGCGTTACCTGCGGCCCACTGTGGTGTCGATGTACAACTACGTACAACCCGTCGTGGCGGTGCTTTTCTCGGTCGCAATCGGTCTCGACTCCTTCGGGTTCACCAAGGCCGCGGCGGCCCTGTGCGTCTTCGCCGGGGTCTGGCTGGTGACCAAATCCAAATCGCGGGCGCAGGTGGAGGCGGAAGCGGGCATGAAAAAAGGTTGAGCCGCAGCGGCCCAACCTTTCGATTCACGAATACGCCCCGGACGGCCGGGCCCCATTCTACGGGTTCTGCCCCCCGGCCTTCGTCAGCCCCTTCTCCGCCGCCAGCCGCTCCATCAGGGCGTAGGCCGCGTCGTAATCGTTGGGAATTTCGCCGTCGAGAATGGCGTTCTTGATCACCTCCTTGATGTCGCCGATGGCACGGCAGGGACCGATGCCGTAGGTCTGCATGATGATCTCGCCCGTGATCGGCGGCTGGAAGTTGCGGATGCGGTCGCGCTCCTCCAAATCCTTCATCTTGCGGCGCACCAGCTCGAAATTGGCCAGATAGCGTTTGACCTTGGCGTCGATGCCCGAAGTGATGTCGGCTTCGCACAGGATCATCAGCTGCTCCACGTCGTCGCCCGCCTCGAACAGCAGACGCCGCACGGCCGAGTCCGTGACCAGATCTTCGGAGAGGATGATCGGCCGCAGGTGGAGGAAAACCAGCTTCTGCACGAATTTCATATGCTCGTTGAGCGGCAGCTTCAACTGCCGGAAGATCGCCGGCACCATCTTCGAGCCGAGGACCTCGTGGCCGTGGAACGTCCAGCCGACCTTGGGATCGTAAGCCTTCGTCAGCGGCTTGGCGATGTCGTGCAGCACGGCGGCCCAGCGCAGCCACAGATCGCCGCTGCGGCGGGCGACGTTGTCCAGCACCTTGAGCGTATGGATAAAATTGTCCTTATGGGCATGCGCGCCCCGCTTCTCGACGCCCTTGAGGTTGTGCATCTCCGGGAAAATCAGCTCCAGAAGCCCCGTCAGCTCCAGCAGTTCGAAGCCCATCGAGGGTACGGGCGAAAGGACGATCTTGTTAAGTTCCGCAGCGATGCGTTCGCGCGACACGATCCGGATGCGGTGCGCATTGCGGCGGATGGCGTCGAAGGTCTCGCCTTCGATCGTGAACCCCAACTGCGACGCGAAGCGCACGGCCCGCATCATGCGCAGCGGGTCGTCCGAGAAGGTAACGTCGGGATCGCACGGCGTGCGGATGACGCACTCTTCGAGGTCGTCCATGCCGTCGAACGGGTCGACCAGCTCGCCGAACGAACCGGCGTTGAGCGACCACGCCATGGCGTTGATCGTGAAGTCGCGGCGGCGCTGGTCGTCTTCGAGCGTGCCCGCCTCGACCTGCGGTTTGCGCGAATCCTGCGTATAGGACTCACGGCGGGCGCCCACGAACTCGACCTCGACGCCCTTGTGGCGGAGCATGGCCGTGCCGAAGGTCTTGAATACCGAGACCTTGGCGTGCAGTTCGCTGCCCAGCGCTTCGGCCAGCGCGATACCGCTGCCCACGACCACCACGTCGATGTCGGTCGAGGGGCGGCGCAGGAAATGGTCGCGCACGTAACCGCCTACGACGAAAGCCCTCACGCCCTGCTCCTCGGCCAGACGCGAGATTCGCCGGAATATGGGATTCGTCAGCGGCACGCGGCTACCTCACGAATTTTTCGATCACCGTCTTCCACGCCAGATAGCCCTCGCCCATCAGGTGCAGGCCGTCGTTGGTGTACTGCTTGTCGAGCATGCCCTTCTCATCGACCAGCGCGGAATAGACGTCGACATACATCACGTTCTTGCGCCCTTCGCAAAGCGTTTCGAGCAGCTTGTTGGTCTCGATGATCTCGGCGCCCTTCTTCCAGTGGTTCTTCGGCTTGGCCTTCGTATCCACGCCGTTTACGGGAAGGATGCTCTGCACGTAGATCTTCGTCCACGGCGACTCCTCGGCGAAACGGTCGAGCAGTTTTTCGACATTGGCGGCGACCTCTTCGGGCGCGATACCGACAGCCAGATCGTTGGTGCCGATCATCAGGAACAGCTTTTTGGGATGGCCGTTGATGATCGGATCGAGCCGGTCGAGCAGCCAGCCGGAACGGTCGGCGCTGATGCCGCGGTTCTTGACATGGCGGTTGTTGAACAACTCGGCCCACTCGCCGCCGTCGGTGATGCTGTTGCCGAGGAAAACGATGTCGTTGCCGCGAATCGGCAACTGCTCGAAAAGACTGCGTTTCTGGTAGTTGTATTCGCTCTGGGCGAACGATGCGGCAGCAAGGAGAAGCGCCGCGGCAAGGAGAACGATTTTTTTCATGGTCGGCTTCTTTTTATCATTTTCTATTTATCGGAGTTCGCGTTTGTAAAGCTGGACCGTGTTTTCCAGCCCGTAATAGAGCGCGTCGCAGATCAGCGCGTGGCCGATCGAGACTTCGTCGGTCCACGGGATGCGGCTGACGAAAAAGCGCAGGTTTTCGAGATTGAGGTCGTGTCCGGCATTCAGGCCGAGTCCCTGACGGCGGGCCTCCTCGGCCGCCGCGAGATAGGGCGCCAGCGCGGCTTCGGCGCCGGCGGGGTATTCGCGGGCGTAGGCCTCGGTATAAAGCTCCACCCGGTCGGCGCCGCAGGCCTTCGCCCCGGCGACCATCGCCGGATCGGGATCGACGAAAACCGAGACCCGGATGCCTTTCTCATGGAACCGCGCCGTGACTTCGGTCAGGAATCCGCGGTTGGCAAGCGTGTCCCACCCGGCATTCGACGTAATGGCGTCATGGGCGTCGGGCACGAGGGTCACCTGCGTCGGCACGACCTCCAGCACCAGATCGACGAAGCTCGGAATCGGATTGCCCTCGATATTGAATTCGGTGGCGAGGACCCGTTTCAGGTTCCGCACGTCGTCGTAGCGGATGTGGCGGGCGTCGGGACGCGGATGGACCGTGATGCCTTCCGCGCCGAAACGCTCGATATCGAGGGCCGCACGGACCACGTCGGGAAGATTTCCGCCGCGCGAATTGCGCACCACGGCAATCTTATTGATGTTTACACTCAACTTTGTCATAAAATTCGCTATATTTGCATTCGGGAGCCGCCTGCGGCCGCTGCCGGATGAAGCCGGAATGCGGACTGCGCCGTCCCCGATGTTGAACCAAGTTGCGCCGGGCGATCCGGACGAGGCACGAACCGGCTTCCTGTATCGTCTTGGCGTGGTAAAGTTACTTATTTTTTCGAAACTCCGCCGATGAAAATCATACTTTTTTCCCGCCGCCAGCTGCCTCACACCGCCGGGGAGATCTGCCAGCTGTTCGAAGCCTTCCGCATTTTCGGGTTCGACTACGCCGTCAACGAGGAGTTCGCGCCTCTGGCCGAAGAGCTTACGGGCATCCGCATTCCGCCGGAAAAGATCTACGGACAATGCACGGGCAAACAGCCTGCCAATTCGGTGATGGTCTGCTACGGCGGCGACGGCACGCTGCTCGAAGGCGTGCACCGTCTCTGCGGCGCGCCGATTCCCGTCATGGGCATCAACGCCGGGCATCTGGGCTTCCTGACCAGCGCCCCGTCCGCCGGCCTGAACCTGATCTTCAAGGAGATCGCGGAGGGGCGTCTCACCACCGAGGCCCGCTCGATGATCGAAGTCACGGGCGACTACGCCGAGCAGCCCGACACCACACTGGCGCTCAACGAATTCACCGTTCAGCGCCACGGCGCAGGCATGATCTCGGTCGAAACTTACGTGGACGACCAGATGGTCGCCACCTACCACGGCGACGGCGTCATCTTCTCGACGCCGACCGGCTCGACGGCCTACTCGCTCAGCGCGGGCGGCCCGGTCGTAGCTCCGACGTGCGCCTGTCTGGTGATCTCGCCGCTGGCGCCGCACAACCTGACGATGCGCCCCGTGGTCATTCCCGACACCGCCGTCATCACGCTTCACGTACACACGCGCCGCTCGGACGCATTCGTCACTCTGGACAACCGCGTCTATGCCGTCGGGCAGGAGGCGACATTCACCGTCAAACGCGCCGAACAGAAGATTTTTTTGGCCGTACCGCACAATATATCATTTTACGACACGTTACGGAATAAAATGATGTGGGGCATCGACATCCGCAGTTAATGCCCTGCACAAAAACGGTGTAAAGTTGTTCATTTAATAGGTATTTTTCATTTTTATTCCCTATATTTGTGCCCTAATATGAGCGAGCAGAATCGCATACCGCAACACGTCGCCATCATCATGGACGGCAACGGCCGCTGGGCCGAGTTGCGCGGCAAAGAGCGTTACGAAGGCCATGTCGCCGGCGTCGAACCCGTACGGGCGTCGCTGCGCGCCGCCGCGCGCTGGGGTGTGAAGTACCTGACGCTCTATGCGTTCTCAACCGAAAACTGGGGACGTCCCGCGCAGGAGGTCGATGCGCTGATGGAACTTTTCTGCAAAAGCGTGGTCAACGAAACGCCCGAACTGATCCGTCAGGGGGTGGAGATCCGGATGATCGGCGACCGCACGCGTTTTTCGGAAAAGGTGCAGCGTTATCTGGCCGAAGCCGAGCAGCGGACCGCCGGAGGCAAGACCCTGACGCTGATACTGGCGCTCAACTACTCCTCACGCAGCGAGATCACCCGCGCCGTACGCCAAATCGCCGCACGGGCCGCATCGGGAGAGCTGGCGCCGGAGGAGATTTCGGAAGGCACGATCAGCGCGGCGCTCGACACGGCGCCCTACCCCAACCCGGACCTGATCGTCCGCACGAGCGGCGAACACCGGCTCAGCAACTTCCTGCTCTGGCAGGCGTCCTACGCCGAACTCTACTTCCCGGAGGTGCTGTGGCCCGATTTCACCGAGGAGGAGTTCGACCGTGCAATGGAGGAATACGCCCGGCGCGACCGCCGTTTCGGGCTGGTAAAATAGATGAAGTTAAGATTAGATTTAAATAGATGAATTATTTCGGTAAGATATTCACGGCAGCCGCTGCCCTCGTGCTGTGCTGCACGAATATATTCGCCCAAGAGCAGAATCCTGCTGACACCGCGGCTTCGGCCAAGCCCGCATTCCCGGAAGACGCACCCATATTGCGGCAGGACGGCGCGCAGAAACTCTATTACATCCGCGACGTCAACATTCACGGCGTGCAGTACCTCAACCCCGACATTCTCAAGTCTTCGGCCGGGCTGATCCCCGGCGATTCGATTTACCTGCCGAGCAACTTCATCGCAAACGCCATCTCGCGTCTGTGGAGCCAGCGGTTTTTCTCGGACGTGAAGATCGGAGCCGAGATCGAGGGCGACAGCCTCGATCTGGAGGTGTTCCTCAAAGAGCGGCCGCGCGTCAACAACTGGGACTTCGAAGGCATCTCGAAGGGCAAGAAGAAAGACCTGCTCGAAAAGCTCAAGCTCAAACGCGGCAGCGAGCTTTCGGATTACGTCATCGACAAGAACCAGAAACTCATCAAGGCCTACTGGTCCGAGAAGGGCTTCCGCAACACGGAGGTCTCGACGCGCATCACCAACGACACGCTGCGCCCGCAGATGGTCAACGTAACCTTCCTGATCGACCGCAAACACAAAGTCAAGATCGGCAAGATCAACTTCACGGGCAACGAGCAGTTCAAGGACAAGCGCCTGCGCCGGACTTTCAAGAAGACGCACCAGAAGAGCATCAACTTCTTCCGCGGCACCAAACTCAACGAGAGCGACTACGAGAACGACAAGGACCTGCTGATCGACTTCTACAACTCGAAAGGCTACCGTAACGCCACGATCGTCAGCGACTCGATCTATCCGATCAGCGACAAGCGGCTGGCCATCGACCTCGACATTTCGGAAGGCAACAAATACTACATCCGCAACGTGTCGTGGGTCGGCAACTCGGTGTACGAAACCGACGACCTGCAGCGCATGTTCGGCGTCAACAAGGGCGACACGTACGACAAGAAGTCGATGCACAAGCGTCTGGGCATCGGCAAGGAGACCGATCCCGAAGCGATGTCCGTATCGTCGCTCTACCAGAACAAGGGCTACCTGATGTCGCAGATCGAACCCGCCGAAACCATCATCGGGCCGGATTCGATCGACATCGAGGTCAAGGTATTCGAAGGCAAGCAGTTCACCATCAACGAAGTCGGCATCACGGGCAACCAGCGCGTGGACGACGAGGTGATCCGCCGCGAGCTTTACACCCGTCCGGGCGAGCTTTACGACCGTTCGCTGCTCATGCAGACCATCCGCACGCTCGGCTCGCTGGGACACTTCAACCCCGAAGCGATCATGCCCGACATCAAACCCGTTTCGAACGAGCTGGTGAACGTCAACTGGCCACTCGAAGAGCAGGCCTCCGACCAGTTCAACATCGCCGGCGGCTGGGGTTCGGGAACGTTCGTAGGTTCGGTGGGCATCACGCTCAACAACCTCTCGATCAAGAACTTCTTCAAGAAGGGCGCATGGCGCCCCTATCCGATGGGCCAGAACCAGCGGCTGTCGCTGTCGGCGCAGACCAACGGCACCTACTACAAGGCGTTCGCCCTGAGTTTCACCGACCCGTGGCTGGGCGGCAAGAAGCCCAATTCGTTCACCATATCGGCCCACTTCTCCGAGCAGAACAACGCCTATTACGTATGGCAGAAGAGTACGCAGTACTTCCGCACGTACGGTCTGGCGGCAGGTCTGGGCAAGCGTCTCAACTGGCCCGACCCCTACTTCACGCTTTACGGCGAGGCGAGCTACGAACGCTTCTCGCTCAAAAACTGGAATACGTTCGGCATGACCAACGGCGCCGCCAACCTGCTCTCGCTCAAATTCGTCTTCGCACGCAACTCGGTGGACCAGCCGATCTATCCGCGCCGCGGTTCGGAGTTCAGCGCATCGGTGCAGTTCACGCCCCCCTACTCGCTCTGGGACGGCAAAGACTACAAGAAGCTGGCGGAGCTTGCCAACAGCACGGACAGCAAGGTGGCGGACAAAGCAAATCAGGAGCGTTACCGCTGGGTCGAGTTCCACAAGTGGCAGTTCAAGGCGCAGTGGTTCCAAGCGCTGACCAAGAACTCGAATCTCGTGCTGATGCTCAAGGCCGAAATGGGTTACCTCGGCAACTACAACAAATATAAGGTTTCGCCTTTCGAACGCTTCGAAGTCGGCGGCGACGGCATGTCGGGATACAACATCTACGGTATCGACATCATCTCGATGCGCGGTTACGAAGACGGCGCCCTCGATCCCACGAACGACTATTCGGTGGCATACAACAAATACACCGCCGAGATCCGCTACCCCGTCATCCTGAAACCTTCGTCGCAGATCTATGTGCTGGGATTCCTCGAAGGCGGTAACGCATTCGATTCGTGGAAGAAGTTCTCGCCCTTCAAGATCAAGCGTTCGGCCGGTTTCGGCGTACGTCTCTACCTGCCCGTGGTGGGTATGCTGGGTATCGACTGGGGTTACGGCTTCGACTCGCCGGCAGGTCAGAGCGGCAAGAGCGGAAGCCAGTTCCACTTCGTAATGGGCCAGCAGTTCTAACCGGCGCACGATTCCGCGGACAATCCCCACGTATTCGAATCTCCCTTTGAAAAGGGGGACCCGGAATTCCGGCGGAGGCGTTTGCAAAAAAAGAGAGGCTGGCAATAAATTTGAAAGAAAATAGTTATATTTATGGTATGGTTCCGGGAAACCGGCTGAATATTAACTTAAAAACATAAGATTATGAAACGTCTGATTTTAATCGCGGCATTCATTCTCACGGCCGGCACGCTGGCAGCGCAGAATTACATAATCGTCAACAGCGAAAAGGTTTTCAAATCCGTCGCGGCCTACAACAAGGCGATCTCCGATCTGGACGAACTCGCCAAGCAATATCAGGAACAGGTGGACGCCAAATTCGCTGAAGTGGAAGCGCTTTACAACGCCTATATGAATCAGAAGGCTTCGCTCTCGGCGACAACCCGCCAGACCCGCGAAAACGCCATTCTCGCCCGCGAAAAAGAGGCGCAGACCTTTCAGGAGAGCCTCTTCGGCAACGACGGCGCGCTGATGAAAAAGCGGATCGAAATGATCGAGCCGATCCAGAAGAAGGTCTTCGCGGCCATCGAAGCCTACGCCAAGCAGGCCGGCGCCGACGTGGTGCTCGACTCGGCGAACAATCCCACGCTGCTCTATACGAATCCCAGTGTGGAGCGCACGCAGCAGTTGATCGACATACTGAAGAAGTAGAAACATCAAACAATTAACTAATAATCTTTTATGAAAAAAGCAATCAAACTAACCCTTGCGGTTGTATTCGTGATGGGCGCGACATCGCTCTTCGCACAACAGAAATTCGGACGCATCAACACTCAGGAGATCATCGTGGGGATGCCCGAAACGAAGGAGATGCAGACCAACATGGAGGCTTATGCCAAGGATCTTCAGGACAATCTGGAGTCCATGACCGTCGAATACAACCAGAAACTGCAGGAGTTCCAGAAGAATTTCAACACCCTTTCGGAATCGGTACGCCAGCTCAAGGAGAACGATCTCAACGCCCTGATTCAGCGCCGCAACGAGTTCGAGCAGGCAGCCCAGCAGGACTTCCAGAAGCGTCAGAACGAGTTGCTGGCCCCGATTATCGAGAAGGCCAAGAACGCGATCGACAAAGTGGCTGCCGCAGGCGGCTATCTGGCCGTATTCGACACTTCGACGGGTTCGCTCGCCTATTTCGACGAGGCTTCCCTCACCGACATCGCCCCCGCAGTGAAGAAAGAACTCGGCATTACGGATGCTCCCGCCGCTGCGGCCGCACCCGCTGCTTCGAAATAAGTCACTCCGGGATTTCCCGATGGAACATGAAAAAGGCGCCGGCGATTCCGGCGCCTTTTTCATGCCCCTGCCGCAAGCGGCGATCAAAAGAGGCACAAAGCTGTTCATTTGGTCCGAATATAAAACTATATGAACTGAATATGAGTTTTTATCGCTATATTTCATCCAAAATCCAGAGACGAAATGAACAATACAGAGAGCCAAACACCGATCAACTCATTTACGCTGGCCGAACTTATAGACTTGGCCGGCGAACAACGTCAGGGCCTGATGCGCGAATGCATTACGGCCAGCAGCGACTCCCAAATGCAGGTCTTCCGGTTCCCGTGCCGCATCGACGCCTTCATAATCGGAGTCGGCACCGAAGGGGAGACCTCCGTATCGTTCAACCTGCATGAATTCCGGCTGAAGAAGGATTCGATGTTCATCTTTACCCCGAAAAATATCCTGCAGGTAAATTCGCAACAGTATTTCAAAGCCGACGTCATCGCCATATCGCCCGACTTCATGCGCCGCATCAACATCAAAAACATGATGCCGCTGTTCCTCAAATTCGTCGAAAATCCCACATTGGCGCTGACGCCCGAAGAGAGCCGCTCCATGCGCGGCATGATCGCCCAGATCGAACGCGAAACCCGCGGGCCGGAGACCCATTTCTCGTTCGATATCGTCAGCGGGCTGATCGCCGCAACGATTTACAAGGTCGGGGATATCATGTACCACTACCTCGCGGAGCATCCCGAAGGGCAGAACAATTCGCACAACCGCGCCGAAGAGTACTTCAAGCAATTCACCCACCTGCTGGGCGAACACTTCCGCGAAGAGCGCAGCGTCGGGTTCTACGCCCGCCAGCTCTGCATCACGCCCAAATACCTCACCACGCTCATCAAGCGCATCAGCGGGCAGTCGGTTTCGGAGTGGATCGACAACTATGTGATTCTGGAGGCCAAAACCCTGCTCAAATACTCGACGATGAGCATACAGGAGATCGCCTACTACCTGAACTTCCCGAACCAGTCGTTCTTCGGCAGCTACTTCAAGCGCAACACGGGCATGTCGCCCTCGCAGTACAAGGCGCAGAACTGACAAGGGCCAGCATCCGGCGGGGCATGTCGAGGAGAGGCATATCCGGCAGTGCATATCCGACAGAGCATATCCGACAGAGCATGTCTGACAGAGCATGTCTGACAGCGCATATCCGGCAGTATGCACACCCTCCTGCATACGAAACCCCGGCCGCAGAACTGCGCCGGGGTTTGTCGTTACGAAGCCGCATCAGAAGGGATATCCGACGCCGAAGTTGAGCGCGGTATTCTTCCAGCGGAGGTTGTGGATCCACCGTTCGCCCGCCGGATTGTTGGGATTGTGGAGCTGCACGCCCCAGTCGAGCCGGAGCACAGCGAACTTGATGTCGAAACGCAGACCCAGTCCGGTGTTGAATCCCAGCTGCTTATAAAACTTGTCGAAGAAGAAGACCGCCTCGTCGGAGTACTCCGAAGGATTCCGCCGGATATACCAGATATTGCCCAGATCGAAGAAGGTCGCGCCGTGCACCATGCCCCAGATCGGAAAGCGCAGTTCGAGGTTGGCCTCCAGCTTGACATCGCCCGTCTGTATCGGGAAAGAGTCGTGCGGATTGGGCACCGACCCCTGACCGAGCGTGCGGGGCGTCCAGCCGCGCATGCCGTTGCTGCCGCCGGCATAGAACTGCCGGTCGAAGGGCACGGCCGACGAGTTGCCGTAGGCCATCGCCACGCCGCCGTAGAGACGCCCCACGAGAGCCGATACCTCGCCAAGCATTATCTTGCGGCTGACGCTCAGGTCTGTACGGAAATACTGCGAATACTCGATGCCGAAGATTTTGGCGGGCTCGCCCTCCTTCGGCCGCGCATAGAACAGCCGGTCCACCGCGTCGATCAGGTTGCCCGCCGTCTCCAGATTGAAGCGGATATTGGTGGCGTTGCCGCCCAGATTCTTACGCTGGTTGTTATAGCTGTAGCCGAACGAAAGGCCGCCGATAAACTGGGTGCGGAAACTGTTTTTCAGGTATTTATTCGTCGTCTTGCCGAGGAAGGTCGAGTCCAGCCGATTCACATCGACGACGTTGATATCGACGGGCCGCAGCGAGAACGAAGAGTAACGGTTGTTGGTCCACTGGTAGGTGATTCCCGCACTCGAAAGCGTACGCCGATAATAGGGGCGGTCCTGAAAATTGACCGAAAGCTCCACCTTGGTCTTTGGCTGGTTCACCGAACGGAACCGCCGCGTACGCCACGGCACCAGAAAACGCGGGAAGGTGAGTCCGGTGGTAACGCCGAATTCCGTGGCGCGCTTTTTCTTGGCGTCGGGCGCCTTCATAAACTCGTATCCCGCCGTAAACGAAACGTCCAGCGCCTCCGCTCCCCGGAAGATGTTGCGGTTCTGGTAACCGACGGTAGCCTTCAGTCCGTAGAAACTCGACGTCGTACTGCCTTCGAGATCGACCTTGAAACTCTGCTTGAGCGCCGGGGTGCACAAAATGTTGCACTCCAGATAGCCCTCCTTCGTAAAGCGGGTCTGCGTGGAATCCGCCGAGGCGCCGATGAAGGAGACGTAATTGGTGACATCGACGCTCCGGGGCTGCTCGACGAAGGCGATCTTGGCGCTCTTGAAATAGCCGAGCGACATCAGGTCGGTATAGGCGCGGTTCACCTGCGCCGAATTGTAGACGTAGTTGGGATAGAGCGGCACCGACTGACGCAGAATGGCCGGACGCAGGTTCGGACGCTTCTCGTAGATGATATTCAGACCGCGGTAATAGAGCGTATCGAGCCGCGAAAGAAAGGTCGAATCGGTCCGCGCGACGGTCGGATCGTACGCCGGAAAGACGTTGATCCGGTCGATGCGGTAGACCATGTTGTTGTCCATCACGGCCTGTCCGCGTTCGTTGTAACCCGTAAGATACTGCTTGATATTGACCTGCACATCGACCTGATGGTTTCCGCCGAGCGTGTCGGCGACATAGTCGATGTTGTTGACCGTAAAGTTGTAGTAGCCGCGCTCCTTGAGGAAAGCCGTGACGCGCTCCCGCTCGCGGTCGAGCACCGCGATGTCGAAAACCCGCCCCGGACGGATCAGCGTATTGGCGGTGTCGGGCAGGATGATCTGTTCGAGGAACTTGTCCTGAAAATCGTACGAAATGCTGTCGATGCGGTAAGGCTCGCCCTGCCGGGTGCGGTAGACGACCTTGGCGCGCCTGCGGCGCGAGGTGGTATCGACTTCGAACGTCGCTTGGGAAGAGAAGAACCCGCGCGTGTCCATATAGACCTTCAGGTTCTGCGCGCTCCGCTCGGTCAGGCTCATGTCGAGCAGCACGGGTTCCTGCCCGATCTTGCGTTTCCAGTTGTTCCACCAGTTCTGCTTGCCCGGATTGGCCTGCTCGTAGAGCCAGACATAGAAATTCGTCCCCAGAAAACGCTTGTTGGGGGTCTGGCGCACGTATTTTTCGAGGTCGGCAGCCGTGATGCGCTCCTTGCGGGGCGTCGATTTGTCGGACTCGATCGTCACCTTCTGCAGCAGGTACTGCCCTTCGGGAATCTTGCGCGTAACGCTGCACGCGGAGCACAAAAAGCCCAGCACGGCGACAGCTAATATACGACTCAAGCCCCGCACGCCCCCGATCAGTTGTTAAAGAACCCCTTCTCTTTCAGCAGAGCGAAGTAGGAATTCGAGATGGAGAGGTTGTCCTCACGCACATAACGGCGCTGCGTGAAAATCTGCGCCAGATTAGGCAGCCCGTTCTCCTCCAGCAGACGCTTGGTCAGCTCCGACTCTTCGCGCTCGGCCCACAATTCGTCGATCTCGGCGGCCGTATAGTCGGTGTATTTCTCGTAATGCACGACGGCTTCCAGCGGCAGACGGTCGGTCAGTTCGGGCGATTCGTCGGGATAGCCCAGCACGATGGTCGTCACGGGAATCACCCCCTTCGGAAGTTCGAGTATCTCGGCGATCATCCCGGCCGTATAGATCGTCGTACCGAGGTAACAGATGCCCAGCCCGTTCATTTCGGCCTCGACGCAGAGGTTCTGGGCCGCAAGCAGGGCGTCCGTCGAAGCGTTCAGGAACCATGCGAAGTTGTCGTATGCGGGATCGGCGTCGCGCTGCTCGCACCACATCGAGAAGCGGTGCACGTCGGCGCAGACCGTCACCACGCAAGGCGCCTGCGTCACCATCGGCTGGTTGAAATGGCACGGGGCGAGTTTCGCGCGCAGGGCCGCATCGCGCGTCACGACCAGCGAATAGAGCTGCATGTTGCCGCAGGTCGAAGCCCGCGAAGCCGCTGCCAGTATCTCCTGCAGCAGCTCTTCGGGAACGGGTGTGGAACAGAATTTACGTATCGAACGATGCTTGAAAAGCACACTTTTCATGGATTTTTTCTTTTATCGGTTCTGTATAAAAACAATACAAGCGTCCGCCGGTCCGGGCGAATGCGCTTATTTTCCACAAAAATAGTAAAACTTTTAGAAGTTTTATTATTTTTGCGATGATATAACCACTATCCGGAATGCTGGTATCATTCGTAAAATACGAGGGCGCAGGCAACGATTTCATCCTCATCGACGACCGCGAAGAGCTGTTCAGCGCCGACGCACGGCTGATCGCGGCCTTGTGCGACCGCCACTTCGGCATCGGAGCCGACGGGCTGATGACCCTGCAGCGCAGCGTCGAGATGGACTGCTCGATGCGCTACTACAACGCCGACGGTTCGCCGGGCGAAATGTGCGGCAACGGCGCACGGTGTTTCGCGCTTTTCGCCGAGCATCTGGGCATCGGCGGAGAAACCAAGTATTTCGACGCCACGGACGGCATGCACACCGCGCGCATACGCCGCGCGAAGAACCGGACGGGCGAGATCGAGCTGGGCATGATAAATGTATCGGAAATCCGCAGCGGCAAAGGCTGGTGGTTCCTCAATACGGGCGTTCCCCACTATGTGGAATTCACGGAGGAGCTGGACGGCGTGGACGTAAAGGGTCTGGGACGGATGATCCGTCACGACACGGCGCGTTTTCCGCAGGGGACGAATGTCAATTTCGCAGAGATCGCAGGCGAGGGCGAAATCCGGATGCGGACCTACGAACGGGGCGTCGAAAACGAAACGCTGGCCTGCGGCACGGGAGCTACCGCCGCGGCGATCATAACCAATTACGCTTTGCAGCACGAAACGACCAAATACCGAATCACGGTGCCCGGAGGCGAACTGCACGTAGGCTTCTCGCATGAACCCGGCACGCAGACCTATACGGATATCCGGCTTACGGGCCCTGCGCGGCGCGTCTTCAAAGGGGTATTCGAAACCGACAATTTCTAAACCACTCATCTTTTCCCATCCATGAAAACACAAAAGGGAATTCGCGAACATGAAACGGACGAACTTCGGAAAGCCAAACGTCTCGAACCGATGCGCAAAAGCGGCAAGGAGCGCCATTCGCTCTACCGTTCGATCGACGAAGAGGAGGAGGAAGAACTCATGCCCCGGCGCGAATCCGTACTCGACTACCTCGACGATCAGGACGAGGAGTAAGCCCTGTAATCATGACTGAAAAATTTATTATGGCCGGCTCCACGGCCCTGCACGTCTGCGATTCGCAGGCCGGAGACAAATGCGTCGTGCTGCTGCACGGCTATCTCGAATCGCTGCTCGTCTGGGAGGATTTCGTACCTTATCTATATAAGGAGGTGCGCGTGGTGACGCTCGATCTGCCGGGCCACGGCATTTCGGTGGTGACGGGCGCGGTCCACACGATGGATTTTCTGGCCGACACGGTCGCCGACGCGCTCAAAGCCCTCGGCATCGGACGCTGCACGCTCGTAGGACATTCGATGGGCGGATACGTGGCGCTGGCTTTCTGCGAACGCCACCCCGAAATGCTCGACGGCGTGGTGCTGCTCAGCTCCACGCCCAATCCCGACACGCCGGAGAAGGCCGAAAACCGCCGCCGGGAGATCGCGCTCGTCGAGGCCGGGAAGAAAGAGATGCTGGCACGGGTAGCTCCCGCCGCAGGATTCGCCGAAGAGAACCGCGCCCGCATGCGGGACGAAATCGAAGACCTTACCGAGCAGGTTTTCGTCACCGAAGACGAGGGAATCGTAGCCCTGCTGGGCGGCATGATCGCCCGCAGGGACCAGAACGAAATGTTGCGCACGTCGAAGGTCCCGCAGCTCTTTATCCTCGGTCGAAAAGACGGTTACATACCGCCCGAAGCAGCCGAAAAGATGGTTGCGGAGCACCCGCAGGCGCAGGTCGTATGGCTGGAAAATTCGGGACACATGGGATTCCTCGAAGAGCCGGAAGCGGCGGCTCAGGCGATACTGGATTTCGTCCACGATGAAAAAATCGGATAGCGCGAAAAAACTGTTCGGGCGATAATTTCTCCGGGAGGGGCAGCCGGCGCGATTCGATCCCATTCCCGGAACAAACTAAACCGATCCTCTCTGAACCGCGTCTCATCGGTTCCGGCAGGATATAAAACCTTTGAACGATGAACGAAGAGATGAAATTCTGTCAGAGCTGCGGCATGCCGATGCAGACGGCGGGTGACTTCGGCACGGAAGCCGACGGCGGCGCGAGCGCGGAATACTGCGTCTATTGCTACAAAAACGGCGCCTTTACCGAAGCGTGCACGATGGAAGAGATGATCCGGCACTGCGCCGAGTTCCACGAAGAATTCCGCGACGAGAACGGCAAAAGCTATACCCGTGAAGAGGCTGTCAGGCTGATGCGGGAGTATTTTCCGACGCTCAAGCGCTGGAGCAAATAACGAAAGCGGACCGGAAATTCCGGTCCGTTTTTGTATCCGCAGCAGAATTGCGCTATATTTGTCCCGAAAAAACCACAAACGCTAATTAAAACATACTTGAAATGAAAAAACTTTTCTTTATGGGCTTTGCCCTGCTTCTGTGCGCCATGTGGCCCGCCGACGCCGCAGCCCAGCTGAAAATCGGCGGCCGGAAACTCAACACCGGAAAACTGCTCGAAGCGGGAAAGGACGTGGCCAAAGCCGTGACATTGAGCGACAAGGACATTGCCCAGCTGAGCTGCGAAGCGGTCGAATGGATGGATGCCAACAACCCCATCGCCGACGAAACGACCGAATACGGCGCACGTCTCAAGCGGCTGACCGAGGGGATCACCGAGATCAACGGACTGCCGCTCAACTTCAAGGTCTACCATGTCGTGGACGTCAATGCCTTCGCCTGCGGCGACGGTTCGATCCGCGTATTCAGCGCCCTGATGGACCTGATGGACGACGACGAACTGATGGCAATCATCGGCCATGAGATCGGCCATGTGGTACATGCCGACGTAAAACACGCGATGAAAAACGCCTACCTCTCATCGGCGACGCGCAATGCCGCAGGAGCCGCCGAGGGCAGCACGCTGGCCAAGCTGAGCGACTCGCAGCTCGGCGAGGTCGTGACGGCCTTCACCGGCGCCCAGTTCTCGCAGAAGCAGGAATACGAAGCCGACGAATACGGATTCGAATTCTCCGTAAAGAACGGTTTCAGCCCCTACGGCATGGGCAATTCGCTGAACAAGCTGGTCGAGCTTTCCAAGGGAGCGAAGTCCTCGACGGTACAGAAAATGTTCTCTTCGCATCCCGACAGCGAAAAACGCGCTGCGCGCATGAAAGAGAAAGCCGACGCCTACGTAGCCGCACACCAGCAGTAGGCCGTCAAGCCGCAGCGGATACCCCGCGTTCAACGGCCGAAAAGTCCGGCAACCAGCATATTCGGAATAAAACCGGTTGTCCGGAATAAAACCCGCCGCAGCACGCCAGCCTTCGCATCGGTACACTCATGCAACGGAAAAGCCGCCCCTTTTGGAGCGGCTTTTTTGCATGTCCCGCTATTTTATCAGCGGCTGACAGACAGGACAGTAATAGACGGCTCCGCCCAGATAAGCCTCCTTGACAATCGCACCGCCGCAGCCCGGACAAGGCTCCGTGAAGGTGTTTTTAGAGAGCAGGGTCTTGTACCCGCCGGGCTTGCCCAGCAAATCTTTCTCCGTATCGCGTCCGCCGCGATCCGCCATATCCCTCAGGGTCGATTTCACCGATGAATACATCCGCCCCAGTTCTGCATCACCCAGCGTCGCCAGCCTGCGCTTGGGGTGAATACGCGACTTGAACAAAATATCCTGCAAAACACCGTTTCCGAGTCCGGGAATACGCTGTTCCGTCGCCAAGAACGCTTTTGCCGACAAATTGGACTTGGCATCGGAGAGAAGCCGGCCGAAACAGGCTTCATCGAAAGCGTCGTCCAGCGGAGAGGGCTTCGAGAGTGCGCCGAGATAATACGGATTGTCGAAATTCTTCCGGAATGCGATGATCCCGCCGTACATGGCGACCGTAAAAACCAGAAAACTATCGTCGTCGAAAGCGATCAGAAGCTGATATTTCGGCGGAACCTCCGCTCCGGGCGCATGATAACGCAGATTGACGCCATCGGAAAGAGCGATATGCGTCTCATCGTCCAGAAGCATGTCGATGAATGCTCCGTGCCCTTCGGCGGCACGAACCGTTTTACCGACGAGTCGTGCCCGGTAATCGGCCGGATCTCCCAAGTACCAAGTAAATTTGTGGGGATGGGTGGCATTGAATACATCCGTGACCGTGCGGCCGGAGAGCATATCGGCAGCTTGCCGTGCAAACGAGTAAGATTCGGGAATTTCGAGCATTTTTTCAATTTCAGGTGTTGCAGCAAAGATAATCAAATTTCCATACGATGCCGGTGCTCGGCCCCCATTTCGGCAATTCCGATTTTTTATATATATTTGCGGAGACGAATATTAAATACCGCTGCCTATGAGTTAACAACAGAAGACCTCCAATTCAGATTATTACGCCCTCGCATTCAAAAATAACAGGGCACACATATAAAAAGCGTTAGCTTTATACCTTGCTTTTCGAAACTTAGGAACTTTCTGAAGTAGTACGAGGAATGAAGTTTGACGCTCACGTTTCCAACGTGGGCTTCATTCTATATTTGTACTACACGGTTTCCTAAGACCTCGAAAAGCAGATATACGAGTTTTGTCCCACGTTTTTTATGCTACAATCCCACTTACATACGCCGAGGGACCGGCTGACTGATATTATGAATAGCTATCTACTGCTAATCTGCATCAGTTTCGTCCCTGCCTCAGTCAGTATTTGCGCCACACTGCCGCTCTGGTTCTCGAAACACATGCAGAACAGAATCATCCGCTTGTCCGGACTGGCCCTACTTTCTCTGATAATGGCAGGCGGGTTGCTCCTTGCATTTGCCTGCCAAAACCCGTGGTTCGGATTGTCCTGCATCGCGGTAAGCAGCATGAATATCCCCCTGTTCAGACACTATGAATTGTTATTATCGACACTGCGCTGCTCCAAATGCCATCACATTTCATTGCACCTACTCTCCGTCCACAAGAATACCTACGAATTGACATGCAGCCACTGCGGGTTTCACAAAAGATGTAAGAAATAAAAACAGCGGCTTCGTCCCGCCCCGAAGGGTCAGCGATCGTTTTTCAGAAGCTGACA